>TARA_R110002051_G_scaffold4155_2_pt1 | contig 213659 bp, 194 predicted proteins | sample TARA_R110002051 | Tara Oceans TARA_R110002051 (sample SAMEA4397023) | marine metagenome | biome: Polar Biome; feature: [MES] marine water layer (ENVO:01000295) within the mesopelagic zone...; material: water (ENVO:00002006), including particulate matter (ENVO:01000060) such...
GGTGTCGGCAGCGCTTGTACCGGTGATGGAATCGGCCGATGCGGACCCTGAGATCAGCTCAATGCTGTTAAGTGTCGCGCTGGAAAGATTGAATGCGCCGCCGCCATTGAGGGCAAGCACATCGCTGCCGCCACCACCGCTGATGGTCTCTGCCAGGCCGGTAATGTCCGCGGATGTCGCGGCAAAGGTATCCGCGCCAGAGCCGCCGATGAGATTGTCGGCACCTGCACCGCCGGAGATCAGGTTGGCACCGTCACCCGCGTTGATCGCGTCGGCGGCGCTTGTGCCTGTGATGGAATCCGCCGAAGCGGAGCCGGAGATCAGCTCGATGCTGTTAAGTGTTGCGCTTGAGAGGTCGAATGCGCCGCCACCATTGAGGGCAAGCACATCGCTGCCGCCGCCACCGCTGATGGTTTCTGCCAGGCCGGTAATGTCAGCAGAGGTCGCGGCAAAGGTGTCCGCACCGGTTCCGCCGATCAGATTATCCGCATCCGCACCACCGGAGATCAGGTTGGCGCCATCGCCCGCGTTGATCAGGTCGGCTCCGCCGCCACCGGCAATGGTGTCGGCAGCGCTTGTGCCCGTGATGGAATCCGCCGAAGCGGATCCTGAGATCAGCTCGATGCTGTCGATGGTCGCGCTTGAGAGATTGAATGCGCCGCCGCCAGTGAGTTCGAGCACGTCCGTGCCGGTGCCGCCGCTGATGGTTTCTGCCAGGCCGGTGATGTCTGTGGATGTCGCGGAGAAAGTGTCGTCGCCAGCATCTCCGGAAAGATTGTCGGCGCCTGCGCCGCCAGAGATAGAATCGTTGCCGTTCCCGCCGAGCACCAGGTCGACGTCGTCGCCGGCGAGGATCGTGTCGTTACCGTCCCCGCCGGTGATCGTGTCGGCGCCGGCAAGCCCGGAATAGGAGTCGTTGCCGGCAAGCAGATCCACGGTATCCGCACCGGCGGTTCCCGTCAGGGCGTCATTACCTGCCGTCGGCACGGGATTGGAGACTGTATATTTGATATTATCGAGGCCGACCCGCCAGTTTGAGGTTCCGGTGTAGGATACGGTGAAGGAACTGACATCGGTCCAATCCCCCGGACTCAAGGTCGCAATCGAGCCGGCAATACTTCCTGAATTGTCCGCGATGGTCACTGTGGTGCCGGAGTTCGGGGTGAAGGTGTAATTGCCTTCACCGGTCAGGTTCTGGAATTCGCCGATCTGGAACTGAGTAATGGAGATCGGGCTTGAGTAGCTCACTGTATAGGTTGTGGCGCTCGATATCAGACCGGCATCAAGGAAGCCTGAACTGACCCCGGCCATCGGCGTGGCGTCGGAGCGCTCGACACTGATGGTTAATCCGCTGGTTTCATTGGCACCCTGGACCACCAGCGTAGTGGTGGACTGGATTGTCGTCACGATCCCGAAAGTCGTTTGATGCAGGGTATGGGAATAGCGCGCCATGCTTTCCTGAGAGAAAGCGGAAAGCGCGGCAGGGAAGGCGTTCCAGCCCAGACCAGCACCAACCGGGATGGCGGAAGCCGTGACGTCGGCGGCGAAGCCTGTTTCCAGCGCCGTGATGAAGTCGCACCCCTGGTCTCCGGCCGCGACAGAGCAGCCATAAAGAACAAGGTCAGCGTCGTCGGCCAGGGCTTCCCGAATGGCGCGCAGCCGGCCTTCCGATTGTGCGAGAAGCGCCGTGTCGACCTGGATGCCTGCCAGAAGCAGGGCGCCCGGCTCACCATGTGAGAGAATGTGGAGACTGGACAGCCCGCGCTCACCTGCCAGCGCCGCCGCTATCTGTCCGAGCGGATCGCCGTCTTTCGCAAGGTGGACCACCGTGATCGACGGGGCGATACCCGTGAGCAATTCTGCGCTATCCCGGATATCCGGATCTACGAAGAGATACCCGGGATAATTCAAAAGAGCAGAACGAGTGTCAGGTGTTTCGGTAGCCGACATTAGTGTTTCCAATTCACACAATTATGGCCCAGTGCCTGGATTGTCCGGCGGCACGCATGGCCTTCACTGCTTAGGCTGATTTTTTCGAGGCAATCTTCCGACGCGAATCAGGAGACCTTATAAAGAGGAGAGATACTCTAAGTTTGTTAACGCAATCTAAAGAGGGTTATCAAATGAATAAATAAATATGTTCATGTTGATTTTTTTGCCGGTCGCGGCACCGGAGAAGCGCGTTGAATTTTCCTGGAGAGATACTAGGAATGGGTGTATTTATTTATTTTATAGAGAAATTATCTCGGCTCAGGCTGTTGTTAGTTGTTCATTTTTGTTCAGGCGATGATCTTGGCGGTCGGTTTTTTGCCCGGATGTGTGGTTAATTTAAAGTTACCTATATTGGTTTTTGGAGGTTTATGATTGCGATGCGGTGGTGTGGAATTTTATATGGGAAATTATGGTGTTTGATGATTATCACACCACAAAAATAAGTTACCGATACGTATTGTATAAATAATAATGAATGATTTTTTTACTTTGGTAAGGGGTGTAAGGTTATTTAATAATATTAAATTATTAATGTTGTGAGGATATTCTCGTGATCTTTGTTCATGTTTAATGATTTCATGATGCGGTTTGAAAATTTCTATTTAGTTAATCTCAAAAATATTAATTTAGCCTGCGGTGCTTCCGGATCGCCAAATTCATAGCTTACTCTCAAGGTGGGGCAGTGGCAGGCCGGCAGCGATAGATGCGAGCGCGTCGAGCGAAGCGAAGGCCGGAATTATGGCCGAAATGGTGCTAAGTGTCTGGGTTAGTATGAAATTTGGCGATGTCTGATAATTCTTTGCACCCTCTTGAAGATGCTAAAAGCAAGTACCGGTCTGGGCTCCGGATGCGTGCTGCGCGCATTTGCAGCCGGATTCCCGAAAGCGACCCTCAGTATCCCCAGGCACTTGCATTGCTTGGCACGATCCGGGCCGAAACGGGCCGGGCGGGGGAAGCAATAGCACTGCTCAACAAGGCTGCCCGGTTGATCCCGGATAACGCACGGATCTGGGGTGATCTCGGTGACGTGTCGGGGAAGTCGGGACGCTTTCAGGATGCGGCAGGGTGTTTTCGCCGGGCAACGTTGCTTGAGCCGGGAGTTGCCAGCATTGCCCGGAGGCTGGTGGACTGGGTGCCTGCCCCCGGTAAAAACCGGGTGTTGCGGCGCTGTTCCATTCTTTCGCCTCTGGATAGCGGGATATATTTGCAGCTTGGGCTGGACCGGAAACAATCCGGGCACTTCGAGGCGGCATCGCACTATATGCGCCGCCTGTTGCTCCTTGAGCCTGCCCATTTGGACGGCACTTTCCAATTCGCGAACGTACTTCTCGATCTGAATAACACCGACGGGGCCAAAGCATTTTTCTTGCGCACATTGCGGATCGCCCCACGCAGCGGAACAGCCAGGAACAACCTCGGCCTGATCGCCTTCGGGAATGATGATTTCGAGCATGCCGAAGAGTGGTTTCGCGCGGCGACAGCAGCAGCGCCGGGTCTTGCGGAAGCATGGAGGAACCATGCGCGCGCGCTTGCGAAACTTGACCGGGAAGCCGATGCGCTGGAGCCGTGCAAACGGAGCCTGATGATGGAGCCGGCCAATCAACCGGCATGCATGGATATGGCCGGAATATTGCGCACCCGGGACTGGGTGAAGCGGGTGATATCCCTCGATCCTCTGGCGCATGATTTTTATAATCATATGGCTGTTGCCGGGACCCGCGACCCTGATCGAAAAGGTGTGGATCCCTGGCTCCGGCGCAGCGCTGTCGCCAAACCGGAACATCCGGAAGTCTGGTTCAGACTGTCCTCTGACGCGGGCCATCGAAGCGATCCCCAGGCGGTGGTCAAGCATGGCCACCGGGCATTCTTTATTTCGGACAGCTACGCTCATGCGCGCAACAACACGGCCTTCGCTTTGCTGGGACAGGAAAGGTTCGAGGAAGGCTGGCGGGTTCACACGCGCAGACTGGAAACGCCCGAGGGGCGTGAAATCCTTCGGCGCTTTGCTATCCCGGAATGGCAGGACGAGGCGATTGAAGGAAAGCATCTGCTGCTGTGGGGAGAGCAGGGCATTGGCGACGAGGTGCAGTTCCTGACGCTCCTGAAGCATGTTCGCCGGATGGGAGCGCGGGCGACGGTGCTGGCAGAACCGCGCCTGCGGCCTCTTATCAGGCGCAGCTTCCCGGACGTGATGGTGCCGGATGTGGATGGCCCGAGCGGCGCGGTTGAAAGCCATCACGGCGCCGATTTCCACCTGGCGATCGGCGATCTGCCGCACCGCCTGCGGCTGTTCTGCGGCGGTCAGGCGGCTCCGGATCCCTGGGTCGTGGTCGCCCCGGTTCGGGCGAAGGCTTTGCGTGCGGCGTTGCAGGCCCGGCATCCGGGAAAGCATCTGGTCGGGATTACCTGGCGTTCCAGCGCGCCAACCGGGGCGCGGCGCTCAATCCCTCCGGCGCTCTGGGCGGGCATCGCGGAGGTTCCCGGCTCTGCTCTGGTGTCTCTGCAGTACAGCGTGCTGGACGAGGACATGGCCGCGTTCGAAGCGGCGGGAATACAGCTCGACAACAGTCATGGCGTCGATCCCATGCAGGATCTTGATGGCCTCGCTGCTCTGACGTCGGTAATGGATCTCGTGATCAGTCCGCCGAACAACACCGTGCATTTCGCCGGTGCCCTGGCCGTGCCGTGCTGGGTGATGGTGCCGACGAGACCCGACTGGCGCTGGGGGCTGAACCGGAGCGATTCCCTCTGGTACCCGAAGACGCGCGTGTATCGCCAGGAAACGGACGGAGACTGGGAGCCGGTTCTTTCTCAGGTCGTTCGTGATTTGAGGCTGTGGAGCAGTCCGTAACCCGGACTTCCAGTCTCTGTGTCCGCCACCGGGCGCTGAAGGGGGCTAGCTCAGCTCCCAGCCGGCAATCGCCGCGATGCCGAGCTGGGCTTTCGAGACCCCGATCAGGGTGAGCGAGCCGCCATCGGAAAGCGTCAGCACGGTGTTCCCGTCACTCTCCGCTGCCGTGTAGGTCAGCCCGTCCTGGAATTGCAGGCTGTCGGTGCCGGCCTGATAGTCGTTCACTTGGTCGTTCCCGCCGCCGAACGTGAAAACAAAGGTATCCGCTCCGTCTCCGCCGGCCAGCGTGTCGTTGCCATGGTTGCCGTACAGCAGGTCATTCCCGGCCCCGCCGGAGATCAGGTCGTTGCCCTGACCGCCATAGAGGGTGTCATTGCCGAGATTACCGTTCAGGCTGTCGTTGCCGGTATTGCCATAGACGATGTCCTCGTCCTGGCCGCCGAACAGTACGTCGTCATTCTCGCCGCCGGAGAGCGTGTCGTTGCCCATGTTGCCATAGACGAAATCGTTATCGTTGCCGCCGAAGACCGTGTCTCCGTCCTGGCCGCCATAGAGCGTATCCATGCCGGCGCCGCCAAAGACATAGTCGGCGCCCTGGTTGCCATAGACGATGTCTTCGCCCCAGGCCGAGCCGACTGTGTCGTTGCCGCCGCCACCGGCCAGGGTGTCGTCCTCGGCGCCGAGGGAGATGAACTGGCTGGCGTCATCACCGACCACGTAGTTCTGGCCGGCTCCGCCATTTACTGTCGCATTGCCGACGATGGCGGCGAACTCGATATTGTCGAGCTGGACGGTCGAGCCCGTTGGCAGGCCGGACGTGTCGATGACGAAAGCCTCGGAGCCGCCACTGGACTGGCCGGTGAGCTGTACGGTCTGCGCCGTCGAACCGCCGCCGCTGAAGGTGATCGAGCGTATATCGAGATCGACGCCGCCGGAGCGGGTAATGAAGGTCTGGCCGTGCCCGTCGAGAAAGCTTTGTACGCTTGTGTTCGGCTCGGTTGCCTGGATCTCGCCGGTCAGGGTGGTGCTGGCGGTGCTGGTCGGCTGGGCTGTGGAGGTGCCGGTGGTCGTCAGTGATACGCCGGAGGGCAGGGTCGCGGTGACGACATTTCCATTGCCGGTATTCTGAACGAGTGCGCCGGTTGCGCTGCTGCCGCTGTTGTTCGCCAGGGTACGTCCGGTCGCCGTGCCCTCTGTGTCCGCCGTGGTCTGGTTCGTCACGGTCAGGGTACTGCCGGAAGAGCCGCTATCGGAAGAAGCCGGGGCCTGCGCTGTGAAGGTCAATACTGTGTCGGTGCCGCCATCGGTTGCCGTGATCGTAAGATTGCTGGCTGCGCCGGAAATGTTCAGGGTTCGGCCGTCAAGATTAATGGAGCTGCCGAGTGTTGTGCCATTCAGGCTCGCTACAAGTGTGTCATTACCGGTGATGACGATCATGTCGCCAGCCTCGAGCCCGGAAATCACGTCGGTGTTCAACTCGCTGGCGCTGCCGCTGAAGGTATCGTTTCCCGTCCCGCCAATCAGTGTGTCCTCACCGCTGCCGCCGACGATCAGGTCATCACCAGCGCCGCCGTCGATTGAGTCTCCGCCACCTCCACCGGAGAGCGTGTCGTTTCCGGCTTCGCCGGAGAGTGTATCGGCGCCGCTGCCGAACGAAATGACATCGTTGCCTGCACCGGCTGCTAGTTTGTGCGCGGTTGTTGAGTGACCGTTGATGGTGTCCGCGCCGGAGCTGCCGGTTATGAGTTCAACGTTTGAGATACTGGTGCGCGAAAGTTCATATGAACCGGTGCCAAGGGCTATTGTGTCGTTGCCGGCACCGCCGTCGATTACTTCGAGGAATACTGTTTCGTTGAGGTCTCCGCTGTTAATGGAGATCAGATCGTCGCCGGCCTCGCCTGAAATAGTATCTGCTTCGGTGCCGCCCGAAAGTGTATCGTTCCCGTCGCCTCCTTTCAGGATGTCCTTTTCAGCATTCCCGAGAATCAGATCGTTGCCGCCCAGACCGTTGGCATGGTTTACGTCTGCGTCACCGATATAAGTGTCGTCGGTATTCAACCCGTCCCAGGTAGTTGCCAACCGGTGTTCATAGGCTGTGAGTGCCGTGCTGCTGATATGGGAGAACACAGCGGGCAGAGCGCCCCAGCCGGCATCACCCCCTATATCCGCGTCAGCCGCTTTGACTGTCGCTCCGGTCGCGATGCTCAGCATTCTCAGAAACGTGCGGCCCGAGCTGCCCGCTCCGGTGCTGCAGGCCATCAGGACAATCTCTGCTTTCGGCGCGAGCGCTTCACGGATGCGGGACAGGGTTTCCTTCGCGTCTCTCAGCGCCGTGCTGTCAATGTCCTGGCCAGACAGGCGGAGGGCTCCCGGACTGCCATGGGAGAGGATGACAATGCGGCCGACCGGAACGGTCTGTATCGCGGCCAGAGATGCAATCGCATCCAGGGCGTTACCAGTCCGGGGCAACCGTTTGACGATTGTTCCCTGGGTGAGGCCGGACAGGATTTTCTCAGGGTCCAGCACCTCATGATCGACGAAGAACAGGGTGTGAGAGGTGGCGGAAGGGCGTAAGCCGGGAATGGCATGCATCATGATCGGGGCTCTAACTTTCTGTCAGCGTCAACCGTATGTAAAGTTCAATGCAATATTTATTGTAAATTTTAATTAAAATGATTCACAAAATATTAACTACGTTTTTTTCTTTTAAAAAATCATTATTAATCAATATATTGAATGAAAATTGAAAGATAAATATTGCGCCGCTGAATGCGGTTGCAGCTAAATCGTTAGCATTGCAACGAGGATATATCGCCCGGTTTTGGCGATAGCGACGAGCAGCAGAAACCGTCCGAACGGCTCACGTAACACCCCCGCCGCGAGGGTCAGGGGATCGCCAATGAAAGGCGCCCAGCTCAACAGCAGGCTCCATTGGCCATATTTCCGGTACCAGCCGCAGGCGCGATCCATCTGGGCCGGGGTAACCGGAAACCATTTCCGGTCGCTGAACCGGTCAATGAAGCGTCCGAGCAGCCAGTTTACAACCGAGCCAAGGGTGTTGCCGATCGAGGCCGCCGTGATGAGCCAGAACACGGAATAATCCCCGGTCAGGATCAGCCCGATCAGGCCGAATTCGGATTGTGCGGGAAAGAAGGTCGCGGCCAGGAAAGAGAGAAGAAAGAGCCCGCCATAGGCGCCGGTCTCCTCCATCAGCGCTTCAGGCCGAGGCGCAGGGCGATGAGGGCGTACCGTGCCCAGAGAGCTGTGTTCACCAGCGCCACGAGCGGGTTGGCCCAGCCGCCGAAATGTTTGGCGAAATAGAGCGTGCCGCCTTTGGTTTTCTGCCGTTCGATATAGAGTTTCGTCGTCTCGCTGGTGCCCTGCACATGCGTCGCGGAGAAGGCCGGATCGAACCAGATGCCGCCGCCCGCCTTCCGGGTGCGCAGACAGACATCGACATCTTCCATATGCAGGAAATAATCCTCGTCCATGCCGCCGATCCTGTCGAAGAAGGAGCGGGGAAACAGCATGAAGGAGCCGGAGATGCACTCGACCTCTGTCAGCGCCGTCGGGGGCGGTGTGTGGTTGAGGTTGATCCGCTTGAAGCCAAGCTTGTGCAGGCCGAAGGCTTCCACCAGGCAGGTCCAGGGGGTCATCAGGTTGCGCCGGCAGCCGCGTTGCTCGCTGCCATCCGGATTTTCGATCCGAACCGTATAGAGCGCAATATCCGGCCGCGTGCCGAGCAACGTCATGGCGCCGTCGAGGCTGCCGGGCTGCAGGACATTATCCGGGTTCAGCAGCAGGAGATGGGGGCTCGCCGTGGCCGCCGCGCCGAGATTGCAGGCTTTCCCGAAGCCGACATTGCCATGTCCGGTCAGCAGGGCGAGGCGCGGCTCGGACGCGGCCATCTCTTCAAGCGCGGTGACGACCTTCGGCGGGTTACCGTTGTCGACCACCACCACCTCCTGCGCCGAGGCCTCACTCAGAGCCGCCCGGATGCAGTCCATGAGGCAGGGGCCGGTATGGTAGCTGACGATGATGACGGCGCAGCCTTGGGGGCGCGTTTCGGAGGGCGGGGATTTTGGGCGCGGAGTTTCCATGGCTCTGATGTGCCATTTTTTCCGCCCCTGTTACAAGCTTCGGGCACAAGCTTTCATGCGGCTTTCCGGGGGCGCGCGGCTTGCCGCCCTCGCGCCGCACATGCTATAGCCGCGCTGGCCTTATAAGGCCGGGTGAATAGTAGGGGAGACAGGGCCTTGCAGGTCGAGCCAACCGAGATCTCGGACGTCAAGATCATCACGCCGAAAAAGTTCGGCGACCACCGCGGGTTTTTCTCCGAGACCTATAATCAGGGCGCTTTCGAAGCAGCCGGTCTCGATCTGACCTTCGTGCAGGACAATCACTCCTTTTCCGCGCCGAAAGGCACGCTCCGGGGGCTGCATTTCCAGACCCCGCCGCACGGCCAGGACAAACTGCTCCGGGTCATACGCGGCGCGATTTTCGATGTTGCGGTCGATATCCGGAAGGGCTCGCCGACCTACGGCAAGTGGGTCGCCCGAACGATCAGCGCCGAGGCCTGGAACCAGATCCTGGTGCCGGTCGGCTTCGCGCACGGTTTCTGCACCATCGAGGAAAATACCGAGGTGCTGTACAAGGTGACTGGCAAATATGCGCCGGAATGTGAGGGTGGTTTGACCTGGAACGATCCGGATATCGGGATCGACTGGCCGCTCGACGGCGCGCCGATCCTCTCCGCCAAGGACGAGGCCTATACGCCCTTTGCCGACTTCGACAGCCCCTTCATCTACGAAGCCTGAGGAAATCCCGAGCGTGAGCGAAATCAAGACCGTCATCGTTACCGGGGGCGCCGGCTTCATCGGCTCCGCCGTCATCCGTCACCTGATCGCCGACACCGATGTCACGGTGATCAATCTCGACAAGCTGACCTACGCGGCGAACCTTGCCTCGCTCAATGAGGTCAGCGGGTCGGACCGGTATCACTTCGAGCAGGCGGATATCTGCGACGCCCCGGCGCTGACGCGGATTTTTGCCAAGCACAAACCGGATGCCGTCATGCACCTGGCGGCGGAAAGCCATGTCGATCGCTCCATCGACGGCCCGGCGGCCTTCATCGAGACCAACATTGTTGGCACCTACACCATGCTGGAAGCGGCCCGGAATTACTGGACGGTCGCGCCCGAAGACGTGAAGAAGCGCTTCCGCTTCCATCACATCTCCACGGACGAAGTGTTCGGCTCGCTCGGCGATGACGGCCTCTTCACCGAGGAAACCGCCTACGATCCGCGCTCGCCCTATTCCGCAAGCAAGGCCTCGTCGGATCATCTGGTCCGGGCCTGGATGGAGACCTATGGCCTGCCGACCGTGCTCTCCAACTGCTCGAACAATTACGGGCCGTATCACTTCCCGGAAAAACTCATCCCGCTGATGATCATCAAGGGCCTCGCGGGCGAGCCGCTGCCGGTTTACGGCAAGGGCGAAAACGTCCGTGACTGGCTGTTTGTCGACGACCATGCCCGCGCGCTCTGGACCGTCTGCTCGAAAGGTGTGCCGGGCGAGAGCTACAATATCGGCGGCAATGAGGAGCGCCGGAACATCGACGTGGTGACCGGCATCTGTGATTTGCTCGACGAGCTGGTGCCGCAGCAGGGCGGCAAGAAATATTCCGAACAGATCACCCATGTGACCGACCGTCCGGGTCATGATTTCCGCTATGCCATTGACGCCTCGAAGATCAAGGCGGAGCTCGGCTGGGAGCCGTCCGAAAGCTTCGAGAGCGGCATGCGCAAGACCGTCGAATGGTATCTTGACCGCAAGGACTGGTGGCAGCCGATCCTCGATGGCAAATATGCCGGCGAGCGCCTCGGCACCGGCTCCAGGGAGTAGTGGCCATGATCCTCGTCACCGGTGCCGGCGGGCAGGTCGGTACGGAGCTGCTGGCGCGCGCGGCGCAGCACGGTCATGACGTGACAGGGCTTGTCCGGGCGGATCTCGATATTTCCGATGCGGCCGCCGTTCAGGCGGCCGTGGCAAAGATCAAACCGTCCCTGATCGTCAATGCGGCGGCCTACACGGCGGTGGACAAGGCGGAAGAGGACCGGGACGCGGCCTATGCCATCAATCGCGACGGTCCGGCCAATCTCGCCGCCGCCGCGAAAGAAGCCGGTATCCCGCTGATCCATATCTCGACGGATTATGTGTTCGACGGCAGCAAGGACGGCGCCTATCTGGAAAGTGATCCGGTGGCCCCGCTCGGCGTCTATGGCGCCTCCAAGGAAGCGGGCGAGCAGGCGGTGCGGGCCGTGCTGGATGAGCATGTCATCATGCGCACCTCCTGGGTCTATGCGGCCCATGGCGCCAATTTCGTGAAGACAATGCTGCGGGTTGGCAAAGACCGTGACCAGCTGCGGGTCGTTGCCGATCAGTTCGGCGCACCGACATCGGCGGCTGACATTGCGGACGCTATTCTGACCATTGCGAGCCGGATTGCCGACGGCAACCGGAGCGCTTGGGGCACCTACCACTACACGGCCGAAGGCCGGACAAGCTGGCATGGTTTTGCCGAGGCGATTTTTGCCGGTGCGGAGCCGGTCTGGGGCCGCCGCCCCGGGGTCGAGGCCATTCCGGCGAGCGACTATCCGACATCGGCGAAACGGCCAACCAATTCCGTGCTCGATGCGTCTAAGATCCTCGCGGCCTTCGCTGTGCCGCGCCGGCCCTGGCAGGATGGTCTCGACGAAGTGCTCGAGATCCTGCTGGCCGAGACTGAATAAACGAGAGAAAGGGAGAGGGATGAAAGGGATCATCCTCGCCGGCGGGTCCGGCACACGGCTCTACCCGCTGACCGTCAGCGTCAGCAAGCAGATCCTGCCTGTGTACGACAAGCCGATGATCTATTACCCGCTCAGCACGCTGATGCTGGCGGGGATCAAGGATATCCTGATCATCACCACGCCCGCGGACCAGGAAGGCTTCCAGCGTCTGCTCGGCGACGGCAGCCAGTGGGGCATCTCTCTCGAATACCGGGTGCAGCCTTCGCCGGACGGCCTGGCCCAGGCCTTCATCATCGGTGAAAGCTTCATCGGGGACGACACCGCCGCCCTGATCCTCGGGGACAATATCTATTACGGCCATGGCCTGACCGAGATGCTGCAACGCTCCGCCGACCGCGAAAGCGGCGCCACGGTGTTTGGCTATTATGTCCGGGACCCGGAGCGCTATGGCGTTGTCTCGTTCGATGAGGCAGGCAAGGCGAACGAGATTGTTGAGAAGCCGGAAAACCCGAATTCCAACTGGGCGGTAACCGGGCTTTATTTCTACGACCGGGACGTGATCGAGATCGCCAAGTCGATCAAGCCCTCGCCGCGTGGTGAGCTTGAGATCACTGATGTGAACAAGGTCTATCTGGAACGGGGCGATCTGCATGTGGAGCGGATGGGGCGCGGTTATGCCTGGCTCGATACCGGCACCCATGACTCGCTGCTGCAGGCGTCCGAGTTCGTCCGTACGGTGGAAGAACGCCAGGGGCTGAAAATTGCATGCGTCGAGGAAATCGCTCACCATATGGGCTATATCGACGACGCGCAGCTTCTGAAGCTGGCCGAGCCGCTGGCGAAAAGCGGTTACGGAATTTATCTGCGGTCGTTGGTGAAGGGCTAGAAATTCACCGGGAGCGGAGCTGGTTTTGGGACGACTGATCGCGGTTTACATAGCGTTTGTGATGCTCGTCGGCGGAGCGTTCGTCTGGTTCCTGACGGCGGTGCTCTCTCCCGAAGACGCCGCGCGGCCGACACAGGCCATGGCATCGGAGACGGTGATGGCCCAGACCTCGGAGCGGGCACCGCTGGATCTGAGTGCGCTAGAGCCGTCGCCGCTGCCGCTTTCCATGCCGCTTGACTGTGATCCGGGCGTTGATTGCTGGCCGCTGAAATATGTCGATCTGGATCCGACCAAGGGCCGCCGCGACTATCAATGCGGGGCGATGACCGTGGACGGGCACAAGGGCGTCGATTTCGCCATCGCCGACCCGCGCCGCCTGAACCGGGACGAGGTGCCCGTGCTGGCGGCGGCGACCGGCAAGGTCGTCGGTATCCGGGACGAGATGCCGGACGTGAATATCCGGATTGCCGGCAAGGAATCCCTGAAGGGCCGGGATTGTGGAAATGGCGTGCGGATCGATCATGGCGGCGGTTGGGCCAGTCAATATTGCCACATGAAGCGCGGTAGTGTGTCCGTGAAGGCGGGCGACACGGTGGTCAGCGGTGACCGCCTCGGCCTCGTCGGATTGTCCGGATCGACCGAGTTCCTGCATCTCCATGTCCAGTTCGAGAAAGACGGCAAGGTTGTCGATCCCTTCGTCGGTCTGGGCGGAAAGGAAGGAGCCTGCGGCATCGGAGCCGCCCCGCTCTGGCAGAAATCCGTGCTGCAGAAAGTCCGCTATTCGGCGCCGTTGATCCAGGCTATCGGGATCGCCGGCGAGGCACCGGATACGCTTGGCGTGTCCGATGGAAAATTCACCGATGCACCGGTGAAACCCGATGCCCCACTTCTGGTGCTGTGGGCGGATCTTTACGGTTTGAGGAAGGGCGACCGTGTCTCCATGCGTTTCACGGGAGCCGATGGCGCCGTTCTGGCGGAAACGGACTGGGTGCAGGACAAAGCCCAGCTCCGGACCTTCAAATATATCGGCAAGAAGGCGCGCAAGGATTGGCCTTCGGGAGCCTATCGCGGTGTCGTCCAGGTCGAACGGCCATCCGGCCCGGGCGCGGAAAATGCGCAAAAATCCGTTGCAGTCACGATCAATTAACGCGTTGTGAATAGCCCTGAGCGGTACTGCAGGGATGCGGGTTGCGTGTCCTGTCCGCAGCTTCTACGTTCGCCGCGAGAAGATTGCTACGCCTTGTGCGGGCGATGCCTTGGCAGGCGATAGTTGTGATGCGTGAATAGGAGCGGACGGCATGTGTGGCATCTGCGGAGTCGCCAATCATCCAGGCAGCGCGGATGCGGTCGAGAGCATGATCGCTGTGATGGAGCATCGCGGCCCGGACACCTCCGCTGCCTTTACGCAGGGACGCTATTCTCTTGGAATGACCCGGCTCTCGATCCAGGATCTGAGCGCGGCGGGCGATCAGCCGATGGCCACCCCGGATCGTAAGATCTGGATGGTCTACAACGGCGAAATGTATAATGCCGACGAGCAGAGAGAGCTTCTGGAGGAGCGCGGCTATCGTTTCCGTTCGCATTCCGACACTGAAGTTGTCCTCAATCTCTATGCCGAGTTCGGAACGGACTGTTTTGCCCGAATTCGGGGCATTTTCGCGATTGCGATATTTGATTTCAGGGCATCTTCGGAGACGCCGAAAGTTGTCCTCGCTCGGGACCCGCTTGGGGTGAAGCCGCTATTGCTCGCAAGTACGGGGAGTGGCGCCTTTGTCTTCGGCTCGGAGATGAAAACAGTGCTGGCCAGTGGGTTGGTCGAACGGACGGTCGATAGCGGGGCGCTGCGCGGGCTTTTCGAAAACGGGTCGGTCTTCCAGCCTAAGACCCTGATCCGCGATGTACGTATGGTCGAGCCGGCTGAGATGCTGGTGATCGAGGGCGGCAAGGTCTCTTCGGCGCGGTACTATGAGCTGCGGGCCAACATGTTTCCGGAGCTGGCGAAGGCGGATTACAGGGAACAGGTCGCAGTAATGGGCGAGGCACTGCGCGAAACCGTCAGGGCGCAGCTTGTCAGCGATGCGCCAATCGGTGCCTTCCTTTCCGGCGGTGTCGACAGTGCAACTCTGTGCGCACTGATGGCTCAGGAAGCGGGGCAGGACATTCGCACTTATTCCGTCGGTTTCGGCGAAGGACTCGAGGACATCGACGAGACGGAAATGTCCTCTGCCTTTGCCCGGCATATCGGCGCGAAACACGAGCGCTTCGAAGTGACTGCCGAGATGGTACGCAACAATCTCATGAGCATCGTCGCGGGACTAGATCAGCCGTCTGTCGACGGGCTCAACACCTATTTTGTCTCTCAGTTTGCCAGCCGGGATGTGAAGGTCGCGATTTCCGGTACCGGCGCGGACGATCTGTTCATGGGCTATCCGTGGCATGCGCACATGCTGCGCCGTAGCCGGAATCAATCCCGTTTCCTTGAGACTTATGCGGAGCGGGCCGGCACCTTTCATGCGACCTTCAACGCAACCGAAGTCAACCTGGTGATTTCGGAGGGGCTGCGCAATTCGGCTCCGTGTGTGACGATGGACGAGTACCGGTCGATTGATGAGTTGCCGGATGCGGACCGGGTTTCTCGCCTGACCGCATTGACACTGCGCGGTTATACCAAGAACCAGCTGCTGCGCGATATCGACGCGACCTCCATGGCGCACTCGCTTGAGGTCCGGGTTCCTTATCTCGATCCGACGATCATCAATCTGGGCCTGTCGCTCCCGGCTGGCTCGAAGATCGCTGCCCCGCCTTCCGGCTCGCCGATGCGGTTGAGCTACAAGGACAGTGGTATCAAAAAGATCCTGATCGATGTCGCTCGCCCGCTGCTGCCGAAAGGATTCGATGAGGTCCCGAAACATGGTTTCGAGTTCCCCCTCACCATGTGGCTCAACGGTCCGCTGAAAGATATCGTGCTCGATATCCTCCGCCCGGAGCGTGTTCAGGCGACAGGACTCCTCAATCCAAGGGTTATGGTCAATCTACAGAAGGCGCTCGAGGAGGGCCGTATCATTTCCGGCTGGCGCCTTTGGCTGATGATGAACGTTCAGCTCTGGGCGGAGATGAACGGCGCCGAACCCGAACAGCGCGCTGCTTAATCCGTTTTCTGATGATTGACGGTCACGAAAGACCCGGTCCGTACGATCGCCTGAAGCGGGCGCGGCTTCTCCGGTAAAGTAAAAGCCGGGCGCTCAGGGGTGATACAAAGGTTTGGATTGTAGGCGGGATCATCGTCGAGCAGCGTGCCCCAGCGGTCCACCATGAAGGCTCGCTCAAGATCGTAAAGCACCGCTTTTTCCGGTGTGATAACGCTGCCGCGTGATGCTGACTCATGGTGGATCAGTAAGGCATGCGGTGTCCAGAGTATCCGGTATCCGGCTTTCCGGACGCGCAGGCAGAGATCGATGTCGCCGAAATCGACGGCGAGCGCTTCATCGAACCCGCCGACTTCTTCAAAGACCTTCCGCCGCATCACCATGCAGGCGCCGGTGACGGCGGACAGGGATTGGGCCTGCATTGCCCGCCCCCAATAGCCGCCGTCATTTTGCGAGATCCCGATATTGGTGTGACGGGCCACATGCTCACCCGAAAATGCGATACCGGCATGCTGTACGGTTCTGTCCGGGTAAAGTAGCTTGGCGCCGACAAGGCCGATTTCGGGTCGGGCTGCTTCGGCCACCAGTTCCGTCAGCCAGTCCGGGTTCGCGGGCTCGATATCGTTGTTCAGAAAGCACAGATGGTCGCTCTTGGTCTCTCGGGCGCCGAGATTGCAGAGTCGAGAAAAATTGAAGGCGCCATTATCCCGGAGGATCGAGATATTGACCCTGTGTGAGAGGAGGTCGAGATAGCGCAGCGTTTCTGGATCATCACTGCCATTGTCGACGATGTGGATATCGAGCGGGCTGTAGTCCGTCTGCGTCAACAACCCGTCTATACAGGTTTTCAGTAAATTTACCCGATTGCGGGTCGGGATGATAACGGAGGTGGCGTGTGCGTTGGGCCGAGGACGCAGTAATCGCCATCGTCCGCGCTGTTGCTCGGGCCGTGCATTCGCGCCCCGCCGGACAAGTGCATCCCTGATTACCCGGCCGGTGGCGGCGATCGCATAGGGTTTAGCCTCGATGGAGGTTGCTGTTGATTCACCAGCGGCGCGCCAGTGATAGAGAACACGCGGAATATGGCCGATCCGGGAGGGCGTGCTCCTCTCGGCAACCCGTTGCACGAGGTCGTGGTCCTGGCTGCCTTCATAACCGATACGAAATCCGCCTACAGCCTCGACGAGCATCCGCCGTATGATTGTGAAGTGGCAGATATAGTTGGAAATCAGTGACAGATCCGGGTCCCAGGCCGGTTTGAAGTGTGGAGAGAACCGGTTGCCGTTCGCATCGATCTTGTCCTCGTCGGAATAGATCAGATCCAGATCCGGATGGGCCTCCAGTGCCCGGGCCGTTTCGGCGAGGGCATCGGGCGCCAGCCGGTCGTCATGATCGAGCAGGCCGATGAACGAGCCCGTCGCCAGTTCCAGCGCGGAATTCGACGCGGCCGAGATATGGCCGTTCTCGGCCCGGGTCACCAGCTTGATGCGAGGGTCGGCGGCTGCGGCTTCTCGCAGAATACGAGCGACTTCGGGATCGCTGGAGGCATCATCGGCGATGCACAGCTCCCAGCGTCCGTAACTCTGGTCCAGGACGGACTGGATGGCTTCGCGGAGATGCGCGGGGTTTGGATTGTAGACCGGCAGCAGGATGGAGAAGGTGCGGGTTTCAGCCGGTACTTCCTGCTCTGACGGCGGCAGGGAGTCCAGCCATTGCTGGTACTGGGTTTTCGGCAGCGAAAGATCCGTGCGGCCGGTTTGGCGCTGCGCCTCGGCGGCGAGCAGCAGGATCTCGTCAGGCGCAGTGTCGCCGGTTTCCATCTCCCCGAGGACGGCAAGCGCCTGATCAGCGCGTCCGGCCGTGATCAGCGCGCGCATATGCAACATGCCTGGTTCCGTACCCTGGCTGATGCACCACCAGTGCGCGGCAGCTTGAGCGTCTCCGGTGCGGGCCGGTGTCACCAGTGCCCGGGAGACGGCCGGGTCGAGCAGAATGGATCTGCGCGTGCTGGCATCCGCTCCCGGCTTTCCGAGGCGCCGCCGAAGTTGGGCTTGCCGGGCCAATGCCGGGGCGTCGAGCGGACGGAGGGTCAGGCTGCGGGCAATGGCGGCGAGCCCCTGTTCCCGGTCGCCGAGAGCGGGTTCAATGACCGAAAGGTTGAACCAGGCCTCCTGGGCGGCAGGTGCCAGCAGGGCCTCGCGCCGGAAGGCCTGTAGAGCCTCCGTCAGACGGTTGGCGCCGTGCAGGGCCGATGCATGGCGAGCATGGGCGTCGGGATTGCCGGCATCGAGGCGGGCAGCTTCCGCATGGCGCTTCAGGCTTCGGCCAGTCTGCTTTGCCGCACCATAGATCTGGGCCAGAAGCCGGGCGGGGCCTGCATGCCGGGGCAGCAGGATGCGCAGACGTTCATAGTATGGAGCAACGGAGATATCAGGCGCCCCGGCGGCCAGATGATCCGCGATAAAGGCGAGGGCGGAGGCGTTCGATGGCTGACGCAGCAGGGCTTTTTGCCATGCCTCTTTGGCGGCGCGGGGATGACCAAGGCTCGTTTCGATCTGGCCGAGATGGATCAGGCTCGCCGCATCGTTTTTGGCCTGCTCGGAGACCAGACGAAACAGTCTGGCTGCTTCGTCCGGCTTTCCGTCGGCGAGTGCCGCCTGCGCGCGTTGAAACGCCTCGGCGGCACCAAGCATGACTTATCCGGCGGCTGGCTTTGGCGGCAGGGCGAGGCGGACACTGAGTTCCTTCAGATGCTGTGGCTCTGCTTCGCTCGGCGCGCCCATCATCAGATCCTCGGCCCGCTGGTTCAGCGGGAACAGGATGACCTCGCGGATGTTCGGCTCGTTCGCCAGCATCATGACGATGCGATCGATACCCGGCGCGATGCCACCGTGAGGCGGGGCGCCGTACTTGAAGGCGTTCAGCATGCCGCGGAACTTGTCTTCCAGAACTTCGGCATCGTATCCGGCAATGCCGAAGGCCTTGTACATGACTTCCGGCAGATGGTTCCGGATGGCGCCGGAGCTGAGCTCGATGCCGTTGCAGACGATGTCGTACTGGTAGGCGAGGATGTCCAGCGGCTCCTGGGTTTCCAGTGCCTCAAGACCGCCCTGCGGCATGGAGAACGGGTTGTGCGAGAAGTCGATCTTGCCGGTCGCTTCGTCCAGCTCGAACATCGGGTAATCGACGATCCAGCAAAGGCGGAACGTGTCCTTCTCGACGATATCGAGATCGTTGCCGAGTTTCACGCGGGCGGTGCCGGCCAGTTTGGCGGCTTCGCTTTCCTTGCCGGCGGAGAAGAAGATGGCATCGCCATCGCCCATGCCGGTCTGCGCTTTCAGCTCCGCGATCTTTTCCGGCGTCAGGCGGTTCGCGATCGGGCCGCGGGCCTCGCCGTCACCGAAGATAATGTAACCCATGCCCGGCGCGCCTTCGCCCTGGGCCCAGCTGTTCATCCGGTCGCAGATTGCCCGACTGCCGCATTTCGGTCCCGGCACGGCGCGGACCACACCGCCACCGGCAATGACCTTGGCGAAAACGGCGAAATCGCTGTCCCGGAAGATCTCGGTGACGTCGGAGATTTCGAACGGAATGCGCAGGTCCGGCTTGTCGTTGCCGTATTTGAGCATCGACTCCTTGTAAGGGATGCGCGGGAACGGACCCGGCACCTTCCAGTCGGAGAATTCCTCGAACACGCCCGCCATGACCGGCTCGATGGCCTGGAAGACATCTTCCTGCTCGACGAAGCTCATCTCCACATCGAGCTGGTAGAACTCGCCCGGGGAGCGGTCGGCGCGGCTGTCCTCGTCACGGAAGCAGGGAGCGATCTGGAAATACCGGTCGAAGCCGGAAACCATGATCAGCTGCTTGAACTGCTGCGGCGCTTGCGGCAGGGCGTAGAACTTGCCCGGATGCTGGCGCGACGGTACCAGGAAGTCGCGCGCGCCTTCCGGCGAGGAAGCGGTCAGGATCGGAGTCTGGAACTCCATGAAGTTCTGATCGGTCATGCGGCGGCGGATCGAGGAGATCACCTTGCTGCGCAGCATGATGTTGTTGTGGATGCGCTCGCGGCGCAGGTCCAGGAAGCGGTAGCGCAGGCGGGTATCCTCGCCGGCATCCTCATCCGCATTGACCTGCAGCGGCAGCACGTCGGCGATGGACTGCACCTCGATCTCGTCGATACGAAGTTCGATATGGCCGGTCGGCAGCCTGTCGTTGATCGTCTCGTCGGTACGCTTGACCACGCGGCCGGTGATCGTCACCACGCTCTCGACGCGCAGCTTCTCGACCGTCTTGAAAGTCTCGTCCTCGATATCGACGACGCACTGGGTCAGACCGTAATGATCGCGCAGGTCGATGAAGACCAGCTGGCCGTGATCGCGGCGGCGGTGGATCCAGCCGGACAGGCGGACCGTTTCACCGACATGATCGATGCGGAGATCGTGACAGGTATGGCTGCGATAGCGATGCATGGCTGTTCAATCTTTTCGGAATTTCGCGCGCGGCATCTCCTAGCGTGCGAGAGGGCGGCCCGCAAAGAAAAAATGCATGAAAACCGGCTGGAAGGGGCCTACACGACCTCGAAAGTGACACTGCTGGAGTCAGAATAGCCGATCAGGTCGATCCGGGTGCCGCTGCTGAGGTTGATCACGGTATCGCCGAAACTGTCCACCGTGACGCTTGTCGCGGTGACGCCGCCCGAGAGCTGGATCGCATCTTCCGATGCGTAGCCGTGGATGTAATCCCAGCCTTCATTGCTTGCGGAATAGAGGAATTTATCCGCTCCCAGATTGCCATAGAGATCGTCGTACCCCGCACCGCCGGAGATCGTATCGGAATCCTGCCCGCCGAAGATCGTATCCGCGCCGCTGTCACCGAAGATCAGGTCGCTGCCGTGATTTCCGTAGAGGATATCGTCCCCGTCTCCGCCGAAAATGGTATCGACCCCTTCGCGCAAGGCGAGGGGGGCGCCGCTTTCGGGACCATCGTTCTGGCCACCATAAATGGTATCCGCACCAGAGCCGCCGACGAGGTAGTCCGTGTTCTTGTTGCCGTACATCAGATCGTCGCCGGCGCCGCCGGAGATCAGATCGCTGCCGCTATAGCCGCGGATAACATCCGCCGCCGATGTGCCGAACAGACTGTCCGCGTCGGCGCTGCCGATGATCGCTGTGCTGACTGTCGATCCTGTCACGCCATAGAGAGACTGGATGACTTCGATATCGTAGGCAGTGATGGTCGAGAGCGAGGTGTCGAGATAGGAGGACATGATCGAGGACGTGTGATTGATGTGGTCGAGCCCCAGCCCGTGCCCCGCTTCGTGAATGGCTGTCGTGAAAAAATATTCCGTATCCGCTCTGTCCATGAAGATGGTGACGGTGTCCGTCCCCGACACCATCTCGCCGTCGGACCCGACATCCGAATAATAGGCGGTTCCAAGAACGCCGCCGGTGCCATCCGAAGACGGCTCCCAGGCGATCACCCAGTCAGCCGAGGCGGCGTCGGTCTCAACAAACGTGATGTCGGCAACGTTTGTCCATGTCGCCATCGCAGCTTCGAACTGTGCCTGATAGGTGGCATCCAGGCTGCTGTACCCCAGGGACGACACGTCGAACGAATAATTGATCGTCGTCGTCCAGGTGAAGCCGAGAAAATCGGAGGAGAGGGCGCTAAGGCCGCCCTGACTGGCGCGTTGCAGGTCGATCGAGCGGGTTTCGACCGTATCGTGATCGTGCGTGTACTGCCCTTCGAGGCCAACAGAGTGGCCCTCGAGATTTGCTGGCTGATCACTGTCGAAGCTCACCATGGCGCCGGATCCTAATTATCCACCGGACGATAAGAAGCCAAGATCGCTTAAATATCGTTAAATTATATTTGCCCGAAGCAGGTTCCGTGGCCAGTGGTCATTACCAGAGCGTTTATGGAGCCTCTCAGAAGGCGGGCGTCGGCCGGATGAACCCGACCAGCCGTCCGGCCCAGTTCCGGACCTCCGGCGAGCATGCGGCCTCGATACGGGCCTTCTGTGCATCATCGATCACGCCGAGCCGGATGAGCACGGCAAGGACCGCGGCTTCGGCGGCCCGACCCGCGCCATCGTCGATCTTGATCGCAACGCCGAGACCTTTTTCCGGCAGCGCCGCCGTGTAATAGCCCTCGGCCCCGCCCTTGAGCAGGCAGGTCACGCCGGTCTCTGCCAGCACAACGGAATTGAAGGCGCCGGTGCCGGAAAGCATCAGCGGATTGTTGGCGCAGGCTTTGACGATCCGGCGGCAGGCGGCTGCCCGGTCGGCGCCGAGTGCGTCCGGCGCCGCGAGGCGTGCCATGGCATAGGCGATGCCGCGCAGGGGAGCGCCGAAAACCGGAATGCCGCAGCCATCGACACCGCGTGCGGTCCGGGAGAGATCCATCTCGCCCATCTCCCCGATCAGGTCGATCAGCCGGGTCTGCACGGGATGATCCGCTTCCGTATAGCCCTTGACCGGCTCGCCCAGATGCACGGCGGTGGTCAGCATGCCGGAATGCTTGCCGGAGCAATTGTTATGGGCGCGTGTCGGCTCGGTCCCGGCCCTGATCAACGCATGCGCGGATGTTTCATGGAAGGGCAGTTGCGGGCCGCATTCCAAATTATCGACGCTGAGGCCGAGACGGTCGAGCCAGGGAACCACCTTGTCCGTGTGAATCGGCTCGCCGCGATGGGACGCACAGCACAGCGCGATTTCCGCCTCGCTCAGATTAAAGGCATCGGCCGCGCCGCTTTCGATCACCGGCAGGGTCTGGAAGGGCTTGATGGCGGAGCGCGGGTAGGTCGGCCGTTCTATATCGCCGAGGGACAGCACATCCTTGCCCTTTGCATCGACGACGGAAACGATCCCGCGATGCACGGATTCCACCATGTCGCCGCGGGTGATTTCGATGAGCAGGGGAGCCGCATCGACTTCCGAGATATGGGTGCGCACGATACGGTCGTCAGCGGCAAGGCTGTCCGGGCTCATGAGGCGTCTCCTGATCTATCATGGCTTTCCCGGCTCTCGCGGCCGGTGAATTGACGTTCAAGGCAACTTGCCTTGGAGCACGGGTTTGTGCAACAGAGACGCCATGCGAGGATATTTCGGAATGGGCGTCGAAGGGATCAGCAAATCCCGCAATGTCGGCGCGATCTACAGAACGGCGCACGCTTTCGGCGCCAGTTTTGTGTTCAGCGTCCAGGCGGCGCTTTCGGTGCATGAGCTCAAGCAGACGGACACGTCCGGCACGGCAGGCAGCCTGCCGTTCTATGAGTTCGATACGGTCGGCACCATGCTGCTGCCGAAGAGCTGCGCCCTGGTCGGTATCGAGATCACCGACGACGCCGTCGAGCTGCCGAGTTTTCATCATCCGAAGATCGCTGCCTATGTGCTCGGCCCGGAGCGTGGCGGCCTCTCCGAGGAGATGGTGGCGCGCTGCGATCATATCGTGAAGATCCCGACCAAATTCTCGCTCAATGTCGGGCTTGCCGGAGCATTGGTCATGTATGACCGGCTGCAATCCACCGGCAATTTCGCCCGCCGCCCGGTGATGCCGGGCGGACCGACGGAACCCCAGCCGGAAAAAGTCCCGAGCTTCGGGCCGCCGCTCTGGGTCCGGAAAGAGCGCAAACGGCAAGCTGCGGCTGCAAAGGCTGCGGAGAGCGAGAGCTAGGCTCTGCCCCGTGTGATCCGGTTGTACAACTGGATCAGGGGATTGCTGAAACGCAGCGGGCCGCCGGTGACCGAAAGGCAGAGGCAGCCATCCCTGGCGTCGGCGACCGGTGCGTGATGGTTTTCTTCGTTGTTCACCGCCAGATCGCCGCGCCCATACCGGCCCGTGGTGTCGCTGAAGGCACCGTCCAGAACCAGGGTCAGCTCGCTGCCTTCGTGGCTGTGCGTGGGGACTGTGCGGCCGGGGCCGAAGCGGAATACTGATATCTCGAAGCGTTTGTCCGTCACCGGTAACCGGTATTCCTCGATACCCGGTCCGAGCTTGCGCCAGGAGAGGCCGGAAAGTGATTTTCCGAGGTAGCTGCGGAGCGGCTCCGGGACGGTGGCGCGTGTCGCTTCATCGAATGCCGTAATGGCATCGTCGTTGGCGGCCGGGGCCAGGATATCATTCGCCGGGATGTCATCCCCGTCGATCAGCGCCAGCACGTTATCGAAGGCATCGTCGGAGAGTGCCGCCGGCTCGATTTCTTCCAGCAGATAACCGCCCACTTCCTCCATTTCGGAGACGGTCCGGCGCAGGTCCGGACGCAGGGCGAGCATCGTGGCAACGAGCACCGAGACCGGCTCGGCCAGTGCGCCGCTTGCATAATCGAGCAACAGGTCCTCGCCGGAGCTGCTGTCGCGGTCGGGTTTTGCTTCAGCCATCGTTACTCAAAATCCTTCATCTCGTGCCTGAGCCGGGTCAGGGCCAGACGGATGCGTGATTTAACCGTTCCCAGGGGCAGACCGCTTTCCTCCGCGATCCGGCTGTGGGGCTCGTCATCAAAAAAGGCGCGGCGTATCAGCTCCGCCTGCTCGTCGGGCAGGACCCGCATGGCGGAAGCAATGCGCTGCCGTGCCTGGCCATCCTGCAGAGACCGGTCCGGCGCGGGTTCCGCCGCCGGGATCAGGCCGGGATCGTCCGGATCAAGCTCCGGGCGTTTCTCGCGGCGCAGCCGGTCGATCCGCTTGTTCCGGGCGATGGTGAAAATCCATGTGCTCGCGCCAGCCTGCCTGCGATCGAAGCTCGCAGCCTTGCGCCAGACCATGACCATCGCTTCCTGCGCGACATCTTCCGCCATTGCCGCGTCCGCACCGAGTCTCAGGAGGTACGATTTCAGGCGCGGTGCAAAATGTTCGAAGAGCTGCCGGAAAGCCGTTTTGTCCTGGCTCCCGGCAATGGCTTCGATCAGGTCGTCATGCGTCATGTCCAAGGAAAGCCGGTCCATCCTCTTGCGTGCCTGATCTGGTTGTACCGCCCCGAAGCATCGGGACTCAAGCATGGGGTGGGCGCGTGCGGGGGTGGCTTGCTCTAACATGACGCTGAAGATACGCTGGCAGCCCGGGAGTGGATCATTCGGCCGGAAAATTTCTCGATTTCCTGCCGACTTCTCAATCCCGCCACATTCTTTGCATTGAATATTCGCCGCCGGGATGGCATCCAAAACCTTATATATGAAAACCGGAATGGCTGGCTCAATCACCATGACGCACTTCCGCTTGCTTTTGCTCGGTCTCGCCCTTGCTGTCGGCGCGACCACCATGGCTTCCGCACAGGAGCCGCAAACCATCGGCCGCAACAGCGACTGGATTGCCTACACCTATCAAAGTGGCGGCAAGACGGTCTGTTACATGGCGAGTACGCCAACCAAGGCCGAAGGCAATTATTCGAAGCGCGGCCACATTTACGCGCTGGTTACCCATCACCCGGACGCGGACAGCCAGGGCGAGTTCAGTATCGTCACCGGCTACGCCTACAAGACCGATAGCGAGGTCGAGGTCGAAATCGGCGGGCAGAAATTCTCGCTCTTCACCGACAAGGACCGGGCCTGGGCACCGGATGCCAGGACGGACAGCTCCATCGTGGCGGCGATGATAAAGGGCAGCAAGATGACGGTGAGCGGTGTGTCCTCGCGCGGCACCAAGACGGCGGACACCTATTCCCTCAGCGGCTTCACCGCGACCAAGAAGCTGATCGACGGGAAGTGCGGGAAGTAGGCTCCGGCCCGGATCGAAGCGTCACGGCCCGCGTGACGCTTCTCCTCTCCCTTCCGGGACGCGCGAGATACGCGGTTGCAGCATGGCTGCTTTCCGCCGATTCGGCTTGCCTTTGCACCTTCTTGCACGCATTTTACCGCCCATGTCGACACATGCCATCTCAGCTTCCGCCGCCTCCGATCAGCCGGCGATGAAAGATCTCGCCGCCGCGGACCTTGCCGCCAGGGACCTGGTGGGCCTTGACCGTGAGCAGCTCATTGAAGAGCTGAAGACGCTTGGCCTGCCGAAATTCCGAGCGGGTCAGATCTGGCACTGGATCTACCACAAGGGCGTCACCGATTTCGCCGAGATGACGACGCTGGCGAAACCGCTGCGCGAGGAGCTGGCCACCCACTACAAGATCGGCCGCCCCGAGATCACCCGCGAGCAGTGGAGCGAGGACGGCACCGCGAAATGGCTGCTGAAGTTCGACGACGGGAACGAGGCCGAGGCCGTGTTCATCCCGGACGACGACCGGGGCACGCTCTGCATTTCCTCCCAGGTCGGCTGCACACTGACCTGTTCCTTCTGCCATACCGGCACCCAGCGCCTTGTCCGCAACCTGACGTCCGGCGAAATGGTCGCCCAGATCCTGGTCGCGCTCGACCGGCTCGGCGGTTTTCCGACGGCGCAGAGCGACCGCAAGCTGACCAACATCGTGCTGATGGGCATGGGCGAGCCGCTGTATAATTTCGACAATGTGAAGCGCGCCATGATGATCGCCATGGATGGCGAGGGCCTTGGCCTGTCCAAGCGCCGCATCACCCTGTCGACCTCTGGCATCGTTCCCGAGATGGAGCGCTGTGGCGCAGAAATCGGCGTGAACCTCGCGGTCTCGCTGCATGCGGTGACCGACGAGATCCGCAACAAGCTGGTGCCGATCAACAAGAAATACCCGATCAAGGACCTGCTCGACGCCTGCCGGACCTATCCCGGCGTCAACAATGCCCGCCGCATCACCTTCGAATACGTGATGCTGAAAGGCGTGAATGACAGCCTGGATGACGCCCGCGCGCTGGTGAAGCTGATCGAGGATATCCCGGCCAAGATCAACCTGATCCCGTTCAATCCGTGGCCCGGCGTCGAATATGAATGCTCCGACGACGAGACCATCGAGAAGTTCGCCCAGGTGGTTCTGAAGGCGGGCTATGCCTCACCGGTACGCACCCCGCGCGGACGGGATATTCTCGCCGCCTGCGGGCAGTTGAAGTCGGCGAGCGAGCGGCTGCGGAAGAAAGACCGGATCGCGGCGATTGCGGCGGCGAGTGCCGGGTAGAAATTCTATATTCTGCTGTTTTATTTGTAATCCGCTATAATACGGGTTGTCGAATAGGCTGAAATATTCGGCTGAATAGGTTTTTTTTATTTCACCTATCTCGGGTAAAGTTACCCCAGTTTTGATAAGTTGGGGAGAGTTCTGTGTCGGCAAGATTTTCAATCGAGCAAGAAGGTTATCCAGACTTGCCTGCTATGATGCTGGCAACCGTCGAGGCCTTGAAGAGCATGGGAGGCTCTGCCTCGATCCATGAACTCGATGAAAAAGTCGCCGAGCTTGAGGAACTTTCTGAAGCTGAACAATCCTTCACAATGTCCGGCACAGACCCCCGCCCTAGATTGAATTATTATCTGGCGTGGTCTCGAACTTTTCTTAAGCGAGGAGGTGCGCTTGAAAACTCGTCACGAGGCGTTTGGGCGCTAACAGATTTTGGTGAATCAATAAGCCAAATTGAGCAAACGAGAGCTATTCAAAAGCAGGTTAATGACGAAGAGCGAGAGCGTGCACGACAGAAGCGTCATGCAGCGGCAAAAATTAAAAAAGTGGAGACGGACACTAACTTCAATTTAGAAGAAGAGAGAGACAGTCTTGAAGTTGCAAGTTGGAATGCAATTTTGCTGTCGTCTCTTAGATCTATGGACCCCAGCGCCTTTGAACGATTGTCACAGCGCCTGCTTCGAGAAGCGGGGTTCACAAAGGTTGAGGTTCGGGGAAAGTCCGGTGATGGAGGGATTGATGGGATCGGTATACTTCGCGTGAATCTCGTATCGTTCCAAGTTTTGTTTCAATGTAAGCGATGGAAAGGCAGTGTCGGCGCGCAAGAAATTCGCGATTTTCGCGGCGGGCTCCAAGGTCGTGCTGACAAAGGTTTATTCATAACTACTGGAAATTTTACGCAACAGGCATCGGAAGAAGCGACGCGGGATGGTGCCATAGCGATTGATCTAATAGACGGTGATCGTTTATGCGATTTACTTAAGCAGTATGAGCTCGGTGTAAGAACAAAGCTCATAGAAGAAGTCACTGTAGATAAATCCTGGTTTGAGAAAATTTGATACTCGAATAACCGAGGCAGCGACGTGTCTTGAAAATTGAAGGGACATAATTGAAGGAACACACTACTTAGTTCCCGAGATTACGGCGAATTTATACGCACGAGATTTGATCCCTGAATGTTCCTCTCCGGCGCTTCGTTTCAAGTTTTTCTTCGGAATTCGTGGTTGACTTACTTATTTTCGGCCTTCCGAAGTCTTCGGAAGGGAACAACATGTAAATACATTTTGAACTAACAACCCGGTTGAAAAACGGGACCCAGGTATGAAGTGTACCGCCCTATGATCCTCTGGACCTCGGCTTGCGCCGGGGTGACGACTGGTGGTGTGACCGGGATGAATGGAAGGGAATTAAGCGACACAGGGCTTAATGCCGCCCGGCTTTCCTGCCTGCCTGCCGGTCGATGGCTTCACGGTAAGGGCGCCCGATACCTGCCGGACGTGCTAAGATGTGATCATGGCACTCGATGACAAGCAACGTGGCGTCCTGCGCAACATGCTGATCGCTCTGGCGATCACCATCGTTCTTCTGACGGCAGTGATCATCTGGCCGCCGGTGATTTTCACGCCTCTTACGCCATTGATTGACCGGTTTGCCCTCACCCTCGGATGGGACTCTTTGGTCCTGCTGTGTCTCGTCTTGTCCATTGGCAATCTGGCGCGTCACCGGTTTTTCACTCCGGCCGATATCGATGGCGGTGGGCTGACATCGGCGACGGAGCGGGCGCGGGTTTATCAGGCGATTTTGCAGAACACGCTGGAGCAGACGGTGATCGCCGTCATCGCGCATCTGGTCTGGACCGCGGTCACGGACCCGGGCTGGTATGCGGCGGTGCCGGTGGCGGCGTTGATGTTTGTCATCGGCCGGATTCTGTTCGCCGTGGGTTATGCGGGCGGAGCGCCGGCGCGGGCTTTCGGCTTCGCGCTGACTTTTTACCCGACCGTTTTCCTCACAATTGTCGCCATCGGCACTGTCGTCTGCCGTCACCTCTTCGGATAAGACCCGGGAAGGCGCACGAGACTTGACGTGCGGCCTATATTGCCGTGTCTCAGGGCTTTGGCGCTCACGATACACAGACAGGTACTCCATGACCGAAACAGCGATGGTTCTTTTCTCCGGCGGGCAGGATTCGGCGACGTGTCTTGCCTGGGCGCTGGACCGGTTCGACCATGTCGAGACCATCGCCTTCGATTACGGGCAGACCCATGCGGTCGAGCTTGAGGTGCGGACGGCCTTTATCGCGGCGTTGAAGGAGCGCTTTCCGGAGTGGGGTGGGAAGCTCGGGGAGGATCACTTCATCGATCTCTCGCTGCTCGGCGCGATCAGCGACACCGCGCTGACCCGGGACAAGGAGATCGAGATGACCGAGGCGGGGCTGCCGAATACTTTCGTGCCGGGCCGCAATCTGCTGTTTCTGACCACGGCGGCGGCGGTCGGCTATCGCCGGGACACGAAGCACATTATCGCCGGGATGTGCGAGACCGATTATTCCGGCTATCCGGACTGCCGTGACGATACCATCAAGGCGTTGCAGGTCGCGCTCACCCTTGGCATGGACAAGCGCTATGTGCTGCACACGCCGCTGATGTGGCTGGACAAGGCGGCGACATGGAAGATGGCCGAGGGGCTCGGCGGCGAGGCGCTGGTGGAGCTGATCCGGCGGGAGAGCCATACCTGCTATCGCGGCGACCGGACGGTGCTGCATGAGTGGGGATACGGCTGCGACGATTGCCCGGCCTGCGATCTGCGCAAGTCCGGGTGGGAGCGTTATGTGACGGGTTGAGGCGCGGGCCTGCTATCAGGCCTCGACGCCATACAGCTCCCGCGTTTCGGCAATCGTCCGGTCGAGCCGGTCGGTAAAGGGCGCGAACCATTCCTGCCTTCTGAGATCGTCCGCGTCCTCGATATTGCCCCGCTGCATCATGCCGGGATGATCTTCCCATGAGTCGAACGCGGCGCGGATGAGCGTCACCAGCGGGTGGCCGGACGCGGTATTCTCGGCAATGCCGCCGCGTGCCTCGACTGCGTTCTCGTAACCGCGCTGTACGGCGGCACGGCTATAAGCCCATTCAACGGATGTCGCTTTTTCCTCGATGCTGACCTGATCGAGATAGGCGATGCCGTCCTTGTATTTCTGCTCATGATCCGGCAACAAGCGTTCCGTGAATTCGCCGTTGAGGCGGGTCGGGCCGTGATAGAGGCCCATGGCCATGCCCTGCTGGCCAATCATGAGGTCCCGCGCCATCGACTGCTCGTCTTCCGTGAACTGGCCGCCTTCATTGCTGGCAACGGCATAAAGCGCGCGCCGGTCGAGGTCACCGAACAGGGAGTAGGTGTCCACACCTTCGAAGCTGTTGCTGCTGTAGGGCGCGCCGCTCTCCTGCATGGCGGCATATTTCGCGTCGAGGTTTTCGCGGGCTGCGGTGGCAACTTCCTCGAAAGGACGTTCCTGGGAGAAGGGCTGGGCGCTCGGGTCGGCAATGCCAAGTGCCAGATTGCGGGCGGAGAAACCTTCACGCGTCGGCCGGAACTGCTCGAAATAGCTGGTTCGCTCTTCAAGCGCGGCCTCCCTGGCCTGCTCCGCTTCCAGCAGGCTTTGCGCCTCAGGAGAAATCTCGACCACGTCCCGGATAATCCCGGGCGTGTCGGCCTGCCGGGAGCGTGCGCTTGTGGTTTTGGTGTCCTGCTCATCGACAGTGGGAGTGGCGAAGAGCTGGGTCAGAACGCTCTGGGAGTAAGTGCTTAAAGCGGTAATCATCGCTGCCTCTGATATCCTGGCCGGACTGGTCTTTCCGAACGGGTTTCAATGACGCGCCGCAGCCATTGCCGGCTGTTCGCGGATGCCATTAACCAAAAGCAAGATGCGTGCCGCCTGACCCGGCGGCAGATAATTTTACGGAATAAAATTCAGGATATTGTGTCGTTACCTCTGTCGGCCTGATGACGGCGTCAGGGTTTGTTCTCCGGCTCTGCTTCCGGCACGGCCTCCATCGAGAACAGCGTGTCGTAGTCGCGCAGCAGATACAGTGCCGTGATTGCCGCCAGCATCGGCCATGCGGCGTAGAACAACAGGTTTGGCACGGTCCAGGGATCGAGATAGTTCGCAACCGGCGCGAGGGTGGAGCCGAGATGCATGAGGAAGACCAGTGCGGTCGCCAGGCGTTTGCGGGAGCCGATCAGGAAGGCCAGCACGATGAAGCCCTGCACGGCGCCGAGCGCGTAGGAGATGCCGGGACCGATCCCGGGGCCGCCGTAATAATGCTGCAGCACAGCGGATGCGCCGGCCGGATTCACGAACTTGTTCAGCACCCACATGCCGAGCACGAGGCCGACGCCGAGACGCAGGAGAAACAGGGACCAGGTAAGGGTGGCCTTCGGCACGGCGACTGTCTGCATGGAGCGGATATCCTTCGCGAACGGGCGGGGAGGTTTCGAATACGGCGTTCTGCCCGATGGAGACAAGCGCCTGAGGCCGGGCTTCACAGGGATGTGTCGCTGCTTTACTGGTTGGCCTATGCCGCTGGCTGTTCCGATATTTTCGAGATGAGGGAAAAGACAAATGGCGAAAGCACTTCATACCATGGTCCGGGTGCTCGATCTGGACCGGTCCATTGCCTTCTACCAGACGGCTTTCGGACTCAACGAGGCCGACCGTTTCGATTTCGAGGATTTCGCTCTGGTCTATCTCCGGAACGAAGAGGCGGATTTCGAGGTCGAGCTGACCCTGAACAAGGGCCGGACGGAACCCTACAGCCATGGGGACGGATACGGGCATATCGCCTTCTGCGTCGATGACGCGGCGGCGGAGCACAACCGGTTTGCCGGCGAGGGGCTGAACCCGACCGAGGTAAAGGAATTTTACCGCGAGGGCGCGTTGATGGCGCGGTTCTTCTTCGTGCAGGATCCGGACGGCTACAAGATCGAGGTGCTGGAGCGGCACGGGCGCTATCGGTAAGGGCTCTCGGGCGGTAAGGGCTCTCGGGTCCTTATTCCGCCGCATCCGCTGTCCGGCGCCGTTTCAGCGCGCCGGGATTGCGGTCTTCGGCCGTGCCCCAGCCGAGAGACAGGTCGATGATGGCGTGGATCAGTGTGGCATGGGCGGTTTCGACGAAGCCGTACTCGTCACCGGCGACATGAAAGTTCAGGTCGCCTGACAGCCGCAGCGGGTTGTCCGGGGCGAAGCCGGAGAAGGTGATGACGGAACATTCCGCAGCCCGTGCCCGCTCGACCGCTTTCAGGATGTTCGGCGAGGAGCCGCTGCTGCTGATGGCAACGAGGATATCGCCCGGCTGGGCATAGAAGCCGATCTGCTCAGCGAAGATTGCATCACCGCCGAGATCATTGATCAGGGCTGTGAGCATGGCGGGGTCGGTGATCGCAAGAGAGCGTATGCCGCCGTTTTTGGTGAGGTCGAGAGCGTAATGCGAAGCCATTGAGGCACTTGCACCATTGCCGATGAAGATCAGCTTGTTGCCGGCATCATGGACGGCGCGGCCGCGCGCGAGGAATTCCGCGAAGCCATCGCCGAGCGTCTTTGGCTGGCCCGCATGGTCGGTCACGCTGGCTTCGCGGATCAGGCGGGCCAGGGTTTCGAGATAATCCGCCGTCCGGTCCGCCAGGCTGCTCACACGTTTTCTCCCTCCGGTTCCGTCGCGCCATCCGCGCTGTCGTCTTCCTCTGCGTCTGGCTTGCCGGTTGTCACGATATGAAAGCCGAGCGCATCGTCCGGCGGCAGGGTCGACATCCCGGTCAGGATACCTTCTTTCCGGGAATCGAGCAGCAATCGTCCGATGGGCTGAAAATGGCTGGTGCTTCCTTCGCCGTCGGGCGCGTCGATCAGGATGCGGACGGAGCGTGGTGTACGGAAACGGTTCCGCTCCAGCATGCGTTCGGTGGAAGCGATCGCATGAGGCATGTCGAGACCGCGCAGGTCCAGCTCGTATTCGGCCTCGCTATTGTCGCGAAAGAGGGGTTTGAGCTCTCCGAGATCGACCATGACCGGACTTTCATTCAAAATGGCGTAAAACTGTCATGTCATTTGGGCGATTCCTGATGGAATCGCAAGTCTTGCGATTTCCAATCCGGTTTCAGTTGAAAAGCCGGTCATCGTTCATTACTTCTTCTTTGACCTGTTTTTTTGACCTTCGGCTCATTGGGAGTGAGACATGAACTTGGATCGCAAACACATGACTGCCGCCGAGGCGGAGGCCGCACATATCGACGTCGGCCTGCGTAATTACATGCTCGGCGTTTACAATCACATGACCATCGGCCTGGCGCTGACGGGCTTCATCGCGCTCGGAACGAATATCCTGGCGATGAGTTCGCCGGCCTTCGCGCAGCTGATCTTCGCCTCACCGCTGAAGTGGGTGATCATGCTGGCCCCGCTTGGCATGGTGTTCTTCCTGGCAGCTCGCATCCGGTCCATGTCGGCATCCGCCGCCCGGACGACCTTCTACATCTATGCCGGTGCGATGGGCCTTTCGCTCGCCAGCATCTTCCTGGTCTTCACGGGCGAAAGCATCGTGCGGGTGTTCTTCATCACCGCCGCGTCCTTCGCCGGTCTCAGCCTCTATGGCTACACCACGAAGCGCAGCCTCAGCGGCATGGGCTCGTTCCTGTTCATGGGCGTGATCGGCCTGGTTATCGCCAGTGTCGTGAACATTTTCCTGGCATCGACCGGCCTGCAGTTCCTGATCTCCGCCGCCGGTGTGCTGATCTTCGCGGGTCTGACCGCCTACGACACCCAGAACATCAAGAATATGTACATGGAGTCGGACGGCCACGAGGTCGCGACCAAGAAGTCGATCATGGGTGCTCTGCAGCTCTATCTCGACTTCATCAACATGTTCATGTTCCTGCTGCAACTGTTCGGTAATCGCGAATAGTTTGCAGGTTCCAGTTGAGGAGGCCGCGCCGGATTTTCCGGCGCGGCCTTTTTGATTCTCGGGGTTTTCAGATGGCCGTTAACCGGTCATCAAGATTAATTTATATATAAACGCGCTGCGCCGGATTTCCGGTACGGTTGTTTTTTGAGTTTGGGACTTGGTGGCGATGTCGGTTCAGACCCTTTACGAGGTGCACACGCTTAAAAGCGGAAACTGGGCGGTTGATTCGACCTATCCGGACCGCGATACCGCCATTGATGTCGCGAAGTCATTGCACGGCGAGAAGCAGTTCCAGGCCGTCAAGGTGATCAAGGATACCTACGATCCGGCGACCGGAAACGGCAAGGAAATCGTGGTGTTCGACACCACCTCGAAGGTGAACCGGGAGAAGGCGCAACCGCAAGCGGCGGAACAGCCTGCTCCTTCCGCAGCCGCCGCTGTCTTGCGGCCGGCACCCGCACGCGGGAAAAAAGGGAAGAACACGAAGGGCGATTACGCGATGGCCATCAAGGTCACGCTGCTTCTGGTTCTTATTCTTGGCGGCGGGCTTGGCACGATCTACCTGCTGCATTACGCGGGCGGTAATTTCCAGAAGCTGTTCTGAGTCTGTCCCCGGGGCTGCTTGCCTAGCGCCTTATGGCCAACGGCGATTAACCCGCTGCATCCCCGACAGGCTGAAATATTCATCGAAAATGGTGGGTGGTCCCGCCAGCTCGTGGATCAGTCTGGCCAGCCCGTAGCGCAGGACGGGGATTTCCATGCCGGTTTCCGTCCATTCGGCGGGAAGCGGCAGCAGGCAGCGGTTCCGTCCGACATTGATGATGGTCTCGCGAAAGGCCAGACGGCCCTCCCAGAAACAATCGAGCAGGTGCGTGCGGGCATTCTCGCTGGCGAAGCGGTTGGGCGAAGGCACCTGATAGTTCGCGTTCTCGACCATGCCGTAGGCCATCGTGATGCGGATATCCTTCAGGAAGGTCAGATGCAGATCATGCTGGTCCGCGGCCAGCCCGATCTCCTCTCCCTTTGCATTAATCCTGGGCTCGAAGCGGTGGCGGAAGGTCGGTCGCAGGATTGGCGTCCAGTCCGTCACTTCGCTGTCGGCGACAGCTCTTATGAATGCTCTCAGATCCATGACGTCAGCCGTCGAGACGTGTGTCGGCTTCGTCGCGCTGGGGCCATTCCGGCAGGTCGCGGCCGGTTGTCTCCGAAAGCACCGCGCGGGCATTCTCCAGAATGAGCTGGGCGCGTGTCTTCAGCCTTTCGGACTCGAGAATGGCATTGGCGACTTCCGGTTGGGAAATCAGCAGCATGACTTCGTCCAGGCATTCGCAAAGATCCGCCGACGCGGCGACCATCTGCGCATTCCCCTGACGCTCCAGCGCATCGCAGGACCAGCTCATGGAACCTATTTGCGCCGGAGCGTTGCCGCGCGCATAGGACCAGAGCTCACCGCTTGTATTCATCCTCCACGGACCGGGCGTGTATTTGGGCATGGCGGAAATTCCTCGGTTTCACTTCAGGCAGCTTAGAGACTGACCGGTTGCATGGGCAATGCCGGGTGTGCGCGGATACGTAAAAGCGTTGCGAAATGCCGGAAAAAAACAGACTGAAAGACATGGGATTCTCAGAGCGTCGTGTCTCTGCTATGATTCCACAAGATATTGTAGGTCCGTTGAGGAACCCGATGAAATTTACCCATATTTGTGCCGTGTCTCTTTTACTCGCACTCGGCGGATGCGGTCTCGGTGACCTTTTCGGCAGCGGCAGCGAAGAACTTCGGGTCCGTGCATATGTTCGGGATGAGATCGATCAGGTCGAAGCGGAGCGCGGCCCCCGCCGCCGCCAGTATATCGACGAGAAGATTTCTGAAACGGTGGCTGCCAAAGACACCGGTGATACGCGCCTGTCCGAAGTGGAGAATACGCTTGGACGGCTGAAGACCGATCTCAGTATCGTTGCCCGCAAGCTTGAAAAACGGATCGAGCTTGGCGCGGGTCCGATGGCCGGTACCGCCGCCACAGGACGATCCGTCCCGGCGCCGGCTGATCCGGAGCAGCTTGCCGAAATCCGGGCGGATGTCGATGCCGCTCTCAGGGCTGTCAGCAAACTGAATGCGGACCAGGAGACGGCGGAGGCGCGTGCTTCTGCCCGCTTCGAACGTCTGGAATTACGAACCAGCGAGCTGAACTGGCCGGAACAGACGGGCGGCAAGGGATTGCATCTGGCCTCCTATCGCACGCATGAGGCTGCGCTTGCCGGATGGGAGCTGCTGCTCACGGAATACCCGGAACTGCTCGCCGCCGAGGATCCGCTTTTTATCGAGGTCGATACTGTCGCCGGACCATTCGTTCGTCTGATGGTCGGAGCCGGGCGGGAGCTGAGCTGGCTGTCCAATGCCCTCAACCAGATCCGGGCCGAGGGCGAATACGCCATGATCATGCCGATCCCGTCGTCCCGGGCGTCAGCCATGCCGCAGGGAATGAAGGTTCCGGCACCGCCGAAAATCCTTGTTCCAGGATCCTGATGTGGATTTCCCCGGGCGCTTTTGTTCGGGGGAGTGGTGCCGCAGGAGGGACTCGAACCCCCGACCCCATCATTACGAATGACGTGCTCTACCACCTGAGCTACTGCGGCATATCTTGCGCGGGAACGGCTACTTAGGACGTCCCGGCGATGGGTGCAAGGGGAAAATCAGGAAGGCTATTCGGCTTGCCGTCCGGTTTGCTTCCACGGTGACGGCAATCATCCGTATCTGACACTGATCCCGCCATATGTCCCGGCCGTTTCTGACGTATGCACCCGGCCTAGTTCTGGTAGCGGTTAGCCGTCCTTTTTTCCGTGGCGGCAAGGGCGTTCAGGCCCGGGAAAATTTCCGATTCAAGAAATTCGAGCCGACGTTGGAAGCTGCCCCCGCGTGAGGTGAATCGTTCTTCCCAGAGATTCAGTTTGACCACGAGCCCGCACAGAACGCTGCCGGTCGCGTTGTGCTGTTCCACGATTTGCGCGCGCAATGCCTGGAAGGACTCGGCTGTCGGGTCTTCCCAAAAATGGCTGGAGCTCTGGTCGAAGTGATCGAACCTCTGTTTGACCGATTCGACGATGCCGTACAGCGCCTGCATGGCGTGCGTCGCCCTGCTCTGGAGCGAGGGATTGCTGAGGGCGACAGGCGAGCGGAGAAATTCCTGAACCCAGGGGCGGAAATGTCTGATGCGGTTTTCCGATTCGGTCAGGCAGCTGCGAAAGTAGGAGAATCCGAGGAAGGTATCGCCGTAATTTTCGAGAAAACGCGGTATCGAGGCGACATCGGTCTCAAGATCGGCGGCAAGCTTCTCCATTTCGGCGAGTACCGTGGCGCGATCCGGGTTGCGCAGGTACTCGACCAGATTTCCGTAACTGCCGAGCGCGGCACCGTCCCGGGCGAAAAGCCGGCGGATAATCGGCCTTGTGTACTGTTTCATGAAGTGGGTCAGCTCGCGGTATTTCTCCGGGGAAAGCCGGAGCGCGTCGTAATTCTCGAACCCGATATCCAGCTCCCGGAGCGCAACGCGCAAGGTGTAGACATCGTAGCTGCCGATGGCGGCGAGGCGTTTCAGGATGGCAACGTCGCTCATCAGCTCCGGAGCCTGGGAGTTGAAATGGTTGGGCAGGTGGTCCGGCTGGATCTGCCCGCTGCCGGAACCACTGTCCTTGAACAGTTCCACGACCGCGTGAAGCTGCGCGTTCTTGATCAGGGAGTGGCGCCTCAGAGCCATGGTCTTGAGTGGGAGCAGACCGAGGGGCAGCCGGTACAGGCTGTCCATATCGGCGGTGTCGATGTGCGAGCCGACGGGACCGGGTACGGTGGCGCCAACCTCTGAAAGGGAAATTGCCATGCCATCGTATGAGCAATTTCAGTGCCTGCGGAGGGACTCGTCATGACTCCAGACACTTATCGCGCGACGTTTAGGTGGAGCTTCGGGGCGGCGGCTATGTCCGGTGCCTGAAAATGGCGGGAATTGCCTAGCGGCGGGCAAGAGATTCCGGGTGCCGGGGATCAAACCAGCCAGCGTGCCGCGTCAGACAGAGCGAATATCGTCCAGTTCCTCGACCCGATACGGCTGCGGGTAAACTCGCAGCGATCTGTAATGGGGGCAGTAAATTGCGTGGCCTGTCCGCTGGTAATTTGGCCTAGCCAGTGTAAAGCCTGCAGAGACTTCCGTGGTTCGCCAGTAATGGTGCTTTCGCGTGCCACAGTCTGTTGTCTGGGCATGGGATATAATAGAAATTCAATTCTTGGATTCGGGGTGCAAAACCGGTCTTCGACGGGGGGCTGCGCGGGCCGGGATGCCAATGCTTCGAGGGACAGACCGAAAGCTGGTTTGTCATGACCGTAGGGCTGGTATAATCTCCCCAACGGACTGTGGTCCCGACAGGATACGGAGCGTTGTCAGGGAATGGCTGAAGCCAGTATGGAATCCAGGGTCGCGGCCCTGTGCCTCGAAAAAGGACTGAAGATGACGGAGCCGCGCCGGGTGATCGCGCGCGTCCTGTCCGAGGCAGAGGATCATCCCGACGTGGAGTCCCTGCATGAACGGGTGCGCGAGATCGACCGTTCGATCTCGATCGCGACCGTTTACCGGACGATGAAGCTGTTCGAGGAAGCGAATATCGTCACCAAGCGCGATTTCGGCGATGGCCGGGCGCGCTATGAGGAAATCAATGGTGAGGAAGACCATCATCACCACATGATCGACGTGACGACGGGAAATGTGATCGAGTTCTATAACGAGGAACTTGAGGCACTGAAGGACTATATCGCCCGCGAACTCGGCTTCGAGCTGGTGGATCACCACCTCGAACTGTTCGGCGTTCCGCTGAAGAAAGCGGAAGCGAAAGCAGCGCCGAAATACAAGCCGAAGGCCAAGACGAAAATCATCAGCGGCAAGCCGCCGGTCTGAATTTCAGGAAAAGACTTGTTTGTGTGAGGCGCCCCGGGCTATCGCCGTGGGCGGCGCTTTCATGCATCCGCATGATCGATCAGGTGCATGAAGGAGCCGAAGACGGCCCCGATTCGCGCGCCGGTCTCGCCAAGATCCGATCCAGAAGCATCGGTGATCCGGAATAGTGGCGCGCTGCCTGTTGCCCCGACTGTAGCGGCATAATGGAATTCATGGCCGCGCCAAAGACTGCCAGCCGGCCCGAGCGGAGTATCGGCGAGCATGTTCGCAGCCCGGTAGCCGAGATGGCGTTTCGGGTCCGCGAAACTGGTCTCGTGCGGCAGCAGCCCGGCCATCCGGTGGGAGGTGCCGTCCGCATCCGTCAAGGCCGCGCCAAGCACCATGTAGCCACCGCACTCACCGTAGATTTTTGCCCCGTCCCTGGCTGTTGTTCTCAGTCCGTCAAGGAACCGTCCCGCTTCGGCGAGACGCCCGGCATGGAGTTCCGGATAGCCGCCCGGCAGATAGACCGCGTCCGCGCCGGGGGCGGGCGCTTCGTCGGCGAGGGGAGAGAAGAAGGAAAGCTCCGCCCCCGCATGCCGCCAGCCGTCGAGGACATGTGGGTAGGTGAAGGCAAAAGCGGCGTCCTGGGCGATGGCAATTCGCTGGCCGAGTGGCGGTAAAGGAGTGCTCGCGGTGCCGGTGCCGAACCCGGTCGATACGGGCGAGGCGATGTCCCGGATCGCATCGAGCGCGAGATCCTTTTCCATCCGGTCGGCGGCGGTTTCCAGAAAACCTTCCAGATCGGGATGTTCTCCCGCCTGAACCAGTCCGAGATGGCGGCTCGGACGGGCGATCTGTGTGTCCGAGCGGACGGCGCCGAGTACGGCATGTCCGGGGGTGGCAAGCGCCTGGCGCAGCATGGCCTCGTGTTTCTCGCTGCCGACCTTGTTCAGGATCACACCCGCCAGCCGGACATCCGGATCGAACCGGGCAAAACCGCCGGCCAGCGCGGCCACGGATTGGGCCTGCCGGGCCGCATCGACAACCAGCAACACCGGCCAGCCGGTAAGGCGCGCAAGGCTGGCCGTCGAGCCGTCGGCCAGAGGGGAGGGGGCGCTGCCCAGATGGGCGCCGTCGAACAGCCCCATGACGCCTTCGACAATCGTGAGCGCCGGTCCGGGAGAGAGCGCAGTCGACAGCGTTTCCGGCCGCATTGCCCAGCTATCGAGATTGACGCAGGGACGGCCGGTGGCGGCGGCATGGAAGGCGGAATCGATATAGTCCGGGCCAACCTTGGCGCTGGCGACATCGATGCCCTTGCGCCGGAGCGCCCGGAGCAGGCCGAGCGCGATCGTGGTCTTGCCGCTGCCAGAGGCCGGCGCCGCGATGATCAGGCCCTTTGACACATACTTATCCGGTCTGCTGTGTGCCGGTTTTGCCGAGGCGCAGGGGATCCGCCTCCAGGCTCTTGCCGGCGGCGGCACCGAGCCAGTCGAGCCCGGCACGCAGCCGGACGATCTCGCCGATGGCGACGATGGCGGGCGGCTTCACGTCATGCAGACGGATATCCTCCGCCGCCCGGCCAAGCGTGGTTTCCAGCACCTGCATGTCCGGCATCGACGCATTGGTGACGAGCGCGACCGGCTCATCCGCACTGCGCCCGGCAGCCATCAGCTTGTCCGCGATCGCGCCCAGATGCTTGATCGCCATATAGAGGATCAGCGCCGGGCTGCCCTTGGCGACCGCGTCCCAGTCGACCCCCGTGACATTGCCGGTGGCATCGTGTCCGGTGATCATGGTGACGGCGTGGTTGGTGTCCCGGTGGGTCAGCGGAATTCCGGCAAAGGCCAACCCGCCGATCCCGGCCGTGATGCCAGGGCAGATCCGGAACGGAATACCCGCCTGGACGAGGGACAGGGCCTCCTCGCCGCCGCGCCCGAAGACGAAGGGATCGCCGCCCTTGAGACGCAGCACGCGCAAGTCCTGCTTGGCGAGCTGGATCAGCCGCAATGTAATGTCTGCCTGTTTCGGTGATGGCTTGCCGCCGCGCTTGCCGGCATATTCGCGCGGTGTGTCGGCGGGCGCGAGGGCCAGGATATCCTCGCTGACCAGCGCGTCATAGACGATGACGTCGGCGGCCTGCATGGCGGCATGGGCCTGCAGGGTCAGCAGCCCGGCATGGCCCGGCCCGGCACCGACCAGCCAGACGCTGCCCGGTGCGAAATCAGCGGCGAAATCTGTCACGTTTGTCATGGCTCCGAGACTACTCCCGCGCCGACTGGTTTTCCAGCGTGCGGATGATGATGTTTCATTCTGAAAATACCGGCGGGCGAGACGATGATCTACTGCCGCTGCGTCTCGAAGCCGCGTGATTTCGACATGGATGCGCGGCGCCGGACCGGTTAAGAGATTTCATGGCAAGAAAACCGGACGGACCGCTGAGAAGAGGCTGGACCACGGGCGCATGCGCAACGGCGGCGACCAAGGCCGCCTACACGGCGCTGCTGACCAGTGAGTTTCCCGATCCCGTCTCCATTCTTCTGCCGAAGGGCGAGCGACCCGACTTTGTTCTGGCCCGCGAAGCATTGGGCGATGACGCGGCGAGTGCCGCCATCGTCAAGGATGCGGGCGACGATCCGGATGTGACGCATCTTGCCACCATCGTCTCCACGGTGCGGATTGGCGCCCCCGGCAGTGGTGTGGTGTTCAGGGCGGGCGAGGGCGTTGGCATGGTGACCCGTGAGGGCCTGCCGATCCCGCCGGGCGAGCCCGCGATCAACCCGGTGCCGCGCGAGTTGATGCGCGGCGTCGTGGCGGAGGTTGCCCGCGCCCATGGCGGCAGCGGCGATGTCGAAATCGAGATTTCCGTGCCGGGTGGCGAGGCCCTGGCGAAAAAAACCTGGAACCCGCGTCTCGGCATTGTCGGCGGCTTGTCGATCCTTGGCACCACCGGCGTGGTGATCCCGTTCTCCTGCTCGGCCTGGATACATTCCATTCATCGCGGCATCGACGTTGCCCGCGCTGGTGGGTTCCCGCTGGTTGCCGCCTGTACCGGTTCGACCTCGGAAGCGGCAGTGGTTCGGCGACATGGGCTGGACGAGACCGCCTTGCTGGACATGGGCGATTTTGTCGGCGGCATGCTGAAATATCTGCGCCGTCATCCCTTGCCGAAAGTGCTGATCGGCGGCGGCTTCGCCAAGCTGGCCAAGCTGGCGCAGGGCCATATGGATCTGCATTCCGGCCGCAGTCAGGTGGATATGGACTGGCTGGCCGAACAGCTTGCGGCGGTGGGCGGCGATGCCGGTTTGGTCGAGCGGGCGAAGGTCGCCAACACCGCTCTTGAGGTTCTGAACATGGCGCTGGAGGCCGGGTTGCCGCTGGCTAACCGGATTGGCGAGCTGGCCCGTGCAGAGGCGGCGGCAATGGTCGCGGGCACGGAGACGGAAATCATCGTCGAGGTGTTCGACCGCAAGGGCAATCTGGTCGGCGCGGCGGGAGAGGTTTGAGGATGGCGCGTATTCTGGTGCTTGGCGGGACGGATCTCGCCAATGCTTTCGTAGAAGCGCTTCAGACGGCGCATCCGGATCTTGAGATCGTGCTGTCGCTGGCGGGACGGACCCGCAGCCCGAAGCTGCCGGACTGCACGATTCGGACGGGCGGTTTTGGCGGTGCCGAAGGATTGGCGGCCTATCTCCGGGACGAGGGCATCACGGCGCTGGTCGATGCGACCCATCCCTATGCGGCGCAAATCTCGGCCAATGCCGCGAAAGCCGCGCTCGAGGCCGGAACGCCATGCTTGCATCTGGTGCGCCCGGCCTGGGAGCAGGCCCCCGGTGACAACTGGCATCACGCGCGGGACTATGAGGAGGCGGCAGGGAGCCTGGATGCGCTGTCGCAAACTCATCCGCTGACGGTGTTCCTGACGGTGGGTCGGCAGGGGCTGGAGCCGTTTCACTATCTGATGAATTGCATCCACGTCGTCCGCTCGGTCGAGCAACCGGATGAGGCTGAACTGCCGCCGGGTGCCCGGGTGGTACTGGCGCGCGGGCCGTTCAGGGAAGCGGACGAGGAGGCATTCCTGAAAGAAAACGAGATCGACGTGATCGTCTCGAAGAACAGCGGCGGCACGGCCACCTACGGCAAGATCCTCGCCGCCCGGACGCTCCGCATGCCGGTGGTAATGGTGGAGCGCCCGCCGCTGCCGGAAGGGGAGATTGTTGAGGATGCCGGGAGCGCCCTCAACTGGGTAGATACCGTTCTTTAGTCGTCATCCCGTTGAAAAACGGGACCCAGGGATGGAGCGCACAGCCCTTTGATCATCTGGGTCCCGGCTCTCCGGCCGGGATGACGGCCGGGGTTCTTCTCCGCTTTGGTGCCGCAACGAGCAGTCCCGCTGCCGTGATCAGCACCATACCGCACACCGTCAGAAGGTCCGGTTGTTCGGTGAAGAAGACGAAGCCCCACAGTGCGGCCGACACCAGATATCCATAGTCGAACGTCGCGATGATGGAGGGCGGGGCAATCTGGTAGGCTTTGGCGACGCCAGTGAAGTACCCACCGGCGAGAAGTCCGATCAGCGCCATCAGACCCCATTCACGCACACCCATGGTACCCCAGTCACCCAGCAGGAAGGGAAAGGCCGTCCTGATTTCCTGGCCGGGGGCGATGAGAGTAATTGCGCCCGTCGCAACCAGGCCGGTGAGCAGAAACATGCCTTGCAACGAGATGGCCAGCGCCAGCGGAGCCTCGTCCTGGCATTTGCTGCGCGTCAAAACCATCGCCAGCGCATAGAGAAAGGCGCCGAGGAGCGGGCCTAGAATATACCAGGAAAAGGCATCCGATCCGGGTCTGAGAATGGTGATCACGCCGATAAATCCGAGCAGGACGCCAAGCCACTGGCGGCGTGTCACCGGCTCTCCAATCAGCAGGGCAGACAGCAGCGCGATCATGATCGGCGCGGTATAAAGGGCAACGGCGGCGACCGACAAATCGAGAACGGGGAGCGAGGCGTAGAAGACCAGCCAGTTGAGCACCAGAAGCGCGGTGCGGGTCAGGGCCCATTTCGGTGCATGGAGCCGGAACCCGCGCCCAACCCGGCGCATGATCGCGATCATGACCGGCAGAGCCACGATCGCCCGGGTGACGAAGATCTGCCACACGGTGAGGTCCGCGCTGACCAGCTTCACGACGGCATCGCAAAAGGCCATCGCCACAACGGATGCCAGGATCAGGGCGATCCCGAAAGCAGCGCGATCCGGACGGGCAGCGCTTTGCTCCATATTCATTCCCCGCGCCATTACAGGTGATTGTGCGATATGGCTTAGAGACGAAGCCTAATCGCCAGACATCCACGGAAAGAAACCTCGCACGCCCATGCGATGTCTGCAATATCCGCATGAAAAATATGGAATTTGGCCGTTACTCGTGGATATGGCGTTCTGCATCGGCGGCTGGGCCGAGGAGTGCGGGGCAACGCTCCATGGGCCATATTGATCGTCTTCCCGGACCCCGATCCGGGATCTTTCGGACGATTCTGTCACCTTTTGATCATACCCGCTCCATGATCACAAAGGTCCCGGCTCGGTGGCCGGGAAGACGAATATGTGTGGGCTACGCCTTAACCTCCGGCCGCAGGATGTGCGTGTGTTCCGCATCATAGAGCGCACTGTCCCGAAAATTCTCCTCGCCCAGCACGCGGCCAACCATGATCAGCGCGGTGCGGGTGATCTTGGCCGCACGGACCTTTCCGCGGATATCCGACAGCGTGCCGCGGATGATCTGCTGGTCCGGCCAGCTTGCCCGGTAAATTACGGCGACTGGGCAGTCCGCGCCGTAATGCGGTGTCAGGGCGCGCTCGATATGGCGCAGATTGCGGATTGAGAGATGGATCGCCAGCGTTGCTTTCGAGCGGCCGAGTTCTTCCAGCTCCTCGCCCTCGGGCATGGCGCTCGATTGCATCGTCGTCCGGGTCAGGATCAGCGTCTGGCTGATTTCCGGCAGGGTCAGCTCGGTTTCCAGCGCGGCGGCGGCAGCCGTATAGGCGGGTACGCCGGGGATGATCTCGAACGGGATATTTTTGGCGCGCAGGCGGCGGATCTGTTCCGCGATGGCACCATAGAGCGACGGGTCGCCGGAATGGACCCGGGCGACATCGTGCCCCGCCGCGTGAGCTGCCTCGATATCGGTCAGGATCTCGTCCAGCGTCATCGGTGCCGTGTCGATCACCTTGGCGCCCTCGGGCGCATGGGCGACGACGGCTTCGGGGACCAGCGATCCGGCATAGAGGCAGACCGGGCAGCGGGCTATCAGATCCCGGCCCTTGATAGTCAGCAGGTCCGGGTCGCCGGGTCCGGCGCCGATGAAATAGACAGTCATTGTGCAGCCTCTGAAGTCTTGTCCGCCCGAATGCTGGTGCCAGCCTTCCCGGCATAACCGCGCGGGGTATAGACGTGTTTGCCGTTGAACCGGGTCTCGCTGGAGCCGACCATGACCAGCGTCAGCATGTCGACCTGATCGACCGAGAGATCCTTCAGCGTCGTCACGGTGATCGTCTCCTCCTCACGGCCAAGCGAGCGGCCGAGGATCACCGGCGTTTCCGGCGGGCGATGCTGCAGCAGCACGTCGCGGGCATAGGCGAGCTGGGTCCGGCGGCGCATCGAGACCGGATTGTAGAAGGAGATCACGAAGTCCCCTTCGGCGGCGGCTTTCACCCTTTGCTGGATCGCCTCCCACGGTGTCAGCAGATCGGAGAGGGAGATGGTGCAGAAATCATGGCCGAGTGGCGCGCCGATCCGGGCGGCGCAGGCCTGCAGGGCTGAAATACCGGGCGTGACCCAGACATGCAGCCGCTCCCAGTCCTTCCGGCCTGCCTTGTCCAGCAGCTCATAGACCAGCGTCGCCATGGCATAGATGCCGATATCGCCGGAGGAAACCAGCACCACCGACTTGCCTTCCGCCGCGAGATCGAGTGCATAGGCGGCGCGTTTCTCTTCCTCGCCAAGGGCAAAATCATGCCGCTCCTTGCCCGCCGCGAGTGGGCCGAGCAGGTCGATATAGAGACCGTAGCCGACGATCACCTCGGCATTGCGGATGGCCGCATCGGCTTCCGGCGTGCGCCAGTAATCCGCGCCGGGGCCGATGCCGACCAGGGCGAGCTGGCCGCGCGCCGTGCCGGTGGAGGCGACGTTAATCAGCGCCGGAGCTCCGGCGATGGCGCAGGTGGCCCGTTTCGATTTCCGTTTCGGTACGATCAGCGCCGCGTCCGGCCCGGCAGCAGCGAGGGCCGCGCCTTCGCTGACGCCATGGCAGCCGACTTCCCGGAACACCACGTCCGACGGCGTGGCGAGGCGCGGGGTTTCCTCTTCCAGCCGGGCCGCATCGAAGAACCGGACCGGGCGGCCCAGGTGGGCGCCGAGGGCATGCACTGCCGCTTCATCCATTTTCACATCGATGGAATAGACAGCGGCAATGGCCTCGCGGGCGAGATTGTTTTCGGCCAGGGTTTCCTCGACCAGACGGATCAGCTCTTCCGGCGCCGCATCACGCTCGCAGCCGACGCCGAGGGCCAGGCGTTCGGGATGGTAGGTCAGGCTTTTAGGTGCGGTGGCGGTGATTTTGACGGAGGCTGTGATCCGGCACTCGGCCGTATCGTCCCGCTTTAGCTCTGCGTCAGCCAGCCAGTCCAGCGCCGGATCGATGGCGGCGCTCTCTCCGGCCAGCAGAGCCGCCGCGACGCTTTTGTAGTCGGCGCCGGGTGCGAGGTGCCAGCCGGTGGGCGGATTGTCGAGCGCTACGCCAAGACTGAGGTCGCTGGCGGTGGTGATCGATGGCGCGATGCCGAGTGCGTTACCAGCCCGGCGGGCCAGATCGTTGGCGCCGTGATGGCCGCCGAGCAGAGGCACGATTGCGGAGCCGTCTTCGGCGATGGCCAGCACCGGCGGTTCCGCTTCCTTGTCGGCCAGCAGCGGCGCCAGGATGCGGATGACGGCCCCGGCCGCCCCGACAAACAGGATTGGCGAGCCGATGGTGAACAGATCGCGCAAATGCTCTGCTGTCTCGATGAAGATCCGGTCGGCGGGCGCGCTGCGGGCATGCAGCTCCATCTCAAGCGCCTTGGAGAGTTTTTCACCGGTCTCGCGGCCGGACGGGGAAAGGACGACGATTGTCATAGGCGGCTTCCCTCAAGGAAGGCCTCACCGCGTTTATGCAGGAGGATCATGGAGAAATAGGGGGCGGCGGACGCATCCACTTCGGCAAGCGGCAGGCAGCGCTGGTTGTCCATCGTCGCATGCTCGATATAGCGGGCGCCGTCGAGCAGGCCGAGATCGGTCAGCAAGGCACGGACCCGCTCAAGATGGCGGCCAACCTTCATGATGACGGCGCCGTCCGTGTTTTCCAGCCGGGCGCGCAGGATGTCGTCCGGCAGGGGGGCAGGCAATACCGTCAGCACGTCATTGCGGGAGACCAGGGGGGCGCCGAGTGCGGCGGCGGAAGCCATCAGCGAGGAGATCCCCGGCACCACTTCGGCCCGGTGTTTCGGGGCCAGCCGTTCATAGAGATACATGAAGGAGCCGTAGAAGAACGGGTCGCCCTCGCACAAGACGACGACATTCTGGCCCGCGTCGAGCGCGTCACCGATATGCAGGCTGGCCGCGTCATAGACCTGAGCCGCCGGGAACCGCGCGGTCACCATCGGCATGCGGATGGCGTATTCCGCGCGGCCTTCCGGGATATGCGGTGCGGCGATCTCGCGTGCCAGGCTGTCGCCATCCTCCGGCGCCGGATAGCAGATCAGATCCGCCGCCTGCAGCCGCTTCAGCGCCTTCAGCGTGATCAGATCGGGATCGCCCGGCCCGACGCCGATGCCTGTCAGCAAACCGGTCATGCCGTTACTCCGCCTTGTCCGTTGCGGGCTTTGTCACGGCCCATTGGGTGACACTCATCAATGGCCGCCAGCCCTGGTAGGGGCCGACAGGCTCCGCGCGGGAGACAGCAATGCGGGAAAGCTGTCCGCCGAGCCGCGTTTGCGCCGCGAACAAAGCGGCCTCGCCTTCCAGCGTGACAACATTCGCGACCAGTTTCCCGCCGGGTTTCAACGCGGACCAGCAGGCGTCGAGCACATTGTCGCCGGTGATCCCGCCGCCGATGAAGATCGCGTCCGGCGCTTCAAGCCCGGACAGCGCTTCCGGTGCGCGGCCTTCCACGATCCTGAGGAACGGCACCCCGAGGGCGTCTGCATTGAGCCGGATGGTTTCGATGCGTTCCGGGTTACTCTCGATGGCGACCGCCTTCGCCAGCGGATCGGAGCGCATCCACTCGATGGCAACGGAGCCGGAGCCTGCGCCGACATCCCAGAGCAACTGGCCCGGACCCGGCCGCAGGGCGGAGAGTGTCGCCGCGCGGACTTCGCGCTTGGTCAACTGTCCGTCGCTTTCGTAGAGATCGTCATCGAGGCCGGGTGTAGGGCCGAGGGCGGCAGGTCTGGCAGGCCGGCAAAGCGCGACGGCAATGGTGTTGAAATCGGCGCCGGGCGGGTGCGGCCAGTCCGCCGCCGTGCCGTCGAGCCGCCGTTCCGCATCACCGCCCATATGCTCGAACACGCTCATGGTGCTGGCGCCGAACCCGGCGCCGGTGAGATAGGCCGCGACCTGCCCCGGTGTCTCCCGCCCGTCGCTCAGCAGCATCAGCTTCAGGCCCGGCTGCAGGGCGGCGGCGAGCAGGGCAAGCGGGCGGCCATGCAGGGTCAGTGTCCGTACTTCGGAGAGTGGCCAGGCCAGTCGCGCGGCGGCGAGAGAGAAGGCGGATGGTCCCGGATGGATCGCCATTTCACTGGCCGGGAGATGCTTGGCAAGGGTGGCGCCGATGCCGAACTGCATCGGATCGCCGGTTGCAAGTACCGCAACCGGGCGGCCGCGCATTTCGATAATTGCTTCGACCAGCTTGCTGAGCGGGGAGGGCCATTCATGCCGTTCGCGTCCGTCCTCCGGCACCATGGCAAGATGCCGGGCGCCGCCGATCAGCACCTCGGCGCTGTCCACAAGAGCGCGGGCGGTGGGGGCAAGGCCGTCCAGCCCGTCCTCGCCGATGCCGATCACGCGCAGCCAGGGTGTCTCGCGCGTCATCGGGCGGCATCCTTCCCGGCGAGGATCGCCAGAGCATTCACCGCCGCCGCCGCCATGGCACTGCCGCCGCGCCTGTCCGGCAGGGTGAGGAAGGGCGGCAGGTTATCCGTCACCGTCAGTGCCTGTTTCGATTCCGCCGCGCCGACGAACCCGACCGGAAAACCGAGAATGACGGCCGGGCGCGGCCCACCCGCAAGAATGCTCTCCATCAGCCGGAACAGCGCCGTCGGTGCATTGCCGATGGAGACCACCGCACCGTCAAGGTGCTCTTGCCAGAGCGTTACCTGGGCGGCGGAGAGTGTCGTTCCCTCCGCCTTCGCCAGATCCGGCAGGCGCGGATCGCGGATCAGGTTGATCACCTCATTCCCCGCCGGCAGCAATTTCGGTGTTACGCCATGGGCGACCATGGCCGCGTCACAGATGATCGGCGCTCCCGAGGCAAGTGCCGCCCGTCCTGCCGCAACCGCACCGGTCGAGAAAACCAGATCGGGCGCGATCTCCGGCATGCCGCAGGCATGCACAAGACGTACGGCGACCTCTGTCTCGTCGGCGTCGAAGCGGGAAAGATCAGTCTCCGCCCGGACGATCTCGAAGGATCGCCGGTAGATGGCGGCCGGGTCTTTCTCGTATTCGAAAGTTGGCGCGGTCATGACGGCTGGCCGGATCAGGAATCGGTCAGCGTGCGCGGGCCGAGCGGATGGTCCGCATGGGGATAGGGGTGATGATGGTGGTCATGCCCATGTCCGTGATCATGACCATGCCCGTGGCTGTGATCGTGCCCGTGGTCATGGGAATGCCCGTGCGTGTGATCGTGGGAATGTCCATGATCGTGTTCGTGGCTATGGCCGCCGCTGTCGTTGATGCCCTCGACGTGATGGTGATGGCTTTCCTGCGGCAGGCCGACCTCGTCCTCGAAGCCGAGCACCTGCTGGCGGTACTTGCACATCTGGCAGTTCATGTTGCCGGTGCCGTCGGTGATCTCCGCGACCCGGTCCATGAAGGTCTCGATCACCAGCGGATGATCGTTCAGGTACGGTGCCTTGACGAATTCGATCTCCGGATGCCGGGCCGCGACCTTGTCGACGTAATCATAAATCCGGGTAATCAGAATGCCGGTGAAGAGGAAATAGGGGAACACGACGATGCGCTTGTAGCCGAGCTTGGCGGCATGCTCGAGCGCAGGTTCGACCAGCGGGAAGGTGACACCGGAATAGGCGGTCTCGCCCCAGCCGAAGCCCATGCCTTCCCAGAGAAGCCGCATGACCTTGGAGACGTTCGAGTTGGCATCCGGGTCCGACGCGCCACGACCGACCACGACCAGCATGGTTTCATGCCGGGAGATATGGTCGCCGGCAGCGGCCAGCGCTTCCTCGACACGGGCCGAGGCGGCGCGGATCATCTTCACGTCGATGCCAAGTTCACGCCCGTAATGGATATTCATGCCGCCGGACTGGGCCTGGTAGGTGTTCAGCACGGACGGGATATCGTTCTTGGCGTGACCCGCAGCAAACAGCATGCCCGGCACGGCCAGCACATCCGTCACGCCCTGCGCCTTCAGCGCGTCGAGACCGGTGCGGATAATCGGTGTGGCGAATTCCAGATAGCCGTAATCCACCGGCATGTCCGGCATCTGTTCCTTGATCCGGATCGCGAGTTTCGCGAACTCGTCCACGGCGGCCTGATCGCGGCTGCCATGCCCGCAGATCATCACGCCCTGTTTTCCGGTAATCTTGTTGTCTGAAACGCTCATCTCATCCCCCACCGCCGCGTGCACGGGGGCGCGGGAATGGTGCCATCCCGGCCACGAGCCGCCGCGGATATCCTTGCTGGATCTATCCGGCCCCGGATATCTCCGGGGCGCCCGTCACGTCAGTGTCCCGGGCCGAAGTGTTCTGGATAGAGCGTCGGGTGGATGGGGGCAAGTCCGGATCTGACCATTTGCATCGTGGCCGCGACTTCGGCTACAGCCAAACAGCGATCTCTATTGCGGTCCTGAAACGGGCCGTTTATGACCATTATAGAGCCTCAAGCAGCGCTTCTGTACCTCGGCCTTCCGAGTGTGTTCAGGCAGCAGGAGGTAAATGATTGCGAGAGTGGTTTGGGAACCGAACCACAAGTGCGCCCTGCTCAAAATTGCGGGGTGGCCCAGACGACCGGGATTTACCTTTATATGAGTGCCGAATTCACCGACCGTTACAAGCACAAGATCAAGACCGCAGACGAGGTCGCAGAGATCGTGGGAGGATTTCCACGAGAGAAAAAAGTGATCATGTGCCACGGGGTGTTTGATGTGGTGCACCCGGGGCATCTGCGTCATCTGGTCTTCGCGAAGAGCAAGGCCGATATCCTCGTCGCGAGCCTGACAGCAGACCGGCACATTGCGAAAGGCGTATATCGTCCGCATGTACCCGAGCAATTGCGGGCGCTTAATCTTGCGGCATTTGAAATGGTCGATTATGTCGTTATCGACCAAAATCCCAAGCCGCTGGATAATTTGCTTGAGATCAAGCCGGATTTCTTTGCCAAGGGTTATGAATATACGGCAAACGGCTTGCCGCCGAAGACACAGGAAGAACTGGACACGGTTCAATCTTATGGAGGTGAAGTTATCTTCACCCCGGGCGATATTGTCTATTCGTCTTCTAGGCTAATCGATCTGGAAGCACCACAGATTCCGATGGAAAAGCTTCTGACCCTGATGGGCCAGGAAGAGTTTGGCTTTGAAGATCTCTCCTCCACCCTGCGTTCAATGGCCGGGCAGAAGGTTCATGTGATCGGTGATACGATTGTCGACAGCTATACTGAAACCTCGATGATTGGCGGCCAGACGAAGACGCCCACGATCAGCGTGCTCTATCAGAACAAGCGCGACTATATCGGTGGCGCGGCGATTGTTGCCAAGCATCTGGCTGCGGCCGGAGCGGAGGTCACCTTCTCTACAGTGCTTGGGGATGACGAATACAAGGATTTCGTCATTGCCGATCTGGAAAGTTCCGGCATCAAGTTTAAACCGATCATCGACCCGACCCGGCCAACCACCAACAAGAACGCCATTGTTGCTGGTGGCTACCGGCTGCTGAAGATCGATACGCTCGATAATTCCAGTATCTCGGATGATATTCGCGACCGCCTGGTTGAGCAGATCCGGGAAACGAAAGAAGGTGCGGTCGTCTTCAGCGATTTCCGGCATGGCATCTTCAACCGCCGCACCATCCCGTCCCTGACCGAAGCGATCCAGCCCGATTTGTTTAAGGTCGCCGACAGCCAGGTGGCGAGCCGCTGGGGCAATATCACCGAGTTCAAGGGCTTCGATCTGATCACCCCGAATGAGCGGGAGGCGCGGTTCAGCATCGCGGACCAGGATTCGGGTATCCGTCCACTCGCCTCCCGGATCTACGATGTGGCGGAATGCCGGACGCTGATTCTGAAACTGGGGGACCGTGGTGTTCTGACCTGCCGGAACGCGGATCATGAAGCGCTCGATTCCTTCTTTGTCGTCGACAGTTTCGTGGACCGGGTGGAAGACGCGGTGGGGGCGGGAGATGCTCTGCTTGCCTACGCGACCCTTGCCATGATGACGCGGGGTAGCGCGCCGATCGCGACGATCCTCGGCTCTTTCGCGGCAGCCATCGAATGCGAGCAGGACGGTAATATTCCGGTCACTCCGGCGGATGTTCTGAAGAAGATATCCGCCGTCGAGCGACGCGCCAAATTCGAGAGCTAGGACGGAGTTTCGGCCATGCGAGCCCTTGTCGTTGGCCTTGGTATTCAAGGCCATAAAAGACGTCGTGTAGCGGGCGCCGATTGTGTTGGCACTGTGGACCCTGTTCATGAAGAAGCCGATTTCCGGACTCTCGAAAGCGTTCCGCTGGATAGTTATGACGCAGCGCTGGTCTGTACCCCGGACGACCCTAAATTCACCTTGCTGAAATATCTGCTCGGCAATGGCAAGCATGTGCTGGTGGAAAAGCCGCTCTGGTTTTCCGACGAGGCCGAGACGGATGTCCTCGCCGGGCTTGCCGCTTCGTCGGGGGCGGTTTGTTATACGGCCTATAACCACCGCTTCGAGCCGCATTTCGTCCGTATGCGCGCGCTGATCACATCCGGCGCTTTGGGTGAGATTTATCGCTGCCGGATGTTTTACGGTAACGGTACGGCGCGCCTCGTACGTGATTCGGCATGGCGGGATACGGGGGCGGGCGTTCTGCCCGATCTCGGTAGTCACTTGCTCGACACGGCACGATTCTGGTTCGGCGATATCGCCGACGATTTCAGGATTGTCTCGGCCGACCGTTTTGAAAACTTGGCGCCGGATCATGTGGTCATCGCCTCGGATGGGGCAGGTCCTCGGATCGAGCTTGAAATGTCGCTGTTGTCCTGGCGGAACCACTTCACTTGTGATGTGTTCGCCGAGCTCGGTACGGCGCATATTGAATCGCTCTGCAAATGGGGCCCGTCCAGCTTCACCCACCGCCGCCGTGTGCTGCCGAGCGGCAGGCCACCGGAAGAGGTGGTAACGCTGGTTCAGGACGACCCGACATGGGAAGCCGAATACGCGCATTTCAAGGCGCTTTGCTCGGGCCAGGGTGCATCCAATCTTGAAAATGACCGGTGGCTGTATCGTTCGCTCGGGCGCCTGTCCTCGGAAATTCAGGGAGTCGGGTGAGACAATGCCGAATGATGTGACAAAGCCCGTGATCGGGTTTGCCGGCATGACCCATCTCGGCCTGAACTCCGCTGTCGCTGTCGCGGATCTTGGTTTTGAAGTGATCGGGTTCGCGGAAACGGTGGAAGAGGCTGATCGGCTTGGCCGGGAAGAACTTCCCGTGGTGGAACCTGATCTGCCGGAGATGCTTGCCGCGAATAAGGAGCGTCTGAATTTCTCGGCTCAAGTCTCCGATCTTGGACGGGCCGATATCGTCTACATCTCCGTCGACGTGCCGACGGATGACCAAGGCCAGTCCGACCTGAGCCGGATACGGGCACTATTGGACCGGATCATTCCCGCGCTTGGGCCTGATGCCTTGCTGGTCATTCTGTGCCAGGTGCCACCGGGTTTCACGCGTGCACTGGATTTCCCGGCCGACCGTCTTTTTTACCAGGTCGAGACGCTGGTTTTCGGTCGTGCTATCGAGCGGGCGCGGTATCCCGAGCGGTATATCGTCGGCTGTGCCGATGCGGCGCTGCCGCTGCCGGAAGCCTATACGGCACTGCTCGGCGCATTTGACTGCCCGATTCTGCCGATGCGGTATGAGAGCGCGGAGCTGGCGAAGATCTCGATCAACTGCTGCCTTGTTGCCTCCGTGTCGACGGCAAACACATTGGCCGAGCTGTGTGAGCGGATCGGCGCGGACTGGTCGGAGATTGTCCCGGCGCTGAAACTCGACCGGCGAATAGGCCAATACTCCTACCTCACGCCAGGCCTCGGTCTTTCCGGCGGCAACCTGGAGCGCGATCTCGCGACGGTTATCCGGTTTGCCGAAGCGAACGAGACTGATGCGGGCGTGGTCGAGGCATGGGTGTCGAACAGTACGTGGCGCAAGGACTGGCCTTTCAGGACGTACAGGGACCTGATCCGCCCGATGCTCGGCGACTCTCCGCGCCTCGCCATACTGGGCCTCGCCTACAAGGAAAACACCCATTCCCTGAAGAATGCGCCCTCCCTGGTCCTACTCGAAAATCTAGGCGGCGATGCCGGGATCTCCACGTATGACCCCGTGGTGAAAGCTGATGTGCTGCCGGATCTGACGCATTGCAAAAGTGCTCTGGAGGCCTGCCGGGATGCCGATGTGCTGTTCCTGACCACACCGTGGCCGGAGTTCCGGGAGCTGGATGTCAACGTCCTTGCGGAGGCGATGCGGGGACGCGCTGTGGTCGACCCATACGGTCTGCTCGACAGCGATGCTGCGCGCGGGGCGGGTTTCGCACATTTCGTACTCGGCCGATCATTGGGGACTGACTGACATGCTTAAACATCTGAATGAGACCGATGTACTTCCGGGACGTGTCGCGGTTATCGGCGGGGCAGGCTTCGTCGGTGGCGCGGTGGTCGGTGCGCTCGAAAAGGAGGGCGTTGCGGTCACCTCCATAGGCCGGTCCGATATCGATCTTCTTGCGGATGACGCAACTGACAAGCTGGCCGGGCTGCTGGAGCCGGGCGATACGGTTGTCTTTGTTTCCGCCATGGCTCCGGTTCGGAATAGTGCCATGCTGCGCGACAACATGACGATTGTCGCAAATGTCATCCACGCTCTGCGTGCGAAGACGCCGGCGCATCTGATCAATGTCAGCTCGGACGCGGTCTATCGCGACGTGCTCTACCCGATGTCGGAAAGCGCCGCCGCCGAGCCTGCCAGCCTGCATGGGGCCATGCATCTGGCCAGGGAAGTCGCGCTTGCGGCGGAACTCGATGTGCCGCTCGGGATCATCCGGCCGACCCTGATTTACGGGGCCTCCGACCCGCATAATGGCTATGGCCCGAACCGTTTCATGCGGCTTGCCTCTGCAAACGAGGAGATCCGGTTGTTCGGCGAGGGCGAAGAGCGGCGGGATCATGTTCTGGTCGACGATGTCGCTGACCTTGTCCGGCGTATGGTGCTCCGTCGCAGCACCGGCGTGATCAATGCCGCGACCGGTGACGTTCATGCCTTCCGGGCGATTGCGGAAACTGTGGTCCGGCTGTCAGGTTCGAAAAGCGTGGTAATCGGTCAACCGCGGCAGGGCGCCATGCCTCATAACGGCTACCGGGCATTCGATCCGGCCAATGTGCTCCGTGCTTTTCCGGACTTCCGGTTCACGCCGCTTGAAGACGGTCTGAAAAAGACGCTGGCGAGCGGGATGGGCGATGCCTGAGGTCGACCTTCTGCGCGCGCTGCCGAAAACCAAACGGAACTTGCAGCAGCGCACTGTCGGGAAAGACCCGGAGGTGGTCCGGCTCTCCAAGGAGTTCGGTAAGCATTATTTCGACGGGCCGCGGGAATATGGCTATGGCGGCTACCGCTATGACGGCCGGTGGCAGCCGGTCGCCCGGGATATCGTCGCGCATTACGGACTGAAGCCCGGCATGCGGGTGCTCGATGTCGGCTGCGCGAAGGGGTTCCTGGTCAAGGACCTGCTCGATGCTTGTCCCGGACTTGAAGTGTTCGGCCTTGATATCTCGGAGTACGCCCTGAAGCATTGCCCGCCGGAGGTGATCGGGCGGCTGCATCTGGGGAATTGTGAGGCTTTGCCATTCCCGGACGGGAGCTTCGATCTCGTGCTGGCACTGGATGTGATCCACAACCAGAAGCGGGACGGCGTGATCCGGGCTCTCCACGAGATCAGCCGGATCGGCAAGGGTAAGGCCTTCGTCCGTGTGGACTCGTATCACACGCCGGAGCAGAAGGCCGTCTTCGAGGACTGGGTGCTGACGGCCGAGTTCCATGATTACCCGGATGGCTGGCTCGCGCTTTTCGAGGAAGCCGGATATCAGGGTGACTGGGCCTGGACGATTATCTCGTAAGGGTCAGTAAGGCCCGGTAAAGCTCGGGTCCGGCACGTCATGCCACTTGCCGGTCTCCGGTTCCGTGAACTGGAGCCTGGTCCCGAGGGTTGCCGCTGCGGCTTCCGCGATATGAATGGCGCGAGGGTAGAAATGCTCGCTCAAGGCCGGTGACGTCGGTGTCGGCACGGAGGGCAGGCCAACCCGGCGTGGTGCGGATTTCAGGCTCTCCGAAGCGCCCTCGACGGCGGCACAGACGATCTCCGCGCTGATGCCGAATTCGGCCGTGCCTGTGTCAGCTACGACCAGCCGGCCGGTCTTGCGCACACTCTCGACAATGCTCTGCCGGTCCAGCGGCGTGATGGTGCGCAGGTCCAGAACCTCGGCATCGATTCCGACTTCGGCCAGCATCTCCGCTGCCCGCAATGCCAGCAGGCTGGCATAGGATGCAGCCACGATGGTGACGTCCTTGCCGGGCCGCATGACGCGCGCTTTGCCGATGGGCGTTTCGTACATTTCTTCCGGCACGGCACCACTGACACCGTAGAGCCAGCGGTGCTCTATCGAAATCACTGGCGCATCGTCGCGTACGGCAGCGATCAACATGCCCTTCGCGTCATGCGCAGTCGTCGGCATGATGACCTTGAGGCCGGGAATATGTGCGAACCAGGCTTGCAGGGCCTGTGAGTGCTGCGGGCCCTGGCCCCAGCCCTGGCCGATGATCATCCGGACTGTCAGTGGCGCCCGCATCTTGCCGCCATACATGTAGTGCCATTTGGCTGCTTGATTGACGAGCGGCTCCATGGAGAGCACCGCGAAATCGACCCGCATGTGCACCATGATCGGCCGCATGCCGTTGCTGCTGGCCCCCAGCAGCATGCCGGTCATGGCGTTTTCGGAGGACGGCATGTCGAAAACCCGGTCCGGGCCGTAATCGTCCACGAGGTTTTTGGTGGTGCCGAAAACCCCGGTCGGGCCGGGCACGCCGAGCCCCATGACGACAACATCCCGGTCGCTTTCAAGGCATTGTGCCTGAGCTTCGCGCAGGGCTTCGTAATATTTGATTTCCCGGGTCATCGCGCGGTGCTCGTCATTCCGGATATACGTGGCGGAAGAGTTCTTCCGCGTTCGGGAAGGGGCTATTTTGGGCGGCGGTGAAGGCGGCTTCGATCTCGCTATGAAGCGTCTTTTCCTCGGCATCCAGCCAAGCCTGATCGACAGAGCCATCTTCCATCAGCCGGTCGCGATAAGTGTCGACCGGACAGCGGGCCTTCCAGCTTTCGAGTTCCTCGACGCTGCGATAGCCAAGATGGGTATCATCAAGCGGGCCGCAATGTTCCATCCAGCGGTAGGTGTGGAATTCAAGCAACGTTGGGCCGCCGCCGTTCCGGGCCTTGTTCACGGCATATTCCGCAAGCCGCCAGACTTCTTCCACGTCGTTACCGTCGCCGTCGAAACTTTCCATCCCGTTTGGCGGGCCAAGGCGGCGCACGGTCTGGTTCTCCGGCTGGCGGGTCTCCAGCAACGTGTGCACGGAATAGAGATTGTTCTCGCAGACGAAGACAATCGGCAGCTTGTTCACGCCGGCAAAGTTCAGGGCCTCGTGAAAGGCACCTTCCTCGGTGGAACCATCGCCGAAATAAATCACGATGACACGGTCTTCACCGCGTCGCCGGGCAGCCCAGGCATCGCCGACACCGACCGAGATCGTGCTGGCGAGGATCGGCGCGGAGCAGATGAAACCGGCATCCAGGTCGATCAGGTGCTGGCTGCCACCCTTGCCAACGGCACAGCCGTCGGCTTTGCCATAGATCTCCGCGATCATCGCGGGCATGTCGCCGCCCTTGGCCAGGTAATGGCCATGGCTGCGATGGGCGCTGTAGACATGGTCCTGCTTCTGCAGGTGTGCGGAGACACCGGTTGGTGGTGCCTCCTGTCCGATGCAGATATGTACCGGACAGCGCATTTCCTGTTCGGCATAGCGGTCGACGATGGCTTCTTCGACGCGGCGCGTGCGCAGCATGGAGCGATAGAGCTCTTGCCGGACACCAGCCTCCGGACGGGCGTTTCCGCCGATTGCAGCTTCCGGCGTCATGCTCACCCCCGCAGCGTGTAGCCGGTCGGCCAGTCCTTGATCTGATCCCAGTAGGTGTCGGCCCACTCGACCATTTCGGCGAGACCCTGCTCCCAGCTGATCTCCGCTTCCCAGCCGACATCGCGTTTGATGGCGCTGCTGTCGAGCCAGTAGCGGGAATCCTGTCCGAGGCGCTCGCCGGCAACCTCGCAGATCTCGTCGAAGGATTTACCGAGAGCGTCGGCGCAGAGTTCAACAACCCGGCGGATCGAGGTCGGTTCGGCGGAACCCGCATTGTAGACGGTGCCAAGCGGCGCCTTTTCCGCGACCAGATGGATGGCACGACCGAGGTCACGGGCATGGATATAGGATTTCTCGGCCTTACCGCCGCCATGCAGGGGAAGCTTCTCGCCCTTCTTGGCCATCACGATGGTCCGCGGGATGACCCGGTGCAGAAGCTGGCCGGGGCAATAGGCGTTGGAGGGCCGGATGATGTTCATCGGGAAGGACAGATGCTTCGAGACCGCCATCAGATGCAGGTCGAAAGCGGCTTTCGATGCTGAATAGGGGCTCGACGGGCGGATCGGGTCGTCTTCTTTCGCGGCATGCTCGACGGAACCGTAAAGCTCTGAGGTGCCGATCTGGATGAAGCGCTCGAGATAGTCCCGTTTGGCCAATTCCTCGGTCAGCCGGGAGAGCCCGACGCAGTTGGTCTCGAAGAACCGCCAGGAATGTTTCCAGGAAACCGCACCTTCACCCTGGGCCGCAAAGCAGACCACGACATCGGGTTTCTTTTCGTCCAGCAGCTCGAGCAGCAGGTCGATTTCATAAGTCACGTGGCGGGCGTGATATTCGTATTTCGGGTGGCTCTCGATATCGAGCGAGAAAGGCTCCGGACGTAGCGGATTACGGCCGATGCCGATCACTTTCTTCGGGTCGGCGTTGTCGAGCAGATATTTCGCTGCGTGGATACCGAAGCTGCCGCCGCCGCCGAGAATTGCATAAGTCTTCGTCATTATATCGCCACTCTTTGTTTGCCGTCTGTCCGAAAGGCTATCCGATTCGGAGCCACTTGATGTGGCTCCGAAGTCTTGGCAACTCAGGATCAGGACGCGTTGATCGCCTTGAGCCTTTTGACATTGTAGTAGAAGTCATCGGTCATCGGCTCGGGCAGTTTGTCTGCCTTGAACGCTTTGACGAGATCCCGGACGGCATCCTCGATGGAATGCGCAGGGCGGAAGCCAAGCTTGTCCGCGATTTTGTCGGAATTGATGTGGTAGGAACGGTTGTCATCACTCGGTGTGGTGACGAGCTCAATGTCCCCAAGTTCCGGCATTTCCTGCTCGACCACCTTCTTGACGATCTTGGCGATATCCATGATCGACTGGTTCTGGTAGCCGGCATTAAAGGTCTCGCCGGCGATTTTCTCGTCCTCGACCTCAAGCAGCAGCTTGTAGAGGTTGCACATGTCCTGAATGTGCAGGTTCGGGCGCAACTGGTCGCCGCCGAACACGGTGATCTTGCCGTTATTGATGGCGTGGTTGGTCAGGATATTGACCGAGAGATCCAGGCGCTGGCGCGGGCCGTAGCCACAAACCGTGGCCGGGCGAATTGTGACGCAGACGAAATCATCGCTCTGGTGCTTGAACAGCAACGGCTCACACATGCCTTTGAACTTGTTGTAGAGGGTCAGCGGCAACAGCGGATGATCCTCTTTCACGTCAGGCTGGTCGGAGACGCCATAGACGGAGCTGGAAGAGGCATAGACGAAACGCTTCACACCAGCGGCCTTGGCAGCGATCACCATCGGCTCGAAGGCGTCGAAATTGATGGTCTCGCTCAGAGATTCGTTCAGCTCGAAGCTGGCATCATTGGAGATGCAGGCGAGGTTGATCACCGCATCGCAGCCCTTGAGGGCCTCGGACAACGCGGCCGTGTCACGGATATCGCCTTTGATTGAGGTCAGCTTAGGATCGTTCTTAGGAAGGAAATCATCGCCGAAGAACTGAATGTCGTAGGACACAACCTCATATCCCAGATCCAGCAGTTGGGGGATCAGCAGGCTTCCCACATATCCGGCTCCACCCGTAACCAGGATTTTTTTGAATCGATTTGCCAACGGGCACACTCCCCTGAATTTGTCTGCTTCAGACCTATTGAAACTTTAATCGACAGCGATGTCGTAACCGGCCGAGGTCGCGTCATCGAAGAACATTTTCACTGTCTCCAGTGAAAATACATCCAGATCTTTACCGGTTCCGCCCAATTTCTTGAGAAGATCATCGGTCATGGTGATGATCTCGCAACCGACCGCATCGGCCTGAAACAGATTGAGCACTTCACGCGGGCTGGCCCACAGCAATTGTGCCATCGGTTTGCCGTTCAGAATATCCTTGCAGCGCTGCATCATCGGAACCGGATCACGGCCGGTATCGGCGATGCGGCCGGCGAAAACAGATACAATGGCCGATGTGTCGGCACTCAGAGCGTCTGCCACGTCTTTGACCTGTGCTTCCGTCATTATGGCTGTGACGTTGACCGAAACACCGTCGGCGGAGAGTGTGCGGATCAACGATGCCGCAGACTCGCCCTTGGTGTTGGTGATCGGAATTTTCACCGAGACGTTCTTGCCCCATGAAGCGATCCGTCGGGCCTGCTTTTCCATGGTCGGAAAATCGTCGGCGAACACTTCGAAGCTGATCGACCGGTCACCGACCAGAGCGAGAGCATCCTTGGCAAATCCCTCGTAGTCCTGAATACCGCTTTTGCGCATCAGGGTCGGGTTTGTCGTGAAACCTTTGATCAAAGGGTCTTTGGCCCGCGCGGCTATGGTTTCAAGGTCGGCGCCGTCGGCATAGATGGCAATGGAAAGATCGGATACGGAAACCATTTTAAAGAGAACCTTTGTGCTCTGGGATCACCATTTGGTCTCGGCGATCTGCAATTCCGGGTGGCTGACAAGAGCGTGCCAGATCACGCCCTGGAAGGCCTCCGAAATCGGTGTGACCAGGCCTGGATCGACCTGGGGGATGACAATGGCATGGGTGCTGTGACGCGCGGCATGACCTTGGTCACGTCCTACAATCGAGCAGATCGCCATGCCGCGCTCACGCGCCAGATCGATCGCGTGTACCAGATTCATCGAAACGCCGCGCTCCGCATCGCCGCCGCCGACCGAAAAAATGAGAAGAGCGTCTTCAGCCTTTGCTCGGCTGATCTTCAACCACTCACGAAAGACGGTTTCCCATCCTTCATCATTGGTACGGGCTGTGAGCTCGGAAACATTGTCTGTTGGGGCGTAGGCCTCGATACCGCAGAGTTTACGGAAATCATTGACCGCATGACTGGCATTTCCGGCACTGCCACCGACACCCAGAATAAACAGTCGGCCACCGCCATCACGAACACCCTTAAGCGTCAGGGCCATGTCTTCGATCGCCACTGGATCGAGAGATTGGCAAACCTGCCCCGCCAGTTCGAGGAAACGCTGAATATGCGGCAAGATCCATCTCCATGCTGTCGCTCCGAATCTCAATCGAGAGCGCTGACCGCATGGGTTTTCCCAGAACAAGAGAGGCAATGCAAGTTTCACGTCCCGCTGTCCCTGAAGGGGACAGCGGGTGCATTCACAGGTCTTAGAAAAAGTTCTGATCTTGGCGGGCGATTAACGGGAAACGAGACGATTCAGATAGCATATTTGATCGTCGGTATAGGCGCCCGGATAGGTGCTATGAACCTGATTTACCAGATCAGGTGCGGGCATGCGGTCTACCGGGTCCTTGATCGTCGGTAGCATTGTGTAAAGCGCAGAGAAGAGGAGACGACGATTGGTCTTCGGGTGCTGGCCTTTATGGATGCTGCCGGTGTTGCCGAGAATGGCCGAACCGGCAGGAGCGGTTTTGACTGCCACGCGCTCCGCTCCGAAGAGCTCCTCGATTTCCGCATCGGTTTTGCGCTGTTTTCCTAGAATAGCGTTATAGCGCTTCAGAAGATCCTCGTTTCCTGCCGCTTTTTTTGCCGCATGGGCATAGTTGGCGCCATAATTGCCGGTTGCCCGGACATAGACATGCGGCCCGGAATCTTCATCCACGTCTGTCAGGTAAATGAAGAGTTTGCAGAACCGATAACAATGCCGGTCAATGTGGAACAGCTCCGCATGCTCGCCTTCTACACGACCCGGGAATGACCACCACATGCTTGTGGCCATGAGGCTGGGCATCACGCCAAGAAGGCGGGCTGCAACGCCAACGACTCTTGGGTGATTGGCCAGCATGTGGAGGTGCGGCGCGGCCATGATGTCTTTGCGGTCATACCCTCCGACGCTGACATTCGGAGGAGGCGAATCCGGCGAGAACGGTTCCAGTGCCCGATCCCAGAAATAGCGTACTTTCTTGTCTTCAAGATATGCGAAGACATCATCACGTTGCTGCTTGCTCATCAGCTCGCCAAGATCGGCGTACCCGTCCGTCTGCATAAGACGGCCCCATTCGTTGAGCTGCTCGAAATCCTCATCCGGGGGGGGGATCATCTTGAATTGCTGCAGCTGATTGAGAGAATTCGCAACGATGCCAGCGAAATTTCCGTAAGCTTTGAGGTCAATATTGTATCGTAGCCGTAGCATAAACTGGCGATACCAATCGACATTATCGAAGTCGAACAGGTCCGCGATCGGGGTCTTGACTGGCTTGCTCTGGGATTCGCCTGTATAATTCATTATCTTTTCTTCCCGAATGTCGCTGCAAAGTCCGAAGGAACCCAAAAGCCTGAAGTATTGTTGACTTTATGAGGTGTTTCGCCTTGGCTGCAATGGGTCTGTCTGTGTCATTTTGTTGCATCTCGGGCTGGCTTATGTCGAGCTTAGTCGGCACTGCTGGCTTAAGTGTCTTATCTCGCCTGCCGATGACTATAGCCAATCCGACAAATTCTGCGACATTCCGTGTCGCAAAATCGAGGCTCAAGAGCGCTATCAAATTCGCATTTCAGTCCCGAGTAGGCAATACCTTTAGGCTGAAGTCGGCTAGCTTCAAGTTTGCTTTGTAGCCTTTAAGCAGGTGTCGGTGTATCTCGGTACAAGGTAGGATTTTCCGTGTTTTTCCAGTACGGGAAATGCTTGTCGTTCTTTTGAAGGCAATCTGATCGCGTATGCCCCTCTGTACTAAGTCCCACAGATCGACTATGTCATCGTCCAAGGGACAAAGGTGGCATTTCTGCATTCCGGAATGCAGAATCCGGCACGTTGAACTTATGAATCGGAAGCATCGCTAAGTGAATATTCTGGGTATACATGGAGGCGTCACGCTCAATCAGCATGATGCCGGCGCCGCGCTGATTTGTGACGGCAAGGTCGTGGCCGCTGTCGAAGAAGAGCGTATCCTTCGCATGAAGGGGGCATACGGCCAGATACCCATCCGCGCCATATCCGCGTGCCTCAAGCACGCCGGTCTTACGATGAATGACATCGATGGAATCGTTCATCCGGGTGAAACCTACGATGACATGCCTGGCCGCATTCGCGATTATATCACTTACTATTTCGGTCACTGCCCGCCGGTGGAGATGATCAATCACCAGATGGCGCATCTGGCTTCCGCCTATTTCCATGCGCCGGCAGACGACACGTTCGTGCTGTCCTATGACGCCTATGGCGACCGTCTCAGTGGCGCTTACGGGATTGCGGATTCCGAGAAGGGCGTCGAAATGCTCGGATCGTTCCCGAATTCGAACTCTCTCGGCATGTTCTACGCAACGATGACGTCCTATCTGGGTTTCATGCCGGGCGAGGACGAGTTCAAGGTCATGGGGCTGGCAGCCTACGGGAAAGAGAAATACGACCTGACGGTTTTCGCCAAGCCAACTGCGGATGGGTATCTGGTCGATTCTGATTTTATTCGCAGCGATCCGGCCCCGAAATCTCGCCTGGAGCCCTATTACAGCCAGAAACTCGTCGACCTTCTCGGTGAGCCGCGCCGCCTTGGCGAGCCGATCGACGAGCGTCTGATGGATGTTGCTTTCGCCACACAACAGGCGCTGGAGGCTTGCGCGATATCGCTGGTCGAGATGATCCAGAAAAAAACCGGCCGGTCCCGGCTGGCGCTTGCGGGCGGTGTCGGTTTGAACTGTTCGGCCAATCTGAAGCTCGACCGGCTGCCAACTCTCAACGACCTCTTCGTGCAGCCCGCTTCATCCGACCGCGGTCTGGCGCTTGGCTGTGCTTACCATGGCGCTTTTGCCGCGGGCGACCGTCCGCAGCCTCTCTCGGACGTTTATCTCGGCCCGTCTTCCTCTGCTGCGGACGATACGATCAAGGCCGCGCTCGACCTGACCGGCATGGCGTTCCGCGAGAGTGATGCTCCGGGAGAAGAAGTGGGACGTTGGCTTGCCGAAGGGAAAATTGTTGGCTGGTTCCAGGGGCGCTCCGAGTTCGGTCCGCGTGCGCTGGGTAACCGCTCGATCCTGGCAGACCCGCGCAGCGTGGAGATGAAGGATGTGGTCAATGCCCGGGTAAAATTCCGCGAGGAATTCCGCCCGTTCGCTCCGGCGACGCTTGAGGAAGAGGCATCCACTCTGTTCGAGATGTCCAAGCCTTCACCTTACATGACAAAGGCCTTCCCGGTGCGGGAAGAGAAGAAGGCGACCCTGGGGGGCGTCACCCATCTGAACGGAACCGCCCGGGTGCAGACGGTCTCAGCCGAGAGCAATCCAAGGTTTCATGCTGTTATCAAGGCTTTCGCGAATGAAACGGGCGTCCCGTCCGTCATGAACACGAGCTTTAATATCAAGGGACAGCCGATTGTGGAGACGCCGCTGGAAGCGATCTCGACATTTGCCTCGACCGGGCTGGATGCGCTCGTGATGGGTAATTTCATTGTCGAAAAGCAGCGGACTCCGAGGGCTTAGGTCGATTGGGTGCTAAAGTGACCGGTCGGTCAGGTCATTCAGATAACGATCGATCACGTGCTCTATCGGTTCTGCCTTATAGCCGAGGCTTTCTGCCGCCGTATTGTCGATCGCGAATGGAGCGGACGTGGTCGGGAGGACGACAAGCTTGGACCGGGATTGCAGCCGGTCCCGCATTTGCATTAGCAGATCGCGTAACGTTGGTCCTGTGGCGGCACCGACGGGGAACGCTGCGCTCTGCGGTGATGCAGCCTGACTGAGTTCAATAAAAAACGCGCCAATGCTGGCACCATGTACAGCATTGTTAAACAGGAAGTCCGGAGACTGGTACGCAATCTCGGCATGCTGTTGCATCGCGCGGGCGATGCGCACCAACCAGTTTTCCGGATGGGCTTCTCTTCCCAGAATGGCGGGCAGGCGGACCGAGAGAACCGAGTCTACTTCGGCAGCTTTTGCGAGACGCTGTTCGGCCTTCAATTTTGCGATTCCATAATCTGATGGAGATTGCACTGCTGTTTCAGCGGAGATCAACCCACCTTTAGGGGTTCCATAGACCGAAGTGCTTGATGCATTAACGATTGCTGAAATATTCGCGTTGCGACACAGATTGATGATGTTGCGTGTGATGCTGTTGTTGATTTCAGCGCCGTGTGCGCTGTCGCCAGATGCCATACGATCAAAGGCAAGGTGAATAATCCTGTATTGAGAGTTCAATGGTGGTGACCAGTCCAGTTCGGGCGCAGAAAGATCAAGATCGACCGGTTTTATCCTCGAAGATAGTCCCTGGCGCGCAAGTATTGTCGTCGCTTTTCTGGAAACTGCAAAAGTATCAATGCCTTTTGCGTCAAGTTCTTTGAGTACATATTTGCCGAGAAACGAGCCGGCACCTGTCAAAATAACGGGTGTGTTCACAATGATAGCCCCGGAATAATGTTTGTTTTCGTGGTGAACTTCATCGTGTTGGGAATGAAAGCGCAATCTTCAAGATCGATGCTTAATAGGTTGGCGTAATATAATAAGACCTGGTTCAATGCGCTATCTTGATCAAAAAAACGTTCTTTCAGTCATGATTTTGTGCGTATTTGGTTTTTTGGAATATTTCTCCGCCGCAGGTAAATTTCCAGAATTTCACTTAACCGGTGAAAGCAGGAAGAGTGATGTTCCTATTTCTTTAAGTTTCATATTGCCCTTTGGTGCAAGGCCACGGCCTATTTTCTGGAGGTCCTGGCTCATTGCCTGCAGGTTTTTGTTGAATTTTCGGACCTGCCAATTGAACATTTTATGGTGTTTTATGTATTGGGGTTTCGGTTCCCAACGATCATTGTTCAACGTTTGCTCCGATGCGGCTTTCTCGATCTGTTCGAACAGGATCTGATTGATCAGTTTCCCGTCTTCCAGATAAAAATGATCGGAGAAATCTTCTGGCCGGGTGAAATATTCACTCACGGAATCCCGTCCTGACTCGACCAGTTTATCGACAACCGAAAACAGCTCGTCTTCCGTATCGATCAGCCGGCCGACGAGGTTCGGAGTATAGATGTCGAAAAACGGATTGCGGAACGGAGCAAAGGATACAGAAGGCTTGTTCAGGAAAGCGGCTTCAATGCCGGTCGTACAGGAATTCTGGATCAGCAGACGGGATGCAAGAATCCAGTCAACGACGGATCCCTCGAAAATGGCTTCCGCATTCGGGACCTTGTTGTTGATTTCCTTTTCCCAGACAGCCTTGTCCTCACCGGGGTGGGGCCGGACGATAATGTTGATCTTCGGATAGCGTTCCGCGAGTTTTGGGATCATGGCCATGAATGCGTCCATGGTCGTTTTCTCGAACTCGTATCGGTCCTGAACCATTTTACGATCCGATTCAATTTCAGGATCGTAAAAGCCGACAGTTTTCATGACCTCTTCGAATTGTTTAGGCCCTCCCCAGTTTGAGTTGGCGTAACCGAAATTTGTGTTGATCAGGATGAAGTTGCCATACTGGTTGCGGAGTTCATCAACACGGCTTTCACGGGCAAGACGGAATCTTGCGCGCAGCAAATCGAAACGCGAGCTTCCCACCATCCGGAACATGTTAACCGCTTCCGGGAATTTCTCGAGCAGAGCCCTTTGATGATTGGGGCCTTGCGTGAAAAAATAACTTATGGCTTCGAAACCATCGGGGTCGATATTTCTTTGCAGGATGGAATGCGAGGCGACCGGTGTGGCTTCCTCGTCACATGCTGTTACCAGGTGCCCGTGCTGCGCGCAGTGTTTCATCCAGTTTGCCTGTACCCGGTTTGCGCCTTTGAAGAGGAAGACACCAGGGGGCATATGTGCTGCATTATTCGTCAATAACCACTGTTGTCCGAAGACAACTTCCCATCCTGCTTCGACGGCATGAAGCGCGAGCAGGAGGCGGGCATCGAGATCGCGTACTGCTTCCTCAATTGGGAGATATAGAATCTTTGAGATTTGCACGATCGTGGCTGTCTTCTATTTGTGGACTTTATCGGAGCCTAGCGAGTAACAGAATCGCCAATTCCGGTAAAGAGCGCCGCACTCACACCATTCTGGTGCGTGGTACAGGTGGAAGCGAGCAAAGGAATTTTGTCTGCGATGCCTTCTCCATCCGATTTTGTCCCTGGGCACTTGTTTTGCTTTGGCCTTGGTTATACCTGCGGCCGCTTGGCGAAGCTGCTTCTGAAGCAGGGGTGGCGTGTTTCGGGAACCACCCGTTCCGAGGAGGGACTTTCTGTCCTCAGGCAGGATGGTATCGGAGCCTGGCTTTTTGGCGGCAATGCCGGGGACATGCTGGATAAGGCGGCTTTTTCTGATGTGACGCATGTCATTGCCTCCATTCCTCCAGGGGAGGAAGGCGACCCTGCCTTGACTAAACAGCCTGACTGGAGATCGTCTGCGCCGTTGCTTCGTTGGGTTGGATATCTCTCCACGCCTGCCGTGTACGGCGATCGGGGCGGCGCTTTCGTGCATGAGGATGACGACCCAAATCCGGGCTCTGCGCGCGGTGCCCGGCGTCTGGCGGCGGAGCGTGCATGGGTTTCCGCTTTCGAGGATACTGACGTCTCTGTTCAGGTATTTCGGCTCTCGGGGATCTATGGTCCCGGCCGGAGCGCCATCGACCAGTTGCGCGGTGGGAAAGCCCGGATCATCGACAAGCCGGGACAGGTCTTCAACCGTATCCATGTCGACGATATCGGGACCATATTGATGGCGTCGATACAGCGGCCGCATCACGGCCGTATCTACAATGTTGCGGATGATGAAGCCTGTCCCAGCGGAGATGTCATCCGCTACGCTGCGGAACTTCTCGACATGGAGCCGCCGGAGCCGATTCCGTTTGACAGTGCGGAGCTGTCTCCGATGGCGCGGTCGTTTTATTCCGAGTGCAAAAGGCTCGATACCGCGCGGATCAAGTCCGAGCTTGGTGTCGAGCTGGCATACCCCACCTACCGGGAAGGGCTGCGCAGTATTCTTGACGATGCGTGAACTGCCGCGTAGAGCGAACGGACAAGTTCGCACGTAAGGAACGCATTGTGCCACGAGCTCCGGTCCATATTGTCGGCTGCGGAGGTCACGCCAAGGTCATCGCCATGATGGTTGAAGCGGGAGACCAGCTCGACATCGTCTCCTTCATTGACAGGGACCCGGCTGAGGGCGCGTCTTTCCTGGGAAGGCCGGTACAGGACGAAGACACGTTCCTCGACGCTCGCTGTGGGGAAGCCGTCATCATCGCTCTCGGTGAAGGTGTGCGCCGCAGGGAGACCGCGGCCCGCTACAAACAGGCCGGTTGCTCCAGCTTTCCAGCCATCGTGGCTCCGTCCGCCGAAGTGGCCGAAGGCGTCTTGATCGGTGAGGGGAGCGTCTTGATGCCTGGGGTAATCGTGAATCCCGGCGCGGAAATCGGTGCCTTTTGTGTTCTGAATACGGGTGCGATCCTGGAGCATGATTGCGCTCTCGGCGATTATGCGGCGCTCGCTCCGGGCGCGACGGTGGGCGGTGATTGCCGGATCGGGGCTGGTGCCTATATCGGCATTGGTGCGGCTGTGTCCCACGGCCGTACGATTGAACCGAATGCTGTTATTGGTGGCGGGTCCTTCCTGGCCTCCGACGCAGGCGCCGACGAATTATGGGGCGGTGTCCCCGCAGTCTTGATCCGCAAGCGCGCACCGGGCGCGACGGTGCTGTGAGGATATATGCAGAATAGTTCGGAAGCGGGCCGGGTCTTCGTCATTGCCGAAGCCGGGGTCAATCACAATGGCGACCTCGCCATGGCGCGCCGTCTGGTGGAAACCGCAGCCGCAGCTGGCGCGGATGCCGTCAAGTTTCAGACCTTCTCGCTGGAGTCCATTGTCGCGGCAACGGCACCCATGGCCGACTACCAGAAAACCAACACCGGAGCCTCGGGTTCCCAGAAGGACATGCTGGCGGATCTTGAGCTGCCGCTGGAAGCCTTTAGCGAGTTGGCCGCATATTCCGCCTCGCTCGGCATCGAATTCATGTCGACGGCGTTTGATCCTGTCAGCCTCGATCATCTGTTGTCCCTGAAGGTGCGCCGCCTGAAAATTCCCTCGGGTGAGATCACCAATCCCGAACTGGTGCGGGCGATCGGCGGGGCCGGGCTGCCGGTGATCATGTCGTCCGGTATGGCCAATCTCGGGGAGATCGAGCAGGCACTCGGCTGGCTGGCTGAGAGTGGCGCCGGCGATATCAGTCTGCTGCATTGCGTCAGCGATTACCCGGCCGATCCGTCGGATGCGAACCTGGCGGCCATGGATACGCTCCGGACGGCTTTCGGGTATCCCGTCGGCTGGTCCGATCATACGCTTGGCGATACCGTGACCATCGCTGCCGTGGCGCGAGGCGCAACGATTATCGAGAAGCACTTCACACTTGATAAGAATCTCCCGGGGCCGGACCACAAGGCATCGCTCGATCCGTCCGAGCTGAAGCGGATGGTCGATAATATCCGGATCACCGAGGCTGCTATCGGCACTGGCCGCAAGCAGCCGACGGAGGCGGAACGCAAGGTGGCACTGGTCGCCCGGCGCAGTATTGCCGCTCGCTCGGATATCGCCGAAGGGGCAGAAATCAGGGCCGCCGACCTGACATATCTGCGGCCGGGGGACGGGATAGCACCGTCGCGTGCGGATATGGTCATCGGCCGTCGCGCCATGCGGGCGATCCCGGCCGGGACACTTTTGAGCCTCGCTGATATCGGCTAACGCAAAAGTGCCTTGCCGGGACCTCCCTTTCGTCCCATCTACCCCCGCATGAAAACACTCACTGATCGCCCGGCGGCGCTGCCGTCAATCCTCAGCGCCGAGGATATGCTGACCGCGCGCGAAATTTCGGACTGGTTGCTGCAGGTCTCCCGCGAGGGGCGCGATCTGGGGCGGCTCTGGGACGAGTTCTGCCGCCGTCTGGCATTGGCCGGCGTGCCGGTGGAGCGCGGTACGGCGATCCTGATGGTGCTGCACGCAATCAAGGAAGGCGTGCTTTGCGAGTGGCGGATGGGGCAGGGCGTCGAGGTCGAGCCATGGCATCACGCACCGGGCAATGCGCTCATCTATCAGGCAAGCCCGCTCCGTCTGGTCCATGAAACCGGAAGCTGGCTGCATCGCGCCATCGACGATGAAAGCGCGGCGGAATTTCCGATCCTGGCCGACCTGAAGGCGCTGGGTTACTCAGACTATATCTGTGTGCCGATCATCTTCGCCAATGGCATGCAGAACGCCCTGACCTTTGCCAGCCGGGAGCCGCAAGGCTTTTCCGAGCGTGATATCGCCCTGCTGCAGCAGATCATGCCGACGGCCAAGATCGTGCTGGAGCTGATGTCCGTTTATCGCAGCATGGACGATGTGCTCGCCATGTATGTCGGGCGGGAGCCCGGCGGCCGGATTCTCGCGGGCGAAGTACGGCGCGGCGTGGTCAACAAGATGGAAGCGGCGATCCTGGTCGCCGATATGCGCGATTTCACGCTGCTGTCCGACCGGCTGGGCGACAAGCAGACGGTTGAGCTGCTGGATGCCTATTACGACTGCATCATCCCGCCGATCCTCGCACATGGCGGCGAGGTACTGAAATTCACCGGCGACGGAATCCTCGCGATCTTCCAGGACGGCTCCGGGATTGGCGAATGCCAGCTTTGCCGGGGCGGCGCGCTTGAGGCGGCGATTGAGGGGCAGGCCTGCCTCGATGCGCTGGATACCGCGCAATGGGGCGCCGATGTCGAGGTCAAGGCGGGTATCGCCCTGCATCATGGCAAGGTGGCTTTCGGCAATGTCGGCTCCGGAGAGCGGCTGGACTTCACGGTGATCGGCAAGGACGTCAACCTTGCCGCCCGGCTCGGTGCCAAGTGCCGCACCCTGCACGAGCCGATCCTGATGTCGAAGACCTTCGCCGACTGCCTGCCGGTCCCGGTGCGTAAACTCGGCGATTTCAGCCTGCGGGGCTTGCCCGGCACGCAGGATGTGTATGTCCCGGCGTGAGGCCGTGTGCCGCGTTATGAAGACGCGGGTTGCTTCCTGACAGGCCTCTTCCTGTAGGATTGCAAAGATGGCCGGTCCCGACACCAGATCGCCGGCGCGTGAAGAGGATCGCCGATTTGTCACCAGCGCCCGTTTTATCGATGCCTGATATCGACACCGACCTGGCTCCTCGGGCGGCGAAGTGACGATGCGTGAGGATACGGAGCGGGGCAGCAAGACGGCTGCCGTTGTCGGCGGTGGTATCACTGGCTGCGCGATCGCCCTCGACCTCACCCGTCTCGGGTTTCAGGTGACACTCTACGAAGCCAAACCACTGCTTGGCGGTATCCTGAGGGATCTTGAGAGCGACGGGCGCTGGTATTTCAACGGCTGCCAGTATCTGCGCACGGAGCAGGTGTGGCACAAGGCTTTGCCCGAGGCACTACAAGGCAATCTCTACAGGTTCGCGCATTATTACGGCTCCTATACCGATCTTGGTTTCGGCCCCGTCTCGCATGAGGATTTCGAGGCGCCCGTTTTCGATGCGCCGCCGGATGGTCTTGCCGATCCTGAGGCCTACCGCGCTTGCACCAGTCTGGCGGACAGGATGCGCTGTTATCCGCCTGCTGTCGGTGACGCCGTGCTTGGATGGCTCAGACATCTCGGGGCCGATCCGGAAGCGATAGATGCGGGGAATGCCTACAACGTCCAGCTCGGCCGCCTCTACCTGCGCGGTGACGATAAAGAGATTGATACTCTGAAGACCGGCTCGCCCGTTGCGGACGATCTGCTGGGTTTGCCGCGCACAACTCGGGGCGAGGGGCGGCCTATCGGAAGTCTGCCAACCGATGGCTACAACGCCTTTTTTGACGTGTTTGAAACCATCCTGACCGGTGCCGGTGTCGATATTCGCACAGGCCAGCCGGTGGTGCCGCGGTTCGAGAATGACACTGCCATTCTAAGGTTGCGTGGAGAGATATTGCGACCGGATCTGATCGTCTGGGCCGCGAACCCGACGCCTGTGATCGCTGCCGCCGGGCTGGGACGCCTCGATGATCCCTTTGTGGATATCACCGTGAGCGCGGGCAGTATCTCCGGCCCCGGGCTTCCCGCCGATCCCCATTATATGCAGGTCTACAGCACCGGCAGCCCGGTCACGCGCATTTTCAGCTATCCGCGCGATGGCGGGCACTCTGTCACGGTGGAACATATGCCGGACGGGCGGAGCCTGCCGGATTTGCAGGCGCATGTGCAGGAGATCTGCCGCTCCTTCTATGGCGATGTCCGGATCGAGATCGCGGTTCAGCAGCCGCAGCGGCGCCATATCTTCTTCTCACCGGCGGACCGTGCGCGGTTCGACGCATTCCGCGACCTCTGCACGACGCGCTATGTCAATTTCATCGACGGCGCGTGGGAGAGCTATGCGCGCGATACGAAGATCAACAGTATCGCATCGACCGTCCGGGCGCGGTTACCGCTGTTGCCGTTCTAGAACTCGATCCCGGCTTAAAACTCAATCCCCGCCTGGGCCTTGAATCCCTGACGGAACGGATGCTTGATCTGGGTCATCTCAGTCACGAGATGGGCCGCCTCGATCAACTCTTCCTTGGCGTTCCGGCCGGTGACGATGACATGCAGGTCCGGGCGCTTGTTCTTCAGGGTCTCGACCACTTCCTCAAGCGGCAGGTAATCGTAGCGCAGGACGATATTCAGCTCGTCCATCAGAACCATGTCGATTTCGGGGTCCGCCATCAGCTCTTTTGCCTGCTCCCAGGCAGCGCGGGCCGCGGCGATGTCGCGGTTCAGGTCCTGGGTGTCCCAGGTGAAACCCTCGCCCATGGTGCGGATAGAGATCTGATCCGCGAAGGCTTCCAGCACCTTGCGCTCGCCGGTCTCCCACTTGCCTTTGACGAACTGCACGACGCCGACATTCATGTCATGGCCGAGGGCCCGGCAGACCATGCCGAAGGCGGCGGTGCTCTTGCCCTTGCCTTTGCCGGTATGGACGATCAGCAATCCGCCGGTCTCGGTCTTGGTGGCCATGATCTTGTTCCGGGCGGCCTTCTTCTTCGCCATCTTCTCGGCGTGGCGGGCGGCCTTTTCCGGATCGATTCCAGCTTCCGGCTCTGTGCCGGTCTCGATATTCTCGTCGCTCATCAGCTCTCTCCCTCTTGCCGTCCATCATGACGCCCGGCGACCCGCATGGGTCAACCGGCAAGCGCCGTCAATTCCTCATGCGCCGCGTTCCGGCGCGGACGCCACAGCCCGCGATCCAGCGCTTCCCTGAGCTTCGCCGCCATTTCCTTCAGCGCAGCCGGATTATGCCGCTCCAGGAAGGTGCGCACCTCGTCATCGCCGAGATAGGCATCGAACACGGCATCGAAATGGTGATCGCCGACGCAATGCGCGGTGGCGGCGAAGGCGAACATGTAATCGACGGTCGCGGCCATCTCGAAGGCGCCTTTGTAGCCGTGCCGCATGACGCCCGCGATCCATTTCGGATTGACCACCCGGGCCCGCACGACCCGCGCGACTTCCTCTTCCAGCGACCGGATGCGCGGATGCTCTGGCCGGGAATGGTCGTTGTGATAGACCGTCGGCTGCGCACCGGAAAGATGCCGGATCGCGGCGGTGATGCCGCCCTCGAACTGGTAGTAATCGTCGCTGTCGAGCAGGTCGTGCTCGCGGTTGTCCTGATTGTGCAGCACCAGCTCCACATCTTTCAGACGCGACTCGAACAGCGCGTGCGCGGCCTCGCCTTCAGCGCCCTGCCCATAGGCATAGCCGCCCCAGGCAACATAGGCGTTTGCGAGGTCTTCCTCGTTTTCCCAGAGCTGCTCGTCGATCATTGCCTGCAGGCCCGCGCCATAGGCGCCGGGCTTGGAGCCGAAAACGCGATAACCCGCCTGCTTCTCCGCCGCCTCGCGACTGGCGCCCGCATTCTCAAACGCGTCCGCGTCAGCCTTGTAGCGGGCCGCGAGCGGGTTCTGTGCTGCCGGTTCGTCCAGAGCCGCAACCGCGCGGGCGGCGCTGTCCAGCAGGTCGATCTGGAACGGGAAGGCATCCCGGAAGAAGCCGGAGACCCGGAAGGTCACGTCCACGCGCGGTCTGTCCAGCACGGAGGAGGGCAGGATCTCGAAACCGGTGACGCGGCCACTGGCAACGTCCCATTCCGGCTTCACACCCATCAGGGCGAGAGCCTGGGCGATATCATCGCCGCCGGTCCGCATGTTGGCGGTGCCCCAGGCGGAGATCGCCAGCCGCTCCGGCCAGGCGCCGTTTTCCTGCCGGTAGCGTTCCAGCAGCAGGCAGGCGGATTTCCAGCCGAGCTGCCAGGCGGCCGGGGTCGGCACCGCGCGGGTATCGACGGAATAGAAGTTGCGGCCCGTGGGCAGCACGTCCGGCCGTCCGCGTGTCGGCGCGCCGGAGGAGCCGGGAGCAACGAAGCGCCCGGCGAGGCCGGTCAGCAGGCCCGCGAGTTCCGCATCGCCGCAGCTTGCGACGGTTGGGCGCAGATGGCTGTCGACGGCCTCCAGTACGGCCCGGGTGCGTTCCCACCCCTGATGCGCTTCCCGACGTCCGGCAATGAGATCGTGTGCCAGCAGTTCCAGCCGCTCGACCGTGTCGCCATGAGTTCGCCAGAGTTGGTCATCGACATCCGCAAGCGCGCCCGGCCGGGCGCCTTCCCACGGCAGGCCCATGTCGGCGGCCAGCGGATCGAAGGGCTCACCGTCCAGCTCAAGTTCAAGGTCACGGGCCAGCGCCCGCTGCAGGGAGGCGTCGCCGCCGTCGCCCTTACCGCGCGGCACACGGACCAGCGCGGTCAGCAGATCCTCCAGCAGGCGGCCTTCCGGAGCAGCGCCGAAGATGTGCAGGCCATCACGGATCTGAAGCTCCTTCAGCTCGCAAAGATAACCGTCCAGCCGGTTCAGTTTCTCGGCTTCATCGTCCCGGTCGGAGAGGCCAAGGTCCTTGTCGATGCCGATGGCGGCCATCTTCTCCAGAATCTGCTGGGACAACAGCTTCAGGCGGCGCGGATCGACCCCGGCAGCCTGATAATATTCGTCCACCAAAGCTTCCAGCTCTTTCAACGGCCCGTAGCTCTCGGCCCGGGTCAGCGGCGGTGTCAGATGGTCGATTATGACGGCGGCGGAACGGCGTTTGGCCTGCGTGCCTTCGCCCGGATCGTTGACGATGAAGGGATAGAGGTGCGGAATCGCACCGAATACGGCTTCGGGATAGCAGCTCTCGGACAGGGCCAGTGACTTGCCCGGCAGCCATTCCATGTTGCCGTGCTTGCCCATATGGACGATGGCATGGGCGCCGAATTGCTCTCGCAGCCAGATATAGAAGGCGAGATAGCCGTGCGGCGGAACCAAGTCCGGGGAGTGGTAGGTCTCGGTCGGGTCGATATTGTAGCCGCGCGCCGGCTGGATGCCGACGATCACGTTACCGAGACTGAGTACCGAAAGCCGGAAAGCATCGCCGGAAACAAAGGGATCGCTCTCGGGCACCCCCCAGCGTTCCTCAATCTCGGCGCGGACAGTCTCCGGGAGCCGTGCAAAAGCAGCCTTGTAGGTTTCGAGAGACAGCAGCGCGCCGCCCTTGCGGGAGGCCCGGTCGGAGAGATCGTTGGTCGGCCCGACGGAGAACCTGCCGATCAGGGCATCGCCGTTGATCGGGATATCACGCACGCCGTACCCGGCTTCTGCCAGTGCCCGCAGTACGGTGACAGTCCCGGCGGGCGTGTCCAGCCCGACGCCATTGCCGAGCCGTCCGTCCTTGTTCGGATAATTGGCAAGGACGATAGCCAGCTTGCGTTCTTTCGTGGCTTTCGCGCGCAGGCGGGCCCAGGACGCCGCAAGCTTCGCCGTGAAGGCAATGCGATCCGGGACGGGCTCATAGGTGACGAGGGAGCATTCAGTCGCTTCGTCCCGCCGGGCTTCCGCCTTGAAGGAAACGGCGCGGGTCAGCACCCGTCCGTCGACTTCCGGCAGGGCCACGTTCATGGCGATGTCGCGGGCGGAAAGGCCGTTGGTCGAGGCCTCCCAACTCTCCCGGTTGCCGCCGGAGAAGATCACCTGCAACACCGTGCAATCTCCGCCGTCGAACGGGGTTTCAGCGCCGGGCGCGCCCGGCTTGGAGACGGCAAACCCGGTGGCGTTCAGAATCACGCCCGGCGGCGCCTGCTCGATGGCAGCACGCACGAGACCGGCGGAAACCGGGTCCTTGAGGCTGGAGACGAAGATCGGCACCGGGCCCAGTCCCTCGGCCTGCATCGCCTCGATCAGAGCGTCCACCGGTGCCGTGTTCCCAGCCTGCACCAGTGCCCGGTAGAACACGATGGGGGCCGGATGCGCGCCGGGTTCAGACGCGGCCAGCACCTCTTCCAGAGACGGATGAGCCATGCCGGGCAGGTAATATCCCGCCTTCGGCAGCGGTGCGGGTTCGCGCCATTCTGTCTCTGTCCCGATCCGGCTGGCGGCGAAACGGATGGCCTCGGCGGCATTGCCGATCCCGCCCTCGATCATGTAGCGCCAGAGCCGCTGTGTTGCAGCGGTATCGAGGCTACCATACCCGGTCAGCTCCGGGTCCGGCTGATCGTCGCCGGGCAGGAAGGCGAGCGGGATCTTTTTCTTCCGGCAGATGGCGGCGAGTTGCTCGACTCCATAGGGCCAATAGCCGGTGCCTCCGATTACGCGCACGACGACCAGTTTGGCGTGAACCACCATCTCCTCGACATAGAGGTCGACGGAAAGGTTATGGCCGAGCTGCATGAGGTTCGCCAGCCGCAGGCTCGGGAACGGACCGGCATGACCGGCCCGTACTTGTGCATAGCCCTGTGCGAGGCAGGCGAGTTCGGTGTCCGCCGCGCTCAGGAACAGGATATCGCCCGGCGTCTGACCGAGATCGACAGCTTCGCTGCCGTCGGTGACCGAGCCGGGTGTAGCCGCGAGGAGATGCATGGAGCCTCCGCCTTATGCGGGTGGGTCTGCGAGACGGGTGCTTATCCGGCGATGGCGCTGGCGATGGCGTCCCGGTCGAGCCCGTGATGGCCGATCACCACGAGACGGGAGGCGCGTGTCTCTCCTGCCTGCCAGTCGCGGTCGAAATAGCGCTGGATGCGCGGGCCGACACCCTGGATCACCTGCCGCATCGGCTTGCCCGGAATATCGAGGAAGCCTTTTACGCGCAGAATGTCGTGGCTCTGAACGGCGGCGATGATGCGTTCCTCAAGGGCTTCCGCGTCTTCGATCACGCCAAGCGGCAGCACGAAGCTGTCGAAATCCTCGTGGTCGTGCTCATGCCCGTCGTCATGGTGCGAGGGGCGGCTGTCGAGATCGTTTTCCGCCGCCGCGCCAAGGCCGAGCAGCACGTCCGCGCCGAGCTGGCCATGGGCGCTGGTGACGGTCTTCACCGCGCTCCTGAGATAGGGCGCAACGGCTTCCCTAACCTTCGCGAGCCCGGCGTCGTCCAGCAGGTCGGTCTTGTTCAGCACCACCATGTCGGCGCACTGGAGCTGTTCCTCGAACAACTCCTCCAGCGGGCTTTCATGATCGAGGGATTCATCCGCCGTGCGCTGGTCCTGCACTGCATCGTGATCGTCGGCGAAGCGGCCTTCGGAAACGGCCGCCGCGTCGATCACGGTGACCACGCCGTCGACGGTGATTCGGGTCCGCACTTCCGGCCAGGCAAAGGCCTTCACCAGCGGTTTCGGCAGGGCGAGGCCGGAGGTCTCGATGATGATGTGATCGGGGCGTTCCGGGCGGGCCAGAATAGCTTCGATGGCGGGCAGGAAATCGTCCGCCACAGTGCAGCAGATGCAGCCATTGGCGAGCTCCACCACATCGTCCTCGCTGCAGCCTTCGATGCCGCAGCCGGTCAGCAGTTCCCGGTCGACGCCGAGATCGCCGAATTCGTTGATGATGAAGGCGAAGCGGCGGCCGCCGTTATTTTCGACCAGATGCCGGATCAGGCTGGTCTTGCCGGCGCCGAGAAAGCCGGTGATGACGGTGGCGGGGATCTTCTCAGTCATGTCTTCTGTCTCCTGGGCCTTCCACGGCATTATGCCTTGGACCGGTGCGTTGCGCTCTCGTCACCGAACGGAAGACCGTGCCCTGATCACACCCCGGATCAAGGCGGGCGACGATGCTGACGGCAGGTCTCCTGGCTCGCCGGGTCATAACGTTCTGTCCGCCTTCCCGGATGCAGGAAATCCTGCGTCCAGTGGCTTCGGGACAGACCGCTCGCCGGCTACAGTTGCGGGGGCAGCCGCGGCTTGATCCGGCAGACACGCCGAACCGACCGCGTTCCCTTTTGATCCCCCCTCCGAATGAAAGGGTGGGAACCGTCAGCAAAACCGTTGTCGGACGGCGTGGGGGCAGTGTCAAGGGAGCGCGTCGACGGAGAGGCTTAAATCGGCTATATTCGTGCCTATATCGAAGGGAAGCCCCGCCCCGGCGGGCCGGAACCGGACATCCAGAAATGGCCATCACAGCGACGGCTTCGATAGCGCCTCAACTCAATACCTTGAACCGGAACGGAACGGGGCAAACGGGTTCGCCCGCGGACTCCAGCGCTCCGGTCGCGGCGGAAAACAGTTCTGCTGTTGCGGCCACAACGGTTCTTGGCTCGTCCAGCCAGCAAAGCGCAGCCGTATCGCAAGCCCAGTCGGCGTTGCGCTCCGCCGAGAATGTTGTCGCCCGGCGCGAGGCCGAGTTAAGCGATGCGCAAAGCGCGGTCTCCGCCGCCTCCGATCGTGCCGATCAGCGTCGCAGGGCTTTGTCCGAGGCGGAAGGGGCCGAGCGTGTTGCCCTTGCTGAAGACCTCCAGCGCGGCTCTCTGGTCAATATTTCCGTCTGAAAATCAGGACCGTTTCAGGTTCAGGATTTCCGCGGCGAGTGTCAGGGTGACCCGCTCGCCATTACCGTAATACGGGTTCGTCCGGAAGGTCAGCCAGCTTGGGAAAACCGTGAGCTGGCCATTCCTGGGCGCCACCAGCATGGGGCGGCCGACAGTGTCTATCGGCAGGCTTGCAAGACCGGCAGCGGCGCGCGGATCGTCGATCTCTATGGTGCCGTTCTCGGGCGCGTCGGCATTGGGCGTGTCGCCTGCCTCGATTGTATAGACCATCGTCAGATGGTGCCCCGGCGTCAGGTGGCTCTTCTCGTAGGCGCCATAGCGCAGCACCGTCGCCGAGCCTGAAAGCCGGACCTCGAACGTGCAATCCCCTCCCGCGATCAGCGGCACCACTGCCTGGACGGCACCGAGAGCCGTTTGCCGGATGGTGTCGATGCCCTTGTCAGGCCAGTCGAACAGATCGCCGCCGGACCGCCAGCCGCCGATCACGCCACCGGCATTCGGTTCCGCGGCAGCTTCCCGTGTCAGAACGGCGGCTTTCAGGGCGTCATTGAGCGGCGCACAGCCGTCGATGGCGAACATGAACAACCGGGTCGGGAAGATTTCGAGAATATCCGTGCGGGAATCGAATTTCAGTTCCATCGGCCAGCCCCCTGCAAGCGCTTGTATATCCGGTCACTTCCATAGCATGCCGGGGGCGCGGCCGGTCAAACGCCGGTTTGTCGCAGTTTTGTGAAGGCAAGGAAGAGGGTCGCGAGCGGTTGGCCCGCTTCCTCCCGCATGGCGCCGCGCTCAACCTTCAGGACGCGGAGACCCGCATTGAAGGCCGCCTCTTCCAGCCCGGTCAGGCTATGGGTGTAGGCGCCATCCGGGCCAAGGCCGGGAGCCGTGCCCGCGGGCGGCTCAAGAGCCGTCAGCAGGAGGGTGCCGCCCTCTTCAAGGCGAGCACTGACCACGGAAAGAAAACCGGGCAAATCCGGGATATAGGATGTCACATCCGCGGCAATGGCGAGCTCATAGAGAGCGGGGTCGTTCCGCAGAAACGCAACGGCCTCGAGCGTGACAAGGCGGTCATAGATCGCTTTCGCGTCTGCCCGCCGGATCATTTCGCCGGAAATGTCGATGCCGGTGAGATGCCTGCAATGGGGGCGGAAAACAGCACCGGTGAGTCCGGTACCGCAACCGATATCAATGGCTGTCCGGACGGGTGATCCTGAAGAGGCGACGCCAGATGCGTGTGCCAGCTTCAGCAGGGTTTCCGGCGCGGTATATTTGAGACGTCCGGTCAAATGCGTATCGAAACTCTCCGCGTAGCCATCGAACACCATGCGGACATGGGCCGGCGGGAACGCTGCCTCGGCGGGCCCCGCTCCCAAACGCGCAAGGGCCCGCCCGGCCCCGAGAGGATCCTCGGGTGCCAGCACAAGGGACGTGCGATAGAGCCGGGCGGCCATCGCTTGCGGCGGCCCCTGTTCGAGCGAGCTTGCGAGAAGAAAGGTGGCCTCGATATTCGCCGGGTCGGAGAGCCTTAACCTGGTCAGCAAACGCTGTGCGTCAATGTACCGTTCCTGCCCGAAGGCATGCAGCGCGCTCATGATCGTGGCCGGGCCGTGCAGCGGATCAAGCACCAGCAGCCGCAAGGCTGCCTTCATGCCGGAAGGGTCTGCCGCGCCCAGATCGTTCAGATTGCCTGCGTCCTGCGGCTCCAGAAGAACGGCCCGCAAACGCGCCCGGGCAGGATCAAGACCGGCGGCTTCCTGGACAATCCCCAACGCCGTCCAGTGCGTGGCGGATAAGGGCTCTTCCCGGCAGCGCTCGGCAAGCGCGTGCAGAGCGGTTTCGGATGTCTTTCTGGCAATGTCCGGTGTTCGTGGGGGTGCTGGAATGTCTGCATTTTGCTGCGCCATGGCGGAAGGATAGTCGGGGGCGATCCCGTACGAAATCCCCAGGATTGGGATGGGATTGCGCAAGGGTGAATGCAATTAAAAGTTGCTGAATATAATATTATTCAAATACAATGATCCGTCTTCAAAACCGGGAGGTTGGGATGAAACGGAAAGTATTGATTCTGCTGGCGTGTGTTTTTGGAGCGTCGGCAAGCAGCAGTGCAATGGCGGCATGCGGATGCACGGGCATGACGGTTACCCGAAGCCAGATTATCTCGGCCTGCTCCACGCGCAATCTGGGAAACTTTGACGGCCAGTGCCTGGTGCTTGCACCCGGAGCGGGCGACAATGATTGCGGTGGAGGCGCGTACAAATACACCTGCCCGACCGGGGTAAACAGCCAGGATCTGGAGGCTGCGGAGCCGACGCAATCGACAGGTTTCTTTGTGCAGACGGCTTATGCGGGCGGGAGTAATGGTGCCGAATGCACGGCAGGCCAGATCCTGCAAATGACCATTACCAGCGGCGGCAACAACGAGCCGAATCCGAATATCAACCCGACATCCCTGAATGGAAACCAGACCATCGGTGGCCGTAATCTCAGGATCGACAATAACGGCGCGCATGCTTTCCCGAGGATCGGGGATATGGAGCAGCAGCGTCCAAAATTCGGCGGTGACAATTACATGGCCGCGAATGTGGATGTCCTGAGCGGATCATCCAATGCCGGATCATGGTGGTGGGATAATACGGACCAGACCAAGGATGAAGCAGCCGAGGCCGCGACCTGGGCCTATGAATTCGTGGCTTTCGTGCAGGGGAGCGGGGGCGGCCAGCCGAGTTGCGCCTGTACCTTCACCATCGATGTGGGTTGGGACTCCAACCAGCATCCCGGCACTGCCTACGCCTACAATGCCGGTAACAGCGTGAATTGCGGAGGGCTGCAATAAGCGGCCGAATGCCTTGGCGGCGGGCTTACTGCCCGCCGTTTTTCTCGAAATATTCCAGCGCCTTTTCGGCCATGTAGAGATCGAAGGCGTCATGGATGTCGATGCCGGAGGCGACATCGTCGATTTCCAGGATATCGACCTTCATGCCGGTCCGCTTGCCGGCCCGGATCAGGTCGGCGCGGATGGCGGAGGCGAGGCCGGTATCTTCGCGGAACAGCGGCTTGCGGGTCTGGCGCGGGCCGTAGATTGCCATCCAGTCGAACACCCGCTGCCATTCCCCGTCCTCGTTCCGGGACCAGAAATTCTTGTGCGTCTTGTTGGCGACAAAGACCGTTTCCAGACTGTCGTCCGCCTTCAGCCGGTTCACGCACGCGGCGATCCATTCCGGCTTGCGGAAGATATCCGTCGGCTGCAGGAAGACGACGATGCCGAACGGCCCGTCGATCTCTTCCGCCCGCTCCAGCGCGTCCTTCAGCACCGGCTCGGTCGGTGTCAGATCCTCGGCCAGCGAGCCTTCGCGCATGAAGGGGCACCAGGCTCCGGCGGCCAGGGCGGCATCCCGGATCGCTTCATTGTCGGTGGTGACCAGCACCCTGTCGCAGACGCCGGAAGCCAGCGCGTGCTCGACGGAATGGGCGATCAGCGGCTTGCCGGCGATTGGCTTGACGTTCTTGCCCGGCAGGCCCTTGGAGCCGCCGCGGGCGGGCAGGATGGCGAGAACGCGGTCGGACTTGGTCATGCGATTGAATTCCTGAGTTCGGTAAAGCGGTCCGCGACCATTTCGGCCATGGCGAGGCTCATGTCGTCGCGGATATCGACAAGGGCCCAGAACTGGTCGACCACCTCGAAGCCGACCGCGTCGCCGAGGCGCCGGCCTTCGCGGATCAGCTCCGGCCGGGTGGCGAGAGCGAGGCCGACGACTTCCTGGAAATAGGTCGAGCTGCGCCGGTCGCCGCCCGGATCGAGCGCCTGGATGGTGCGGTCCGGATCGAGCCGCCACAGGCTGGCGTCGAATTCGCGGACGCAGACCACACTGTCGAGATGCTCGCGCGCGGCAAGGTTCTCCGCCGTGCGCCGGATCAGGCCGCGTGGCCGGAACGGATGCGTCGGCTCCACGACGACGATCTGTTTCGCCGGGTGGGTGTCCAGCACGTCCACCAGCGCGTCTGAATAGCTCTCGGCTGTGCGGTCATGGATGGTGATCCGGTCCGCGAAGGGCGCTGCCTGGGCTTTCACCGCGTCATCGTCGGCGGTCAGCACCACATGGGCTTCCGGCAGGTCTTCCAGAACGGCCTCAATGGTGCGGACCAGGCTGGAGGCGCCGTGCAGGGGCTTTACCAGCTTTGGGGTCGAACTGGCGCCGGAATAGACGGGGATGATGGCAAGGATGTCACTCATGGCGCGCTCGTCCGGATGTAATCGATAACCTCGGCGACGCGCTTGGCGCGGCCCTCGTCGCGGCCCTGATGGATGCCGTGATGGTGATAGACCCGGAGGCCCGGCTCATAGAGGATTTCATGGCCGAGCGCGATCATGCGCTTGCCCCATTCCCGGTCCTCGACGCCCCGGATTTCCTCATCGAACGGATGCTCGTCCCAGATCGATTTGCGGATGCCCGAATTGGCGTTGTGGAAAAAGTAATCCCGGCGCTGGCGTACCCGCTCGTCCCGGAAGGTGGTCCAGAGATCGCGCCGGTCGATGGCGCTGGTATCGGGCAGCGGCTCCTGCCGGCCATAGATGCCGCAGAGCTTCGGATCGCCGTTCGGCCCCAGGTGGGCCAGCAGGTAATCCGCCCAAAGCTCGTCCACCGGCACGCAGTGCGAGGAGATCAGCGCCACGGTGTCGTATTTCGCGGCGGCGATGCCGATATTCAGCGCCCGTCCGTAAGAGAATTCCGCGCGGCTGATATACTGGATATTGACGCCATAGGCTTCGGCGATCGGCAGTGTGTCGTCGGTGGAATCATTATCCACCAGGATAACGTCGATATCCTTCACCCGCTGATGCTTCAGCGCGGTCAGGCAGCGGCCGATCCAGGCGGCTTCGTTCTTGGCCCGCAGGACGACACTGATCATGACTGCCTCCAGTCGTCTTCATCCACCACCCCGAAATCAAGCGCGGCGCCCTCCGTCAGGGCATAAAGCGCCTTCTTGCCGAGCACGGTCGGTTTCAGCGCGGCGGCAATGCCCGGCCCGCCCTTTTCTTCCGAGATGTCCGCCTCTTCCAGCAGCTTGCCGAGCGGGATCGGCCGGGCGGCTTTCAGGGTCGGCCGGGACAGCCGGTGCAGCTCTATCCGGGCGACCAGGGTCGGCGCGAACAGGATCGGCCCCTTGAGGCCGCCGCGCGTCTGCATCGCCCGCAGCCGTTCCAGCGCATCGAGATCATGCACCAGGAAGGCCGCCCGCGTGCCGCCCTTCAGCAGCGGCGCGGACGCCAGATGATCCGCCGGGATGACGATATCGAATTCCTCGGCGACAACCTCCAGCGGCTCGTGCCGGATCGCATCGAAGCTGAGCGGCCACGCCGCCGCCTCGATGGTGTCCGCATGGTCGCCAAGCAGGATCAGGCCGGTCATGTGCGTATCGGCCATGGGGTCAGGCTCCGCATCGGGAACAGCATTCACACTCATTGTCGCGCCTACCCCGCATTCCGCATGGCATCGCGTACCGCATCAAGGGAAAGGGCACCGGGATTGGCCTTCTGGAAGGCGATCACGGCCTGATCGAGATTCATGCCGAGCCCGTTCTGTGTCTTCAGCCCGCGCGCCGCCGCCAGTTTCATCAGCGGAGTTTCCGCCGGCTGATAGATGATGTCATAGACCAGCGCATCCGACGGCAGGGCAGAAATCAGCGCGTCGGCATCCGCCCCAAGCGGCGTGCCCGCGTCCCCGTCCTGATATCCGGCCGACGTGCAGTTCACCAGCACGCCGCAGTCGGAGAGCAGTTCCGCCGTCAGCGGCAGAGCCGCCGCCGAGACATGTCCGCCGAGTTTCGCTGCCGCTTCTTTGGCCTTCGCCTGGGTCCGGTTGGCGACCAGCAGCTCTTTCACCGCCCCCGCCAGATAGGCGGCGACCGCGATCCCGGCCCCGCCAAGCCCGATCAGCACCGCCTTGCGGGAGGCGAGATCCGGCAGCGCGTCCGCGATCTGCGACAGCGCCCCGGCCCCGTCCGTATTGGCGCCGACCAACTCGTCCCCGTCCCGGTAAATCGCATTCACCGCACCGATCCGCTCCGCCTCCGGCTCCAGCCGGTCCAGCAGCTTCGCGATCTCCTGCTTGTGCGGCACCGCGACCGCACCGCCGATATAGCGTTTGTCTGCTTTGAGAGCCGCAACCAGCCCCGCCAGATTCTCCGGAGTCACATCCATCGGCACCATCGCGGCATCGATGCTGGCAGCCGTGAAGGCGGCGTTCCAGAGCTGCGGCGACCGCGCGCCCTTGGACGGCGTCAGCCCGAGAATGGCTGCGAATTTGGCAGTGGAGATCGTCGGGTCGTTGTCGAGAAAGTCCTGCACGTGGAACCGGTCCCGGTAAGCGTTCGGAAAATGGCGGAATGCCGCCGGAAAAAGCTGGGTGATGGTTTAGCGCAGATGGGGGCGGGGTGGGAAGGGACATTGCATGTGGAAAAATTGATGTCTGGAGGCGAAATGTGACTGTAGAATGGCAAATACTAACCCAATTTTATCGTTGAGCTTTGGCAAGGCCGCTCAGTTTATGTGAGGACTCATTATGAAGTGGAAAAGCCTGGAAGAGAAAGTTCGAAAAATTTCTGAGATCCACTTTGGTGTAGATGGTGTATCCGAAGATATAAACGGTATCAAATTTGATTGTGTTATAAAAAGAAACCCCAAATTGTGGTCAATTATAGAGGTTACAAAGCGAAAAGATTTAGAAAAAGTGAGGACGGATATTAATAGAATTTCTCTAGCGAGAAGGTATTTATTTGAGAAAATGAATATTATGACGGAGTGTTTTTTTGTTGTTGAGCGCGTGACTGATTCAATGAAGAAAACGGGTGATGGTCATGGTGTGGAAGTCATGTCTATCGACGAGTATGAGAAATCTATTTTTAATTTTGAAATTTATTCACATATCCGAAGCCGAAAGCAATTCGGGAGTTCGGTAAATCCGCTGACAGGTCAGCCGGATCAAACTAATTTTATACCTGTTACTTATGAGGAAAAAGAAACGAAACGCGAGAAAAAATTACAAGATATAATAGACGATTTGCTTTCTGGTTCTGGAGTGATTCTTCTTGGAGAATATGGATCTGGAAAAAGTCGCTGCTCAAGGGAGATTTTTCAAGAAATTACAAAAAATAAAGATGCTTATGTAGTCTCGGTAGATCTAAAATCCGTCTGGGGATTGCGATCAGCAGAAGAGATACTTCGCAGACATTTGAATGATCTGGGATTGTCATCCGAAGTTGATTTTTTGATTCGCGCGATGCACAAGAAGAGAATATTGTTTCTTCTTGATGGTTTCGATGAAGTTGGAACTCAAGCTTGGAGTGACGATCCCGCTACACTGAAGAAGATCCGTAGAGATGCCCTTCGCGGAGTGAGAGATCTTATCGAAAATCATTCAGAAGGTGTGCTTATTACCGGTCGAGATCATTATTTTAATGATCAAAAAGAAATGCTTGAATGTTTAGGGTTGGATGGCCGCGGGCCGAAGATTTATTCCAGTAAAAAAGAATTTAGTGATGAGGAGATGGAGTCGTTTCTATCGGAAATCACGCAATCCATGCTTGTTATTCCGGATTGGCTGCCGCGACGACCTCTTATGTGCCAAGTGATTGCTTCCTTTCCTGAAGAAAAGATGAGCAGCATTTTAGAGGATGAAAATGGAGATATTGAATTTTGGTATAAATTTGTCGATGTTTTGTGCTCTAGGGAAAATCGCATAGGTGATATTTTAGATAAAGAGGTTATTCGAGATATTTTAAAGCGACTTGCGCGGATAACTCGATCGAAATTTTCTGATGTTGGTCCTATTAGTTACTCGGAAATTCAATCTGCTTTTGAATATGTTGTTGGAAAGCACCCTGTGGAAGATGCTGGAGTTTTATTGCAAAGGCTTCCTGGTCTGGGGAGAACAAGTTCCGAATCGGATGATCGCCAATTTGTGGATGTGTATATCCTAGATGGGCTTAGGGCAATGGATATTTCAGAATCTTTAGAAACGTTTTCAAAAGATATATTCGCAGAGACATGGAGGAATCCATTAGACAGATTAGGCCAGCGTGTTCTTGGTAGATTCATTTCCAAAAATTATTATCAAGATATAGCGCAAAAATATATGATAGAAATGATAAGGCATAAGAATTCAATTGCGGCCTCTGATATTTTGTCAGGTATGATTAGCGGTGATGATGATCAAGTAAATTTAAAAGGAATGAAGGTGGAGAATGGAGAGTTTACTTGGTTAGATCTAAGTATGTTGGAACCATCAGGATTTACTGTTGACTCTTCTGTGATTTTTAACCTGATCTTGCCGCAAAATAAAATTAACGATGTATACATTTTAAATTCTCAGATTGAAAAAATATACGGAGTTTCTGCAGAAAGTGGGCTTCCTAATTGGATTCAAGAATGTCTTATCGACAGTTACGAAAAAGTAGATACCGTCTCCGCAATTAAGAATATTAAACTTTCTCCACAACATAGAATTCTTGTAACTATTTTAAAGAAAACATTTTTCCAACCAGGTAGAGGTCGACAAGAAGCCGCTTTGCTTAGAGGTTTAGGGCAAGTAGACACAGGAGGGTACACAGGAAATATACTCAAAATTCTAATATCGGAAGGTGTGTTGGAGAGCGCTCGTGGAGATCATGGGCGTCTTTATATTCCTGTAATAAAACATAAATCACGAATCTCCTCGATGCTGGCTCAATTGAATCAGAGCAGCGATGTGTTATGGGAGAAGGTCGCAAACCTGTAGTGATACAAGAGATGAAGGAAAAAATTTGTTGAGCTTGGTGTAAACAAATTGTCCCTTCTTGCGAACAGTGCGCTCCTCCAAATACGTTATGACCACTCCATCTCTCATAAAGCGCGGTAGTTCCGCCGCACATTGAGTTTTGGAGAAATCCCATGTCGATCACGTGCCGTGAAATCCGAGTCCCATGCCCAGTCGACGATGGACAGTTTCGGTTTCCGCAATGACGATCCGGCGAAACAAGCGTCCCGATTTCTGTTGAAGCAAAGCTCAGGTTTGCCTAGGCTTAACCGCTTTCTCGCCTCGAATCGGCGCCATCCGGCGCCGATTTATGTTTTCTAGGCTGTTCGCCAGGAGCCATGACATGCTGAAAGCATCCCCTGAAGAGTCCGGTTTTGTCGGCCCCGGTCTCCGCGCCTTGTCGCGGGAGCTGATGGACAAACTGCGCGAGATGTCTTTCGACGGTGTCGGCATCAGCCGGGAGACCTATGGGGCCAAGGAAACCGAGGCACTGGAGCTGATCGAGGCGACCGCGCGCAGGTATGGGCTGGAAACCGCCTGGGATCGGGCGCGGAACCTCCGGATATGGTTGCCGGGCGAGGATGCGTCATTGCCGGTCGTTGCCACCGGCTCGCATATGGACAGCGTGCCGCAAGGCGGAAACTATGACGGGGCGGCAGGCGTGATTGCCGGCCTCATGGCCCTGATCGCGGCGAAAGAACAGGGCCGGTTCAGCCGGACGCTTGAGCTCTACGCCCTCAGGGGAGAGGAGAGCGCATGGTTCGGCGGTCCCTGCTATTTCGGCTCGCGGGCCATATTCGGCCTTCTGGAGGAGGCGGATCTGGTGAGCAGGCACCGGGACGGGAAGGTCACCCTGGCGCAGCAGATGGCGGCCTGCGGGGTGGATATGGATCTTGTCGAGCGGCAGGAATCGATCCGGCGTCCCGAAGAGTTTCATGCCTGGATCGAGCTGCATATCGAGCAGGGGCCGGTTCTGGTCGCCAAGGAGAGCCCGGTCGGCATCGTCACCGGCATTCGCGGGAATATCCGTCATCGCCGGGTGATCTGCCGGGGGCAGCCGGCCCATTCCGGTGCGGTGCCGCGCTGGCTGCGTCACGATGCCGTGCTCGCCATGTCCGAACTTCTGATGCGTCTGGACGAGCATTGGCGGATCCTCCTGGCCTGGGGCGAGGATCTTGTCTTCACGGCCGGTATCGTGGAGACGGACCCGCGCGAGCATGCGGTCTCCCGCGTGCCCGGTTATGTCAGCTTCGCGGTTGAATACCGGAGCCAGGATGCCAAAACGCTCGAGAATTTCAGCCGCATCCTGGAGACGGAATGCCAGAAGATCGGCGGCGAGCGCGGTGTGACCTTCGAGCTCGGGGACGCGGTCTCCTCGCAGCCCGCCCGCATGTCGCAGCCACTGGTCGCCCTTGCCGAGGAACAGGCCAAAGCCGCCGGGATCGACTATGAGATCATGCCGTCCGGGGCCGGGCACGACACGGCCGTCTTCGCAAATAGCGGGGTGCCGTCGACGATGATCTTCGTCCGCAACGAGCATGGCAGCCACAATCCGGACGAGCATATGGAGATGGACGATTTCTATGCGGGGGCTGAAGTGCTCGCGCGGGTCATGATTGCCGCCGCGGATGCGGAAGAGGATAGCTTCAAATGAGTATTTCGCCTGAACAGACGCCCGCCCGCGAGGCGGCGAAGATCATCCTAGATGGCGGCGCGGTTCATGTCCGTACCGGCGGCGAGCCCTATTTCTTCTCCTCCGGCTGGGCGAGCCCGCTTTTCATCGACCTGAAACGGCTGATCTCGGTGCCGAAGGCGAGAGACAGGCTGATCGATCTGATGCTGGGCCACATCCGCTCGATCTATGGTGACGACGGGTTCGACCAGATTGCCGGGTGCGAGCTTGCCGGCGTGCCCTTCGCGACCATTGCCGCCCACAGACTGGGCCTGCCGCTGGTAATCGCGCTGAAACAGGCGCGCGGCTTTGACCGCCTGTCCCAGTGCGAAGGCACGTTCGAGCCCGGAACGCGGACGCTGCTCCTGGATGACCTGACGACGGACGGGAAAACAAAGGCGAATTTCAAGGACGCGCTGGAGCGTGCCCAGGCGGATGTCGTCGGCATCTTCGTGCTGTTCAATTATGGCATTTTCCCGGCCGCCCCGGAGGTGGGATCGCTGACCTGTCTGACCGATCTCATCGCGGTTGCCGAGGCGGAAGAAAGTCTCGGGGAGGGCGCACTTGCCCAAATCAAGGCCTTTGCCGGGGACGCCGCGCACTGGTCCCGGTTTCATGGCGGTATCGGACGGACTTGAACCAGGGGCCCGTCTTTCGGCGGTATGGCGATGAAGGGGAACAGAGTGTCCGCGCCTGCGAACAATCCCCCTCTCCCAATCTGGTATCATCATCCCATCTCTCATTAAGCACGGCAGTTCCGCCGAGCCCTGAGTTTTGGAGAAATCCCATGTCGATCCGTGCCGTGAAATCCGAGTCCCGTGCCCAGCCGACCATGGAAGGCGCGGGAGTGCATCTGCATCGGGTGTTCGGGTTCGGGGATACGTCCGAGACCGATCCGTTCCTGATGATGGACGATTTCCGCAACGACGATCCGGCGAAATACGCCGCCGGTTTCCCCTGGCATCCGCATCGCGGCATCGAGACCATCACCTATGTGCTGGCGGGCGAGGTCGAGCACGGCGATTCCCTCGGTAATCACGGGGTGCTCGGCGCAGGCTCGGTGCAGTGGATGACGGCGGGGTCGGGGATCATGCATCAGGAAATGCCGCGCGGGAACACGGTCGGCCAGATGCACGGCTTCCAGCTCTGGGCCAACCTGCCCTCGGCGCACAAGATGACCACGCCGCGCTATCAGGATATTTCCGGTGGAGACATCCCGGAAATCACGGACGATGACGGCACGAAGGTGAAGATCATCACCGGCAATTTCTGGGGCAAGCGCGGCCCGGTCGACGGCATCGCCGCCGATCCGCTCTATCTCGATATCTCGGTGCCGCCGAACACGACCAAACGGCTGCCGGTGGATACCCATTCCAACGCCTTCGCCTATATCTTCGCCGGCGCCGGACGGTTCCGGGACGCGTCCAATCCGGTGGGCGTGCTGGTGGAGAAGGAGTTCGCCGGCGAGGAGATGACGGTCCGCGACATGTCCGGCAACCGCACGCTGGTCAAGTTCGACAGCGGAGACGAGATCAGTGTCACGGCAGGGCCGGAAGGCATCCGCTTCCTGCTGGTCGCCGGCAAGCCGATCAGGGAGCCGGTCGCCTGGCACGGCCCGATCGTGATGAACACGAAGGAAGAGCTTCGGCAGGCCATCCACGACTTGAACAGCGGCACTTTCATCCGCGAGGGCGCGACGGGGATTTGATCTCCCTGGCCTTGCTCCATTGTTCGTCATCCCGACGCAGGTCGGGATCCACCGGTCGTAGAGTGGTGACCGTCATTGTGGATCCCGATTTTCATCGGGATGACGGAGAGGGGCTGGCCGTTACTCCTTATGTTTCGCCTGCTGGTCAAAGAAGGACGCGGTGGAGGGCAATTGCGGCAGGCTGATTTCGTAGGGGATCGACCGCACCCGGCCTGTGCGGATGCCGCGCACCACGGTGCCTTCGAACTTGTTCGGCATCGGGCTTGGCGAAACAGGCACCGCGTCCTCGGCTGAATAGACCGAGATAAACAGCGTGCGCGGGTTTGCCGAGCGGTTCGGAGCGGAGCCGTGCAGCAGGCGGGTGTGCATCAGGCAGACCGAGCCTGCGGGGCCAATACTGCGGACGGCCTTTCTCTGGCAGTCCGCGGCGATATCATCGTCGATGGCGCCGGTGAAAACACCGTCATGCCAGAGGCCGTGGATCTCGCCCTTGTGCGAGCCGGGCAGGACTTCCAGCGGGCCGTTCTCGCCCGTCACCTCGTCCACCATCAGCAGCGCGGTGATCACGTCGTCGTTGGTGTGCGGGGTGAAGGGGAAATCCTGGTGCCATTTCACCTGGGTGGCGCCGCCGGGCAGCTTGGAATTGATCTTGGAGTGATGGAATTTCAGGTTCGGGCCGATCAGGTCGGCGACGCAGTCGGTCATGTGACTGGAGGCCATGGCTTCGTAATAGGCCTCCGACACCTCGACTGGCGCATTGACCCGGCGCAAGCCCGGCTTTTCCGCCGTGTGGCCCGGCTCAACATCGAAGCGCGGCTTGTTGTTGATGGTCTCGCCATAGGGCGCTGCATGACCCCGGCTTTCCTCGACCCAGCCGCTGAAGGTATCGCGCAGCCGACCCAGAAGGTCCGGCGATACCGCGTTTTCGATGGTGAGGTATCCGTCGCGCCAGAAGGCATCCTTTTGCGCGTCGCTGAGACCGGCCATCGCATCATCTCCCGTGCTTGCGTGTGAACCGTCTTCAGGCTACGGACTGAGCCCATGATGGTGCAAGCATTCCTCGACAGAATTTCTGACAAGAGCGCGCGCATTGGCGTGATCGGGCTCGGCTATGTCGGCCTGCCCCTGGCACTCGCCTGCTTGCGCGCCGGGTTCAGGGTGACCGGCTACGATATCGACGCCGCGAAGATCGAGGCGCTGACGGCGGAGCGCTCCTATCTGCCGCACATTCCGGTGGACGGGCTTGGCGCACAGATCGCGGCGGGGGATTTCCTGCCGACGGACCGGATCGCGGATCTCGGCACAGCGGACGCGGTGCTGATCTGCGTGCCAACACCGCTGACACCGGAGCGCGACCCGGATCTGCGCTATGTCCGCGACACGGCCGCCGCGCTGGCTCCGGTACTGAATCCGGGCGCGCTGGTGGTGCTGGAATCGACGACCTATCCCGGCACCACAGACGAGGTGCTGCGGCCGATCCTGGAAGAGACAGGCCGCACGGTCGGCACGGACCTGTTCCTTGCCTTCGCGCCGGAACGGGAAGATCCCGGCAATGCGCATTATTCCATCGGTCGGATTCCGAAGGTGGTCGGCGGTGTTGACGAGGCGTCCGGAAAGCTCGCCGTCGCGCTCTACAACGCGGTACTGGAAAAGGTCGTGCCGGTCTCTTCGGCGGCGACGGCGGAGGCCGTGAAGATCACCGAGAACGTGTTCCGGGCGGTGAATATCGCCCTGGTGAACGAGTTGAAGGTGATCTACGGCGCCATGGATATCGATGTCTGGGAAGTCATCGAGGCGGCCTCGACCAAGCCGTTCGGCTACATGCCCTTCTATCCCGGCCCGGGCCTCGGCGGGCACTGCATCCCGATCGACCCGTTCTATCTCGCCTGGAAGGCCCGCAGCGTCGGCCAGTCGACCCGTTTCATCGAGCTTGCGGGCGAGATCAACCGGGCCATGCCGGATTATGTCATCGACAGGCTGCGCGAGGCCGTCGACCGGCAATCCGGCAAGGGCCTGAACGGCGCGGACATCCTGCTGATCGGCATGGCCTACAAGAAGAACGTGGCCGACCAGCGCGAAAGCCCGGCTCTGACCATTCTGGAAAAGCTCCGGGCGGCGGGGGCGAAGGCCGGGTTCCACGATCCCTGGATTCCGGAAATCCTGCCCTCCCGTGAGTTTGGCGCTCTGGCCGGATGCAAGAGCGAGACGTTGACGGCGGAGCGGCTGGCTGCGGCGGACGCCGTGCTGATCGTCACGGATCATGACGATGTGGAGTATGGCCTTATCGCGGAGCATGCCCGGCTGGTCGTCGATACTCGAAACGCCATGCGGGCACGCGGTCTCGAAGGCACGCATATCGTTGCCGCCTGACCGCGCCGGGCGTGTCGAAGCCTAGACCGGCGCGCTCATGGTCAGGCCGCCATCGACGACGATTTCCGTCGCGGTGACATATTTTGCCTCATCGCTGGCAAGATAGAGCGCGGCATAGGCGACATCCCAGGCATCCCCCATATGGCCCATCGGGACCTGCGCATGACGCCGGGCAATCAGAGCTTCTGCGTCTCCGTCGCCACGTTGTCCCGTGAGGCGGGCTTCCACGAGGGGCGTATGCATCAGCCCCGGCACGACCGTGTTGCAGCGAATGCCTTCCTTGGCATAGCTGACGCCCATGGCGCGGGAGAGCTGCACAACGCCGGCCTTGGTGGCGGCATAGGCATGGATCGGCGCGCCGATATGCCGGTAGCCCGCGACGGAGGCGATATTGACAATGGCGCCGCCGCCGGTCTCCCGCATCAGGGGGATGGCAAAATGGCAGCCGAGATAAACGGTTTTCAGATTGTGATCGACCTGCCGGTCCCAGGTTGCCTCGTCCATTTCCGCGACGCCGCCGGGAGCCGAGCCGCCGACATTGTTATGCAGAACATCAAGGCGTCCGAAACGGGCGGCGCAGTCGCCGAGCAGGCGTTCCACGGTTGCTCCGTCGGTGAGGTCTCCGGCTTCGGCATGGACCTGCGCGCCTTCTTCCTCAACCAGCCGGGAAGTTTCCGCCAGCGCATCTCCATCGCGGTCGATCAGATAAAGTGTTGCCCCCTCGCGGGCATAGAGTACAGCCGCTGCCTTGCCGTTACCCCATCCGGGGCCAACGGATCCAGCACCCGCAACCACGATGACCTTGCCTTCCACCCGTCCGGGCATGTCGTTTCTCCCTGCATTGTTTTGACTGACACTATACCGGTTTCGAGCCTTCTGGCCGGAAGCTGTTTCGCGGTTCGTGAAAAGAAGGGAGTGGGCGAAGGGCTGGCGGCGGCGGCCGACCCGACGGAGACCGGTCACGATACTGTCGGAAGGTCTGTCTTCACTGAGGATAGTTTTCCCGGTCATCCGGCTTTAATGCATAGGCGCAATATTTCTGTGCTATGCAATATTTTTACGAGAAAAAGTAAATTCTTACTCTATCAAAATACACGCAATGATGGCAGTCTGTGCCGGTCATTCAAACGGGGAGAACGTCGTGGGACAGAAGACCGGAAACAGGAAGCCGCAAAGTAACACAGTTCGCCGCCGGGATTTTCTGGCGGGGGCCGCCGCCGGGGCGTTTGGTGGAAGTCTGATCTGGCAGCCGAAAGCCGCTGTCGCCGCGGGCAATGCGAAACCCGCGCCCGAGGGGGCCGAGATTGCCAGGGTGCGGATCTATCCCGCCATCGGGATTTGCCGGGTTGGCGGCAGCGACGAATGGTTCCTTGCGCCGGAAATTCCCGGTCTGCCGCCGAAACCGGAAGGCGGCTTCAAGGATGGTGACCGCAAGATCAAGAAGCAGGTCCAGCGGTTCCGCGTCTATGCTTTCGATGCGCAGGATCGTGTCATCGGCGAGGTGACGGGCAGGGGGGCGAAAATCTCCTGGTCGGCCCATCTGGTGAATGCGAAGGCGGCCTGGTACGGCTTCAACAACCCGCTCGACAATGGCGATCTCGCGCCCGGCCTGCCAGGGCAGAAGCGAAACCAGTATTTCACCGACAACGCGGAACGCGAGCGGATGCTGGTGATCGATGGCGGGAAGAAGGATATCTCCGGCCCCAACGTGAACCCGGACGGCACCGATCCCCGCTATGCCTTCGATGGTGTGTTCTGGGGGGAAGAGCCTGTCGGCCTTGGAGCTGTCCGGACCGATGAGGCGGGCAGGCTTCTGGTTGTGCCGCCGTCGGGTATCTCGAATTCGCCGACCAATGCGGCGATCACAAGTTTCGCCGATAATGATGGCTGGCATGACGATTGGTGCGACGGGCCGGTGACGGCAACGGTTCAACTGGCCAACGGCGTGACTCTCGAGGCCGATCCGGCCTGGGTCGCGTGTGTGGGGCCGAATTTCGCACCCGACATCCCGCCGATCGCGACCATGTATGACGTGGTCAGCAACCTGAATGTGGAAGAGGGCTGGGTGGAGCCGCCGGAGGCGCCGATTTCCTTCCGGAAATACATCTACCCGACCTTCCGGCGCGTGGCCCTGATGTCCTGGCTGACCGACGCGGCGAACCTGCGGCAGGGCTGGCTGGATACCGGTGATTTCTCCGACCCGGCCTTCATCGCAAGGCTGGCGGACCCGGGCGAGGGCAACAAGGCGTTCCGGCTCTCGGTCTTCGAGAAGTTCCGCAACCCCTACAACACCAAGCCGGATGCCTTCAAGGAAGAGCGCCTGAAGATTCCCTACATGATGGGGGACGGGGTGAATTACTCCGGTAGCCCGCTGCAATGGTTCCAGTTCCCGAAGCAGCAATACGAGCATCTGCGGATGTGGGCGGAGGGACAGTTCTTCAATGATTGGCAGGACACCGAGGCAGATGCGGTCGAGGCGCTGGAAGACCTGCCGCTTGAGCAGCAGCCCCATGCGCTGACGGAAGCCGCTCTGGAGCCCTGTTCCGGCGGGGCGTTTCATCCGGGTGTGGAGTTGACCTACTATCTGCGTCTGGCGCCGATGTATCAGCGGAACACGGATGAGAATGCGGAGCCGTTCCGGCTGGCCCATGGTGACCGGCCGAGCCTGATCCAGGATCTCGGCTTCCTGCTGACGCCGGAGATTGCGTTCGACGGCTACGGCGATACGCCGCCGCCGATCGGCCCGCAAATGCCGGGGGATCTGACCCGGTGGATGGGGCTGCCCTGGCAGTGCGATGCTTTCTCCTGTCAGCAGGTTCTGATGCAGGAGAATTATCCGACCGCGGTCTGGTGGCCGGCCTTGCTGCCGATCGATGTGCTGCCCGAGGCCTATTACAAGGAGCTGATGGACGAGACGCTTTCGACCAGCGAGCGCCGGAAGTTCTTCGATAACCGGGTGGCCTGGTCCCGCGCGGTGGCCGGGATCGGCTATCACGCCAACGGCAGCTATTGGGACGGGATCACCAACATGATCACCCTTTGGGAGCGGATGGGCTTCGTCGTGAAGCTCCCCGGCCCGAAAGATGACAAGGCACCGGCCGGAGTGCCGAAAGAGGTTTATGTCGAGGTCGGGCGCGCTGACACGATGGAGTTCCGCTTCGACTGGAAACCGAAGGACGGCATGTTGCCTAAATGACGGCAGCGGCTTTTTCGACAGCAGATATCGCGGTGGTTGGTGGCGGGATCGCGGCAACCGCCGCAATCCTTCGGCTTATCAGGACGGGGTATTCCCCTCTCTGGATCGCTCCGGCGCAGAAAGCAGGGGATCTGCCGGGGGAACATCTGTCCCCGGCGGCCCGGCCGATGCTGGAGGAAATTGGCGCGGCCGGACTGCTCCGCGCCGCCTGTCATCGTCCGGAGCATTCCGTCTTTTCCGCCTGGGGCAGCGACCAGCTGGCGGAACGCAGCGGGATCGTTCATCTCGAAGGGCCCGGCACGGTTCTGGAACGGGCCGCTTTCGAGCGGGAGTTGAGAGCCCTTGCCGTTGCCTCGGGCGCGGCACCCGTCGAGGCCCGCCTGATCGGGCTTGAGCGAAATGGCGATGGCTGGGTTCTGGAGGTCGAGGACGGGGACAGGCTGGGGCGCTGCGGTGCCCGGTTCATCCTGGACGGCTCGGGCCGGGCCGCCGTGGTGGCCGGGATACATGCGCCGGATCATGCCGCCCGGTTCCGGGCGGATCAGCTTGTCGCGCTATGTGCCTTTCTTTCCCAGGAGGAGAATGCCGGGGTGGAGCCGACCCGGGCGACCCTGCTTGAGACCGTGCCGGAAGGCTGGTGGTACGCAACCCTCCTGGCGGATGACCGGCTGGTTCTGAATTTTTACACGGACCCTGATTTACTGCCCCGGGATGTGACGCGGGAGGCGGATGTTTTCCGGGCGATGCTGGAACGCACGACCTATGTCGGGCGATGGCTGCGTGACGCGGGGTTCAGCCTCAATGCGCCGCCGGATCTGGTGAGCGCCGGCACAACCTGGCTGGCCCCTGCTGCAGGAGAAGGCTGGGTCGCCATCGGAGATGCCGCGGCAGCCTTCGATCCGCTATCCTCCCACGGCATGACAACCGCGCTCTGGACCGGGATCAGGGGCGCGGATGCCGCCGTGGCCCGGCTTGGCGGCAACGCGGAACCGCTCGCCGCCTATGCCGAGAAAGTCGGCCGGGGCGTTCAGGAATTCTTGCAGAGCAGATCCACGATCTATGCCGAGGAGCGGCGGTTCGATGCATCTCCGTTCTGGGAGCGCCGCAAGAGAGCGGTGACGGATGCAATGGCGCCCGACTCCTGATCTTCTGCTCGGCATGACTTATCTGGCTTTCACCCGATCCCTTGCCTGATGTATCGTCCGGCGTCTGGCGCGGGCGGCATGGTTCCCGCGCGCACGATCTTATGGGGACAGGCATGACGGGTCCGGTTCTGGTGACCGGCGCTGATGGGTTCATCGGCTCGCATCTGGTTGAAACGCTGCTGGAACAGGGCCGGGAAGTGCGGGCGCTCGCGCTTTACAACTCCTTCGGCTCGACCGGCTGGCTTGAGACGATCCCGAAGGAGTTGCGCGGCGGCCTTCAGATTGAGCTCGGCGATATCCGCGACCGGAGCTGTGTCGTCGGCATGGCGAAAGGCGCGTCGGCCATCCTGCATCTGGCGGCGCTGATCGCGATTCCCTACTCCTACAGGGCGCCCGAAAGCTACATCGACACCAACGTTACCGGCACGTTGAACGTGCTGGAAGCGGCGCGTCTCTGGGAGACGGAGCGGGTCGTCTGCACCTCGACCAGCGAGATTTATGGCTCGGCCCAGTTCGTGCCGATCACCGAGGAGCATCCGGTCAATCCGCAGAGCCCCTATGCGGCCTCCAAAGCGGCGGCGGATCATCTGGCGCTCTCCTACGAAAAGAGTTTCGGCCTGCCGGTTTCGGTGCTGCGTCCCTTCAACACCTACGGGCCGCGCCAGTCCGCCCGTGCCGTGATCCCGACCATCATCACGCAGCTCGCGCGCGGGGCGGAGGAAATCCGTCTGGGTGCCACATCGCCGACCCGCGATTTCACTTTCGTCCGCGACACGGCGCAGGGCTTCGTCTCGGCGATGACGGCCGATGCGGCCATCGGCCGGGTGACCAATATCGGCAGCGGGTTCGAGATTTCCATCGGCGAGACGGCAGCGGCCATCGGCCGGGTGATGGGGCGTAATGTGGAGATCGTCTCGGACGAGCAGCGCATGCGCCCCGATGCCAGCGAGGTCGAGCGCTTGTTCGCCGGTGTCGCGGTGGCCGAGGGGAGCCTTGGCTGGGCGCCGGCGCATGGCGGCCGGGACGGCTTCGACAAGGGGCTTGAGAAAACCATTGAGTGGTTCACCGATCCGGCGAACCTCGCCCGTTATCCGGAAGGGTACCAGGTCTGATGAGTACCGTTCTGAAGAACAATGCGTTCGATCCCTCCTCCATTGTCGATGCCGTGCGCTCGGTGCTCCCGGAGAGCCGCCCGCTGCCCCTGCACGAGCCGGAATTCATCGGCCGCGAATGGGAGTATGTGAAGGACTGTATCGATAGTGGCTGGGTCTCCTCCGTCGGCTCCTATGTCGACCGGTTTGAGCAGCTCGTGGCGGAAGCGTCGGGAACCCGCTTCGGTATCGCCTGCGTCAACGGCACGGCCGCGCTGCACATCGCCCTGATCGCGGCAGGTGTTCAGCGAGACGATGAAGTGCTGGTTCAGGCTCTGACCTTTGTTGCGTCCTGCAACGCGGTTCATCATGCGGGCGCGGTGCCGCATTTCGTCGATAGCGAGCGGGAGACTCTGGGGCTCGACCCGGACGCGCTGGATGCCTATCTCGGTGAGATCGCCGAGGTCCGTGACGGTGTGTCCTACAACCGGAAGACCGGCCGGCGGATCAGTGCGGTCGTGCCGATGCATGTGTTCGGGCATCCGATACGGATGGACCGGCTGATCGAGGTCGCGGCCCGCTGGCATCTGGTTCTGGTTGAGGATGCGGCGGAAAGCCTTGGGTCGTCCCGGGACGGCCAATTGATGGGAAGCTGCGGCCAGCTCGCGGCGGTCAGCTTCAACGGCAACAAGACGATCACGACCGGCGGTGGCGGTGCGGTCGTGACCAACGACGAAGCGCTGGCAAAGCGGCTGAAGCATCTGACAACGACGGCGAAGCTTCCGCACCGCTGGGCCTTCGATCATGATGAAATTGGCTATAATTACCGGCTGCCGAACCTGAACGCGGCCCTTGGCTGCGCCCAGTTCGAGATGCTGCCGCAATTCCTTTCGGAAAAGCGGGCCCTGGCGGAGCGGTATCGTGCGGCGCTGGCCACTGTTCCGGACGTGCAATTCTTCAGCCAGCCGGAAGGCTGTGTCAGCAATTACTGGCTCAACGTGGTCATGGTGCCCGACCGGGCCGCGCGTGAAGCCCTGCTGGAGGCGTTGAACGGAGACGGCATTCAGGCTCGGCCCTGCTGGACGCCGATGCACGAGCTTTCTTTCAACAGCGATTGCCCAAGGGCATCGCTTGCGGTGACGGAAGAGCTGGTGGACCGGATCGTTAATCTGCCGAGCAGCCCGAAGCTCGGACGCCAGGGCTGACGGCATGCAGCGCCAGATCATTGCCGGTGTGACCGGCAGCCGTGCTGATTTCGGCATTCAGAAACCGGTTCTGGATGCCATTCTCGCGGAACCGGGTTTCGTGCTCGATCTCTATGTCACCGGTATGCATCTGTCGTCCCGGTTTGGAAACACTGTCGAGGAAGTCGAGGCCGTGGGCTTCGAGATCGCCGGCAGGATCGATTGCGAGACGACCGGCGGCTCTCATGAAGAGGTGGCGCTTTCGACCAGTGCGGGGATGGCCGGATTCACCAAAGCCTGGAGTCTGAAGCGGCCGGACCTCGTGCTGTTGCTGGGGGACCGTTTCGAAACCTTCGCTGCCGCGTCGGCCGCCTATCTGCTGAATATTCCCATTGCACATATCGCCGGTGGGGATGTCACGTCAGGCTCGCTTGATGATGGCTTGCGGCACGCGATCTCGAAATTCTCCAGCCTGCATTTCACGACCAACGAGGAGGCCAGCGCGCGCCTGGTCCGGATGGGGGAAGACCCGGCGACAGTGCATACGACCGGAACGCCGGCCCTCGACTCGATCCGCTCTCTTGAGTTGCTGTCGAGAGATGAGGTGGAGCGGCGCGTAGGCGCACCGCTCGGCAAACACCTGCTCGTCGTGACCTTCCATCCGGCGACGGCGGACAAGGGCTCGCCCATAGAACAGTTTGGCGAGCTTCTGGCTGCGCTCGAAGCACTTCCGACGGATCACGTATCGCTTGTCACTTACGCCAATGCGGATAGCGGCGGCGCTGCTCTCAATCAGGCTTTGGTGGAGGCGGCCGCGCGCTCTCCCCGGATCATCGCCCGCGAGTCGCTTGGTCAGTTGCTCTATCTCTCGGCATTGCGTCATGCCTCGATGGTTGTGGGAAATTCGTCCAGCGGACTCTATGAGGCTCCGTCTTTCAGCATCCCAACGATCAATATAGGCACCCGGCAGGATGGCCGCCTGAAAGCGAGCTCTGTCATTGATTGCGTGCCGGAACGTGACGCAATTTTGAGTGCTATCGGCCGGGGGCTCGGGATGGATTGTCGGGAAACGGTAAGTCCTTATGGGGACGGGGATGCTACGGATCGCATTCTTCGAATCCTTCGCAGTGTGGCGCCTTTCAGGCAAATCGGATCAAAAGTGTTTTTCGATTCATGATGCCCTGAACGGAACCGTTTAATGAGCCAGATCATCTATCTGTCGATTGAGAATTTGCAGACCCCTGTCGGCGGTGTGATGGTTCAGGCTGCACATGTCGAGGCCCTTGTGCGGGCCGGATATGATGCAAAGATTTCCACGACGCTTAAGGGAGCGCGGCCGGACTGGCTATCGCCCACCGTGCCAATCGTCGATGGCAACAAGTTTAGTGTTTCCAAAGATGATGTGGCCGTCCTGCACGATTCCATACCGAGGAAGCATTTCGAACGTATTGTCGCGATGCCCTTGTGCAAGGTGTTCTTCTGTCAGAACCATTATTTCCTCGATCAGTATCTCGAACCGTCTGAACGGCTCTCGGATTTTCCGATTGATGCATTTATCTGCGTTTCGGAGCCTGCGGCGGCCTATCTTCGGGATGTACATGGCGTGACCGATCCGGTTGTTCTCCGTCCCTGCATCATGCAGAAAAAGGTCCCGGAACCAGCCAAGAAACTCCAGATTTGCTACATGCCGCGGAAGCGGCTGACCGAAGCGGGAACCGTGATTTATCACTTGCGGTATCTGCATCGCGACCATGCGCAGATCAAATTTGTCAGTATCAATAATATGCACCCTGACGAGGTTGCGCGGATCATGGCGGAAAGCGCTATTTTTCTGTCATTAAGCGGGAATGAAGGACTTGGACTTCCCCCGCTTGAGGCGATGCGGGCCGGTTGTGTCGTGATCGGGTATCACGGTGGCGGAGGGCTGGATTATGCAACGCCGGAGAACGGTATCTGGTACGATCAGGTGACACCCGACGGCCTCGCCGGACTCGTCGCCGAAGCCATTGATAGGTTGAAGCAGGATCCGGGTGCCTATTCCGACATGATCACGGCCGGCCGGCAGACGGCGGCTCTATACCAAAAGGACAGCATGGAAGCTGAGCTGCTGGCTTTCTGGCGATCGTTTTTGGGTGCTGAGCAATGAGCCACCGCGAGATCGTGTTTGTCCTCACCGAGGATGAGGAGTGGAAAGAGGAAAAACGCAGATTCTATCAGTCGCAGGCGGATCTTCTCACGGAAGCAGGATTACAGGCACGTCTGATACAGGTACGTGACAAAGCCGCTGTTGAGGGTGCCAGCCTGCCGGTTTTCGTTTTTGATCTGGGCGCGCATGCAACGATAGCTCCCTTGCTGGAAGAAGGAGCTGGAGATGCCTGTCTGTTGGCTCCTCTCCTTTGGAACCCGTATGTGTTTTGGGAAACGCCTCAACGCTGGATCAGAGCCCAGCATAAGGTCGCCGCATTGCTGGTTCCCGGAGAGGCGCATGAACAAAATATCCGTCATTACCCGCATGGACAAAAACTCGGCACACTTAATGTCGCGGCCCATTATGCCATTGAAGGAAAGCGGGACAGGCAGATAGACGGCCGGCTACCACGGATCGGGTATCTCTCGCACCGAAGCGCCACAGTCAAATTCGTCCAGGGATATGTTTCCCGGACTGATGCGGATTTTGCCGGTATAGACTGGGTTGAGCTGAATTTCAGCGACCTGTCGGGCTGGCAGGAAAATCTTCCGACATGCGATATTCTGCTTACTCTTCGTCCGCTGTCCGGCTCCGCGCTGCCACTTCTTGACGCCATGGCGGCCGGGTTGCTTCCGTTCGCGGATCATGGAGGCGGCCTTACGGGAATAGCTTCTGCGGAAAATGGCGTTTGGGTAGACAGCGTTACACCGGAGAAGATTGCACTTCAGCTTATCGAGCTTCTTCGTCGCTATCGCAATGCGGATCCCGCGCTTTTGCTTATGCGGGATCAGGCTCTGTCGACGGCCGCGCAGGCGAGCGCGCGAGCAACTTTTGCTGCAAATTATCGAGCCTGGAACGCTTTGGCGAGTTTGTGATCGGACGGGTCAGCGGGAAATTGCTTCATCTAGCCGGGCCGCAGCCTTTTTCGCTGCGTGATCCCAGCTGAAATTTTCAATGACATGGTTTGAGCCTTGCAGGCCGCGCCGTTTGGCGGCTTCCCGCTCTGCGTAGACTTCGCGCATCAGGGCGATCAGATGATCTTCGTCAGGATCGGCCCACTGGCCATAGTTGCTGTCCGATGCATCGAAGTAAGGAATATCGATATCGGTCAATCTGAAGTCTATTGAGTAAGCCGTGTCGCCAAGGAACTCGGTCGGGCCGCTATAGCCTGTCGCGATGACCGGGAGGCCGCAAGCCATGGCCTCAATCACGGGCAGCCCCCACCCTTCCGCGCGGAAAGGCGAAACGAAGGCGTCACAAGACTGGTATATTTCTGCAAGGCGCGCATGAGACCGGACCGGCGGGATAAAGGCGATGCGTTCCGGGTGCTGCAATTCAAGATCCCGCAGGATTTTCCCGATATTGAAATCGGGGTCGTGCTGATTGTCGCAGGCAAGAACCAGGACAGCTTCGTCATTGCTTCCGAATGCCCGGTCAAAACATTTGATCAGCTTGGCGGTTCCCTTGCGTTCCTCGTAACGGCCGATATTGAGGAACTTGAATCCGTTGAAACTTTTCAATGCTTCGGTTGGGGCAATGTCCGGGTTGAACAGGATCGGGTCCACGCCTTCCGGGACAACATGAATCCGTTCAGCCGGAAGACCATTGTCGATCAGGACATCGCGCCCCCATTTGCTGGGGATCCAAATCTCGTCTGCTCGTGAAAGAGGCCCGATCCAGTCGTCAGGATATTTGGTGGATTCCCAGACGGTATAGGCGATACGCCGCCCCGGTGCGTCGTCGAGAATACCCATGAGATTACCGTACAGGAGGGCAATTGTTGCATGGGGAGTGAGATTCGGTGTTTGCAGGAGGAGCTGTCTATCCTCTTCCCAAGGCCCCTCAAGTCCGATCATCGGGGAGGTGGTAACGGGTTTTAGAAGGGAAAGCCGGTCAAAGAAGTTCCGTGTGTGGGTATTGTATCCGAAGCGCCCCTCAAACCAGCCAAGAGCATGAACGCATAGGGGAAGGTTGCCTTCAGAGGCCATGTTTTTTCAGGCCCTGTATCAAGTGCCCTACCTGTTTGTCCCAGGTGAATTCCTGCATTTTCCGGGCACCTTCAGCGCCAATGGAGCGTGCTTTTTCCTGTTGATCATAGGCGAATTCAAGATGCGCGATGATTTCATCGACCGATGATTCGCCCCAGTGACTGGTGTCGTACCCAGCCTCGTCGATGACGACCTGCCGCTGATCCGACAGTGGCAGGCAGGCTCCATCAAATATGACGTCAAGATGCCCTGTGTTCTTGGAGATGATCGTAGGGATTCCGCAGGCCATTGTTTCCATGGCGACGAGGTTGGTGCCGCCCTCGCATCGATTGGCAAAGACGGCAACATCGGCCTCACGGATCAGACCCGGGGTATCTGCATGGGGATAGTGGTTGAATGCCATGACATGCCTCTGCCGCAGGCCAAAGGCCTCGAACCAGCGCAACAGGTCGACATCGTTATCCGATTTTGGGCGGGGCGGGTTTTCAATATGTGAAGAATTGTCAAACCAGCGATATCCCCTGCTATCTGCCCATTTGTTTCCCCAGACGCAAATCAGCAAGGCATCGTCGTGTGTTTTAATGAACTTTGAAATCGCGCGAAGGACAATATCCTGACCTTTGCGGAATTCCATTTTCCCTCCGGAATATATGACGAAGCGGTCAGGAAAGAGGGCACGGTTGGGCGCTGGATGAAAGCGGGATGGATCTATTCCCTGTATGCACATCTCGACGTTACGGACCCGGTTCCCGGCGAGCAGCTCGGTGTTCCAGGAGGAGCCGGCAGTGACACTTTCGAACCGGTTGTAGATGTCCCGGGATAGCTCGGAAATATTGCCATTCTCGAAGAATGTAAGAGCGTGGTTCGTCGAACCGACGATCCCGGCCGAGTGTTTTGAGAAGGCGGGCCTTGCATCCTCGCCGAGCGCGTGAAGGACCGGGATAGAGGCTTTCCGGCGGATGCTAATCATCCGCTCGACCAGGCCCGGGTTGGCTTTCAGTGGTTCATCCAGCCGCCTGTCGATCAGCGCTTTTTCGAGTGAGTCGCTGAAACCTTCGTCTCGGTCCTCAAGCAAGACCGGCCTGTATTCTGTGCCAAGGCACATGTGCTTGATTATCTGGTAGCCGTAATTACCCCATCCGGAGAGCTGGTCGAGATGCCATGCGATCCCGATATGTTTTTGCGAAGGGGGCATTGTCGTTAGCTACTTTTACCCTGCTATTGCTCGTCCGGAGCGCGATGCAGGGTAAAGCGATGAACCTTGCCTCGAAAATAGCTGACAGCGTTCAGCTCGATCGTTTTCGGGTCTTCTTCCTCGTGATAGACCGTCAATGCCCGGTTCTCGTCCTTGAAATGCACGATCGTCCGCCCGTTGTTGGAGAGGTATTCGACGGGGCGGACCGTATCATTCAGACGAACCTGCCCGGGCTTGAAAATCACGACAAACTGGTCATCGGGACGCTGTCCTTCGATCCTGAGGTCAACCCGGTCCTCGGCTGAGATCGTGCCAACCCAGCGGCCGTCGACGGCTTCCTCTTCCGAATTGCAGGCCGCAAGGCCAGTGCAGAGTATCAGAAGCAAGACGAATTTTTTCATCCGAGAAGACCTTTGAGGGTTTTGCGAGGGGCGATCAAACGCATCTGTTTGAATCGCGTGTATTGCTCACCTTGAATTAGTCCAAGCCGTTCCATGGTTCAAGCTGCGCATTCTTTTGGCATCTGGGTGCGCGGAAAAACCTACTTTTGAAGATCAAGATCGTGCTGATCAGCATCATACAGCTGTGACAGATCGTCTGTCAGAGCGAATTTGGCGCGCTCCCGCAGGCGCTCCATCGCGGCGGTAATTCGCTTGCTCTGCGATTCCAGCACATTGGTTCCTGATTGATTTATCTGACGGAGAAGGTCCAGCGTCTCGGTATCGAGTGTTGGAACGATGCGGGTCCGGCTGAGCTCCTTCCGGTCATTATCGGAGCTGACTTTTACCAGATAGAGGGAATAGTCGCGACTTCTGCTCACGATATGAGAGAGCGCGCGCATCCAGTCCGAGGAATGCTGGCAAAATGGAGCCGGGTAGGCCAGGGCGCCGATCTTAGTGTCGCCGGCATATTCACGGATGGCATTGGGGCTTAGGCGCGCAAAACGCACTGCTGGCTCTAGGAATATCAGATCCGATTCCAGAACCCATTTAACTGCCATGCCGTTTGAACCCTCGAAATTGTCTTATTATCAAGCAGCAGTCTGTAAATTCTGTCACCGCTTGTGTTACTCAGGTCGTTATCGGGTGTGAGCCTCAGGAATTCAACCGTGCAGAGGGAATGAGCCAAGTGCATAAGGCGTATACAGCGGTCGTCACTGGTGGTGCCGGTTTCATCGGGAGTCATATGGTCGACCTCCTGTTGTCCGAAGGGTTCCGTGTGCATGTGGTCGACAATTTCGTCGGCGGTCATCGCTCGAATCTAAAACACCATGCGGACAATCCGGATCTCAGGATCTTTGAGGCGGACATCCGGGACATCGAGTCCATGCGGCCCGCCTTTGAAGGTGCACGTTTCGTCTACCACTTTGCCGGAATCGGCGACATTGTGCCGTCGATCGAGCGTCCGATCGATTATATGGCGACGAATGCACAAGGCACCGTCCATGTTCTGGAATGCGCGCGCGAGGCGAATGTCGAGAAGCTCGTCTATGCCGCGTCGTCTTCCTGTTACGGGTTGGCGGACACACCGACCACCGAGCAGCATCCCGCGCAGCCGCAATATCCCTATGCTCTCAGCAAGTATCAGGGTGAGCAGGCGGTATTGCATTGGCATCAGGTCTATGGGCTGCCGGCCAACTCGGTACGGATTTTCAATGCCTATGGCACGCGGGTTCGGACTACCGGCGCTTACGGAGCGGTTTTCGGTGTTTTCCTGCGTCAAAAACTTGCGGGGAAACCCTTCACGGTTGTTGGTGACGGCACGCAGCGGCGGGATTTCATCTATGCGTCCGATCTCGCGCGCGCCTTTTACGCGGCTTCTTTGACCGAGAAATCCGGCGAGATTTACAATGCCGGCGGCGGAAACCCGCAATCCATCAACCGGCTTGTCGAGCTGATAGGCGGCGAGGTCGTTTATGTTCCGAAGCGACCGGGCGAGCCCGATGTGACCTGGGCGGATATTTCCAAGCTGCAGGGCGAACTTGGCTGGGCGCCGGAAATTTCCTTTGAGGATGGCGTGGCCCGTATGCTGGCGGATATCGAACGCTGGAAGGATGCTCCGCTCTGGGATCCTGATTCAATCGCGGATGCGACAAAGACCTGGTTCGCCTATTTGGGTGACGGTGAAAAAGTCTGACGAGATAACATGATAGGGCTGCCCTATGCGTGGGGAGCCTGGAAAGCAGTAAGCGGAGTATGGTGAGGATGGAAGCGAGCAGGGCGAATCGGGCTCGGATCGGGGTTCTGGGATGCGGCCGGGTTTCGGCGCGTTATCGGGAAGTGTTCCGGGACGAATTGACGGACATCGCCGATGTCGTGGCGGTTACGGATCTCGACCGGTCCAAGTCGGAATCCTTCGCCGGCGATATTGGCGGCAGCCCGGTGGTTGCCGACATGGATGCGCTGTTTGCGGAAAAACCCGACCTCCTCTGCATCCTGACCGAGTCGGGCAATCACTATGAGCATGCGAAGAAGGCGCTTGAGGCCGGCATCAACGTGATTGTCGAAAAGCCGGTAGCCTTGCGGCTTGAGCATGCCGAGGAGCTGTCGCGGATTGCCCGTGAACGCGGACTGATTTGCGCTGAAATCAAACAGAACCGCTACAATCCGGCGATGCGCTTCCTGCGGGGCGCGATGGATGAGGGCCGGTTCGGCAAGCTGGTTTCCGTTGGTATCCGGGTGCACTGGAGTCGTGACCAGTCCTATTACGACGACCCTTGGCATGGCCGCTGGCGGATGGATGGCGGGGTGCTATCCCAGCAGGCCATTCATCATATCGATGCCATGCGTTGGCTCGGAGGCCCGATCGAGGCGGTTTGTGCCCAGGGCCGGGCCGTGATCAACAAACTGGAAGCCGAGGATACGGCGACCGCGATCGTCCGGTTCGAGAATGGTGCCATGGGCACGATCGAAGCCACGACGGCGGCGCGTCCGCGGGATTTCGAGGCTTCTCTTCATATTGTTGGTGACAAGGCCCTCGCTAAGGTAGGCGGCCGGGCGATCAACCTGGTCGAGACATGGGAATCGATTGAGCCGCAAGCCGGTGACGAGGATGTGCAGGCAACGTTCTCCCAGGACGTTCCGACCAGCTATGGCCTCGGTCACGGCCCCTATATTCGCGAAGTCATCGACTATTGGCGCGCCGGGAAGACGGATGTGCCTGTCTCTGTTGATGAAGGCAGCAAGGCCCTGGCCTTCCTTCATGCTCTGTATCGGAGCATGGAAGTCGGTGGCTGGGTTTCGCTCAAGGACGCTCCGAGATCAGAGCGCCTGGGGCTTTGAGGCCCGCTTAGGTCAACGATTAAACATCAACTGGACGCACGCTACAAATGGCTCAACACCTGTCAGGCGATGCAATTTCTGTGGCGCAAAACGCGCGGGAACAGAAACGCCTGACACTCCTAAACCCGGACGCGGCAGGTCGCTGGGCCGCTCTTGCGGCGTCCGCGCCGCGCGACGCGGTCAAATTCCTGACGCGCGCGATCATTCTGTCCCCCGACGATTTCAGATTATATGTTAATCTTTCCAACCGGTATCTGGCGTCAGGAGAAGCGCTCCGAATTTGGGGACCATTGCGGGCCGCGGCTATTCTCTTCCCGGAGCTGTCCCGGGCCTACGAGTATCTGGGTGTTTTGATCCCTGTTTCCGTCACTGAGGGAGACCGCCGCAGACTGCGGGCATGGAGCTGGGTTTGCGGTGGTGCGGCGCAGGCTGGTGTGGTTGCCGCCACGCGACTGATTGACATGGACCAGTTGGAGGCCGCTTCCGAACTTCTGAAGGCGGTGATTTCCTCCGACCCTTTATCTTCCGAGGCCTGGCGCGAATGTGCGCTTCTGGAGCAAAAGAAAGCCCGGGACAAGCTTGCCCGTACAGCTTTTCTGCGTGCCGTGCTGACAGCCCCAAACATCTGTGACGGGTACATCGCCGCCTCAGCATTTCTGATAGACCAGAGAGAGTTTGCCTCTGCTGCGCAGGCTCTGGATTTTGCTGCCTGCCTGATCCCGGATTCGCCTGCTATATGGGTCAACCGCTCATCGATGTATGAGCATCAGTCCGAGCCGGAGAGGGCTATTGGGTTCTCGCGCAGGGCCTTGATGATGCGCCCGCAGAATGCTGCTTACACATATAATGTCGGAGCGGTGTTGCACGATCTCGGGCGGGTTCAGGAATCGCTGGCCTTCCATGACCGTGCGGTTCTGATGGCGCCCGATAACCTTGCGCTCAAGAACAATCGCGCCATACTTTTGCTGAAAGCCCAAGCCTATCAACAGGGGTTTGCCGAGTATGAGAATCGCTGGTACGGGCATGATCTTGAGCGATCACCAGGGCGGTCTCTTTATCCGGTTCGCTCGTTCGATCTTCCTCTCTGGAAGCCGGCGGAAACTTCCGGAGACCGGATTCTCCTCTGGGGAGAGCAGGGCATTGGTGATGAGATATGGGGACTCGGATATATTTCCTCTTTGAGGGGGCGCCATGAAAGCTTTGTCGTGGAGACCGATGCACGGCTTGTTCCTCTGGTAAACCGCGTTTTTCCGTTTGTTGAATGTATTCCCAGAAACATGGAGCGGACGCTCGACACGTCACTCTTTGATGCGCAATTACCGCTACTCAGCCTGCCTCACTCGCTAGGCCTCTCGGAAGCTCCGGCACCGGCAGGCTGGGCTCGGGACCGGCCGGAAGATCTCGTCAAGGTCAGAGAGCGTTTGCGGGCCGGCCGACACGGCAAGAAGATTGTCGGACTTGGGTGGCGCAGCGTAAAGCCGCTGGCGCACCGCTCTTTCGGCCTTTCCCTGGAGGCTTTCGCAGAACTCGCCTCCCTGGATGACACCCTGTTCCTGCCATTGCAGTACGGCATGTCGAGGGATGACTGGTGCGAGGTCGAGGCCCTGTTTGGCAAAGAGCGGATTCTCCGCCCCGATTTCGATGTCTGGCATGATTTGCCGTCATTGGCGGATGCTATCGGGGGCGTGGATGTCCTTGTCAGTGCCGCGACGTCTCTCGTCCCGCTGTCGGTCGCGGCAGGGACACCTGCGATTGCATTGCTGAACAGGGTTCAGCGCGACTGGCGATATCCCCCCGATGCTTCCTGTAGCCCGTTGCTGCCGGCTGTGGAGCTGATGTGGCCGCGACAATGGAGTGTGCCCGGAAGCTTGAATTGCGCGGTGAACCGGGCCTTTCAGTAAACAGATTCTCAGGTTCCGGCCGATCTGTTGCCGAGAAGTCACGCTATCGAGACTGATTTCCTCATGTTCTCGGCAGAAATCGTCCTCCCTAAAATGACCTTTGTCCGCTTATGCCGGAGAGGGGGGGCTGTCTGTTCGCGATAATTTGCCGCTAATAGACTGAATTTAAACATAAAATTTCCACTTCCCGGGGCATTCAATACGCCATGGGGCGGTGAGTGAGATCGCCCAGCGGGTTGTTGTATTATGATGTTCAGGATTTGGGGTAACCGCTTGCGTTCATTGGGCAAGCGGTGTAAGAAATTTCGCGAGCCGCACAAAAGCGGCTATCTATAGGACTGGCGTTCGCTTGGTGTGCAGGATTTTTTGGTTGACGAAATCCATCTGCAGCACCAAAGCTAACCCAGAACGGTTTGGTGTAGCTTTGATGCTAACTAGGGGGTTGTAATGGCAACGATAACGGGCACCAGTACGACGGATACGATTACTGGCACGGGCAATTCTGATCAGATCACTGCTCTTGCTGGTAGCGATATCGTCAGCGCGCTTGGCGGAGCCGACTTGGTTTATGGTAACCAGGGCGGCGATACGATTTCAGCCGGTTCCGGCGCAGACACTGTCTTTGGCGGTCAGGACGGGGATCTTATTCTCGCTTCAGACGGTAACGACATTCTCTACGGCAACCTCGGCAACGATACGATTTCTGGCGAAGGCGACTCTGACGTCATGTATGGCGGTCAGGGTAATGACGTCCTGAGCGCAGGTTCCGGTGCGGACACTGTTTTCGGTAACCTTGGTGGCGATACCATTGTTGCTGGCGACGGTTCTGACGTGGTCTACGGTGGTGCCGGTAATGATGCCATCAGCGGCGATGCCGGTTCTGACCTGATTTATGGTAACACCGAGAATGACACGATCCTTGGTGGTGCCGGTGCTGACACGATCTTCGGTGGCGCCGATGCAGACAGCATCGACGGTGGTTCTGATTCCGATCTTCTGTACGGCAACAAGGGTAACGATACCCTGATCGGCTCTGCAGGTACGGATACGCTGTATGGCGGCGCCGGTAACGATAGCATGCTGGGTCAGACCGGATCGGACGTTCTGTTCGGCGGCTTGGGTAACGATACGGCTGTCGGTGGCGGTGATAACGATCTCATCTATGGCAATGCTGGTGCTGACGTGCTCCAGGGTTCTGCCGGTGCGGATACGATCTACGGTGGCCAGGACAACGATACGGTCGACGGTGGCGAAGGTAACGACGTTCTCTTCGGTAACGCTGGCGCGGATAGCCTCTTCGGTGGTGCTGGCAATGACACTCTCGACGGTGGTGCTGGCAACGACGTTATCCGGGACGGTGCCGGTAACGACATCCTGTCGGGCGGTGCTGGTGACGATACGATCATTGGTACGGCAGGTAGCGATACGCTGTTCGGCGATGATGGTAACGACTCGCTGAGCGTGGTTGGCAATGCGTCTGGTAGCGCAGTCATTTATGGCGGCGCCGGTAATGACACGATTTCCGACGGTTCTGCCGGAAACGCCTTGTTCGGTGGCGACGGTAATGATTTGGTCAATGCCAGCCTTGGCAATGACACGATCTCCGCTGGTGCTGGTAACGATACTGTCTATGGCGGTACAGCTTCCACAGACCTGATCTACGGTGGGGATGGCGCTGACGTGCTGTACTCTGCATGGACCGGCAGTGGTGGGCATGACTCCCTGTATGGCGGTGGCGGAAACGACACTTTCTTTGTCAGCAAGGCAAATGCTTCCGTTAATATCGCCGCAGGTGCTACTGCAGCCTTCATCTACAACTTTGAAGATGGCAGCGATAAGATTGGTCTCACTGGCTTCGGGTTCAGTTCTTCTGTTCAGCCGAGCATGAAGATCACAAGCTCTGTCTCTGCTGGTTCGGATGCGCAGATCCTGCAAGTTTCTGGCAGCAACCAGGTTACGGTTGTTGTTAACGGTACGGCCGCAACCGGTGGTGATTATGCAATCATCAAAGTGACCGGTGTGACGACCCTGGATCTGAACGACTTCACGTTCAACTAAGGTCTCCAAAGAATGAAGACGGGCGAATCAGAGATGATTCGCCCGTTTTTTTTATGACAAACAAGACAAAACCCTTTGTCGCGCTGATCCTTGCCCGTGCGGGTTCAAAACGGCTTGTTGGCAAGAACCGATGCACGGTCGGTGGGAAACCCCTTATTGAACGGGCTTATACGGCAATACGGAAAAGCCAATCCTGCGGCCGGATTGTTCTCTCCTCTGATGACGCTGCCTTAATCCAAATTGCGAAGAGCTATTCGCACATTGAAATTCTGAAGCGCCCTGACATGTTAGCGAGTGATACCGCGACGTCAGAAGATGCTATACGGCATGCGATAGAATCTCTGTCTCTTGAGAATGATTCGATCATTCTCATCCAGTTAACATCCCCATTTCGCACGGCTTCGGATATAGACCTGACTGCGGAACCAGTGCGTCGTGGACAGGCGGACAGTGCAGTTTCTGTCACCAGATGGCGAGTACCTGTATCCCCGTCATTTGGCGACGCTGAAGAAAAAGCGATCTTAGGGAAAAAGGCGGATAAAAGAAATGAATGGGTAAAATGGCAATCTTTGAATAATCGATCATGGGCAATAAATGGCGCTGTCTATGTATTCCATGCCAGGAAATTTCTGGAGACAGGGAAAATTCATGACGAAAACAGCGCTATTCATGTCATGGAAGGCTGGCGTTCGATCGATATAGATTATCCTGAAGATATCGAATTCGCAGAAATTCTCAGTCGCGTAGAGATGTTATTCGATAATTCTTGAAGATTTCATTCTACCAGGATGCTGAACATGGAGTAAGGAGTGATTTTTTGTGTAGAATATCCAAAACCCTTTAGGAACAATTGGATTTCCTTATTCTCTGGATTTTCAAGAGGGCCAACACTCGATTCCCATAATATTCCCTGAACATGGCCACTTCGAAGCAGATTTCGCGCTCCGGATAACACCAGCTTCTCACGGCCTTCTGTATCTATCTTAAGCCAGATACGAGCGGCAGAGCGCCCTAAATCAAATCTTTCGATCAGATTGTCCAATGTGTGTACCGGCGTGTCCATGACATCGGATCCAGCAACGTCATCCTTCGCCAAGTGATGACCCATGCTGGAATTAATGCGTAACTTTCCAACGCCATCGTATTCGCCGAGGGCACATTGCAAGCCCTTAATGCTGCCATGTAGGTGGCTATATCTAATAGATGTCTCCAAGATTTTGAAATTAACGGGATGTGGCTCCAAAGCTACGCACTGCAGACCTTTTATTGATGCAGATGCAAAAATGGAATAGAGCCCAAAATGGGCTCCTATATCGATTAGGCAATCTCCACTCCTTAAATAACGGAGCAGATGGTCACGCTCAAAAGCTTCAAATCCATCCCCCAAGTACTCATCATTCACTAGGCGCGCCACTCCCGGATCACTGAGCTGATCAAGAGGGATGGCTATTACCGGAGGAGTGCTCGCTGCGTAGCCAGGGGATAACCGCACCGGCAGCAATAACGTCTGCTCCTTGATAAGTTTCGTTGGGAAGCGGAGTGACCAATCATCATTTTCTTGATTGGAGGTCTTCAAACCTACCTTTGAAGTTGATCCCTTATTTCGCAACAATTGTATGTTCCTTGGCCAATAAGGTTAATCTGTCCCGTACCATATCAAGAACATCACCCCAATCATCACGAGGGTCACGGAAAAAGACCCTAATCGATGGCAGCCAGGGGAGATGGGGGGTCCCGAGCTGTTGCCAAATTTCAGATGACGGAGCGCTTCGGAACACAAATGTGGGTACTCCGAGTGACCCGCCCATAAAGGCTGTCGAAGTAAGGGGGCAAGCGAGAGCGTCAAGAGCGCCGCACAGATTCATAATCTCATCCAGATCATCACGTAAATCCAGATCCGGAATGGTGTGGAATATAATATCGCGTTTCTTGCAGCCGGCCTCTATTATCTCAATTTCTGAATCATCGTATACATACTGAAGGTTGATGGCGAGAGCGCCATCTGGCAGCGATCTCACTAGCTCATCTGGTGAGACATACTGAAGGGCGCGGGCTCTTGCGAGATTTGCGCTTCGCCAAGCGACTCCAACAACTAAGCGCTTATCACCGTTGCTAAGTTTTTCCAGATATTTACGCCAAAACTGGACTCTGGTCGGGTTTAAGGTAAGCCAACCATAACCGGATATATATGGTTGAAGCGGAAGTGACCAACGCTCTTTGATTAATGCTCTAATCTTGCTGGTAAAGAAATGCGGTAAATGTGCTATCGGCAATTTCCAACGCACATCGGGTTCGAATAATCTGCTTTGAATAGGAGCTGTTCGAGGTAATACCTCAACTCGCGGAAACGATCTCTGAAATAAATTAACGAGTCTCTCGTCACATTCTAGAATTATCTGATTTGGATATTTTTCATCTAACAGCAATAAAAACCAGGAAAACATAAGCTCATCACCCATGCCTTGTTCCATATACACAAGAAATTTCTCATGCTTGGCGAGCTTGTTGTTAACCCACTCTCTTTGAGGGAAGGGTCTTTTCCGCGATGGAAACCCTTTTTGTTGCCATCGGGAAAGGTAATTCTCGAAACCCTGTTCAATTGCACCATCAGATAATTGATTAAAGGCAAGCCCCATACGGGTTACTGCATTCGAAGGGTTTTTCTTAAGTGCAACCTTTGAGGCAACAATTGCATTCGGAATATCTCCAGCGCCTCTATAGGACATAGCTAAATTTGTGTATCCTGAGGCAAGATCAGGATTTGAATTTATGCTCCTTTTAGAGGCATCAATGGCTTCTTGTGGTTGAAGCATAATACAGTGTGATACAGAGTAGGCACTCCAAGCTTTTGCATAATCTGGAATATAAATAAGTGCTCGGCGTAATATTGGTTCTGCAGATTCTGCAAGAGCGCATTCATTCAAATATGATCCAACATTATATTGAATCACTGGAAATGAGGGGAATAAATTTGCTGCTCGTATCAGGTAACAGTTTTTAATGTCACTATTTTCTGCGCTTTTAAGGGAAATAACAGCTTTATTTATTATTGCCGGATCAGAGGTTGATGTTATGAGGGTTGCCTTTGCCCATCTTTCTACCCAAAATTCAGCGGGCGAATCTGATGGTAGGTCCTCTTCTCCCGGAAGAATGTGAGCATAAGCAGGGATGTGTTCAGGGTTTAATATCAGGCACTGGCGGGCACGGTGCTGTACTCTTCCTTTTGTCCCATGTTGTCCTTCTAAAGAGAGGATGTATGGAATGCAGTTCCCTTCAGACGCTAAAATTAATTCCAGTGATGAGAGGGAGTATCTAAGTGTTTCTATGCTTTTTCTCAGGCTAAGCCAGCGAAGTATTGATTTTGCTCTTTTGTGAGAATTGAATATTTGTTTTGACGCACATGTAAGAATATATTTTGGGTCAAAATTATTATAAGAATTTGGTGTGTTATCTAAGATGAAATTAAATAGATTTTGATATTCTTTATCGAAATCTCTTTGAAGAGGCGCTGAAAGTATCCAGATGATTGCCGAAAGAAAGTTCTCTTGATGAAAATTTGAGTATCCAATTATTTCATGAATTCCGGGGGAATCATTCCAGTCATTCGGGTTTAATTTATTTGAATATTTTGTAATAGATTTAAAGTCATTTAATTTATGAAAACAACCAAGTGCCCTGTATAAGGATTTTTTGTTGAACTCACCTGTGGATTGGCACATTTTGAAATGTTTTATATAGTTATCAGCGGCCATAGAGAAGTCCCCGGCCATTTCAAGGGAGAGACCAAGTTTTAAAAATATGTCTGAAGCAATGTGTTCGTTTGTTGATGACAATGCGCGCGTAAAATATCGTGCAGCGGTGAGCCCGTCTGACTGGAGAAGCTTTTGCTGTCCTGCGACCTCCCAAGTTTGGGGATTACCAGGATCGAGAATAAGTTCGTTCATGTTCATAGCTGCCAATAGGTGTTTCTTCGGAAATTTAGTCCATATGTGAGAACTGTCGTCCATTTGTATTGGGTTCTTTTTCTTTGAGCACCCTTTTCTCCAAAAGAATATCTTTTTCAGTTAATAATTTTTTCGATACACGCCTGATAAGAGATTGCCAGTTCCCCTTGCTCCTAAAAGGTCTCACTGAATCATACCAAAGCCCGGAAGCCCCCTTTGCAAGCCATCGCCAATCCGGCTGTTGGCCGAGAAGCAGCCATGTAGGCTTGTTCATTGCACCAGCTAGATGAGCAAGACTTGTGTCGACTGAAATCACCAGATCGACGTCCTGGAGATTGAGCGCGGTATCAAGAAAATCTTTAATGTCATTGCTGAATGGTCTCAGGTTGAGGGGAGCATCCTTGTCTTCTGCAGGGTAATCCCAAGGTAACGCGATAAAGGTAACTTCAGGGATCGAAGTAATTAATGCGGAGAAAATCTCAAACGGGCATGAACGGACTGTGTCACGTGAATTGTTGGCATTTCCCTGCCATGCAACGGCGACCAGAAGATTATCTTGCTTGGATGAGTCGTGTGGCGGCTTGCCTTTATGATGTTGCGGCAGACTTATATATCCCTCGGTTCGCGGGATGTTTTTGGGAGTGGTTCCAAATATTCGGGGCAGACTCATAGCCATCACTATATAATCAGTGGGGTAGGCTTTCCTGCCATCAGAGATAACTGCGTCAATTTCCGGAATAAGCTTGAAAAGCCTTTCAAGTTCTGGCCGTGTGAAAAAAGTTACTTTGGAAGCTCCTAGATCTTTAATTAGGCCGCAGTACCTCACAAAATTTATATGATCTCCGAGTCCTTGTTCTCCAATAACAATGATTTCTTTGTCTACGAGAGAAAATGTTCCGTCCCAGACGTGACCCGCGCCAATGGAATCAAGTAGGTTTTGTCGTCCCTCCCTCAAATCATATCGTTGGAAGCCTTCCTTCCATTTACCGTTACGGAGGCAGGTAATGCCGAGTGCAATGCTTATATCTCGGGATGAGTCCGCTGCAATCAAGGCGCGTCGATACCAGAATTCGGCATCCTGATAATGCTCTTGCATTGATTTCGTATGCGCGAAACCGGCCAACGCTTTATCGAAGCCTGGGCGAAACAAAAGCGCGTTTTTGAAATTGGTCAGGGCTTTGCCGGTATGCCCGTCTCTGAGATGTAACGTCCCAAGCCCCGTTTCCGCCCTGATTGAGTAGGGCTTTACCGCGAGAGCCATCCTGTAAAAACGTTCAGCGGCATCATACCGCTTCTTGGCGAGGGCAGCATCGGCCGTAGCGAGCAGGTTTCGAAGCACACCGGGCGGAAGCTGGGCGTTATTCATGATCGACGGTCTTCAGCGAAATGTTGCGCAAGGCCTCTGATGACCGAATCCGTCACGGTTCCCGCATAGCTTGATGGAGGCTGGATAGGAGCGGAGTCATCCAGTACTCGAAAAGGGTCCGTTCTCCAACAGAGATAAGGGCGGAGACCTGCATGCCTGCCGTAAGCTGTGCGTCGGGAATATTGATTTTCAGAGACGCTGGATCGATCAGGATCCGCGCTTCGAAAAACTCCTGTCCCCTAGGATCGGTAATGGCATCGAGCGAAACCGAGGTCAAGATCCCGTCGACGGGCGGCGTGGTGCGTGGGTTGAAGGCGGAGAGCATGAGTTGTACTGGAACGCCGATCATAAGGGCGTCAATGTCTTTAGGTTTGATTTTAACCACACCTATAAGCTCATCGTGCGCAGGCACGACACTCATGATGACTTCACCGGCTCCAACGACGCCGCCTTCTGTGTGTTTACGCAAGTCGACGATTTGTCCATCGGCCGGGGACCGGATTTCAATCCGTGCAACGCGATCCTTCCAGACGCTCTCGTTTTGCTGAAGGTCTTGAAGGCGAATTGAATTCGCGCGCAGGGCTGCTGCTGTTTTGTCCCTGTGCTCTGTCTCTATAGAAGACATACGCAGTTTTTGCTCGCCAATGGATTGCTGGCTTTGAGCTATCGCTGATTCCAGTTGTCCGGCAGTACCGCGCAATTGTTCTTTTGCGCGTTGTAGCGACAGGAGACGGGGTTTGCGCTCTAACCCCTTATCATAAAGCTGTTGGACACCAGCCAGCTCCTCGTCGATGATTTTCATCTGGTTCAGCGTTGAATCAAGTCTGGTTTTGGAGCCAGTGATCTGAGATTCCAGCTGTGCGATACGTTCATCGATCAATTTGCTTATATTGTCGATGGAGCGTTGTTCCGCCTCAAAGACTTTACGTTCCATCTCCATCAAGTGCGAAACTTCAGGATCGCTTGCTTTCTTTAGCAACTCTTCGGGAAAAGTGATGCTGCTCTGCCGATCGCGGACGGCTTCTAATCGTGCCCGTTCTGCGCGGACGGCATTAAGCTGATTCTCCAGCCGAGCGAACTCGCTGTTGGTTTGCAGCGGGTCGAGACGCATGAGAATTTCGTCTTTTTCGACAGTGTCGCCTTCCCGGACAAGAAGGTCCTTAACGATACCGCCGTCCGGATGTTGCACAACCTGGCGTTCGCTCACCACGCGCAACTCGCCGGGGGCATGAACACCGCTGGCCAGCGGGGCGACGATGGACCAGCCCCCAAAAAGAACAAAGAATCCAACCAGCACAGACCACCCTGCGAGTGAGGATCGTCGCCAGGTTGGTTTCAGTCCATTCCCGGGACCAGCCGTGGTGATATCCTCTCGCGGCAGTATCGGGAGGCGTTTGTTCAGCAATTCCTTGCTGACATCCGGGAGCGTGGCATCCGCCATGGAGCGTCCTCGTGGTTAGGTGTCGGCGACCGCTCTGGCGCCGCTATGTTCGACTTTCGGTGTTGGCCGCGCCCCACCAATCAGGGGCATGACTTCATCGCGATCAGAGAACTTCTGTACGACGCCGTCACGAAGCACCAAAATCTTGTCTACAATCTGAAGAATATTGGGGCGATGCAGGATGACGACAACTGTTGTCCCGCGCGCCTTCAGATTTTCAATGGCGTCCTTTAGGGCTTGATCGCCTTCGGTGTCCAGGTTGGCGTTCGGCTCGTCCAGGATAACCAGTTTCGGATCTCCCAACAGCGCTCGAGCCAGCCCAACCCTCTGCCGCTGACCGCCAGAGAGCAGACTGCCACCATCGCCAACTTCGGTATCATAGCCCTGTTTCATGTTTAGGATCATATGGTGCAGGCCGGCCATTTCGGCGGCTTGGATGACCTGCTCGTTGGATATATCCTCATTAAACCGGGAAATGTTGTCGCGAATGGTGCCTTCGAAAAGCAAAACTTGCTGCGGCAGATATCCGACATACCGTCCCCGATCTTCACTCGGCCACCGAAAAACATCAGCACCATCCATGCGCACTACGCCGGCTGTAGGCTGTTCAATGCCGGCGATCAAGCGTGCGAGCGATGTTTTCCCGGCGGCAGATGGGCCAATTATTCCAACGGACAGTCCAGGTTCGATTTCAAAAGATACGCGCGACAGGATCGGTCGGCTCAGTGCCCTGACTTCATAGTGAATATTCTCTACCGAGAGATGCCCTTTTGGTTCGAGCGGGAAAACACTGTCTTCCGGCTTGCCTGCGATGCCGCGCAAGATCGAGGAGAGATACCCGTACTTTTGGACCGCGTCGGCAACCTGAGACCAAGAGCTGACGACTGCTTCCATGGGCATCAAGGCACGCGAAACCAGGATGACGGAAGCCATCATGGCGCCGCGAGAGAGGCCGCTGGCTGGATCGACGATCTGAATCGCGGCCACGGTCATGACCGCCATCATGATGCCCATCCGCATCATCTTGATAAAAGCCTGGATGACGCCTGCGGTCTTGCTGGCGTTACCCTGGAGATCCAGGGCCATTTCATTGTACGTTGTCCAGTTGTTCATGAGCGATTTACGCATGCCCATGGCTTCGACGATATCCGCATTATCAATAGCAGAACGGCTGATTTTTTTGGCACGGTTGGCTGCCGCGGACGCCTTTGCAAGCGTGGACTCAGTGACAACTTTATTGATGATGGCAAGGACAACGAGAATTAGGCCACCCATCGTGGCGGTCACACCGATCGCAAAATTAAGGGCAAACAGGACGGCGAGAAAAATTGGGATAAACGGTATGTCCATCAGCATGAAAAGGCTGGGACTGCCAAGGAACATCCGGAGGCCTTGAAGATGGTCCAGAGCGTCACCCGCGCGCCGTCCCCGGATGAGCGATCCGGTAATCGACTTCTCGAACAATTGTGGCGAGAGTTGCTTGTCGATCCAGGAACTGACCTGTGTGAAAACGTGAGTGCGGGCAATATCGACAAGGGCCTGCACCAACAGGGCGCCGAAGGCCATCAGCGCGAGCAGGGTCAGCGTGGCCATATTGCCTGTGCCGAGCACGCGGTCGAACAGGGAGAACATGTAAAGCGGCATCGTCAGGATCAGCATGTTGACTACAAAGCTGAAGACACCTGCCGTTACAAAAGCGCCGCGGCACGTCTCGAAGATTTTCCGTAGAGGATCGTCGATGGCGTTATCGGCACTCATCGGCGCATTTTTACTCGCCATGAAATCTAGCCCGTGATCATGAGATCGTTATTTCGGAGTATACCAGAAGTAAGAACCTTGTTGCGAAACAGCTTCTGCGTACGATTTTTCCGCAGCTCGCAACTGAACTGAGCTTGCATCGCAACGTTCGGGAATTCATAAGCGCCTGTGAAGCGAGTATCAATCATATTTCTTTCGGCTGCGTCCATAAGGCTATAGCTCAATGAAAATTCTCTTTGTGCATCAGAATATGCCAGGTCAGTTCAAGCATCTGGCGCCCGCTTTGGCCGCTGACGGGCACGAGGTTGTGTTTGTGACAAAGCCTGGCCGGCCTAACATGCCTGGCGTGCGCAAGGTTGAGTATAAATTGCACAGGGAAGCCAAGCAGCCGACGCATCCTTATTTTGACCGTATGGAAGATCAGCTCCTGCACGGACAGGCGGTGGCCAAACTCTGCCTCACCCTGAAAGGGCAGGGGTTTGATCCGGATGTGATCTGTGCTCATACCGGATGGGGTGAAGCGCTGTTCATGAAAGATGTTTTCCCAAGGGCGCGGTTGTTGACGTTCAACGAATTTTTCTACCGCAGCCACGGCACCGATACGGATTTCAGAAAAACCGAACCCGATGTCGACCGGGACTGTCGCACGCGCATCCGTAATGCTCACATGTTGCTGACCATGGCGGACGCCGACTGGGGATATGTGCCGACCTATTGGCAATGGTCGACGCATCCGAAAGCACACCGGGAGAACATGACGGTGGTTCATGACGGTATCGATACCGATACATGTGTCCGCCAGCCGGAGGCCTATATCGACCTGGCGGATGGACGCAGATTGACGGCCGGGGACGAAGTGGTGACGTATGTGGCCCGAAACCTCGAGCCATATCGCGGGTTTGATGTTGTTGCCGCGTCCCTTAAGGGGATCCTCGAGACATGCCCTAATGCGCATATCCTGATCACCGGCGGGGAAGAGGTGAGTTACGGTGCTGGCCCCGGCTATGCCGACAGCTGGAAGGAAGCGCTGATTTCGCATCTTTCCCTGGATGCAAGCCGGCTCCATTTCCTCGGCCGGCTGCCCTATGACGAATTCGGCCGGATGCAGTCAATCTCAAGTGCCCATATCTATCTTACCTATCCGTTTGTGCTCTCCTGGTCGATGCTTGAGGCTATGTCTAAGGAATGCCTGGTGATTGCCAGTGAGACAAAGCCGGTTTCCGAAGTGATCCGTCACCGCGAGAATGGCCTGCTTGTTGATTATGATGATCCGAAAGCCTTGGTTTCGATCGTCGCTGAGGCTCTCCGGAATCCGAAAGAGATGGATGTGATCCGCAAGGCCGCGCGGCAAACGGTTATTGACCGGTATGATCTCGCCACAATCTGTTTGCCCCGCCTGAAAGACGTTGTCGAAAAGCTCGGACGTGGCGAGAAGCCGGATCCGACAACCGAAATCCCGGCCGATATCGCAAAGGCGATGGGATGGGGCAGCACCAAAGCACGTGAGCTCGCGTTGTGGTCCGAAATGTAACAACCGATGAGCCAGGCGGGGCCTTGACCTCGGTCGAGGAACTGCTGAAGGCGCGTGCCGCCCATTCATTCCGCCATGGAGATTTCCTCCAGGCCTCGGCGGAATTGTGCCGCTATTGCATGGTTTGTCCGGATGATCCCGCCGGCTATCAGAATTTACTGGCCCTGTCGCGCCGGTCCGGCGCTCCGGTCACCCAAATGGTGCAACAGACTATTCGGGCCCAGCTTTTGCAGCCTTCCGGTGATGCTCCGCTGATCTCGCTTCTGACGGGGCTTGCGGACCGGGGTTTTCCTCTTCCCGCCGAGGTGGCGCCCTTTGTTGATGCCAGGCCATTAACGGACGGGCTGGCCTGTGCGCTCGCGATACTGCACCACCGGTCGAATGCACCGAAATGCGCTATAAATGTATTGAAACGCGGGCTGGTGCAGAACCCGGGTCAGCCGTCTCTATTGCGCCAATACGGGACCATCCTGAACAGCTCGGGTGATCAGGCGTCAGGGCCGCTGTTTGCCCGGACGCTTTGCTGTTCTCTGCCCGGAGAGCCGGACTTCATTGAGGCCCTGCGCAATGTAGCGGCTCAATGCCATGCGGGAGGAGAGCTTGTTAAAGCGGTCAGGCTCTATCGCGATGCCGTGAAGGCCGGGCCGGCTTCCATGGAAACACGGGCCAACCTCGCGGCAGCCCTTGTTGATAGCGGGGAGGGGGGCGATGCAGAGGAGGAATTGCGGCAGCTTCTGGTCATTGATCCCGGGCACCGCGACGGTCTCTGGCTTTCATCTTGCCTGCGTATAGGCGCCGGTGACGGCAGGGCGGGGTACAGGGCTCATCATGTCCGGTGGACCGAACCGCACTCTGGCGCACGGACGCTACGGTTTGGAGGAACGCCCCTTTGGCTGGGGCAACCGCCGGAAGGCCGGCGGATCCTCATCTGGGGCGATTTCGGTATCGGTGACGAGATCATCTTTGCTCCGCTTGCCAACTGGCTGGCGGCGCAGGGAGCATCTGTTGTGCTCGAGGTTGATCCCAGACTTGCCGCTTTGGCGAAGCGGAGTTTTCCGGCGATTGATGTGGTTGGGCGAGACAGTGAGGATCCGCTATCCAAAGGTGATTTCGATTATCATGCCCCGTCTGCATTGCTTGCCCGTTTTTACGATGCCCATCACAGCCGTACGCCGCTGCCAGTGTGGCGTGCCGATCAGGAGCGAAGCCGTGAGATACGCGAGAGCTTGCATGCCCTTGCCGGCGGAGCGTGGGCCGGCTTGGCCTGGGGCGGTGGGGGCAAGCGTACGGCCTGGTCAAAGTCCACCGACCTTGATGACTGGTCTGAGCTGCTGAACCTGCCCGGACTTAACCTGGTGAGCCTACAGTATGATGGCGCCGCCGCAGGAGAGGAGGGGCGCATGTCTTCGCTCCATGAGGCGCCGGTCGCCGATCTCAGGAACGATCTTGATGGTCTTGCAGCCTTGCTTCAGGCTCTTGACTGTACGATTTCGATATCCGGAATTAATGCTCACATGGCCGGTGCGCTTGGCCGGCCTGGCCATGTATTGCTCCCGAAACTGCCGCTCTGGTTCTGGGGGCGTTCCGGAAGCAAATCCTCCTGGTATCCAAATCTTACGCTTTACCGGAATGATGGCGGTGGGTGGGGCGATCCGATCGCCGCCCTGACCAGGGAGGTCAGGCGGTCTCTTTCGCTCTGACCATGTCCGCTTCGGCAGTCCAGAGATCGCCGTAATCGACGTCCTGCCACTCCTTGAACCAGGGACCGCCACGCGTATAGTGAACGGCTGCCGGCGGCTGACCGTCGGATGGCTTGTCGTACCAGCCTTCAAGCCAGTTCCAAGTATGATGCACGCTGCCTATCAACGCGTCATCCAGCCATTGGAAGCGGTGCAGGAAGGCGCCGGTTTCCGTGTTGACGATTTCCGGTGTCAGGGCCGCATTTGCCGGATGGCCGCAATTCATCAGCATCATGCTGGACCAGTTCTTGCGCGGGTAATTGGTCTGGACCTTGCCATCCATCTTGGTGCGCTCTGTCGGCTGATAATCGTGCTGTACGCAGAGTATCGCCTTGCTGTCGTCCGCTTCCGCGAAGAGCTGCGCAACATCGCGGGTCCAAAGGAAATCGCAGTCACAAAAAAGCGCCCAGCCTTCATACCCGGCGAGGTGGGGCATAAGGAACCGTGTATAGGTGAACTCGGTGGAAGCGAGGGGGTCGAGATCTCTCGTGAAGAGCTTCCTGGCGCGCAACTCATCCTGTTTTAGCGGTATGATCTCAAGATCGGTACTGCTATGGCGCTGCAGCGAGTGCTCGCAAACATCGTATGCGATGGTTTCGCGGCTGTCCCAGCCAACGAAGATGCGAAGTGGGGACGAGGCGGTGTCTGCGATCGTCACGGTGCTGTTTCCCGTCGCGTTGAATTGTGAATGCGTCTCATTAACATGCGAGGAGCCTCAAAGAATATACCCTGCGGCAATCTCCCGCAGTCCGGGCTTCCCCCGCTCATTCCCATACTCTATAAACGCAGCGCCCTGATTTAAAGTTTTCAAAGTGCTCAATTTGTCGGACGGTCCTACGTGTCATCCATCCCTGTTTGCGCTATTCATTACCACCCGGATGCTTATCGAGCCGACCGGGTAGGGGTCAAAGGGCGCCATGCTGCGGGGGCGGGTTTCCTTTCCGGTTATTTCCGGCATGGCCGCGCGGAAAAGTTTGTCACGGTTACTTCGAACGGCCGGCATGCAGCGGAATTTTCCGAGATGGCCAGGGCCATCGATTTGCAGGGCCGGAATGTAAGTCATCTGAATTCGATGCTCGCGAAGCCAGGGGAAGCCGAGTGCTTTCTGGTCGCGGGACCAGGCTTCGATGAATTTGCCTGGGAGCGGAGAACGCGAGACCAGCGGGCCTACAGTCTTTGCGGAATAACCCACACATTGTCGTCTGATCGGGTTATCGAAGCATTATCGCGCTATAATCTGCTCCCGCTTCAGCCATGGGATGCCCTCATTTGTACATCGCAGGTCGCGCGCGATGTCGTCCGGCACACGGTGGAGAATTACGGGGAATATCTGGAGCGGCGTCTTGGCGTGGCACCGAAAGTCGACCTGAAGCTGCCAATTATCCCGCTTGGCGTGGACAGCAGCCGGTACGCTGCCGACGCGGAGGCGCGTGCCCGGTTGCGCAAGCATATCGGAGCGGCGGAAGAGGATTTTGTCATTCTCTTCCTGGGGCGCTTCACCTTTCATGCGAAAGCCCACCCGGTTCCGATGTATCTCGCGGCGGAAGGTGCGGCCTGCCGTCTGCAGGACCGCAAGGTGCATTTCGTGATGGCCGGGCAGGCCCCGAACGAGATCATCTACCAGTCCTATCAGGATACTGCGGCTGCCTACACGGAAAAGGCTTCAGTTCATTTCGTCGATGGTCAGGATGACGACCTCGTGCATGCCTCCTGGCAAGGCGCGGACGCTTTTCTGTCCCTCTCGGATAATATCCAGGAGACCTTTGGCCTCACCCCGATAGAGGCAATGGCGGCCGGTTTGCCTGCGGTGGTAAGCGACTGGGACGGTTACAAGGATACCATCGTTGATGGTGAGACCGGGTTCCGCATCCCCACTGTTACACCGAGCGCGGGAGACGGCTTCGAATATGCTTATCTTTACCAGTCTGGCCGCGATAACTATGACCGTTTCGTCGGACGGGCCTGTATGTCGACGGGAAGCGATCTTGCGGCTGCCGTCGAAGCCCTGGTCCGTCTTGCCGAAGACCCGGCCCTGAGGCACAGGATGGGGGAGGCCGGGCGGCGGCGGGCAGCAGAAGTCTATGACTGGTCTGTTATCGTCCGGGCGTATGAGGAGCTTTGGCTGGAGCTGAGAGAGCTTCGGCACTCAGCGCCGGAAGTGGCCCCGAGACAACCGAAGGAGAGCGCAAGCCCTCTGTATCCCGATCCGTTTGACATTTTCCGGACACACCCGAGTTTTGTCCTCTCTCCTGAGACGCTGGTGTCATTGGCGCCCGGAATGCCCGAGGACGCCAATGAATTCCTGTCCCGCCATTCCTTCGTTTCCTTTTCATCCGAGTTTCGTTTAAGCCCGTCCTTGACGGAAATGCTGCTGAAACGGCTCGGCGAGGCTGGCACGGTCCCGCTTTCTCAGCTTGAGGCATGGGTTGATCCGGTTGAACGGGGGCCATTGCGGCGCACGCTGCCGGCTCTTGCGAAATTTGGTTTGATAAGATTGAGCCTGTCATGAAGCCGATTGACCCCGCGACAAGAGTGAAACTTTACCGGAACGCCAAAAAGGTGCTCGGCCTTCTCGGCGAGAAAAAATTCGAGGACGCGGATAAGATCCTTGCGGAAATGACCCCCAGTGTGGGCAAGACATGCCTCTACACCGGTCTGGAGGCCCGGAGGGCCCTTCTTCGCGGGAATAAGGACCTTGCCCGTACGAAAATCAAAACGGGCATGAAAATGGCCGCGGGAGGCGATGTTTTATTCAATCGTCTCGCGGTGGGCGTCGCCCGGGATCTTGGTGACCGCGATTTGCTTGGCGCTGTCTTGAAAGTGGCCCTGAAAACCACACCGAGCGATGCGATCATACAGTATTCCTCCGCAGGCTATTGTTATCGCAGGGGCGAAATGGAGGCGGCGCGCACGCATTACGAGGCGGCGGTAAATCTGAAGCCACGCTATCTCGATGCCATGCGTGATCTTGCCGTACTTTATTGGGAACAGGGCAAGCATGAACGCGCCCTGAGGGTTCTTGCCAGGGGACAGGAGTTCAAGGCGGGGTTCCGGGACGATGTTCTGCAAGTCGGCAATGCGCGATACGGGGTAAAGAACTACCCGGGAGCAAGGAAAGCCTATGAGCTTCTCGCCGCCTGGCAGCCGGATTTTTCCGCCGTTTATTCAAACCTTGGGTCGGTTTACCGGCACCTCCTTGAATTCGCTCAAGCGCGGCAGACTCTGAAACGGGCAGCGTTGCTCCAGCCGGACAATGATGGTGCCTACTACAATCTCGGTAATCTCGAAAAAGAGAATTCCAATGCTGCCGGGGCGATCACAATGTTCCGCCGGGCTTTGAACTGCGCGCCGGAGAAGGCCATGTTTCACTGGAACCTTTCGCTGGCACTGCTCGCGGAGGGGCAACTCGGCGAAGGTTTTGCAGAATACGAGTGGCGCTGGGAAACGGAATCCTTTCCGACAAAAAAGCGTGAGTTTGACAAGCCCGAATGGGATGGACAGCCGCTTGAAGGACGTACCCTTTTTCTCATTGCTGAACAGGGGATCGGTGATGCCCTGCAATTCCTTCGCTTCGTGCCGGATGCTGTAAAGCACGCTCAGGCCGGAAAGAAGAAGGGGCGCATTATTCTCGAGGCGCATGAGGAGGTCATTGATCTCTACAGCGAATATGCAGACATGGTTGAGCTGGTCCCGCGAACTCCGGGGGCTGAGCCGGAATTTGACTGCCACTTTGCGCAGCTTTCCCTGCCGTTGGTACTCGATGTAAAGACCCTCGATGACTTGCCGAAGGCTCCTTACATCAATGTTATCGGCAAGGACCGGTTTCCGGTGCCGGGGCTGAACGATGCGCAATTGAACGCCGGTATCGTCTGGGGCGGAAATCCTGCTTTCGCCGGGGATAATATCCGCTCTTCATCGGTTGAGCATTACGCGCCGCTTTTCGGACTGCAGGGAATCCAGTGCTACAGTCTCCAGAAAGGCCCGCGTGAAGCGGACCTGAGCAAGGCTCCAAAGTCTCTCATTCGTCTCAGCCCGGACATAAAGAGCTTCGCCGACACCGTCTCGATCGTGCGACAGCTTGATGTCACGGTGACGACCTGTACCTCTGTTGCCCATCTGGTCGGCGCCATGGGGGCGCCGGTTTTCGTCCTGCTGTCCCATAATGCGGACTGGCGGTGGCTGCAGCATCGTGACGACAGCCCCTGGTATCCGTCCGCGCGGCTGTTCCGGCAGACACGTCCCGGTGATTGGGCCGGGGTGATCGAACGCGTGGGGGCGGCACTGACTGAATTGCGCGACCAAAAGGCTGGACGGTGAAACGGGTCCTTTTTGCCTGGGAACTTGGTGATGGGCTTGGTCATGTAAGCCGCTTGCTGCCGATCGCGCGCGCGCTTGCGAAAAATGGTGTCGACTGTGCTTTCGCGGTGCGTAATCTCATGGTTACGCACCCGGTGATCGCACGGGACGGGTTTCCGGTATTCCACGCGCCATGGGTTGAGCCTTATGCGCCGCAGGATGTCCGGCAGCAGCCGATCTCCTCGATCGGGGACGTGCTCGCGACCGTTGGTTATATCGAGCCTGAAAAGCTGATGTCGCTGGTGGAGTGCTGGAGCACAATCATCGACGCTTACGATCCGGATATCGTGGTTACCGATTATTCGCCAACTGCCGCGCTGGCTGTTTACGGTGAGCGTCCGTTTGTCTGTATCGGCGACTGGTTCACGATGCCGCCGGGAATATGGTCGGAATTCAGAACCTTCAAGGAAAGCCCCAACCGCGTCGATCCCGCCCGCCTTCTGGCGACGGTTCAGGAAGTGCAGACCCGGCGCTCGAAGCCGGTGCCGGATCGGGTCCCGGCTCTCATGCAGGGGCTCAGAAATTTTGTGCTGACGCTTCCCGAACTCGATCCTTATGCCGAGTTCAGGGAAAACACCGAGATTTCCCCTCTGAATCCCCTGCCCAAACCGCTTTCCACGGAGCCGGAGCAGGATTATTTCGGGTATCTCTCAGCGACCTATGCCGGCACGGGAAAAGTGCTGGAAGCTCTCTCGGCAAGCTCCTGGAAAGGTGAAATCTACCTGAGGGATGCCAACGAAGCTGTGCGAGAGCAATGGCGCGGCCGGGGGCTGACCATTCACACGCAACCACAATCGATGGCGGATATGGTCGGGCGGTCCAGACTTGTCATCCATCACGGAGGCCTTGGCACGCTTGAACAGGTGCTTGCAATGGGGCGTCCGCAATGCATCGTTCCCCGGCATTTCGAGCAGCTGAAGAACGGGTTATTCGCGGGCAAAAAAGGTCTCTCGACCGGGCTGCAGTCCGGAAACAGGTTTCAGCCCGAACATGTGCACCATGCCATCAATGCAATTCTGACCCAGCCTGCGTTCGAGCAGCGTGCAAAAGCTTTTGCCGCCAATCTCGACGCACGCGGACCATTCAATCTGCTTGCCCGGATCACGGATTTTATCCTATCGACGTTGAACGGGCGCTGAAGAAAAATTCCCAGCAGGAGAGAACGCACCATGGCCGTAGAGAACAAATTCCCGGGTAAGGACCTGACCGAAGACGATATCGCGGGGAAGATCCCGCTCGTCGCCAAGAAATCGCCTGACCACAAGACGGTCTTTACCTGCGGCGGTATTGAAATTGGAGGCCCGCTGATCCCGGTCATGGCCGGCCCGAATACGGTCGAGAACGAAGAGATGATCGTCGAGAGCGCGAAGGCGATCAAAGCCGCGGGCGGTCACTTCCTGCGCGGCGGCGCTTTCAAGCCGCTGAGCTTCCCCTATCGCAGCCCGAAATTCTTCGAGAGCCGGGAAGACGGCCTGAAATGGCTGACCGTCGCGAAGCAGGAAACCGGTCTGCCGATCGTCACCGAGGTGATGGAAATCGACAAGATCGAGATCGTCGCCAAACATGCCGACATGCTGCAGATCGGCACGCGGAACATGCAGAACTATCCGCTGCTGACCGAGGTCGGCAAGACGGGCATGCCGGTGATGCTGAAGCGCGGTTATGGTTCCTCGCTGCGGGACTGGCTGATGGCGGCGGAATATATTGCGCTTGAGCATGACCGGCTGGGCATCGAGCAGCGGATCGTGCTGTGCGAGCGCGGTGTCGTGGCGCCGCATACGCATCGGGCAACCTCCCGGTTTCTGCTCGACCTCCAGGTCGTGCCGGCAGCTCAGGAAGTCACGCACTTGCCGGTGATGACCGACCCGTCCCACGCCACATTCTGGCAGCCCTGGGTCAAGTCGATGATGCTGGCGTCTGTTGCCGCCGGTGCTGACGCACTGATGCTGGAAGTGCATCCGGACCCGCGCAATGCGGCGGTGGACCCGCTTCAGGCGAGTTCTTTCGCGGAATTCGATGACATGATGAAGGCAATGCGCCCGATCGCGACGGCCATTGGCCGGACACTTGATGTCGGCAGCAATACCTGACTGATTTGACCTGGTTGGATCGGTCTGGCCGATTTGAATAGAGAGAAGAAAGAGATCGCTTGCGTCAGGATGCGGCTTTCAGCCCGTCCTGACGTTTCTTCCTGATCTGGTTTGCGTCGTCGCGGATCAGATCGTCCATCTCTTCTTCGCGCTCTTCCAGCGTTTTAGGCGTCGCGCTGTGATCCAGGCGGCGAATTGCCAATGTGATGGCAATCCAGAAAAAGGCTGCAATGCCTGCAAAGATCCCGGCGATCATTGAGGCGGACTGGATATATTCTAGGAACATGACCTGTTGCCAAGGATGAATGGAAGTCCCGCAGCGGGAGTGACCGACTCTATGGGGATGTAATGGAGCGATGTCAAAGAAATTGAAGATCCTCGCCTGTTGTCATCGCATGGATTTTTCGGGGGCGCCCCTCCTGTTGCACCGATTGTTGGCGGCGCTGGCGGACAAACACGACATTACGTTATTGCGGCCGAACAGCTCGGCGATCGCGCCCGGTCTGGTTCAAGATTATGAGGCGGCTGGTATTTTGATCGTCCGGGAAGCGCGGCCGCAGGAATACGATCTCGTTATTGCGAATACGCTGGCCTGCGCGGAGATCGTGCTCAAGATCGCTGGCAAAGTGCCTACGCTTTACTGGGTTCATGAGCCACGGGACGGCCTGACGTCCATTCTCAAGGGGCGGACCCCTGCCGAGCCGTTTTTGCGCGCCGACAGCGTCGTCTTTCCGACCCGTTGGCAGGCGGAGGAGCTGTACGCGCCTTATCTGCAGGGGCGGCAAGTGGATATCGTACCTTATGGGATCCCGCCACGAGGTGGCCAGCCCGAGAAACCGTTTTCCTTGCCGGAAGGCGCGACGTCGCTGCTGCAGCTCGGCTGGATCGCGTCGCGCAAGGGCCAGGATGTTACTCTGGTGGCACTCGACATACTCGACGATCCGAATGTTCATGTGTTCATGGCGGGCTCGCCTGACGTCACTCCCGTCTTCGCCGAACGCCTGAAGGCAAAGGTCGCAAACTCACCGCGGCTGTCTCGGCAAGTGCATTTCCTGGGCTCGATCTCTCCGGCCGAGGTCGATGCCTATCTCACCCATGTGGACGCGATGATCTTCCCGACCAACGACGATCTGATCAGCGTCTCCATCTTGGAGGCGATGGCACGCAAGACCTGTGTCATCTCCAGCGATTTTGGTCCGATACCGGAAACGGTTGTGGATGGCGAGACCGGCCTGCTGTTCCCGGTCCGCGATGCTAATCGTTATGCGGACTGTATCCGGCGGCTTATGACCGACAAGGCGCTTTGTCAGCGTATCGCAGAGGGCGGATACGAAATTGGCCGGCGAAAACACGGTTTCGCGGCGCATGTCGACGCGATGGAAGCCGTTTTCCTGCGCACGGCGAACGTTTAAATATAGGCCGTGCCGTAATCCGGCCCTGAGCTTTTCTGTAAATTCTCCGTACAGCCTTGGATGCCGCTCATATGGGCTGGCTCGCACCGTCCGCGTGCGTTCGGTGATTGACTCCTTTGCGGCTACAATATAAAAACATAAAGACATCTTTATATGATTGTGTCTGGGCGGATTGTTTGGCTGAATCGATGGAAACTTTGCTGCAGGGCCTCCGGGCCGTCTCCGAGCCGACGCGATTGCGCATTCTGATGCTGTGCGCGCATGCCGAATTGTCCGTGACGGAGCTGGTGCAGGTTTTGGGGCAAAGCCAGCCCCGGGTTTCCCGTCATCTGAAGCTGATGGTCGAGGCCAATCTGCTGGAGCGCCACCAGGAAGGCAGCCGCGCTTTCTATCGGATGAGCGAAGACAGCGACGTGTCGGATCTCGCCCGCATGCTGGTCGATCTGACGCCGGATGATGATGACGTCATCTCCGTCGATCTGGAGAGGCTGGATGAGATCAAGCTGCAGCGCGCCCAGGTGGCCGAGGAATATTTCCGCCGGAATGCGCAGAACTGGGAAGATATGCGCGGTCAGCATATCGATGACGAAAGCGTCGATACACGCCTGAAACGCCGTATCCTCAGCGCGCCGGTGCGCGATCTGCTCGATATCGGCACCGGAACGGGGCGCGTGCTGCGCCTTGTTGGCGAGGATGTCCGGGCTGCTGTCGGGGTCGATAATTCCCGCGAGATGCTGGCGATTGCCCGCAGCTATCTCGATCAGGAAGTGTTGCGGAACTGCCAGGTCCGGCATGCCGATATGTACCGTCTGCCGTTCCCGGCACACCGGTTCGACGCGGTCACGGCCAACATGCTGATGCATTACGCCGACAACCCGGCGGACATGGTGCGCGAGGCGGCGCGGGTATTGCGCCCGGGAGGCCGGCTTGTGCTGGTCGATTTTGCCTCTCATGACCTTACGGACCTGCGGGAACGTCATGCCCATCGCTGGCTCGGATTTTCCGATGCCGATGTGGAGCGGCTGTTCGCAAAGGCCGGCCTTGAAATCCAGGATGTCGAGCGGATCGACGGTGGAGACCTCACAGTGTGTATCTGGACCGGCAAGAGCCGGATTGAAATTGCCAATGATCTTGTGGCGGAGGCGCTCTGATGGCCGAGAAACTTTCTGTCAGCTTTGAATTTTTCCCGCCCTCCAGCGAAGCTGCCGAAGCGCGCCTGTGGAACACGGTGGAAAAGCTCGCCCCTCTCGGCCCGGCTTTCGCCTCGGTCACCTACGGTGCCGGCGGAACCACGCGGGAGCGGACCCTGAAAGTGGTGCAAAAGCTCAAGAATGACGGACGTATGGAGCCTGCGGCGCACCTGACCTGCGTCGGTGCCGACAAGGCCGAGATCGATGGCATCGCCAGGGGCTGGCTTGAGGCTGGCATCTCCCGGCTGGTCGCCCTGCGTGGCGATCCGCCCCAGGATACCGGGCGCTACCAGCCGCACCCGAATGGGTATCAGAATGCGGCGGATCTGGTCTCCGGACTGCGTAAGATCGGAGACTTCGACATTTCCGTCGCGGCCTATCCGGAGGCGCATCCTGACTCCCCGTCAGAGGTGGCGGATATCGCCAATCTCAAGGCGAAGATCGATAATGGTGCCAACCGCGCGATCACCCAGTATTTCTTCGATGTCGATCTGTTCCTGCGTTTTCGGGACAAGGTCGCGGCGGCGGGCATTGATGCACCGTTGGTGCCGGGTATCATGCCGATTGGCCATTTCGGCCGGATGGTGAATTTCAGCAAGCGCTGCGGGGCTTCGGTGCCGGATTGGCTGTTCGAGCGGTTCGAGGGCCTGGACGATGACCCGGAAACGCGCGAGCTGGTTGCCGCCAGCACTGCTGCCGATCTCTGCCATCGTCTGATTGAGGAAGGCGTGACGGATTTCCACTTCTACACCCTCAATGTGCCGTCGCTGACCTTCGCCACTTGCCATCTCCTTGGCATGCGTCCGAACCTGTCGGAGGCCGCATGACGGAAGTGGGCGAGCGCATCCCGCATGCTGCTCCGGCCCCGGCCTCGCAGCTTGCGCGCTGGGTCGGCAAGAGCGGCTGCGTCGAGGCGCTGAATATCGAGCGCCCGAAGCTGGTGATGAAGGTGCACCGGCGCTTCGTGAAAGCGGGCGCCGAGGTGCTTTTCACCAATTCCGGCGGGGCCGCTCCGCAGCTCCTGCGCAGTTTCCGCATGTTCGATGAGGCCTTCGCCGTCAGTTATCTCGGTGCCGAACTGGCCCGGACGGTGGCGGACGAAGCGGCTCATCAAGTACTGGTGATCGGCGATGTCCGGCTGCCATCGCGAGTCCCGGTCACGGGCTTCATGACGGAAGATGAAATCGAGTCCGCCACGCGTTGTCTTGTCTCCGCACAGGTTGCGGGGGGCGTCGATGCGGTGTTGATCGATGTCGCGGCCCGTCCCGGGCATGTGGCGGCGGCAATGAACGGGGCCCGCTGGGGCATGACCGAGGCCGAGCAGAAGGTCCCCCTGATGCTGTTACTGCGCCCGGCATTGCATCCCGGCAAGTTTGATCGTGCGCAGACCCATGAAGATCTCGCCCAGTCCGCCGCGCTGGCCGCGACCATGCAGGTGGCCGCGATCGGCGTGAACCCGGGCGATATCCCTGAAACCGCTCCGGCACTGCTGGAGCATGTCTTGCCGTACTGGAAGGGGGCGGTAGCCCTCAGCCCGGCGGCGGATGCCAATACGGTGCGGACGCTGTGCGAGGACCCGATGCTGGGCGGGCGGCTCGCCTTCCTGCCGTCATCCTCGCCACGCGACCTCCGCCGCGTTATCAAAACAAGCCTCGGGGCCACCACGCTGGTCCGGAGAAGGAAAAGTAAATGAAACGGGAAGACCGGATCAAAGCCTTCGAAACCCTGCTTGGCGAACGCATCTTCGTGATGGATGGTGCCATGGGGACCATGGTGCAGGGCTACAGCCTGGACGAAGCCGGATATCGTGGTGAACGCTTGGCGGACCATGGCTCCGACCTGCGCGGGAACAACGATATCCTCAACCTGACCAGGCCGGAAATCGTCGAGGAGATCCATCGCGCCTATTTCGAGGCCGGTGCCGATATTGTCGAGACCAATACCTTCAGTGCGACCACTATTGCCCAGGCCGACTATGCTGCCGAAGACCTGGTCTATGAGCTGAATTACGAAGGCGCGCGGCTTGCCCGGAAAGCGGCGGATGAAGCCGAAGCCGCGGAGCCGGGCCGGATCTGTTTTGTCGCCGGTGCGCTCGGCCCGACCAACCGGACGGCCTCGATCTCCCCGGACGTCAACGATCCGGCTTTCCGCAACACCAATTTCGATGAATTGGCCGAGGCCTACAAGGAAGCCGCGCGCGGCTTGATCGAGGGCGGTGCCGACCTGCTGCTGGTGGAGACCATTTTCGATACGCTGAACGCTAAGGCGGCGCTTTTCGGGATCGACGAGCTGGCGGAAGAGACCGGCATCCGGTTGCCGCTGATGATCTCCGGCACGATCACGGATCTTTCCGGCCGCACGCTTTCGGGCCAGACGCCGGAAGCCTTCTGGAACTCGGTGCGGCATGCCAAACCGGTCAGCGTCGGCCTCAATTGTGCGCTCGGAGCACATCAGCTGCGCGGTTTTCTGGCGGAGCTTTCCCGCGTTGCCGAGACGCGCGTCAGTGCCTATCCGAATGCCGGTCTGCCGAATGCTTTCGGCGGTTATGACGAAACCCCGGACGAGACCGGGGGAGAGATTGGTGCCTGGGCCCGTGACGGCCTGGTCAACATCGTTGGAGGCTGCTGCGGCACCACGCCGGATCATATCCGGGCCATTGCGGAGGCGGTCAAGGACGTGCCGCCACGTGACATTCCCAAACCGCCGCGACGCATGCGGCTTTCCGGCCTTGAGCCGTTCGAGGTGCCGGCATGAGCGACGAAACCGTAACGACTGAAACCGGCGCCCGCTTCGTCAATATCGGCGAGCGGACCAATGTCACCGGCTCGGCCCGCTTCAAGCGGCTGATCCTGGAAGGCGATTACGAGACCGCGCTGGATGTTGCCCGTCAGCAGGTCGAGAGCGGCGCCCAGATCATCGATATCAACATGGATGAAGGGATGCTGGATTCGAAAGCGGCGATGGTCCGCTTTCTGAACATGATCGCGTCGGAGCCGGATATTTCCAAGGTGCCGGTGATGATCGACAGCTCGAAATGGGACATCATCGAGGCTGGCCTGAAATGCGTTCAGGGCAAGTCGGTGGTGAATTCCATCAGCCTGAAAGAAGGCGAGGAACCGTTCCTGAAGCAGGCGAGGCTGGTCCGGCGCTATGGCGCTGCCGTCGTCGTCATGGCGTTCGACGAGGAAGGGCAGGCGGATACCGCCGATCGCAAGTTCGAAATCTGCAAAAGATCCTACGACTTGTTGGTCGGGACTGTCGGCTTCGTGCCGGAAGACATCATCTTCGATCCCAATATCTTCGCCGTGGCGACCGGGATCGAGGAGCATAACGATTACGGCCGGGCCTTCATCGAGGCTACGCGCCGGATCCGCAAGGAGCTGCCCGGCGCCCATGTCTCCGGCGGCCTCTCGAACCTCTCTTTCTCCTTCCGGGGCAACAATTCGGTCCGCGAGGCGATCCATGCCGTCTTCCTGTTCCATGCCATCAAGGCGGGCATGGATATGGCGATCGTCAATGCGGGGGCGCTTCCGGTCTATGAGGATATTCCCGAGGATCTGCGGGAGCGGGCGGAAGACGTGGTGCTTAACCGCCGCGACGATGCCACCGAACGCCTTCTGGAAATCGCCGAGAGTTTCAGGGGCCAGGCAAAGGCCAAGGAAGCGGATCTCACCTGGCGCGAACAGGATGTGTCGGGCCGGCTCTCTTATGCGCTGGTTCACGGTATCACCGACTTCATCGATGAGGATGTGGAGGAAGCCCGCCTTTCCCTCGGCCGTCCACTGGACGTGATCGAAGGCCCGCTGATGTCCGGCATGAATGTCGTCGGCGACCTGTTTGGCGCGGGCAAGATGTTCCTGCCCCAGGTGGTCAAGAGCGCGCGGGTGATGAAGAAGGCCGTGGCGATCCTGCTGCCCTACATGGAGCAGGAAGCGGACGGCAAGGCCCGCTCGAACGGCAAGATCTTGATGGCGACCGTGAAGGGCGATGTGCACGATATCGGCAAGAATATCGTCGGCGTCGTCCTGCAATGTAACAATTACGAGGTCATCGACCTTGGTGTCATGGTGCCGTCCGCCAAGATCCTTGAGACCGCCAAGGCGGAGAAGGTCGACGCCATTGGTTTGTCCGGCCTGATCACGCCGAGCCTGGAAGAGATGTCCTATGTCGCTTCGGAGATGAAGCGGGAGGGCATGAGCGTGCCGCTGCTGATCGGCGGGGCGACCACCAGCAAGGTGCATACGGCCGTGAAGATTGCCCCGAACTATGACGGGCCGGTGGTTTATGTCACCGATGCATCGCGGGCGGTTGGTGTGACCGGCAACCTGTTCTCGGCCAGCAACAGCCAGAATTACGCTGGCGAAGTGGCCAACGAATACGAAAAGATCCGGGCGCATCATGCACGTGGCAACAGCGGGGCGAAACGCCTGACGCTGGAGCAGGCGCGGGAGAATGCCACCAAGATCGACTGGGGCTCTTACGAGCCGCCGAAGCCGTCCTTCCTCGGGACGAAAGTTTTCGACAATTACGATCTCGCCGAACTGGCTGAACGGATCGACTGGAAGCCGTTTTTCCAGGCCTGGGAGCTGCATGGCCGGTTCCCGGAAATCCTGGACGATCCGAAGGTCGGGGAGACCGCGCGTTCGCTCTATGATGACGGGCGCCGGATGCTTGACCGGATGATTTCCGAAGGCTGGGTCCGAGCACGTGCCGTGGTCGGCTTCTGGCCGGCGGCGGCGGACAAGGACGACATCGTGTTGTTCTCTGACGACAGCCGCGCCGAGCGCCAGGGCGTGCTGCATACACTCCGCCAGCAGCGCATTCACAGCCGCGCCGACCGGGCGAATCTGGCGCTGTCCGATTTCATTGCACCGCTGGAGACCGGGCTTGCCGATTATATCGGCGGTTTCGTGGTGACGGCGGGTGAGGAGTTCGACGCACGGGCGAAGCTCCTCGAAGCCGAGCACGAGGATTATGACGCGATCCTGATGAAAGTGATCGGCGACCGGCTGGCCGAGGCTTTTGCCGAGCGCATGCATGAGCGGGTGCGCACGGAGTTCTGGGGCTATGCCCCCGGCGAGGCCCTCAGTAATGAGCAGCTGATCTCCGAGGATTATCGCGGTATCCGTCCGGCACCAGGCTATCCTGCCTGCCCGGACCATACGGAAAAGCCCGAACTGTTCCGCTTGCTCGACGCCGAGACGGCAACCGGTGTGTCTCTCACGGAGAGCAACGCCATGTGGCCCGCTTCCTCCGTCTCCGGCTTCTACTTCTCGCACCCGGAATCGCGCTATTTCGGCCTTGGCCGGATTGGCCGCGATCAGGTTGCCGATTATGCCGCGCGCAAGGGAGCGACGGTGGAAGAGGTCGAGCGCTGGCTGGCTTCGAACCTCGATTACGACCCGAAGGCCGCGGCGGCGTAGGATCAGGGATTCCCGTTTTTTATCAGACGGGTTAGGCTCTGTCCGTACGTTGTTGCGAGAACCGGAGGCTGGTCGTGGAGGAAACACCAAGGGACAGAGTGTTCCGTGAGGAACTGGCCGATCCTGAACGTTTGAAAGTACATATCGGCCGGCTGATCTCTCTCCTCGACGAGCGTCTAGAGAACAAGAACAAGCGGTATCTCGTCTATGTGCTCGCCCAGCAGAGCCGGATGGGGCACCTGATCGCCGAGCCGTGGTGCCTGAATACAATGTTCCGGGGACAGTATGACGATATCGTCATTGTCACCGGGCTGGGCGCGGATGCGGCTAATTCAGCGGTTTTTGAGTACCTGCAGTCAGAATTCACGGTGATCGAGACCGATGACATTATCCTGACGACCATGGGCTTCATCGATGCCGGTGGTTTCGGGGTGGGGAATTATGACTTCTATCTGAGATCCCCACAGACGCTATATAAGGAATTCACCAAGCAATTGGCGAATGGCATGCCGCACCGGTTCTTTTCAGTGCCTGACAGTGTACGGGATGCAGCGCAAAAATTTCTTGATCAGTCGATCGCAGACCCGTCGCGCCCCTATGTGGTGCTGCATGTTCGTGATGCCGGTTACGCACCGGATATGCCTTATCATTCGTTCCGATTCACCCCGATCGAAGCCTATCGCGAGGGAGTGAAATTCCTGCTTGATAATGGGTATGCGGTGATCCGGATCGGCGATGTCGCAAGCCCAGCACTCGATCTTACTGATCCGAATTATCTGGAAGCCATGCGGCACGAAGCGCATGATCGAGCGTTTGATTTCGGGCTGATAGGGGGCTGCGCATTTGGCATTTGCACGCAATCGGGACCCTTCTCAATATTCCAGTCGTTGGGCAGGCCATTCCTGGTGACCAACGCCTATCCAATCTCGTCCTGGGGCTTTTTGCCTCATGAACTGTCGATCTTTACCCATTATGTCCGGGAGGATGGTGAGCGGCTTTCGTACCGTGAGATGGGGCATGCGAACCTGACAGGAATTCCGACTGCGAATGCGCTCAAGCTTGCAGGCCTCCGAGTGGAGAACAATAGCGCAGGGGAAGTTCTCGCGGGGGTCAAGGAAATGGTCCGGTTTGTTGAGGATAAAGCGGCGCCGGATCTGGAGGTGCAGAAACGCTTCCTGGAAATCACGGCAGAGTTCGATGAAACTGTTCGTGGTACGAAAACACAAGGGGTGATGCCGACGCGATGGCCCCAGCGGTTGTGTTCCGCGCATCTGGAATCGGATCCTGATTTCCTGAGGTAATAAAGGTTGCGGGAGGACTGTTTTGCAAAATGGCAGGTATCAAAGATTGATAGGTTTTGGCACGTAATGAAAAGTGCTGAAGCGGGAGGTCTCGACAAATCCGAGTTTTCGGTACAGTGCGAGAGCGCCAATATTGGTGTCCTGTGTCGCAATGAGTGCGCAATCAGCCAGCCCGGCATAATGGGAAAGGGCTGCTTTGATAAGCGCCGCACCGATCCCCTGTCCTTGATGAGCTTGTGAGACGGCGATCAGATCCACGGTCATGGTACGGTCCTGAAGAAGACAGCCGTTGAAGCCTGCGATCTCCCCGTCTGCATCCCAGATGAAGGTTTTGTCTGTCCTCCCATTGATCTCGTTCCGTGCCCAGGCGGCTTTTATCTGATTTGCCATACTTTCAGAGACCATCGGGTCTGCGTGATATCTGTCCGATTGGAAAACGGCTTCTGCGATGCTTGCGCAGGAGTCCGCATCCTGTGAATTTGAAAACCTGATGTTTGGCGGGCTGACGTGATGATCCTCGGCGCTGAGATCGCGTGCGAGTTGGACGAGAGTCTCTATTTTCCGGAACGCACACTCTTTTGGCGGGGCATTCCACGTTGCCGGCAAACGGGTTGAGACAAGGATGGCGTCTTCCGGCACGAACTTGCGTATGTCCGGAAGTTCCGCTTCATCTTCAATTTCCAGACGATAGACGGCGCCTCCAAGTATGGAGCTGTCGAAGGGTTGTTTTACCAGTGTCGCCATATCGAAAATACCCGGAGCAAACGCCCGAAATCATTGATGTTGATAGATTGCACGGCCCATCCTCCGACCGATAGGAATTCTTGAGCCGGGTGGTGAAAACATAATTATGATCAATATTCCGGGCATTACCTTTATAATTCCCGTGGATGTTACCAGATAAGGCGTATAGCTTGCCGTGCATCGTCTGGGCACGGGGGCATTTGTTTCAGAGAGCCGGTTTAGAAATTTTGGAGTGGGCGTTCCGTATTGACGGCTAAAGCAAAGCTTTTTCTGAAGATTGCTGTCAGTTGTATCTTGATCGGGTCATTGATCTATCAGGTGGATCTTTCGCGCCTGCTCTCCGCGGCCCTCACGCCGTCTCTTCCGCTGCTGGCCTGCGTCGTCGGCATTGTCATCCTTCAGTTCTTTATCGGTGCCTGCCGCTGGTTCCTGCTGATCCGGGGAACCGGGGTGCCTCTGTCTCCCTGGCAGACATTTAGAATCCTGCTGGCGGGAATGTTCTTCAACCAGGCACTTCCAGGCTCCCTCAGTGCCGATACGGTCCGTATCTGGCTTGTCAGCCAGCACGGCTTGCCGCTGTCCCGCGCTGCAAGCACCGTGCTGCTTGATCGCACGGCAGGCCTTGTATCCGTTCTGACACTTCTGGTCGTGACCAGTGTGACAGTCGCGAAGGTCGCGCCGGATCCCACTCTCGATACTGTTGCGATTCTTGTGGTGGGCGGGGCGCTCGTCCTGTTGGCGATGGGGCTTTCCAGCGCAGACTGGATTGCGGACATGATCGAGGATCACCGGTTTGGCCGTCCTTTCGCTGCAATGCTCCGCGATTCCCGGGTGCTCTGGCGGGCGGGGTACCGATCCGCCATCATCATCGGCCTGAGTTATCTGCTGCATGTCATCAGCGCGTTCGGGCTTTGGGTAGTGTTCCAATCGATTTCGGTCGAGGTCGATTTCCTGATGGTGCTCGGTGCTTTGCCGCTGGTGATTCTCGGCACCTTGCTGCCAATCTCCGTCGGCGGCTGGGGGGTGCGGGAAGGCTTGATGGTCGGGATTTTCGCGATGACCGGCATGTCGCTGGAGCATGCACTGGCAGCATCCATTCTCTGGGGGCTGTCAGTAATTGTCGCGGCGAGTCTTGGCGGACTGCTCTGGGTGCTGAGCCGCCCGGTCGTGGAACGCGCCGAGAGTGTGACAGAGGCCGCTGGCGGTCCGGCAGCCTAGCGCTCGTAAAACCCCCGAACCACACCGATAAGATAATCCAGCTCGGCTGTTGAAAGATGCTGGTCCGCCGGGAAGCTGATGATCGTTTCCGCATGCCGGTCTGTCACCGGGAAGGCGCCGTCCGGATAGCCGAGATGGCGCAGGGCATCCTGTTTGTAGAGCGGGATCGGATAATGCACCTTGGCGTCGACCCGGTGTGCGTGACAGTGGGCCAGTAATTCATCCCGCCGTTCGGCATAAACCACGTAATTCAGATAGACGGAACGTTCTTCCGGGCCTTTGGCGGCACGCCGGACGGGAAGTGTGATCTCGGGCACATCCGCGAAGGCCGCATCGTAGCGCTCGGCTGCCTTGATCCTGCCGGCGACGATCTCCTCAACCCGGGCGACAATCCATTTGCCGACCACCGCCTGCACGGAATCGAGGCGCGTATTGTAGCCGAGGATTTCCATCTCATCGCGATTGCGCAGGCCGTGATTGCGCAAGAGCCGGCACATCCGGTCCATCTCGGGGTCGTCGGTGACGATGACACCGGCGTCACCCCAGACATTGATGATCTTGAGAGGGTGCATGGAGAACCCGCCAGCGATGCCCCAGGTCCCAGCCGGGCGTCCGGCTTCGGTAGCCAGCAGGCTCTGGCAGGCATCCTCGACAACCGGAAGGCCGTATTTTTCGGCAATCTCCGTGATCCGGGTCATGTTCGCCATGTCGCCGGCCAAATGGACGGGCATGATCGCTTTGGTGCGCGGTGTGATCGCAGCCTCGATCTGGTGGGGGTCGATCCCGAACGTATCGTCGCAATCGACAAAGACAATCCGCGCGCCGGTCTCTGAGATGGCACCCGCAGTGGCGTAAAAGGTATTGGCGGCGGTGATGACCTCGTCGCCGGGTCCGATGCCGAGCGCCTTCAACGGAATTTTGAGGGCATCCGTGCCGGAGCCGACGCCAATGGCGTATTTCGACCCGGCGGCCTCTGCAAACATCTCCTCGAATTCGCCGACGACCTTGCCGAGGGTAAAGTCTGTCGAGCGGACCAGCGCGCGCAGCTCGTCGAAGATCTCGTCGACGTCGGCGAACTGCTGTTCCAGGGGCGAATAACGGACCTGCGTGGGCGGGTTGGCGGTTTCGTTCGCCTCAGAGGCCATCAGAACGGCCCCTTGAAGAAAGGATCGGGCACGTCGAGCGGGAGGTCCCTGCGGTCGGCCAGGATCTCTTCCTCGATGGCGGAGATCTTGGCGTCGTCCAGCCCCATTATTTCAGCCGCGGTGCGGGCGATCCGGGCGGCATCCGGGTAGAAGCCCTTGACCAGCCCGCGTGAGCTCGGTGTCGGGTGATCCGGCAGGCCGAGGCGGACGGGTGCAGCGTCCAGCAAGTCGAAACAGCGGCTTGTCACCTCGGAAGCGATTTCGGCGCCGATGCCGAACATCCGGAACCCGGTATCGACGGTCATCAGCCGCCCGGTACGGGCTACGCTTTCGACAATCGGATCGAGATTGAGCGGCCGGATGACACGCAGGTCGAGCACCTCGACCGGATATCCGGCTTCCGCCAGCTTGTCGGCGGCGCGGACGGCTTCCAGCGTCATGTAGGAGGTGGCAACGATGGTCAGCCCATCGCCCTCGCGCACGGTGCGAGGGCCGTCGAGCGGGCGGTGGACGTAACCTTCCTCGACCGGACTTGTCGTGTAGTGCGACCAGCGGTGCTCGATCACGACCACCGGATTGTCGTCCTCGACGGCGGCGGCGATCATGCCTTTCGCGTCCTCGGCGAAGGCCGGCATGATGACTTTCAGGCCGGGCACATGGGCGAAGATCGCTTCCATGCTTTGCGAATGTTCCGGTCCCTGACCCCAGCCGCGCCCGACAATCATGCGCAGGACGAGCGGCACGTTGTGGCGACCGTTGCTGACATAGTGGGCCTTGGCGGCATTGTTCAGGATCTGCTCCAGCGCGAGCAGGGCGAACTCGACACGTTGCAGACTGACCACTGGGCGCTTGCCGGCCATCGCAGCGCCGATGGCGATGCCGATCAGCCCGTTCTCGGCGATCGGCATTTCGATCATCCGGTCGTGGCCGATATGTTTGCCGATATCCTTCAGTGTGCCGAACAGGGCGGCCGGGTCCTCGACACCTTCGCCGAAGAAGATCACCGATGGATCGCGCCGCGCCGCTTCAAGCAGGCCGTCGCGGATGGCGGTGCCCATGTTTATCACCGGTGCGTCCGGTGCACTGGTTGCTTCAGGCATAGACATGGGCGAGGGCCTCGGTCGGTTCCGGCAGCGGGGAGGTGATGGCAAAAGCAAACGCGTCGTTCACCTCTGCCTGAGTGTTTTTCTCAAGATCCGCAAAGCTGGCCGCACCGAGCGTCCCGCTCGCTTCAAGCGTCTTGCGATAGCGTTCCAGAGGATCCTGGAGGTGCCAGGTCTGGAACTCTTCCTCGGTCCGGTAGCCGATATGATTGTCGTAGTTCGGCCCGCAATGTTCCCGCCACCGGTAGGTATCGAGTTGCAGGAATGTCGGGTTGCCGGAGCGCGCGGTCTCGACAGCCCATAGCGCTGCCTCACGGACGGCTTCAAGGTCGTTGCCGTCGACATGCCGATGCTCGATACCGTGGGCGGCTGGAATGTTCGTCAATGGACGATCCGGCTGTTGGTCTGCCAAGTTGGTATAGACCGAATAGAGATTGTTCTCGCAGGCATAGACAATCGGCAGGCCGCGCAGCTTGGCGAAATTGGCGGATTCGTGGAACACGCCTTCCTCAAGGCAGGCGTCCCCGAGGAAGGAGATCGTGACCTTGCCGTTGTTGTCGAACTTGTCCGATAGCGCCGTGCCGGTGGCCAAGGGGATCGAGCTTGCGACGATCGGGATGCTGGCCATCATGCCGACATCTGGGTCCATCAGATGCATGGACCCGCCACGGCCGCCGATGCAGCCATCGCGCTTGCCGTAGATCTCGGCCATCATCGCCTTCAGGTTCCCGCCCTTGGCAAGATAGTGCGCGTGGGAGCGGTGGCTGCTGAAGAGACGGTCGTCGGGCATCAGCCCATCGCACACGCCGACGGCGGAGGCTTCCTGACCGATGGAAAGATGCACCGGGCAGCGCATTTCCTGCTCGGCATAACGTTGCGCGATGGTCTCCTCGACCAGACGGATGCGCAGCATCTGTTTCAGGCAGCGCAGCCTGTAATCGTTCCCGGCGTCGGTCATTTCCCCAGCTCCGGCGTCAGATGAAGTTGATATGCATGGGCTGTTCGCCCTTCATTTCCGGAAGGTCGAAATCGCCCTTCTGGTAGCCGTCGAGGAACTCGTTGACCTTGTGCTGCAGGCACAGGCTGCCGCACATCTTCTGGGCGTTGAAATCCGGGCTGGCGAGGTAGTTCATCACTTCCCAGTAGCGGTCGCTGTAGAAGATGTCGCGGAACCGTTCCTCAGTGATATTGCCGATGTGGAACTTCTTGTAGCGCTCGTTGAACAGCATGCCGCAGGGCGCGACCAGGCCGGAGCCGGACATCTGCAGCATGAAGGGCGCGCCGTAGCAGCGCTGATAGCTGCGCGTTCCCTCGGTATCGATTTTCGACCACTTGACCGTCACCTGGTAGGTGTCGTCGGACAGCGCCTCGGCCGCGTGCAGGGTCTCATACAGGTCGGCATAGCCGCTATAGTCGACGCCGAGGGAGCCGTCTTCGTCGTCGCTGCAATGCTTGATCACCAGATAGTCCGGCCGCAGCTCCTTGCCGAGTTGGGCCAGAGGCATGATCTGGTCGTGATATTCCGGCATCAGCACCATCTGCATGCCGATGGTCACACCGAGATTCTGCTCCCGCTTGATTTCGCCCATGGCCTTGATGTTTTCCGCGACCCGGTCGAACCAATGCTCCTTCACACCCATGATCTCGGCATAGCGCTTGCGCTCGCCGGCCGAGATATTAACGCGGAGATAGGTCAGGGACGGCAGCACTTCCTCCAGCTTACGCCGGTTCAGCACGAAGCCGTTTGTGCCGACGGCCATCGAGAGGCCGAGTTCGTGTCCGTATTTGCAGGCATCGACGAAGACAGGTGAGATCGTGCTCTCGCCGTCGGAAACCAGGCTGATGCCTTTGACACCGATCTCGGCACAATCCTCGAGGAATTCGAAGATGGCCTTCTTGTCGATCACCTTGCGCTCGTTCTCCTGCAACATGGCATAGCAGAAATGGCAGGCGAAATTGCAGGCGCGGGTCAGCGACATGTCGATGGTGATCGGCGCGATCCGCTCACCGCGCTCCCAGGCGTCGATACGGTCCTGATGCCAGGCGATCTTGGTGCCGTCCAGGATCAGTTCAACGTGATCTGTCATTCCGGTCATGGCTTCGTTCCTTGGACTGTTGGTCCCGGTTTCTAGAGGCGCCGGATACGGTTCGCGTCCTTCACCACCTCGGTGAAGAGTTCAATGCGTTCGCCGGTCTGCTCGCGCAGCCAGCGTTCCATCTTCATGAGCAGGACAGGTTTGTCCCAGACGGCTATCTCGTCGGTGAAAACGAGGAACAGACGATCATATTGGTCGATTTCCACCAATTCGAAGGCGCTGTCCGAAATTCCGTTATCGGCCTTGAAGCGTGCGATATGCGGCAGGAGCAGATCGCGCTTGCCTGCCTTGTCGAGTTTCTTCCAGGCATCGCTGTATGGCCGGTCGAAGAAATTCGTGTCCGCGTGGCGGCCAAACCGGGCCTCGGCCTCGCGCCGGACGGCGGCAACGAGACGCAGTGGAATGGCGAAGCAGGCTCCCGCATTGCGCGGCGTCACGATTCCGGCAACCGGTGCAGGGGCATCCGGATCGCGCAGCGCCTGAAGGGCGAATACCAGCCCATGCTCCACGACCTCGCGCACAGGGGCACCAAGCGCGTGAGCGCAAAGCAGATCCAGGACAGCGCTTTCAGGCGCTTCCGGCGGTGCACTGAAATGCGCTTGAGCAACGGTCTCCGAGGCATTTTCAAGCGTCAGCGTCAGGCTCATGCCATCCGCTTCCACAATGATGCTCGGTGCGTCCGATGCCGGCGCAGTTCCCGCATGGGCGAGGTGACCGAGCCGATCCGCGATCGGTCGGGCGAACGCCTCGGGAATGTCCGCGCGGCTGCTCACCGGCGCCTCACGCTGTAATGCTGCTGATATGGACAAGGCAATAATCCTCGTGGTCCTCGATCGAGACGTCGGAGATCGGGGTGAGCGCGTTCTTCAGGTCGTCAGTCCGGCCAGCCGGCAGGGTGTCGCGATTGACCCGGACGGTGAAACTCTGGACGCCGAATGCGCCGGCTGCTTCGGCCATGTTCAGGATGCTTGAGACCGTGTCCTCGTCCGGGACCCACATCTCCAGAAAATCCAGATCCACACCGTGGCTGCGCAACTGGTTCAGCAAGCGGTTCTCATAGGATTCGACAAGCTGTTCGTAGTTGATGGCTTGCTCGCTCATCTGTCTCTCTCCGGCATCACGCGGCCGCTGCAAGGAAGGCGTTGACCGCGTCCGCCACCCGGCGAATTTCGTCTTCGGTCAGGTTCTGATGGATCGGCAGGGTGATGATCCGTTCCGACTGCAATTCAGTGACCGGGAAATCTCCTGCCTTGTGACCCAGATAGGCCGCGGCCGGTTGCAGATGGATCGGCACCGGATAGTGGATTGCCGTTCCGATCCCGAGACTGGAAAGGTGCGCCTGCAAGGCATCCCGGTGGTCAACCTGAATGACGAAGGTGTGGAAACTGTTGAACTCGATGTCACGGCAGGGCGGTGAGAAAGCCAATGCGGGATTGAGTAGGGCCCGATAGAGCGCGGCATTGTTCCGCCGCCGCTCGATCAAATCGTCCATTTTGCCGAGCCGGTAATGCAGGATCGCCGCCTGGATCTGGTCCATGCGTGAGACCGACCCGAACCGCGCGACCGTGTTGCGGTCGACCAGCCCGTGATTGCGGTAGAGCCGGGCATATTCCGCAATATCGTCACGGTCGGTGGTCAGGAACCCGGCATCGCCACAGGCATTCAGGTTCTTCAGCGGGTGGGCGGAGAAGCACCCGGCGTCGCCAAGAGCGCCGCTTGGTTTGCCGTCATAGAGCGAGCCGATGGACTGCGCCGCATCTTCGATAACCGCAAGCCCGTGCCGCTCGGCAATGTCCCGGATCGGCCCCATATCGGCGACCCGTCCGGTCAGATGCACCGGCATGATCGCCTTGGTTTTAGACGTGATTTTTTTCTCGATTTCCGCCGGATCGATATTCTGATCGGGCAGCACATCGGCGAAGACCGGCGTGGCCCCGACATGGGCTATCACTGCCGTCGACGCAACGAATGAGTTGGGCGGCGTGATCACTTCATCGCCCGCACCGATACCGAGCGCGGCGAGAGAGAGGATGAGCGCATCCGTTCCGGAATTCAGAGCAACGGCGTGTTTCGTGCCGCAACGCTCTGCCAGAGCAGCTTCCAGCTTGTCGTTCCATGGCCCGCCGACATACATGCCACTGGCAAGAATTTCCTCGATGATCGGCATCAGATCGTCCCGTTCCTGGGCGAACTGGGTGCCTATATCGACATAGGGGATCGGAGATTGTGTCACGATCGTATCCGGCATCTTCTTCCTGTCCATGCCAACGTCACCTGCGGGTAAAATCAGTTCCGCAGGCGCGCTGTTACTTCAAAAGCGCGGTCAATGCCTTGACCACACTGATCTTGTCGACCGAGTCACGATGCCCGACGATGCCAACCTTGATGGCCCCGGCGATATTCCCGATCAGTCCGATATTAGCAATATCCGTTCCAACCTTGGCCAGCGGTGATGTAATGGAGAAAAAAGCATCGCCCGCACCCATCGTATCGACCACCCGACGGGTGAAGGCGGGAATCTGTGTTACAGGCCCTCCGGCGTCGTAGGCGACGCAGCCATGACGGCCATGGGTCAGGATCATGCGGCGGCAATCAATCTGCTTCGGCAGGATCTCCTGGGCGATTTTCCCGAGATCGCTGAACCGGTCACCGACCGCGAGCCGGGCTTCGGGCGAGTCGATACAGAGGTAATCCGCCCGCGGATATTTCGTGATCAGATTGTAGCCGCGGTTGGCACTGTTGGTCTGGGCGTTGACGGCCAGAAATGGCGCCTTCTCGCAAATCAGATCGACGGTTGGGCCGGAGATCAGCCCGTGTCCGAAATCGGCAGCCATGACCAGATCGTACCCCGGGGCGAGTTCGGCGATCTTGGCGTTCAGGTCGGCCATCTGCTCCGGAGGCAGCGGTGAATCCTCTATGAACTGAACCTCGAAGAGTTTCCGCACATAGCTGTTGTCGACGAACCGGACTTTCCGCGTGGTCGGGGCATTCGGCCGGTAGACGGGAATGATATTCACATTCTCGCGCGACTGCTTCTTGATGAAGTTTTCGCGCGGGTCGTCCTCGCCAAGACAGGTGATGATATCGACCTGTTTGCAGAAACTGGCGACATGATTTGCGGCCGCGATGGCACCGCCTGCGAAAATCTCGATGTCCTGATAGCGGGTGGACATGATGTTTTCCTTGGACGGCTGACCCGAGGGCGAGACGTACTGGTATTCGTCCAGGATCGTATCGCCGATAAGCAGGATCTTCATGTCCTTGATGCTGTCGACCATATCGAGCAATTGCTGCAGGCCGACACGGCTCCGGACCTGATCCAGATAGTTCCGGACTTCGGGTTCGAAGACATCGACATGCCTGTTGATCAACTCGCTGGAGCTGAAGGTGATGTCGCTTGTGAAGACGATCCGGCCGCCGTGGCTTTCAACGGCGTTGCGCTCATCGACAATCTTGCCGGTGACATCCTGCTCCGCATCGACATAGTCGGAGCCCTTGATATAGGCATCAGGCTTGATCGCGTGGATCACCTGCTCCGCCGATGCCTCGTGATTGACCCCGACCCAGCTGACATATTCGAGGGCCGCGAGCATCTCGGCCCGGAGCTGATCGGTGAAGACGGGACGGCCCGGTCCCTTGTGCACATGCTCGTCGGCAGTCACGGTCACGATCAGCACATCGCCTTCCCGGCGCGCCTGCTCCAGATGCCGGACATGCCCCATATGCAGCAGATCGAAGGTGCCGTGGGCATGAGCGATCTTTTTACCTGAAGATCGAATTTTTTCCGCTATCTCAGAGAGTTCCGAGATGGGTTTGATCTTATCTCTCGCTGATGCCTGCATCCGCTTGATTCAACTGTTTAAAGACGCGTAAAGCGTATCACAGTTCCATCGCGTGCCGGGAAAAACAAATTAAGCATTAAACGCGCACACTCTTTCGCGCGGGCCTTGGTGGGAGAGACTTGCTTCGGGCCTACGAGGCGGGGTGCTTTAGGGCGCCACTCAGCAGGAACAGATTGAGGCGGCGAACCTGATCCTGGCCGATTGGCACCTCCACGGGATCGAGCCGCTGGACCCCTCCGAACCGCTCCAGGATCGGGAACGGATTATCCCATTTTGCTACCAGCAACACCGTATCACCGGGCTTGGGAAGATAACGTTCCGTCAGTTCGTAATGATGGTCCGGGTGACCGTCATAATCCCACATCTTCGGCTGGCGCTTCAGGTCGCGCAGGGCGTAGAGCAGGGAGGCCATGGTCTTGCGGTCTTCGGTCAGCCAGACGGCGTCGGGATGGGCAGCGAGGACAGGGCGGAGCTGGTCGGCCACCTGGTCCCAGGCGCGGAGCCGGCGCAGCGGATCGTTTTTCAACGGAACATCAACGCCCGGCAGATCGAGGAAGAAGAAGCCGAGCACGGCGGCAGCGGTGAGGTTGATACCGATACCGGCAACGACCAGTTTCAGGCGGTCGCGCTGGAGCAGCCAGCACACAACGAGTATCGTTGCGGCGACATAGGCCGTGGCCGCCCAGTTTGCATTCGCCCGGCTGAGGAAGGCCTGGCCGGTGATGATCAGCAGCACCGGCAGGGAAAAGCACAGCAACAGTTTTTCGATTTGTGCCGCCGGATCCCGGCGCAGCACGGCAAGCCGCCAGATCAGGGCGGCGAAGAGCACCGGGCCGAAGACACCGGCCTGGCTGCCGATGAATTCCAGCATCTTGCCGACATGGAACAGGTCGCCCTTCAGGTTGGTGTTGTCCTTCACATGGGTGAAAGTCACCCAGCCGGACTCGAAATTCCAGAACAGGTTTGGAGCGAACACGGCAAGCATGACGACCAGCGCGATCAGCGGCTTCCGGCTAACCAGCCATGACCGGTATGCGGGGGTGATCAGGGTGAACAGCACCAGACCGAGGATAAAATAGGCCATGGCGTATTTCGCGAGGAACCCGGCGCCGAGAGCGAGACCAAGCAGCAGCGGCCATCCGGGCGCATCGCTTTTCAGGCTGCGGACGAAAGCCAGCATGGCCACTGCCCAGAGGAAGAGAAGCGGCACGTCGGTGGAAATCAGCAGGCTGGAGAGGGAGACCGCCGGAAGTGTCGCGAAACTCAGTCCGGACCAGAACCCGGCTTTCCTGCTTTCGGTCAGGGTCTCGGCAATGCCGTATATGACGAGCGCCGTTCCCGCATGCAGCAAGGGCGAGGGCGCGCGGATACAGGCGGTGCCATCGCCGCAGAGCGATTGCGCGCCGGCGATGATGAAGGCGATCAGGGGAGGCTTTGTGTAGTAGCCCCACTCCAGATCGCGGCTCCAGGACCAGTATTGTGCCTCGTCGCCATGCAGGCCGAGCCCGCTGCCTGCAAGCACCGCCAGCCGCAAGGCCGTTAATACGGCAACGGCGAGGAGGAGCCACAGGAAGTAAGGGCGGCTGTCATCTTTGGTCACGGTTGGCATGCGTCGATGCTTTCCTTACGTGCCGGGCTTGCGCACCGGAGATGCCCCGCCTTAGCCGAGGCGCGCCTCCGAAACAATCGGGAATCGGTGCGGTGCGGTAAATTGACCTCGATCAGGACCGGCCGAACCCGCAGCCGGAGTTTCTTGCCGAAGTCTTCGCAACCCAGTAGGACAAATGCGATAGCGTGACAAAGAGGCGACCATGGCGATGAAGACCCTGGATGAAAAAACCTTGATGACGCTCGTGGAGGAATTTCCCGAAACGTCTCGCGAAGCCTGGATGAGTGCCGTCGGCACGGTCCTGAAGGGCGCGTCCTTTGACAAGGTTTTGACCCGTCAGACCTATGAAGGCCTGACGCTGCAGCCGATCTATACCGGCGAGGATGTGCCGTCCGGCAGAATGGCGCCTGTTCCGGCCGGCGACCGGACCGAGACCGGTTGGGACGTGCGGCAGATGCAGGCGCATGGTGATCCGGCGGAAGTTGCCAAGACGACAAAGCAGGATCTGGAGCGCGGCGCGACCTCGGTTCTGCTCCGGGTCGACCGGCCTGGCGTGGATGGTATTGTCATCGCCTCGGCTGACGATCTGGACAGGGCGCTTGCCGGCATTCACCTGAATATGGCGCCGATTGCGCTCGACGCTGGCGCTTATGCGCCGGCTGTCTCCGCCATGCTCGAAGAGCTTTGGACCCGCCGCGGCTGCGATGCGGGCGAGGTCTCCGGCAGTTTCCGGATCGATCCGCTCGGCACGCTGGCCCGGGAAGGCTGGCTGCCGAAGAAAGCGGAAGAGGCTCTCGCGGAAATGGCGGATATAGCCAAGCGAACCGCCGCTCGTTACAGAAAGGTGCGATCCGTCGCGGTTGATACCGCGCCTTATTACGAGGCGGGTGCCAACGAAGTTCAGGATCTGGCCTTCGCGATGGCAACGGGCATTGCCTATCTGCGTGCGCTGACCGCTGCGGGGCTCGGTGTTGCGGAAGCGGCGAAGCAGGTGGAATTCACCTTTGCGCTCGGTGTCGATGTCTTTCAGGGCATCGCCAAATTGCGTGCGGCGCGGCGGCTTTGGGCGCGGGTGCTGGAAGCGTCCGGCGCCGATCCCGTGGAAGCACCGATGAGCCTGCATGTGGTGACGGCGGAGCGGGCGATTGCCGGGCGGGATGTCTGGATCAACATGCTGCGTGCCACTGTCTCGACCTTCGCTGCCGGTGTCGGCGGCGCGGACAGCCTGACGGTGCTGCCCTACGATCATGCGGTTGGTCTGCCGGATGGATTTGCCCGCCGCATTGCCCGCAACACCCAGATCATTCTGATGGAAGAGTCCGGCCTGCACCGGGTAACCGATCCGGCGGGCGGGTCCTGGTATGTGGAGCATCTGAGCGGCGAATATGCTGTCCGGGCCTGGGATATCCTGCAATCCATTGAGGCCGATGGCGGCATGGCGGCTGCGCTCTCCTCGGGGAGGGTCGCGTCCATGGTTGCCGATGGCTGGGCCGAGCGGGAACGGAACCTCGCCCGTCGCAAGGACGAGGTCACCGGCGTCAGCACCTTCCCGAACTTGAACGAGGAAACGGCAACAGGACTTGCCTGTGACCGGGACGCGCTGCGCGCGGCTCTTGAGCAAGGTGCTCTGCCGGATCATGCCAAGGCTGGTGTGGAGATGGCGCCGCTTGCCCGGCACAAACTCGGCGAAGGGTTCGAAGCATTGCGGGCTGCGAGCGATGCGGCGCTTGAGAAATCAGGTGCCCGGCCTCGGATCTTCCAGGTCAATCTCGGCACGCCGGCGGATTACACGGCGCGGGGAACCTTCGCGCAGAACTATTTCGCGGCGGGCGGTATCGAAAGCGTTCCGGCGGAAACTGGCGGCAATGATGTCGGAGCTGCATTCGAAAAGAGCGGCTGCCGTTTTGCGGTTCTCTGCTCCTCTGATAAAATCTATGGCGACGCTGCGGTGGAAACTGCGGCGGCTCTGAAAAAATCCGGCGCGGAACGCATTCTTCTGGCGGGCCGCCCTGGCGAGAATGAAGAAGCCTGGCGGGCTGCGGGGATCGACGGTTTCATCTATGTCGGAGACCAGACCCTCGCGACGCTTCGTGAGTTGGCAGCTGGATTGGGAGTGATCGAACAATGAGCGCGATACCCGATTTCTCAACAGTCTCACTTGGCGATCCTGCGGGCGGTAGCTCTGCTGCGGACGGTGCCGTCTGGGAGACCCCGGAACGGATCGAGGTCAAGCCGCTCTACACGGCAGAGGACATCGAAGGCCTCGATTTCCTGAAGACCTGGCCGGGCCTGCCGCCGTTCCTGCGCGGCCCCTATCCGACCATGTATGTGAACAAGCCCTGGACGGTCCGGCAATATGCCGGTTTCTCCACGGCGGAGCAGTCAAACGCCTTCTACCGGCGCAATCTCGCGGCGGGTCAAAAAGGGCTCTCGGTAGCTTTCGATCTGGCCACGCACCGGGGCTATGACAGCGATCATCCGCGCGTCGTCGGCGATGTCGGCATGGCCGGGGTCGCAATCGACAGCATTCTCGATATGCGCCAGCTGTTCGACGGCATCCCGCTCGACCAGATGAGTGTGTCGATGACCATGAACGGCGCCGTGCTGCCGGTCATGGCGCTCTATATCCTCGCAGCGGAAGAACAGGGCGTTTCGCCGGAGAAGCTCAGCGGCACCATTCAGAACGACATTCTGAAGGAGTTCATGGTCCGCAATACCTACATCTATCCGCCATCACCCTCGATGCGGATTATCTCCGATATCTTCGGCTATACCTCGACGAAGATGCCGCGTTTCAATTCGATCAGCATCTCCGGCTATCACATGCAGGAAGCTGGTGCGACGGCGGACCTGGAGCTGGCCTATACGCTGGCGGACGGGGTGCAATATGCCCGCGCGGGCATGGAAGCAGGGCTCGGTATCGATTCATTCGCGCCGCGTCTGTCCTTCTTCTGGGCCATCGGCATGAACTTCTTCATGGAAGTCGCCAAGATGCGGGCCGCGCGCCTGCTCTGGGCCCGGCTGATGAAGCAGTTCGACCCGAAGAGCCCGAAAAGCCTCAGCTTGCGGACGCATTGCCAGACTTCGGGCTGGTCGCTGACCGCGCAGGACGTGTTCAACAATTCGGTCCGGACCTGTGTCGAGGCGCTGGCCGCGACGCACGGCCATACCCAGTCCCTGCACACCAATGCACTGGATGAGGCGCTGGCCCTGCCGACGGATTTCTCCGCCCGCATCGCCCGCAACACCCAGCTGCTGATCCAGCAGGAAACCGGCACTTGCAACGTCATCGATCCATGGGGCGGCAGTTATTATGTCGAACGGCTGACACACGACCTGGCGCAGCGGGCCTGGACCCATATCGAGGAAGTCGAGAGCTTCGGCGGTATGGCTAAGGCGATCGAGGCCGGTATCCCGAAAATGCGGATCGAGGAAGCCGCCGCCCGCACCCAGGCGCGGATCGACAGCGGCCGGCAGACCATCGTCGGCGTCAACAAGTACCGCACGGACGAGCTGGATAATGTCGAGGTGCTGCGGGTCGATAACCAGTCGGTGCGCCGCCAGCAGCTCGAGAAGCTGGAGCGCCTGCGGGCCGAGCGCGACGAAAGCGAGACGCGGCGTCAACTGGACCGGCTGACGGAATCAGCCGGCTCCGGCGAAGGCAACCTGCTTGAGATCGCGGTCGACGCGGCCCGGGCCCGGGCGACCGTCGGGGAGATTTCCGATGCGCTGGAGAAAGTCTACGGGCGGCATGTCGCGGAGGTGAAGACCGTGTCAGGTGTATATGCGAGTGAAGTCGGCAAGGGTGCCGAGTCCGTCGAACGGGTGCTGAAGGCGGTCGATGGTTTCGAAACGGTTGAAGGCCGGCGCCCCCGTATCCTGATCGCCAAGATGGGCCAGGACGGCCATGACCGGGGCCAGAAGGTGATCGCCTCGGCTTTCGCCGATCTCGGGTTCGACGTCGATATCGGCCCTCTGTTCCAGACCCCTGAAGAAGCGGCGCGGCAGGCGGTGGAGAACGACGTGCATGTGATCGGCGCCAGCTCGCTTGCCGCCGGTCACCTGACGCTGGTTCCGGCGCTGAAGGCGGAGCTGGAAAAGCTGGGACGCGGGGATATCCTGATCGTGGTCGGTGGTGTGGTGCCGCCGCAGGATTACGACGCGCTCTATGCCGCTGGCGCCAAGGCGATTTTCCCGCCGGGCACGGTGATCAGTGACGCCGCGGTGGATTTGATTGCCAAGATCGGCGAAGTGCTCGGCCACTCAGTCGAGGCGGCGTGAGCCTTCACCCTGTTCGCGTGGAATAGATGACCTCTCAGCAAACCGGCGCTGTGGTAAAGCGGCGCCAGATGAGCGTTGATGATTACGTCTCCGGTGTCCGTGCGGGCGATCGCGCTATCCTGGCGCGTGCCATTACCCTGATCGAAAGCCGCAATCCGGTGCATCGAAGCCAGGCGCAGGAAGTTTTGCAGGCATTATTGCCTTTCTCGGGTGAAGCGCGCCGAGTTGGCATCACCGGCGTGCCGGGTGTGGGCAAAAGCACCTTCATCGAGGCGTTCGGCAAGATGCTCACCGGAGCCGGGCACAAGGTTGCGGTGCTGGCGGTGGATCCGTCGAGCAACCGGACCGGCGGCTCGATCCTTGGCGACAAGACGCGGATGCAGGAACTCGGGCGCGATCCTGATGCCTATATCCGGCCCAGCCCGTCCGCGGGCACGCTCGGCGGCGTAGCGCGGGCAACGCGGGAAACCATGGTGATCTGCGAGGCGGCCGGGTTCGACCATGTGCTGGTGGAGACGGTGGGCGTTGGTCAGTCGGAGACGGTTGTCGCCGAGATGGTGGATTTCTTTCTCGTCCTGATGCTGCCGGGCGCCGGGGATGAGTTGCAGGGTATCAAGAAAGGCGTGCTGGAGATCGCGGACATGATTGCGGTCAACAAGGCGGACGGAGACAACAAGTCCCGTGCCCGCCGGGCCGCCTCCGAATATCGCCGGGCGCTGGAGATCATGAAACCGGCCAGCCCGAACTGGCAGCCGCCGGTGACGACCTGCAGCGCACTTGGCGGGGAAGGGCTCGCCGATATTCTGGCCGAAATCGTCCGGCACCGCGAGACGCTCAGCGCCACTGGGGAGTTTCAGGCAAAACGCCAGAGCCAGCAGGTGCGCTGGATGTGGTCCATGGTCCGGGAACGGCTGATGGCACGCTTTGAGGAAGATGAGGCGGTGCGTGCACTCGTGGCCGGCCTTGAAGCTGATGTCGCGGGCAGTCGCCAAACCGCGAGTGCTGCCGCCGACCGGTTGTTGCAGACTTTCGGCCTGTCGCCGTCTCCTGAAGCCGGATGACGGATTTCGATTTCCTGAAGTGACCGCACCCCCTATTCTCGCGGGCTTCGTCAAAGAGGCACTTGTTCGATGACCACGCTCAACTCCATTTTGCTTTCCCCGGATGCGCTCGTCCGTGAAGCGTTGGTGCAAATCGATGTCGGGGCATCCCAGCTTGCCATCATCGTGGACGGTGATCGCCGCGTCATCGGTGTGGTGACGGACGGGGATGTTCGCCGGGGGCTGTTGGCCGGCGTGACACTCGACGATACGGTCGAGAAGATCATGAACCGGAATCCCAAACTCGTTCCGGTGGACGCGTCAGATGATGAAATTCAGGCTCTGATGCGCCGGGAAGTAATCCATCAGGTGCCGATCGTCGATAGCGAGGGGCGGATCGTCGCCTTACGCACTATCGATACCTTCGTTGCCGCCGAACGGCTGGAGAACAAGGTTGTGCTGATGGCGGGCGGCCTTGGTAAGCGGCTTCGTCCCCTGACGGAAACAGTGCCCAAGCCGATGTTGCCGGTTGGCGGGCGTCCGTTGCTGGAAACCCTGGTCCAGTCCTTTGTCGATCAGGGGTTCTATCGTTTTGAGTTTTCGGTGAACTATCGGGCTGAGGCCATCGAGGCGCATTTTGGTGACGGCTACAGGTTCGGCGCTGAGATCGGCTATCTGAGAGAGACGGATGCCCTTGGCACGGCGGGCTCTCTCTCTTTGATGAAGAATCGTCCAGACTCGCCGTTCTTTGTCATGAACGGGGACATCCTCACCTCCATAAATTTCCGGCATATGCTCGACTTTCACAGGGAAAGCGAGGCCTCCGCGACCATGGCGGTATTCGAAAAAGGGTTCGATATCCCCTACGGGGTCGTGGACCTGGATGGGGATCGTCTGGTTGCAATCAGAGAAAAGCCCACCCACAATTTCTTCATCAGCGCGGGGATTTATGTTCTCGAACCCAGTGTGCTGGACCGGATTGAAGCGGGTAAAATACTGGATATGCCGGATCTGTTTTCCCGTATGATCGAGGGCGGTGAAACCATCAGCGCTTTCCCGATCCGGGAATATTGGCGCGATATCGGCCAGCATCAGGATCTCGACCGGGCCGAAGAGGACTTCCCGCAGGTCTTCGCCGGTAAGTAGGGCTTTCTCAGGCCCTGACGTTGACAAGAGCCCGGTTCCAAGCCAAGTCAGAGCCAGATCGAGAATACAGGAAGAGACATGGTTGCTGAGACCGAGATGCAGGCTCCGGAGCGGACGATAGCGGAGGAGCAAGAAGAGCTGATTTCCGAGTTCGCTTTCTTCGACGACTGGATGGACCGCTATCAGTATCTGATCGATCTCGGGCGCAAGTTGCCGCCGCTGGATGAGGCGTTCCAGCGGGACGAGTTCAAGCTGAAAGGCTGTCAGAGCCAGGTCTGGCTTGTCGGCGAGCGGCATGGCGAGCGGCTGGTTTTCAAGGCCATCAGCGACGCGGCCATCGTCTCCGGTCTGATTGCCATCATCCTGCGGATTTACAGCAACAGGACGGCGGAGGAAATTCTGGCGACCGAGCCTGATTTCATCCGCGAGGTGGGTCTCGAGGAGCACCTGAGCCCGACCCGCAAGAACGGTCTCGGCGCCATGCTGAGCAAGATCAAGGCCGAGGCGCGCGCCGCCAGCGGCGGATAGGGGCGTCCCCGTGAGCGGTATCGACGCGATCTATCAGGACAAGATCCTGGCCTACGCGGCCGACATCCCGCGGCTCGGCAAGCTGCCGGACGCGACACACAAGGGTGAGGCGGTCAGCCGGGCCTGCGGCAGTGAAATCAGTGTCTACCTGAAACTCGAAGACGGGCTGATCACCGATTATGCGCAGAAAGTCGATGCCTGTGCGCTTGGTTCAGCCGCTGCATCCATCGTGGCGCGCTCGATTGTTGGCGCCACACCCGCAGAAGTCGAGCAGGCCCGAGATGAAATGCGCGCCATGCTGAAGCAGGATGGCCCTGTTCCCGGTGGAAATTTTGCGGAACTTGGCTTATTGCAGTCCGCGCGGTCTCTGACCAACCGGCACAGCTCCATGCTGCTGGCACTGGACGCTTCGGTCAGGGCTTTGAAGTCTAAATAATCAGCCGCGCAAACGCGGTGTTCTGGGATGAGATATGGCGATTGCACTCGTAACCGGATCGGCGGGCCTGATCGGCGCTGAAGCTGTTCGCTTTCTGGCTGGAAAAGGCCTTGATGTCGTCGGTATCGACAATGACATGCGGGCTTATTTCTTTGGCGCGGAAGCCAGCACGGACTGGAGCCGGGCGCAGCTCGAAACCGGTCTGAAGGGCCAGTACCGGCATTTCACGGCCGATATCCGCGCGCTGGACGCTCTGGAGCCGGTGTTCCGGGAATATGGCGCAGACATCGCCCTGGTATTGCACACGGCCGCGCAGCCGTCCCATGACTGGGCCGCGCGGGAGCCGATCACAGACTTCACCGTGAATGCCAACGGCACGCTGAACCTGCTGGAACTCACCCGCAGACATTGCCCCGAGGCCGCCTTCATCTTCACCAGCACGAACAAGGTTTATGGCGATACGCCGAACCGGCTGCCGCTGGTCGAGCTGGAGAGCCGTTGGGAGATTGACCCGTCCCATGCTTTTCATGCCGATGGCATCGACGAAAGCATGAGCATTGATGCCACCCTACATTCCCTGTTCGGCGCCTCGAAGGTGGCCGCTGACGTGCTGGTGCAGGAATATGGCCGCTATTTCGGGCTGAAGACCGGTGTGTTCCGGGGCGGCTGCCTGACCGGTCCGGGCCATTCAGGCGCGGAGCTGCACGGCTTCCTCGCCTATCTCGCCAAATGCGCTCTCACGGGGCGGGCCTATACGGTGTTCGGCTACAAGGGCAAGCAGGTCCGGGACAATATCCATTCCCACGATCTGGTGAATGCTTTCTGGCACTTCTTCCAGGCGCCGCGTACGGGCGAGGTCTACAATATCGGCGGCGGCAGGCATGCGAACTGCTCGATGCTGGAGGCCATCGCCATGGCGGAGGAGATCTCCGGAAAGGCCTTCAACTGGTCCTATTCGGAGGAGAATCGCGTCGGCGATCATATCTGGTGGATCGGCGATATCTCCAAGTTCAAGCAACATTACCCAGACTGGAGCCTGCAATACGATATGCGGGGGATCATGGAACAGGTGATCGACGGACAACGCGCGCGATTGGTAACTGCAGTATAATTCATTGAAATAAGACCATTTTAGGCCTCTATCGGGTTTTCAACTTCACAGATTGATTCTTAGAATCGTTCTAGTTTGTTGAAAGGAAAAAGATTTTCCTTGCGTTCCGGGGGCGGAATCATATCCTGCCGGTGTATTCGAACGGTGGTTTTTGGTGGAACAGATCATGAGTTCATGTGACGAAGAACTGGGCTGCGGGCCGACGGACACCTGCTACAGGGCCGTGAAGACCGCCTATAGCCAAATGAAAATGCTGGGGCAGAAGGAGCAGATTTGCTTCAATTCCGCCGTTGCCGTTTATCGCCACCATCACCCGGAAGTTCCGGTTGATCGCGCACCCTACGTGATCGCCGACTGGCTCGACTGAGCCGGGCGCCGCACGGGCCAAGCACACCAAGATTTGAAAAGGACGCTTTCGAGCGTCCTTTTTGCTTTCAGGCTCCGATTTCACCCCGTTTGAGTGACGCATGACGTGTCAGCAGCATCCGCCGCACGAATGCGATCACGAACAGCCCGCTCAGGATCAGGATGATGGTCGGGGCGGGAGCGCTGTCGATGAAGAAGCTGAGATAGGTGCCGAGCAGCATGGAGAGCATGCAGACGCCGATTGCGACCATCAGCATGGCGCCGAACCGGCGCACCAGGAGGAAAGCGATGGCGCCGGGGGAGATCAGCAGCCCGATGGCCAGGATCAGGCCCGCGGCGGACAGTGTGGCGACGATGGTGAGGGACAGCGCCGCGAGCAGGCCATAATGCAGCCAGGCAACCGGCAGGCCGATGGCCTGGGCCTGCGCCGGATCGAAGCTGTGCAGCAGCAGGTCTTTCCATTTCAGGGCGATGGCGCCGGAAACGGCGAGCGAGATCAGACCGGCTGTCCAGAGCTCATCCGTATCGACCCCGAGCATGTTGCCGAACAGGATATGGTCGAGATGCACGTTCGTCTTGATCGAGACATAGAGCACGATGCCGATCCCGAACATGCCGGAGAACACCACGCCCATCACCGTGTCCTGCTTCACCCGGCTGTTGTGCGAGAGGTAGCCGGAGGCAAGTGAGCAGGTCATTCCAGCAAGGAAAGCGCCGATAATCAGCGGCCAGCCGAGAATATAGGCGAGCACGATGCCCGGCAGTACCGCATGGCTGACCGCATCGCCCATCAGGGCCCAGCCCTTGAGCACGAGAAAGCAGGAGAGCAGCGCCGTCGACACAGCAACCAGCAGGGAGATGTAGAAGGCGTTCAGCATGAAGCCGAACTGGAACGGCATCAGCAGGGTGTCGAGGGAGAAATCCATCAGGCGCTGTCTCCCGCTGATCGGCCATGGCGGCTTTTCAATGCGGCGGCGGCTTTTCGTTTGGCGGCGAGCAGCCCGTGCTTGGGGGCGAGGACGAAGACCACCAGGAAGATCAGGGTCTGCAATGTGACGATGATGCCGCCCGTCGCACCGTCCAGAAAGTAGCTGGCATAGGCGCCAAAGAAGCTGGTCAGCGTACCGATGGCGACGGAGGTCATGATCAGCCGGGGAAACCGGTCGCAGAGCAGATAGGCGGTCGCGCCCGGCGTCACCACCATGGCAATCACCAGGAAGGCGCCAACCGTCTGCATCGCGGCGACCACGCAGGCGGACAGCAGCACGAAAAAGACGGCTTTCAGCAGGCCGGGGCGGAGGCCGATGGAGCGGGCATGGTTCTCATCGAAGAAGGTGACCATCAGGTCCTTCCATTTCGCCAGCAGGATGGCCAGCGAGATGAACCCGATCAGGGCGAGCTGTAGCGTGTCCTCCGGCGTGATGGCGAGGATATTGCCCATGGTGATGGTCTGGATACTGACCGCCATCGGATTGATCGAAACCATGAACAGGCCGAGGCCGAAGAAGGAGGTGAAGATCAGGCCGATAATGACGTCGATCTTCAGGCCCGACCGTTCGGAAAGGAACAGCATGGCTCCGGCAGCGAGCCCGCCCGCGATGAAGGCGCCGAGGGCGAAGGGCAGGCCGAGCATGTAGGCCCCGGCCACGCCGGGCACGACGGAATGGGACAGCGCATCGCCGATCAGCGACCAGCCCTTGAGCATGAGGTAGGAAGACAGAAAGGCGCAGACCCCGCCGACCAGGGCGGAGACCCACATGGCGTTGGTCATGTAGCTGTAGGAGAAGGGCTCGAGGAGATACGCGATCACGGCTTGTTTCCGCCACGCCCGGGTTCGTTCTCGGAGCCGCGCTCCGGCAGCTCGCCGAAATGAACGAAGGGGCGCTCGTCGTCGGTAAAGATGGTGACTTCGCGCGGATCGCCATCCTCGTGCATCACTTCGCCGCCGAGGGTGAAATGACGCAGCACGCCGCCGAAGGCCCGCTCCAGATTCTTCCGGGTGAAAGTCGTCTCGGTCGGCCCGTAAGCCAGCACGGTGCCTTTCACCAGTACGGTGCGGTCGCAGAATTCCGGAACCGATCCGAGATTGTGGGTCGAGACCAGCATGACCCGGCCCTCGTCCCGCAGCTCCCGCAGCAGCTCCACGATCTGATCCTCGGTCTTCACGTCGACGCCGGTGAAGGGCTCATCCAGCAGGATAACCTGGCCGTCCTGGGCCAGGGCGCGGGCGAGAAAGACGCGCTTGCGCTGACCGCCAGAAAGCTCGCCGATCTGGCGTTTCCGGTAATCCAGCATATTGACCCGGGACAGGGCCTGCTCGACCGCTTCATGGTCGGCGGCGGAAGGGCGGCGCAGGAAGCCCATATGGCCGTAGCGCCCCATCATCACCACATCCTCGACCAGCACCGGGAAGCCCCAGTCGACATCCTCGGATTGCGGCACATAGGCGACCAGGCTCTCGCGCATGGCTTCCCTGACGGTCCGGCCGAGCAGCCTGATCTCGCCCTTGGCCGTGGGCACGAAGCCCATGATGGCCTTGAACAGGGTGGATTTCCCGGCGCCATTGACTCCGACCAGCGCTGTGACCGTGCCGCGCGGGATCTCGAAGCTGGCGTCATGGAGAGCCGTCTGGCCGTTGCGGTAAGTCACGGTCACGTCATGGGCAAAGATGCCGCCGGCACTGTCGTGATCTCTGCCGGGTCTGTTTTGCTGATCTGGACGGGTGGGCATGATTTGAAAATCCGGGGTCAGTTCGCGGTGGCGGCGGTAAGGCCGTCCGCGACGGTCCTGGCGGTGACCGTCAGAAGATCGAGATAGGTCGGCACCGGCCCGTCCGACTCGCTCAGCGAGTCGACATAGAGAACGCCGCCATATTTCGCGCCTGTCTCCCGCGCGACCTGTTTGGCCGGTGCGGTGTTCACCGTGCTTTCGCAGAACACGACCGGGATCTTGTGCTCCCGCACGCCGTCGATGACTTTCCGCACCTGTTGCGGCGTGCCGACCTGATCAGCGTTCATCGGCCAGAGATAAAGCTCCTTCAGGCCGAAATCGCGGGCGAGATAGCTGAACGCGCCTTCGCATGTCACCAGCCATCGGGAGGCTTCGGGGATTGCGGCGATCCGGGCCCTGAGCGGCTCGATGGTGCTGCGCAGCTTGTCCTTGTAGGCAGCGGCGTTGGCGGCATAGGTCGCCGCGTTGGCCGGGTCCTGCGCCGAGAAGGTTTTGGCAATGTTGTCTATATAGATGAGAGCGTTGTTCAGCCCCATCCAGGCATGCGGGTTCGGTTTGCCCTCATAGGCGCCTGTTGCGATCGGGATCGGCACGATACCGTCGGTCAGGGTGGCGGATGGCTTGCCATCGAGATGGGAGAGGAACTGCTCGAACCAGAGTTCCAGATTCATCCCGTTCCAGAGCACCAGATCCGCGCCGCTGGCCCGCACGATATCGCGCGGTGTCGGCTCATAGCCGTGAATTTCCGCGCCCGGTTTGGTGATCGAAACAACCTCCGCCGCGTCACCGGCGACATTCGCCGCCATGTCGGCCAATACGGTGAAGGTGGTGACCACTTTCATCTTGGCCGAAGCCGGGGACGAGAATGCCAGTGCGGAAACCAGAACGGCACAGAGTACGGCCAGTGCCAGAAGGCGTTTGCCGGTGTTCATCCTTCGATAAGCTCCCAAGGGTAACCTGCAAGACGGAGCAGGTTATTAAGGCGGTCCGTGCTACGATGGGCACATGACAGATATGGCTCATTTTGTTAGTGGGTCAATAAAAAATTAGTCTATGCTAAGTTTCTAGACTGAACGTAATCGGGTGAAGGGTCGGCGCGTTGGGCAGAAGTCGGGACAGCAAGATGGCGGAAGACCGGGATACACCGGTCATCGACTTGCAGGATTCGGGCAAGCGCGCGGCGCTGTTCGAGCGGATCCGGCGCGACCATAGTGTCGAAATCGCCGAGGATTATGTCGAGCTGATCGCCGATCTGATCGAGACCAACGGCGAGGCCCGGCTGGTCGATTTGGCGACCTTGCTGGGCGTCAGCCGGCCAACCGTGAACAACACGATCCAGCGCTTGCAGAAGGACGGGTATGTCGAGAGCAAGCCCTACCGCGCGATCTTTCTGACGGATAAAGGCCGGGCGGTGGCCGAGCATGCGCGCCAGCGGCACTATATGGTTCTCGATTTCCTGCACACGATCGGCGTTCCGGCGGACATCGCGGAAGCGGATGCGGAGGGGTTGGAACATCACCTTTCAGCACAAACTCTTGATTGCCTCGCCCGGGCGACCGAAGCGCTGAAACGGACCTCCGGTTCCGGCGAGAGTTAAGCGGCAAATCCATCTGTACGGCCTGGAGAATTAGCCATAGGATCACGCGTCCTTTCCGGAGCGTGCCTGCTCCTGTTCCATTCGATTGATGTCCGGGAGCCATTCGATGGCTGAATATTCCGCCGATAATGCCGCCAATAGTTCCAGCGAGCCGACCATTCCGAAGCCCGCTCTGCGGGCTCTGCCCAACCCGGGGCGCCCGCCGGTGGAGGCGGATATCGCGCGGAACAATCCGGATCTGATCATCCGGCGGATGAACCTGAATGAATCGCCGATCCAGCCCTCTCCGAAAGCCATCGCGGCAATGCAGGAGGCCTGCACCCGGGTCAACCGCTACCCCGATCCGCAATGGCGTGCGCTGACCGCGGCGATTTCGGAAGAGACCGGCATCCCGCAGCATCGCATCGTCATGGGCAATGGCAGCGACGAGGCAATCGTCTCCGCTGGCCGTCTGTCCGTCTCGCCGGGCGATGAAGTGCTGGTCCCGAACCCGTCTTTCCCGAGCTATAACAACGCGGCTGCGGTGAATGGCGGCACGCTGATAACGGTGCCGCTGAAGGCGGATGGCAGCAACGATGTCGACGCCATGATCGCCGCTGCAACGGACCGGACCCGGCTCGTCTTCGCCGCCTCTCCGAACAACCCGACCGGCAACGTGCTGAGCTCCGAAGAGGTTGAGCGGCTTGCTCTCGGCATTCCGGATACGGCTCTGCTGGTGCTGGACGAGGCCTATTACGAATTCGGCATGCATGCCGGTGGCGAGGACCATCTGAAGGTGATGGCGAAGCGCACCGGTCCCTGGGCCGTGTTCCGCACTTTCTCGAAAGCCTACGGCCTCGCCGGCATTCGGGTCGGGTACATCCTGGCCGGATCTGACGAGATCGCCATCGCCTTCCAGAAAGTGCGCAGCGTGTTCAACGTCAACGCGGTGGCCCAGGCGGGCGCGCTGGCGGCGTGGGGCGACAAGGACCACCGTCACATGCTGCTGGAGAAAACCCGGATCGAGCGGGAACGTCTGGTCGCGGGGCTGACGGCGCTCGGGGCGGAGCCGTTCCCGACGGTGGCGAATTTCGTCACCGCGAAGATGGACCGGCCGGCGGAGGAGATCGTCGCGGCGCTTCTGGAAAAAGGCGTCATGATCGGACGCCTGATGCATCCGGGATACGAGAATTATATCCGGGTGACCGTCGGCAGCGATGAAGATACCGACGGCTTTCTGGCGGCCCTCAAGGAGGTTCTGGCCGATAAGTAATCCGGTCAGCTCCCGAAGGCGAAGCGTCCAAGACGGGTAAAGGGCGCCTTCCTGTTTTCCTGCTGGAAGACCGAGATGGCGTCCACGGCGACCGGCGTTGCCAGCGCTTCGGCGCCGTGCTTCAGGATCTCCTGCATCAGCGCATCGCGCTCGCTGTCGTCCTTGATCCGCTTCGACAGGGTCATGTGGAAGCGGAATTCCCCCATCACATAGGGATAGCCCCAGCGCTGCAGCATCTGCTCCTGCTGTGCCGAAAGCCCGGCAGCCCGCCGCTTTTCGAGTTCCGCTTCACCGGGGAGTGCCCGCATCGGATCGAAATGGCGGACGCAATCGGCGGCGAGTTCCCGCATCTCCGCCTTGCTTTCCTTCTGCATCAGCGCCAGGAAGCCGGAAAGGTCTCGGGCCACGAGCTGTACCTGGAACGGCGTGCGTGCGGCCGCGAAGGCCGCGGCCTCTTCCAGCAACTGGTCGGCCGTGTTGCCGTCTCTCAGATGAAACGGCGGCTTCAGCGTGGCGTGAAAGCCATAATTATTCGCCGTTGCAGTCAGCTCGGTCTGCCGTGCGGCATCAATTCCGTCGAGCCCGGGCTGATCCAGTGCCGCGCCGCTGACCGCATCGCGGCCAAGCCAGGTCGAGCCGAAACGGTGTAGCGGGGTATCGCTGTCCGGCGCGAAATAGATCGCATAACGCGAACCATCCGGGTTTACCGCCGGGGCGAATGCAGGGAACTGGGGCGAGTTGCTGGTCATGGTCAAATTGACTCCGAAAGGGTCATCTTACTGTCAGGCCGACCGTGTATAGTCGGGCTCTTATGGCATGGTGCTGGCTTTTGGAGAAGTGCGTTGGGGGCGTTGGTTCAGGGGGCTCGGGTTCTGGTTCCGGGCGAGGGACTTGTTGAGACGAATGTGCGGATCGAGGACGGGAATATCGCCGAAGTGGGCGGTGATGCGGGGCCGGGTGACCGGCTTGTCGATGCGCGCGGTTTGCTGCTTCTGCCGGGCATCGTCGATCTTCATGGCGATGCGTTCGAGCGTCAGATCATGCCCCGGCCGGGGGTGCATTTTCCGATGCAGGTGGCTTTCGCCGATACCGACCGGCAACTGATCTCGAACGGCATCACCACGGCCTATCATGCCGTGACCTTCTCGTGGGAGCCGGGCCTGCGCGGCCGGGATACCGTGATCGCGATCCTGGACGGGCTGGAGGAAGCCCGGCCCCGGCTGCTGGCGGATTCCCGCTTTCACCTGCGCTTTGAGCTGTACAATCTGGATGTCGCGGACGAGGTGGCGGACTGGATGCAGCGCGGCCGGGTCGATCTGCTGGCCTTTAACGAGCATATGGCGCCGATCCTGCGCAAGGCCGACCGGGGAGAGCCGCTGGGCACCTATACCGGCCGCACCGGTCTTTCAGAGGAGGATTTTCTCGCTCTGGTACGCAGCCTCGATGCCCGTACGGATGAGGTTGCGCCAACCGTGAAGCGGTTGGCCGAGCTCGCCAGGACGCACAATATTCCGATGGCATCCCATGATGACCGAACCCCGGACGAGCGCCAGCATTTCAACGCGCTTGGCTGCGGTATCGCCGAATTTCCGCTCACGCTGGAGGCGGCGGAGGAAAGCCGCAAGCTTGGCAATACTGCGATTTTCGGGGCGCCGAACGTGTTACGCGGTGGCAGCCATATGAAGGATGGCGGGATACGCGCGGCCGATGAAGTTCGGGCCGGACGGTGCAGCGCGCTGGTGTCTGACTATTATTATCCGGCCTTGCCGCAGGCGCCGTTCATCCTGGCCGAGGCCGGGGATGCCCCGCTGGAACAGGCCTGGGATCTTGTCTCGCGCAACCCGGCGAAGGCAGCCGGTCTTGATGATCGCGGAGAAATCCTCCCCGGCAAGCGCGCCGATTTCCTTCTGGTGGCACCACCGGATGGCGGAAGGGCGACGGTGAAGGCGACTTTCTGCGCGGGTAAACCGGTTCTGGTCTCGGACTGGATCTGACGGCGGCACTAAATCGCAATACTCTTGTGAATGCGGTCTTGGCCACCTATTGCATCGAGGCTATCTTGTTGGGTTAGGGAGAGACTTTATTTTTCAACCTATGTGGCTGAGTGGATAAACGTGACGTCGACAGAGAGACGAAAATCCAGCGCGGTGATTAACGGAGAAACCGTATTTGAACGCCCGGCCGTGGGGCGGCTGGTTTCTCACTGGAGGGAGGTTTGCGGGGATCGTATGGCTCCCCGGCGGGACGAAGTCGATCCGATAGATCTCTTCGAGTTTCTGCCGCATATCGCAATGATCAAACCGCTCGATGCCGGGGCGGATTTTCAGTTCAGTCTGATAGGTACGGGCCTCGTTAAACTCTATGGCCTGGTGACCCGGCAGAACGTGTCGCGCATCGAGTGCGGCCCGGAGATCCGGGAAGCGCTTCAGGAGAGTCTGCAGCTCTGCATGTCGGAGAAAGCGCCGGTGCACGATATTTGGCGGAACGTGCGGACGCTCTCGCAAGTCGATGTGACGATTGAGGTCGCGTTCGTGCCGATATCCGAGGACGGGATCGAAGTCAGCCGGATCCTCGGATACCACATCATTCTGAACTGACGCCTATTCGAGGCCGATGGCGCGCTTGTAAAGCTCGAGCAGGTGCTCCTGCTCCTGCAGGTCGTCCTTGTCCAGTTTCCGGAGCTTCAGGATCTGGCGCATTGTCTTGACGTCGAAGCCGTTGCCCTTGGCTTCGGCGAAGACATCCTTGATGTCTGCCGCGAGGGCCGCTTTTTCTTCTTCGAGCCGCTCGATCCGTTCAATGTAGGAAACAAGCTGTTCCGCAGCGATGCCGCCGACTTCAGTCATGGAATATCCCCGTCAATAGAAGAAAAATCGCCCGGACAATAGTTGCGGCGCTCGATCCCATCAAGCGCCGTCGCGGGCCTCAGTGATTTTGTTTCGCCATCTCGGCGTCGAATGCCTTCTTCTGGTCACCGCTGGCCTCTGACTGGTACTTCGCCTTCCACTCGTCATAGGGCATGCCATAGACGATTTCGCGAGCCGCGCCGTAATCGAGCTCCAGGTCCCGGGACTCGGCTTCCGCCAGATACCATTTCGACAGGCAGTTGCGGCAGAACCCGGCGAGGTTCATCAGGTCGATATTCTGCACGTCCTTGCGTTCGTCCAGATGCGACAGCAACCGGCGGAAAGCCGCTGCTTCCAGCTCCAGCCGTGTCTGGTCGTCGAATTTGTCTGCCGGATTACCCATGATGTCTTCTCCCTCGGTCCTGCGGTTCCGTTCTCTTCCCGAAGAGACGGAGAGTCATAGAGTAAGCGACGAAACCGCGATTTCCAGTGCATTCCCGAAAACCCGCGCCCATTTGTGCGCGCCTTCCCGGGTGGCGACAAGGTCCTGTCTGAACTCGACCCCGATATGGGGATGTCCGGCCGCTTCCGGATGCTCGTACAGGGAGTACCCGCCATCGCGTCCGGAATAGGGCTCGTTATCGCCGATGGTGAGCGCGGAATCGCCGCGCAAGGCCTCTATGACCGGGCGGGCGAGCCGTTCGTCCCGGTTCCAGATGATGCCGATCTCCCAGGGGCGCGGCGTGCCCTTGTCCTGCATCATCGGTGTGAAACTGTGCAGGGCGACGATGACCGGGCTGCGTCCGTCCTCTGCCATCGCGGTCATCCTTTTGCGGATGGCCCGGTGATAAGGCTCGAACAGCTTGATTCGCCGCTGCTCCCGGTCTTCCGGGGAAAGCCCGATGTTGCCGGGAACCCGTGTTCCGTCGGCAACCTCCGGCATTGAGCCTTCGGTGCCGGGCACCCGGTTGCAATCGATCACCAGCCGGGAAAAATTCGAATGGACGAGCGGCGCGTCGAACCGGTCGGAGAGATACTCCGCGATCCAGGAAATCCCGATATCGTAGCCGATATGCCGGGCGAGTTCGGCTTTCGGCAGGCCAAGATTGTTCAGGGAGACCGGGACACGGTTCCGGTGATGGTCCGAAATGAACAGGATCGGGGAGCGGCCATCGGGATTGCGTTCGCCGAACGCAACAGGGTCCCGGCCAGTCAGGATGGCGGTCATGATATTCCGGAAAGTCAGGTTTGTGTGCCGCTGCGATCTAGCCGCTTTGCCGCCCGGTGACAAGTGAATGCAGATGGCTTGTCCGGGGCAGGCCACAAGATTAGACTCCGGCCTCTTTTCGGGGGATTGGTCGGGGAATGGGTATGGCGTCGCAGGTCGTGTTCTTGAGGGAATTGTTTGATGCCGCCGTTGCCGCGGCGGACCCGGTCCGCTGCCTGCGGCCGTTCCTCGACCGGGTGTTCGAAGAGCCGGTGAAGGGCCGCATCGTCATCCTCGGCGCGGGCAAGGCAAGCGGGGCGATGGCGAGGGCGGTTGAGGATTATCTTGTCGAGACCCTGCCGGGGCGCACCTTCGAAGGGCTTGTCGTCACCCGTTACGATCATGCGGTGCCGTGCGAGAAGATCGAGATCGTCGAGGCCGCCCATCCGGTGCCGGACGAGCAGGGGCGTGCAGCGGCCGCCCGCATTCTGGAGATTGCCGGAACGCTCGGTGCCGATGATCTTGCCGTCTGCCTGATCTCGGGCGGCGGCTCCGCGCTGCTGACGGCGCCGGCGGAAGGTCTTTCCTTCGAGGAGAAGCAGGATCTGAACGGGGCGCTGCTGAAATCCGGCGCGACCATTCACGAGATGAACTGCGTCCGGAAGCATCTTTCCGCGATCAAGGGCGGCAGGCTGGCAGCGGCGGCTGCCCCGGCCCGGCTGGTGACGCTGGCGATATCCGATGTGCCCGGCGACGATCTGGATGTGATCGCCTCGGGCCCGACCGTGCCGGACCCGTCCACCCTGGCGGATGCCCGGGCGATCCTGGCGAAATACAGCATCGATCTGCCCGAGCATGTCGCGGCATTGCTGATGGATGCGGCCTCGGAGACACCGAAAGCCGGCGATCCCGCTTTCGAGCGCACGGAAACGCATCTGGTCGCGGCACCGCAACGCTCGCTGGAAGCGGCGGCGGAGCATGCGGCGGCGAAGGGGTATGGCGCACTTATTCTCGGCGATGCCATCGAGGGGGAAAGCCGGGAGGTGGCGAAAATGCACGCCGCCATCGCGGCCCAGGTCGCCCGGCATGGCCAGCCTGCGGGGGCGCCCCTGGTGCTGCTTTCCGGCGGCGAGACGACGGTGACCGTGCGCGGCTCCGGCCGGGGCGGGCGTAATGCCGAATTCCTGCTCTCGTTGCTTGTCACCCTGCAGGAGCGGATGCCCGATTGTCGCCACAGGATCTCCGCGATTGCCTGCGATACCGATGGTATTGACGGGACGGAAGACAATGCGGGCTGTATCATGAGCGGCGAGATTTTCGACCGTCTGGAGGATGGTCTCGACGATCCGAAACCCTATCTCGCCGATAATGACGGATACGGGTTTTTCGAGAAGGCCGGTGGCCTTGTGATGACGGGGCCGACTCTGACGAATGTGAACGATTTTCGCGCCATCCTGATCGAGTGACCGGAGCGACCGTCCGTCGATCCTCGTGAATGACGATTTGAATTGTAACCGTGGTCGCGTTTAACTGGCATCATGAGAAGATATAGAAAGACGAAGATCGTCGCGACCCTGGGGCCGGCGAGCTCAACCCCGAAGCGCATCGAAGAGCTCTTCCGGGCCGGGGTGGATGTTTTCCGCCTGAATTTCAGCCATGGCTCGCATCGCGATCATGCCGAGCGCCTGCGGGTGATCCGGGAGCTTGAGAAGGCGACCGGCCGGCCGATCGCGGTCATGGCGGATCTACAGGGCCCGAAGCTCCGTATCGGAAGCTTCGCGGACGGCAAGATCGAATTGAAGGCGGGCGCCAAGTTCCGCGTCGATCTGGACCGGGCCCCCGGTGACCAGAAGCGGGTCTGCCTGCCGCATACGGAAATTTTCGAGGCGCTGGAGAAAGGCACCGATCTGCTGCTGGATGACGGCAAGATCCGGCTCACCGTGACCAAATGCGGTGACGGGTTCGCCGAAACCAAGGTGATCACCGGCGGGCCGCTCTCCAACAACAAGGGCGTCAATGTTCCCAATGTCATGCTCGGGCTCTCGCCCCTGAGCGCCAAGGACCGGACGGATCTGTCCTTCGCTCTCAGTCTCGGCGTGGACTGGGTCGCGCTCTCCTTCGTGCAGCGCCCGGAAGACGTGGCGGAAGCGCGCAAGCTGATCGGCGACCAGGCCTCGATCATCGTCAAGCTGGAGAAGCCCCAGGCAATCGACCGACTGGAGGAAATCTGCGAGCTGACGGACAGCGTCATGGTCGCGCGCGGGGATCTCGGCGTGGAGATGCCGCCGGAAAAGGTGCCGATGCTGCAGAAGCGCATCATCAAGCTGTGCCGGACGCTCGGCAAGCCGGTGGTGGTGGCGACGCAGATGCTGGATTCCATGGTGAGCAGTCCGACCCCGACCCGGGCCGAGGCCTCGGACGTGGCGACGGCGGTCTACGATTCCGCCGATGCGGTCATGCTGTCGGCTGAATCGGCGGCGGGCGAGTATCCGGTCGAGGCGGTGGAGATGATGAACCGCATCATCCGTGAGGTCGAAGGCGACCGGGTTTACCAGCAGATCATCAATGCCAGCCATGATGAGCCGGAGCCGACGGTTTCCGACGCGATCACGCTGGCGGCACGGCAGGTGGCCGAGACGGTCAATGCGTCCTGCATCGTGACCTACACGACCTCCGGCTCGACCACGATCCGCGCTTCGCGGGAACGCCCGGCGGTGCCGATCCTCTGCGTGACCGCGAATGAGCGGACGGCACGGCGTCTGGCCATGGCCTGGGGCGTGCACGCGGTGCATGTCGAGCAGGAACAGCGCTTCTCGGCTGTGGTGAAGCGGGCGGTCGAGGTGGCGAAAGCGGCGGAATTCGGTGGTACGGGCGACAAGATCGTGATTACCGCCGGGGTCCCGATGGGCACGCCGGGCTCGACCAACGTGCTGCGGGTCGAACGCATTCCCTGAGCCACATTTTGTGGCATAGCCTCTGGACAGGGAGAAAGGGTTTGCCTTACAAGCTGGAAACTTCTCCGGAGATTTCCATGCAGCATTTTGGCGATGCCCTGATCGAACGCGTGCGCGCGCTCGGCAATCCGCTTTGTGTTGGCCTCGACCCTTACCTCGACCGTATTCCGCCCCTGTTCCGTGACGGCGACATGTCGCCCGGCAATCCGCTGACGGCACCGGCGGTGGAAGCCTTCCTGAAGGCCGTGCTGGACAGGGCGGCGGGCAAGGCAGCGGTGGTGAAGCCGCAGATCGCTTTCTTCGAGCGGATGGGCTGGCGCGGGATCCGGGCGCTGGAGGAGGTTTGCTCCCACGCCCGCAAGTGCGGCATGCTGGTGCTGCTCGATGCCAAGCGCGGCGATATCGGCAGCACGGCGGACGCTTATGCCGGGGCTTATCTCACGGATGACGCCCCGCTGCCGGCCGATGCCCTGACCCTCAACCCCTATCTCGGCATGGATACGTTGGAGCCGTTCTTCACGACGGCGAAGGCGCATGGGCGCGGCCTCTTCATCCTGGTGAAAACCAGCAATCCGGGATCGGGGGATTTTCAGGACCTCAAGATCGGCAATCGCAGTCTCGCCGAGACTGTCGCGGACAGGCTGAACAGCCAGGCGGAAGCGCTGACTGGCGGGGAGACCGGCTGGTCCTCCCTCGGCGTGGTCGTCGGCGCGACCTATCCCGGCGAAGCGGAACGCATCCGCCAGATCATGCCGCGCACGCTCTTCCTGGTGCCGGGCTATGGCGCGCAGGGCGGAGACGCGGCCGGGGCCGTGAACGGCTTTGTCAAAGGCCCGAACGGCCTCGAAGGCGGGATTGTCAGCTCCTCGCGCGGCATCCTGTTCCCGGCCAGCGGCGATACCGCCAGCGCGGCGGACTGGGAACGCGCCATCGACGCGGCCATCGGGCAGGCCGTCAGTGAGCTCGGCGAAGCTGTCTCGGCTTAAACTGCGGCGACAGGGTTTGATCCGGTTGAAAAACCGCTCAATTTGATTCCTGTAAGGGTAAATCGGATTGCGCTGCTATAGCCGGAGGCCAATGTCCGTTTAACCTCCAGCCGTGGTGAATCAGCCCGCAAGGCGGCTGGCCGTTTTCGACCCAAAGCGGGCAGTGGTGCTGCGCGATAGGGATCGTTTCGGCATGGGCGGAGACCCGCTTGCGGGGCTCCGTGGAGCGACCGAAGGACGCGGAATAGAGCCCGGACCCAACGGGGATCGCCAAACAAGCCCGGATAAGATCGAAACTTATAACGTCATAACGCATTGATAGTATTATTAATTTTTTAAAAACTTCTCATAATTTAAGCAAGCAGCCCACAGTTAAGGCATGTTCTTACAGCTGCCACCAAAAACCATCGATCTAACTATCTAAAAAATTCCCATCATATCTCTTGACCCTCCACCAACTGGAAGGACCAGAGTCAATTATCATCAAACTAAATAGATCTGGAAGCGAGCAGACTATGGTCAATTTGTCGTCAGAAACGCGGAGTTCCGGGAAGACGATTGTTACCCGGGATCCGGTGTGCGGCATGATTGTCGAGCATAGAAAAGATGATCTGACACTCAATCATGCGGGTCACCTGTATCACTTTTGCAATCCAAAATGCCTGACCAAGTTCCAGTCCGACCCCGAGAGTTATCTGAGGAGCGAGGACCCGGTCTGCGGCATGTCGGTTGACCACTCCAGTGCCGCGCATATGCAAAAACATGGCGGGGAGAAATTTTATTTCTGCTCGTCCTTGTGCGAAGACAAATTCCTGGCAGCTCCCGATACATATATGACCGGCAGGCCAGCGCATGAGCCGATGCCGGAAGATACCCTCTTCACCTGTCCGATGGATCCAGAGATCATTCAAGAAGGCCCCGGAGACTGTCCGATCTGCGGCATGGCGCTTGAACCGTTGTTGCCCTCGGCCGACGCGGGCCCAAACCCTGAACTGATCGATTTCACCAAGCGATTCTGGGTTGGTGCGATCCTGACTCTACCCGTTCTGGTTTTGGCCATGGGGCCACACTTAGGCATACCGGTTCGCGAATGGCTCGGCGAACAGATGGCGAGTTGGGCTGAACTCGTTCTGGCAACGCCGGTCATACTCTGGTCCGGCTGGCCATTTTTCGTGCGTGGCTGGAAATCGTTCCTCTCCCGAAACCTGAACATGTTTTCCCTGATCGCACTCGGTGTCGGGGCGGCATATGGTTTCAGTTTGATTGCAACGATTCTGCCACAGACGTTCCCCGATGGCTTCAGAAACAGTGACGGGTCGGTCGGTGTCTATTACGAGGCCGGAGCGGTCATCGTGATTCTGGTTCTACTCGGTCAGATCATGGAACTGTCCGCTCGAGAAAAGACGTCGGGAGCAATCAAAGCCCTGCTGAGCCTTGCGGCAAAGACTGCGATCATTGTCCGGGACGATGGAACAGAGGAAGAGATTGATCTTGATCAAGTGGTCGTCGGCAACCGGTTACGCGTCCGACCGGGAGAAAAGGTTCCCGTCGATGGCGTCGTCCATGAAGGTCGCACATCGATTGACGAGTCGATGATCTCCGGCGAGTCTATTCCCACGGAGAAATCATCCGGAGACACCGTGACCGGCGCGACGATCAACCAGTCGGGTTCGATCATCATGGAAGCGCGTCGCGTCGGCAAGGACACCCTGCTCAGCCAAATCGTCGACATGGTGAGTCAGGCGCAACGCAGCAGAGCGCCGATTCAGCGGCTAGCTGACACCGTGGCCGGATGGTTTGTCCCTGCTGTCATCTTGATAGCGGCCACGGCTTTTGCTGCTTGGTCAATATGGGGCCCGCCACCGGCCATGGCCTATGCATTGGTTGTCGCCGTTTCGGTGCTGATCATTGCTTGCCCCTGTGCGCTCGGGCTCGCAACGCCGATGTCCATCATGACTGCGACGGGCCGAGGCGCAGAAGCTGGCGTGCTTATCAAGAACGCCGAGGCTCTCGAACGGTTTTCCGCTGTCTCTATACTGGTTGTGGACAAGACGGGCACTCTGACCGAGGGGCGCCCAAAGCTGGTTGCTGTGGAAACTGCGGAAGGATTTGACGAAACTGAGCTTCTGACGCTCGCGGCAAGCCTGGAGCGCGGCTCGGAACACCCCCTTGCCGAAGCCATCGTGAAGGGCGCAAAGGAAAGAGGTCTTACTCTACGCTCTGTCGGTGAGTTTGAAGCAATCACGGGTATGGGGGTGGTCGGCAGTATCGACGGAACTGAGGTCGCTCTCGGCAACGAAAGACTTCTTTCAAAACGAAACATTGAAACCGGAGAACTGGGCGAGGCGATCAAGGCCCGTCAAAATGACGGCGAGACAGTGATGTTCGTCGTAATTGACAAAAAGGCGGCCGGTCTTATCGCAGTGGCAGACCCGATAAAGGAAACTACACCGGCAGCACTCAAGGCGCTGCGGGATGCCGGGCTACGGATTCTTATGGCGACTGGCGACAACGCCAGGACCGCGAAAGCGGTCGCCGATCGCCTTGGAATTGCGGAGTTTCGCGCTGATGTCTTGCCGGAAGACAAGGTCAACATCGTCCGGGAGCACCAAGGGCAGGGCCAAAAGGTTGCAATGGCTGGCGACGGTGTGAACGACGCGCCGGCGCTGGCACAGGCGGATGTCGGCATTGCAATGGGTACCGGAGCCGATGTTGCAATCGAGAGCGCTGGATTCACGCTGGTAAAGGGCGATCTACAGGGCATCGTACGAGCGCGTCACCTGTCGACGGCGACGATGCGAAATATCCGTCAAAACCTGTTCTTTGCCTTTATCTACAACGCAGCCGGCGTGCCGATCGCTGCGGGTGTGCTCTATCCTGTTTTTGGGATTCTGTTGTCACCAATCCTTGCGGCGGCGGCCATGAGCCTTTCGTCGCTTTCCGTGGTCGGCAACGCGCTGCGTCTCAAACGAGTCCGGCTAAAGTAAGGCTACGTGGCACCTTACTGGGCCGCACACACCGGCGCTTACAGCTCGTGAGGAAAAAATGAGCATTCTCAAGAATATAGGTCAAGCATCAAGGGCGTCGAACCTGCCGGTCAAGACAATCCGCTACTATGAGGATATCGGTTTGGTTGTGGCTCCACGCTCCGAGAACGGTTACCGGCAGTATGGAGACATCGAGATCCACAAATTGCGCTTTGTTCAAAGAGCCCGGAGTCTTGGTTTCTGCGTCGATGATTGTCGAACGCTTCTGTCGCTTTATGAGGACTCGGGGAGGAGCAGTGCCGACGTGAAGAGACTTGCCCAGAAAAACCTGGATGAGATCGAGGTGAAGATCGTCGAATTGAGAAATCTCCGTGAGGTTCTTGTTCACCTTCTCGATCATTGCGCTGGGGACGATCGCCCTGAATGTCCGATTATCAACGATCTTTCCGGCGACGGTAGCTCCGGGAACCTTATACGTCACTAGGCTCACGCACACGGGAGGACAAAACATGCTAATCCGACAAGGTATCTGCAGCCTAACTGCTTTAGCTGGATCAGCGGCCCTCGCGCGCACCGCGACAGCAGCTCCAGGCGACGGTTTCTACGGCGAACACATGATATACGGCGGCTGGTTCATGGGGCCATTCATGATGCTGGTCGCGCTTGGACTGATCATTGTCGCAATTGTTGTCGTCAGCCGCTTGTTCGGGTCTGGAAGCAGTGCCGGCTCCGCCTTGCGCATCCTTGAAGAGCGTTTCGCACGAGGGGAAATCGACAGAGAAGAGTTCGAGGATCGAAAGAAGGCTCTTTCGCGGTGAAAGCCCGAAACATCGTACTCGGGGCCGCTGCGATCGTCGCGATTATCGGAACCGGCTTGGCCGCTTTTTATTGGCAGGGACAGAACAATACGTCGGCCCCCGCGTTGGATACCAACAATCCGGAACTCGTGACCGCCGGGAAAATCATCTACGCCGAACATTGCGCAGTTTGCCACGGACAGAATCTGGAGGGGCAGCCGTCCTGGAGACAAAGAAGAGCGGACGGGCGGCTACCCGCACCGCCTCACGATAAGAGCGGCCATACGTGGCATCACCCGGATCGCATCATCTTCGAACTGACAAAATTCGGTCCGACCGTTTTGGTGGGTAACGGATACGAGAGCGACATGCCCGGCTTTGACGAGATCCTCGACGATCGAAGCATCGTCGCCGTGCTGTCTTTCATCAAGAGTACCTGGCCACGGGAAATTCAGCAAAGGCAACAGAAAGTCACGCGTTCGGACAAGGGAGAATAATATGCGAGTCCTTACATCGACTGCGATTGCGTTAGTGGTTCTGTCCACTTCCGCATGGAGTCAGGAGGTCAGACAACCAGACCTGAAAGGTGCGGCAGTATTTGGGAAAATCGCTTACGACAAATTCTGCGCAGCATGCCATGGAATAAATGGCGTGGGGACCGACAAGGGTCCTCCATTCCTGCATCGTGTATATGCGGCGGGCCACCATAGCGACGAATCCTTCTATCTCGCAGCCCTACGCGGCGCACGAGCCCATCATTGGCGGTTCGGAGATATGAAGCCCGTTAATGGCGTGACCGAGAAGCAAGTCGAGATGATCGTTAAGTACGTTCGCGCTCTGCAACTTGCAAACGGGATCCGGTGAGAGAATGGGGGGTAGCGAAAGTGTTTCTGTACGCTTTCTTCTTGATCTGGATCAAGGCACCAAACGCTGAGATTGTCCAAGGTACTCGAAAATAGGAAGATAGAGAATGCTTGGCATTTTTGGCAGACAGAGAGCTTATTGGGCGGCACCACTTTTCGTCGCAATGGCCTTTCTGTCTCTAATTGCCAACAAAGCTGTCGTGATCGATCCGTGGGAATCCCAAGCGCATCATACCGAGTTGACCGTGCAGGATTTTGACGAACAGGACACTGATTCAGAAAACACTTCTCCCTCCGATCCGGAGGTGCGTTGTCATCTCACATTCGCTTGTCTGACTTTTATTGTCGCGAATGATGTTTTGCGGCTTTTCCATTTTATTTCGAGACATTTCCATTCCCAGTCGAATTTCCTTGGTGACGGATTGGCTGTGACTGGCTTGCTCAGGCCGCCATCGTTGAGCAAATCGGTCTAATGGCTTTTCCGAAGGCTTGGCCAATTGGCGAGCCGTTTGATGGGGCTAAGGCGTGCCTCCGTAATTCCGGGCCGCCTGGTCTCTGCCAAACAATCTGAAAAATATACAAGGACCTGATCTCTCAGGGGGGGTGAACTCTGAGGGTCACGACCAGAATCCATGGAGTGAACGATGTCGTCGAGATTTTCTCAGCGATCCCGGTGCTGTCTCGTGACAGCGAGTTCCTTTGCTAGCGCTTTGTCATCTCACCTGAAATCCACATTCTCTAAGCCATTTGGGGCGATCATTACTACCGCTATGCTAAGCGTCACCTCCAGTTTGGTTTATGCCCAGACGATTTATGTCCCGGAAGGGAGTGCCGATTCGGTTCTCGTAGTCGATGGTGCAAACGGATCTACGATCCGCCGAATTGACGGATTGGAAGCGGTCCACGGTCTGTCCGGGACGGCGAATTCCGGCGTTCTCGTCGCCGGAAGTTTCATAGAAACGGACAAACCCGTGGAGGCTCCAGCTTCCGTAACTGCTGGCGAGCATACTGCCCATCATGGGGCCTCTGGAAAATCGATCGGGCCAGCCATTGCAGGTATCAGCATCCTCTCCATCATCGACCGAGCTTCAGGAACTATCATTCGTCGATTAGAAGTTCCCGGTGCAGTACATCACACGGCGATGTCCCCAGATGGCCGCTATGCAGTTGCCACCCATCCGGGGGCCGACGGCATCTCTATAATCGATTTGAGCAACTATGAGGTCACCGGATGGGTTCCAACCGGCCCGATGCCTAATTACTCAATCATTGACCAGTCATCCCAAACGGCCTTTGTGACGAACACCGGGAACGGGACTGTAAGCGAAGTCGATCTTGCGCGCGCATTTGTTAGGCGCAATTTTCTCGCAGGAGAAGCGCCTGAGCATATGGCGTACGGACTGGGTGCCGGAACTCTTTACATCGCAGATTCCGGCACAGGCCGCGTCATCGAGCTGGATGTCAACACCGGTAAAGTTCTCCGAGACATTGCCATCGATAGTGAAGTTCACGGTCTCGATCTGTCAGATGACGGAAAACGTCTGTTTGTCGCAGTTACAGGAAGCGATGCCGTTGCGTCCATAAACCTAAAATCAGGCTCAATTACGACCTACCCCCTAGGTTCCGAGCCATATCACGTGACCACGATTCCGAATTCTGGTCAGGCTCTAGTCTCATCCAGAGCTAACCCAGAAGCTTGGGTGGTCGACATCTCGAGCGGCGCAGTGGTCAAGAGGTTCCAACTCTCCGGAGTGGGGCATCAAATGGTCGTAGTCAGATGAATGGTGGATTCGATACCGGATCTACCCTTCCTCAGTTACTCGAAGCACATTGAACGACAGCCTCGGAGCTGTCGGTTGGATGGTATAAATGAACTCCTTGTTTAATCGCAGGTCTATTGCTTACGCAGGATTTATTCTAATCGCCGGATACTTCCTCTGGACAGAGCACTCGGCCCACATTCAGTTAGCCGTACCCTACCTCCCCTATCTCCTACTTCTTGCATGTCCGTTGCTTCATGTTTTCATGCATGGAGGACACGGGCACGGCAACGAAGCTCCGGCCGATTCCGATCACAGCCCCAGATCGAAAAAAGGAAACGAAACACCGAGATCATTCGGCGAACAAGCCGGGGAGCGGAATAATGACTGAGCCGCAGGCTGACTACGGATTGTGGTCATTGGTGATCATCAATTCGGCCGTGTTTATCATTTTCGCTTTCAGCTTCTTCAAACCGCAGACGAAACGCGACTGGAGGTCTTTTGGTGCCTTCAGCGCCTTTTTGATCGCTCTATTCACGGAGATGTACGGGTTTCCTCTGACCATCTACCTGCTGTCAGGCTGGCTGCAGAGCGCCTATCCGAATATCAATTGGCTCGCTCATGATTCGGGGCATCTCCCGGAAATGATATTCGGCTGGGAAAACAATCCCCATTTTGGGCCGTTCCACCTTCTAAGTTTTCTCTTGCTCGGCATCGGCTTCCTTCTCCTATCAGCAGCATGGCCCGCCCTCCATCAGGCGCAAAAGGAGGGAAGGCTCGCCGTAGCCGGTCTCTATGCGCGTATCCGGCATCCTCAGTATGTCGGTTTCGTCGCAATCCTGACCGGGTTTCTCGTCCAATGGCCGACGCTACTCACCATCGCGATGTATCCCGTTCTGCTGTTCATGTATTGGCGCCTGTCACTGTCGGAAGAAAAGGCCGCCGAAGCCGCCTTCGGCGAAGAATATCGCCGCTATGCCGAACGGACACCCCGTTTCATCCCACGCTTCGGAGATCCGCTTCCATCGAGTGGAGGCCCTCAAAATTGACCTTCGGCTATCGCTTCACATTGCCGGTCAAACACATAGCTGCAACGGTCACGGTCATATCCATGGCCGGACTACTCTATGCGCTCGCCTCAGCGGTGCCTTGGTGGTCCGCCGACCAAATCGTGGTCAAGATCGCGGATACCGGTCAATGGGGTCCAGTGATTCTCATGCTCATCATGGCAGCCGCTGTCGTGTTCAGCCCCATACCAAGCGCCCCGATCACATTGGCGGCGGGAGCGGTCTACGGGCATCTATGGGGCACTATATACGCACTTGCTGGTGCCGAGATCGGCGCACTAATCGCATTCGAACTCGCCAGACGGTTCGGGCGAGAACGGATTGGCCGCTGGATCGGGACGATCTCGCTTCCGCGAACGGTGAACTCCCAAGTCGGCCTCACCACGGTCGTATTTATCGCCCGCTTGCTGCCGGCTGTGTCCTTCGACGTGATCAGCTATGCCGCAGGCCTCACTCGCTTGGATCGGTCGTGGTTTGCCCTCGCGACCGCCGCCGGGATGATACCGGCGACGTTCCTGCTATCGCATACCGGCGCCGGTCTCAGGGCGATAGAAGATGACGGTATGGACATCCTTTTCAGTCTCACGGGGCTCGGACTCTTGTCGGGTATAGGCATCATTTTCGGTCTTTGGAGAACCAGGGCCGGAAGCCCAGAAACCTACGCGCAAACACTTGAGGAGAACTCGATCAAATGAACAGCGCCAAAAACGAAAAACGCGAAGCAAGCTATCAAGCCGACTCATTGTCACTCGGTGGCGCCGTCGCCATGGGAACCGGAGTCATGATCGGCGCCGGGATCTTCGCCTTGACGGGACAAATAGCAGAACTGGCAGGGCCTTTGTTTCCTCTGGCTTTCATCGTTGGGGCCATAATCACCGGGTTCAGCGCCTACAGTTACATCAGCATGTCGAACGCTTGGCCCTCTTCCGGCGGGATCGCAATGATCCTGCAAAAATGCTACGGACCGGGGGCAGTCGCCGCCGGCGCCGCGCTCCTAATGGCGCTGAGTATGGTTATCGCCGAGAGTCTCGTTGCGAGAACTTTCGCGACTTATGTGCTGCGCCCCTTCGATATCGCGGACGGACCGTTGGTGCCGATACTCGCGGTTGGGGTCATCGTGTTCGCATTTCTGATTAACATTGCCGGAAACCGGTCCGTGGGGTTGTTCTCGATCTTGATGGCCGCTGTCAAGATCGGCGGTATTGCCCTGTTCGGGATCGCCGCACTCTGGTCAAGCGGCTTCAGCTTTGCAGCCTCTTCCTCCAATCCCGGAAGCTCGTTCGGCCCGATAGGTTTCGTCGCATCTGTAGCCTTGGCAATCCTAGCCTTTAAAGGATTCACGACCATCACCAATAGCGGTGCCGAAATCACGAACCCGCATCGCAATGTGGGCCGCGCTATCATGATCTCGATCGCGATTTGCGTGCTAACCTATCTTTTGGTCGCTTTCGGGGTCGGCTCGAGCTTAAGCCTCGACGAAATCATTGCTGCAAAGGACTATTCCCTAGCCGAAGCAGCCGAGCCGGCTTTTGGCAATACCGGCTTTTATATGACCGTGCTCCTCGCAGCCGTCGCCACTGTTTCAGGCGTCCTCGCAAGTGTCTTCGCCGTATCCCGCATGCTTGCCATGCTGACGGACATGAAGATGATCCCCCACAGCCATTTCGGCATGTCCGGGACAATCCAGCGACACACGCTGGTCTACACCGTGGTGATCGCGTCGATCCTCGCTGTTTTCTTTGACCTGAGCCGGATTGCGTCACTCGGTGCATTCTTCTACCTCGTGATGGATATGGTGGTGCATTGGGGTGTGTTCCGCTTCCGGCGCCACGAGACCGGAGCGTCGGCGCCGGTGTTGCTGCTGGCGCTCGGATTTGACGGCACCGTGCTTGCTGCATTCACTCTGATGAAGCTGGATACCGATCCAATGATCGTGTTTTACGCGGCCGGGGCGATTATCTCGGTCTTTGTCTTCGAGCGGTTCTATCTGGCTCGTTGGCTGGCTCCGCAAACCGAACACAGCCATTGAGGATGAGGCTTCGTGACAGGGCGACCCGCTAGGCCGAACGCTCCGCCTCCAAAGCCATCGACACCCGTTGAGCGTTACGGATGGGCGTGGGCGACGACGGGAATGCTGAAGCTGCGGAAGTGAAGGGTCAGATGAACCGTGTCGCCATGACTGATCGGTTCCCGGACATCAAGCAGCACCGCTTCGACATGCGAGGTTCCGAGGTCCAGGCGTTCGCGATCCAGAATCGCCAGCTCGGGGACAGGGCTCATTCCGGTGATTGGAAAGCGCAGCCGCAAGGCACCGGACGACGCTGTGCCGGAACTCACCCCGGTGAGCGTGAGCGGCTGCCCGCTCTCATTCTCAATGGCGAACTTGACACGCGCCGAAGCCCCTTGCGTGGCAGGTTCGACGGAGAGCTGCTCAATGGAGATGGCATCGAAGACATCTTTGGAGATGTCCGCATTCGCTTGTCCGAAGCCCTCTGAAAACATCAGGGAGGCAAATATGGCGAGCCCGGCGCGGAGAGCCGGTTTTCCCTTGATGACATCCAGTCTCATGCTGTCCTCCGCTCCATGTTGCCAAGATCCACAAGTTCTTCGTCACCGCTCTGGTGGCGGGTTTCGTGAATGAAGTCCTGAAGTGCTGCGTAGCGAATCTTCACATCTTCAAGGATTTGATAATGTTGAAAAAGCTCCCTCAGAGGTGCTGAGATGTCCTTGTAGGCGGCAAGCGCGGCGACAAGCGCGCCAATCGTCAGGCGACCCTCGAGGACAAGGTACCCTCCGATGGAGTAGAAGAAAAACGGGGTGAGCGAGGTCAGGAAGTTGTTCAGCGCTTTCTGGAAGAATTTCCAGCGGTAGATCTTTTCACGCACCTCCTCGAGAAACCGGATCCTCTTGCGTATGGAGAACCGGATACCGGACGAACGCGGGGCGCCACTGTCCTGCAAAACAGCTCCAAGCTCTCGGCCGAAGGCCCGGGTTCCGGAAACTCTCGTTCGTGTCAGCGCGTTCACACGCCGCTGGATTTTAGGGATCAGTGCAAGCTGAACCGGCAGCAGGGTCAGGGCGGCTGCGCCGAGTACGGGGTCCTGGAGGAACATGAAAAACAAGATTGTCGCCAGAGTCCCGCCCTGGAAAACGGGAACAGCGAACGCATCGGCAGCAAATCCGCCTATCGGCTCAATTTCCTGTGTGATCAGTGGGATGACTTCGGTATCTCGCTCTCCGTGAGCCCTGCGCTGCCAATGCCGGAATATGGTCAGGCGAAGGCGACGGAGAAGGCGCTCACCGACACGTCCTTTTCGAACATTGAGCCAGTACTTGGCGAGGCCGTTTGCGGCAATGGCGAGGAGATACAATCCGCTGAGCACGAATAGTAGGGTCGTTTCCGAGAAGCCGAACCGGTCGATCACTGATTCCGGTCTAGCCTCCGATAGTGCGTTATTGATGATCAGTTTCGGCAGTTCGAGCGTGGCATACAGGATGGGAAGCGAGAGGAGGCCGGCTGCGATCAGCATTGCCTGTTTCCGTGCCGAGTAACTGAGCACGAACGCATATATCCCCGCTTCACCCTGCGCATAGGTTCGCTTGGACGGGAGTGATTTTGCCCTTGCGCGCGCATTGTTCCAAAGCGCCTTGACCAGGAAATATAAACCCACGGCAACCAGGGCGAGCGGCGCCCAGACCAATACGACATGCATTACCGGGTGCAGCCACATATGGACCGATGGTCCTATCTTGTGGCCCAGTGCATGAATGATTTCGTCCAGGAACGGATGCCGGGGATCGATCATCTTCAGGGTTCTCGCAGTATATCGGTATTTTGGGTTTCAACTACTCCGGCGAAGTGGACCGCCGGAGTAGTCGATGAGATATACAGGTCAGAGCATGACCCGGAACCCGACGACGAAGGAAACCACGTCGTCATCCTCTCCCTCGTCCCGGACCAGCCGCCCGCTTTCGCCGAGAGTCCGCTCCCAGTGAACGCCGACATATGGGGCGATGGCCCGATCAAGCAGGTCATAGCTGAGGCGCCCGCCGATCTCCAGTTTCGGTCCAAAGGCAGCTCGCCCTGTCGCCTCATCGTCGGCCAGCGGCAGGTCCAGTTCGATGCTCGGGGTGAAGATGATCTGGTTAGTGATAAGACCTTCATACTCGATCTCGAAGCGGGCAGACGGATATTCCGAGAGATACAGATCCGCATCTACCTCAAACCATTGCTTGGCGAGGCCCTTGAGCCCGAGCACACCATACGTTCGGCGTGGTCCTCCGTCCGGGCTGTCGTAGCGCACTCCGGCAACAGCATCGAAGAAGGTGCTCACAGGCACTTGCAGGCGAAGCTGGTTTTCCAGCGTTTCGAATGCGTTTGCGTTGGTCCCGTATTCTGCTTCGCTGCGGACAACGAATTTGTACTCATCGGTTCCGGCGAAGGCATCGAGGTCCCAGGCATAAGCCGGTGAGCCTTCGCCGCTACGCCATTCCAACTGTTCCGCCTGGACGCCCCAGAACCATTGCTCCGCTGAGGCTGGGCTGTCAGATAGGATTGCTGCGAACACGGCGAGAGAAGCAATTCTGATCTTCATCACTCAGCCCCCCGTTTTCATGTTGGTCGTGGTGGCTGCCGACTTGTCCTTCGGGCCGCCTTCTACCACGACCTTGCGGAACATGCCGCTGTCGGCGTGGTAGGAAAGGTGGCAGTGGAAGGCCCACTGGCCCGGCGCGTCAACTTCCGTCTCCATGAAGACCGTTGTCCCAGGGGCTACGCTTACAACATGCTTGATCGGGTTCCACTTGCCCTTTCCGGTATCGAGAATCGACCACATCCCGTGCAGATGCATTGGATGGGTCATCATCGTTTCGTTGACGAACTTGAAGCGCACCCGCTCGCCGTATTTCAGCCGGATCGGATCGGCGTCGGCAAACTTGATGCCATTGATCGACCAGATGTAGCGCTCCATGTTGCCAGTCAACCGAAGTTCGACCTCCCGTGTAGCCTCGCGGTACTCATAGAGTGGTTTCTGGGCACGAAGATCATCGTAGGAGAGGAACTTGCCGCCATTGGCCGCCGACGGCGTCAGGCCGCTCCCCGGAGCATAAAAGGAGTCGGCCTCGGCCATCATACCCTGCGCCCCATGGTTCATACCGCCATGGCTCGTGCCTTTCATTATCGACCCGTCAGGCATCGTATGGCCTTCCTGCGCCATTGCCGTTCCGTCATGTTTCATTGTCGGCATCCCGCCGCCACCTGAATGATCTGTGCCGGCATGGCTCATGCCTTTCATTGAGGAGCCGTCAGGCATCTTGTGTGTGTCGGACATCTGCCCGGTGCCATGATTCGTCTGCCCCTGGTTCATGGCTCCATGGTTCATTCCCTGCATGGCGCGGCCGTCAGGCATCGTATGACTCATTCCACCCATGGACATGCTGCCGTGGTCCATACCTTCATGCGCCATTCCCATATCGGCCATGGTCAGCAAGCTGGGTTTACGCAACTCTGGGGCATCAGCAACCATGCCCTCTGAGGTTGCGAGTGTCGCCCGGACGGAGGCTGTTCGGCCCATGGATTCGGCAAAGATCGCGTATGCTTGGTCCTCTTTTGGCTGAACGAGAACGTCATAGGTCTCGGCGACTGCGATCCGGAACTCGTCGACTGGAACTGGCAAAACATTGTTCCCGTCCGCCTGCACAACGGTCATCTTGAGGCCCGGGATCCGGACGTCGAAATAGGCCATTGCCGAGGAATTGATAAAGCGCAGACGAACCCGTTCGCCCGGCTTGAAGAGGCCGGTCCAGTTCTGTTCCGTGCTCTTTCCATTGATCAGTGGCGTAAAGCCCTGGAGATCCTCGATATCGGTCGGCATCATCCGCATGTCGCCCCAGGCCGCACGGTCGGCGAGTGCCGTGTCAACCCCCTTCTCTCGGGCGTCTTTCAGGAAGTCAAACAGAGTGCGCTGCTGACGGTTGTAGTAGTCCGGCATCATTTTCAGGTTGCGCATGATCCGATTGCCCCGATGAGGATGAGCGTCGGTCAATTGCACAACATATTCCTTGTCGTACTGGAACGGCTCGCGCTTCTTTGGTTCGATTACGATCGAACCGTAAGCGCCATCCGGTTCCTGGAAACCGCTGTGGCTATGAAACCAGTAAGTGCCATTCTGCACGATCGGAAAACGGTAAGTGAAGGTCTCACCTGGGGGAATCCCCGGATAGCTGATCCCGGGTACCCCGTCCTGATCGAATGGCAGGATCAGACCGTGCCAATGGATCGATGTCGTCTCGTCGAGATTGTTCACCACGTTGATGGTGACGTCCTCGCCTTCGGTGAAGCGTAAGACCGGTCCCGGCGTAGCGCCGTTATAGCCGATCCCGGTGCGTTTGAAAGTGCCTGTGTCGACAATGACTGGATCGACGGTGAGGTTGTATTCGCCGGCATTGGCGGCGCTCGTAAGCGCGACCGCCAGGCCGGCGCCGAGCACAAAGGCTCGGCGCAGCCACAATGACATATTTGCTCTCCTTGAGATGCTAATCGAAACCGTTCAGTCTGATCTGCTCAAGTCAATGACTCAGCCTAATGTCACCGCGCATGCCGGTTTCATAGTGGCCTGGTATATTGCACGCAAACTCAAGTTTGGCCTTTTTTGGAAAAGTCCAAACAACCTCACCCGTCTTGCCGGGTTCAAGCAAAACGCTGTTCGGCTCTTCATGCATGCCATGTCCCATGGAAGCCTGCATCGCCTTTGCCGCCTCACGGTTAATTCGGTCGGGTTCAAGCACTCCATGCTCAAACATCATCATCATTTCAGGGCGATGCGCCTCATGCATTTCCGCAGTCGCAATGTTGAATTCGTGAACAAACTCACCCGCGTTTTGGACGACAAAGCGAACTGTCTCACCTTCCAGAATGTTCAAGGATTTAGGCTCGTAATAGTTATCTTTCATGATGATTTTGATAGTGCGTGAGACCTTGGCTGGGTCCCCAGCTTGACCGGTCGGCTTATCATGGCCACCGCCGTGCGAGCCTGCGGCGAGAGCCGCGCCAGAGGAGATCAAGGCAAAAGAAAGGCTGGCGCCGAAAACGGCACTCAAAAGTTTAGAACGGAGCATGTTTGTTCCTTCACGATGTAACTGAGCTTCAGAGCGCTCCCGCACGGGTGCGCTATTTTTAGATGAAGTCCGGTCAGAATCGCGGAGGGGGTATGTCCGCTTCTAGATTAAGGCCGATAACGGTCTGATGTATCGTGTGGAATGAAAGGGTCGACTCAGAGAAAATTATATCGGAACCCACCCCTATGGGGGCAAAAAAACCGGAAACACAATGCCCAATCGCGACTGTTCCGCAGTCCTGTCCGCGCTCGTCACCACGCATGCTGTATGCGTGTTCACTATGGGCCTGCTGTTCCGTGCAATCTTGGGTATGTGAGTGCAATGCATCCACAGCGCCGAACGACGGATGTGTCGTCGCCAGCAACAGGAAAAAAACTATGAGTGCGTTTCTCAACATCGCATATATTTAATGCATCCACTGGGTGGAGGGTCAACGCCTATTTTCGGGATACCCGAAGATTTTCTCTCCGACGTCAGGTGAATGAATACACCGATGCTCCTTCTGTGACGATGGCTCTGGCTTTCGTTGGTTGATGCTATTGCATCGCCTCTATTTTCCAAAGAAAGTGCACTGGTGCGTCGAGCGGTGATCCTCCGCAAACGGCATTTCTTGCATTGGTCAGAGGACGAGGAGCTGGACGGATGTCAATCGCGACAATTGCGAAAATCATTCTGGTGATGATGCTTTGGGCCGCTTGTTTCCCTCTGATAACCGCCGGTATCGAGTTCGCCCCCCACATGACCTTCGCCGCACTACGCGCGTTTCTGGCGGGCGTGACGCTGACCCTTCTGGCGGTCGCGCTGCGGCGGCCGCTACCCAAGGAACCTCAAATCTGGGCGATGGTGGCCATCGTCGGCCTTGGCGCCACGACCCTGGGGTTTGTAGGCATGTTTCATGCAGCGGAATTCGTCTCCCCCGGCATTGCGACAGTGATCGCCAACACCCAGCCGTTGCTAGCAGCCGTACTGGCGGGCGCCGTCCTCAACGAACGGCTCAACGCCCACGGTAAGGTTGGGCTGCTCTTGGGTTTTGTCGGGATTCTCGCCATCACGTCAACTAGGCTCTTCTCCGGCGGGCAGGAAAACTACATCATCGGCGTGGCCTACATTACCCTAGCCGCGCTGGGCATCACCGTCAGCAATGTGTTGATTAAGCGAATTGCGGGCAAGGTGGATGCCCTTATGGCCATGGGCCTCCAAATGCTGATAGGCAGTATTCCACTCGCTCTGAGTGCATGGACCATGGAAGATCCGACGTCGATCCGATGGTCGCTCACGTTCGTGGGCGCACTCCTGGGCCTCAGCCTACTCGGAACGGCTTTGGTCTATTGGCTCTGGTTTTCTGTGCTGGAGAAGACCCAACTCAACCGAGCAAATGCCTTCAGTTTCCTGATCCCAATCTTCGGCTTGACGATGGGGTTCCTGTTTTACGACGAGACTTTGGGCTGGCCGCAACTAGTTGGCATCGCGCTCACAATTCTCGGTGTGGGCTTGGTCACGCGTCGTGGGACAAGGTCTTTAGAGGTCGATACTTAATCATCCGGGCCGGGCCAGCAGCACCCCAAATAATTTTCAGCGGCAACGCGCCGGTCTTCAAGACGCAGGTATTGTCGCTCTGGGTGGGACTAAACCAGAATTGACCCAGGTTAACAAACTCTTGGAATAATACTTTTGGCGTTTGGCGCACTGCCAATCTATCAAGAAGAGGATGCTAAGATTTAGGCGCACGCCAAAAACAATAATGATTTTCACGCCTTTGTAGGCTTCGCCGTTTGATCGAAGCGGTTTTTCGGGAAAGGCTCCGGCGTCCCACGACTTTTTCCAAGGGCGGACGCCTGTTTCCAGTGCAGAAATGATTTTGTCTGTTACCGCCTGCATGCGGTCGGTTTTTATCATCGTCTTGCGCATGTCTAAACCCCTCTTAATTTGGTGCAGGGCAGCTGTTCACAACTGCGCCCCTGCATCTCCGGCGAGGAGCGAGAGAGGGGAGAAAGGCTGACGTGCCGGGAAGGGAATCACCCACCCGCAGGGCGGCGTGCAGTGGCGGGTTGGCAGGGCCTTGGCCCGAAACCTGTGGATACCCGGCAGGACGCGGAGTAGAGCCCGGCCCCAACGGAGATCGACCTTATTTCACATAATCACAATCGTTTGTAGCCAGGTCCACTCGATTGGTGGCTGCCGCGAGGTGAGCGATGTTCAGATAAGATGATCTCGCACAGAAAACTCATGCTTAAGCCCCCTACCCTGGAGATTTTTCATTATCTGCGGAGCGTTGACGAGCGGCCTCCCGCGCCACTTTGGTAAGCATCTGCTGTGTTGTGAGATCCGCTAGGGACCAGCGCCTGCCGCCGAATTTCAGGCAGAAGGCTGCGGCTGTCTCTTCGTCGGGAAAATAGAACCTTCCGCCGAACTGGAACCAACGGCCGCGCACCTGGTTGCCGTGGTGCTCCATCCAGTGCGTGAGTTGCAGGGTTTTCGGCCACGCCAAAGCATCACTGAATTGCTGACCCGCCAGATCATGATCGACGCCATGGCGAAACGCCTTGTTCGCCATTGCTGCATAGGTCGATCGATGGCGGGTTCGGGTCAATATCGTCCTCGATCAAGGGCGGTTGGTCCATGATCGTATGCGATCATGGATTTCGCGGCCGGACCAATGGGACGGCCGCAACGAGCGCAGCGAGGACCGCCCCGGCGCCCGGACACAAATCCAGACCAAGGGTTGAAGTCGGTCTATTCCGCCCGAACAAGCCCCACCTCATACCCCGTCGCTTCCGCGTACCGGGTTACCATTTTAATGCTCGGCATACTGCCGCCGCTTTCCATGCGGGAAACAACGGATTGGGTCGTTTTCATCCGCTCCGCTATCTGGCTTTGCGTCAAACCTGCTCGCGTCCTCGCTTCTATAAGCCTGCCGATCAGCTTGTAGACCGGGCGCATCTTTTCATACTCAGCTTTTACGGCCGGGTTATTTTTGAAATCCTCTTCCCGCACTTCATCGATATCGATCATTGATCCATCTCCCTTGCTCGCTGTTCGGCCAATGCAATTGCCGAAGCCGGTGTTTTCTGGGTCTTCTTCATGAAAGCGTGCAAAACGACCATCCGCCGCCCGGACGCTGTTACATAAACGACCCTACCAATCCCGTCCCTACCGGTCAGCCGGATTTCCCATAGCTTGCCCCTCAAGTGCTTCACTCGTTTCGGACCTAGCTTCTCGATCCCTACCTGTTTCAGCAGATCCTCGAAGTTATAGAAACGTGCTCTGATATCATCGGGTAATGAGAGAAATTCCGCCTTGACCTTCTCGTTCAGAAACTTGATTGACCACTCCATACCGCCCCCTCATTCGGTACTGCAATATAGCAAATATGCGATATTGCAGCAAGTCGAAAACACAGAAAGAGCCATCACGCCAAGCAAGCGGCGGAAGCACGCCGAGAAACTCGTGATAGATTGATTCATTGATTTCCCACATGTCGCCATGCTGACCGGTCCAATCGGCATTGAGGATCGATCCGGTCCTTTCGCGCCCGGCTCGGTTCAAGTTTTCATAATGTTGCTCACGGCTTTCGCGGACTGACGGCAGAACATTGATTTTCATAGTGCGCTCGATGGTGCCGGTCATGTCTAGGTCCCTCTTTATTTGGTGCTGGGTTGCTGTTCACAACTGCAACCCTGCATCTCCGGCGAGGAGCGAGAGAGGGGTGAAAGGCCGGCATGCCGGGAGGGGAATCACCCACCCGTAGGGCGCCGCGCAGCAGCGGGTTGGCAGGGCTCTGGCCCGAAACCTGGGGATACCCGGCAAGACGTGAGCGGAGCGCGCTTGGGCTTTGTGGGGAGGGGGCAGCGCTCTCTTCACGCCAAGAGCGAAAGCGAGAAAAAGAACCGCACCGCCTCAGGGCGGAAAAAGGACACCGTAGTCACCAATGACAGAATGCTGCGCATTCATCGTCAGGGGCTGAGCAGATTGTCGAATGACTGTTTTCATCCTGCGGAGCCTGATGGCTTATTCCGCCGGCAGCCGACCCAAAGCGGTCGCTCATGAATTTACAGTTACGCGACAATTCAACTTGGCTGGAACCCAGCCCTATAAGTGACCATTTTTAATAACTTCTTTCCGCATGTGAGCCTTGGAGAGGCAATGCCGGTCAACTTTTCCATCTTGCGTACAACGAGGCTTATTCCAACCGAGCGGCCACTCTGCAAACGGCGACTGTAATCATTGGTCGGCGTGAGGGGCGCGGGTATTTGCATTGCCGCGTGGTTTGGAAAGACCGGGATGCGGGACGTTGCGCGGGACACCCTGTTGTGTGTGGTTCCCGAGGGGGCGAAGGCGCTATTGTGCCACGCAGTGAGTTGTTTGAATTGGTACCGCTCTAACGATGGTCTACCGGCGCGGTATCAAGTCGGACCGCGATGCCTTCCAGATCCGGCCGCGCTGCCGGATAGCGGCTCATGACCAGCGGGTCATGGCCGGGAACGATATGTTCCGCCGACGGAGCAACCGCGCGCAGGTGGTCGAAGCCCTCAAGCATCTCACCTATATGGAAGGCGGTCACGAACGGCCGTTCGCTCTCCATATTCTCGTAAAAATGGGTGACGTCCGATGCCAGGACGACCCAGCCGCGCTTGGTGTTGACGCTGACGAATTGCAGGCCGGCCGAGTGCCCGCCCGTGCGGTGTGCGCGGAGCCCCGGCGCGATCGTTGCGTCACCGTCGTAAAACATCACTCTGCGGGCGAAATTCAGCCGGACGATCCCGCAGACATCATCGGCTTCAAAGGAATGGGCGAGCCTTGGGTATCGCATATATCGCCCCGTGGCGTAGTGCATCTCGGCTTCCTGAAGATGGAATGAGGCATTTGGGAAACGGTCGAAATTGCCGACATGGTCGTAATGCAGATGTGTCAGCACCACGTCCGACACGGCCATAGGATCGACGCCGAGCAGACCAAGAGTTTCAACCGGGCATCGCAGGAAGGTCCTCTTCCGCTGAAGGGCGACATCTTCCCGGAAGCCGGTATCGATGACGATGGCGCGATCGCCATCGATCGCGACCCAGACGAAGTAATCCAGTGGCATCGGGCCTTCATGCGGGTCGCCACCTATGAAATGGTCGCGGCGTTGCGCATCGCGTGTGGCGTATTTGATGGCGTAGAGGTCGTATTCAGGGACGGGGGCATTTGACATGCGTATCGTTCTCCGTCGGCGATTGCGGGAAGGTGGACGCGCCCGGCAGGGTAACGCCTATTTATCCATGCTTCACGCCGTGCTGCATGGCGTCAGGTCGGTTCTTCCTCGGTGAGCAATTTAAGCGCGGCGTCGGCTGCCATTTGAACATGCAGCCTCCCGAGCTCGCTCGCGCGCTCCCCATCGCGGGCCATCAATGCTTCCATCAGGCTCGATAATTCGGCGATGCTTTTCTTGATGCGGCCGGGGGCAGTCATCGACGTCGCGCGAAGAAGGCTGACGCGTGAATTGAGGATGTGCAGGCAGCTCCCAAGCGCTTCATTCTGGGAGCCATCAAGCAGGCAGGCGTAAAACTGGTTCTTTGTACGCAGGCGGTTTTGTGCGTCGGATCGCCGTGCCGCCGCCTGCAGCTCCTTGAAAGCGTCTTTCAATGCCTGCCGTTGTTCGGCCGTCGCTTTCTCCGCAAACAGCCGGCATGCCAGTCCTTCCAATTCAAGGCGGACCTGATAGACGCCCTCGGCCTGCTCCCGCGAGAGGCGTGCCACGAAGGGGCCACGATGAGGTTCGACCTCGATCACGCCTTCGGACTCGAGCTGTCGCATGGCCTCACGCACGAGTGTTCGGCTGACACCGGTGAGTTCACAAAGCTCACGCTCGGGTAAACGGTCTCCCGCTTTGAAACGGCCGGTCGCAATCGCGCTGCGAATACTTTCGGTAACACTATAGCGTAAAGGTGCCGCTACTTTTTCCACGCGGAATACGGCATCAGAATCATTCATATTGGAAACCGCCGTTCACTGTCTTTCATTTGTGCCGGAAAGATATCGCCAATCTGGCGCCAGTCTTCTACCCGTTCCTCGAGGCTTGGGCCAGAAGCCATTTATTGCACAATCATACAATAATACAGGGAAACACAATAGCCTGATGTGTCTCAAGAGGCGAGCCAGCCACCATCCATGGGCATTGACGCTCCCGTGATGTCATCTCCGGCCGGGCTACAAAGGAAGGTGACGAGATCGCCGACATGTTCCATCGCGACGAAACGGCCTGTCGGATTGCGTTCAGCCGCATACTCGCGCTGGACTTCCTCAACAGGACGCCCCTGATCCTGGGCGATCTTCCTGATGCGCTCAAGGATCGCGGGTGTCGGAACGGATCCGGGGCAAACCGCATTGCAGGTTATGCCGGTGCGTGCGGCCTCTATCGCAATAGCGCGTGTCATGCCGATCAATGCGGTCTTGGTTGTCACATAGTCGATCCTGTCCGCGGCGCCGCGCCAACCGTAAACCGAGGACATATTGATGATCCTGCCCCAGCCGCGTTGCTTCATCGCCGGCAATGTCAGGTGCGCAAGCAGGAACGGCGCAGTGAGGTTGACGCTTAATGACTTCTCCCATTCGGGAAGCTCGAAATCCTCGATCGACGAAAAGTGCCGGACCACCGCGTTGTTGACAACAATATCGACGGACCCGAAACGATCTCTGGCCTCGCCGATCATCCGCTCGACCGCTTTGTGGTCGCTCAGATCGGCCGGATCAAATATGGAATCAATGGAGGATGCTTCACTCAGGCGTGCCGCTGCAGCATGGCCTTCGGCCGGCTCGCAAAGGCCGTTCAAGACAACATGGGCGCCGGCGCGTGCCAGCGCCTCGGCGACCGCATAGCCCAGGCCCGAGACCGAACCGGTCACGAGTGCGCATTTTCCATTCAACATTTTAGTTTCTCCTGGCTCTGACATTTATTCCCGCCCTGCGGCCAGACGCATGATATCGCCGGCATCCTTGAGATCATCGATGTGCCAGATCGAGTCGATAAGGCGCGGTGTATCTCCCTTGAACCCGACGCGCAGGGCCATCTCGGTCAGTTTGTCTTCGAGTTGTGCGTCGCTCAGGGGATTTGGAGAGGATCCGAGTGCGGCCTTGATGTTCTTGCGCAGTGTGTCGCCGGATTGCAAATGAACCACCACTTCAGCGGATTCGATCTTTCGTGTCTCATCATCCTGAAAGGTGAACGGAGGCCGTCCGGCACGTATGGTTTCGGCTACAGCCTCGTCGGTAAACTCGTCCAGACCGGCGCTCCCGCGCAGTAACACGATCGAAGCCGTATGCTGTGCGCTGACCTGAGCCTCCCGGCCCGTCGTAACATCCGGTCGGTCCGTGCGCTCGCGCAGCAGTGGGTGCCCCGTCACCTTGATCGAGGCAACATCGTCAAGCCGCACGCCATCCCGGTCGTGGAGCTCGAGAAAGGCATCGATCAGCGGGTGCAGGACGATGCCGCCGGGGTATGGCTTGTAGGTATTGGTGGCTATTTCCCATTCCGTACCGAGGTCTTCGGTAAGGGCTTCAAGCCGTGGCCGGTCGGCATATACGCGGAGGTAGCCACGCTGGCCGGACAGAGGCGTCAGCGGCCCCGTGAATCCGTTCCGGGCAAGCTGTGCCGAGACAAGGCCGTTCCGCGCTGCGCCGCCAACACTGGTGCTCTTGGCCATGGTGCCAAGTGTCTCCACAAGTCCGGAGGATTGTGCAGCCGCCGTGCTCATGGCATGCAGCATCTGTGCGTCGTCGAGGCCGAGCATTGCTCCGACACCAGTTGCCGCCCCGAAAACACCGCATGTCGACGTAATGTGCCAGCCGCGCGCGTAATGGTAAGGCGATACTGCGTTCGCGATGCGGCACTCGACCTCTCCACCGACAACAAATCCGTGAAGCACCTCCGCCCCAGAAATGGCCTGGGTCTCCGCATGAGCGAACAATGCGGAAAATACAGGGGCGGCAGGATGCAGAACGGTTGCCTGATGGGTGTCGTCGAAATCGAAGATATTCGCGCTCATGGCATTCACAAAAGCGGCAAGCCCGGCATCACCTCTTTCATTATGCCCGATGATGGTCGCTGTGCGCGCTCCGGTGTAGGGAAACATTGCCCTGATCGTGATGTCGATTGCAGGCTCCCGACATCCCGCGAGCGCCGTCGCGAAGACGTTGAGTAGCGAGCGTCGGGCCTCGTGGCGGACCCGTTCCGGGATGTCCTCCCATCGAAGTTTCGCGGCGAAAGATGCCAGCTGTGCCTCGGGCGAGCCGCTTTCCACCTCGGTCATAACGTTTTCCCCACGGAGCGTTCTCCAGTTGTCTTGGTTTTCAAGCAAACAGGGACATGAGTCCTATAAGCTTCGACAATATGATAATCATACAATATGTTGGCTGTCGACGATGTCCAGTCTCGCTGTGCCTCGTCGAAATTTTCGATATTGATCCAGATGTGATGAAAGGGGCCACGATGACCGTGAGGCCGGAGTTCCAGACAGAATTGTTCGAAAAAGGTGTCGCGATGCGGCGTGAGGTGCTCGGTGACGCGCATGTGGAGCGATCGCTCGACAGCGTTACGGACCTCACGGCGACTCTTCAGAAAATGGTGACGGAGTGGGCTTGGGGCGATGTCTGGCAACGGCCAGGCTTGTCCAAGCAGGAACGCAGTATCCTCAATCTTGGCATGCTCACAGCATTGAACCGACCGCATGAGCTCCGGGTTCATATTCGTGGGGCTTTGCGAAACGGTGTAAGCGAAGAGAAGATCGTCGAGGTCATTCTCCAAACCGCTATTTATTGTGGGTTTCCGGCTGCCCTCGACAGCATGAGAGCCGTCGCCGAAACGATTTCCGCTTATCGCGAGGAAGTCGGCTCCGCTTCGGACTGACCTAACGTTTGGTGCGATCCCGGTAGTTTGCAAAGTCATATGCCGGGAGTCGCGCCACCATCCACGATCACCGTAGTGCCGTGTACATATGACGCCTGCTTGGAGCAAAGAAAGGCGACCATATTTGCTATGTCGGCCGTTTCTCCGAAGCGATGGATCCCATAGTGCAGCCGTAGATCCTCGCGCGCATCTGCGATTGTCATGCTTTTAAGTTTTGCGTGCTTCTCGATACGGGCGTGCAGTCGGTCAGTCACAATATGACCGGGCGAGAGTGTGTTGACGCGGACCCCTTCATCCAAAGCCCGATTTGCCAGAGCCTTGGTGAAGTTTGTCAGAGCCGAATTGACCGGGCCCCCGATGGTGAATTCGGCGTCAGGAGTGTGTGCTCCGATACCCGTGATGTTAACGACCGCTCCGCGCGCAGCAACAAGATGAGGCCAGGCGGCGCGGCAAAACCGGACGGTTGCGTGGTACTTCAATGCGAAGCCATCCAAATGGTCGTCATCAGTGAGCGAGAGAAAATCTCCTCGCTTGGTCGCACCAGCATTGTTGACCAGGATTTCCAGGCCGCCGAACCGGTCAATGGCTGCCGCCACAACGCGCTCCGGCTCTCCGGGTTGGCTGAGGTCCGCCGCGATCGCGAGGCTTCCCGCCGCTCCGGTTTCTTCCGCCTCTGCGGCAACCCGGTCCAGATCGTCATGGTTTCGCGCTGTGACAATGATGGAGCATCCCTCTTTTGCCAGCTTCAGTGCGATGGCCCGGCCAATGCCACGGCTTGCGCCGGTCACGATGGCGGCGCGGCTGCGCTCGGTCATGTTCACCTCCAGATTTGATGGTCATGCTCGATGACATCTAAATTGTATTATCAGATTATTGACTTATCATAAGCGTCTCGTACTATGAACTGAGTAAAGGCACAATCGCCGATACCAAAAGAAATCGACCGCTTAAAAAAACAATTGGCGGCGAGGGAGGATCACGGGGACGTGGAGAAAGCGGATTTCATCGGCGGCATTGCCTTTGCGCTCGCCGGCATACTCTTGATTTTTGTGGTTATTCCCCTCGATACCGAGGATGGAATGTATTTCGGCTTGCCGCCGACCTTCTTCCCGACACTTCTTTCTGTCGGCTTGACGGTGATTGCCCTGGCGCTTGCGGCAAAAGCCTGGCTGCGACTCCGGGCGGGGCGCGCCTTGCAGCCCATGCCGATCCAGCTCTGGAACCTGGCGATGTTCGCCATCGCGGCCACTCTGGTGATCGCAGGGGTAATAGTGATTGATTTCTTCGGCATTATTGCCGGCGGGCCTTTGCTGATAGCGGCGCTCATGCTGTTCCTAAGAGAGCGAAACCCGGTCCGGATACTACTGACCTCGACCTTGCCGGTGGCCGCAGTCTATCTGCTGGCGATCTACGTTCTCCATACGCCGCTTCCCTGAGGTAATCATGCTCAATTACATGGCGGTCGCCGCAGGAGAAATTTTCACCCCGGCGGTTATTGGTTACATCATTCTCGGGGTCCTGCTTGGATATATCGTTGGGGCGCTCCCTGGCATGAACCGGACCACGGCGATTGCGCTCGCCATTCCGTTCACTTTTACAATGCCGCCGGCTGCTGCTCTCTCGTTTCTGATCGGTATAAACAAGGGCGGGGCCGCTGGTGCTGCCGTTTCGGCGATCTTGCTTAACGTGCCGGGAGAACCGTCGGCTGTAGTCACCACATATGATGGCTACCCGATGACCAAGCAAGGCAGGGCACAGAAGGCGCTGGTCGTGGCTCTGCTGGCATCCGTCACGGGTGACCTGCTTGCAACGGTCACCTTGATCATTCTGGCTCAGCCGATTGCACGCTTTGCCATCGGCTTGGGTCCGATAGAGCTCGCATCAATTCTGATATTTTCGATGACCTTCATCGCCGCGGTCTCCGGTGAGTCGTTTTTCAAAGCCGTCATCGCAGGCCTGCTAGGGCTTCTGCTGTCGGCGCCGGGTATCGACATGGAAACGGGCCTGCCCCGGATGACCTTCGGAATGCTGGAGCTGTATGACGGTATTCCATTGCTGGCGGTTGCGATCGGAACGCTCGCGCTTTCCGAGGTTCTTGTGCAGATCGATGACGGTTGGCGGGGTAATCATCAATACCCGCAAATGGCCGAAGACAAGCCAAAGGATCCGGAGCCCGTCTTCAGCCTGAAGGATGCTGCCCGGATCACGCCGGCGGTCCTGCGCGGCTCGCTCGTCGGCACGCTGGTCGGTATCCTGCCCGGGCTGGGGGCCACCTTGGCGTCCTTCCTTTCATATACCTGGGTGCGTCAGAGCTCGAAGACGCCGGAAATATTCGGTACCGGGGCGCCGGAAGGCGTGGCGGCATCGGAATCGGCTGACAATGCAACAGTGCCCGCCGCGCTTATCCCGGTATTTGCCATCGGTGTTCCAGGCAGTCTTTCGACGGCCCTTCTGATGGGGGCCTTCATGATGCATGGGCTGACCCCGGGCCCGTTCCTGTTTAAGGAAAGCGGTTCCGTGGTCTATGCGATCTATCTCGGCATGCTTCTCGCGTCGGCCGCATTGCTGCTCGTCGGGCTCTTCGGTCAGCGCATCTTCAGCATGGTGATCCAGGTTCGGAAGAGCGTGCTCCTGCCCATCATCGTCTTTCTTTGCATCGTTGGTGCGTACATGGAGGGGGGCGGCATGTTCGGCGTCTATCTCATGATCGTCTTCGGTCTTGTCGGCTACTTCATGAAGAAGTTCGACTATTCGTTCGTCACGTTTGTTGTCGGCTATGTGCTGGGTCCGATGGCGGAGTTGACGATCAGGCAGTCCCTGATCATCTCGGATTCAAATCCGGCAGTGCTGGTGGATCATCCGATCGCCGTCATTTTCCTGCTGCTGGCCGCTTTCTCTATCTGGAAGTTCGCAAGTGCCGGTACGCGCTCAATGCAGGCTGGCCAAAGTGCGGTCACGAAATCTGATGCGTAACGCGGCGCCGCCAAGGGCAATCCAAGCCTGTGAAACGGTGGCCGAACGGTCGCCGGATCATCCCCAAGACACGCCCACAGAAGAAGCGTGAAAAAAGCGACTGCAAACAAACCCAAGGAGGAAAGCAGTGAAACAGCATATTTATTCCATGTCAGGTCGGTTGACCCGGCGTGTGGCCATGACCGCCGTTGCCGCGTCGGCTCTGGCCGCCGCAGTGGGGTTGAGCCCTTCCGATGCCGCGGCTGAATGGCCGGAAAAGGAGATCACGATCGTGGTCGCCTATCCCGCCGGAGGTGGCACTGATACCTCGATCCGTGCGCTGACCGATATTCTGAGCAAGGAGCTCGGTCAGGCGATCCTGGTGCAGAATGTCGGTGGTGCGGGCGGCGGTGTCGCGGCGACGAAGGTCGCCAAGGCGAAGCCGGACGGATACACAGTTCTGGCGACAAACTCGACCTCGATCACATTGGCGCCGCTGGTTCAGAAAGCGCTTTATGACATCGACAGTTTTGAGCATGTCGGCATCGTTGGCGAGTTCCAGAACGCGTTCTTTACCGGCAAGAACGCGTCCTTTGATTCGCTCGATAGCCTCATCAAGACCGTCAAGGCAGAAAACCGGTCGATCAAGGGGGCAAGCCAACTCGCGCTCGACCGGTTGGTGATGCAATATATCGCCAAGGAACGCGGCGTCGAATACGTGCCTGTGCCGGTCAGTGGCGGCAGCGGTTCCGTCCAGGCGGTTATGTCCGGTGATGTGGACGTCGCCTTTTCGGGTGGCTCCTGGGCCCCGATCGTTAAAGCGGGTGATGCAAAGGCGCTTTTCGCGGCGTCCTATAACCGTCTCAAAAAAGCGCCGGACCTCATTTCCATGAAGGAGTTGGGGTTTCCGTTCGGCGTGACGTCCCATATCTCTCTGCATGTACCGGCAGGTACACCGCCGGAGGTGATCCAGAAATTATCGGCTGCCTTTGAGCCGGGTGTGAACGGTAAAATGGCGCAGAACGTGGGTGAGAAGCGCTTTATGGACATGACGTTCCAGGGGGCGGATGCCGCTGCTGCGACCATGCGCAAGGAGCGCGAAACCTACGAAGCACTTGTTAAGAAAGTCGGCACGGTAAATTAAAGCGACCGAAGCTTCGGTGAACTGAGTGCAAGGCCGGGCCCAATTGGGTCCGGCCTTGTCGCTTATGCGGGGCGAGACAGTCCAGACTGGTTGACAGAAACATCTGCCCCCCCCAGGCGCTCCGGGCTATTTCACCTGTTGTGGTAGCCAGAGAACAATCTCGGGGTAGAAATAGATCAGTACCTGAAAAGCAAGCATGATCCCGACGAATGGCAACACACCCAAAACGATCTCACGCAAAGGGGTCGTCTCGCTGACTCCACGCAGAATGAAAAGCACAATCCCGACTGGTGGAGTGACCAGTCCGAGCTCGATCATCACAACAAGAGCGACGCCGAACCAGACAGGATCGAAGCCGAGTGCAATCACGATCGGGAAGGTCACCGGCAGCGTCATCAGCATCATCGAGATTGATTCGACAAACATTCCGAGCACGACGTAGATCAGGCCGATGACGAGCATGACAAGCCACGGAGCAAGCTCCGCAGCTTCTACCGCAGAGACGACTGCACGCGGTATGCGCAGGAAGTCGAACACCCAGCTCATAATGGCGGCGCCAACAACAATCAGTAAGAGGAACGACGTGATTCGGGCGGTTTCCACCGCTGTTTCAAACAGGGTCCGCAGATTGAGCGTCCCCCGGAACAAGCACATTATGAAGGATGCGATCGCTCCGACAGCGCCGGCCTCGGTCGGCGTTGCGACACCCGCGTAGAGCGAACCAAGCACGACCAGTATGATGAACAGGAACGGAAGTACGGAGAGTGAGCCGGAGACCTTTTGACTAAAGGTATAACGCAGCCCCCCTGGTGTTGCCGTCGGACGCAGGATCGACCAGAGAACGACGCCGCCCATGAATCCCGCGCTGAGTAGAAGGCCGGGAATAATGCCCGCCATGAAGAGCTGCGTGACCGGAACCCCGACGGTTGTGCCGTAAATGATCATCGCGATGCTTGGCGGAATCAGGATGCCCAGTGTCGCGCCGGCGGCGACTACGCCGTAGGTCAGACGCTGACTGTACCCGCGCGAGATCATTTCGGGGCAGGCAACCTTGCCCATGGTCGCCGCAGTGGCAAGGCTAGAGCCAGACACGGCGGCAAAAACGGCAGAGGCGCCAACCGTGGCGTGAGCGAGGCCTCCCGGGGTGCGTCCGAACCATCGGCTCAGGGCGTCGAACATCTCGCGGGTAACGCCGCTGCGGATCAGCAGCGCGCCCATCAGCACGAACATCGGGACCGCAGTCAGGGTAAAGGTATTGACGCTGTTCCAGGCGCGTTCCGCCAGCACGGAGAGCAAGGGCTTGGGAAGCAGGAACATGAGCCCAAGCAAGCCTACAATCCCGAGCGTCTGGGCGATCCGGACTCCGATCACCATGAGGCCGAGCAACGTCGCAACAAGCAGGCCACCGATCAGGGCCAGAGCGGCCCCCTTTGCCAGCCAGTAGATTGCGATCAGTCCTCCGGTTATGGCAAGCAGCGCCAGCGCGATGGACCGGCCGTTCAGCAACAGGCATCCGGCAAGAACGGCTATGACGATGGAGGCCGAGCCGATGTCCACCCGGCTTCCGAGCAGGGGCATCGGACGCGGTCCGGACCAAAGCAAAACACCTGACAGCATGCAGATAATCGCCAGCCCAGCCCAGGCCCGGCGGCCGGTGAGGACGGAGCCCTGCAGAATGTCGGCCAGGATGGCGATGGCGAAGATCCAGAGGCCGATCGTGACCGGCACTTCGGGTATCCATTGCGGCGTCGCCAGGAGTCCCCAGTCGCGCGTGTCGTTGACATATTCCTGGTAGTTGAACCAGGACATCTGCCAGGCCACGAACAGCACGAAGATCAGGCCAAGATAATTGGCGATGATATCCAGGTCCCGACGACGGTCTGCATCGACGGCACTCAGCAATAATTCGACCTGGACATGATCGCCATGCCGCTGCGCTTGGGCGAGCCCGAGGAAGGTGATGCCGACCAAAAGATAGGTGGCAATCTCGGCGCTCCAGGACGTCGGCTCGTTGAGGATATAACGCGAGAACACTTCGAAGCCGATGATGGCCGTCATAACGAGGAGGCCTATTGCGCTAAGCCCTCCCGAAAACTGGCTTAAAGCGCCGGCAATCCGCGCGATTGTCCGATCTGACGCCGCAGTCATTTTCGCGTCGGGGTGTTCGGTGATTTTGCCGCTCGCCCGCATGCCTCAATCCTCTCATCCGGTATTCGCAGCGCCCTCAGAGCGCATGTCCCTGCAGTCTGCAGATCCACTAGCACCCGTATTCTGGTCTTGCAATAGGCTCGTAAGATTGTATTACGTTAATCGCAAATACCTGTCGGCAAGGGGCAGGAGATCACGCGTTCGACGTGTCGGCGTGTGGCAAACAAGGCAACACCCTGTGTGCGGGGTTGCCGATTTTTTGGGAGGAACGACATGTTTAGGAGTTCAGTAGACAACAGACCGTCCCGGCAATGGGTCCGGAATACGGGGCTGGCTGCATTGATTGCGCTTTGTGGGCTATGGGCAACACCGGATGCCCGTGCTCAGGATCTCGATCTGACGATGGGCATCCTGCCGACACCGAACTCTTTGTATCTGAAAATGATGCAGCAGGTTCCCATGCGATTCGAACGGGCAACGGGCGGAAAGGTTAAAGTGTCCTTGAATGACTCGCTGGTCGGCGGGACGCAGATCACCGCTTCGGTACGTGACGGCCGTGTGCCGATGTCTGGAGCGCTGCATACGTACCTGGCCGGGGAAGAGCCCCGCATGGGCGTCTTCAATCTCCCGGGTCTCGTCGACAACATGGCGGAATATTCCTATCTTTGCGCATCTTTCTGGTGCGACGACGTAGAGAAGCTCTGGGAAGATAAATGGAACTCGGTTGTGTTGGCCGAGGGCGCCTGGTGCAGTCAGGCGCTGTTCTCGAAAGAGCCGATCCATACGCTTGAGGACTTCAAAGGCAAGCGACTGCGTGTCCACAATCCGCAGACCGCCGCTTTGATCGAAGCCATCGGAGCCAAGGCCGCGCCGTTGCCGCTATCCGAGGTTCCGGCGGCGCTTGAGCGTGGCGTGATCGACGGCCTCTTCACGTCGACCTGCTATGGCAATGGTCAGGAATACTGGCGGCTGGCTCCGAATGTGCAGAACTGGAAGATTGGTCCGATCACGGGTTGGGTGATCATCATCAACAAGGATACCTGGGAATCGATTCCCGAGGATCAACGGGCGGCAATCCGCACGGAGATGAAAGACCTGGAGCACGAGGCGCTCTACAATTTCTATTCGCACGTGAACACCGCCGTGAAGCAAATGGCGGAGAACGGCATTGAGCTCTGGACGGCACCGCAATCAGAGGTCCAGCGCGTTACAGCGCCCGAATATGCGAATGCGTCATACCAGCAGTTCTATGATCGTGCCGAGGCTTTGGGCTTTGATGGCCGTGCGTATATCGCGCGCGCTCTTGAGGCGCTCGGCAAACCCGCACGCGGTGAATAGCCAATAAGCAATAACGCTGGCGGCGGTTTTTGAATCGCCGCCAGACCATCCCGGATGGCGGAAATACCCGTGACACGGAATTCCCGCCGTTACTGAGCTCCAACGCGAGATGAAAGACCAAATAGATGACGGATAAAAAACTCGGTTTCGTCGGGCTGGGACGTATGGGCGGCCCAATGTCGGAACGCTTGATCAATGCAGGGTATGAATTGACGGTTTATGACCCGAGTGAAGCGGCATTGAATGCGGTCGTCGCGCACGGTGGACGGAAAGCCGGCTCGCCCCGCGAAGTCGCCGATGCGGCGCCAATCGTATTGACCAGCTTGCCAACCCCTGATGTCGTCGAGCTGGTGGCTCTGGGCCCGGACGGGCTTGCTGGGGGGGCTGCTATCGAAATCATGCTGGATCTTTCGACCACCGGCCCCAATACGGCAAAACGCGTTGCCGAGGGTTTGTCGAAGCACGCTGTACAGTGGGTCGATTGTCCGGTCAGTGGAGGCGTGACGGGGGCCGCGAACGGAACATTGGCGGAGATGGTATCGTGCCCTCAGCCGGTTTATGCGCGCATTGAGCCAATCATAGCGAACTTCGGCAGGCCGTTCTTCGTTGGCGAAGATCCGGGATTGGCGCAAGTGGTGAAACTCGGCAACAACATGCTGGCTGCCGCGGCCCTGGTGCTGAGCTCTGAGGCATTGGCAATGGGGGTGAAGGCCGGAGTGGATCCGAAAGTGATGACCGACATCATCAATGTCAGCAGTGGCCGGAACAGTGCGACGCAAGACAAGTTCCCGAAAGCCATACTGCCAGGCACCTTCGATTTCGGATTTACGACCGCGTTGTCTTACAAGGATGTCCGGCTCTGCGTCGAGGAAGCCGAGGCAATGGGTGTCCCAATGCTGGGCGGTGCGTTGATCCGGCAAATCCTGACGATCACCAAAGCGAAATATGGCCCGGACTCCGATTTCACGTGCATTGCCAAGGTGATTGAAGAATGGGCCGGTGTGGAGATACGGGGCTGAAGCTTGTGATCCGAGAGGGCGCCCGCTGCGCTCTGGGAATTCCGATTTAAAGAGTAGTACGGAACGGCGGCGCGGAGCTTATATAAGCTCCGCCGAAACCGTGCTGTGGTTTACAGAAGGTGTCAGTAATTTTGAGCTCTCTTTCGATGCCGCCCCCGCGGCATCGATGTCCGCTTCCCACCCATTGCTGACCTACACAGCCCATTAATCTGCTTCGGAGGCTTTTGCCTAACCCGGCCTCGGGACTCGCCCGTTGATGAGCGCATCTCCAGAACTGAAATCCCCCGCGAATCGGTGATTCTCCTTGCCTCATGCCGCCGGAAGTGCGGGAATGTGGATGGCGTGTGCGCTCGCGCCGCTCCCTGGTGCTGGCGCCTTCCGCCGGCTTGAAACCGTCTCGAAAAGAGGCGGGCCGGACCGGGCCGATCATGGATCCGGACCGGCAGAACACAGGGAGGATACAATGGCAGACAAGAGTGGAGACACACCCCGTTGCGCGGTGCTCGTGGGTCCCTATCTGAGTGGCAAGACCTCGCTTTTCGAGGCGCTGCTTCTGGCGACGGGGACCCTGCACAAGAAAGGCATGGTCCGGGACGGCTCGACCGTTGGCGACAGTGCCGAGGAATCCCGCAAACGCCAGGCGAGTACGGAACTCACCCTCGGGCGCGGCCGGTTTCTGGATGAGGACTGGATCTTCATCGACACGCCCGGTGGCCTCGATTTCAATCAGGACATGCGCAATGCCTGCATGGTCGCCGATATCGCGATCGTGGTGGCCGATCCGGAAGTTGAAAAGGCGGCGGCCCTTACCCCCTATCTCAAGTTCCTCGACGCACACGACATCCCGCATGTGATCTTCGTCAACAAGATCGAGGAGTCGAACGACCGCATGCGCGACATCATGCATGCATTGCAGGACGTCTCCGACCGGCCCGTGGCACTGCGCCAGGTGCCGATCCGCGACGGCGGTGATGTCGTCACCGGTTACGTCGATCTGGTGAGCGAACGGGCTTATCAGTACCAGAACGGCAAACCCTCGAAGCTGGTGCAGATCCCGGACGCCGTGGCGGACCGGGAGAAGGAAGCCCGGAACGAGATGCTGGAGACCTTGTCGGATTTCGACGACGCGCTGCTGGAGCAATTGCTGGAGGATGTCGAGCCGGCGGCGCCGGATGTCTACAATCAGCTGACCGAGACGCTGCAGGGCGATCTGGTGGTCCCGGTGTTGCTGGGCGGGGCGGAGAAGGATCACGGTATTCAGCGGCTGCTCAAGACCCTGCGCCATGAGACGCCGGGCGTCGCGGCGACTGCCGGGCGGCTTGGTATCAGTGCGGTGGATAACGCGGTCTGTCAGGTCTTCAAGACCGTGCATGCGGCGCATATGGGCAAGCTCTCCTATGTTCGGGTCTGGCACGGCACGGTGAAGGACGGGGAAGAGCTGAACGGCCAGCGGGTCAGCGGCATCAACCATGTGACCGGTGCCAAGCTAGAGAAATGCGGCGCGGTCTCCGAGGGGGATGTCGCCTCTTTCGGCCGGATGGACGAGATCGCAACGGGTGACTTGCTGACGCCGGGCGGCGTGGCCGGGATGGACTGGCCGGAGCCGCTGCAACCGGTCTACGGCCTTGCCATCACACCGGTCAATCGGGGCGACGAGGTGAAGCTTTCCGGCGCTTTGACCAAGCTGGCGGAAGAGGACCCGTCTTTCCGGGTGGAGCATAATGCCGCGCTGGGCGAGCTGGTGATCCGGGGGCAGGGCGACACGCATCTGCGGGTGATGATCGAACGGCTGGAGAGCCGCTTCAAGCTGCAGGTCGAGGCCCGCGAGCCCGGCGTGCCCTATAAGGAATCCATCCGCAAGGGCGCGGAGCAGCATGCCCGGCACAAGAAGCAGACCGGCGGTCACGGCCAGTTCGGCGACGTGAAAATCAGGATCGCGCCGCTTGGCCGGGGTGAGGGCTTTGCCTTCAAGAACAGCATTGTCGGCGGCTCGGTGCCGAAACAGTACATCCCCGCCGTCGAGGAGGGGGTGAAGGACTTCATGCGGCGCGGCCCCTTGGGGTTCGAGGTCGTTGACGTGGCGGTGGAGCTTTGTGACGGCTCGGCCCACGCGGTGGACAGCTCCGACATGGCCTTCAAGACAGCGGCGCGGATGGCGATGAATGAGGGCTTGCCCAAATGCAAGCCGGTGCTGCTGGAGCCGATCCAGAAAGTGGTGATTTCCGTGCCGAACGACGCGACGGCGCGGGTGCAGCGGATCATCACCGGTCGGCGCGGCCAGATCCTCGGCTTCCAGGCGAAGGAGGACTGGAGCGGCTGGGACGAGGTCGAGGCCTATCTGCCGGAGAGCGAGACCCGGGATCTGATCATCGAGATCCGCTCCCATACCGGCGGGATCGGCTTCTATGACGGCGCCTTCGACCATCTGGCGGAACTGACCGGCCGGATTGCCGATCAGGTGGTGGAAGGCAGAACCGCCGTGGCGACGGCTTGACCTGCCGCAGTTAAGGCTGGCCGCATTTTAAGAAGGCGTCCGACCGGCTTTCCGCTGGCCGGGCGCTTCATTCCATGATCTTTTTCCCCTCCTGACTTCTTGCCTGATTCCTTGGGCCTGATTCCTTGGGGAGGAACTCAGAAAATGCTTCCGAACGGCAGCACTTACGACGAAATTCGCGACGCCTTCGAATGGCGCATTCCGGAGCGTTACAATATCGGCCGCGATATCGCGGACCGGCAAAAGCCGGATGCCTTGGCGCTGATCTACCGGACCGAAGACGGCACGATCGACCGCTACAGTTTCGGCGATATCACCAAAGCCTCCGGCAGGTTCGCGAATGTGCTGACGGCCAGCGGCATCAAGCGCGGAGACAGGGTGGCGATCCTGCTGCCGCAGCGCCCGGAAACCGCCTTCGCCCATACGGCAATCTACAAGGCCGGGATGATCGCGGTGCCGCTCTTCGCGCTGTTCGCCGAGGAAGCGCTGGTCTACCGGCTGGCCAATTCAGGTGCCACGGCGGTGGTGACGGACGTGCTTGGGCTGGAGAAAATCCGGAGCTTCCGCGATCAGGTGCCCGCGCTACGCCATATCTTCGTTACCGACGTGACGGCGGGCGGAGATGATTTCACGGCATTCACCCCCGCGCTGGAGCGGGCCTCGGACAGCTTTGAGGCCGTCGACACCAGGGCCGACGACCCGGCGCTGATCATCTATACCTCCGGCACGACCGGACCGCCGAAGGGCGCGCTGCATGCCCACCGGGTCCTGCTCGGCCATTTGCCGGGTGTGGAATTTTCGAACCGGATGTTCCCGAAGCCGGGCGATCTGTTCTGGACTCCGGCCGACTGGGCCTGGATCGGCGGGCTGATCGACGTGCTGCTGCCGGCCTGGCATCACGGCGTGCCGGTGCTCGCCTACAGGGCCCGCAAGTTCGATCCCGAAGAGGCTTTCTGGCTTATGCAGGAGCACGGCGTACGGAACAGCTTCCTACCGCCGACGGCCCTGAAGCTGATGCGCCAGGTCGAGCGCCCGCGCGAATGCTACAGCTATGATGTGCGCTCGGTGGTGTCCGGCGGCGAGACCCTTGGTGCCGAGCTGCTGGACTGGGGCCGTGCGGTCTTCGGGCTCACCATCAACGAGTTCTACGGGCAGACCGAATGCAATGTCGTGGTGGGCAATTGCGCCGATGTGATGGAGGTGCGGCCGGGGGCGATGGGGCGGGCCGTTCCCGGCCATGAGGTCGGGATTGTCGATGACGGCGGCAATCCGTTGCCTGATGGCACCCAGGGCAATGTCGGGATCCTCAAAGGCGATCCTGTCATGTTCCTCGAATACTGGAACAACCCCGAGGCCACGGAGAGAAAATACGCCGGTGACTGGCTGCTGACCGGCGACCAGGCGATACGGGATGCGGATGGTTATTTCTGGTATGTCGGCCGCGATGACGATGTCATCACCTCGGCGGGCTACCGGATCGGCCCCGGCGAGATCGAGGATTGTCTGGTCGGCCATCCGGCGGTGGCGATGGCGGCGGTGATCGGCGTGCCGGACCCGTTGCGGACCCAGGCGGTGAAGGCCTTCATCGTTCTGAAGGATGGTATTGCCGGTGACGATGCTTTGGCGAAGGATATTCAGGAGCACGTGAAGACCCGTCTCGCGGCGCATGAATATCCCCGGCACGTGTCATTCGTGGATGCTCTGCCGATGACGACAACGGGCAAGATCGTGCGCAAGGATCTGCGTGCGCTGCATGAGGCGGAACAGGCTGGAAAATGATCGAGACGGAGCGACTGATTCTCAGGCGTTGGCGGGCGGAGGACCGTGTGCCCTTCGCCGCGCTGAACGCCTCGGCGGAAGTCTGCGAGTTTCTGCCGAAGCGGCTCACCCGGGAAGAGTCCGACGGGCTGGCGGACCGGATCGATGATCATTTTGAGGGACGCGGCTTTGGCCTCTTTGCCGTCGAGCGGCAAGATACCGGGGCTTTCATCGGCTTCACCGGGCTCGCCGTCCCGCGCTTCGAGGCTCCCTTCATGCCCGCGGTGGAGATTGGTTGGCGGCTGGATCATGCCCATTGGGGCAAGGGCTTCGCGACGGAGGCGGCGCGGGCGGCGCTTGCCCATGGTTTCGGCCCGCTCGGACTGACGGAAATCGTCTCTTTCACGGTGCCTGATAATGTGCGCTCACGCGGCGTGATGGAAAAGATCGGCATGCATCACGATCCGGCGGATGATTTCGACCATCCGATGCTGGAGCTAGGCAATCCATTGCGGCGGCATGTGCTCTACCGGATCAGCAGGAAAGAGACGGCATGAGCCTGCGCTATATCGGCCCGGAAGATGTCGCGGGCAATCTCTCCTGGCGCATGATCGCCGATGCACTTGAGGCCGGCCACCGGCTGCCGCGCGCCCGGATTGGCGATCAGTTGCTTGAACGGGACAGCGAAGCGCTGCTGACCCGCTGCGCCTGGATCGACGGGCTCGGCATGGGGGTGAAGTCCGCCAGCGTGATGCCGGGCAACGAGGCGGCGGGCCTGCCGACCGTGCAGGCGGCGATGCTGGTTTTCTCGGACGATACAGGCACGCCGGAGGCTGTGCTCGACGGCACCATGGTGACGGACTGGAAAACAGCGGCGGATTCCGTTCTCGGCGCCCGTTATCTCGCCCGGCCGGACAGCCGCAAGCTGGTCATTATCGGTGCGGGCACGGTTGCGGGGACGCTGGCCCGGGCCTATGCGGAACTGTTTCCGGGGCTGGAGCGGATCGAGATTCATAATCGCTCCCAGAAGCGTGCCGAAGATCTCTGCGAGCAATTGCGCCGGGACGGCTTGCCGGTCATCCGGGTCGACAGTCTGCCTGCCGCCGTCGGTGATGCCGATATCGTCGCCGCGGCGACCATGGCCCGCACGCCTGTGCTGATGGGAGAGTGGGTATCGCCCGGAACCCATGTCGATCTTGTCGGCGGCTTTACGCCGGAGATGCGGGAAGCGGATGACGGGTTGATCGCCAAGGCACGCTTATTTGTCGACTGTCGGGATACCACGCTTGCGGATGTGGGCGATCTTGCCATCCCGATCGCCGCCGGGCTGATCGCTCCGGCGGATGTGCGGGCCGATCTTTACGATCTGGCCGCCGGAGAGCAAGGCCGTACCAACGACCTGGAGATTACCCTGTTCAAGAATGGCGGTGGCGCCCATCTCGACCTGATGACCGCGCGCGCCATCATGGCGGCCGCGGGTGGTTTTTTATAACGGAGCTGCTTGCCGCGATGCGGGATCCATCCTGGTCGCGGTCGCCGATAATGCGGAGTAGAATGTTCGTTCCTGATAACCAGAATAAACATCTCAGCGAGGAAGCCGGATCATGGCCGTGACTGTGGACTACTTTATGACCACCTCCAGCCCGTGGAGTTATCTCGGAGCCCGGCGGTTCATGGCGATGACCGAAAAGGCCGGCGCCGAGGTGAATGTCTATGCGGTCAATTTCGGGCAGATCTTTGCCCAGTCCGGCGGTTTGCCCCTGCCGAAGCGGGCACCACAGCGCCGGGCCTACCGGCTGGTCGAGCTTGCCCGCTGGAAGCAGCGCCTCAATCTTCCCATCGTCATCGAGCCGGAAAATTTTCCGGCAAAGACACCCCTGTCGGCCCATCTGGTCACTGCCGCCCGTCTTGCCGGCGGCAATGCCCTGTTGCTGTCGACGCTGATCCTGGAAAGCCTCTGGGAGCAGGACCGTTCGATCGACGATGAAACGGTCCTGGCGGAATGTTGTGCGAAAGCCGGCTTTGATGGCGCCTCCCTGGTGACGGCGGCCAAGAGCGAAGAGACCAAGGCCGCCTTCGAGGAGGATACCGAACAGGCCCTCCATCGCGGCGTCTTCGGTGCCCCGTCCTTCATCATCGACGAGGAATTGTTCTGGGGGCAGGACCGGCTTGATTTCGTGGCCGAGAAGCTCGGCGTGAGCTGAGAGGTTATATCCGGCCGCCGCGAATAAGATTGGTTTGCGGCGGCCCCGAGTTTTTCCATTCCGAGTTTTTCCGTATCGTGGAGGCCGGTCATGGCCGGGCGCGGAAACCTTGGGG
>TARA_R110002051_G_scaffold219374_1_pt1 | contig 213293 bp, 199 predicted proteins | sample TARA_R110002051 | Tara Oceans TARA_R110002051 (sample SAMEA4397023) | marine metagenome | biome: Polar Biome; feature: [MES] marine water layer (ENVO:01000295) within the mesopelagic zone...; material: water (ENVO:00002006), including particulate matter (ENVO:01000060) such...
AGCCGGAAAACCCGGTAACTGTCAGATCAAGTCTGAACTTCTACACATTAGCACCTGTAAGGAAATTTACGCAATGGACATTCCACGCATATTCAACATTATGGAAAGCGCGCACCGCATCCATAATCCGTTTACACCAGAAAAATTTGCCACTCTTGGCTTAGCATTGCGTCTGGAATCGGAGGCTCGAGTACTTGATCTTGGCAGCGGTTCGGGAGAGATGCTATGTACATGGGCACGTGATCACGGTGTTATTGGCATCGGTGTCGACATGAGTCAATTGTTCAGTGAGCAGGCTAGACTTCGTGCCGAAGAGCTGGGCGTGGCTGATCAAGTCAAGTTCATCCATGACGATGCGGCAGGCTATGTCGCTGACGAAAAGGTCGATGTGGCTGCCTGTGTGGGTGCTACTTGGATTGGCGGGGGAGTCGCTGGAACGATTGAGCTTCTGGCTCGGAGCCTGCGCACTGGAGGAATCATCCTCATAGGCGAACCTTACTGGAGGCAATTGCCACCAACGGAAGATATTGCCAAGGGGTGTTTGGCCAATGCAATCTCTGACTTCCTTCTGCTACCAGAACTGGTCGCGTCCTTCGGCCACCAGGGCTACGATGTTGTTGAAATGGTTCTGGCTAATCAAGACGGTTGGGACAGGTACGAAGCGGCCAAATGGCTCACTATGCGCAGATGGCTTGAAGCCAATCCCGATGATGAATTGGCTCAAGAGGTGCGGTCCAAATTGACCTCGGAACCTGAGCGTCATGCTGCTTACACACGCGAATATCTGGGCTGGGGAGTATTTGCGTTGATGCCGCGGCTCTGCCTTAAACTGGCCTAATTATGCGCTCAAATAGCTCACTTCGTTCGCTGGGACGGGCTAAAGCCCGCGCCTTAGCTTAATCGTTATGTTCCTCTCAGGGCAGGCTCAAGTCCAAGGCGATCAACAAAGGGGATAAAGTCGCGATCCAAAAACAGCAGGGGTAACGCCTTCTCTATGCAGAACGTTGCGATGATCACGTCGGCAGTTTTTCTGATCGTGATGCCCCTTTTTCGAAGCACTCGATCATTGTCGGCGCACTTGACCGCCATATCTGTGCCAAACATCTCATACTGTTCCAGCGCGAGCAGGCTTTGTTTGGTTTGACGATATTGTTTGTCGTTGCGGATGCCTTGCAGGATTTCTAGAAATATGAGGTCGCCGATAGCGACGGATCCTTGGACTATTGAGGCGTCCAGCAAGTCAGTTTGTGGGTTTGTGACGCCATTGAAATAGTCGGTCCATACGCTGGTATCCACCAGTATCATCGGGCGTTCCGCATTTCATCCAAGTTGCCTTCCCACTTGATTTTGCCTCGCAGCTTTCGAATTTCCTGCTGCTTGCTCAGCTGGACCAGAAGTTTCAGGCCTTGCTCAACGGCCTCTTTTTTGGTTTCGTAGCCGGAGGCTTTGGGTGCTTCGGCCATTAACTGATCGTCAATGACAATGTTCGTTCTCATGTTGCACCTGTGTGTATGACTTTCGGTTTCTATACACAATCTAGCGCTTCGGTGAGCACATAAAAATCGGCTACACGGCGACTGATTTTCTGCCACTTCGCGGCTTCAAACCGGCGGCTTACCCAGGGCGTTAGCAGCTACAGCTTCCTTCCACATCTTGCGCATTGAGTAGAAAATGAATAATTTTTACTCACGAATGAATTTGAATTTGACTCCCGAGCTCCCTAATTCGGTATACAGGGATGTAGTGGTTCCACCGTGTCACATTTTTTATCGTGAGGATGAGAAACGGGTTCTTGTCCTTTATGTCATGCGAGAGGAACGGCAGCTTCGTGCGTATATGCTTGGGAACAGCTAACCAGGCGCGCGACTCGGATATTTTTGTCTCCGATTCGCTACGTCAAGGTCACCAGTGCGCTTCGGCGTTGGGCATCAAACACCATACACATGTGTGAATATTGCGCGTATTTCGCAGGCCACCAATGAAAACTTACGATTTCCAGTCCTCCAACGCTTTTGTTGAACGTTTTGAAATAGCCCCCTATACATCTGGCGCATTGGATGGTTTGTGCTTTGCAGTTAAAGACAACATTGATATCCGTGATCGATTTACCTCCTATGGTAGTAAGCCATGGCGTGAAGCACACCCGCGAGCTGCCTACCATGCGGTTTGTGTGGAACAACTGTTGATGGCTGGAGCGCGTTGCGTCGGCAAAACAATAGCTGACGAATTTACCTATAGTCTGGACGGCGAGAGCTACTTCTACGGTACGCCAGTGAACCCACGCGCCCCGGATCGGATCCCCGGCGGGTCTTCGAGTGGCTCGGCGTCGGCAGTCGCATGTGGGTTGGTAGACTTTGCGCTGGGTACCGACTGCGACGGATCAATCCGGATTCCCGCCAGCCTTTGCGGGGTGTTTGGCATGCGGCCAAGTCTGCATCGCATCTCCGAAGCCGGAGTACTTCCTTTTGCACCAAGTGTCAGCACTGTTGGCGTATTGGCTCAAAATCTTCCTGTTCTGCGCCAAGCGATGCGTGTACTTCTTCGCAGCCATGACGCTGCACTACCACCAGTGAAAAATATCTATTTGGTGAAGGAAGCCTTCGCACTAGCCGACCCCGCGATCCAGAACGCCTTGTCCGAGTGCATTGCGCATTTGAGTTCTTTCCCTAATATCACAGTCGCTTCCATTTCTCTGCGCGACATCACCGGCTTGGACGTCAGCCTAAAATCGTGCAACGAGGATGCGCTTCGGGTACTCCAGACGGCGGAAATTGCCAACACCATTGGAGGATGGATTCAGGAAAATCGACCCGAACAAGGACCGAACTTCCAGGCAGGATATCGTAACGTCGAACAGTTCGATCGCAGCACGATGAGCGATGCCCTGAACTTATGCGAAGCCCTCTTTTCGCGGGTTGCCGCGTTCACTCAGCCGGGCGATGTTTTCTGTTACCCGACGGCACCTGTGCTTGCCCCGAAGAAGGGCACACTCACAGGTAGCAACCTTAATTCTGTACTCGATTATTACGGCCGTACTATGGCCGTCACATCGTTTGCTGGTGTTGCCCGGTTACCCGAGATCACCATTCCACTGGCTCAGGTTAATGGTATTCCTGTCGGGCTTTCTCTGGCCGCTGGTCACTATCAAGATGAATTTCTACTCGACGCCAGTCTGCGCTTGTGGGGTTCGCAACCAATGGGGTTAGACTTATGTTCCGTAACTACGTAACACACAGAGCTCAGAGGCCCAATCAATCATTCCATTAGACGCTGCGCGATAAAGTCGCGCAGCGCAGATGACTTCTACGTTAGCCCAAGAGAAGAAGATGAAATTCGCAGTTCTCGTTGAGCGCATCAAGAGTGATCGAGGTTTGGGCATTGAGGTGCCGGGCTTCGATCCCGCCAACGGTGTGGATGTTTTGCGCTTTATAAAGTGCACATCGCAAGCAAGCGGGGCTAACAAAGCTATGCAAACGACGCTCGAGGACGCACGTACCTGATGGCCGGCGTTAAATCAGTAGTGATACTGGAGTTGGGCGATAAGTAAAGCGTTCGTCTTGACGTACGTACCTGTAGGCGTACACTTTATGCAAAGTTGAACACGCAAGAGGTGCGTCATGGCCGGAATCACAGCAACTGAGGCGCGCAGCAACCTTTATCGGTTGATTGACGAAACTGCCAAGTCTCACCAGCCAATCATTATTACGGGTAAACGGAACAAAGCTGTTCTGTTGTCCGAGGAGGATTGGTCTGCAATTCAGGAAACGCTTTACCTACTTTCTGTACCAGGTATGCGGGAGTCTATTCGTGAGGGTATGGAGACTCCTGTGGGTGAATGCGATCAGGAGCTGGACTGGTGACATGGAAGCTGGTTTACACCAAGCAAGCCCAGAGAGACGCAAAGAAGTTGGCCTCCAGCGGCCTCAAGTCAAAAGCCCAGGAATTGTTAGCGTTAGTAGCGGACGACCCGTATCGCAAGCCGCCTCCGTTTGAGAGGCTCATTGGTGATATTGCGGGGTCCTACTCGCGCCGCATCAATATTCAGCATCGTCTGGTCTACCAAGTGCTCGATGATGAGCGAGTGGTGAAAGTTCTCAGGCTCTGGAGCCACTTCGAATAATGCATGACCCGCCGCTGTTGCCGCAAAGCACCGTGTTAGATTTTCCGCTTCTTTCGCTGGGACATTACTAGTGCAGCATCCCATAACCTGAACCTTGGGCGGTATACAAATGGAAGATCCAATAGCGATTGAGGTAGTGTTGGTAGAGCTCCCAGGCGAATCCCAGTGCGAGGTCACAATTCAGGTGGGGCGCCCGTTTGAGGATCCTGATTATCCGGGAGAATGGTTGTGCCCGGTCTCACTCAAACCTCTTTACTCGAGCTTACGCCCAGCACGCTCCAACTCGGCCTTTCAGTCGCTGTGCTTGGCTAATTCTCTGGTGCTTGATCTGTTACATGCAGTCGTTGAGAAGGGGGGCTCGGTGTGGTTGGAACCAGGTAACCCATACCCGTTTGAAGCTTATGCTTTTGGAGTAGCGGCAAGCTTGCGTAAGGGATGCGGCCAATGAATGACATACAACCACATACAATGCGCTCAACGGTCTTTCTCATACTTCCAGAATTTATCGCGTCTTTCGGCTATCTTGGCTACGCTGCTGTGCAACAGCTGATGGTTTGCCCAGATGTGATTGTGCCTGAATTCAGACGTTAAGCATTTGAAACATGACTGAGCTAAAGAACCGACTGACTGATCCAAACTGTTTTCCAGATGAGGAAACGCTAGCGGCGTGGCTTGGCGATAAGCCATATCAGTTTTGGAAGGATCTATCCGATCTCATTGAAAAGAGCTACCCGGGTGTATTCGTACCGGAATGGATATTTGGCGGACGGAAGCATGGCTGGTCGCTCCGTTACAAAAGGAGTAAGTCTTTCTGTACCTTTGTTCCGGAAAGAGAAAAATTTATGCTCGTTATCGTCCTTGGCAAGGATGAAAGGGAGGCCTTCGAGAGTATAAGAACAAAAGTGTCCCCTGGGACACAAAAAATCTACGACGATACGACAACCTACCATGACGGAAAGTGGTTGGCTTTGACTCTAGATAGCAAGCAATCGTTGAAAGATGCCCTCCGGCTTCTTGGTATCAAAAGAAAGCCCAAAAATGCCATACAAGGCCAGGCATAGCGGTGGTGTTTCCATTGCGGCTGTGCCTTTACTACAAAACTGCGCGTGTTGGCGGTGTTAAATCAGTAGTAGTACCGGAGCTGGGTGATAAGCAAAGCGTCATCCGTGACCTTGTAAAGGATGCGGCGTTCTTCGTGCTTCAGCGGCTTCGCGTTTGAGTCGCTTCCTCATGAATACTATAAAATATTAGCTAAGCCTAATTGATGTGCGGGATAGAACAGAGTGTTGAGCACAAATAATAGAAGCCATAGGCCAATTTCCAGCGTCTCAGTAATGGGCTGAATGCGCCTGATAGCGCCGTAGATGTGTACGAAAAGCATAAGTAGGAAAACTGCGTAAAGGGTGTCAAAAACGAAGATACGTATCTCAGGGTCCAATAGGGCCCTGAACATCAGAAGTTCTATTACCAGAATAAACGCGCCGAGGCAGCGACCAAAATAAACTGCAAGGTCAGTGTCTTCAGGAACACGCCAAAGCATCAGCCGAGCCCATGTCAGTGGAGACAGACATATAGGCAGTGCAAAAAACAAGGTTGTGATGCTCATCAATACTAGTAGGTACAGATGGCTATGGTCAGAAAAGTATCCCAACATGTGGTGAATTCCTTTGAGGTAAGCGCTAATGTTCTACGCATTCAACGTCTGTTGTTCAAGCGGTGAACAATAAAACACTGCCAAAGTACAGTAGGAGAAAGACAAAGGTATGAGGATGTCCGTGCTGGCTAGTGAGTACTTTGGCCCTTGACCCTACACTCAACCGCCCAACATAGCCCTGGCGTGTTCTTAATCTCGTTCTGTGTTGGGGGGCGCATGCGATGGGCGTTGGCGGTGCGGGGCATCAAGAGAGCGTGGCATGAAAGTACTCGAGCTTGAAGTTGGCATCGTTAGGCACCCTTGTTTTATAAATTACTGGAGAGAAAAATGAAGTGGGAATATGTATGTGTTTTATTGTTGCAGAGTTGGTGATGGATTTACTCAACACCCCTAAAGTTATTGCATATCTGGCAGAGTCATTGGGTTGCCCGACAAGTCGTGCAAGGCGAGCGCGCTACGCGCCGTGAGCAGAAAAGGGTTGTTGGGTGAACCTCAAATGTGGTTTTCTACAGCCTCGTATATCCAATAGATACCGGAGTTAACACTATGAACAAACTTAAAATCATCCTATTGCTTTCGCTCATGTCGTGCGCATTGGTCGCCCAGGCGGCAGGTAGTTTTAGGCTGATGAGCGGCAAGCTGATTTCTAGCGGACAAAGCAAGTCAGAAATCATTGCCGTTGTGGGCGTGCCGTTATATCAAGATGTTGAAACTATCGGTGTCGATGAAGGGGGCGGAGGCCATCCTATAAAGCGAGAAGTTTTAACATACAAGCTTGATGGTTCTATTGGGGGCGAGTACTTGGTCATAATCACGGTGGAGAATAACACTGTTGTGTCAATAACATCGAAACAAACCAGTCGGATGTGATCGTAGCGCGTATAACTCGTGGCTCCAGTACACCCGGTTTGTGGCTTGAGCCGGCCGTACAGCACAGACCGCCGCTGAGCTCAGTTGTTGGGCGTCTTAATATCTAGCGCGCAAGCTGGGCATGACTATCGGAGCTGCTCCCATGCGTGAATTGAAATTGAGCAAGGCTTTCACCCTGATGGAATCAGGGCCTGTGGTCCTAGTGACAACCCATGATGGAGAGAAAAACAACATCATGACTATTTCCTGGACCATGGTGATGGATTTCACTCCGGTATTTGCAATCACCACGGGTGAATGGAATCACTCCTTCGCGGCGTTGCGAGAGAACCGGGAGTGCGTCATCGCCATTCCCACCGTCGACCTATTGGATAAGGTGGTTGGCATAGGGACTTGCTCTGGGGCAGACACAGACAAGTTTGCCAAATTCAATCTCACACCAGTGCAGGCTAAGGTCGTCAGGCCGGCCTTGATCAAGGAGTGCTTTGCCAATATTGAGTGCAAGGTCATCGACATCGTTCAAAGGCATAACATTGTTGTGTTAGAGGCGGTTGCCGCCTACATCGATACCACACGCAAGGAGAAGCGCGCGGTTCACGCCGTTGGTGACGGAACGTTCATCGTCGACGGCCGCAAGATTGACCGCAGGAAGATGATGGCCTCCAAGCTCCCGCCAAGCGTTTAGCGTCCATCAATAGACATTGGTGGCGGCTCCCGGCAACCAACACAGCAGTATGTTTTGAACTCTGATGGTACTGCCGTCTTCTACGAGTCTTAGGTGCGTTGCGGGGTTTAAGTAACAGTTCTTTTTTGCATTCGACTGCTTAAATCATACAATCTTATCAAGATTGAAAGCTCTGTAAGCCTCGCTCTGCCTGCTATGCTGGCGTGCGAGACCACACCACAAAAAAAATGAACGATAGGTCGTTGCGAGGCAACTACGCCAATGCTTCGTTGCTGGTGCGGGGCTGGACTGACCGCACCATGAATGGAGTTACTCGCAACATGATTGAGCCGCAGAGCGAAACCGGGGACCCTGAACTCCTAAAGCGTCTATGCCGGCAGCAGCAGGCGTTGATCAAGGTTGGGAGTCTGTGGCGGCGCTACGAAGGCGCGCTGACCAATGCTGCCGGCGTGGTAACGGAAGCCGCCGCGCTGGCCCTTGATGTGGGGCGCGCCGGGATCTGGACATTCGATTCTCTGCGAAGCAGTCTTGAGAACCTCGACCTCTATCAGGCGGATATGAAGCGCCATTTACGGGGAGGTCGGCTCGCCGCCAAGGACTATCCGATCTATTTTGACGCTCTTGCGCGGGAGGAGATCTTGCAGGTCAGCGATGCCCCCACGGCCCCGCATACAAGGGCGCTTTTCGATAGCTATCTGAGGCCGAACGCCATCGGGGCCATGCTCGTCGCGCCGATTCATGCGGGTGCCCGCCTGGCCGGAGTGCTGTGCCTGGAGCATGTCGGCGGCAAGCGGCACTTTCACCAAGACGAAATCAACACCGCTGTGCACTTGGCATCAGCATTCAGTGCGGCACTGGAATTCCAATACCACGCCGACGAGCGGCACAAAATGCAGGCTCACCTGCGGGATCAGGTGGCGCTGTGGAGTATCTTCTTCGAGCAGAACCGCGACGGCATCTCGGTGCTCCGCACCGATGGCAGTGTGTACCGGGCCAACAAACGTTTCGCCGACATGCTCGGCTATACCGTGGACGAAGCTCACCAGCTGCATGTATGGGAGTGGGATAGTCAGTTCGACCGCGATACGATTATGGGTATGCTGCAGTCGGTTGATTTCTCCGGCGATCATTTCGACACCCGCCACCAACGCAAGGACGGTCGTGTGATCGACGTTGAGGTAACCAGCAATGGCGCCTACTACAACGGCACGAAGCTGATCTTCTGCAATCATCGCGACATCACTGAGCGCAAGCGCGACCAACAAGAAATCCACAAACTGGCGACTACCGACACGCTTACCGGTATTGCGAGCCGTGGCGAATTCAGCCGCATTCTCAGCGAAGAAATTGACCGTGCCACGCGTTACGGCCGGCCGCTGGCGCTGATTATGTACGACATCGACCATTTTAAACGCGTCAACGACACATTCGGCCATCATGCCGGAGATGAGGTGCTGAAGACGGTTGTCGACCTGGTCAATGAACACCTCCGCCGCGTGGACACGCATGGCCGCTGGGGCGGGGAGGAATTCATGGTACTGCTGCCCGAAACCAGCTTGGCTGCCGCTTTGGTAATCGCTGAACGCTTGTGCCAAGCCATCGGGGGGCAGGGTTTTGACCCAGTCGGATCGGTCACGGCCAGCTTTGGCGTGACCCTACTCGGCCAGGAGGATGGCTTTGACGTACTCGTTAAGCGGGCCGATGAGGCGCTCTACCGGGCCAAGAACGGAGGTCGTAACAGGGTCGAGTCGGCCGTTGGCCCGGCCACCGATAGTGTGCGTCATAACCCAGGGGCAAATGGATGACATCATTGGGCTGCGCACACACTTTTTAAGCTATATTTTTTACCTAACCATTAGCGGTAATTTGCCCGCCTTTGGGGTTGGACGCGCTTGCGGTGTACCGCTGCGCAACGCGTTAGGCGTTCAAAGAGGGGGCGTAGTGCTATGTTGACCAGAAGAAAGTTCATCGCATCTGCCGTGGCTACCGGACTGGGCGCTACAGGATTGCTTGCTTCCTACTCCCTCAGCAGGGGTGGTTCCGAATACGAGCAGGCGGTAAAGCAGATTTGGCGTCACGGTGACCTTGGCTCGAGTGACACTTCCGCCTCCGCCGCATTACGTGAGCTGGTGCGCTACGCAACCCTCGCACCGTCCAGCCACAACACGCAGTGCTGGAAGTTTAGGGCGGGTGACCAGTCGATTTCAATTCTGCCTGACTATCAACGCAGGTGCCCGATTGTTGATCCCGACGACCACCACCTCTTTGTCAGCCTCGGCTGCGCCGCTGAGAACCTTGTGCAGGCGGCTTCAGCAATGGGCTTTCGAGGCGAGACTGTTTTCAAGACAGGCGCGACTGAGTCATTGGATATATCCCTTGAGCCTGCAACAGCGGTGCGAACACCGCTGTTCGAGGCAATCCCGCGTCGGCAGTCCACTAGGGGCGAGTTTGATGCCAAGCCGCTTTCAAGCGGCGAATTGAAGCTGTTGGAAAAAGCCGGCTCAGGGAATGGCGTCCGGGTGCACCTGCTCACGGATAAACTGGCTATGGAGAGCGTGCTTGATTTCGTGGTGCAAGGTAATACCGCACAGATGCGTGATCCAGCATTTGTGCGCGAACTCAAAGACTGGGTACGTTTCAATGGAGGGGAGGCCGCGCGATATGGCGACGGTCTGTTTTCCGGCGCGTCAGGCAACCCAACTGCCCCAGGTTGGCTTGGTGATCTGATGTTTGACTTGTTCTTTACCGAAAAGGCAGAAAACGACAAGTACGCGCGACATGTTCGAAGCTCAGCCGGCATCGCAGTATTTGTCTCAGAGCAAGAGGACAAGCATCACTGGATAGAGGTGGGTCGCGCCTTTCAACGTTTCGCGTTGCAGGCAACGGCGATCGATGTTCGAACCGCTCACCTTAATCAACCCGTGGAAGTCGCGTCACTCAGGCCGGAGTTTGCCAAGTCTATTGGTATGTCGGTTGGCAGGCCTGATCTGGTCATTCGCTTCGGTCGCGGGCCAGAAATGCCCAGGTCCTTGAGGCGCCCAATTGAAACAGTTCTGGCGTAAACGCTTAACGAGTCGTTGCAGTGGCCGGCCCTGAAGGAGCTCTCAAGTGATGGCATCTGATGATGCCCCATAATAAAGCTGTTATATTTTCTTTCTTCGATCGTCCGACATCCTCTGCATCGCGCGGCTTTTGGCAGGGTTATGTGAAAATATATAGAAAGCACAGAATGAGATTCTCTTCCCCTAGATTACTGGTTTTTACACTGTTCTGTTTGTTGGTAGGCTGCTCTACGCTACAGTCAGGCGCAGGTGGCAACTGGGTTGGATTCACTGAATCGGGTCAGGCGTCGTTTTATGCGGACAGGCACCAAAATCGCAAGACGGCGAGCGGCGAGCTTTACAGGCATGGGTTAAAAACAGCTGCGCATAAAACGCTGCCGTTTGGCGCAATCGTTAAGGTTACAAATGTTAAGAATGGGAGAAGTGTCGTGGTAAAGATTAATGACAGGGGCCCGTTCGTGAAGGGTCGTATCATTGATCTTTCAAAGTCTGCGTTTAGTGATATAGGCAATACATCTGCAGGTTTGCTTGACGTAAGAGTTGAAGTTATTCGCTAGCACATCCCAGGAGGGACCATGTATACCGGCAGTTGCTTATGTGGTGGCGTAATGTACGAGGTTGATGGTGAGCTTGAGCCGATTCAAGTGTGCCATTGTTCCCAGTGTCGTAAGGCTCAAGGCAGCGCTTTTGTGACCAATATACCGGTCTCGACTTCGGCTTTCAGGTTGCTGCAAGGGGAGGGGATGCTGGGCTCATTCGAATCGTCACCCGGCAAGTACCGAGTTTTCTGCCACGTATGCGGCTCCCCGATCTATAGCAAACGGGCTGATTTGCCGCAGGTCTTGCGTCTCAGGGCTGGCACGCTTGATGGGGACCTTAAGACCAGGCCGGTTGGGCACTTTTATTTCGGCTCCAAGGCTAACTGGTTCCAGATCAATGATGATCTGCCGAAATGTCCAGCGGCTTACACGCCCCCGAAAAAACCATGATCTGCGGCGGTGGGTAGCAGCGCCCTGTCCGATTTGATTTGGGTGGAGTGCCAAGCAGGCGCTTCGGTAACGGACTTGAGCGCACATCACAAGCGATAAGGAGGTCGCCATGCGTCAACTATGTCTTGTTCTTTTTTCTGTCCTGCTGCTGTTTGCATCGCCGCTTGTTTCTGCCCAGGGTGCGAGTCATCAGGCGATGCTGGCGAGTGTCTATTCGGGTGAAACGGCAGTCCACGAGTACTGGGTCAGTGAAAAGCTCGACGGCGTGCGCGGGCATTGGGACGGGGAAGCGCTGTGGAGCCGTGGCGGCTACCCAATTGCCGCGCCAGGCTGGTTCACCCAGGGCTGGCCTGCTATGGCTATGGATGGTGAGCTGTGGATAGCGCGTGAACTGTTCGATACCGTCAGCGGCATTGTTCGTAGCTCCCAGGCTGATGACAAGGATTGGCGGCGGGTTAAATTTATGGTGTTCGATCTGCCCGATCACGGCGGTACCTTCGATCAGCGAGTACGGGCGATGGCAAACATGGCTGACAATGGAATCCCTTGGCTGCAGTCAATTCCCCAGTTTCGCGTGACTGATGCTACGGAGCTAGATGCGCGCTTGGAAGCGTTGGTTGCGGCGGGCAGCGAAGGTGTGATGCTGCATCATCAGGATGCGCTGTACCGCTCTGGGCGCACGCAGGATCTGCTGAAATACAAACTCTATGATGACGCCGAAGCGCGAGTAGTGGGTTATACCGAAGGCAAAGGCAAATACGCCCGTCAGGTGGGCGCGTTAGTCGTAGAGCGTGAGGATGGTAGACGCTTTCGCCTGGGTAGCGGCTTGAGTGATAAGGCAAGAGCAACGCCACCGCCGCTCGGCAGTTGGGTCACCTACCGCTACAATGGGCTGACCTCCAGCGGGTTGCCGCGATTTGCGCGCTTTGTTCGAATGCGTAACGATATGCCTGAGTTGGCGGGGGAGTCCGATGCCCGTGGCTCCTCGGACGAGTGGAAGCAATAACCCTGACAATGAAACCTTTAGCTAATACGCTGTGCCCCCTTTGTGGTGGGGCCAATACATGCCAGCCGGCGCAAGCGGGTCATTTTGACGTGCCCTGTTGGTGCACAACTACGACAATCAGCAAGGAAGCACTGGCACGGGTGCCGGCAGAAGTGGGAGATAAGGCGTGTCTTTGCCCTGGCTGTGCCGCTGGTGCGGGCGATCAGAGGTCACGCGAGGCCGATATTAGCAGGGGTTGATATTTGAACGCTTGGGCGCGGCCAGCAATGACCGCGCCCAAGGTTGTTTACTGCGGTCTACGCGAGGTCAAAGCGGTCTGCGTTCATCACTTTGGTCCAGGCTGCGATGAAGTCATGCACAAAGGCTTCTTGTGCATCATCACACGCGTAGGCTTCGGCCAGTGCGCGCAATTGCGAGTTGGAACCGAAGATCAGGTCAACGCGAGTACCGGTCCACTTCACTTGCCCGGTGCTGCGATCACGCCCTTCGAAGACATCTTGCACCTGGGAAACGGGCGCCCATTTTGTGCTGATGTCGGTGACGTTAACGAAGAAATCATTCGTCAACACTCCGGGGCGCTGAGTGAACACGCCATGCTGGGTTTGCCCGGTATTGGCGTTCAGTACCCGCATACCACCGACTAGCACGGTCATCTCTGGCGCGGTCAACTTCAGCAGTTGTGCTCGATCCAGCAACATCTCTTCGGCCGATACGGTGTATTGGGTTTTGAGGTAGTTGCGGAAACCATCAGCCAGCGGTTCCATCGGCTCGAAGGACTCTGCGTCAGTCTGCTCCTGGCTGGCGTCGGTACGGCCGGGTGTGAAGGGTACTTCCGCCGCGGAACCTGCATCCGTCGCCGCTTTCTCTACGGCGGCAGTGCCACCGAGTACGATCAGATCGGCTAGCGACACGCGCTTGTTGCCTGACTGCGCCGCATTAAAGTCGCGCTGAATCCCCTCCAGTACCTGTAGTACCTTGGCCAGTTGCTCCGGCTGGTTCGCGGCCCAATCCTTCTGCGGGGCCAAACGAATGCGCGCGCCATTGGCGCCACCTCGTTTGTCGGAATCACGGTAGGTAGAGGCCGATGACCACGCGGTAAACACCAGCTCAGAGACCGACAGACCGGATGCCAGCAACTTGGCTTTTAGACCGGCGATATCCTCTGCGTTGACCAACTCATGGTCGACAGCGGGTACAGGGTCCTGCCAGATCAGATCTTCACTGGGTACATCTGGGCCGAGGTAGCGGACTTTCGGGCCCATGTCGCGATGCGTCAGTTTGAACCAGGCGCGGGCGAAAGCATCGGCAAACTCTTCCGGATTCTTGTGGAAGTGCTCGGCGATCTTGCGGTATTCCGGGTCTGTACGCATGGCCATGTCGGCGGTGGTCATCATGATGCCCACACGCTTGGCGGCATTTTCCGCATCGGGCGCATGATCATTATCTGCCAGGCCTACTGCCTGCCACTGGTGCGCGCCGGCTGGGCTCTTGGTTAGCTCCCACTCGTAACCGAGCAGCACATCAAAGTAACCCATATCCCATTGGGTCGGGTTGGGCGTCCAGGCGCCTTCGATACCGCTGGTGATGGTGTCGCTACCCTTGCCGCTGCCGTAGCTGTTGATCCAGCCAAAGCCCATTTCTTCCATCGGAGCACCTTCGGGCTCTGGTCCCACATGTACCGCGTCAGCGGCGCCGTGGGCCTTGCCAAAAGTGTGACCGCCGGCTGTGAGGGCGACAGTTTCGTAGTCGTTCATGGCCATACGCGCGAAGGTTTCGCGAATATCCCGGGCTGATGCCAGCGGGTCGGGGTGACCGTCTGGACCTTCCGGGTTAACGTAAATCAGGCCCATCTGCACGGCTGCCAGCGGATTTTCGAGTTCGCGGTCGCCGGTGTAGCGGCTCTTGGGTTTGTCACTGGTGGCCAGCCATTCATCTTCTGCGCCCCAGTAGATATCTTCCTCTGGACCCCAGATATCTTCCCGGCCACCGCCATAACCAAAGGGCTTGAGGCCCATGGATTCGATGGCGACGTTACCGGCGAGGATGTACAGGTCAGCCCAGGACAGCCGATTGCCATACTTTTTCTTGATCGGCCACAGCAGACGCCGGGCCTTGTCGAGGTTGCCGTTATCGGGCCAGCTGTTGATTGGGGCAAAGCGCTGGTTGCCGGTAGAGGCGCCGCCACGACCGTCAGCGGTGCGGTAGGTGCCTGCTGAGTGCCAGGCCATGCGAATCATGAATGGGCCATAGTGGCCGTAATCGGCTGGCCACCACTCCTGCGAGTCGGTCATCAGCGCGGTCAGGTCGCGTTTGACTGTGGCCAAGTCCAGCTGTTTGAACGCGTCAGCGTATTTGAAACCGGCACTCATAGGGCTGGACATAGGAGCATTCTGGTGCAAAATCTTTAGATTGAGCTGGTTGGGCCACCAATCTTGAGTAGTAGTGCCACCCCGTAACTTGCTCGTGGCGGCTCCATGCATGAAGGGGCATTTGCCAGCGTTCTCTGTCGCTTCGCTGTCATTGATGTCTAGTGCGTCCATATCGGTATCCACTTGTTGTTGATGAATGGAACGGGTTGTTCAGTTGATAAAGTACATGAAAATACCCTGATGATTTAACGGGTTTTGTGTACCGCTCTGATAGCTTTTGCCTATTCACTGCCGCACCTGGGTTTTCTCGCACCCATGTGTACCGCCGAGACCGCGCTAGCGGACCCGGATACGGTCGCCGTCACTCAGCTCTCGACCTGGATGGCGGACTACCGTTTGGCCCTCTTCGAGGCCGGAGATCACGACTGTGGCTAGGCCGTTGCTCTGGCCTGTTTCCACGGCTTGGAGCGTGGCGCGCTGGTCTTCAAGGAGGAAGACTGTGGGCTGGCCGTCGTGCTGGAAGAGCGCGGATGCCGGCACCTGGAGGACGTCAGGTGACTGCCAGAGGATAAATTCAGCATCGACACGATAACCGTCCCCGAGCATGTTCCATTGCTCACGGGGGCTGAGCATGTCGACGATCACTTTCACGCGCTGCTCCTCGACGCCGAGAGCCGAGACGTCTTCGAATCCGACCGGCTCTACTCGGCGTATGACGGCCTGGAGTGTGGCGCCGCCCCAGCCATTGAGCCGCGTCTGTATTCCGGGTTCCAATTTGACCGCATCGAAACTCAACACATCGACGACGATTTCGAGGGTGCCTGGATCGCCAACGCGGACGATGGCCTCACCGGCCTGGATTACCCCCTCGCTTTCACGCAGGATGTCCAGCACGACGCCATTTACCGGTGATCGCACGGCCACACGCTCGGCTGGTGTTGCGCTCTCGGCATGGGCCGCAGACACTTCTATGAAAGCTCTGGCGGCGGCCAGTTCATGGGTGGCCACGTCCTGTTCAAACTGCGCCGAGCGCAGAATTGCTGCGGTCCTGAGGGCGGTTGATTGTGCCTGCTGTACCTGTTCTGCGGCAATGGATCCGGACGCTTCTAGCGCGCGCAGGCGTCCATACTGACTTTCAGCGTATTCGGCGTCGGCTTTGGCGGCGCTGATCTTTTGCCTGACGGCAGCCAAGGCTGAACGGGCCGCCTCGACCCTGGCTTGCGCCTCAGCTCGGCTACGGGCGTCCAGTACATTCGCTGGCATGGGCTCGACATAAGCCACCAACTCAGCGCGTGTTAGCGGGTCGCCTACTTTCCATTCGACCCGGTTCAGGTAGCCGGTGACGGGGGAGGAGACCACATAATGGTCCTTCACACGCGTCTTGCCTTCTTCCAGAATGGTGATCTCCATGGGGCTCCGTGTCACCGTCGCAAGGTTTACCCATACCGGTTCCGGGCGCAGGCTATAAACGATAACGACAGCCACCAGCAAGGCGAAGACAGCCCAGAACACCCATTTGCCCTTCCAAACTCGGCCCATCGTCATCAACGATTCCTCCTTTTGCGCTGGTTATTCGCGTGTTTTAAGCACGCTCACCAGGTCTAGCCTACGCAGACGCGACCAAGTGATAAATCCGGAAATCAGGGCCGAGGCGATAACCACATTCGCCGCCAGTGCCCGTGTTCTACCCGTGATGACCAGGGGCACCCGGTATAGCTCAGTTTGCATTGCCATCACTATAAAGTGGGCTAATCCGTGGCCAACGGCCCAGCCCAGTGGTATGCCAAGCAGCAGCAGGATTGCCAGCTCCCCGAGCAAAATATGAGAGACCTCATTGTGGGTGTAGCCCAGCACCCGCAAGCTGGCCAGATCCCGACCCCGCTCCGCAAGGGAAATCCGGACCGTGTTGTAAATCACACCAAAAGCGATGATGCCGCCCAACAGACTGATGATGAAGGTATAGGTGAGAAAGGTCTTGGCCAAGGTCTCAAAAAAGCTGTCCAGCATCGCTAGGCGAACATTGATTGCCATCACCCGCGGGGTGTCACGCAGATCCCGATACACTTTTTCTGCGCTATCAGGCTCTAGGTTCATCAGGATTTGGTTGACCAGTGGCCCTTCCTTCAGAGCTCGGTTCATTGCCTGGAGGTTCATATAGGCGCCGACTCCGAGAAACTCGCTGGTAACACCTGCCACAGGCAGATTCAGGGTGGAACGATGGCCCTCTAGTACCCGAACTTGTAGTAGTTCACCTGGGGCGACGGCTAGCCGCTCTGCGAGAAAATCGGTCAGTAATAGCCCGGCGGGTGGTATGGGTACGTCGGTGAGATGCTCATCCACAACGAACTGCAACTGGCTATCCGCTGGGATGCCGGATAGGGCAGTGCGCCACTTTCGGTGACCGTTCACCAGTTCTACAGCCACCATGCGCCGGCCCTCGACATAGCGCACGCCGGGCTGTCGCGCCATGCTGTACATGGCCGCCTGATTGACTGGATCGGTCAGGCTGAGGGTCAGGTCCTGCTTTTGGACCCGGGAGAATTGGGTATGCACCATGAGGGAGACGGAACTGAGCTGGAAGTTACCCACCACTACAATAGCGGTGGCCATGGCCACCCCCATAATGGAAAGTGCTGTGCGTGCTGGGCGTCGGGTGAGGTGCCGGACGATCATGCGCGACGGCTGGGTGAAGCGTACCCGTGACAGCAAGCGCTCGATCAGGGTTACCTGATATCTGGCCGGGCCTTCTGGCCGCATAGCCTCCGCTGGAGGCAGGGAAGCGGCCCTGCGAATGGAGCGCCAACTACCTAACAATACGACGATCAGGGTTATCAGCCCCAACACCACCACCCACCAGGGGCTGATGCTGAACACTAAGGTCGGAAACCGGTAGAACTCCATGTAGAGCACACTCAGCGCCCGGCCTAGCCACATGCCGGCAAGGGTACCAATCAACAGGCCGATCATCGCGATAACCAGCACCAACTGGCTATAGTGCAAGCCAATCTGCTGGTTGCTGTAACCAAAGGCTTTCAACACGGCAATAATATCGCGCTGGGTACTGATCAGGCGGGTGACCACCACATTGACCAGAAACATGGCTACGCCCATGAATATCGCCGGAAATATCAATGCCATGGTCTTCAGCTGGTTGAGCTCGTCGCTGAGGAAACGATTGGAGAACTGATCCTCGCGGGCGTAGGCACCGGTACTTCCATAACGGGCCAGTTGGCGGTCGAGCAGATCGATCACGCCAGCGACGGGGAAGGAGGGGTCCACCCGCAACACCATGCTGTTGAACGCCCCGCGCATATCCATTGCCGATTCCAGAGCCTCTTGGGGCATCCAGAGCACACCATAGCGTTCATAGTCTGGCAGCATGCCACCGGGCGGGATGACATAGATGAATTCCGGCGATTCGACGATACCCACTACCCTTAGGGGTTGGCGTCGGCCATTGATAATAGCATCCAGCCGGTCGCCTAGTTGCAGGCTGTGGGCTTCAGCAAAGCTGCCGATCACGGCTACTTCGTCGCTGCGGGGGGGCGCTGGTAAACGCCCTTGACGTAGATAGAGACGGTTAACCTCAGGCTGGCCGGTGGTCGGCAATGACACCAGGCGGGCTGACACTGGGTCGTTAAAGCCTGCCACCTCTAGCTTGGCGACTCCTTCCACTCGCCCGCTCAGGCGTATAACGCCGGGTATGTTCGCCACCCTTTGCAGCAGGTGGCGCGGCGCCCGGGTCATCGAGACAAACACGTCTGCGAACTGGTGATCCTGATAATACTGATCGCGGGTGGTCGTAAGCGAAGCATAGTTCACCAGCGACAGCAGACACACCGCAATGCCCCCTGCGATAACCAATGCGATTGCCAGCACCTGACCGCGCATATGCCAGAGTTCGCGGCGCAGTTTGATATGCAGGGCGCTGGGATGCAGGAGAGACATGGCGTTACCAGCTCAGGGTGCGTGGGTCTTGCCGCGTGGAATTACGGTATTCGCCACTGATCATGCCGTCAGACAGGGTGATTACCCGGTCTGCCATCTGTGCAATGGATGCGTTGTGGGTGATGATGACGGTAGTTGTTCCCGTCTCTCTATTGGCGGCATCCAGGGCTGCCAGTACCAAGGTGCCGGTGGCAGAGTCCAGAGCGCCTGTGGGCTCGTCGCAGAGCAGCACCTGGGGGCGTTTGGCAATGGCCCGGGCGATGGCCACTCGCTGTTGTTCTCCGCCTGAAAGCTGTGCTGGAAAGTGGTCCATTCTGTGCGCCAAGCCTACCAGCTCCAGCGCTGCTTCTGGACGCATGGGGTTGCGCGCGATTTCGGTGACGGCGATCACGTTTTCCCGCGCAGTCAGGCTGGGTATCAAGTTATAGAACTGGAACACGAAACCGACGTAATCCCGTCGGTAACGCGTCAGCTCACGGTCCCCGGCCTGAGTCAGGTCGATATCCTGGTATTGCACTTCACCACTGGTTGGCACGTCGAGCCCACCAAGGATGTTCAGCAGGGTGGATTTGCCGGATCCGGATGCGCCGAGCATCACGATCAGTTCGCCATCAAACAGGTCCAGATCTACACCGCGCAAAGCAAACACCTCAACCTCTCCCTGGCGGTAGGTTTTGGTCAGGCCCGCAGTATGGAACACTGGCCGATTGGGTGTAACAGGCATTGGTATGGCCTCCGCTTCAGCGGGATGCGTTGTTGTCGTTATACGATAGCCGTCTGTAGGATTCGGGCGTAGCTTGAATAGCCTTGAGATGCTCGCTAAAGGAGGGCGTATGTACAAACTGTGTTTTTATGTGCCGGAATCGCATCTGGAAGTGGTGAAACAGTCGATATTTGAAACGGGTGCAGGGTGCATCGGCGGCTACGACCAGTGTTGCTGGCAGACAAAGGGGCAGGGGCAGTTTCGGCCATTGCCAGGAAGTCAGCCGTTTATAGGCCGGCAGGGCGCGCTTGAGACTGTTGCGGAGTATCGGGTGGAGATGGTCTGTGCCGACGAGCGGATCCGCGCGGCGGTGGCGGCACTGCGGCTCGCTCACCCTTATGAGGAGCCGGCTTTTGACTGCTGGTTGTTGGCGGAGTTTTGATAATCGGTGCGTAGGCATAGCGCTCCCATGTCACTTTCCCCATCCTAACCCCGCGCTAGCCTAGTCCAGACCTCACCTAGCGCCGTTCTAACCTCGACCGAACCCCGTTCTAACCTCGTCATTCTCGCGAAGGCGGGAATCCATGTAGTCTTTCGGGTTCACTCGGCGTTAGTTAAAAGTACCACCCCATGGATCCCCGCGTTCGCAGGAATAACGATGGGGCGGTGGTGCAGGCGTTCCGGCGGTTTGGCAGTGGGTTGGGCACATCACTCCTTGGCAAACGGCACCGGTACGGGTGTGTCGTTGTTCGACGGTGGCAACTGCGGAATGCTGAAATCGGGCTGATCGCCAGTCAGGGTCTTGAGGAAGGCGGTCATGTTGTCGATATCCTGTTTTTCCAGCTCGCGGCCCAGTTGCAGACGCGCCATCAGGTCCACGGCCTCTTCCAGTTTCCAGTACGCACCATCGTGGAAGTAGGGGTAGGTCAGCTCAACGTTGCGCAGGGTTGGCACTTTGAACGAAAAGCGGTCGGCGTCTTTGCCGGTCACGGCCACGCGGCCTTCGGCGGGGTTGTCGGTGATGTAGGGCTCCACTACGCCCATGCGCTGGAAGGATGTGCCGCCCACAGCTGGTCCATTGTGGCAAGCGGTGCAGCCTATATTCTTGAAGGTCTGATAACCTTCCAGTTCGGCCTGGGTCAGCGCTTCATCATCGCCCTTGAGCCACTGGTCGAAGCGCGAGTTGGGGGTGACCAGGGTCTCTTCAAAGGCGGCGATCGCGTCGGTCACCCGGTCAAGGTCGATCTCGTCACTGCCGTAGATGTCAGCAAACTCCTGCCGGTACTGCGGTATGGAGCGTAAAACATCCAGCGCCAGTACGTGGGTCGAGGCCATTTCCATCGGGTTGCTGATGGGCCCTGCTGCCTGCTCTTGGAGGGTCGCTGCGCGGCCATCCCAGAACTGGGCGACGTTCATGCTGGAGTTGAGTACGGTTGGTGAGTTGATCGGCCCTTCCTGCCAGTTGTGACCGATCGAGGTAGACAGGTTGTCGCTACCGCCCATGCTCAGGTTGTGGCAGGAGTTACAGGAGATAAAGCCGGAGCGTGACAGGCGTGGGTCGAAGAAGAGCTTCTTGCCCAGTTCGATCTTTTCCGGCTCATCAAAGCTGGCGGGCTCAATCGGTTGAATGGGTTCGCTGGTCAAACGCTCGGCCTGCAGCGGGGTGCACAGGCCGCCAGCCAGTAGTAAGCATAGCAATCGCTTGTTCATGATCATTTCCTTGGGTCACTGAGTGGGCAATGCATGGCTTGCCGGGCAAACTCGTTTTAACAGCAGTGTGCCGGAGTGACTCAAGGAGGCAGTTGACTCAGATCAAGGGATGATCTCGACCAGCGTGCCGTCCGGCACCAGGTCCCAGAGGGCGCGCATATCGGCGTTGTTCAGCGCGATGCAGCCGTTGGTCCAATCCAACCCTTTGAAAAACCACTCGGGATACTCTTCATCAATAGGGGTGCCGTGGATCATGATCATGCCACCGGGATCAACGCCCCGTTTATAGGCGGCGGCAAGGTCTTTCAGGTTGGGGTAGTCCAGGTGCAGGCTGAGGTTGAACTGTGGGCTCTCGTGGCGCCAATCGATGCTGTAGATGCCCTCGGGCGTGCGCTGGTCGCCTTGCTGCTGTTTATGGCCGAGCGGCTGACGCCCCAGGGAGATCCGATACTGCTTGATCACTTGGCCGGCACTGATGACCTCCAGCCGCCGCTCGGCCTTGTGAATCAGTAGTTTATCGATGGCCGGCGCGGCCTGGCTGGGGAACGCCGCCAACATTAACGCCAGCCACAGCACCTGTCGCAATAGATAGTGCATTAGCGAGGCTGGCGAGCCAGCGCCGGGTTGTAGCGAATATCCCGTACACGAATCGGAAAGTGCTGTTCCCGGCGGTCGCTGAAATACTGTTTCAGGGTCTTGCCGACGGTGGGGAAGGCCAGTTCGTCCCAGGGGATTTCCGTTTCGCTGAATAGGCGCACCTCCAGGCTTTCTTCGCCGACACCATAGGCCTGGTCGACCAGCTCGCCACGGAAGAACATGTACACTTGATTGATATGCGGCAGATTAAACAGCATGTAAAGCTCCTGGTCGCGCACCTTGGCTTGCGCCTCTTCCCAGGTCTCGCGTAGCGCCGCTTCCTCAGTGGTTTCGCCATTTTCCATGTAGCCCGCGGGCAGCGTCCAGAAGCCCCGGCGCGGTTCGATTGCACGGCGGCAGAGCAATACCTGCTGGCCATGGAATACCAGGCAACCGGCAACGATGCGCGGGTTTTGATAGTGGATGATGTCGCAATGGTTGCAGACGTAGCGCGTGCGGTTGTCGCCGCTGGGAATCTGCTCGGTCACCGCGTTGCCGCACTGGCTGCAAAACTTCATGATTTATAGCGTCTCATTCGGAAACCTGTTTTGCCCTATCTTGCGGCGCATTTGCCGGCTGGGCAACTGGTTCTAGGCAAGTGATCATGACATTATGCTTAAAAACCACAGAGGTACTCTGCATGCTGGATAAAATGCGCATGCGGGTTGGGGGACACAGTCCGCGACAGATCGAAACGCTGGGTATGCCAGAGGCGGGCGTGTTGATTCCGGTGACCTGCGTGCATGACCGCCCGGAGATCATTCTGACCCTGCGTTCGCAGCGCATGTCTACCCACTCCGGCGAGGTTGCCTTCCCGGGCGGTCGTCGTGACCCGGGTGATGTGGATTTGCGTTACACCGCATTGCGCGAGACGCATGAGGAAATCGGCCTGGAACCGGACCGGGTCGATGTAATTGGTCCGATGGGTTCGCTGGTATCCCGTTATGGCATCAAGGTGACCCCCTATGTTGGCATCGTTCCGGATGTGTTCGAGATTGTCCCCAGCAGCGCCGAGATAGATGCGGTATTTCGTGTGCCGGTGCAGTTTTTTATGGAAGACCGGCGTGAAATGACCCACCGGATCGATTACGAAGGACGCAGCTGGTACGTCCCCAGTTACCGTTATGAAGGCCATAAGATTTGGGGGCTGACGGCCCTGATGCTGGTTGAGTTTATGAATGTCGCCTTCGATGCCGACATCCCCCTGCACACCCCCTATGACGAAGATCGCAAACAGGAGCGCAGATGAAGTACAGCCTGGGTAATGACCGTGTGGAAATGGCCGATGACGCCTGGATTGCCGATACGGCAGCCGTGATTGGCAAGGTGCGCCTGGAACAGGGCGCGAATGTCTGGTTTGGCGCGGTGCTGCGCGGCGATATGGAGCTGATCCTGATCGGCGAGCACAGCAACGTGCAGGACGGCGCGGTGATGCATACCGATGCCGGCTTTCCGCTGACACTGGGCAAAGGGGTGACGGTAGGCCACAACGCCATGCTGCACGGCTGTAGCGTGGGCGATTACAGCCTTATCGGCATCAACGCTGTGGTGCTCAATGGCGCGAAAATCGGCAAGCACTGCATCATCGGCGCCAATGCGCTGGTGCCCGAGGGCAAGGAAATCCCTGATGGTTCTTTGGTAGTCGGCTCACCGGGCAAGGTGGTGCGCGAACTGACCGAGCCGCAGAAGAAGATGCTTGAGGCCAGTGCTGCGCATTACGTGCATAACGCCCAGCGCTATCGCCGTGACCTGCAGGTGCAGGAAGATTGATGCAGCAGGCTGCGGTCAAGTCGCCCTGTGTTGGCGTCTGCGCGCTGGATGAGCAAAACCTGTGCACAGGTTGCCAGCGCAGCGGCGAGGAAATAACACTGTGGGGGCGCATGAGTGATGCCCAGCGCCGTGAGGTGCTGTTACTCTGTGAGACCCGAGCCAGAGCCCAGGGCCTGTGGTTCAGCGCACCCATCAGCTAAGGACGTATCGCATGGCCAAAATTGGAACACCTAACGCCGAGAATGCTACCCGAGTAATGTTGCTGGGAGCCGGTGAGCTGGGCAAGGAGCTGGTGATTGAACTGCAACGATTGGGCTGTGAAACCATTGCCGTGGATCGCTACGAAAACGCGCCAGCGATGCAGGTTGCCCATCGTCGGCATGTGATTAATATGCTCGACGGCAAGCAATTGCGTGAGGTGATCGAGGCCGAACAGCCGGATTATATCGTGCCGGAAATTGAAGCCATCGCCACCCAGACGCTGGTCGAGATGGAGAGCGAAGGCTATAAGGTGATCCCCAACGCTCGGGCGGCCTGGCTGACCATGGATCGCGAGGGCATTCGCCGGCTGGCTGCTGAAGAATTGAATCTGCCGACCTCGGCCTTCCGTTTTGCCGATACCTATGAAGAGTACGCGGCCGCAGTGGTGACAGTCGGCTTGCCGTGCGTTATCAAGCCGGTTATGAGTTCTTCCGGCAAGGGCCAATCGTTGCTGCGCCGTCAGGAAGAATTGCAGGCGGCCTGGGATTACGCGCAATCCGGTGGCCGCGCCGGCGAAGGGCGCATTATTGTTGAAGGCTTCGTTGATTTTGATTATGAAATCACGCTACTCACCGTTCGGCATATTGACGGCACGAGTTTTTGTGAGCCTATCGGGCATCGTCAGGAGGGCGGTGACTATCAGGAATCCTGGCAGCCGCAGTCCATGAGCGAGGCGGCGCTGGCAGAAGCGCAACGCATCGCTCTGGCAGTGACCGACGCCCTGGGCGGTCGTGGTCTGTTTGGTGTGGAGCTGTTTATCAAGGGTGATGAAGTGTGGTTCAGTGAAGTCTCGCCCCGCCCGCATGATACCGGTATGGTCACGCTAATCTCACAGGATCTGTCTGAGTTTGCCCTGCATGCGCGGGCGATTCTCGGCTTGCCGATTCCGGCCGTTCGCCAGTTGGGGCCCTCCGCTTCGGCGGTGATCATGGTGCAAGGCGAGTCTGCCGCTGTCAGCTATGGCAATCTGCACAAGAGCCTGGCAGAAACCGATACGCAGCTGCGGTTATTCGGCAAGCCGGACGTGGAAGGGCAGCGACGCATGGGTGTAGCGCTGGCGCGGGATGAAAATATTGAAGCCGCGCGCGAGAAAGCCCTGCGTGTAGCTAATGGCGTGGAGATCACGCTCTGAGTGGTTGGTGGTATCTGCTGGCGCCTGCGCTGCCGTTGCTCCTACCGCAGGCCTTCTGGGTCAAGAAGACCGCGATACGCCTGCCGGATGCCGCCGCTCCATGGCGCGGAAGTTGCTCTCCCGCCGGTTGCTCTTCGTCCTCTTCTTACGCTGCGTTGCGCTTGCTGGTGATCGGTGAGTCCACCGTGGCTGGCGTCGGTGTTGATACTCAGCAACAGGCGCTTTGCGGTCAGCTTGCCGAGCAGCTAGCGGCTACCTGGTCGCGGCCTGTCAGTTGGCAAGCCTGTGGGCGTAACGGTGCTACTGCGGCGGATTGTTGTCAGGAGTTGGTGCCGACGCTCGAAGATCAGTGCTGGGATGTGGTGGTGATTGTGTTGGGTGTCAACGATACCACGCACCTGACGCCACGCTGGCGCTGGCGGCGAGCGTTACGTCAGTTGATTGATTATTTTGTGGGCAAGGCAGGCCAGGTATTGCTGACGGCAGTGCCGCCGCTCGGGCAGTTCCGCGCGTTGCCACAGCCTTTGCGTGGCTGGTTCGGTTTGCGTGCGGGGTTGCTTGATCGGGATCTGCAGCGATGCTGTGCGCGCCGGGGTGCGCTACATGTACCGATGGCGCTGACTTTCGAAGCGCATTATCTGGCGCGAGACGGTTATCACCCATCGGCCGCCGGCTATCAGCTCTGGGCGGCTGGAATTCTGGCCTGCCTGATTCAGTCGGGATGGTCTGCCTTGGATGAGGCGTCGTCTTGTTCTTCTACATGACCGTCCAGGGCTTTATCCCAGATGCGCACGCTCTTGACCATGTTGTCTTTGGTCTGCAGGATTTCCATGCGATAGCGGCCAATAGTCAGGCAGACGCTGGTCTCTGGGATGCTTTCCAGTTGCTCGGTAATCAGCCCGTTCAGTGTTTTTGGTCCGTCTGCGGGTAATTTCCATTTCAACTGGCGGTTGATAGCGCGGATGGCGCTCCCACCTTCAATCACTACAGTGCCGTCGTCCTGCGGGTGAATGTCCTGGCTGGGCAACAGCATATCGGTAGTGAACTCGCCAACGATCTCTTCAAGAATATCTTCCAGGGTGACCAGGCCGATCACGTCGCCATACTCGTCGACCACAATGGCAATACGCCGCTTCTGCTTCTGGAAATTGAACAACTGCGTGTGCAATGGGGTGCTTTCCGGTACGAAGTAGGGTTCCTTGCAGGCGTTGATCAGCGCGTCCTTGGTCAGCTCGCCGCGGCTCAGCAGGCGGGCGATGGAGCGCATATGAACGATGCCGGTGACGTTGTTGATATCGCCCTGGAACACCGGCAGGCGGGTGTGATGGCAGGTGCGCAACTGGTTGTTGATGGTGTTGAGGTTATCGTCAAGGTCAATACCCACTGCCTCGTTGCGCGGAACCATGATGTCGTTGACGGTCATTTTTTCCAGGTCGAGGATACCCAGCAGCATATTCTGGCGGCTGCGGGTCATGCCCAGGCCCGCCTCACGCACCACGGTACGCAGCTCCTCGGTGCTCAACTGGTCGCCATTGGTGTCGCTGGTGTTCACGCCGATCAATTTGAGCAGCATGTTGCTGATGGCGCCGCAGATCCATACCACAGGATAAAGCAGCGTTTGCAGGACCTTTAGTACGAGGCTGACGGGAAAGGCAATCAGCTCGGGGCGCAACGCCGCCAGCGTTTTGGGTGTGATTTCGCCGAAGATCAGAATGACGATGGTCAGGCTGATGGTGGCAATGGCGATGCCGGCTTCGCCCCAGATCTGCGTGGCGATCACCGTGGCAATGGAAGCGGCAAGAATATTGACGATATTGTTGCCGACCAGAATGGTGCCCAGCAGCCGATCCGGGCGCTCAAGCAGTTTGGAGGCGCGCCGGGCCCCTTTATGACCCTCTTTGGTCAGGTGCTTCAACCGATAACGGTTGAGGCTCATCATGCTGGTTTCGGAGCTGGAGAAGAACGCCGAGAGCACGATCAATAGGGCCAGTATCATCAACAGAAAACTGGTATGCGCGTCGTTCAAGTGGCTACCTCAAGAGCTGGGGGAAGGGTGCGCAGTTGGGCTGCATCACTGGATTTCATTAATAGGGCAGCAGGAATTCACGAACCAACTTGCTGCCGAAGTAAGCCAGTGCTAGCAGCAGGAAGCCTGCCAGAGTCCAGCGAATCGCGTTGCTGCCCCGCCAGCCGCGGAAATGGCGGCCCCACAGCAGGATGCCGAAGACCACCCAGGCTACGCAGGACAGGAAGGTTTTGTGCGCCACGCCCTGGGCAAACATATTGTCCAGGAAAAGAAAGCCGGAGATCAGCGCCAGTGTCAGCAAAATTTCGCCGCACAGCAGGAATTGGAACAGTAGGCGTTCCATGGTCTGCAGTGGCGGGAAGGTGCGGATGAAGCGGGTCGGGTGTTTGTGCTTGAGCTGGTAATTCTGAATAGCCAACAGGCTGGCCTGAAAGGCAGCGATGGTCAAAATGCCGTAAGCGAGTATCGACAGCAGCACGTGGACGACCAGAACGCCTTCGGCGGGAACTAGCGTGGTGCCGTGACTGGGAAACAGCCAGGCCAGCAGCCCGGTAACCAGCGCGAGCGGGAACAGGCCCAGCAGTAGGCTGGTGACGGGCACTTTAAAACTCGACAGCAGCGTGATGGCGATGACCAGCCAGGCTATCAGGGACGCGGTGTTGAACAGCCCGAGGGACAAGCCTTCCGGCGTGAATAGCTGCACATAAAGGCTGCCTGCATGGGCCAGTAGCGCAACCATGCCGATGGCGCGCAGCAGATTGATATTGACGGCCAGGCGCTTGCCCATGCAACGCAACTGATAAAAGCTGCCGCCCAGATAAAGGATGGCGGCCAGCAAACTGGGGGTAAGGGCTGTCATACGTCCCTGCGGGTGAGAATCAGTAAAGCCGAAGTGTGGCACAAGCTGCGCTGCGGTTAAAGCGCTTCCCTGTCATCCGTTGGGTGCGCAGGGTATACTCCTGCGCTTGATTGCTTCACTCCGTCGATTCGGGGTTACAGGAAGCCTAGGAGACTGACTGATGTTCGACAATCTTACCGAACGCCTCACGCACAGCCTGCAAGGTGTGACGGGTCGCGCCAAACTTACTGAAGACAACATTAAAGATACCCTGCGCGAAGTGCGTATGGCTCTGCTTGAAGCCGATGTTGCGTTGCCCGTGGTCAAGGCTTTTGTTGACCAGGTGCGTGACCGTGCCGTGGGCCAGGAAGTCTCCCGCAGTCTGTCGCCGGGGCAGGTGTTCGTTAAGATCATCAAGGCAGAGTTGGAAGCCGTCATGGGTGAGGCTGTCGGCCTTAATCTGGCGGTTACTCCGCCGGCGGTGATTCTGATGGCGGGTTTGCAAGGCGCGGGTAAGACCACCTCTGTAGCGAAGCTGGCAAAGCACCTGCGTGAACGCCAGAAGAAGAAGGTCATGGTGGTCAGTGCCGACGTCTATCGTCCGGCGGCCATCAAACAGCTGGAAACGCTGGCCAAGGAAGTGGATGTTACTTTCTTCCCGTCCGATGCCGGGCAGAGACCGATAGCCATTGTTGAGGCGGCGATGCGCGAAGCGCGCAGCCGCTTTATGGATGTGCTGATTATCGATACCGCCGGTCGTCTGGCTATCGATGCTGACATGATGGACGAGATTCGCGCGGTGCATGCTGCTGCCAAGCCGTCTGAAACTCTGTTCGTGGTCGATGCTATGACCGGTCAGGATGCGGCCAATACCGCCCAGGCCTTTAACGAGGCATTGCCGCTGACGGGTGTGATTCTGACCAAGGTCGACGGCGACGCCCGTGGTGGTGCGGCGCTGTCGGTGCGGCATATCACCGGCAAGCCGATCAAATTCCTCGGCATGGGTGAGAAGACCGATGCGCTGGAAGCCTTCCATCCCGACCGGATCGCCTCGCGCATCCTCGGCATGGGGGACGTGCTCAGCCTGATCGAGCAGGCCGAACACAAGCTCGACAAGGACAAGGCCGAGAAGCTGGCCAAGAAGCTCAAGAAGGGCAAGGGCTTCGATCTCGAGGACTTCCGTGACCAGCTGCAGCAGATGCGCGGCATGGGCGGATTGGGCTCGATGATGGACAAACTGCCGATGATGGGCAAGATCAATCCGGCGCAAATGGAGAACGCCCAGACCCAGGCCGAGAAGCAGTTCAAGGTTATGGAGGCGATCATCAATTCCATGACGCCGAACGAGCGCCGCAACCCGGATATTATTAGCGGCTCGCGCAAGCGCCGCATTGCAGTAGGCTCGGGTACGCAAATTCAGGATATCGGGCGCGTCATCAAACAGCACAAGCAGATGCAGAAGATGATGAAGAAGGTCAGCGGCAAGGGCGGTATGGCCAAGCTGATGCGCGGTATGGGCGGAGGCGGAGGCGGTGGTATGTTGCCTCCCGGCGGCGGTATGCCCAAATTCTAAGGGCGTGCTGTACAGCGCGTGAGCAAAAAACAGTTTTCAATGGCCGCGATATTCCGTAGAATACGCGACCTTTCGGGTATAAGGGTCTTTGCTGCGTCTTCGCTGCATGGTCTCACCGCCCGTAATGAATCAATGAGCGTTACTCAAATACAGGAAACGATGTCCACATGGTAACCATTCGTCTAGCTCGTGGTGGCTCCAAGAAGCGCCCCTTCTATCACCTGACTGTCGCCAACAGCCGTAACGCCCGTGACGGCCGTTTCGTTGAGCGCGTAGGTTTTTTCAACCCCGTTGCCAACGGTGCTGAAATCCGCTTGTCAGTTAACCAGGAGCGCGTTAGCTACTGGCTGAGCCAGGGTGCGCAGCCCTCTGAGCGTGTTGCTGCTCTGCTGAAGGAAAATCAGGCCGCTGCCTGATATGACCAGTCTGCCGGAGTCGAGCGGATCACCCTTGGTGGTCCTCGGCAAAATTGTATCGGTTCACGGCATTCGCGGCTCGGTGAAGGTGTATTCCGAAACTGACCCGCTGGATAACGTTCTGAACTATCCCAAATGGATACTCAGACGAGGTGTGGAGCAACGCACCGTTACCGTGCTTGAAGGTCGAGTGCAGAACCGGGTGTTAGTGGTTGCCCTTGAGGGGGTCAACGACCGAGACCAGGCGCTGGCGCTGGTGGATTACGAGATCTGTGTGGTGCGTGACGCCTTGCCGGATCTTGAACAGGGTGAGTTCTACTGGCATCAGTTGGAAGGTTTGCAGGTTGTAACCGTCGAAGGACAGTTGCTCGGTCGCATCGACCACCTGCTGGAAACCGGTTCCAATGATGTGATGGTGGTCAAGCCCTGTGAAGGCAGTCTGGATCAGCGTGAACGTTTGCTGCCCTATTTGCCGGATATGTATGTGAAGTCCATCGATCTGCAGGCAGGTGTGATGCAGGTGGATTGGGACCCGGAATTCTGACCGGTGTGGGCCGGAGTAGTGACGCTGTTCCCCGAGATGTTTGCCGCGTTGACCGAGTACGGTGTTACCGGTCGCGCCGTTAAGCGAGGGCAGTTAAGCGTCGAGTTCAGTAATCCGCGTGAGCATGCCCATGACCGTCATCGAACGGTCGACGATCGTCCCTTTGGGGGCGGACCGGGCATGCTGATGAAAGTTGAGCCGCTGCTGGAAGCCATTGAGGCTATCCGTCAGAAGGCACCTTCGCCGCCACGGGTGATCTACCTGTCACCCCAGGGCCAGCCGCTAACCCAGCAACGGGCGCAGGCGCTGGCCAAGATGGACAGCCTGGTGCTGTTATGTGGGCGCTATGAAGGCATTGACGAACGCATCATCGATATGTGCGTCGATGAAGAAATCTCCATCGGGGATTATGTGCTGTCTGGCGGTGAGCTGGGTGCCATGGTCGTCCTGGATGCGGTAACCCGGCTGATCCCCGGCGTGCTCGGGCATGCGGATTCAGCGGTAGAAGATTCCTTTACGGAAGGGTGGCTGGATTGTCCGCATTACACCCGGCCGGAAGAGTTTGAAGAGCGGTGCGTACCGGAGGTGCTGCTCAGTGGTAATCACGAATTGATCCGGCGCTGGCGACTCAAGCAGTCCCTGGGCAGAACCTGGCAACGTCGGCCAGCATTGCTCAAGGATTTAACGCTGAGCAAAGAACAGCAGCAGCTGTTGGCGGAATTCATCCGCGAACAGGAAACCGATAACCATTGAGTCAAGTCCGACGGCTTGTGCAGGAGTTTGAAATGTCCAACATTATTGCCCAGATCGAAGCTGAGCAGATGAGCAAGAAGTTACCCGAGTTCGCTCCGGGTGACACAGTGATCGTTCAGGTTAAAGTGAAGGAAGGCGATCGTTCGCGTCTGCAGGCCTTTGAAGGCGTGGTTATCGGTAAGCGCAACCGGGGTCTGAACTCCGCGTTCACCGTACGCAAGATCTCCAGCGGTGTAGGCGTTGAGCGTACCTTCCAGAGCTACTCGCCGCTAATCGACAGCCTGACCGTCAAGCGTCGTGGTGATGTACGTAAAGCCAAGCTTTACTATCTGCGTGCCCTGTCTGGTCGCGCTGCACGTATCAAGGAAAAGCTGGGCTGATCAGCTCGCTTTCTGGTACAAGAAAAGGCAGCCTTCGGGCTGCTTTTTTATTGTCCGACGTTCCGCCCAGCTCTAGTGCGCCCGACCCTCAGCAGTGCAGGATTCTGACCCATGCAGCACCCCATGCCCAAAGCCAGTATCAGTGACGCCGAGCAGCGCGTCGTCGCAGGCTATGTTGATAGCTTGTGGCTTGAGCGGGGTCTGGCGCGGCCGACACTGGAAGCTTACCGCACTGATCTGGAGCATCTGGCCAGTTGGCTGGCTGCGCGCGGCGGGGGCTTGCTTAGTGCCAGCCGCGCCGATTTGATGGAGCATCTGGGCTGGCGCATCGGGCAGGGTTACCAGGCACGCTCTACTGCACGGTTATTGTCTTGCGTGCGCGGGTTTTATCGGCATGCGTTGCGCCAGAACCTGATCAGCGAAGATCCGACTCTGGATATAGCCCTGCCCAAGCTCGGCCGCCCGTTGCCCAAGTCGCTCAGCGAGGCGGATGTAGAGGCGCTGCTTGCTGCGCCGGACCCTGAAGACAGTCTTGGCTTGCGTGATCGCTGCATGCTGGAAGTGCTCTATGCCTGCGGTTTGCGCGTCAGCGAGCTGACCGGGCTGCGGTTGGATCAGTTGAATCTGCGCCAGGGCGTCGTGCGTGTAACCGGCAAGGGCAGCAAGGAGCGGCTGGTGCCGCTGGGTGAAGAGGCGATCGTCTGGTTGCAACGCTATTTGCAGGCCGGGCGTGCACCGTTGTTGAGCGGGCAACCTAGCGATGTGTTGTTCCCCAGCCGTCAGGGCCGGGAAATGACCCGCCAGACGTTTTGGCATAGGATCAAGCTGCATGCGAGTCAGGCCGGCATACGCACGCCGTTGTCCCCGCATACCCTGCGGCATGCTTTCGCCACGCATTTACTCAATCATGGAGCGGACCTGCGCGTGGTGCAGATGCTGCTTGGCCATAGCGATCTGTCTACCACGCAGATCTATACCCATGTGGCCCGCCAACGCCTGCGTGATCTGCACGCAAGCCATCATCCGCGTGGGTGAGCGGGATCTTTCATGCTAAGCTTGTCGGCCGTAAAGAGGACCTGATATGCGACTGAAACTGATAGCAGCTTCGTTGTTTGCGTTGACCGCCACGGCAGTACTCGCCGAGCCGGCAGATGCCATTCGTGCCAGCCTGAGCAAGCTGGACCTGCCGGTAGCCATCAAGGCGATTTCCGAGTCGCCGATGAGCGGTGTGTACCAGGTGCAGCTCGACAGCGGTCGTATTCTGTATGCCAGTGCTGATGGGCAGTTTCTGATCCAGGGGGCACTCTATGATCTGAGTGCCGAGCAACCGCGCAACCTGACGGTTGCGGCTGAATCTGCGGGTATCGGTGAGGTCATCAATGCCCTGCCGAAGGAAAAACTGGTGGTGTTTGCGCCGAAAAATCCGAAAACCCACGTGACCATTTTCACCGATGTGGATTGTGGGTATTGCAGGCTCCTGCACAGCGAAGTGGATGAGCTGAACAGCCTGGGCATCGAGGTGCGTTATGCGGCATTTCCGCGTAGTGGCCCTGGCCAGGCTTCTGCCAAGATCATGGAGTCAATCTGGTGTGCTGAAGACCCTCAGAATGCGATGACCGAAGCCAAGCTGGGCAACAAGATTGAAACCCTGACCTGTGATAACCCGGTCAATGAGCAGTTTGCACTGGGTCAGCAAGTCGGTGTGCAGGGCACGCCGGCGATCTTTATGGCCAATGGCGTACTGGTGCCAGGTTACAAGCCCGCCGCGCAGTTGGCGGCCGAAGCCTTGGCGAATCAGTAAGCGTTAGACAACACACTATTTCTTAACCAACATGCGATCCAAATGGGGGCCTTAGTTTGAAACCGGTCAAAGTGGGAATCTGTGGTTTGGGCACCGTCGGTGGCGGCACATTCAATGTCTTGCAGCGCAATGCCGTGGAAATTGCCCGGCGTGCCGGGCGTGATATTGAGGTGGCGCAGATAGCCGCCCGGCATTTGAACCCGGCCTGCAATCTGGGTGCCACGCCAGTGACAAAGGATGTCTTCGAGGTCGTAAATAATCCCGAGATCGATATCGTCATCGAGCTGATCGGTGGCTACGGTGTTGCGCGGGAAGTGGTCTTGCAGGCTATTGCCAATGGCAAGCATGTGGTTACCGCCAACAAGGCGTTGATTGCTGTGCACGGCAACGAGATCTTCGCTGCGGCGAGCGAGAAAGGCGTAATGGTCGCCTTTGAGGCCTCGGTGGCCGGCGGCATCCCGATTATCAAGGCGGTGCGTGAAGGCCTGGCGGCGAACCAGATTGATTGGGTCGCGGGGATTATCAACGGCACTGGTAACTTCATTCTGACCGAAATGCGGGACAAGGGTCGTACCTTCGATGACGTGCTGGCCGAAGCTCAGGCGCTCGGTTATGCCGAAGCTGACCCAACCTTTGACGTGGAAGGTATCGATGCTGCGCACAAGCTGACGATTCTGGCTTCCATCGCCTTTGGTATTCCGTTGCAGTTCGACAAGGCCTATACCGAGGGCATCAGCAAGCTGACCACCTCGGACGTCAACTATGCCGAAGCCTTTGGTTATCGGATCAAGCACCTGGGCATCGCCCGGCGCACCGCAGCCGGTATCGAGCTGCGCGTGCACCCAACGCTGATTCCGGCCGACAAGCTGATTGCTAACGTTAACGGCGTGATGAATGCGGTCATGGTCAACGGCGACGCCGTCGGCTCAACGCTGTATTACGGTGCCGGTGCTGGCGCAGAGGCCACGGCCTCATCGATCGTCGCTGACATTATCGACGTGGTACGTACCCTGACCACTGATCCGAACAATCGCGTGCCGCATTTGGCCTTCCAGGCGCATTCGCTGTCCGATCTGCCGGTACTGCCGATGGGTGAAGTGGAAACTGCCTATTATTTGCGGATTCAGGCCAAGGATCGCCCAGGCGTGCTGGCCAAGGTCGCGAGCATTCTCTCTGAGCGTGGGATCAATATCGAATCGATCCTGCAAAAGGAAGCGGAAGAGCAGGACGGTCTGGTACCGATCATCATCATGACCCATCGCGTGCTCGAGCAGAAGATGAATGATGCCATCGACGCGCTAGAAGCGCTGGACGATATCGCCGGCCCGCTGATGCGGATCCGGGTTGAACAATTGAATTAACAGCAGCAAGCAACAAGCGGCAAGCGGCAAACGCTCCGGAGTATGACCGGTGGCTTGCTGCTCGAAGCTAGTGGTTTGCAGCTCACACCGAAGGTTTGCAAAGATGCGCTATATAAGCACCCGCGGCCAAGCACCGGCCTTGAATTTTGAAGATGTGTTGCTGGCCGGTCTGGCCACCGACGGCGGCCTCTATGTGCCGGAAAATTTGCCGCGCTTTACCCAGGAAGAAATTGCCTCCTGGGCCGGGCTGCCTTACCACGAGCTGGCTTTCAATGTGATGCGGCCGTTTGTGGCGGGGAGTATCAGCGATGCGGATTTTCGCCGGATTCTTGAAGAAACCTATGCGGTATTTCAGCATCAGGCGGTAGCGCCGCTGCGGCAGCTGGGTGCCAACGAATGGGTGCTGGAGCTGTTTCACGGCCCGACGCTGGCGTTCAAGGACTTTGCCCTGCAGCTGCTGGGTCGCTTGCTCGATCACTTCCTGATCAAGCGTGGCGAGCGCGTGGTAATCATGGGCGCAACCTCGGGTGATACCGGTTCAGCCGCGATCGAAGGCTGCAAGCACTGCGAGAATGTGGATATCTTTATTCTGCATCCGCACAACCGGGTGTCGGAAGTGCAGCGCCGGCAGATGACCACCATCATGGGCGACAATATTCACAATATTGCCATCGACGGCAACTTCGACGACTGCCAGGAAATGGTCAAGGACAGCTTTGCCGATCAGAGCTTTCTCAAGGGTACCCGGCTGGTCGCGGTCAACTCGATCAACTGGGCGCGGATCATGGCGCAGATCGTCTATTACTTCCATGCGGCGTTGCAGCTGGGTGGGCCTGCACGGTCCATGGCCTTCTCGGTGCCGACCGGTAACTTTGGTGATATTTTTGCCGGCTATCTGGCGCGTAACATGGGCTTGCCGATCAGCCAGTTGATCGTCGCGACCAACCGCAATGACATCCTGCACCGCTTTATGGGCGGCAATCAGTATGACAAGGACACGCTGCATGCGTCTTTGTCGCCGTCGATGGATATCATGGTGTCGTCCAATTTCGAGCGGTTGTTGTTCGATATGCACGGCCGCAACGGTCTGCGCATTGGTGAGTTGATGGCTACGTTCAAGGCAACCGGTAAGCTGAAGGTCGAGCAGGAGCGTTGGACCGAGACGCGCAAGCTGTTCGATTCACTGGCAGTGGATGACGAGGCGACCTGCGCGACTATCGCAGAAGTGTTCCGTGACTGTGGCGAGCTACTGGACCCGCACACGGCCATCGGTGTGCGCGCGGCGCGCGAGTGCCGTCGTTCTATGTCATTGCCGATGATCACGCTGGGTACCGCACACCCGGTGAAGTTTCCGGATGCGGTACTCAAGGCCAATGTCGGTGAGGCGCCGCACTTGCCTGCGCACCTGAGTGATTTGTTTGAACGCCAGGAGCGCTTCACCGTGCTGGCCAATGAGCTCAAGGCGGTGCAGTCTTTTGTTGCCGAACATGGGAACCGCGGCAAGCCTCTCTGATCTATAGTGGCGCCCGGCTAGGGGGGGGCGGCACTTCCCGTGGGGCCTCCGAGGAGTAGCGCCGTTGCCAACGTCATTGCATAACCTGGAACAGATGCTCGAGCACATCGCCGGCTTGGCCAAGGATGCAGAGCAGGTATCCTTGGCTCAGGTGGTCGACTCCGTCGGTGATCGTTCGTTTGGCCCCTTGCTGCTGATCATAGGTTTGACGCTGTTTTCCCCGCTCAGTGGCGTGCCGGGGATGGCAATCTTTTCTGGCATGTTCGTATTGCTTATTGCCCTGCAGATGCTGCTGGGGCGTAAGTACTTCTGGTTGCCGGGCTTTATGCTCAATCGTTCTATCGCACAGGACAAGTTGACCAAGGCGATTGGCTGGCTCAAGCCGGGTGCCCGGCGGATTGACCGCATGATCAAGCCGCGCCTGAACTTTATGCTGCATCCTTCATCTACTTACCTGATAGCCGCACTTTGTGTATTGATTGGCGCTGCCTTGCCATTTCTCGAACTGGTACCCTTTTCCTCGTCGATCGTGGGTCTGGCATTAGCCATACTGGGGCTTTCGCTGGTAGCGCGTGACGGCCTGTTGGTGCTGATCGCGCTGGCGGTTATTGGGGCTGGCGGGAGCCTAGCGATCGTCAAACTGCTGTAGTCCTGCTCCGCTGGGCTTCGACCATGCGTACAAGGAGTTGCCGAAGCGATGCTCTGGTTTCTAGTTTTACATATAGCCGCCCTGTTGTTCTGGGGCGCTTGTCTGCTATACCTTCCGGCGCTGATCGCTGGTGCTAGCCGAGATCGTTCTGCGATCCAGGAGCCGCCGGACCCGTTCGATTCCATCGCGCGTTTTGTGTTTACCCGCATTGCCACGCCCGCTGCCTTGCTGGCGATCATCGCCGGCAGCCTGGTGTTTGTGGTGGATCATACGGTGACGGTCTGGCTGGTAGCTAAGCTGACGCTGGTGGTGGGGTTGGTCTTTGTGCACAGCCTGTTAGGTATGCTGGTGCTGCGTCTGGAGGCGGGCAATGGCAAGCCGCTACGCAGCTGGTGTCTAGTGCTGGGGCTGCTGGCCAGTGCGCTGATGGGCGCGATTATCTGGATAGTACTGGCCAAACCGCCGTTGGAGGTCTGGCCATGAGGCTATCAGGGCTCTTTGTATTGTTGAATTTTGACGTTACGGGCCACCCGTTCGGCGGTTTTTTCCGGCGCCACACCAACCGCATGATCATAAACCAACTGCCCGCCCAGAAAGCTGGCAAGGGCGATCAACAGCCCGCCCAGCAGCGACAGATACAAGCCCCACGGCCAGATCAGCGCGTCGGGACTACCCAGCCGGCTCAGCCAATTGAGGGTCGCTACCGACAGCAACATCACCGCCAGGATGGCATGGCACCAGGCGGTGATCAGGCGACGGATCTGCTTAACAATGATCAAATCCAGCAGACCGATGGTGCCGGAGATCCAGCCGCCGAGCACACCAATACCGGCCAGCCAGAGCCCTGCCCGGGCCCAGAAAAAATCACCAGTCAGTACATAGGCGATATCGGTGCCGATCAGGCCAAGCAATGCGGCGACCGGAAAGTGAATCACCATCGGGTGCAGCGGATGACCGTGGATCGACATTTTGCTGATAATGGAAGCGGAAGCCATCATGAACCTCAAGGTGGGTGGAGCCTGCTTGCCCGTGGGCAAGGCGCCGTTGTGAGCAGAAGGTTAGCAGCCACTGGGCTGCTTGGCACGCCTTTGCTGCTGAGTGGTTGTACCGGGCCGATGTCTTCGTTACACCCTGCCGGCCCCAGTGCGCAGGTGGGTGCCTGGCTCTGGTGGGGCATGGCGAGCTTTTTTACCTTGGTGTTGGTCGCGGTTGTGTTGTTGTGGTTGCACGCCATGCGGCGTGATCCCGGGCAGGTCACCGAGCGTGAGGCACAGCGTGTGCAGAACCGCTGGGTAGTGGGTGGCGGGCTAATTCTGCCGACACTGAGCATAGCGGTCATTCTGGCGGTTGGCATACCCCTTGGCCAGCGTATGTTGCCGTTGCCACCCGCCGAGGGCGAAGCACTGCGCATTGATGTCACTGGGCATCAATGGTGGTGGGAGGTCAGTTACCCGGACACCGGTATCGTGTTGCAGGATGCGCTGCATATTCCTGCTGGCGTGCCGGTGGATCTGTATTTGACCAGCTCCGATGTTATTCATGCGTTCTGGGTGCCGCGTCTGGGCGGCAAAATGGATATGTTCCCGGGTCGAACCAACGTTTTGCGCCTGGAAGCCGATCACCCAGGCATTTATCACGGTAGTTGCAGTGAGTTCTGCGGCCGTGGTCATGCGCATATGCAATTCACTGTTGAGGCGCATGAGCCGGATGCGTACCAGGCCTGGTTCGAGGAGATGCAAGCCGATGACTGAGGAAAAGAACCAACCCGATCAGGCCCGCCACGAGGAACTCGAAAGAGTATGGGGCAATGAACCCGGTTGGCGCTCGGCTTCGGCGGTCAATCACACCACGGTAGGCCTGCGTTTTCTGATTACCGGTTTGATCTTCTTCCTGGTCGGCGGTGTGTTGGCCATGCTGGTACGCACGCAACTGGCCTTGCCTGAGCAGGACATCATAGGGCCTGATCTGTACAACCAGATCTTTACCATGCATGGCACGGTGATGATGTTCCTGTTCGCCATTCCGGTGTTGGAAGGCGCGGCCATGTATCTGATCCCGAAGATGATCGGTACGCGCGATCTGGTCTTCCCGCGGCTCAGTGCACTGGGTTATTACTGCTATCTGTTCGGCGGTCTGATTATCATGTCCAGTCTGGTGCTGCAGATCGCCCCGGACGCGGGCTGGTTTATGTATACGCCGCTCAGTAGCTCTACCTTCTCGCCGGGACCTGGATCGGATTTCTGGCTGCTGGGTATCACCTTCGTCGAAATCTCGGCGATTTCTGCCGGTGTCGAGCTGGTGGTATCGATATTGCGCACCCGTGCCAATGGCATGGCCCTGAACAAAATGCCGATTTTCTGTTGGTATATCCTGGCCATGGCACTGATGATCATTTTCGGTTTTCCGCCGTTGATCCTCGGTAGCATTCTGCTGGAGTTGGAGCGCGCCGCAGGTTGGGTATTCTTCGAAGTGGCCGGGGGTGGTGATCCGATGCTATGGCAGCATCTATTCTGGCTGTTCGGTCACCCGGAGGTGTACATCATCTTCCTGCCGGCGGCGGGGATTGTCTCCACGCTGATTCCGGTATTTGCCCAGCGCCCGCTGGTGGGCTATCGCTGGATCGTCATGGCGATCATCGTCATGGGCTTTATCAGTTTCGGATTGTGGGTGCACCATATGTTCACTGTGGGCATACCGCAGCTGGCCTTGGCGTTCTTCTCGGTGGCGAGCATGCTGGTGGCCATCCCGACCGCTATCCAGATATTTGCCTGGCTGGCTACGTTGTGGACCGGCAAGGTCGTGTTCCGTCTGCCCATGCTATGGATTCTCGGCTTTCTGATCGTGTTCGTCTGTGGCGGCCTGACCGGTGTGATGCTGGCCCTGGTGCCGTTCAACTGGCAGGTGCACGACACCCATTTCGTCGTTGCGCATATGCATTATGTGTTGGTCGGCGGCATGCTGTTTCCGCTGGTGGCTGGCCTGTATTACTGGTTGCCGCATGTGTCCGGGCGCATGCCGTCGGACACGTTGGGACGTTGGGGCTTCTGGCTGTTTTTCGGTGGTTTCAACATGACCTTCCTGTTGATGCACCTGACCGGCCTGTTGGGTATGCCGCGTCGGGTTTACACCTACGATGCGGAAATGGGCTGGGGCTGGCTTAATCTGCTCTCGTCGGTCGGCGGCTTTGTCATGGCGATCGGCGTAGCGGTAATCATTCTGGATATCGCGCTGCATTTCCGCTTTGGTCGCAAGGCCGAGCGTAACCCGTGGAACGCCGATACCCTGGAGTGGGCTACGCCGATGCCGGTCAGTGCCTACAACTTTGCCAGCCTGCCAGACATCACTACCCGCCATCCCATGTGGGATCAACCGGACCTGCCCGATACCATTGCTGCAGGCAAACACGGGCTGCCGGAGGTGCTGAATCAGCGCCGGGATATATTTGGCTCTGATGCCATCAGCGGTAAAGTGCGAGAGATTATTCATCTGCCGACCAACTCCTGGCTGCCGATGCAGACCGCGGCGGTGATTGCGGTGGTATGTATCAGTCTCTTGGTCAAAGCCTATCCGGTCGCGCTGCTGGCCTGCTTTGGCGTGCTGTTCTTTGCGTTGCGCTGGAGCTGGCACAACGGAGCGCATCCAGTAGCGTCGCCGTGGCGTGACAATGATCCGGTCGAACCGCCGCTGCATTCGCGCACCTTTGATGGTCCAGGTTTGTGGGGGATGGTTCTCAGCCTGATGGCCAACGGCACGCTGTATGTGTCACTGCTGTTCGGCTGGTTTTATCTGTGGACCGCTGCGCCACAATGGGAGGTGCCCGAAGACGGCCCGATTGCCTTGCTGCCATTGGTGCTCAGCGGTGTACTGCTGAGCCTGGCTGTGCTGGTGTTCCGTCGAGCTGTTGGTCAACTGCGGCAGGGCACCGATGCTCGGCTGCAGGGTCTGTTGTGGTTGGCTTCTGGATTGGGCTTGGCGCATTTCCTGCTTCTGGTCTGGGTGCTGGTGGCAGCGCCCTTGACGCCGAGTGCGCTGGCGCACGACGCGGTGCTGACGGTCATGCTCTATTACCTGTTGTTCCATGGTGGTCTGGCGACGGTCTTGACGGTACTGCAGGCAGTTCGCGTGCGCATGGGCTACGTGGCCCTGCGTTTGCCCTACGAGCCGGTGGTGGTTCAGCCATTCTGGATGTATACGCTGGGCGTGTTCTGGATCAGTTTCGCGGCCTTTATTTTGCTGCCGATGGCCTGGGGAGGTGTCTGATGTCACCCTGGTCACCGTTACACCCCCTGCAGCTGTTTCTCGGCCTGGTGATCTGGAGCGTCTGGTTTGTTTTTCTGTATGGCGGCTTGTCGCTCGCCTGCGAGTTCGCGCCGCCGGATGAGCAGCGCGGTGCCTTGACCTGGGTTAACGCTTCTATGCTGATGTTGGGCGTTTTGGTTGGCAGCTTCTTGTTCTGGTCTGCCCGGCGTTGCTGGTATGCGGCGCCAGGCGCTGATGAGGCGGCAGCTACGGGTCGGTTTGTGGCGCGGATTGCTGCCGCCGTTTATCTTATCGCTGCGCTGGCTTCAGTGGGTCTGGTATTGCCCAGCGTGGTATTGCCGCCGTGCATATAAGATCCGCCTGAGGGCGGACCATATATGGCGGTGTCTATTTGCGGTGCTGCCTATGGGTCTGGTCTATTCAAGGCGCTGTTTATTCAAGGCACTGTTTATTCAAGGCCCTGTGTCGCCCTGTAGTTCAGCTACGGGTAGGCGATCAGCACCCCAGCTGCGCTGGATGTAGCCAATGACTTCATCCAGTTCGCCGCGCGTCACGGTAGCCATTTCGCCATGCTCGAGCGGGTCGTAATGAAAGATATACAGGCGCGAGAGGAACTGCTCGAAGGGCAATGAGGCTTCACCAAAGCGCTCGCCATGACCGGCGGTGCCGACGGTCACGCCATCACCCCAATTCTGGCCGCTGTCGTTATTGGGGTTGAAGAAGTACACGCGCATCACATCCTTGGGGTCCAGCGTGACGCGCAGGATAGTGATTGCATGCCAGCCAATGAAGCGCGCGGCACTGTCGGTTACGGCTATGCCTGCAGGCTGGGGGTGAATCAAGGGCTGATTGCCGTTGTGAAACGGATGATAAGCGGCGTAGAAGTGACGCAGAAAATCATCCAGATCGACCAGCTTGCCGGTTGGCACATCGACATTGAGGCGGAAGCCGCGGCCGGCCCACCAACCATGAAACTCCGGGTTGACCCAGCGGTGCGGATCGCCTTCGCGGCCAATACAGCGCCGGCCCATCTCCGCATAAATACGGTCAAGGTGCGGCACAACAATCAGCGACACGGGATCCAGATCGATCGGCAGGCTGGTAGCCACACCGGACAGACTTTCCTGAGAGGAAATCGCCTGACCCTCGAAATGCATGATGATCTCGTCATCGCGGGCCGCCCAGGTCACCATCTGCAGCAAATAGTCCGGGTCATTGTAGGCCCACATAGACATGGCGCGGGCCGACTGGCAGGTCGGGTTATTGCCCTGGCCGACGCCCAGCGGCAGGCCTAGCATGCACAGCACACCTTCAAGCAGAAACGCCTCGGGTGTAGCCTGACTGCCAAAGGCCATCGCCAGCCGTTCGCGCGTATTGGTGCACAGCGGTAGGCCTAATTGGCGCCACATCGCAGGGGCCACAGGCAATTGATAGAGGATGCCGCGCTCGAGCATCAACGACAGGCCGTAGATAGCCTGAGGCGTGGCGGGAAAGACGCTGGCATCGATCAGGTTCAGCACCAGCTCGCGGTAGCACATCAAGCAGTCGCGTCCCGTCGAGGACAATCCCAGGGCCTCTGGCAGCAATTGCTCGCCTTCATTGAGCAGATGCCGTACCAGTACCGTGTGGTAAGCAGAAACCAGGCCTGTGTCATGCATCGCCCGAGCAAAGCCGCTGGCCTCGCTGAGCAAGGCGGTGTTGTCCATATACTCGAGACGCTCTTGATAGATCTCGATGCCAGGGTCTTCACGGCAGGCATGCGTTGGCCCGAACAGGCTACTGACCAATCGGTCGGCACCCTGACCGCTGGTGCCCAGATCGATCTCGGGATTGGCTTGGCAAATTGCTATCTGGGTGATCATGCGGCGCACTGAGCTGACCTGAATCGGCCGCTGCTGCTGGATGCGCCAGATCTCATCGATCAGTTGATCAATGATAAATTCGTAGCCAATACAGCTGGCCAGATGCTCAAGGAGGTTGCGCGGCAGGATGGCCAACTTACCCTGGGTTTCACGCTCGGCCTCGCTTGGCGGGGTGAACAGCAGAACCAGGTTGTTAGCCAATACCTGGGTAAGGAAATGATGCGCCTGTTCGGCGCTGATTGATGGATGCACGTAATCGCCGCGCGATACCGCCAGCAACCGCAGCTGGCTTAACGCTTCTATAACCAGCGTATTGGCATCCGGGCTGCGCAAGGTATTGCCGGTTAAGGCCGGGATCAGTGTTTGTGGGCTGTCCCAGTCCGAGCCCATGAACAGGCCAGCGCTCTCAAAGGCCTGCGCACGGGCAGTCAGTTCAGCACAGCCACCCTCGTGCAGCAGCACGCGGCGAGCCGTGTCGAATACCCGGTCGAGCTTGCCGACCTTGGCAAACTCGGGCGCATTGTTCAGCGCCTGAACGGCGTCATCGAATCTGGACAGCAACAGTATCAACTTGCTGTCATCGGCCTGTTTCACGGTATCGCTGCTCGTCACACACTTCCCCTTGCCCAAACTATTGCGACCCATGATAGGGGTCAGGAACGCGATGCGCTACACGTAGAAGTCGAGCTCTTCCTGCCGCTTGAGCAAGTCGTGCATAACTTTAGAGTCCTCGCCGACAAAGTACAACAGCCCCCAATGCGTGCCAAATGCGGTGCGCTTGGTGACCATTTCCTCAACCGGAGTGGTCAGCTCGTGGGACTCGAAGTACGGATGGTCTTCGGTCTCTGCGGGCATTTCCAGTTTGCTGACTACGCGGCGCCGCGGGTAGACGCCGAAGCAGCCGGCATAGCCAGTGGCATCTTCGACTTCCCGCGGGAAGTAGGCTTTGACTTCTTCTTCGGTGGACTTCGGATCGAACACCAGCATCGAGGCGTGGTAGGCGTTAAAGCCTTTGTAGACACGCTCCAGCAGCTCGAATACCTTGAAACCCGGTGGCCGGTAAGCCACTTCGCCGAAGTACATCTCGCCGTCGCTGGTGACAAAGTACTCGGGGTGGATCATGCCAAACTCGATGTCGAAGGTCTTGATCAGCTTTTCGATCTGCTGGACGATCTGCGGCCGATAGGCTTCGAGTTCAGGTGAGGCCGGTACGTGCACCGAATAACCCAGGCGCACGTATTCGGAAATGTTCAGGAAGCGAATCTTGCCATTGTGAATCCAGGCTTCAACTGCGAATTCCCAGCCGTCCAGATGCGATTCCATCAAAGACGGAAATTCATCATCGGGTATCGCATCCACGTCATCCGGTGTGCGTATGACCCGGTGACCCAGGCAGCCGGCCTTGTCGAACGCCTTGAAATGGATCGGATCGTTCGGATCACCATCGAGCTTGAGCAGCGTCTGATTAACCCGCTTGAGAAAGCGAATCACATCTTCACGGTCATGCGCTTCTTCAAAAATACCCACGCGGATACCGCCTAACTGTGCACGGCGTTTCATCAACGACTTGTCACGCATGAGCATGGCTTGGCCAAACAGGCGCGGATTATCAAGCAGTACGGAATTGATCGCACCTGCCCACTCCACCGTTTCCTCGAAGAGTGGGATAGCAACATCCACACCCATATCCTTTAGGGTTTGGGCGATTTCCAGTGAGCGGTCATTTAACCGCTCAAAATTCCACGGCACGAAGGGGATATCATGAGTCTTGCAATAGTCTTCCGCCCATTCGGGGGCAACGACCACATAACGACGATCGAAGGTAGCTGCTGCTTCGACGGCATTGGGTGCCCAGCCGAGTAATGCGATAAAACCTTTAGTGGGATCCTTCTTCATGCGTAAGCTCCTGGCAATAATTGAAGGGACGATCCAGGATCCTTCAGATACGGCCTGAAGGGCTAGATCGCTTAGATATGTAACTATCATACATGACTAGACGGCCTGCGGCTAATTGGCTGGGCAATCGGAAACATATGGGTTTATAGGGTTTAGCTTTAAGGATGGCTAAAGCTGTGATGATGAAAGTGATTCGAGCACAAAGTAAAGCCCAATCCCATCATCGTGACATTACGGCGTGCAGGGGGTGCGTCAAGTCATAGCCGTGCCAGGTTTATATCGATGTTTCCCGCCCGTTGCGTTGGAGTCGGGGCAGGCGCCATGGGTCTTGTCGATCAGTTGTTGCAGCATGCCCGGATTCAACCCAGGCATACTGATTCTGAGCGCGACTTCCAGGTTGGGAATGTCCCGTGCCGAACTGCAGCGCAGGGCTGAGACTCAGGGGTACTATTCAACGTTATTGGCGCTGCTGCCTAGAGCAGAGGGGAACTGGCCGATAGTTACGCTGACTAACGGCAGAGACAGCATTAGCTTGCGTGCGCGGCCAATGTGTTCTGGTCTGGCTCCCCCGCTGGACATTCTATCTTTTTGGTATTCCGCATCGCGGCAAGGAAACGCTGAATGAAGCTTGTTACTACGCCTGGGTTAGGCGTTGCCCTACTGTTATTAGTGCCGTTCAATCTTGCTGCGCAGGAGTCTGTGCGTGACAAGGTTATAGCCAAAGCAGAGACCTTGGCCGCTCAACCGTACAAGGCACCGCCTGCCATCCCGCGCTTTATGCGGGAATTGAGCTACGACCAATATCAGGGGATTCGTTTCAAGCCTGAAAGCAGTTTGTGGCAGGATACGGAGTCGGATTTCAAGGTCATGCTGGTTCCGCCAGGGCTGTTTTATACGCACCCGGTTGCAATCAATATCGTCGAAGACGACGCTATCGAACCGTTGGCATTCAACAAGTCGAAATTCACCTACCCGACCAGTGAAGTGGAACAGCAGGTGCCTGCGGATCTGGGTTACGCCGGCTTTAAGCTGACCTTCCCCCTGAAGGGCGAAGATATTCAGAACCAGTTCCTGGTGTTTGCTGGCGCCAGTTATTATCGGGCAGTCAGTCGTGATACCAATTTTGGTATTTCCGGGCGCGGCCTTGCGTTGGATACGGGTCTGTCAGGTGGCGAGGAGTTTCCTGCCTTTACCGAGTATTGGTTGGAGACGCCTCAGGCTGGAGACACCAGTTTCAGCTTTCATGCGCTCTTAGATACCCGCAGTATGACGGGGGCCTATCGCTTCACCGTTACCCCAGGCGACAAGACCGAGCTCAAGGTCGAGTCGGTGCTGTTTCCCCGTCAGGATGTTCGGCTAATGGGTGTGGCGCCACTGACCAGCATGTTTTACTACGGCCAGAATACCTACAAACCACAGGGCGAATGGCGGCCTGAAGTGCACGATTCTGATGGGCTGCTAATTCATAATGGCAGTTCCGGGGAATGGTTATGGCGCCCGCTACTCAACCCTAAATCCTTAACCATGGATTATTTTGCTACCGAGAACGTACGTGGTTTCGGTTTGATGCAGCGCGATGACGATTTCACCCATTATATGGACAAAGAGGCGCGCTACGACACGCGTCCGAGCGCCTGGATCGAGCCGGAAGGCGACTGGGGTAAGGGTAGTGTGGTGCTGGTACAACTGCCGACACCGGATGAAACCAACGACAATATCGTTGCTTTCTGGCGACCGGATCGAGCTGTAACGCCGGGCGAACCGCAGTATTTTTCCTATACCGCGATCTTTGGCGATCAGCATATTGCTGGCGAGCCGTTGGGCCGCAGCGTGGATACCTATGTGGGTGATGGTAACCGTGTGGGTGGGGGCTATGAGGAAGGTGCAATCCGGGTCATCGTAGATTTTACTGGCGGTGAACTTGACGATTTGGCGCCTGATGCGCCGGTGGTCGGTTCGGTTACCGGGTTGGAGGGCGGTGAGGTGCTGGGCCATTTCGTCGAATATATTGAGCCGCTAAAGCGCTGGCGTTTGTCGGTTCTCGCCAGGCCTGCTGCCGGTAAGCCGCTCGCATTGCGCGGCTATTTGCAGCATGAAGATACGCCGTTGACTGAGACCTGGACTTACCAGTTGCCCAGCAATACCGGTGTGCTTGGCGGATTGCAGGATTGATCGTGTCGACGCCATTAAGCCAGTTGGCACTGCAAAGGGTGCTTGATTATTTGCGTCTTGCCGGGGTGCGGATTAACCCGGAGGTGCAAAAGCGCGCGTTGCTGCTGGTTTTGGAAGCGCTGGAGTCCATGCCGGAGGATCCTTTGGCGGGTAGCATGCGTCTGCTCCCTGAGTATTTCCAGCTACCAGAACAACCTGGGCTGTGCCAGACCCCGGCTATTCATCGCGGTAGCCTCGGTTACGGTGCTTATTGATGGCTACCCCTTCGTCGCAGATTCATGCGGATCTGTCCCGTCAAGGTGTCGGCATGGGTACAGACCTCGGTACAGACATGGGTGAGGACAGGGGCGAACCGCAGTGGAAGCGCGCCGCTTATGCTCGTCGGGCGCTGTTGTTGTTTGCGGTATTACTGCAGACGGCTACGGGCTCCTATTTCATGCTGTCGGTGTTGCCATACAATGGCGGCAACTGGGTTGAAATAGGTATGGTCGCTTTGTTCGCCATCCTGTTTTGCTGGATTTCCGTTGGCTTCTGGATAGGTGTATTTGGCTACCTGATCCGACACACTGGCGGCGACCGGCATGCGCTGATACATCAGCAGGATGCTGAAACGCTGGCGGCGACGCCACTGGCGCGCACGGCGATTATCATGCCGATCTATAACGAGCAGGTTACTGAGTGCTTCGGGCGCCTGAAAGCGGTGTATTTGAGTCTGCAGCGTTGCGGGCAGCTTGAGCATTTCGATTTCTATATTCTGTCCGACACCCGCGACGCCAATCTGTGGCTTGACGAGCAGGCTGCCTGGGCCGCCCTGGCCCGCGAACTGAACGCCGAAGGCAGGCTCTATTACCGCCGTAGGCCGCTGAACCAGAACTACAAGAGCGGTAACGTGGGTGATTTTTTGCGCCGCTGGGGGAGGGACTATCCCTATATGGTCGTGCTGGATGCTGACAGTCTGATGAGTGGCGGTTCATTGGTGAAAATGGTGCAACTGATGCAACGTCACCCCCGCGTGGGTATTTTGCAGAGCAGCCCAAGTTTGATGAACGGCCAGTCGGTCTTTGCGCGCGTGCAACAGTTCTCCAACCAGCTCTATGGCCCGCTGTTTACTACCGGGCTGGCGGCGTTTCAGTTGGGTGACGCGGCTTTCTGGGGGCATAACGCGATTTTACGAACCCAGCCGTTTATGCAGCATTGCGGCCTGCGCAAATTACCTGGGTGGGGGCTGTTCCGTGGGCCGATTCTCAGTCACGATTTTGTCGAGGCTGCCTACATCGGCCGCGCCGGTCACGAGGTGTGGCTGGAGCCGGAGCTAGAACAGAGTTATGAAGAGTCACCGCCTACGTTGGTGGAAGAGCTCACCCGGGATAAGCGTTGGGCCAAGGGTAACCTGCAACACCTCTGGTTGATGCTGCGCAGCCGACGCCTGCGCATGGCACACCGCATGGCGTTTCTCAATGGCATCATGTCTTACGCCGCTTCGCCGTTGTGGCTGGGGTTTCTGGTGCTCGCGACCATCGCTGCGGCACGCATGGTTATTTGGCCGATCGACTATTTTCCTGACCCTCATCAACTGCATCCGGTCTGGCCAGAATGGGAACCGCTGCGCGCGTTGGCCCTGATTCTGGTAACGTTCGCGCTGCTGTTCATTCCCAAGTTCCTGGCCGTGCTTGACGCGATCTCGCAGGGCCGCGCGCGCAGCTTCGGTGGCCTGTCGCGAATGCACCTTAGCGTGCTAATGGAAATGTTGATCTCTGCCTTGCTGGCGCCGATCAGAATGCTCTCACATACCCGATTCGTGCTCGAAGCCTTGTTCAATCTAAGATTGAAATGGGCCGGACAAAACCGCAGTGGTGAAAGCGGCTGGGGTGAAGCTATTGTCAATCAAGCATTCGGAACATTGCTGGCGCTGAGTTGGTCGGCATTTGCCTACTGGGTCGATCCGATGTTCTTTATCTGGTCGCTGCCGGTCGCCATACCGCTGATTTTTGCCGCGCCGGTGTTCGTGTTGCTAAGCCGTACTCAGGCGGGTCAAAGTCTCAAGCGCTGGGGATTGTTGAAAATACCGGAAGAGACATATGGCTCTGAGCTGTTAGATGATCTGACCTATAACCCGATCAAGCACAAACCCCATCCTCGGCTCTCAGCCTTTAGCGCGGCCGTTATTGATCCGCGCCTGAATGCGCTGCACGTCGCTCAGGCCCGCCGCCTAGGGGGGGCGATCCGTATTGAAAGATTACAGTTTCTGCGGCAGCAGTGCCTGGCAGAGGGGCCTGACAGCCTCAGCGCGGCGGATCGCAATCTGCTCGCCAGGGACGGGCCCTCCCTGGCCTGGTTACACCAGCAGGTTTGGCAGTCCTGCGCGCACTCTGTATGGGCTGACCTACTGCGCCAGGTCTGATTGCAGTCGGTCTGGTGTGGAACTATCGAGCGTTGAATTACTCCATTTTACTGTGCATTCAGCAGGGGGATCGCCAGCACGGCTGTCGATATCCCACTCAGTAAAAAGGAAAATATCATGCAAAAAGCTCATTTGATTCCCGCGTGCTTGGCCGCGTGCCTGACTTTGACGGTCAGTCTCGGCAGCACCTCTTTGCTGGCCCAGGAGACGGGCGTGATAGGCGAGGATCGTACCGAGACTACCGGTCCTACCGGCATGCCGGGAACCTCTGGGCAAGGTGGCAGTGCCGACCCGACTGGTGAGGACTTGAATCCCAGTCACGTGACGGGCATTCCTGCTGAGCGTTTTGTTAACGAGGCGACGGCCAAGAGCCATGCGCTGATCGAGATGAGCCAGGCGGCTTTGGAGCAGGGTTCTTCCGATGTTCAGCAGTTTGCCCGGCGGGTTATCGATGAGCAGCGTGAAATGATCCAGCAATTGCGCACATTGGCTGAGGCTGATGACCTGCAGGTATCAGACGATGCTAATCTAGTGGATCAGGGTCGTACCCTGGTTATGCAACTGCGCAATGGTGAATCCTTTGATCAGGCTTACGCCAACAACGCGGCGAGTATCGCCCGCGAGTTGGTGGACATGTTTGAAAGCGCTGCCGCGTCGGACCTCGGTGTGTTGAGCGAATATGCAGAGCGCACGCTGCCTCAGGTGCAAACACAGCGTGATAGCGTTGCACAGATGGCCAATGCCGCTGATGACTAAGCTGCCGAAGAGTGAGGTGCGGTCGCTTGACAGGGGCGCCCTGGCAAGCGTCCGGCGGGTTGTTGCCGCAATTGCTAGGCAGCGGCTGGGGCGCCAGCCGATTCAACTTTAAACAAGGGATGGTCATGAGATTGATACTGCGTACGATATATTTGTTGCCAGCGGTGCTGTTGTTGGCTGCCTGCGAAACCACCGGTACCGGTCCGTCACAGCAGACCTATGTACAGGTTTACGCGCATACCGGGGCGGTGCAGTGCGAAGGTGGCGGGGCCAGTGTGCCGGATACGGCGCAGCGTATGCGTGACCAGGGAGTGGCGGTGGAAATGGCCTCATGTGGCCATGATGGCCTGACCCGCACCGCTGTATGCGGAGTGCCGGACGGCAGCATTGGCGTTTTCGTGATCCCGCAAGCGGACTACCAGAAGGCTCTGGAACTGGGGTTTGAATCCTTTGAGCGCCTGCCTGATGCCCGAGTGCGGCCTTGCAAAGAGCAACTGGATAACGCAGTGGGTAGCCCGGATCCTGCGGCGCCAAACTGACTCCTAACACCGCACCAGCGAAACCTCCGCCTTTTGCGAAAAAGGCGGAGGTTTTTTGATGCCTGGCAATAATTTCCTTTTACCCATATAAGAATGATTGTCGTTAGCATGGATAACGCAAGTGAGAATGATTATACTCTTGCCGCTAAGGGTAAATGGGTGATTCATGGCGAACTGCGACGACGTTCTCAGGCGGCAGCACATTCAGCATCTGTATGTCAGCCATCACGGCTGGCTGCGTGAATGGTTACGTCGGCAATTGCAATGCCGTCAACAGTCCGCCGATCTGGCGCAGGACGCCTTTGTGCGCCTGCTTTCCAAAGGCAACGCAGAACTGGCGGAGATCAAGCAACCCCGAGCCTATCTGCGTACCGTAGCCAAGGGCTTGTTGTATAACCATTGGCGGCGTCGGCAGATAGAGGTCGCCTACCTTGAAGCGCTGGCCCAGCAACCCGCGGCTGTCGAGCCTTCACCGGAATCCCGCGCGCTGATCATTGAAACCCTGATGCAGATTGACCAGCTGCTTGGGCAGCTACCCGGCAAGGTGCGCCAGGCGTTTCTTATGTCGCAGCTTGAAGGTCTTGGCTACGCAGTTATCGCTACCCGGTTAGGCGTCTCGGAGCGAATGGTCAAGAAGTATATGGCCCAGGCCATGCTGCACTGTCTGGTTCTCGGCCGAGACGCGGAATGAGACCCTGTTACGTAGTCCTTGAGCAGGCCGCTGAGTGGTATGCGGTGCTGCAATCCGAGCGGGTTACGCTGCAGGAGCGGCGCGCCTGGCAGGCCTGGTTGGTGGAGCCCGAGCATATCCACGCCTGGCGCGAGATCGAGCGTATCAGTGCGCGATTTCAAGGTCTTGCCGATGATCCGGCGGCCCGGCAGTGCAGCGCCCGCTTGCCCCGTGCAGGCTTAGACCGGCGTCAGGCTTTGAGGTTGCTGGGGTTGGTGGGTGTGGGCGCTGCGCTGACCGTTTCCGGCGCAGCCAGCCTGCCCTGGCGCGAATGGAATGCCAGCCAACGCACGCGTACCGGTGAAATCCGAGAGGTGGCACTGGCGGCTGGGGCTCGGCTATGGCTCAACACCAATAGCGCGGCTGAGGTCGTTACCCAGCGCAATCACGCGCAGATCGAAATCTTCCGTGGTGAGATTCTGCTCGAATCCGGACGCCAGCCCCTGTCGCTGCGTTCCGGGCATGGCTTGCTGCATGCGGTTGCGGGTTCGCAGCTCTCGGTTCGTGAAGGGCCGGGCGAAATGCAGCTGCATCTTTTCTCCGGCCAGGTACAGGCGACCCCGGCGCAACACCTTCAGTCAGTAGTGGTAGAGGCGGGTCAACAGGTCAGCCTTACTGCGCGGCAGTTACTACCCCGCGGGCAGGTCCATGCCAGCCGTCGGGCCTGGTCAAGTGGGGTATTGCTTGCGGACAATCTGCGGCTGGATGAATTTATCCAGGAGCTGGCAGGCTACCGGCACGGCTACCTGGGCTGTGATCCCCGGGTCGGGCATCTGCGCGTAGTCGGAGCCTACCCGCTGGACGATGTAGACCGCGTGCTTGGCGCGTTGGCCACGACTCTGCCGGTGCGTATTCAGCGGCGCATGCCTTGGTGGGTCAGCGTCGAGCCCGTCTGAGTACAAAAATTAATTAGTATTTTCAGTTCCCTTTTTTCCTGTTCGGCGGGCAGTACAGATAACGCCATTGCGTTTGTTCAACCGTTGATACAGGAACCGCCCATGTCACCTCGTTCTTCCTCCGCTGTTATTCGCCCGTCGCTGGCACTGCGCCAGGCTGTCCGCCGCGCGATGCTGGTGCTGCCATTGCTCACGCTATTGCCTGCCACTCTGCATGCGGCAGACCACGCTGCTGCCGAGCAGCTCCTGCGCAGCTACGCGGTTCCTGCCGGAGCGCTCTCCACTGGGCTAAGCCAATTTGCCGCCGAAGCCGGTGTCCTGCTGTCCGTCGATGGCCGCTTAGTACGCGGGCTGCAATCTCCTGGGCTTGAGGGCCGCTATTCTGTTGAGCAGGGGTTCGATTTATTGCTGAATGGCAGTGGGTTACAAGCGGTAGCCGATAGCGCTGGAAATTATGCCCTGCAACCGGCGGCCGTGCGCACCTCGGCGGCCGTGGCCGAGTTGCAGCCGATGGTGGTACAGGGCTTTGCGTTGGGTAATGCGCTGGGTGAAATGGACGGCTATAACGCCACCCACAGCAGCGTTGCGACCAAGACCAGCATGCCGCTGCTAGAAACCTCGCAAACCGTGTCGGTAGTGACTCGCCAGCAGATGGACGATCAGGGTGCGCGCACCGTGGCGCAGGCGTTGCGTTACACCCCCGGCCTGATGAGTAGCCCTTATGGGGCGACCACACGTTATGACTATGTGGCTATGCGCGGTATCAACGATGGCTCAGTAGACAACTTGTATCTCGATGGGCAGAAGATGCTCGGCGACAGCAGTACCTACAGCAGCCTGCAGGTCGACCAGTATTTCCTCGAGCGTATCGACGTGCTCAAGGGGCCGTCATCGGTGCTCTACGGCCGCAGTCTGCCTGGTGGATTGGTGGCCTTGACCAGCAAGAAACCCGAGTATCAGAGTCGCCGCCAGCTGCAGTTATCGTTGGGCAGCCATGATTACCGCCAGTTGGGGTTGGATATGACTGGCCCGTTGGACGAGCAGCGCAAGATCACCTATCGCCTGACCGGTGTCGCCCGTAAGGCGCAAAGTCAGGTGGATTACATCGAAGAAGAGCGCTACGCGCTGATGCCATCATTGAGTATCGATTTTTCCGCCGATACCCGGTTGACCTTGCAAGCGATCCTGCAGCGCGACCCAGAGAGTGGTTATCACGGCGGTTTGCCAGCCGTGGGCACGGTGCTGCCGTTGAACGGCGAGCGGATTTCATCGAGCTTTTTCGAAGGTGAAGCGGAGCGGGAAAAGTTTGAGCGCAATCAACAGATGCTCGGCTATCAATTCGAGCACCGCTTTAGCGATGCGCTGTCTTTCCGTCAGAATTTCCAGTATCTGGATTCCAGCGTAGACTCGGAGCAGGTCTATCAGTACGGCTACACCACCGAGTACGGTTACGGTGCCGAGGGCGATCTGTACCGCGCCTATACGGGCGCGGAAGAAAGCCTGCACGCCTGGACTGTCGATAACCAGTTGCAGTTCGAGTTCGACACCGGCGCCTTGCGCCACACGCTGGTCACCGGGCTCGACTACCAGCGTCGCAAGGCCCAGGTGAGCTACGTCGGCGGCACGGCCAGCAGCATCAACCCTTATGCCGGCGTGCGTCCTGATGCGACTTACAGCTTCTACCAACAATATGACGAGGGTCGGCGGCTGGAGCAGACTGGCCTGTATCTACAGGATCTGATCAGCCTGGATAATTGGCGCCTGTCGTTAGGTCTGCGTCAGGATTGGGTTGATGTGTCCTTCGACCATACCGACGACCCGGCCTACGGTGATCAGCAGGATAGCAGCACGGAGCGACAGGTCAGTGGCCGAGTGGGTGTGCTCTATACGTTCGACATGGGTCTGTCGCCCTACGTCAGCTATTCGGAATCCTTCAACCCGAATACTACCAGTGCCTACAACGAGAATGCCGCCGGCGGCTACGACATCACCCTGCTGGACGCGACCAAGGGCACGCAGTATGAAGCCGGATTGAAGTTCCAGCCGCCGGGCAGCGACGATCTCTATACGCTGTCGTACTTTGATCTGACCCAGTCTAATCTGGCGAGTAAGGATTCCGGCGAGACGTTTTTCCGCTCGGTCGGCGAGATTACCTCGCGGGGTGTGGAGCTGGAGGCGCGACTTAAGCCGACGGATAACCTCAATCTACTGGCCAGCTACACCTATATCGATGCCGAGTACTCCAAGGATTTCATCGGTAGTGCCGGAGTCAACAATCGTGGCAATACGCCGAACGTGGTGGCGCGCAATATGGCGGCGCTGTGGGCCGACTATCGTCTGAGTGCAGGGCCGCTGAGCGGGTTACAGTTGGGCGCAGGCGCTCGTTATTTTGGCAGTAGTTGGGCAGATCAGGAGAACACTCTTAGCCTGCCATCGTTCACCCTGTTTGATGCATCGCTGGCCTATGACTTGAGTCGACTGGGTATGGATGGCCTGGGCGCACGCCTGAATGTGAATAACCTGACCAATGAGAAGTATGTGGCCGCGTGCAACAGTCTCTACCAGTGCTATTACGGTGACGCGCGTAACGTCATGGCGACCTTGAGCTACGATTTCTGAGTAGCTGAACGACCATCGCACCTGTTTTTGCGGCGCAGGAAATACTTGCAATCTGTGTCGAAGAAATTTAGCTTCTTATTTAGAAGCTAAATGCCCGGTCTAGGGCCGAGTATCAACACCCCCAAGAGGCGATTGATTGTGAAAACGCGCATAACAGAGTTGTTCGGCATCCAGCATCCGATTATCCAGGGCGGTATGCACTATGTCGGCTTTGCCGAGTTGGCAGCCGCAGTATCCAACGCGGGCGGGCTGGGCACCATCACTGGGCTGACGCAGAAAACCGCAGCCGATCTGGCCAATGAAATAGCCCGTTGCCGGGATATGACCGACAAGCCTTTCGCGGTCAATCTGACTTTTCTGCCTACCGTCAGTTCGCCTGACTACCCTGGTTACATCAAAGCTATCATTGAAGGCGGTGTGAAAATCGTCGAAACCGCTGGCCGCAGCCCCGAGCAATATATGCCGTACCTGAAGGATGCCGGCATTAAGGTGATCCACAAGTGCACCTCAGTACGTCACTCCCTGAAGGCGCAATCAATCGGTTGTGACGCGGTCTCGGTCGATGGCTTTGAGTGCGGGGGTCACCCGGGTGAAGATGATATCCCCAACATGATTCTGCTGCCGCGTGCCGCCGATGAGCTGGAAATCCCCTTTGTTGCTTCCGGTGGTATGGCCGACGCCCGCTCTCTGGTCGCCGCCATGGCATTGGGCGCTGAAGGCATGAACATGGGTACGCGGTTTATCGCCACTCAGGAAGCGCCGGTGCACGAGAACGTCAAGCAGGCGATCGTCGCCGCCTCCGAACTCGACACACGCCTGGTCATGCGTTCGCTGCGCAATACCGAACGGGTACTCAACAACTCGGCCGTCGAGCGGATCATCGAGAAGGAGCAGCGCCTGGGCAAGGATCTGCAGTTCTCCGATATCGTCGATGAGGTGGCAGGGGTCTACCCGCGCATCATGAAGGAAGGCGATATGGAAATTGGTGCCTGGTCTTGCGGTATGGTGGCGGGCCTGATCAACGATATCCCCACCTGTCAGGATTTGATTGAGCGCATCATGCGTGAGGCGGACCAACTGATTCGTCAACGTCTCAACGCCATGTTGTGATTAATCCGGCCTCCCTCTGTAAGGGGGAAGGCCGTGCTACTTCGAGGTTGCCATGCCCCGTACGACACCCCATCACGATGACTGTAGTGTTACCAAAGCCTTGGATATCATCGGTGATTGGTGGGCATTGCTGATCCTGCGCAATGCGTTTCACGGTATGCGTACTTTCGATGCGTTGCAGAAGCAGCTGGGTATTTCCACTAGCGTACTGAGTAGCCGTTTGAAAAACATGACCGAGGCCGGTGTGCTGAAAAAGGTGCCTGCCACTGGCGATGGGCGCTCTTTTGAGTACCGCCTGACGCCCTCGGGGCATGATCTCTATCCGGTGCTGGTCGCCTTGATGCAGTGGGGAGAGAAATGGCGGCCAAACGATAAAGGCCAGCGCCTGCTATTGATCGAAAAAGCGACAGGATTACCCGTGCAAGGGGTCGAGGTGTTGTCGGCTGCGGGCCTACCGCTAAAACCCTGGGAGGTCGTGCCGGTAGCGGGGCCAGGTGCCGATGAGCGGGTTCGCGAGCTGATTGGGCAGGGCTGAATCGGGGGCTTACCCGTTATTCCGTTATTTTAGCAATGGCTTGAATTCGCGGGGGGGGCACCTGTGCGAGACGTGCTGGAAAGCAGGTCGTCATGCGCGAAGGTGAAAATTACCCACGAAACCTTCAGCAGATGACTGGCGTGCAGCCTCGGCAATGCATGCCGAGGCCGTCGCACACCCACCCACGCCGTGTGAGCAGCTACTAGATTGAGCCTGGGCTCAGCGCCGCTGCTGAAAACGCCGATAATATTTGCGCACCCATTTAGCTATAGCTTGTATCAGCTCAGTGGGTGGCATCGCGGGCATATAGAAATCATGCAGGGGCGGTTGAGTAGGGATTTTTTCTTTCTCGGTTTCTTTTTCCGGTGGGGTTTTCATCTTATCGGTCTCCTTGGCGTGAATAGGCGACCAGATTCGCGCGGCGCTGTTGTTCAATCCAGCGAATTTAAATAACATGGTCATTCAATTTTATTGAATGCAAAAGCCCATGATTGATTCTGCTAACCCGATCGCGGCGCTGCCGCTGCTTGAGCTGGATGTGTTGCGCAGCTTTATAGCCATTGCCGAAACAGGCAGTTTTACCCGAGCAGCATCCCAGGTTCACCGCACACCTTCAGCCATCAGCATGCAGATCAAGCGTCTGGAGGAAATGCTCGGATACAGCCTGTTGCTTCGGGAACCTAAACGCGCGAGCGTGACGGCCCAAGGAGAGGTGCTGCTGGGCTTCGCGAGGCGAATGCTCGCGCTCAACGAAGAAGCGCTGAGCCGCTTCTACAGTCCTGCGCTGACGGGTTACGTCAGGCTGGGCACCTCTGACGATGTGGGCACACGCATATTGCCAGCGGTGTTGAGCAGCTTTGCCCGTGCTTACCCTGGAGTGCAGATAGATGTGGTGGTAGGGCGCAGTATCGATATGGCCGCTCAGGTTGACAGCGCTGAGCTGGATCTGGCGTTGGTCACTTCTGGCAACCATGCACTGCATGGCGAGGTAGTGTATACCGAGCAATTGGTCTGGGCAGAGTGTGCTGGCGGCCAGGCTTCGACACGCAGACCTTTACCCTTGTCCCTGGCTGGGGCTGGTTGCGTGTGGCGAGAATCCGCTTTGGCTGCCCTTGATCGCGCAGGCATTACCTATCGCATTGCTTATGTCAGCGACCATTGCACGGGCCAGCGAGCAGCCATGCTGGCGGATCTGGCGATCGCTCCTTTCCCTCGAGGATTGGTGCACAAACCTTTGAAAGTGGTGGAAGCTGAAACCGCGCTGCCGGCACTTGGCAGCTACCAGATAATGCTCTTGCAGGGCAGCAACCCTGGGCCGCTGGTTGACGCTTTGCGCAGTTATATAGTGCAGACTTTCGAGACACTTTGAGCCCAGCCAGGTTAGGCCCAGCCAGGATAGGCCCAGCCAGGTTAGGCCCAGCCGGGATAGGCCCGGCTAGGCTCAGCCCGGCCCCAGGGCCGGGTTTGTCAGCGCAGGCTGATGACACGGTCCAACGACAGCCGACCCGCGCCGCTAATCAGCAGCGACACCGAAATGGCCAGTAGTGCCAGCGCGAACTCGTAGCCGTTATTGCTCATGAACAGGCCGTTGGCCAGGTGCACGGTAACAATCGCGACCAGCATGGTTACCGCCAGTACTGCAGCGGCAGGCCGCACTAGCAGGCCTAGCAGCAAAGCCAGCCCACCGAGAAACTCGGCACCACCGGCACCCAGTGCCATCAGATAGCCGGGTGCCAGGCCAATCGATGCCATCCACTGGCCTGTGCCTTCCAGGCCATAACCACCAAACCAGCCGAACAGCTTTTGGGCGCCGTGGGCCATAAAAATGATACCGACGGGGATGCGCAGGGCGAGAGTGGCGACACTGCCGTTGGTTTGAGTAATGCGGGTGATGATGTTGCTGCTCATGGTAAAGCCTCCAAGGTGTGAATCGCGTTGATGTAGCTATAATAGTCCTGATAATTAAATTGAATAGAGCAAAAATGAGCATATTAATATCAGATAAATAGATTGATTATTATTTCGCAATACTTCCCAGGTGTTAGCCTCTGAACCGTCCTTGTCTTCCCGGTTCCAAATAGCATTCGCTATATTCTTCGAGCAGAGGTTTGATTGAATTTTTCCAGAGTACGCTTTTTGAAGTGGGTGTTATTGATCCTGCTGGTCATTGCGGCCGTTGTGCATAAGCCGTGGGACTATCTGCCACCGGAGTGGAGCCCTTGGGCCCCCCTGTCGATTAGCCACGAGATGACTCAGGTCACGCGTTGGAAGGTCGCCCAGCTGCAGGAGTCACCCGATCATTGTGTGGCGGTGTTGGAAGCGGCCCCAGAGGGGTGGGTGGACTATCTTAATCTGGAGGATTACACCCCCGTGCAAGGGTGCCCGCTGACCAACGTGGTGCGGGTAAGGGCCAGCGGGCTTGGCTTCAGCTCTCCCTTTACCGTAACCTGCCCGATGCTGGTGGCTTGGGTGATGTTTGAACGGCAGCAATTACAGCCACTGGCGTTGGCGCATCTGGGTAGCGCAGTGAGCAGAGTTGATCATTTTGGCAGTTTTGCCTGCCGTAACATCTACAGCCGTGAGAATGCTCGCCGTAGCCAGCACGCGTCAGCCAATGCCTTTGATGTAGCTGCCTTCCGATTGGAGGATGGCGAGCAGGTCAGCGTGCTGCGGGACTGGAACAACCCCCAAGCGCCAGCCAAAAGTACGTTCCTTAAAGCCGTACATGATTCGGCCTGCGGCTATTTCGGCACAGTGTTGGGGCCGGATTACAATCAGCCGCACGAAAACCACTTTCACCTCGACGCCAATGGCTTTGGTTTTTGCCGCTAGCAGGGCTTGCGCTATGAGACGTCGCGTCGTTACTAGTCGTTACGCTCTTCGGGGTTGGCCTTGGCTTCCTGAATGGTTTCCCGAGCCTGCTCTTTGTCGCCGGTTTCCGGTGTGGGCTTGTCATTTTGTTCGGCGCGCGAGGGCCGGTAACAGAGCGTGGCAAGAATGGGAAAGTGATCCGAGCCAATATGCTTAAGCCGCTGCATGCGGCCAAGCGTGAAGTGTTCGCTGGTGAAAATATGATCCAGCGGCCAACGCAACAGGCGGTAATCGGCATTGAATGTGCTGTACATGCCGCGCCCGCGCCGCGGGTCAAGCATGCCGCTGACTCTGCAGAACATACGCGTGGTGCGTGACCAGGCAACATCGTTAAGGTCGCCAAATAGCAATGTGGGGCCGTCATTTTCAGCGATCTGCCGGGATACCAGCAGTAGTTCCGCATCGCGCCACAGGCTAGACTCACTTTCATTGGGCGCTGGCGGCCTTGGGTGCACTGCATGGAATCGAATTTTCTGGCCGTGAGCCAATTCGAATAAACCGTGTATCGACGGAATGTCTTCCTGTATCAGGCGGCCTACCTTGATGTCGTGCAATGTCAAACGCGAGTACAGGTGCATGCCGTACAGATTATCTTGCGGAATCTTGACGCTATGCGGCCAGCCATCTGCCAACGCCTCATCGAGCTTTTTTTCCCACCAGTCATCTGACTCCAGGGTGAGTATCACGTCCGGCTGATGTTCTTGGATCTGGCTGATCAGGGCCTCTGATTGGTGGTTGGGTGTCAGTACATTGGAGATCAGCAGGGTAATGCACTGATCCCCGTCCCCCTGTTCAGCTTTTTGCATTTGCACTGGATATAGCGGGGTCCAGGGCAGGATGTGCCAGCCCTGCACAACGACCACAATCAGGCAGATGACCAGCGTGGTCCCCTGCCAGGCAGGGTCACTGAAAAAGCTGAGCAGTGCGCAGATAAAGGCCAGGCTTAGGATCTGTACTCGAGGAAACTCGCAGGCTCTCAACCACCAGTCGTGCAAAGGTACTTTGCTCAGTACCGTTGCAGCCAGCAGCAGCGAGCCAAGCCCAAGCAGAATCCAGCTAAAAATCATGCCTTTCCCTCTAGGCCGCCAAATCTAAGCCTCCCATTCCGGAAGCTTGAAGCTTTGGTGTTACAGCTCGGCGTTGTGGTAGATATTCTGCACGTCGTCCAGCTCGTTGAGCATGTCGACAAACTTCTCGAACAGGGCAACGTCATCGCCCTCGATCGGCGTGCTGGTTTGCGGCAAAAACTGAATTTCATCGACGCTAAAGTCGATGTCGCCAAAACTGTCGGTCAGAGCTTGCTTGGCTTTGAAGTATTCATTGTTGGGCGTAAATACGGTGATCTGGCCGTCTTCATTCTCGATATCGGTCACGTCCACATCGGCCATCATCAAGGCCTCAAGCACGGCTTCTTCATCGTCGGCCTTGAAGGCCAGAATCGCACAATGGTCAAACATGTGGCTAACACTGCCGGGCGTGCCCATCTTGCATTTGGTTTTGGTAAAGCAATTGCGCACGTCAGAGCTGGTGCGATTCGGGTTGTCGGTCAGGCAGTCGACGATAACGATACAGTTGCCGGGGCCGAAGCCTTCGTAGCGGGCGACTGAGAAGTCTTCGCCACCGCCGCCCTTGGCTTTTTCGATAGCCTTGTCGATCACATGGCCCGGTACTTGGTCCTTCTTGGCCCGTTCAATCAGGCCTCGCAACGCCAGATTGCCAGAGGGGTCAACGCCACCGGACTTGGCGGTGACGAAGATTTCTCGGGCATATTTGCTATATATCTTGGTTTTTGCGTCAGCCGTTTTGGCCATTGATTCTTTGCGGTTTTGATACGCGCGACCCATGTTGCTGTCCCATTTATTGTCAAAGGATGGTTGTCGTAAAGGGCCGATTTTACCCACAGATACGAGGCAGAGCCACGTTCTATTTCTTCGCCTTGGCCTTCTCAGCCTTGGCGGCACGCTTTTCCAGCAGACTGAGTGCCGGTTTTTTCTTCGCGGCTTTCTTGCTATCCATTCCCTTGCTCATGATGTGGTTTCCTGATCGGACGGTGGGGTGGGCTCGTTGGTATCTTTACGGGCCAGTTTTTCCTGACGCTTTTCTTCCTGCTGCTTGCTTTTCTTCAGCTCGCGCTGGCGTTTCTCGAAGGTGTAATTGGGTTTGGCCATAAAGGCTCCTGTGTGAGGCAGGGGAGGGGGTGATTGTGCGAACCAGAGTGCAAACTGGTATGTCAGTTAGTGTAGTGGAATTACGAACTCAGCAGTGAAAACCGGGTCAGTTTTTCTGTGATACCTGTAATCAAAGGCGTCTTTTTCAGTCTGGTTTGCATCGGGCGCTAAAGGCGCCTACCTTGAAAATGGCGGGAATTTCCGGTCATGCAAACGAATAGGAGGACGAATGTCCCTGTCTCGATTGAAAACCACACGTCTGTTTCGGCAGCAATGTTATGTCAACGGTCAGTGGCTGGACGCAAGTAACGGTAACACCGTGGACGTAGACAACCCTGCAGACGGGACAGTATTTGGCACTGTGCCCTCCCTGAGTGAGAAGGAAGTCCTCAGCGCAATAGATGCCGCTGAGCAAGGCTTCCAACTGTGGCGCAAAAAGACCGCGCAGGAGCGGGCCGATCTGTTGATGCGCTGGTATGAGCTGATGCTTGAGCACAAGGAAGATATCGCCACCCTGATGACGTTGGAGCAGGGCAAGCCGTTAGTGGAGTCCCGTGGCGAAGTTGATTATGCCGCTTCGTTCATTCGCTGGTTCGCTGAAGAAGCGCGCCGGGTGTACGGCGAAACCATTCCGGGCGCCAAGCCGGGGCAGCATATCGTGGTGACGCGGCAGCCGATTGGGGTGACCGTCGCGATTACCCCCTGGAATTTCCCTGCAGCGATGATTACCCGCAAGGCCGGCGCGGCGCTGGCAGCCGGCTGTTCGATGATCGTCAAGCCGGCCAATGCGACCCCCTTCACCGCCCTGGCGCTGGCCGAACTGGCAGACGAGGCGGGTATTCCGGCAGGCGTGTTCAACGTGGTTACCGGCAAATCAAGCATGATTGGCGAGACCCTGACCGGCAGCGCGGTGGTGCGCAAGCTGAGTTTCACCGGCTCGACCGAGGTCGGTAGCAAGCTGATGGCCCAATGCGCCGAGCATATTCAAAAAGTATCCCTGGAGCTGGGCGGCAATGCGCCCTTTATCGTGTTTGATGATGCCGACGTAGAGCGCGCGGTCGAAGGCGCAATGATTTGCAAGTTTCGTAATACCGGTCAGACCTGTGTTTGCGCCAACCGCTTTTTGGTCCAATCCGGCATCCATGACGCATTCATTTCACGCTTGGCCGAAGCGATGGCCAAGCTCAAGGTTGGCGATGGTTTTGATGACGGTGTGACCCAATCGGCGCTGATCAATCGCTCTGCGGTAGAGAAGGTCAAGCGTCACTATGACGATGCCATCGACAAGGGCGCGCGCCACGTGGCCGGTCCGGCGCCAGATGGCAAGCAGGGGAACTATGTGACGCCGGTGCTGATTACCGATGTCACTGTGGATATGGAAGTATGTGCGGATGAAACCTTTGGGCCCTTGGCCGCTGTGATTAAGTTCGACACTGAAGAGCAGGCCTTGAAGATCGCCAACGATACGCCCTACGGTCTGGCAGCGTATTTCTACAGCCGCGATATTCACCGGGTATGGCGTGTCGCCGACGCATTGGAAGCGGGCATCATCGGGGTGAATGAAGGCGCGGTGTCCAATCCCACTGCGCCCTTTGGCGGGGTGAAGGCCTCCGGTTTGGGGCGGGAAGGTTCGCGTCATGGTCTGGACGAATATACCGAGTTGAAGTACCTGTGCATGGGAGCGGAATAACCCATGGCTGAGCCTAACAAGCAGGCGAGAATAGCGCTGATGCCGGGTGACGGCATTGGGCGTGAAGTCATGGCAGAGGCTGAGCAGGTGCTGAGTTTCCTCCGTGAACAGGATGATCTGCCACTGAGCTGGGAAGTGCTGGACTGGCCCAGCACGGCCTGGCACCAGCAGCACGGGCAGATGATGCCCGAGGACGCGATGGATCAAGTGCGCCAGTACGATGCCCTGCTGCTAGGCGCTTTGGGTGACCCCGGCCCGCTGAGTGATTCTGAACGCTACTGTTTGCCCGATGGGATCTCGTTGGCGCCGCTGCTGAGTTTTCGTAAGGGTCTGGATTTGTGGGCCTGCGAGCGACCAGCGCGTTTATTGCCGGGCGCGCCACGCTACCTGGCCGACCCGCGCGCCGAACAGGTCGACATGCTGGTGATCCGCGAGAACAGTGAAGGGGAATACGTCAATCAGGGTGGTCGCCTGGGTCAGGGAACGCCCCATGAAGTGGCAACCCAGCTGGAAGTCTTTACCCGGCGAGGCACCGAACGGCTGATTCGCCATGCCTTTCGTGCTGCGCGGCTGCGGCTTGAAGAGCATGGCTCCAAGCGCTCATTTTATTGCTCAGAGAAAGGTCAGGCACCGGCACAGGTGTGCCTGATCACCAAACGTAATGCCCAGCCGGCCTGGGGCGAGCTCTACACCGAAGTCTTCGCTGAGGTCGCCAGGGAGTTCCCGGAGATCGGCGTCAGTCACCAGTTGGTAGATGCCGCCTGCATGAAGTTCGTGCAATGCCCGTGGGAGTTCGATGTGGTGGTGGCGAGCAACTTGCATGGCGATATTCTGACTGATCTGGCTGCGGTGTTGTCGGGTGGCTTGGGTCTGGCGCCCTCGTGCAATATCAATCCTGACAGTCGTGAGTCGCCAGCCTTGTTCGAGCCGACGCATGGCAGTGCACCGGATATCGCTGGCCAAGGTACGGCTAACCCGGCGGCGATGCTATTGACCACGGCAATGATGCTGAGCTACCTGGGTCATTCGCCTTCCGCCGAGCGTCTGCGTAACGCGGTCGCTGCCGATTTGCTGGCAAGTGAAGGGCAGGTGCGAAGTTGCCGAGCGGTAACAGCGGGCATAGTGAAGCAGTTGCAGGAACAGGCATGATCCTGCGTAGCGGTTTGATTGAATGATGTCGATCTCGTAACGGCTATTTGGCCGCTACGCTGGCGTTGTTTACAGGTCCTGTGGACTAACGTTGCATGTTCGGGCGCGCCGGCCGATTGTTAGGCTGGCGCAGCTGGAATATCCCTTAAGCGCGTTGGAGCTTGCCTCCAACCGAGTCACCTGCGGGACGCAGAGCCCGCCCAACAGTATGGGAGTCGCTTGTATGAGCCACCATCTATCTCCGCTATTGAAGCAAGCCAGTCATGTTTGTGTGGATCATGGCAAAGGCAGTTGGCTGTTCGATGTTGAGGGCAAGGCCTATCTGGACTTTACCTCAGGCATCGGCGTGACCAGCACCGGCCACTGCCACCCGCATGTGGTCGCGGCGGCGCAGGAGCAGGCGGGCAAAGTGATTCATGCCCAGTACACCACCGTCAGCCATGAGCCAATGCTGCAGCTCAGCGATCGGCTAGCGGGGCGGATGCCCAAGGGTATCGATTCGGTGGCATTCAGCAACTCTGGATCCGAGGCGGTCGAGACCGCCATGCGCCTGGCCCGGCATGCCACCAAGCGGGCCAATATCATCGTCTTCAACGGTGGCTTTCATGGCCGGACCCTAGGCGCGGCTTCGCTGACGACCTCGGGCACCAAGGTGCGCACCGGCTTTCATCCACTGATGGCTGGCGTCGTGGTCGCACCTTTCCCGCATGCCTGGCGTTATGGCTGGAGCGAAGAACAAACTACCGAGTTCTGCCTCAATGAACTCGACCATATTCTCAAGACCCAATCCGCGCCCAGTGATACCGCTGCACTGTTGATCGAACCGGTGCAGGGCGAGTATGGCTACTATCCGGCCAATGCGGCGTTCATGCGCGGGCTGGCCGAGCGTTGCCAGCAGCACGGCATCCTGCTGATTGCCGATGAAGTGCAGGCCGGCTACGGACGCACCGGCAAGTTCTGGAGTCTGGATCACTTTGGTGTGCTCCCGGATATTGTGGTGACCGCCAAGGGTCTGGCCAGCGGCTTTCCCTTGTCGGCCATCGGCGCATCGGCTGAATTGATGGCCAAGGGCATGCCCGGTTCCCAAGGTGGGACCTACGGAGCCAATGCCGTGGCCTGCGCTGCAGCGCTGGCCACCCTGGATGTGATCGAGCAGGAACAGCTGGTGGAGAACGCTGCCGCCCGTGGTCAGCAGATGCTCGGGCAGCTTCAGTCCCTGCAGAGTGATTACTCCTGGATTGCCGATATTCGCGGCATGGGTCTGATGCTCGGTATGGAAATCGCCGAATCACCCACCCGACCACTGCCGGACATAGCGGCGAGTATCACCGCTGCCTGTGAAGCTGAGGGCCTATTGTTGCTGCGCTGCGGTATCGATGGCCAAACGGTGCGCTTCCTCCCGCCGCTAGTGGTCAGCGAAGCTGAGATCAACGATGCTATGGCTCGCCTAAGCCGAGCGTTACAGAGGGTAGCGGTATGACCCGGCTATTGGTGCTGGTGGCGCCTGGCGAGACCGAGCTGCCAGGCCTGGATGGGCTGCCTGAAGATGTCGTGGTGCAGACGGTCAGCGCCGAGGCGGATCTGCGCGAAGCATTGCCGCACGCCGATGTGTTGGTGGTGACCGACTTTCGCACCGGGCTGCTGGAGCGCTGCTGGCCGGCCGAGCCCAAGTTGAAATGGGTGCATGCGACCAGCGCTGGCGTGGATGCGTTGCTGTTTCCGGCGCTGACCGAGAGCGCTATTGCGATCACCAATGCCAAGGGCATTTTCGACCGCGGCATCGCCGAGTACGTGCTCGGCGCGGTATTGCTGTTTGCCAAGGACAGCCTAGGCAACTTGGCCCTGCAGCGTCAGCATTGCTGGCAGCACCGGGATACTGAAATGATCAGTCAGCGCCGCGCGCTGATAGTCGGCGCCGGATCAATTGGCGGTGAAGTGGCTTGTCTGCTCAAGGCCGTAGGTATGCAGGTGACCGGCATTGCCCGGCGCGCCCGCGAGGACATTCGTTTTGATGCGGTGCTGGGCAATGACTGCCTTTACGAGTGCCTGGGTGTAGCGGACTACGTGGTGATTACCGCGCCGCTGACCGAGGACACTCAGGGCCTGTTCGATCAGCGCGCCTTTGCCGCGATGAAAGCGGGCGCGCGGCTGATCAATGTTGGCCGGGGGCCCATCGTCAAGACCGATGCGTTGTTGGCGGCGCTACAAAGCGGGCATCTGGCTGGTGCTGCGCTGGATGTGTTCGAGCAGGAGCCACTGCCTGAAGGTCATCCTTTATGGGATCAAGCCAACGTGATGATCTCCGCGCATATGGCGGGAGATTTCATTGGTTGGCAAACCGCGCTCGGTGAGCAGTTTGTCGCCAACTTTCAGGGCTGGCAACAAGGCCAGGCTCTGTTCAACCAGGTGAAGAAGTAATCTTCCTCACCGCGCCACTAACGGGCCGTTGTAGCGGCCTGCACGATTGCCGAGCCTGCGCTCGGCATCAATAGCAAGACAGGAGAAAGCCATGTCCCAAGACATCCTCAAGATGACCGCTGTTGAACTGCTCGAGCATTATCGTGACAAGCGTCTGTCGCCGGTGGAGGTAGCCAGTGCCATGCTCGACCAGATCGAGCGCCTGGACAGCCACACCAATGGCTTCTGTCTGGTCGATCGTGACACCACGCTGGGATTTGCAGCCGAATCTGAGCAACGCTATCAGCGCGGCGAGGCCCATGGGCGGGTCGATGGTGTACCGGTGGCGGTCAAGGATGTTTTTCTCACGCCCATGTGGCCGACACTACGCGGCTCGCATACAGTCGACCCGGCCAGCACATTGAATAAATCGGCGCCGGCCACGGCTGCGCTGGCACGTCACGGTTATGTGCCCATCGGCAAGACCACCACCCCCGAGCTGGGCTGGAAGGGCGTGACCGATAACCCGGTGAATGGCGTAACCAATAATCCCTGGAATCCAGATAAGACTGCCGGTGGCTCCAGTGGCGGCAGCGGGGTGGCGGTGGCGCTGGGCATGGCTCCGCTGGCGCTGGGCACCGACGCCGGCGGTTCGATTCGCATTCCCGCTGCTTTCTGCGGCATCGTCGGGCTCAAGCCGTCCTTTGGTGAAATTCCCCATTGGCCCGCCAGCCCCTTTGGCACGCTTGCCCACGCCGGTCCTATGACCTGGACGGTGGAAGACGCGGCGCTGATGATGAACGTGCTGACCGAAGCCGATCATCGCGACACCAATGCTGTGCCCCGGCGCGGCATTGATTATCTGGCGGATCTGAAAAAGGGCGTCAAGGGACTGAAAATCGCCTACAGCCCAAATTTGGGCTATGTCGATGTCAATCCGGAAGTGGACGCGGCGGTGGCGGAGGCGGCAAGAGTATTTGAAAGTCTGGGTGCAGAAGTAGTGCGCGTGGACCCCGGGTTCAGCGATCCCCTGGCCGCTTTTGGCCACCTGTTCTATGGCGGGGCGGCGAATGCCATGCGCGATCTGGGCGCGAAAAAGCGCGCGATGATGGACCCTGAGCTGGTCAAGGTCTCGGAGAAAGCTGCGCGCCTGAGCATGCTTGAGTATATGGGCGCTGTGAATGAATCCACGGCCTTGCGCGAGCGCATGGCCAACTTCCACCAGAAATACGATCTGCTGCTGACGCCAAGCATCCCGATCACCGCGTTCAAGACCGGACGCGAGGTGCCCGAAGACTGGCCCAGCACGCGCTGGCCGACCTGGACGCCCTTTACCTACCCCTTCAATATGACCGGCCAGCCTGGTCTCTCGGTACCCTGCGGCTTTGACCAGGCCGGCCTGCCCATCAGCCTGCAACTGGTTGGCGCGCGCTTCAATGATGCGCTGGTGCTGCAGGCTGGATACGCCTACCAGCAGGCCGCCCCGCTAACAGACCGTCGCCCACCGTTGTTTACATCCTGAGGAGGGTGCCTTATGTCACTGAGCAGTCTGGATATCGATCTTTACGAATCAGAAGACCCGATCTGGAACCCGGCAATGATGGCTATACCGGTGCCAGGCATCCGCAAGATGGTCAATATGGCGGCGAGCATGGAGGATGTGATTCACCTGTCCATCGGCCAGCCGGATCTGCCAGCGCCGGAGAATGTGGTGAACGCTACCATCGAAGCGCTGCGCGCTGGCCAAACCGGTTACACCATGGATGCCGGCTTGCCTGAGCTGTTGGAATCCTTGGCGGTGTATTACAGCAGTCGCTCCCAGCGCAAGCTGACCGCTGACAACATCATGATTACTACCGGTGCGACCGAAGCGATTTACTTGGCGCTGACCGCGGTGTCTGCCCCGGGGCGGCATTTTATTGTACCGGATCCGGCCTTTATGCTATATGCGCCGATGATCCGCATGAACGGCGGCGAGATCACCGAAATCACCACCCGCGCGGAGAAAAACCACCAGCTCGATCCACAGGAAGTGATCGATGCGATCCAGCCCAATACCCATGCGATTGTGCTCAACTCGCCAAGTAATCCGACCGGCACCGTCTATCCCAAGGAAACGCTTGAGGCGATCCTGCAGGAGGCTGCCTATCGCGGCATTCAGGTGATCAGTGACGAGGTTTATGATCATCTTATTTACGATGGCAAGGAGTATCCCTCTGCGCTGTCGTGCAGCACTGACCTGGACAACCTTATGGTGGTCAGCAGCTTTTCCAAGACCTACAGCATGGCGGGCATGCGCATTGGTTGGATTATCGCCAGTCAGGGCGCAATCAAGCGGTTGCGGCGTTACCACATGTTCACCACCACGGTGGCCAATACGCCGTGCCAGTGGGCAGGCGTGGCCGCATTGCACGGCAGCAACGATTTTATTCAGAATATGCTGGTGGAGTACACCAAACGCCGGGACCGGTTGGTGGAACTGGTCGAGCAAACACCGCATTTAACAGGTTATAAACCGGAAGGGGCGTTCTATCTGTTCCCCGCTCTGCCGGAAGGGGTCAATGGCACTAATGTGGCGTTGCGCCTGCTCAAGGAAACCGGTGTATGCACCATTCCGGGTGAGACTTTCGGCAATAGTTGCAGTAACGCTATCCGCCTCAGCTATTCCACCTCACTGGGGAATATCGAAAGGGCGTTCGAGCGGATTATTCCCTGGATGGAGAAACAGGACTTTGGATGATGGCCGGCCTATATACTTTTTTGTGCGGGTTTTTTGATAAATCCGCACAAAAAATCTAATCTTTTGCTCAAAGGGTTGTCCTATGTTTGAGGCCGCAATTTGTAACAGGAGTGCGGTTATTTTATCTATAGGAGAAAACTTGATGAACAATATCGTTTATATCGTTGGTGCCGTCGTTATCGTGCTGGCCATACTATCGTTTATCGGCTTTCGTTGAGCCATTGTCGCGGCGGGCATTGCCCGCCTGACGACAGGTAAGACAGGCGGTACGTCGTGGTTTCGCGGCGTTACCTGCTTGCTCTGTGTACTTGTTCTGCATAATAGTTTGCTCTGTATGGTTGTCGGCTTTCCTTCTGGCAACTCCTATCAATAGTGCCTGCATTAGCCTGCTCATTCTTCTAGATAACACCCTCTGTTCTTAGGCGTTCTAGATCGTGCGCGTTGTAGCCCAGTTGCGTCAGCAGTTCATCGGTATGTTCCCCTAACGCAGGTCCGGTCCACTCGCTTGAACCGGGTGACGCGGATAGTTTAGGTACAATACCGGGCATCTTGAAATCTTTGCCATCGGGCAACTGCCCAGTGATAAGCATATCCCGTGCAAGAAATTGCGGATCACTGAACATATCGGCGACCGAATAGATTCGGCTGGCAGGAACCTCTGCCTGGCTCAGCGTGGCGAGCACCTGTTCCTGGGCTAACGATCCGGTCCAGGCATCGATCAACGCGTATATTTCATCCCGCCGGGCATCCCTCCCGGCGTTATCGGCCAGTTGCGGATCTATGGCCATCTGTTCATGGCCCATGGCGCGCATTAGCCGCTGAAAGATAGCGTCACCGTTGGCGCCAATTTGCACCGCCTTACCGTCAGCGCAAGTGTGGATGGAGGAGGGTGTTATGCCCGGCATGATATTGCCACTGCGTTCGCGGACGAAGCCCATGACATCGAACTCCGGCACCATGCTCTCCATCATCGCGAAGACTGCCTCATAGAGGGCCACGTCCACAACTTGCCCCTGGCCATTGCCAACTTCCCGGTGCCGCAATGCCATCAAGGCGCCAATAACTCCCCACAAAGCAGCGATGGAGTCTCCAATGGAAATACCCGTACGCACCGGTGGACGGTCTTCGAAGCCGGTGATATAGCGTAACCCGCCCACAGATTCGCCTACTGCGCCAAAGCCAGGCCGGTTTTTCAGCGGTCCGGTCTGGCCGAAGCCGGACAATCGCACCATGATCAATTTCGGATTGAGCTCGTGCAGACAGTCCCAACCAAGCCCGAGTTTTTCCAGGGTGCCGGGTCGAAAATTTTCGATCAGGATGTCAGCGTCGGCCAGCAGCTCTTTGAGAATGTGCAGGCCGTCGGGATGCTTGAGATTAAGCGTGAGCGAGCGCTTATTGCGGGCCTGAACAAACCACCAGAGGGAAGTACCCTCATAGAGCTTGCGCCATTTCCGCAGAGGATCGCCGCCATCGGGGGACTCGATCTTGATAACCTCGGCGCCAAACTCGGCGCAGATACGCGCGGCGAATGGGCCAGCAATCAGCGTACCGAGCTCGACAACTTTAAGACCAGCGAGGGGTTTGGCGCTCATGGGTGCTCCATCAGGTAAATGGTGCACTCAGTTTATTCCATAGCCTCTGCCGTCCGTTAGTACTGTGGTTGCTAGCGGACGGCAGAGACCTGCTGCTCTTGCTATTCAGTGCTTATTCGGCGTAGTCCTTGGCCGGCCGGGGTTCGCCCAGAATTGCCGAGTTTTCCGGTACTGCAGTGTGAGCCGCTGAAGGTGCCGCGCGCTGCGTCAGCACGGGTGGCTCGTTGATGCGTTGTGCATCTTTATACGCACGATAGGCCTTGGCACCGCGATAGATCGCCGCAGCGCCCAGCGCAAGGCTGACTACGCCGATAATGCCGGGCCGGGTAATGCCCTTGCGCAGCAGCAGCAGGCCGCCACCCAATGACATGAACTGGTCACGGGTGGTCAAGTTTTGGTTTTTCGATACATTCATTAGATCTTTCAACATGATTACTTCCCCTCGGTTGTAATGGGTTTTAAGAGGCCTTTTTCAAATTTCAAAGCCTGGATTAACTCCTGCTTGCGCATGGTTGAACGCCCGGGAATATTGCGTGAACGGCTTTTTTCATCAGCTCGTCTTTGCTGTCGCGCTCTAATGAGTCGGCTCGCGGCACATCTTGCCTGCTCGCAGCAGCGCGCTTGGCTGAGCTGCTGCGTGATTGCGCGTTGGCCTGCTCCGATTTTTTCTGGCCGGAACCACCTGAGCGATTGCCGCCCCCGGATTGCTTGTTCACCGTAGCCCAGGCGCGTGCTTCGGCTTCGCTTTGGGGGATTCCTTTGCGCTCGTAACTTCGCTCAATGCTTTCGGCTTTGTCTTTTTGCTTCTCGGTATATTTTGCTTTGCTTCCACGTGGCATGAGGCATCTACCTGTCGTTGTCAGCATGTCGTTTCGCATATTGTTTCTACTTGAGACTGGCTTCTATCTATGACTGGCGCTGAGGCTCCTGGTTCAGCTTTATTTGGATGCTCTGCTCATCCAACTGGACTGCCCACGGTGTCCCTATAGTTGCGCGTAGCGATAGCGACAAATAGTTAGAGCCTCTGCTCTCGGCATGGCTCTCATATTTGCGCCCCTAGAGGAGATAGAAAAATGTCCAGCAAGCAGAAGCAGAAGCAGAGCGGATGAGCGGATGCCGGCGCGCCAGATCGCCAGAACAGTAGCGGAGAGATCGAGTCGCTTGAGGCTGCCCGTGAGGAAGCGACCGGTGAGGCACTGACGACCAATACAGGCACCCGCATTGCGGATAATCAGAACACCTAGAAAGTCGGCGAGCGTGGCACACCGTTATTGGAAGATTCCATCATGCGCGAAAAAATCACGCATTTTCAAGGTCCGCCTTCCACCCATTGCTCAATAGATCAATGGGTTTTTTTGTTTGGCATTGACCTGTAAGTAAAACCTTTTATGCTCCCGTGGATCGAAGCAGAACAATAATCGACCTGGAGCTAGAGCATGTCCGCATGGGAAGTGATACTGGCTACCCTGACCAGCGAATTTTCCGATTTGTCTGATATCGAGCAAGCCACGCGGGTTACCCTAAGGCTGGTTCTGGCGGCCTTTCTGGGCGGAATTTTGGGTTACGAACGCGAACACCAGGGTAAGGCTGCGGGTGTTCGCACGCACATGCTGGTCTGCTTAGGGGCGGCTCTGTTTGTTCTTGCGCCGGATCAGGGTGGCGCTATGGATGATGCCATGAGCCGCGTCATTCAAGGCGTGGTGGCAGGCGTTGGTTTTCTCTGCGCTGGCACCATCATCAAGAGTGGCAGTCTTGCAGAGGTTAGGGGGCTGACTACCGCAGCGGGAATATGGTTGACCGCCGCGATCGGTGTGGCTATTGGTCTTGGCCACGAGGCGACCGCTTTATTGGCGACCATATTGGCTCTGTTTATCCTTCATTTACTACCCCTGATACTTGGAAAAGACGATAAAAAGGACAGCAAAGCCGACGAGGGTTAATCTCGGGCAGGGCGCAAATTGCGTTACACTGCCGGCCATTCCGACTCTGGACGACAATACTTATGGCCCAGCAAGCAACGCCCTATAAGGTCCATCTCAACCTTACCGACACCGATCGTGGCGTCTACGAGAGCCTGCGTATGACGGTTGCGCGTCACCCCTCGGAAACCGGGCAACGCATGATTAGCCGCGTGCTGGCCTATGCTTTGTGGTATCAGGAGCGCCTGGCGTTTGGCCGTGGCCTGTCGGACGTGGATGAGCCTGCACTCTGGCACAAGAGTCTGGACGGCCGCATCGAGCATTGGATCGAGGTTGGTCAGCCGGATGCAGACAGGTTGATCTGGTGTTCGCGCCGGGCCGAGCGCGTTTCCTTGCTGGCTTACGGTAATACCCGAGTCTGGGCCAGCCGGGTTTTACCGGCGGTCGCCGGGTTGAAAAATCTCAACATAGCAGCGCTGCCGCAGGAGCCGCTAGATGCGTTGGCCGAGGCGTTGCCGCGCAGTATCGATTGGGGCTTGATGATCACCGATGGCGTGCTCTACGTCAGCGACGCGGACGTACAGCAAGAGTTGCCGTTGGAATGGCTGATGGGCGAGCGTTGAAATTCTGATGCGTATCGAGTCCCGCCCCGTTCCGTCCTCACTACCCGCCTTGGGTGATGTGCCGCCCCTGCTGACCCGTCTCTATGCCGCTCGTGGTGTCAGTTCTGCTGCAGAGCTGGATAAGCGCTTGCAAGCGCTGCTGCCCTTTGAGCTTTTCAAGGGTATGCCGGAAGCCGTCGCGGTGTTAATAGAAGCACTCGAAAAGCGCCAATCCATTCTGGTGGTGGGCGATTTCGATTGCGATGGCGCTACTGCCAGTAGTGTGGCGGTGCTGGCTCTGCGAGCGCTGGGCGCCGCCGAAGTTGATTATCTGGTACCCAACCGTTTTGAATATGGCTACGGTCTGACCCCGGAAATTGTCGAGGTGGCACTGACCCGCTCACCACAGGTGCTGGTCACTGTAGATAACGGTATTTCCAGTATCGAGGGTGTGGCTGCCGCCAAGGCAGCGGGTCTCAAGGTGGTGGTGACGGATCACCATCTACCGGCCGAGCAGTTGCCAGCAGCCGATGCCATCGTCAACCCCAGCCAGCCCGGGTGTGAGTTCCCGAGCAAGGCGGTAGCAGGCGTAGGCGTCATCTTTTACGTGATGCTGGCGCTGCGTGCTGCGTTGCGGGAGAACGGCTGGTTTACCGAGCAGCGGCCAGAGCCTAATCTCGGCGAATTGTTGGATCTGGTCGCGTTGGGCACAGTCGCAGACGTCGTTCCGCTGGATGCCAATAACCGCATTTTTGTCCATCAGGGCTTGGCGCGTATTCGTGCTGGCCGCTGCCGTCCGGGCATTCGCGCTTTGCTGGAAGTGGCCGCCCGCCCGGCCCAGCGCTTGGTGTCCACTGACCTGGGCTTTATTGTCGGGCCGCGTCTGAATGCGGCGGGGCGGCTGGATGATATGAGTCTGGGTATCGAATGCTTGCTGACTGACAATGAGGATCTGGCGCGCGATATAGCACGCGAGCTGGACAGCCTGAATCGCGACCGCAAAACCATCGAGCGGGATATGCAGCAGCAGGCTCTGGCCACTCTCGCTGCCATGACGCTTGAGGAAAAAGATCTGCCGTTCGGCCTTTGTCTGTTCGACGCCGAATGGCATCAGGGTGTGATCGGTATTCTCGCTTCACGCCTGAAAGATAAATACCACCGTCCGGTGATCGCCTTCGCGGAGGCAGGTAATGGCGACATGAAAGGCTCGGCACGCTCGGTACCAGGCCTGCATATACGCGATGCGCTGGACGCGGTGGCGGCACATCAGCCGGGCTTGATCAGCAAATTTGGTGGCCATGCGATGGCTGCTGGACTGTCCTTGCCTGCCGCCCATTTTGAGGCTTTTCAAACGGCTTTCGATGCCGAAGTGCGACGCCAGTTAAGTGCCGAGGATTTGACTGGCAGGCTGCTCTCGGACGGCGAGTTGGTCCAGTCGGAATTCAATCTGGAGCTGGCTGGCCAACTGCGTGAGGCCGGGCCCTGGGGCCAGCACTTTCCTGAACCGGGATTTCATGGCGAATTTCGGCTGATCCAGCAGCGCCTGGTCGGCGAGCGGCACCTGAAAATGGTATTGCAATTACCCGGCAGCGCCGATCTGCTGGATGCCATCGCTTTCAATATCGATCCCAAGGTCTGGCCCAATCCTACTGTTCAGCGGGTATTGCTCGCTTACACACTGGACATCAACGAGTTTCGCGGCCGGCAGACGCTGCAGCTGATGGTTAAACATTTGCAGGCGCTATAGACCCCTCTGCGGGTATCGGGAGTCGATCTCGACCTGTCACCTTGACGATTGATATGGCACCATCAAATCAAACAACAAGAGTGATGATGAATGCCCGTGCCGTTATCCGAATATGATTACATCATTGTGGGTGCTGGTCCCGCCGGTTGCCTGCTGGCTAACCGGTTATCGGCGGACCCGGGAGTCAGCGTGCTGCTGCTGGAGGCCGGCGGGCGTGACAATCATCTATGGATTCATATCCCGGTCGGCTATCTGTATTGCATCGGCAATCCACGCACGGACTGGTGTTACAAAACCGAGCCTGAGCCAGGTCTGAATGGGCGCTCGCTGGGTTACCCGCGGGGCAGGGTGCTGGGCGGCAGTTCTTCGATCAATGGCATGATCTATATGCGCGGCCAGGCCAGCGATTATGATGCCTGGGCCGCAGCGGGCAATGTGGGTTGGGCCTGGAAGGACGTGCTGCCGCTGTTTATCAAATCGGAAAATCATCATGCTGGCGCCAGTGACTATCACGGCCATCAGGGCGAGTGGCGGGTGGAAACCCAGCGACTGCACTGGCCACTGCTGGACGATTTTCGTCAGGCGGCTGCGCAAGCAGGTATCCCGCCCGTAGATGACTTCAACACCGGCGACAACGAAGGCTGCAGCTACTTTCAGGTCAATCAGAAGCGCGGCGTGCGTTGGAACGCCTCCAAGGCCTTTCTGGCGCCGATACGTAAGCGCAGCAATCTTACCGTTCTGACCGGTGCTGAGGCGCAGACGCTGAATCTGCATAAGCATCAGGTTACCGGCGTGTGCCTGCGTTACCACGGCGAGGTGATGGATATCGCCGCGCGCCGGGAAGTGATCCTCTGCGCCGGGGCCATAGGCTCGCCGGCACTGCTGCAGCGCTCCGGCATCGGGCCGCGTGAACTGCTGGAATCCCACGGCGTGCCGGTCCGCCATGAGCTGCCAGGTGTAGGCGAGAATCTGCAGGATCATCTGCAATTGCGGCTGATTTATCGGGTCAGCGGGGTTGAGACCCTGAATCAGATGGCCTCGACGCTATTGGGCAAGGCGCGTATGGCCTGGCGCTATGCGCGGGACAGGTCGGGGCCGCTGGCCATGGCGCCGAGTCAACTGGGCGCCTTTGCCAAGTCTGATTCGAGTCAGCCGTCGGCCAACTTGCAGTATCACGTGCAGCCTTTGTCGCTGGAGCGCTTCGGCGAGCCCTTGCACGCGTTCCCGGCGTTTACCGCTTCGGTATGCAACTTGCGACCGAAGAGCCGCGGACGGGTGCAGATTGCTAGCGATGACCCCCGGCAAGCACCACTGATCCAGCCCAATTACCTGAGCCATCCTGATGACCTGGTGGTAGCAGCGGATGCCATTCGACTGACCCGGCGCATAGCTGCCTCACCGGCGTTGGCGCAATATCAGCCCGAGGAGTATCTGCCCGGTGCTGCGCTCTGTAGTGAAGCTGAGCTGGCTCAAGCTGCTGCGCAGATTGGCACTACCATCTTTCATCCGGTCGGCACCTGCGCCATGGGGCAGGGGCCAGAGGCGGTAGTCGATGAGCAGTTGCGCGTGCGAGGCCTGGGCGGTATCCGCGTGGCTGACGCGTCTATCATGCCGACTATCACTTCGGGCAATACCTGTTCGCCAACACTGATGATTGCCGAAAAGCTCGCCAGCCTGTTGAACAGCTGAAGCCCCTGTTTTAGAGCCTTTACACGCGCATCGACTGAATAAATTGTGACCTAAGTCATCTTCTGTCCGCTTCGGATGGTGCAAGCTGCTACGCTGAGAATGGGTTCTGTATGGATCCATTGCCGCAATCGCCGGGCACATGCAACTACAAGGAGACGTGTGATGGGTGGACAGGAAAACTCGCTGAATAGTCAGCACAAGGATTTGGCTAGCCGCTTTCCGACGGCTTACACCATATTGTTTTTATTGATTATTTTCGTTGCTGCGCTGACCTGGATCGTGCCTGCGGGCCAGTATGACCGGGTTATGAATGAAAGCGTCGGGCGTGAAGTGGCGGTGCCCGGTACTTACCAACAGGTGGAGGCAAACCCGCAGGGCTTTGTTGACATTATGCTGGCCCCCACCGCTGGCTTCTACGATCCTGACAGTTATGCCGCCAACGCCATTGATGTGGCCTTGTTTGTGCTCTTTCTCGGTGGTTTTCTGGGTGTCATGAATGCGACCGGTGCTATCGATACCGGCATTCGCAGCGCCATGCGCCACCTCAAGGGCCATGAGATCTGGATGATCCCCATTCTGATGACGCTGTTCGCGCTGGGAGGCACCACCTACGGCATGGCCGAAGAAACCTTGGCCTTTTACGCGATTTTGATCCCGGTAATGATCGCGGCCGGTTACGACGCTATTACCGGCGTGGCGATTATCCTGATTGGCGCCGGTATCGGCGTGATCGGCTCGACCATCAATCCCTTTGCCACAGTGATCGCCGCCAACGCGGCGGACATTCCCTTTACCGATGGGCTGATGCTGCGCATGGTGATTCTGGTGGGTGGGCTGATCATCTGCGTACTCTATGTTATGCGCTACGCCAAACGCGTACAGGCTGACCCCAGTCGTTCGGTCGTGGCGAAGCAGCGCGAGGCGCATCGACAAGTGTTTTTGCAGGGCCATGAGGACGACTTCAAGGATACCCGCTTGACCCGCACTCAGATGTTGGTGCTGGTCATATTCGCTTTGACCTTCGTGGTGATGATCTGGGGTGTGTCTTCCCAGGGTTGGTGGATGGCCAGCATGGGCGCACTGTTTCTCGGCTCGGCTATCGTCATCGGCATCCTGGCCCGGCTGGGTGAAAAGCAGCTGACCGGCAGCTTTGTGGACGGCGCCCGCGATCTGCTTGGGGTGGCACTGGTAGTCGGGTTGGCGCGTGGCATTGTAGTGATTATGGAGCAAGGCATGATTGCCGATACCATTTTGCACAGCGCTGAAAGTTCCCTCGGCGGACTACCGCAATTGGCGTTTATTCACGTGATGTTCTGGATTGAGGCGGGTATGAGCTTCTTCGTGCCTTCATCCTCCGGCCTGGCTGTGCTGTCCATGCCGATCCTTGCGCCTCTGGGGGATTTTGCCAGTGTTGGGCGTGATCTGGTGGTGACCGCCTACCAATCTGCCAATGGTCTGGTCAATCTGATCAACCCTACCTTTGCAGTGGTGATTGGCGGCCTGGCGATAGGGCGGGTGTCCTATGATCGCTGGCTGGTGTTCATTTGGCCTCTGTTGCTGATCCTCACCCTGTTTGTTTCCCTGATTCTCAGTATCGGCGTGTTTCTTTAATAGGCCGTTGTATACCAAACGTAGAAGGAACCACTTATGTCTGCTGCTACCTTGGGTGTTCACTCCGAAACTGGCGTACTGCGTCAGGTCATTGTTTGCCGACCTGGCCTGGCCCACCGGCGCCTGACCCCCTCCAACTGTGATGCCTTGCTGTTTGACGACGTGTTCTGGGTCAAGCAGGCGCAGAAGGATCACGATGTTTTCACCCGTTTGATGCGTGCTCGGGGTGTTGAGGTACTGGACGTCAATGATCTGCTGGCCGAGACCATGGATATTCCTGCTGCCCGCCAGTGGCTACTGGATCTGCGCATCACCCGCAACGATATTGGCCTGGGCATGCTGTCCGATCTACGCGAGTGGATGGACGAGTTGCCGGGCGCGACCTTGGCGCAATATCTGATTGGTGGCCTTGAGGTGGGTGATTTGCCCTTTGATCCTGTGGGGTTATTTGGCAGTCACCTGGGGCGCTTTGGTTTTATCCTGCCGCCCCTGCCGAATATGTTGTTTACCCGCGACAACAGTGCCTGGATCTACGGCGGGGTCACGCTGAATCCCATGTACTGGGCTGCGCGTCGGCCAGAAACACTGCTGATGGCCGCGGTATATCAATTCCACCCGATCTTCGCTGGCAAGGTACCGGTGCTCTGGGGTGACCCGAGCAAGGACCACGGCCTGGCGACGCTGGAAGGCGGCGACATCATGCCGGTGGGTAACGCCACGGTGCTGGTCGGCATGGGCGAGCGTTCTTCACCCCAGGCCATCGGCCAACTGGCTGATGCACTATTCAAACAGGGCGCAGCCGAGCGGGTGATTGCCTGTCAGTTGCCCAAGTCCCGTGCAGCTATGCACTTGGATACGGTGTTCACCCTGTGCGGCGGCAATATTGTCACGACCTTCAAGGAAGTCGCCGATGAGGTGATCTGCTACGACCTGCGCCCAGGCGAGGGCGGCAAGCATCTGAGCTTTCGTCAGGATCCGCGTCCGCTGTTCGATGTGGTGGCGGAAGTGCTGGGCTTTCCATCGTTGGAGTTGGTGCCCACTGGTGGCGATAACCCGGCTGAGCGGGAGCGCGAACAGTGGAATGATGGCAACAACGTACTGGCGCTGAGCCCCGGCGTGGTGATCGGCTATGACCGTAATGATGATACCAACGCGGCGCTGCGGGCAGCCGGTATCGAAGTGCTGGCGATACCCGGTGCCGAGCTGGGGCGTGGCCGCGGTGGCGGACACTGCATGAGCTGCCCGACCATCCGTGACGCGGTTTAATCTGACAGGACAACGACCATGGCTTTCAATCTGAAAAATCGGCATTTTCTCACCCTGCGGGATTTCTCCCCGCAGGAAATCAGTTTTCTGCTCAAGCTGTCTGCTGATCTGAAAACGGCCAAATATGCCGGTACGGAAGTACCGCAATTACGCGGCAAAGATATTGCCCTGATCTTTGAAAAGGATTCGACCCGTACTCGCGTCGGCTTTGAAGTAGCGGCCTACGATCAGGGCGCCAGGGTGACCTATCTCGGGCCGACCGGCACGCATATCGGTCATAAAGAGTCAGTAAAGGATACGGCGCGGGTTTTAGGCAGAGTCTATGACGCTATCGAGTATCGTGGCTTTGGCCAGAGCATTGTCGAGGAGCTGGCAGAGTATGCCGGTGTGCCAGTGTACAACGGTCTGACCAACGAGTTTCACCCGACACAGATACTCGCGGATTTTCTGACCATGCAGGAGCATGTGGAAAAGCCGTTGCATGAGGTAGCCTTCGTATTTATTGGCGATGCGGCCAACAATATGGGCGACAGCCTGCTGATTGGCGGAGCAAAAATGGGCATGGATGTGCGCCTTTGCGCGCCCCGTGCCTGCTGGCCGACCCAGGCGATTCAAGATGAGGCTCGAGTTATTGCACAGGAGACTGGGGCGCGGATTTTGATCACCGAGCAGGTCGACGAGGCGGTCAAGGGCGTCGATTTCATCTACACCGACGTATGGGTGTCGATGGGCGAACCGAAAGAGAAGTGGGCAGAGCGCATCAAGCTGTTGATGCCCTACCAGGTCAATAGCGCGGTGATGGAAAAATCTGCCAATCCGCGCGTGCGGTTCATGCATTGCCTGCCCGCGTTTCATAATACCGAGACGACTGTCGGCAAGGATATCCAGGCGCAGTTTGGTATTGATGCGATGGAAGTGACCGACGAGGTGTTCGAAAGCCCTGCCTCCATTGTTTTCGATCAGGCAGAAAATCGCTTGCACACTATCAAGGCGGTGCTGGTCGCCACCCTGGGGGCTTGAGATGTTGGTCGTAGCCGCATTAGGTGGTAACGCCCTGTTGATGCGCGGTCAGCCTTTAACGGCCGAGGCACAACGCAAGAATGTACAGATCGCAGCGCAGTCTCTCGCCGCCGTGGTGCGTGCAGGGCACAGCCTGGTAGTGACCCACGGTAATGGCCCCCAGGTGGGTTTGCTGGCATTGCAGGGCGCGGCATACAGCCCCGACGAGGCTTTTCCGCTGGATGTGCTGGGCGCGCAGACTGAAGGGATGATCGGTTATATCATTGAGCAGGAGCTGGAGAATGCGCTGGAGCATGATCGCCCGGTCGCGACCTTGCTGACTCAGGTGCTGGTAGACCTGGCGGATCCGGCTTTTCTCAAGCCGGACAAATTTGTCGGGCCAGTGTATACCCAGGCTGAGGCTGAAACCCGGGCCGCGGCAGCGGGTTGGCATATCGCCGCCGATGGCCCGCACTGGCGCCGCGTGGTGCCTTCACCGCGGCCGGTCGAAATTCCCGACCTGCGCGTGCTCAAATTGTTGCTGGATCGCGGTGTAGTGGTAATTTGCGCCGGCGGCGGCGGCATACCCGTGGTACGCCTGGAAGATGGTAGTTTAATGGGCGTAGAGGCAGTGATCGACAAGGACGCCTCGAGTGCCTTGTTGGCCGCTCAATTGGGGGCGGATGCCCTGCTGATGCTGACCGATGTGGAAGCGGTCTATCAGGACTTTGGCACCCCGGCCGCTAGGTCGCTGGCGCATTTGAGCGTGGCTCAAGCGCGGCAGCTGGTCATGCCTGCTGGCTCCATGGGGCCAAAGGTGAAAGCGGCTTGCGACTTTGCCCAGTCAGGAGGTGTAAGCGCGATTGGCCGTTTGCAGGATGCACTGGCTATGCTTGAGGAGACAGCTGGTACCCGCATTACCCTGGACTGACCAACCTCCCCTTTGAATGCATCACTTACGAATACAGGAATAGCCCATGACTGAGCAACGGACGCAGCCTACCCATTGGCATGAGCAGACTGCCGAGCAGGTGCGCCTAGCTCTTGGGGTGCCGGCGGAAGGGCTGAGTGCTGAGCAGATAGACCGGCGGCTGGAGGAATACGGACCTAATCTGCTTTCGGGCAGCAAACCGCGTCCCATGTGGTTGAGGCTGCTGGCACAGTTCAATAACGTGCTGATTTATGTGTTGATGGCCGCAGTGCTGGTCACTGCCCTGCTGGGGCATTGGCTGGACACCTCAGTGATTTTCGCTGTGGTGCTGCTTCAGGGTGTCGTCGGTTTTATTCAGGAGGGCAGAGCGGAGCAAGCCCTGGCAGCTATACGACATATGCTGGCTCCTCGGGCAATGGTGCTGCGCAATGGTGAGCGTCGGCAAATCGATGCCAGCGAGCTGGTGCCAGGGGATCTCCTGCTGCTGGAGGCGGGTGACCGCATCGCGGCGGATGTTCGGCTGGATCAAGTGCATGGTCTGATGGTCGATGAGTCCATGCTCACCGGCGAATCGGTGCCGGTGGAGAAAGGGCTGGATACGCAGGCCGCAGATGCGGCACTGGGTGACCGATTTTGTCTAGGCTATTCGGGCACCCTGGTTAGCGCGGGCACCGGCAGGGGCGTGGTGGTGGCTACCGGCGAACATAGTGAGATCGGTCGTATATCCGGGCTGTTGGAAACCGTCACCGTATTGCAAACGCCGTTGACCCTGCAGATGAATCGGTTTGCCCGCTATCTGTCACTGGTCATCGTGCTGGCCGGTGCATTGGTATTTTTCGCTGGCTGGCAATTTGGCGAGCGCCCGATCCCAGAGCTGTTCATGGCAGTAGTGGCGCTGACAGTATCGGCCATTCCCGAGGGGTTGCCGGCGATTCTGACCATCACCCTGGCCATTGGCGTACAGCGTATGGCCAACCGCAAGGCGGTGGTCAGGCGTATGCCGGTGATTGAAACCCTCGGTGCGGTATCGGTTATCTGCTCGGACAAGACCGGTACGTTGACACGCAACGAGATGATGGTGGCCGCAGTGGTGCTGGATGGTCAGGTCTATCCGGTCAGTGGTGAAGGTTATGCCGCTGGAGGACAAATTGGCGATAGCGCGTCAGGTGCTCCGCCCGCGGCGCTGCTGGAGGACCTCGCGCAGGCCGCGCTGCTGTGCAACGATGCGCGGCTGGATCATACCGGCGAGCATGCCAAGGTGTTGGGTGATCCGATGGAGGGTGCATTGCTGGTGCTGGCCACCAAGGCGGGGCTGGATGTCGGTAGTTACCTGACGCAATGGCCGAGGCAGGATGAAGTACCCTTTGATGCTGCTTTGCGCTATATGGCTACCCTCAATCACGACCATCACGGGCACGCGCGCATTCTGCTCAAGGGCGCGCCTGAGCAGGTAATGGCTTTGTGCGGGTCGGTGCTCGATAGCGAAGGTGCGGCCGTGCCGCTGGATCGCGATCACTGGCAACGAGCTATTGATCAGTTGGCTGCACAGGGGCTGCGCGTGCTGGCGCTGGCCGGCGCCAGCACGGCGGAGACGGGTAACGTATTGAATGTGGAGCAGTTGGGGGAGCGGCTGCAGTTGATCGGCGTAGTGGGCCTGTTGGATCCGCCCCGGCAGGAAGCGATGGAAGCCATTGCTGAATGCCATCAGGCGGGTATTCAGGTCAAGATGATTACCGGTGATCATGCGCTGACGGCCCGGGCGATTGCCGAGCGGCTGGGTCTGCGTAATACCGACGAAGTGGCGACCGGGCAGGACATCGACGCGCTGGACGACGACGAGCTGCTAACGTTGGCCCAGCGCGTGGATGTATTTGCGCGAACCAGTCCTGAACACAAGCTACGGTTGGTACGAGCGTTGCAATCAGCGCACGGTGTGGTGGCGATGACCGGCGATGGGGTCAATGATGCCCCAGCGCTAAAGCGCGCAGATGTTGGTATTGCTATGGGCCAGAAGGGCTCAGCTGCTGCTCGGGAAGCGTCGGACATTGTTTTGCTGGACGATAATTTCGCCACCCTGGCGGCTGCGGTTCGCGAAGGTCGCACTGTCTACACCAACCTTAAGAAGGCCATCAGCTTTTTACTGCCTATCAACGGAGGAGAGGCTGCGAGCTTGGTTGTGGCGTTGTTGCTGGGTCTCGCGTTACCTATTACGGCACTGCAAATCCTCTGGGTTAATTTAGTTAGTTCCGTGGTCTTGGCCATGGGGTTGGCGTTTGAACCGGCGGAGCCGGACGTTATGCGCAAGCCACCCAGGCGCGGCGGCGAGAGTCTGCTTGATGCCTTTCTGGTCTGGCGCATAGTGCTGGTTTCGCTGCTGTTTCTTGGCGGCATCTTTGCCAGCTTTCAGTGGGCCATGCAGGCGGGCCTGGGCGAAGCCGCAGCGCGCACGCTGGCGGTCAACACGCTGGTGGCCATGGAGGTGTTCTATCTGTTCTCCGTACGTTACCTGGATAGCGCTTCCTTGACCTTGCGCGGCGTGCTGGGTACGCCCGCGGTATGGATCGTGATCGGACTGATAGTACTGTTGCAGTGGTTGTTTACTTATAGTCCGTTCATGCAAGCGACGTTTATGACTGCATCGCTAAGTTGGTCAGCGTTGTTGCTGGCGCCGTTGGCAGGTGTGGTGGTGCTGCTGATTCTGGAGCTGGAAAAACGCGTGCGCCGCGCATAGGAGGGATTGACGCCATTTGCTGAAATAGCGTTCTATATTGGGCAGATGAAAAACGTTAACGTTGTCACATTATAGGTATGAAATAGGTGTGTGTTTGCAAAGGGTCTGTTCGACATCTGATGTTTTGGCGCGTCGAGTCTTGGGTGAAATGTTGCCCAGGACAAAGCCGATTCGGTGCTTGACTGTGGAGAGTCAGGGTATTGCTGGATCTTAAAAAGAAGCTGCAGGAGATGCAGACGCATCTGGGACTCAACCCTGTCGGAATACGGCAGCGGATGACGATTCTCGCCCTTGAAGACGATCACCTGGCGCAGCTGTCCGGCCATGCCGCAGAGATCGAAGAGCTGCATTTAGCCTGCGCAGAAGCGCTGCATCAGCACTTTTGCCACCTCCCCGAGCTGACTCTAGATTCCGAGTATCCTGGCCTGTTTGCCCGCTTGCCTTATCAGCGGCTGCGCTATTGTCAGCAGCTGCTGCAGGGGCCTTATGATATGCAGCACGTGCGTATGCGCGTGTTATCCAATCTGGGTCAGGAGCGTGGCCGGCTGGCATCCAAAAGTTGTCTTGCGGCTTATCACTTCTATCTCCAATACATGCACGCCGGGCTCAGCGAGCGCTGGTCCGAACGGCCGGAGATTGCCCAGCGGCTATACGGGTGCCTGCTCAGGGCGGTGTTTTTCGATATGGGTCTGGCAGTGGATACCCATGCTGCGGCAAGCCAGATGGCGCTCGATGATAGTGACGCCCGCTATGCCCGGACGGTGTTGTGCGCCAATGACGGGCTTTGGGAGTGGCAGGTCGATAACGATCGCATGCAGGTATCGGAGCGCTGGTTATCCATACTGGAGCTGGACGCCGTTACGGCACCGCGTACCTTAGATGATTGGCTGTCCAGGATGCCGCCGAGCCATCGCCATGCATTTAACGATGTAGTGCAACGGCACTTGGCAGGTGACGAGCAGCAGGTGCATCTGGAATGCCAGTTGCGCAAGCGAGACGGCGAACTGGTATGGGTGTTGATTCGCGGGCTAGTGTGCGTGGATGCGCATGGCCAGCGTTTGTTGACCGGTTCACAGACCGATATCAGTCAGCGCAAGGCTGCCGAACGTGAACTGGCCCATACGTCTCTGCATGATCCGCTCACCGGACTGCCCAACCGCCAGAGCATGAACGAGCTGTTGCTCCAGGCATCCCAGCGACAGTCCAGGCCCGGAGCCAGGCACGCAGCGGTACTCTTTATCGACCTGGATCGTTTCAAGCTGATCAATGACAGTCTTGGGCATCACGCTGGCGATCTGGTGTTGATTCAGGTCGCTAACCGGATCGAGCATTGTCTGCGACCGGGTGATCACCTGTGCCGTTTTGGCGGTGATGAATTTGTCGTGCTGCTGGATGATATGGCAGCGGTCAGTGATGCGGAGTTGGTTGCCAGACACATCATGGATGCGCTGCATCAACCCATTGTGGTCATTAACCGGCGGTTGACGCTAAGTGCCAGTATCGGCGTCGCCGCGCTCAAGGGCCATGATGGGGAGCAGGATGCGCTACGTGAGGCGGATCTGGCGTTGGATCTGGCGAAAGCGTCAGGTAAAGCGCAAATGGCGTTATACAGTGATGTGCTGCAACAGGACGCGCATCATCGGCTGGAGATGGAAAGCGCGCTGAATGACGCGCTGCGCCGCGATCAATTTGAGATTCATTACCAACCCATTGTCGAGATCGCGGCCACTCGCTCAAGAGTAGTGGGCGTTGAAGCCCTGCTGCGCTGGCGTCGCGGCGACAGGTTGGTGCCGCCGGATGAATTCATTTCTGTGCTGGAAGAGACCGGGGCCATTGTTGAAGTGGGCGAATGGGTGCTGCGTGAAGCGTGCCGCCAGGTATTACATTGGCACGCCCATGGTCATCAGGAGCTGCGTTGTTCGGTGAATCTGTCCAGCCGCCAGTTGCAGCAAAGCGGCTTTGCCGAGGTGGTTGCCCGGGTTCTGCGTGAAACAGGCTTTCCGGCGACCAGCCTGGTACTGGAAATCACCGAAAGCCTGCTGATGCAGGAAGGCCCCGAGACCTTGGCGACGCTACGTGAGCTGGAAAGCAGCGGTGTGCGCATCGCGCTGGACGACTTCGGTACCGGATTTTCCTCCCTGGGTTACCTGCACCGGTACCCGCTGCATATCATCAAGATTGACAAGAGCTTCATCACCAAAGCGACCGGGGATGAACGGCTCAAGGCGATTGTTAGGGCGATCATCGGCCTGGGTCGCGGGTTGTGCATGGATATCATTGCCGAAGGGATAGAAACCCCCGAGCAGATGGAGTTTCTGCATGCCGAGGGTTGTCAGTTTGTCCAGGGTTACTGGTTCGGCCGGCCACAGCCAGCAGCGGTGGTCAAACCGCTGCTCGATAGCATGCTCGATCCGGATTTCGACCGTCACGGCGCGGCACCAGCGTTGCTGCATTAAAGTCTAGCGCAGCAGCGCCGGATTTCCCTGACCATCCACCGCAGACCACTCATTCTCATCCATCCAGGCTTGCGGGTCGACGTCCAGCACTTCGGCAGCGGCGACCAACACGTGGGCCCAACTGCAGCGATTGGCAAACAGCATCCCAGCTTCGTCCAGTGTGCCGCCCTGATTGATGTAGCCCAGAACCCGGCTGTGGCGGGGTGACGGCAAGAGGTTATGCAAATGCCCGCGGATTATTTCCGGACGCATATGCGTGAGTACGACGCGGCGCTTCAGTTCGGTGGGGAACAGCTGCTGGGTCAGTGCTGCGGGGGCTGTGCACTGCGCCTCAAGGCTGTCTCGGGGTACGCTGAAACGACCCGGCTCTTGCAGGTAGACCAACCGCCAGCTTTGATCATGGGCTGTCAATCGCTGGGCGGCGCGCAGCATTTCGCCCAGTTGGTAGCCGCCATTGGCGATTAGCAGTAGTGGCTCGGTCGGCCCGTGATGTTCTGCTAAAACAATTGCGCCCTGGTCAGCCAGTAGGCGGGCCTGGGTGGCATCCATCCTGCTGGGGCAATCGCGCTTGGCAATGACCATACAGCTAATTTGCCCTCGCGCCTGGTACACGCTCGGCAGGAGCGCCAGTGTACTGTTGTAGTCGGCGGGAAACAGAACCCGCATGCCGTCATGCATTTCGCCCAGCAGCGCTTCGCAGAAGGTGGTGTCCTGGTGGGATTGCTCGTTCTTGCCATTTTCCCAGGTATGCGACGTCGCAATCACAGGGAATCCCAGCCATTTGGCCGGGCGCTGCACAACAGCTTGATGGCGTGCAAAAATCAGCTCTTGACGTATCGCCCCGAGCATCTTGACGCAGAAAGCTTCATAGCTGGCGACCAGATTCAATCCGCCCTTGTTACCCAGGCAGGCCGATACTACCGCCTCTTCGTTGAGCGCCGTGATGATCCGGCCATCCACGGCCTCCAGTGCACTTTCAGGATCACACACCCGATGTTTCAGGGCCTCCAGCACGCCGCCGAGGCGATTACTGGCCAGCTCGTCGGGGTTGCCGACCCGTGCACGCAAGGCTGGATTAGCCTCCACCAAGGCAACGAAGAAACGGTCCACCGCCTGCATTGGTGAAATCGTCTGGTTGCTCCAGTCAACCAGCGGAATAACCGGCTGTGCCGGATTGCGTGTGGCCAGAGCGTGGTCGCGCTCCAGCGGACGGCCACTCCGAGCATGATTTTGCAATTGCTCGCGAGCGCGGCTGAGGCTCTGCGGATCAATCCACAGCTGGGCCGCATGCTGATTGAACAGCTCGCGGGCGCCAGCGTGATGGCGCGGGTTGCCAGGCAGCGGCAAGTTATGCGCCGCATTTTGCCCCGCACCGTAAAAACCAAATCCTTTGGTGGTTTCGGCGATGGCATAGGGAATCGGCAGCGGGTACTGGAGAATGCCATTTCGATACTCCTGGACCCGGCGCTCAAGGCGTTGTTCCATTTCCAGTAAGGTACAGACAAAAGCCGCTGGATCGCGGCCGTCAAAGCGGATGGGATCAAACCCGCAGCCCTTGAGGTGCTCGGCAAAGCCGTCCAACCCTTTTTGCGTGCCCAGTTCGGTACGTTGTTCGATGCGTCGGCCGTTGGCGATCATCACCGGTAAAGCCGCTCCACAGTCTTCCGCGCGCCACCAGCGGGGTATCCAGTCGCTACCGCGCTGCTCTTCTGCCGCGCCGTCAGACAGAAAGGCCACCAAGGTTTCGCCTGGCAGTGGCATGTGTGCATATTGCAGCTCGGCAAAGCCAAGGTAGCCGCCTTCGATAATACCCCCCGCCGTGTAAGGGTTTACATGACTGCCCAGGGGCGCCGCGGGGCGGCCATCGGGTAACTGTGCATAGCTGTAGAAATCCTTCAACAACTGATCCAGTCCAGCGTCGCTAGCATAGCGCTGGGCTTGCTCCGGGTGCAGATTGCTGATCAGCACGTTGAGCGCGTCAATGGCGGCCACGCAGTGCCCTTGCCCCATCAACCAGCTGCGAGTATGGCCGGTAAGACTGTTCAAGGCCAAATAGGCGGCATAGGCGGGCACCATATTCAGTGCGCCGCCGGTATGACCTTCGGGACGGGATTTGAAATCCTCTGCTGCCAGTGCAGTGCCGTCTGGATGGCAGCGCTTGGCATAGGTCATGTGCACCACCAGCCACAGGCCAGCGCTGGTGACCTGGTCCAGCGCGGTCATCAATTGATAAACAGTTTCCACATTCGGCTGCTGTTCGCGCTGCACCAACTGATGGGCAAGGCGGTAGACGGCTGCCTGGGTAGCCGGTGCGTGGCTGATGACGCCCTGGCCGCTGCTCCAGCGGGCAAAGGCTGGACACTGTTTAGCGTGATCGTCGAGGGTGCTCTGGTCGGGAAGTAGCTGGCTCACGTTGAAGCTCCGGTATCGGCGTGGGTGACGGCGTAGTTAACGGGTCCGACCACAGTATAGAAGCCTGGGGTTATGGTGCTCTGATCTGTATCAAGGCTTTTATCGCTAGGCCGTTGTTGGCAGGCGGATGCTGCTATATTCAATGTTCTGCGCTTGGGTAGTCCGCGAAGCGGCCCTTGCTATCAACCAGAGTGAACACTTGTCTAATGAATAACAATAACGGGGTGTGAACATGCAGCGTTGGATATGGGTTTTTGTGGCAGGTTGTTTGGCGGTTTTCTGTTTTCATCAGGTTGCGCTGGGCCTGCTGCACGCCGCAGGAGTGGTACCTTTCGCCCCTTTCAATCTGGCCCCGACAGTGCCATTGGGGGTGCCCTCAGTGATATCCAGTGCGTTTTTTGGCGGGCTGTGGGCGCTGGTCATGATCGCGGTGCTGGATCGCCTGGGCGCAAGCCTGATATGGTTCAAGGCAGCGCTGTTTGGCGGGGTCGTACTGACCCTAGTGGCCCTTTTGGTGGTGTTTCCGCTCAAGGGGGTGGGCTTTGACATGGTGCAGTTGCCGGGCCGTTTTATCATCGGTTTTATTCTCAATGCGCTCTGGGGTATTGGCACCATCGTATTTATCCGCGTGTTGCCGCGTTAGGCTGCGCGCTGGGGTCACTGCCTTCGGTGCAGTAGTACTGCACCGAAGGCAGTAAATCCGCTACAATGGCGGCTTTTTCCTGACGGGATTTGTCACCATGGAAATCAATCCGATTCTGAACACCATCAAAGACCTGCGTGGCCGCTCCGAGACCATTCGGGGGTATCTTTGACTACGATCACAAACATGATCGTCTGACCGAAGTTGAGCGCGAGCTGGAAGACCCCTCCGTGTGGAACGATCCCGAGCGTGCACAGGCGCTTGGCAAGGAGCGCGCACAGCTGGCGCAGATTGTTGAAACCCTGGATGAAATGAGTTCGGGCCTGGCCGATGCCTCCGAATTGCTGGAAATGGCTGCCGAAGAGGAAGATGAATCTGCGGTCGCAGACATCGTTACTGAGCTCGCCCGCCTGCAAGCCAGCCTGGAAAAGCTCGAGTTTCGCCGTATGTTCAGTGGCGAGATGGACCCGAACAACTGCTATCTGGATATTCAGGCCGGTTCCGGCGGCACAGAAGCCCAGGACTGGGCCAATATGCTGCTGCGCATGTATTTGCGCTGGTGTGATCAGCGCGGCTTCGAAACCGAAATTGTCGAACTCTCCGCCGGTGAAGTCGCGGGCATCAAGAGCGCGACCGTCTTTATCAAAGGCGAGTACGCCTTTGGCTGGCTGCGCACGGAAATCGGCGTGCACCGCCTGGTGCGCAAGAGCCCCTACGATTCCGGCAATCGCCGGCATACCTCGTTCTCCGCTGTATTCGTTTCGCCAGAGATTGACGACGATATCGAAATCGATATCAATCCGGCCGATCTGCGAGTGGATACCTACCGCTCCCAGGGTGCCGGTGGTCAGCACGTTAACACCACCGACTCGGCCGTGCGTATCACCCACGTACCGACCAATACCGTGGTTAGCTGTCAGAGCCAGCGTTCTCAGCATGGCAACCGCGACACCGCGATGAAGATGCTGCGCGCCAAGCTCTACGAGCAGGAAATGATGAAGCGCAATGCCGCCGCGCAGGCGCTGGAAGATACCAAGTCCGATATTGGCTGGGGCCATCAGATCCGCTCCTATGTGCTCGACCAGTCACGGATCAAGGACCTGCGGACCAATATCGAGAACAGCAACTGCAACGCGGTGCTGGATGGCGATCTGGACGAGTTTATTGAGGCGAGTCTGAAACAGGGTCTTTAAACCCCGTTTCAGCGGCCAGCCGTTCGTATTGCATCAACGACCTTTGAATGAATAGCAACCTCCTGGAATTCCCGATATGACCGATCAGCAGAATGACCAGCAAGCCCTCCCCGAGGAAGAAAACCGCCTGATTTCCCTGCGCAAGGAAAAGCTGGCGGCCGAGCGTGCCAAGGGCAACGCCTTCCCCAACCGCTTTCGTCGCGACAGTTATGCCGGTGATCTGCAGAAGACCTACGCCGACAAGACCAAGGAAGAGTTGGCCGAGGCGCAGATTCCGGTCAAGGTCGCCGGACGCATCATGCTCAACCGCGGCGCCTTTATGGTGATCCAGGATATGAGCGGGCGTATTCAGGTCTATGTTGATCGCAAGACGCTGCCGGCCGAAACGCTGGAGGCGATCAAGCACTGGGACATGGGCGATATTATTGCGGCCGAGGGCGTTATGGCGCGTTCGGGCAAGGGTGATTTGTATGTCAGCATGACGTCGGTTCAGTTGCTGACCAAATCCCTGCGTCCGTTACCGGACAAGCACCATGGTCTGACCGATACCGAACAGCGGTACCGTCAGCGTTATGTGGATCTGATCGTCAACGAAGACACGCGCAATACCTTTCTGGTGCGTTCGCGAGTGATTGCGCATATCCGCAAGTTTCTGGCCGAGCGCAACTTCCTCGAGGTAGAAACGCCGATGCTGCAGACCATCCCCGGTGGCGCGGCGGCCAAGCCGTTCGAGACGCATCACAACGCGCTGGACTTGCCGATGTTCCTGCGTATCGCGCCGGAGCTTTACCTCAAACGCCTGGTGGTTGGTGGTTTCGAGCGGGTGTTCGAAATCAACCGCAACTTCCGTAATGAGGGCGTTTCAACCCGGCACAATCCCGAGTTCACCATGCTTGAGTTCTACCAGGCCTATGCCGACTACGAAGACAACATGGATCTGACCGAGGAGCTGTTCCGCGAGCTGGCCCTGGATGTGCTGGGCAGCACCGATGTGCCCTATCAGGGCAAGGTGTTCCACTTCGGTGAGCCCTTTGCGCGCCTGTCGGTGTTTGATTCAATCCTCAAGTTCTGCCCCGAGATCAGCGCTGCTGATTTGCAGAATCTGGACACGGCCCGCGCTATTGCCAAGAAAGCGGGTGCGGATGTGAAGGGCTTCGAGGGGCTGGGTAAGCTGCAGGTCATGATCTTCGAGGAATTGGTCGAGCATCTTCTGGAACAGCCGACCTTTATCACCCGTTATCCGTTCGAGGTCTCGCCGCTGGCGCGTCGTAGCGATGATGATCCGAGCGTGACCGACCGCTTTGAGCTGTTTATTGGCGGACGCGAGATTGCCAATGCCTATTCAGAGCTGAACGATGCCGAAGATCAGGCCGAGCGTTTTCATGCCCAAGTGGCGGACAAGGACGCTGGTGATGATGAGGCGATGCACTATGACGCCGATTTCGTTCGCGCGCTGGAATACGGCATGCCGCCGACGGCGGGTGAGGGTATCGGCATCGATCGCCTGGTGATGTTGCTGACGGATGCGCCTTCGATTCGGGATGTGATCCTGTTTCCGCATATGCGGCCTGAGGCTCAGGGTTAGTTTTTAGGTATGTGCAGGGAAACCTGATCGGGTTGTTTTGGGGTGAGTGCGAGGTTGGCCAGCCCCGGTGACGGACACGCTGCAAGCCGTCCATGGGGCTCGTCGATGGCCATCCCTGGCCATCGACGAGCCTACAGGGATGTACTTGCGGCGTGTCCAGCCTGGGAGTTGCCCGGCCGAGCGTTGCACTGCGTTTCAGGATGATCGGCGCTGTAAAACGGTGCAGACGTCAAAGCGTTGCACAACGCCAAATATCACCATAATGTCGAAGCGAGGCGCTATGCCTTGATGACGTCACCAGCAGCAGGAACACTATGACGGTAAAACAGAGCGAACAGTACCAATTGGTCATCCGCAGCCTGTCTGACCGCATTGTCGAGGCGCAATCGCCGATACGTATTCTGGATGCGATCAAGTGGGACGACAGCCTGCGTGAAGAGTTCTTCCGCAAGCGCTGCAAGAGCCTTCCCGACGTGGGTCCCGACTACTATGCTCAGCGACCGCTAGGGTTCGACCCGAGCGTAATGCGCCAGGTATTCCAGGAAATTGAACGGGATATAACCCGCCAGCTGGGCACCTTTAATCCGGTTGGGCAGATCATGCGGCGCATGTGCAAGGAGTACCGGATGGTCATCCGCATGCTTGAAGCACGTGGTACGCCGGATCTTGGCTTTATTTCGCAGGAGCTTTACGGCTCTGCGTCCGACGCCTTTCACGCCGGCGACCCGACCCTGACTGATTTGAGCATCATGCTCAGCGAATCGCTGACCAATATTGGGTCAGATCTGGGCCGCGAACCCAAGATTATCGCTGCACCCGAAGCGGTCGCCATATTGCAGGAGCGCATGAATCTGGCCTTTCCTGATGATCAGGCGGTGCGTGTGTTCGAGTCGGACGGCATTGTCGCCGATGCCGCAGCTGGCGCCGATTACATCAAAATCCGCAGTGACGCGATGTTCAATGAGCGCGATCTGAAAATTCTCGCCGTGCATGAAGGCATGGTGCACGTGGCGACCAGTCTGAACGGGCAGCATCAGCCTATCTGTACGTTTCTGGCCAAGGGCCCACCGTCCTCGACGGTGACCCAGGAGGGGCTGGCGATCTTGATGGAAGTGATCACCTTTGCCTCCTACCCGGCCCGCCTGCGCAAGCTGACAGATCGTACGCGCGCCATTCAATTGGCCGAATCGGGCGGTGATTTCCTTGATGTATTCCAGTTCTATCGGGAGCAGGACTATTCCAAGGAAAACAGCTATACCAACGCCAGTCGTGTATTCCGTGGCTCCAGTAGCAATGGCTTGCCGTTTACCAAGGATCTGGCTTATCTCAAGGGGTTTATCCTGACCTACAACTATATTCAGTTGGCGGTACGCAAAGGCAAGTTGCAGCAGATCCCGTTATTGTTCTGTGGCAAAACCACGCTGGAAGACATGCGTACGCTTGGTCAACTGGTGGAGGAGGGGCTAGTGGCGCCGCCGCGTTACCTGCCGGAACCTTTTGCTGACCTGAACGCGCTGAGTGCGTGGATGTGTTTTTCCGGTTTTCTGAACAACCTGAGCCTTGATCGCATCGAGGCTGACTATGCGAATATTCTCTGAGGAAATGATCTGTGAGTGAGACCAAAGAGCTGAACAAGTTGCCGATGATCCTGACTTTTTTTGCCACCGTATTGGCCACAGTCATGGTTCTGTATTTCTATGGTTATCTGAATTTTAGCCGAGAGGAGCAGGGCATGTTGGTGGCGGAATTCAGTTTGGTCACCGTGGGGTCGGCCGAGGCTGGGCAAATGCGCAGCCGCTCAGCCAATCAGGTCGCTGAATGCGTTGACGGCATACTGGTGTTACATGACAACCGGCACAACGGATTGTCTGGCTTGCTGGTGGATAATCGTCAGCGTGTGGTGCGTTGCAATGCCCAGTCGGTACCGGTAGCGCAGTGACTATGGCTGAGGGTAATGTGGCTGAGCGCAATGTGGCGCTGGAGCCGGGCTGGAAGGCGGCTCTGGATGATGAACTCCAGAAGCCTTATATGCAGCAGCTGCGGGCTTTTCTGTTGGCAGAGAAACGCGCTGGCAAAGTAATTTTTCCGCCCGGTCCGCAGATATTCAATGCGCTGAATACGACACCGCTGGACCAGGTCAGGGTGGTCATTATTGGTCAGGACCCGTATCACGGTCCGGGCCAAGCTCATGGGCTTAGCTTTTCTGTTCCACCGGGGATACGCCCGCCGCCGTCGCTACAGAATATTTTCAAGGAATTACAGCGGGATCTGGGACTACCGATTCCGGCGCATGGTTGTTTGCAAAGTTGGGCGGAGCAGGGCGTGTTATTGCTCAATGCCGTATTGACTGTCGAACAGGCCAGTGCAGGTGCGCATGCCGGTCGGGGCTGGGAGACGTTTACCACCAAGGTGATCGAGGTTGCGGCCAGAAAGCACGAGCATCTGGTCTTTTTGCTTTGGGGTAGCTACGCACAGAAGAAAGCCGCGCAGGTCGACCTGTCCGCGCACAAAGTGCTGACCTCTGTGCATCCCTCGCCGCTCTCTGCACACCGTGGATTTATTGGCAACGGCCATTTTTCAGCTGTCAATGCGTACCTGCAGGCGCAGGGGCGACAACCGATTGACTGGCGCCTGCCGGATGGCGCAGTCTAGAAAATATCCTTTGTTCTACTGTTCTGGAGTGCTTTATGGATCATGCATTGCAACCCTACACCGCTCTGGTACCACGCACTGATAAACTGGTGGTGCAGAAGGTCGGGCATACCGCGCTGGTGACCATTGATAACGCCCCCGCCAATACCTGGGATACCGACACCTTACATGGTCTGGTCGAACTGGTGGCACATTTGAGTGCTGATCCGGAGATCTATGCATTGGTCATTACCGGCCGTGGTGAGCGCTTCTTCTCTGCCGGCGCCGACCTCAAGCTGTTCGCCGATGGCGACAAGGCCCGCGCACGGCTGATGGCTCGGTTGTTTGGTCAGGCGTTTGAAGCTTTGAGGGATTTTTCCGGGGTGTCCATTGCTGCACTGAATGGCTATGCCATGGGCGGTGGTCTTGAGTGTGCTCTGGCCTGCGACATCCGTATTGCCGAGCGTCAGGTGCAGCTCGCTTTGCCCGAGGCCAGCGTTGGTTTGCTGCCCTGCGCTGGCGGTACTCAAGCGCTTTCCTGGTTGGTTGGAGAGGGCTGGGCCAAACGCATGATTCTGTGTGGTGAGCGCGTTGATGGGGTGAAGGCCGAGCGCATCGGTCTGGTAGAGGAAGTGGTCGAAGAGGGCCAAGCGCTGACTACCGCACTGCGGCTGGCAGCTCAGGTTGGGCGGCAGAGTCCGCTGGCGGTCAAGGCTTGCAAGGTTCTGATTCAGGGCGCGCGCGAGCAACCGTTAAACGGTCTGCTGGCGCAGGAGCGTGAACGCTTCGTCGATCTTTTCGATCACGACGATACCCTGGAGGGGGTCAACGCCTTTTTTGAAAAGCGCCCACCCCAGTGGCGTAATCGTTAATCTGCAATTAGCTGCCAGTTGCTTAGCCGAGCAACGCCATCGCCGCTTCCATCTCGGCCGATAGATCTTCTTCCTCGCCTTCGCCATCTTGGCTAATGCCCAATTTGGCAAAGGCTGGAATGCTATTCCAGTCCATCTGCGCGAGAGGGTGGTCGCTGCTCAGGCTTTGCAGCATAGCCACCTGAACGATGTCGGCGTAATCGACGCTGGGCGAATTGCGCTTGAAATCCAGGTGTTGAGTCGGTACATGGCGTAGCGGTACGGGGAAATCCCAGGCTTCGAGAATGCGATCGCCGATCATTGGATGGATGCGCTCGATAACCAGATCCAGGCTGGACGGATCGGCCAGCAGTTGGTCATGGTCTTCGGCATAGCTAAGGATTGGTAGCACACCGATCTGGTGCACCAGGCCAGCCAGCGTAGCCTGGTCGGGTTTGAGTTTGGTGTAGTGCCGGCACAATACATGGCTGATGCCTGCTACCTCGGTACTGCGCGTCCAGACTTCACGCATCTTGCGATCAATGATGTCCGAGGTCGCCTGAAACATTTGCGCCATGGCCAGGCCGATAGCCAGATTCGCTGTGTAGGTAATGCCCATCCGATTGACCGCCATGCTCAGATCGGTAATTTCCTGCCGGGTACGTAGCAGCGGACTGTTGACCACCTTGATTAAGCGTGCGCTGAGCGCGGCATCATTGCTGATCTCGCGCACCAGGTGGGCGATGTTGACGTCAGGATCCTCGGCAGCCTCGCGAACCCGTAGCGCCACTTCTGGCAGGGTTGGCAGGACCAGTTGGTCCTTTTCAATGGCTTGGATCAACTCATCCTGTACGCGCTGGGCCAGATCAGTCATAGGCTGTTTCCTTGTTCAGTTGGCCGGCGCGGCTTCGCTGGCGGCTAGTTCAATATCATAAGGTAGGTCAGCGATGGTCAGTAATGGCCCTTCGCTATCAATTGCCGATAATTGTACCAATTGTGCCGCATCTTTTTGCAAGACCGCTAATATTTCTACTTGAGTTCCCGCGCAAGCACTCAAGACCACCTCGCCAAGCGTCTGGCCGCTGGCGTGATTGACAATAGGAGTTCCCGCCGGCAAAGGCTGGTCGCCAGTCATCAACAATCTGAACATCCGCCGCTTGAGTTTACCCAGGTACTGCATTCTGGCAACGATTTCCTGCCCGGTATAGCAGCCTTTTCTGAAACTGACGGCGCCGAATAACTGCATATTCAGCATCTGCGGAATGAAGCTCTCGCGGGTAGCGGCATCAATCTCGCCCAGACCATTACGTATCTGTAGCAATAGCCATGCATTCAATGCTGTGGGCGTAGCAATGGTCTGCATCAGATCCAGCGTAGGCAGCGCGGTTTCCTCGGCCAGCCAGACTTCAAAGCGGTCAATGCCGGGTACGCGGATGACTGCGCCGCGGGGGGAGGTGGTGACCTGGTCGGTATGCTCCGGTGGAGTAAAGCCGGTGTGGTGTAGTGCCTGTGCAGCTTGGGGCCCCCAGAGCCCGATGCGAACCCAGTCAGGGCTGGCATCACTGATGCTGGCCTTGAAAAATACCGCGTATTTACCTAGATCGCTGCTCTGGCTCTCCAGGACATCCTTGTGCAATGCCAGAAGGTAGGTATTCTCGGCGTGGTGTAGCAGTCGGAAGCTGGACTGTATGCGGCCTTTGGGGTTACAGCGTGCGCCCAAGGTACTGCCCGGATTGGCCAGCAGATTGACATCGCAGGTGAGCTGGCCTTGTAAGAAGCGCTTTGCATCGATGCCATCCACGCAGAGAATGCGCTCGTGGCCGAGCCAGGTCATTCCGGTGACAGGCATTTCGCCCTGGTTCTGCGCGCTAGCAGCAAAGCGGTCCTGTAGGATTTGTTCTGGTGCTGTGATTGTGCTCATGGGCCTCAAATTGTCTGGTGTAGTCAGCTGTTACATCATAGGACTATGGTGCATGCTTGTCAGTGTTGGCTTGCGCCTATAATGAAACGTGTGCGCCCATGGGCGCTTTCAACTTGTTGTGGAGAGGTTTTGATGTCGGCCGATATAGAAATGAAGCGTTTGTTTTGGCAGAGCCGTCGCGGCATGCTGGAGCTGGATGTACTCCTGTTGCCGTTTCTGCAAGAAGCTTACAGTGATCTTGATCCGACTGACAAAGAGCGTTTCAGCAAGTTGCTGGCCTGTGAAGACCAGGATATGTTCGGCTGGTTCATGCAGCGTAGTGAGCCGGACGACCCCGACCTCAAACGAATGGTAAGGATGATACTGGACCGTGTTCAGCCAAACTGATTATCTGCTTTTGCAACGTCAGCCCTCGCGTTTTCTTGGCGGGGCACTGGTGTTCTTCTCATTGCTTGCGGCATTGGCGTTGTACCGTAGCGCCATTCCCGGCCTGTGGGCTGGCGCAATGATGCTGGTGGTAGCGGGGTATTGTCTGTGGGTCTGGCCGCGGCAGGTCAGCTTGCGTCATGCTAGCTCGGTCACGGGTCTGCGATTTGATAGTCAAGGTTGGCATGTGTTGCGCCGTGACGGCTCTGAAGCTGGTGCACGGCTACTGGCTGATACTTTTGTCAGTGCCTTTCTTACAGTGGTGCGGCTGCGTGAACCGGGCCGCTGGTGGCCGGTATCAGTGGTGTTGCCCGCCGATGCGGCGGCGGAAGAGGCGCTGCGCCGCCTGCGTTTGCGTCTGCGCTTCAGTCGGCAGCGCTGGGTGGCAGCAGAATAGTGTCTTTGGCCTCTGCTAGCAGGTCGGGGTAGTCTAGCGTGTAATGCAGCCCCCGGCTCTCCTGGCGCAGCATTGCAGACTGGATGATCAAGTCGGCTACCAGGGCTAGATTGCGCAGCTCCAGCAGGTCACGGGTGACTGTGTAATTACTGTAGAATTCATGGATTTCAGCGCGCAGCATATCCACCCGATGTTTCGCGCGCTGCAGGCGTTTGGTAGTGCGCACGATCCCCACGTAGTCCCACATGAAGCGCCGAAGCTCATCCCAGTTGTGCGAGATGATCACATCTTCATCGGAGTCCGTTACCTGGCTTTCATCCCAATGGGGCAGGTCTGCAGGCATGGGGTTGGCGTCGACTCGCTGGAGAATATCCTGGCTTGCTGATCGGCCATAGACAATGCATTCGAGCAGCGAGTTACTGGCCATGCGATTGGCGCCGTGCAGACCGGTGAAGCTGGTCTCCCCGATGGCGTACAGCGCACTCAGATCGGTACGCCCATTAGGGTCAACCATAACGCCGCCACAGGTGTAATGGGCTGCAGGCACAACCGGTATGGGTTCGCGGGTAATGTCGATGCCAAAGGTCAGGCAACGTTCGTACACCGTGGGAAAGTGGCTGCGGATAAACTCGGCTGGCTTGTGACTAATATCAAGAAATACGCAATCCAGGCCCAGGCGTTTCATTTCATGATCGATAGCCCGTGCGACGATATCTCGGGGCGCGAGTTCGGCGCGGTGATCAAAGCGCGGCATAAAGCGCTGGCCATCAGGTAGCTTGAGCAGTGCACCTTCCCCACGCAGGGCCTCTGTGACCAAGAAGCTTTTGGCCTTGGGATGGTAGAGGCAGGTGGGATGGAATTGATTGAACTCCAAGTTGGCGACGCGGCAGCCCGCTCGCCAAGCCATGGCAATGCCATCGCCCGATGCGCTGTCGGGGTTGCTGGTGTACAAATAAACTTTGCTGGCACCGCCGGTGGCGAGCACGGTAAAACGCGCGGCGTAGGTCTCTACATGCCCGGTGCTGCGGTTAAGGATGTATGCGCCCAGGCAGCGGTCTCCCGGCAGACCGAGTTTGCCGCTGGTAATCAGGTCGACGGCAACGCGGTTCTCCAGCAACACGATGTTGTCATGCTCCTGAGCTTTGAGTAGCAGGGTATTGAAAATAGCCGCACCGGTTGCATCGGCGGCATGGATAATCCGCCGGTGGCTATGGCCGCCTTCCATGGTGAGATGAAAGTCGTCGCTTTCACTGCCGTCTTCGCGGATTTCCCGAGTAAAAGGGACACCCTGTTCGATCAGCCAGCCGATGGCTTCGCGGCTGCTGCCGACAATCTGCCGTACGGCATCCTCGTGACAAAGCCCACCACCTGCTTCCAACGTGTCCTGCACGTGCGCGTCCACCGTATCGGTATCATCTAACACCGCTGCAACGCCGCCCTGAGCCCAATAGGTTGAACCTTCAGATAGCTGCCCTTTGCTGATGACACCCACGCGCAGATGATCGGCCAGGTTCAGCGCCAGGGTGAGGCCGGCAGCGCCGCTGCCGATTACCAGTACGTCATATTGCTGTGCGTGTGTCATGGCACTCCGGTTGGCTCTCGCAGGGCGTATTCGTAGGGTCGGCTCAGTAGTATATAGAAGCTACCTCTCAGGCAATACTGTCAGCTTTACAAGGGGTTTCCGCAACAGGCTCGATACTTGCTATGATTTACGCTTATATCAGATCAGAGCGCGGAACTTTTGCTTGGCCGCCCGCTCATATTGCTGAGCCTGACGAGGGGAGAACTTTTGCTTATATTGCGGGTCTATCACAACAAGGCGGGGCTAAAGCCCTCGCGCTGGCGCTGCGGAGCTGCTCAATGACTGAGCAGACCGATCAGCAGTTGGTCGAACGGGTTCAGCGTGGTGACAAGCGAGCTTTTGATCTTTTGGTGCTTAAGTACCAGCACAAGATTCTCGCTTTGGTTACCCGTTTTGTGCACGACAGCCACGAGGCTCAGGACGTAGCGCAGGAGGCTTTTATTAAAGCTTACCGTGCATTGGCCAATTTTCGTGGTGACAGTGCCTTTTACACCTGGTTGTATCGCATAGCGATCAACACGGCGAAAAATTATCTGGTGGCTCGAGGCAGACGCCCTCCAGATTCAGACATAGCGGCCGATGAGGCTGAGTATCATGATGGCGATAGTGCCCTCAAGGATATTCACTCACCGGAACGGGATATGCTACGCAACGAGATTGAGCAGATGATCAATCGCACCTTGCAGCAATTGCCCGATGATTTAAGAACGGCTCTAACTTTGCGCGAATTTGAAGGTCTGAGCTATGAAGATATTGCCGCGGTGATGAGTTGTCCTGTTGGTACGGTGAGATCACGTATTTTCAGAGCTCGTGAGGCAATCGATAAAGCACTTAAGCCATTGATCGAAGATTGAATCTTGGCCGATGGGTGTTTAATGCAAGCCCCTTTTGGGCCACTAGCTGAGGTAAAGCGATGAGCAATCAATCCTTGCAGGAGTCACTCTCTGCGCTAATGGACAACGAGGCGGATGAACTTGAAATCCGCCGCGTACTTCAGGCCAGTGAAAGCGATCCGGCAATGCGCAGCACCTGGGATCGCTATCAGATGGCGCGAGCCATAATGCATAAAGAGCCCTGGCAGCCGAAAATCGATCTGTCCGCCGGAATTGCCGCCCTCATTGCCGATGAGGCGCCCGTCATGGTTGAGCGTAAGTCGCCACGCGTGTGGCAGAACTTAAGTCGTCTCGCTGTGGCAGCGTCGGTTACCTTGGCGGTGCTGGTCGGGGTGAATATGTTTAATCAGGACGGTTCGCCTGCGGATCCGGCGATGCTCGCCGAGCTTCCCGCTGCGGCTGTTGCTCCAGCTGCTGTGGCGCCTTCTGCCCCGGTGCAACCGACTCCGGTGCAATCCACTCAGGGCGGCGCGGTTCTGGCCGGGTTTTCCTCCCAGTCGCAACTGAATGCTGACGCCTCCGCCGAGCAGAAGGCACCTTCAGCGTGGCAGGAGCAACGCATTGGTACTTATCTGCGCCAGCATGCAGAGCACAGTTCGCGATTTGAGGCGCCGCAATTGCTCCCTTACGCGCGGGCAGCGAGCCTGGAAAACCAATAGAATAGGTGCGATGGATGTCAGCAACACGGCAATTGACGCTATGGGGGGCTTCTGTAGCGGCCCTGTTCCTGACGACGTCTGCGCTGGCTGAAGAGCCTAGCGAAATGCTCAAGCGGATGTTTGATGCCGCTCGCGAGCAGAGCTACCAGGGTGCTTTCGTCTACGAGCGCACAGGTAGCTTCAGTACTCATCAGGTCTGGCGCCAACGTGAAGGTGAACAAACTACCGAGCGGGTGCTGCAAACCGATGGTCAGCCGCAAGAGTGGCTGAAGCGCAATGGTGAATTGGTGTGTACCAGTTCAATTGCGCTCGCCTCAATCTGGAAGGGGACCACCCAGCTTTCTGAACAGCTTGAAGCCTTGCCTAATTGGTATTCGTTGCAAATGCTCGGTTCAACTCGTGTTGCAGACCGCCCCGTGTTCGTTCTCGCGGTAAAGCCTCGCGATGGCTTTCGTTATGCTTATGAAATGTATCTGGATCAGGAAACGGGTCTGCTGCTCAAATCATTGCTGGTAAACGAGCGCAGCGTTTTGCTCGAACGCTTTCAGTTCACGTTTTTGCAGCTTGGCCAAGTAGCGGATGAGGCGCTGCAGCCCACTAGCGTCTGTTTGCCGATGCGGGCTGGTAAGGACGTTCAAACTGATGTCGGCAAGGACTGGGTCCCGAATTGGCTGCCACCGGGATTCGTTCTGGGGCACAGTGAGGTGCGTGCGCTGGATGACACAGGTGGGGAGGTCATCACCCAGGTGTTTACCGACGGTCTTGCTCGTATGACCTTATTTATCGAGCCATTGGGCGCGGACACCCCTGTGAATGATCTGCATGCCCAGCTTGGGCCTACGGCAGCAATTAGCCGCAAGCTGGTGCGAGCCGAGGGCGATTACTTGGCGACGGTGGTCGGGGAGGTGCCCGCCGCCGCTGCCGAGCGAGTCGCCGACTCGCTTGCGCCTGACTTTGATGGTATTCGGCAGTGATCGAGGAACAGGGCAGGGTACTCAGTCTTGAGCCCGATGCGGCGTGGGTGGAGACGATCCGGCGTAACACCTGCGGCAGTTGTCAGGCCCGCGCTGGCTGTGGTCAGGCATTGTTGCAGCGACTCGGTGCTGGTGCCCGTCAGGGATACATCCGCGTGTTGCGTGATCGATCTTTGCAGGTAGGCGATCAGGTGGTGATTGGTTTGCCCGAAAACGCCATCGTCCACGCGTCTCTATGCATGTATCTGGTGCCTCTGATTGGTCTTTTCGGTGCTGCGTTTTTGGCTGAGGGCTTAGGTTTGGCGGAGCCCTGGGTTATTCTTGCGGCGCTAACCGGCTTGGTTTCAGGCTTTTTTGGCGTTCGCTGGTACGCTTGGCGCCAGCGTAGCAACCCGGATATGCAACCGCGTATTTTGCGTATAATGCCCCCTAACGGCATCGCAAGCAGTGATACTCCGCTAGCGATGCGCTGAGGCCTTTACTTTACCTAGGAGATCAAGTGCATATGCAGTCAATGCAACGCTGGATGGTAGCCGCAGTCGGCTCGCTTTTGCTGGGGTGGAGCTCGTTAGGCATGGCGCAGGGCTTGCCTGATTTTACCCAGTTGGTCGAGGATGTTTCTCCCGCGGTTGTTAACATTAGTACCAGTCAGAAACCCGTCTCTCGTCAAGCTAGCGTCGTTCCAGGCGTGCCAGATCTAGAAGGGATTCCTCCCATATTCCGTGAATTTTTTGAGCGTGGCTTTCCGCAACAAGGCCCGCAAACTCCGCGTGAGCGTCAGGCGCCCCAGTCTCTGGGTTCGGGTTTCATCTTGTCTAAAGATGGTTATGTACTGACCAATAATCACGTGATCGCGGGCGCTGATAGCATTTTTGTCAGGCTGGCTGACCGGCGTGAGCTGCAGGCTGAACTGGTTGGGGCTGATCCGCGATCGGACCTGGCCTTGTTGAAGATTGAGGCTGGGGATGACCTTCCGGTGGTGCGCATGGGCAAGTCGTCTGAGCTTAAAGCTGGCGAATGGGTACTGGCGATCGGCTCTCCGTTCGGTTTCGACTATTCTGTGACGGCCGGTATCATCAGTGCCAAAGGGCGTAGCTTACCCAATGAGAGCTACGTGCCTTTTATTCAGACTGATGTGGCCATCAATCCGGGTAATTCAGGTGGTCCGCTACTGAATCTGGATGGTGAAGTGATCGGTATTAATTCGCAGATCTTTACCCGCTCTGGAGGTTTCATGGGCTTGTCTTTCGCCATTCCGGTTGATGTGGCGATGGACGTCGTTGAGCAGATCAAGGAAAACGGCAGCGTACAGCGCGGCTGGTTGGGCGTAGTGATTCAGGAGGTTAACAAGGATCTGGCTGAGTCTTTTGGTCTGCCTAAGCCAGCGGGAGCGCTGGTAGCCCAGATTCAGCCCGAGGGTCCGGCTGAAAAGGGTGGCCTGCAGGTCGGTGATGTAATTCTCTCCTTCAACGGCGAAGAAATCATTATGTCATCCGATCTTCCGCACGCAGTGGGCCGAGTGCGGCCTGGTAAAGAAGCGACATTAATAGTGATGCGCGAGAAGAAGCGCAAGACGCTGAAAATGGAAATCGGCGCGTTGCCAGAGGATGACAGTGTTGCTGTGATAGTGCCGTCCAGTAGCCCGGCAGACAAAGTGACTAATCGTCTCGGCGTCGTGGTGACCGAACTGACCGCGGAACAAAAAGCAGCTCTGGATGTTCGCTCTGGCGTGGTCATTCGCGAAGTCCGCCAGGGGCCCGGTGCAATGGTCGGCCTGCGCAGCGGCGACGTCATTACCAATCTAGACAATCAGGCGGTGGAGTCAGTCGCTGCGTTCGAAAAGATCACTGCCGATTTGCCCACTAATCGATCCGTGTCGATGCGCGTGATTCGCCAGGGCCGAGCCAGTTATATCACCTTCCGGCTGGCTAACTAACCAGCCAGTTCTATGCCCGGTACTCCAAGCACCCTTGAATGCTAAGGCGCTGCTGGTGGCCGGGCTTGCGATAGCACACTAGTGCATATTCGGGTACACTCGCGGGCTGTTTTCGGGGGAAGCTATTCCCCCTCTTTCATTGCGACAGCCTGCGTGGCTGGCGATCTTGCAATCAAGTCTGGATGATCCCTGTAGTGAGTGACCTTAGCCTAATCCGTAATTTCTCGATCATTGCGCATATTGATCATGGTAAGTCGACGTTGGCTGATCGTTTTATTCAAATATGCGGTGGCTTGGCGGATCGTGAGATGGCCGAACAGGTGCTCGACTCCATGGATCTTGAGCGCGAGCGCGGGATCACCATCAAGGCCCACAGCGTGACGCTGTACTACACCTCGAAATTGGATGGTAAAACCTACCAGCTGAATTTCATTGATACCCCCGGCCACGTCGATTTCCATTATGAAGTTAGCCGTTCGCTGGCCGCCTGTGAGGGCGCTTTGTTGGTAGTCGACGCCGCGCAGGGTGTAGAGGCGCAGTCGGTAGCCAACTGTTACACTGCTATCGAGCAGGGCCTGGAAGTCATGCCCGTGCTGAATAAGATCGACCTGCCGCAGGCTGAACCTGAGCGCGTCATGGCGGAGATCGAGAGCGTCATCGGCATCGACGCTACAGACGCCGTGGTCTGTAGCGCCAAGAGCGGTTTGGGTGTTGAAGATGTTCTGGAGCGCCTTATTCAGGTTATCCCGGCGCCAGTGGGTGAACTGGACGCACCGCTGCAGGCGCTGATTATTGATTCCTGGTTCGACAACTATCTGGGTGTGGTATCGCTGGTGCGAGTCAAGCACGGGCGGATCAAAAAGGGTGACAAGGTTCTGGTGAAATCCACCGGCAAGATTCACCAGGTCGACAGTGTTGGTGTATTCAACCCCAAGCATAGCGAAACGGCGGATCTAAAAGCCGGAGAAGTGGGCTTCATTATTGCCGGCATCAAGGATATTCACGGCGCGCCGGTCGGCGACACCCTGACCCTGTCCAATACCCCCGATGTGGATATGCTCCCGGGCTTCAAGAAAGTCAAACCTCAGGTATTTGCCGGTTTGTTCCCGGTCAGCTCGGAAGATTTCGAAGATTTTCGTGAAGCGCTGTCCAAGCTGACCCTGAACGATGCGTCCTTGCACTATGAGCCTGAAAGTTCCGAAGCGCTGGGATTTGGCTTCCGCTGTGGCTTTCTCGGTATGCTGCACATGGAAATCATTCAGGAACGGCTGGAGCGCGAATACAACCTGGACCTGATCACTACCGCGCCGACGGTGGTGTTTGAGGTAGTGAAAAAGGATGGCAGCATCCTCTATGTCGACAATCCCTCGCGTCTGCCTGACCCGTCAATGGTCGAGGAAATGCGCGAGCCGATTGTGCGGGCCAACATTCTTGTGCCCCAGGATCACTTGGGCGCGGTGATCACCTTGTGCGTTGAGAAACGCGGCGTGCAGCACGACATGCTGTTTCTTGGAACGCAGGTTCAGGTTATTTATGATCTGCCGATGAACGAGGTAGTGCTCGACTTCTTTGATCGTCTGAAGTCGGTAAGCCGTGGTTATGCGTCCCTGGATTATGCTTTTGAGCGGTTTCAGACTGCGCGATTAGTGCGTCTGGATGTGTTGATCAATGCGGAAAAGGTCGACGCCCTGGCGCTGATCGTGCACCGTGACAACGCCGCCTACAAGGGTCGGCAATTGGTCAGCAAGATGCAGGAGTTGATTCCGCGGCAGATGTTCGATGTGGCGATACAGGCGGCAGTCGGTGGGCAGATCGTTGCGCGCTCAACCGTCAAGGCACTGCGCAAGAACGTTATCGCCAAGTGTTATGGTGGCGATGCGAGCCGGAAGAAGAAACTGTTGGAAAAGCAAAAAGCCGGCAAGAAGCGCATGAAGCAGGTAGGTAACGTTGAAATTCCGCAGGAAGCCTTCCTGGCGGTATTGAAAGTAGACAACTAGGGACGGTTAAACGGGCTCGATTATGCATATCAATTTTCCGCTGCTGTTGGTATTGGCAGTTGCTGTTTCGGGTTTACTGGCCCTTCTCGATTTGCTCTGGTTTGGCCCTCGCCGTCGGCGTGCTGTGGCCGCCTATGATGCTGCGGTGGATATCCCCGATCCGACCACGGTTGAGCGTCTGGAAAAAGAGCCTTTGCTGATCGAATATGGCAAATCGTTTTTTCCTGTGCTGCTGGTCGTTTTGGTATTGCGCTCCTTCCTGGTCGAGCCCTTTCAAATTCCTTCCGGATCCATGAAGCCAACGCTGGAAGTGGGCGACTTCATTCTGGTCAATAAGTTTGCCTACGGAATCCGCCTGCCGGTGCTGGACCTGAAGGTGATCCCGGTTAATGACCCACAGCGTGGCGATGTAATGGTGTTCCGTTACCCGAATGACCCGCGTATCAACTATATCAAGCGGGTAGTCGGATTGCCGGGTGATACCGTGCGCTACGCCGGTAAGCAGTTGATTATCAATGGCGAAAGGGTGCCGTTGGCGCCAGTGCGCCTGGAAAAAGACGACGAGGTGCCGACCGGTCACCCGTTGTATGCCCGCGCAGAAGCGGAAATTTTCGAAGAGAGACTCGGCAATGTCGAGCACCTGGTTAGGCAGAAGAGTCTTTCAGGCGCGCCTGCGGCGAAAGAGTGGCAGGTGCCCGAAGGGCATTACTTTATGGTGGGCGATAACCGTGATAATTCCAATGACAGCCGTTACTGGAATGCCGATGATATGCCAAGGGAGTTGTGGGGCATGGTCCCTGACAACTATATTGTAGGTAAGGCATTCGCGGTATGGATGCACTGGCCGGAGCCGAAGCTGAGCAACCTGCCGAATTTTTCCAGGGTAGCCCTTATCCACTGAGGGAAAGGGCGGATACCAATAACACTTACAACGGACGTCACGAGGTTATCCATGCGCCATTCCCAGAAAGGCATGTCGTTTTTCGGCTGGTTGGCAGTTATCGCCCTGATCATTTTTGGGCTGGTGATCGTTATGAAGCTCGCTCCTATCTATATGGAGCATTTTACCCTGCGCAAGATCGTCACCGAGGTTAACGAGGATCCGACCATCAAGATTGCCTCGCTTCGTGATTTTCACAGTCATATTCAAAAGGGTATGCAGATCAACAGTATCCGCGATATCAAGGCCAGCGATGCGATTACCATTACCGCCAGTGGTACCGATGCGTATACGGTGGTAATCAAATATGAAGTTCGCACGCCGATAATTCAAAACGTGGACGCGCTTGTTCACTTCGATGAAACCCACATAATCAGACCACTTAAGTGATAAACAAGTTAGACCGGCTCGAACGCAACATCGGCTACAGCTTCAAGGACCCGGATCTGCTGATCCTGGCCTTGAGCCATAGAAGCCTGGGTGGGCGCAATAATGAGCGCTTGGAGTTTCTCGGCGATTCAATACTGAACTTCGTCGCTGCGGAGGCGCTGTTCCAGCGTTTCCCTCAGGCGCGCGAAGGCCAGCTATCGCGTTTACGCGCGCGCCTGGTTAAGGGGGTCACGCTGGCGGAGCTGGCCAAGGGCTTCGAGTTGGGCGAGTACCTGCGCCTGGGCTCGGGGGAGTTGAAAAGCGGCGGGTTTCGCCGCGAATCGATTCTTGCCGACGCGACCGAAGCTATCATTGGCGCTATCTACCTGGAAAGTGGGCTGGAGGTCGCCCGTGAGCGCGTGCTCTACTGGCTACGCGAGCATATTGCGACTTTGACCCTGGTAGACAACAACAAAGATCCCAAGACCCGGCTGCAGGAGTACCTGCAATCGCGGCAGTGTGAATTACCCCGATATGAAGTGACCGAAAGCAGTGGCGAAGCGCACTGCCGGACCTTCCGGGTTGAGTGTCATGTCAGTCCGCTGTCAGAGCCGACTTTTGGCGTGGGCAATAGCCGGCGTCTGGCGGAACAAGTAGCAGCACAAAAAGCCCTGATTGATCTGGGTGTGGAGAAAGCAGATGAGTGACAGCAGTACCCCCCGTTGTGGCTATGTGGCCATTGTAGGCCGTCCCAATGTGGGCAAGTCGACTCTGCTCAACCATATTCTCGGCCAGAAACTGGCCATTACGTCGCGCAAGCCGCAGACCACCCGGCATACCATGCTGGGCATCAAGACCGAAGGGGCTGTGCAAGCGATCTATGTCGATACCCCTGGCCTGCACAAGGACAACGATAAAGCGCTCAACCGCTTTATGAACAAGAGTGCCAGCCAGGCCCTGCGGGACGTGGACGTGGTGCTCTTCGTCGTGGACCGGCTGCGCTGGACCGACGAAGACCAGATGGTCTTGGAGAAGATTCGCTTTGTCACCTGTCCGGTATTGCTGGTGGTCAACAAGCTGGACCGGATGGACGATAAGAAAGAAATGTTGCCGCATCTGGAATGGCTGGCAACGCAGTTGCCCGATGCCGAGATCGTGCCGGTATCCGCTCTGCACGGCCGCAATATCGATCAGCTTGAGCAATTGATTGCCGAGCGCTTGCCTGAGGGTGAGCATTTCTATCCGGATGACCAAATTACCGATCGCAGTTCACGCTTTCTTGCGGCGGAACTGGTTCGCGAAAAAGTCATGCGTCAGTTGGGCGCCGAGATCCCGTACCAGGTGACGGTTGAGATCGAGCAGTTCAAGCAGGAAGGCAAGATCCTGCATATTCACGCATTGATTCTGGTTGAGCGCGATGGCCAGAAAAAAATCATCATCGGTGACGGTGGTGAGCGCCTGAAAAAGATTGGCCAGGAAGCCCGGTTGGACATGCAGAAACTCTTCGGCAGCAAGATCATGCTGAACCTGTGGGTCAAGGTGAAGCGCGGCTGGTCGGATGACGAGCGCGCTCTCAGCTCTCTTGGGTACCATTTCGACAGCTAAGCTGTTTTATCCCCTTTTCGGTGGAGACCCGGCGTGCAAGCAGCCCTGAGCCCGGCCTATGTGTTGCATAGCCGCCCCTACCGGGACAGCAGCGCACTGGTCGATCTGCTCAGTCTGCATCACGGTGTTCAGCGCGTTGTCTGGCGCGGCGCCAGAGGGCAGCGCAAGGGGCTCGCGCCGCAAGCCTTTATCCCGCTGCTGGTGGGCTTGGCTGGGCGCGCAGAGCTGAAGACCTTGACCCAGGCAGAAGTGGCGGGCGCTTACCGGCCGTTACAGGGTCAGGCCCTGTTCAGTGGTCTGTATCTCAACGAGTTGTTGATCCGCCTGATGCCGCCCGGTGATCCCAGTGCGCTAATCTTTGCTGCTTACCAGCATGCACTTGAACAATTGGCCGGCCCGGCGCTGCTGGAGCCGGTCTTGCGGCAATTCGAGTGGCAACTGTTGGAGGTTATGGGCTATGGTTTTAGCTTGACTGAAGACGCTTTGGGCCAGCCGGTAAGCGCCGACCAACAGTACGTCTGGCATGCCGAACGGGGCTTGCTGCCGATCGCGCAGCTGACATCCGCTGCGACCGGGTTGCCGGGCGCTGGTCTGCTGGCAATGGCCGCTGCAGATTGGGCTCAGCCCCAGGCGCTGCGTACGGCCAAACTGCTGATGCGCCAGGCCTTGGCGGTGCATCTTGGCGACCGGCCGCTGGTCAGTCGGCAACTTTTTTCTATCCCTGGCACGGCTTCCATAGGAGACAAACTTTGACCCACCCGCAACGCGTGCTGTTAGGTGTGAATATCGATCATGTGGCGACCCTGCGTCAGGCTCGGGGTACGCGTTATCCAGATCCGGTCCAGGCCGCCATCGAAGCTGAGCAGGCGGGTGCAGATGGCATTACCTTGCACCTGCGCGAGGATCGCCGGCATATTCAGGAGCGTGACGTTCGCCTGATGGTCGAGGTGCTACAGACGCGGATGAATCTGGAGATGGCCGTCACTGATGCGATGCTGGATTTTGCCGAGGAAATACGTCCGGCGAATATCTGTCTGGTGCCCGAGCGTCGTGAAGAGCTGACCACCGAGGGCGGGCTGGATGTTGCCGGTAATAGCGCTCGGGTGCAGGAAGCGGTTGAGCGTATGGTGGCGATCGGCAGTGAGGTGTCGCTATTTATCGATCCGGATCCACGCCAGATTGAAGCGGCCAAACGCGCTGGTGCGCCTGTGATTGAGCTGCACACCGGCCACTACGCGGATACCCAGGGTGCCGAGCAGGCGGACGCATTGGCGCGCCTGCGTGAAGGCTGTATCTATGCGCGTAAGCTGGGCCTGGTAGTCAACGCCGGACATGGTCTGCACTATCACAACGTCGAGCCGATTGCCGCCATCAATGGTATGAACGAGTTGAACATCGGTCATGCGATCATCGCCCGCGCACTTTTTTCCGGTCTGGCCCAAGCAGTCAAGGATATGCGCGCTTTGATCCTTAGTGCATCGGCTAGTCGATGATTCGCGGTATCGGCACCGACATGGTGCTGGTCAGCCGCATCGAAGCGGCATTGGGGCGCCAGGGCGAGCGGTTCGCCCGGCGCATCCTGACCGAGGCTGAATGGCAACGCTTCGCGGCGCACAAACAGCCTGCGCGCTACCTGGCCAAGCGCTATGCGGCGAAAGAGGCCGTTCTCAAGGCGCTAGGTACCGGGCTGGCGCAGGGCATGTCGTGGCAACATATCCAGATCGACAACGACAGCCTGGGCGCACCGCTGGTGCGGCTCAGTGGCGTTGCCGCCTTGCGGCTAAAGCAGGGTGGTGGAGGGGAGATGCTGTTGAGCCTGAGCGATGAACGCGAGCAGGCGCTAGCCTTTGCTATCTGGTCAATGGCCTGAAGGCAGCTCCTGGGCCGCTTGATAGGCTTGCCGCAGCTGCTCGACGGCCTCAATCAGCTGACTGATCGCCATCTGACTGTTATCCCCTTTCTTCAACACGGTTTCTGCTTGCAGGCAGCATTCGCGTAACTGTGGGACACCGCAGTAACGGGTTGCTCCGTGCAACCGGTGGACCACGCTAAGCAGGGCTTCGTTGTCACCCGTGCTCATGTGTTGTTCGATCAACACCCGCTCACCGGGCAAGCCTTTAATCAGCATGGCCAGCAGATCCTCGGCCAGATCGGCCTTGCCGGCGGCCAGCCGCAGGCCCTCTTGCTGGTCTAATACAGGCGGGTCTGTCCGGTTGTGTTGCTCGGTTACTAGCTGAGGGATTGGCGCCGCGCCCATTTCCGGCATGGCCAGATTGACACCGGTCCAGCGGAAGATGCAGTGGCTCAATTGCTCCGGGCTGATAGGCTTGGTCAGGTAGTCATTCATGCCGCATTGAATCAGCCGACGCCGTTCTTCCGCCAGGGCGTGGGCGGTCAAGGCAATAATAGGTCGGGGTTCACAGTCGGCTAGCTCCTCCCTCAGGCGTAGCTCGGTGGTGGTGGCGCGGCCATCCATGCCGGGCATCTGTACATCCATGAATACCAGTTCTACTGGCTCTCGGTCGACAATCTGCAGGGCCTGTTCGCCGCTGGTGGCGGTGAGTACCCGGGCACCCATCTCGGTGAGGAAGGTCGCGACCAAGCGCAAATTGGCCTCGTTGTCGTCTACGCAGAGTACGCTAATCAGCGGCTTTGATACTTCACGGCGTACAACGGCGGGGGCACTGGGCTCCGGGCGAAATAACTGGTTGACCGCGCGATAGAGTTTACGCGTGCACAGGGGGCGAGACAGTACCTGACACTGCGAGCGGGGTAACTGATCAAGCGCCGGATAATGTTCGGTGGTGTCGGTCAATACTACCGCTTTGCATCTGTCTTCGCTTATCCAGCGATTCAGTAGGTCGAACATCGTATCGGCTCGCAGGCTCGGCGAGCGCGTACTCGCCAGCACTAATTGTATAGGTCTGTCGGCAGGTTGTTCGCGGAAGGCGTTCTCCAGCGACTGAAGGTTTTCGTGCACGCTAGCCTCAACCCCCAGGTCCTCAAGATTGTGCAGTAATGCCTGGCGGCTGAGGGCTAAAGGCTCCACGACCGCCGCGCGTATCCCGCGCAGGGGTGTGGCAGGTAGATCGTCGCCCGCTTGGCTGGATTTTTCCAGGCGCGCGGTGAGCCAGAACTCGGAGCCCTCGCCTGGCCGGCTATCCAGACCTATTTCGCCCTGCATTTGCTCGACCAGACGCTTGGCGATGACCAGGCCCAGTCCGGTGCCACCGGCCTGGCGCGACATCGAGTTGTCTGCTTGGGTAAATGCTTGAAATAGCGATTTCTGCTGCGTTGCGGTCAAGCCGATGCCGGTGTCGGTAACGCTGATACGCAGTAGCGCATGGGTCTCGTCTTCCTGCTCAAGCATGGTACGGATGCTAACCGAGCCTTCCTGGGTAAACTTGATCGCGTTACTGACCAGGTTCGCGAGGATCTGCTTCAGGCGCAGGGCATCGCCGCTCAAGCCGATGGGTGTGTCGCGGTAAATGATGCTGACCAGCTCAAGATGCTTCTGATGCGCGGCTGGGGCAAGCATGGTCAGGGTGTCCTGAATCAGATCGCGCAGGTTGAACGGTTGATTGTCGAGGATCAGTTTGCCCGCCTCAATTTTGGAAAAATCGAGAATCTCGTTGATGATGGCCAACAGGTTATCTGCGGATTTCTCAATGGTACCGAGATACTCCTGTTGTCGATTGCTCAGCTCGGTTCGCTGCAACAGGTTGCTGAAGCCAATGATGCCGTTCAGCGGGGTGCGCAGCTCGTGGCTCATATTGGCAAGAAACTCGGATTTGATCCGGCTGGCCTCTTGCGCGCTCTTGCGTGCCATGTCCAACTCGATGTTCTGAATCTCGATAGTTTCCAGCGTCTGACGCAAGTCTTCTGTGGCCTGATCGATATTTTGCTGCAGTTCACCCTGCGCACTTTGCAGGGTGCCGGCCATGGTATTGATACCCTGAGCCAGGTCATCCAACTCACGACTGCCCTGCTCGGGCAGCCTTACATCAAGCTGGCCTTTGCTGATTTGAGTGATGGCGCGGTTGGCGAGGCTGATTGGATCGGTGATTCGTCTGCCCATCTGGCTTACAGTAAAGGTCGTTAACAGCAGGCCGAGGAGCACCATTACCAGGGTGGTCAGGAGCATTTGATAGCGCCGCAACTGGGTATTGGTATGGCTTAGTTCAACCTCCAGCCAGCCAAGCAAGGCATCCGCTTCAATCTGATCTTGCAGGGGGCCTTCAATCAACTCGGGGCTGGCTAACAGGGGTAGTAAAAAGCGGCTGCTGCCGACTGTCTCGCCGACCTGGAGACCGCTGCCTGCGCCGAGGGAATCAACCCCCAGCGTGCGCTGCGTGGTGAGCATGTTCGGACCACTATGTTCGAGCTGTTGGCGGTTGCTGTCATAGAGCGTGACAGCGCGCACATCGCGGCGATTCAGCGTGTCGGTCAGGGTGTTCCTGAGCTGTTGTGGCTGGCCATTGAGCAGCGCCTGCGCCGCAGGCATTTGCAAGTGCTCAACGGTCAGGAATCCGCGTTCTAAGAGTTGTTGTTGTAGATCCTGGGAGGCGTGCCAGATGAAGTAGCTGCCCAATGCTATGGCCAACAGTCCGGTCGGTGCCAGTGTCATCAGCAGAATGCGCGCCTTCAGACCAATCTCGCTCATTGTATGTATCCCTAACTCTGTTGTCGGTATCATAGGCTGACTAAAGCAAAAGCACAGCATTCAACGCCCTATTGATCTGGGCCCGAGCCCCTTGAGTGAATGATGAATAACGATTTTCCGACCATTGCCGACTTTGTCGGTAACACCCCCCTGGTTCGCCTGCAACGCTTGCCGGGAGAAACCAGCAACATTCTGTTGGCCAAGTTGGAGGGTAATAATCCGGCTGGCTCAGTCAAGGACCGGCCGGCGCTGTCGATGATTGAACGTGCCGAGCAGCGCGGCGAGATCAAGCCAGGGGATACACTGATTGAGGCAACCTCGGGTAATACCGGTATCGCCTTGGCGATGGTCGCAGCCATCAAGGGTTATCGCATGATTCTGATCATGCCAGATAATATGAGCTCCGAGCGCAAGGCGGCGATGAGTGCCTATGGTGCCGAGCTGATTCTGGTCAGCCGCGAAGACAGCATGGAGGGCGCGCGGGATCTGGCGGCGAAGATGCAAAGCGAGGGCAAGGGCAAGGTTTTGGATCAATTCGGCAACTTCGATAACGCCGAAGCGCACTATCAGACCACCGGGCCGGAAATCTGGCGCGATACCAGGGGCGGCATAACGCATTTCATCAGCTCAATGGGTACAACCGGAACCATCATGGGCACTTCGCGTTACCTGAAGGAACAGAACCCGCAGATCCAGATCATTGGTTTGCAACCGACGGAGGGAGCATCGATCCCGGGTATCAGGCGCTGGCCACAGGCTTATTTGCCCGGCATTTTTCAACCGGAGCGGGTAGACCGAATAGTCGATATGGGTCAGCAGGAAGCGGAAATTACCATGCGCCGTCTGGCGACCGAGGAGGGTATTTTCTGCGGGGTCTCCTCCGGAGGTTCGGTGGCGGCCGCGTTGCGTTTGTCCGCTGAGGTTGAGAATGCGGTGATAGTGGCGATCATCTGTGACCGCGGTGACCGCTATCTGTCCACTGGTGTTTACGACGTACAGCCATGAAGGGTTTCCGTGGACGTGCACGTCATACCCCGGATGCACCTGCGGCTATTGGGCAGCGCATAGAGTTGCAACTGGAACGGCTGGCCCATGATGGACGCGGCATTGGGCGCTGGCAGGGCCGCATCGTTTTTGTCGACGGCGGGCTGCCTGGCGAGCGGGTTAAGGCGCGGGTGCTCAAGGCTCGTAGCAAACTGATTGAGACCCGACTGGACACGCTGTTGGTGGCCAGCCCCGAGCGGCAAACACCCCGCTGTGCGCACATCGATCTTTGTGGTGGCTGTAGTCTGCAGCACATGCCGGAGGCCTCTCAGTTACAAGTCAAACAACAAGCTCTGGCCCAGCAATTGCAGCATTTTGCTGGCCTCGAGCCCGAGCGCTGGATGCCGGCATTACTGGGTCCGGCCTATGGTTACCGTCAGCGTACGCGCTTGGCGATGCGCTGGGACAAGCGTCTTGGCGTGCTGGAAGTGGGTTATCGGCAGCGTAGCAGTAACGATCTGGTTGAAGTGCATGAATGCCCCGTACTGGTGCCCGCCCTGGAGTCTTTGGTGCAGGCATTGGTGCCGCTACTCAAGTCGCTGGATGGTCGCGCCGGGCTGGGTCATGTCGAACTGACTGGTGGTGACGCACCAGTGATACTGGTGCGTCATATGCAAGCCTTGTCTGCAGCGGATAGTCAGGCATTGCAAGCGCTGGCTGATCAGCATGGTGCAAGTTGCTGGCTGCAGCCCGGTGAGCCGGACACTATGCACCGGCTCAATGGCTCTCATCAGGACCTGCACCAGAGTCTGCCCGCTTATAGGTTAGCGGATCAGGATCTGCGATTTGAATTTATGCCTGGGGATTTCATTCAAGTGAATGCGCAGGTCAACCAGATGATGGTCAATCAGGCGTTGGAATGGTTGGCGATACAGCCTGGCGAGCAGGTGCTGGATCTGTTCTGTGGTGTGGGCAACTTTGCTTTGCCACTGGCGCGAGCGGGCGCGCAGGTGACGGCGGTGGAGGGGAGTAGCGAGATGGTTCAGCGGGCGCGCGATAATGCGCAGAATAATCAGTTGGAATCGCTGCACTTTTTATCTGCGGATCTGTCCAAACCCCAGTATGCGAAGTGGCTCGCTCAGCCTTGCGATGCGGTATTGCTGGACCCCCCTCGCGATGGCGCAGAGCAATTGGTGCAGCAACTGGCTGACAAGGCCGTAGGTAGAATTCTATATGTTTCATGCAACCCGGCTACGTTGGCGCGGGATGCAGGGTTGCTTGCCGGCCGAGGGTATCGCTTGGTGCAGGTAGGCATTATGGATATGTTTCCGCAGACCGCGCACGTGGAAGCCATGGCGTTGTTCGTTGCCGGGAGCAAGGTCAAACCGGTATAGCGGTTTCCGAATGGCAGCATCGTTATAGCCGGTTTCAGTAAAGGAAGAATTTCGTGTCCAGTACATTGCAGCACAGTCAGGCTCTTTACTAATGGTACAGGTCAGAGCACTGCATCCGACCAATCACGATGGCAGCGTCAATATAGATGCCTGGATAGCGCGGATGCAGCAGCGGGTGCCTTTGACTTCGCCTGCGGTCCTTCAGGAAGCCTGTGAGTGGGCGTTGGAGCTGGAGCAGGCCGCCATAGCCGCGGAGAATATCTGGGCCGACGGTGCCAGCAGTTATCTTACCGGCCTGGAAATGGCCGAAATCCTGGCTGAGTTGAAACTCGACCAGGACTCACTGGTGGCGGCGGTGGTCTATCGCGCGGTACGCGAACGCAAGACCGATCTCGCTGAAGTAGAGCGCCGTTTTGGCGCCACGGTGGCGGGCCTGGTGGATGGCGTGCAGCGCATGGCAGCAATCAGCGTTTCGCAGAATCCGGGCAAAGCCAGCGCCTTCTGTGCGCAGACCCAAGTGGAAAATCTGCGCAAGATGCTCGTGACCATGGTCGATGACGTGCGCGTTGCGCTGATCAAGCTAGCAGAGCGCACCTGCGCCATTCGTGCAGTCAAGGATGCGCCTGAAGAGAAGCGCTATCGAGTCGCCCGCGAGGTCTTTGATATCTATGCGCCGCTCGCGCACCGACTGGGCATCGGGCATATCAAGTGGGAATTGGAGGATCTGTCTTTCCGCTATCTCGAGCCTGCGCAATACAAGCAAATTGCCAAGCTGCTGGACGAGCGCCGGCTGGATCGGCAGGAATATATTGATGACGTCATGACCCAGTTGCGTCGCGAGCTGGAGGAGGCGGGCATACACGCTGAGATCACCGGCCGGGCAAAACATATCTATTCAATCTGGCGCAAGATGCGGCGCAAGGGCATCGACTTCAGTCAGGTCTACGACGTGCGCGCCGTGCGCGTGCTGGTGCCCCAGGTGCGTGACTGCTACACCTCGCTGGGTATAGTGCATAGTCTCTGGCGGCATATACCCAATGAGTTTGACGACTATATAGCCAATCCCAAGGAAAACGGTTATCGCTCACTGCATACGGCGGTAGTAGGCCCGAGCGGCAAGGTGCTGGAGGTGCAGATTCGTACCCAGGCCATGCACGAGGAAGCTGAGCTGGGCGTCTGTGCGCACTGGCGTTACAAGGGCACTGATGCCAGTAGCGTCTCTTCAAACGCCTATGAAGACAAGATCGCCTGGCTGCGACAGGTGCTGGAATGGCACGAGGAAATGGGCGATATCGGCGGGCTGGCCGATCAGCTGCGGGTCGATTTCGAGCCGGACCGCATTTATTTGTTTACGCCCGATGGTCATGTGCTGGACGTGCCCAAAGGCGCCACGCCGCTGGATTTTGCTTACCGTATTCATACCGAGATTGGTCACAGCTGCCGTGGGGCGAAAGTCAATGGCCGGATAGTGCCACTGAACTACATTTTGCAAACCGGTGAGCAGGTTGAAATCATTACCGGCAAGCACAGCAGCCCCAGCCGGGATTGGCTGAACGCTAATCTGGGCTACGTCAATACGTCGCGGGCGCGGGCCAAGGTGCAGCATTGGTTCAAGCAGCAGGCGCGCGAACAAAACGTGCAAGCCGGCAAGCTGATGCTCGATCGCGAGCTGACCCGGCTGGCACTTAACGGTGCCGACTATGCGCACTTGATCGACAAGCTCGGGATCAGAAGCCAAGAAGATCTGTTTGCTGCAGTCGGTTCTGGTGATGTGCGGCTGATGCATGTGGTCAATGTCGCCCAGCAATTGATTGAGCCCGACAGGCATAGCGAACAGCTCGAACTTATTCCGCGCCGGGCGACCAAGCCCGCGCGGCGTGGGGACGTGTTTATCCAGGGTGTCGGCAATCTGCTGACACAGCTGGCAGGCTGCTGTCAGCCGGTTCCGGGTGATTCGATTATCGGCTATATCACCCTCGGCCGCGGCGTTACCGTGCACCGGGCGGATTGCGCCACTGCCATGCAACTGCAGGATCGCGACTCTGACCGGTTGATTGAAGTCAGCTGGGGTGGAGAGCCGATTCAGACTTATCCGGTGGAAATCTATATCAAAGCCTACGACCGTTCCGGGCTATTGCGAGACGTGTCCCAGATGCTGGCCAATGACAAAATCAATGTGTTGGAGGTCAGTACCCGAACCAACAAGGATGATAACTACGCGGTGATGCTGCTGACCGTTGAAGTGCCGAATATCAACATGCTCGGCCGATTGCTCGCGCGTATCAGCCAGCTTCCCAATGTGATGGAGGCGCGGCGTAATCGGAAGGAGGCCAGCACATGAGTTATCAGCTTGATGACCTGCTGTATTTAATGCGGCGCTTGCGTGACCCTGAGCATGGCTGTCCGTGGGATCTGGAACAATCATTCGATAGTATCGTGCCACATACGCTGGAAGAGGCTTATGAGGTCGCCGATGCGATCGCCGAGAAGGATTTTCCGCAGCTCACTGGTGAACTGGGCGATCTGCTGTTTCAGGTGGTCTATTATGCTCAGTTGGGCCAAGAGGCCGGGCATTTTGCTTGGGTTGATGTGGTTGATGGCATCACCCGCAAGCTGGTTCGCAGACACCCTCATGTATTTCCTGACGGCAATTTGCGCACGCCTGCCGGGAGCATTAAGTTGGCATCCGCTCAGGTCAAGCAGCGCTGGGAGGCGATCAAGGCAGAGGAGCGGGCGGAGAAAGCCGAACGACCGCAGCAGCTATCGTTGCTGGATGATGTGCCACGGGCGTTGCCCGCGCTCAGTCGCGCGCAGAAATTACAGAAGCGCGCGTCGCAGGCCGGCTTCGATTGGAGCGAGGCGGCGCCGGTAATCGACAAGATCGCCGAAGAGCTGGCGGAGGTCCGTGAGGCCATCGCAGCGGGGGACACCAGAGCCGTGGCCGAAGAAATGGGCGATCTGCTGTTCGCGCTGGTGAACCTGGCCCGCCATCTGCACGTGGATGCCGAAACGGCCCTACGCCAGGGCAACGAAAAATTCGAACGGCGCTTCCGCTTTATCGAACAGAGTCTTGCCGAAGGCGGTGAGTCTGTACCAGCAGCAAGTCTGGAGCGTCTCGACCAGCTCTGGGAGCGGGCCAAGGCTCATGGTTTGTAAATAAAGCGCAGGGTTTGTGAAACAGTATCCAGCGCAGAAACTCTGCGCTGGATACTGTGCAGATTCAGACGCTTAGTGTTGCTGCTCCTTTTGCTGCTCGATCAGCGCTTTCAGGTGCAGGCGGCTGAGCGCCAGGTATCTTGGGGTCGGGCCGGCATCGCCGTAAAGCGGGTCACCCAGCTCATCTACGGCAATGATCTCTTCTCCGGCTTGATAGGGCAGGCTGGCCTCGAACTCCTCTAGCGCGGCGCTGAGCAGATCGGTGAGCAGGTCTTCGACACTCCGTTTTGGATACATCTCGTGCAGTGCTGCGAGGCGCGCAGCGTCCTCCAATGGAAGTTTGACCTGATAGCTGTTTTGCGTCACTCGCCCCTTGGCGCTATGTTCCCACTCCTGAGTCAATTCACGTATTTTCATACTGCCCCCTTGCCTATCTGAATTCTAGTCCTGATTCGAGCCACCTGTACTAATTCGACCGGTCAACCCAGGAGTCGGTTCCGGTTGCTCACCCACAGGGGTTGTCAGGCAGTCGCGGGCACCGCATTCTGTTGTGTTCAGGCTACCGGTCATATGGGTCTATGGGTGAGCAGGCTGGTTTATTGACGAAGGAGAGAAGCATGACTGAGATCGATGCGCGCTTGCGCGAAGATGTGCATGAGCTGGGCGAGCTGTTGGGCGAGACTATTCGCATGCATCTCGGAGACGCCTTCCTACAACGTATCGAGCGTATTCGCCTGGGCGCCAAGCAGGGCCGTAAAACTGATCAGGCCGCCCACGAGGCATTGCTCTCGGCCTTGCACGACTTGCCGGACGACCAATTGTTGCCGGTCTGCCGGGCCTTCAACCAGTTTCTCAATCTGGCCAATATTGCCGAGCAGTATCATCGTATCCGTCGGCGCCGCGAAGATGAGCCTTTGTCCTTTGAAGAGCGCTGTATCGGCGAGTTGCTGCAGCGTCTCAAGGAAGCTGGCCATAGCGCTCAGAGCATGGTCGATCAGGTAGCCGGGCTGGATATCGAGTTGGTCTTGACTGCGCACCCCACCGAGGTGACGCGCCGCACGCTAATTCAAAAATACGATGCGATCGCGTTGGCGCTGGCCAAGCGTGACCATGACGATCTCAGCCAGCGGGAGCAGGATCAGGTCCGGGATGATCTGGCACGGCTGATCAGTGAAGCCTGGTATACCGATGAAATACGTCGTACCCGGCCGACTCCGGTAGATGAAGCTAAGTGGGGTTTTGCGGTCATTGAACACTCGCTCTGGCACGCCTTGCCGCGCTTTTTGCGGCGTCTGGATGAGGATCTGTTGAGCGCAACCGGGCAGCGGCTGGACAGTCGCGCGGTGCCGGTCAGTATCGCCTCATGGATGGGTGGCGACCGGGATGGCAACCCGAATGTGACCCACGCGGTGACCCGTGAAGTGTTATTGCTGGGGCGTTGGATGGCCGCCGACCTGTATCTGCGCGATGTTGAAGGCTTGGCCAACGAGTTGTCCATGCAACAGGCCAGTGCCGCGATCATGGAATTGACCGGCTCGGTTGATGAGCCCTATCGCGCCTTGCTCAAGCAGCTGCGCGAGCGCCTGCAGGCCACCCGAGAGTGGGCTGCGGCAGCGGTCAAGGGCGCGGTACAAGCAAGCCCGGCGGTGCTGCAGCACCTTGATGAACTGCGTCAGCCATTGGAATTGTGCCGCGACTCTCTTCTTCAACAGGGTATGACTCTGATTGCCAATGGCCCCTTGCTTGACACCCTGCGGCGGGTCAATGCCTTCGGTCTGGGGCTGGTACGTTTGGATATTCGCCAGGACGCGCAACGGCATACTGACGTGCTGGCTGAACTGACCGAATACCTGCAATTGGGTAATTATGCCGATTGGGACGAACAGCAACGCTGCGCTTTTCTACTGGCAGAGTTGCACAATCGCAGACCGCTGTTACCCCCAGGCTGGCAGCCAGGCGCAGAAGCGGCAGAGGTGCTTGATACCTGCCGGGTAGTGGCTGCCCAGCCGCAGGAATTGCTCGGCTCTTACGTGATCTCCATGGCCTCGAGCCCCTCGGACGTTCTGGCGGTCAAGCTACTGCTCAAGGAGGTCGGTGTAGCCTGGCCGATGCGCGTAGCCCCGCTGTTTGAAACCTTGGATGACCTGAATAATGCGGCACCAGCTATTGATGCGTTGTTGGCGTTGCAGGCCTATCGTGATCTGGTCGGTGATGAGCAGGAAGTTATGATTGGCTATTCCGATTCGGCCAAGGATGCCGGCACATTGGCTGCCGGCTGGGCGCAGTACCGGGCGCAGGAGGCCTTGGTCGCAGTATGCCGGGAGCGTGGGGTACGTTTGCGGCTATTTCATGGCCGTGGGGGCACTGTGGGTCGCGGTGGGGCGCCAGCGCATATGGCCATCCTCTCGCAGCCGCCGGGCTCGGTTCAGGGTCAGTTTCGCGTGACCGAGCAAGGCGAAATGATCCGCTTCAAATATGGCTTGCCGGATATCGCGGTGCAAAGCTTGCAGCTGTATGTCAGTGCAGTGCTGGAAGCCACCTTGTTGCCGCCGCCCGCACCAGAGCCGGCCTGGCGCGATTTGATGGAGCGTCTGGCGGCGCGCTCGGTAGATGTCTATCGGGGCGTGGTCCGTCACGAGCCGCAATTTGTCGAGTACTTCCGCCAGGCGACTCCGGAACAGGAGTTGGCGCGCTTGCCGTTAGGCAGTCGGCCGGCGAAGCGTCGTAGCCAGGGTGGCATTGAAACATTGCGTGCGATTCCTTGGATCTTCGCCTGGACGCAAACCCGCCTGATGTTGCCAGCCTGGCTAGGCGCCGGGCAGGCCCTGCACGAGTCTATGCAGGCAGGAGAGCAGGACCAACTTCGGGACATGATGCGTCAATGGCCGTTTTTTCTTGCTCGTATTGAAATGCTCGAAATGGTCCTGGCCAAGGCCGACGGAGGCATCGCTCGCTTCTACGAGGAGCGCTTGGCGGATCCGGCGCTATGGCCGCTGGGCGCCCGGCTTAGGGATTCGCTGCAGCAGGCGATGGACGCGATACTGGCTCTGCGCCAGACCGATCGGTTGCTGGCGCATAATCTGGCGCTGGGCGAGTCTGTTGCCGTCCGTAATCCCTATACTGACCCGCTGCACCTGCTCCAGGCCGAGTTGCTGGGGCGCACGCGCGCGCAGGGCGAACATATCGATCCGGATCTGGAGCGCGCGTTGTTGGTCACCGTAGCGGGTATCGCCGCCGGTATGCGCAATACCGGCTAAGCTGTTCAAGCCGCGCCAGCCGGGCTTCTACTTTGGTCCGACTTGTGTGTCCGGGTTGGGGAGTGTATGTTGAACGCCCTTTTCGCATACCCAAGAATGCGACAGTTTTTTTGCGCCGACGTCACAGTTGGCTCTGCCAGCCGGCGCAGCCATTCGCCAGGCGGCCCGGTTTCGGTATTATTTTAGGAGTCTATCTATGCGAGTTATCCTGTTGGGCGCGCCTGGCGCAGGCAAGGGCACACAGTCCCAGTTCATCTGCAAACACTTCGGAATCCCCCAGATTTCTACCGGCGACATGCTGCGTGCAGCGGTCAAGGCCGGCACCGAACTGGGTCAGCAGGTCAAGCAAGTGATGGACACTGGCAGCCTGGTGTCCGATGACCTGATCATAGGTCTGATCAAGGAGCGCATCGCTGAGGATGATTGCAAGAACGGCTTCCTGTTCGATGGCTTCCCACGCACTATTCCTCAGGCTGAAGCGCTGAAGGACTCGGGCGTCAAGATCGACCACGTGCTCGAAATTGCCGTAGATGACGAAGAGATCGTTGAGCGCTTGTCGGGTCGCCGTGTGCATCCGGGCTCCGGGCGGATTTATCACATCAGCCATCAGCCGCCCAAGGTGGCCGGCAAGGATGACCAGACTGGGGAAGACCTGGTGCAGCGTGATGATGATGTTGAAGCGACCGTGCGCAACCGTCTGAACATCTATCATCAGCAGACCAAGCCGTTGGTAGCCTTCTATCAGCAGCTCTCCGACGAGCACGGTACACCCAAGTGCAGCAAGGTCGAGGGTGTCGGTACTGTTGACCAGATCACCAGCAAGGTCATGCAGGCGCTGAGTTAAGCGCTCAGCACCCCAGTGCTGAATATTCAGCTGTAAATGAAAAGGCCCGTGCCGACATTAGTCGCACGGGCCTTTTGCATTGGCTACAATGCAGACCCTTTTTCGAGTACGGCCACGAGTTGACCATGACCACGCTACTTGCTCTGGATACTGCGACCGAAGCCTGTTCGATCGCGCTGCTGCATGACGGCCAAGTGATCAGCCGATTCGAGGTGATCCCACGCCTGCATGCCCAGCGTTTGTTACCCATGCTGGATGAGGTGCTGGCCGAGGCCGGGCTCAAGCTGAGCCAGGTCGATGCACTGGTGTTTGGTCGCGGCCCCGGCGCCTTTACCGGCGTGCGCATTGCCACTGGCATGGTCCAGGGGCTGGCGTTCGCCACTGGCAAACCAGTGATTCCGGTTTCCAATCTGGCCGCACTCGCCCAGCGGGCCTGGCGCGAGCATCAGGCCGAGGCCGTGTGCGCCGCCATCGACGCGCGAATGGACGAGGTCTACTGGGGTTGCTATCGTCTGGAGCAGGGCGTGATGCGGCTTGTAGGCGAGGAAAGAGTCTGTGTGCCGGAAGCTGTGGTGTTGCCTGCGGGCATGAGCTCGGCCCAGGGTGCCGGCACCGGTTGGCAGTATGCCGATCGTCTGGCGGTCAAGGTCGATGCGGCCTGGCCTGAGATGCTGCCCGATGCCAGGGATCTGTTGAACCTGGCATTGCCGCGCTGGCAGGCCGGCGAGGTACTGGATGCGGCCGATGCCCAGCCGGTATATCTGCGCGACAAGGTCGCAACCCCCAAGCAGCAGCCTCCAAGCAACAATCTTAGCTAGTTCAGCTCGTCAGTTGATTTTGCCTTTTTATGCGCCTCAGGCTAATCTGCAGGCTCGATTCCTTGGAGTCTATCGATGCGTCTGGATGGTTATATTCCATTCACTGCGCTTCCCGAGCGCAGTACTCGCCCTGTTGTCCCTGCGGCCAACAGCGAGCCTGTGCGCGCGGGGCAGACTGCGCAGGCAGCGCCGGTTGAGCCGGTTCGTTCGTTGGTGCCGCGGGCAGTCAGTGCCACCAGCGCCAATGCCGAATATATCCCCGCGCGCCGGGAAAGCCAGGAGCCGGTCTATGGCCGGACCAATCAGGCGCTGTCCAGTTATCAGTTCACCGCCAATCTTCCGGTCAACGAGGAATCCGAAGGCATCTTTGGTATTGATCTGTTTGCTTGATCCTCTTCTCTTGGCCGACACTAGCTGATGTCTGATCCCTTATCCGCTAACGCGATTGCCGTGACCTGGCTGCAAGACGCTTATGCTCCGGCGGCCGCAGCCTTAGCGGCGCAATTGGGTTTACCCTGTTGCGGCGCAGACGCGGCGCTCTTTTCCCTTTGGCTGCAAATAGGTGAGCAGGGCCTGAGTCTCCAGGCCAGCGGCCCTGACGCGCCGGGTGCGGTGCGGGTGGATTTCGTCGAAGGCGCGATGGCGCATCGCCGGCAATTTGGCGGGGGGGCCGGGCAGATGGTGGCCAAAGCGGTGGGTCTGCGCGGGGCGATTCGGCCTAGGGTACTGGATGCCACGGCGGGGCTGGGTCGCGATGCTTTTGTGTTGGCGGCGCTAGGCTGTGAGGTGACATTGATCGAGCGGCAGCCGGTGATTGCGGCACTGCTGGACGATGGTCTGCAACGCGCCCGGGCAGCTGGCGGAGAAGTGGCGGAGATTGCCACGCGGATGCAGTTGATACACGCCGACGCCATAGATGCCATGCAAAACTGGCAAGGGCCGGCGCCCCAAGTGATTCACCTGGACCCGATGTTCCCACACCGGGATAAATCCGCGCTGGTAAAAAAGGAAATGCGCCTGTTCAGACCACTGGCGGGTGACGATCTGGATGCGCCAGCGCTACTGGCTGCAGCGCTGCAGTTAGCCAGCCATCGCGTGGCGGTCAAACGCCCGCGCAAGGCACCGGCCATCGCAGGTGCGTCGCCCAGCGCCCAGCTTAATGGCCAGTCCAGCCGCTACGACATCTACGGCAAGAAGAAGCTCGAAGCCTGAAGGCTATGGTTTGATCTCGGTTTTGATCTCGGCCTGGATTTCGGGTTGTTTCGGCGCGTCATTGGACGAGCGCGCTACCTGCCGTATTGACAGCCGAATCTCCGCGCTCAATACCCTTTTGGCGGTATTTTCGGCAATATCTTCCAGGCCGGGCAGATATTGCAGGCGACCTTCGCTGTCGGTTCTGATTACCTGCAGATCATTGAGCCTCTGGATAAACTGCCGGAACAGTGTCTTGTCAAAAAACTCCGGCGCGTTCAGCCCGTGCAAAATCGACAGACGCTGGGCCATGACGGTGCACAATGCTTCCAGCTGTTCAGCGGTAAGACTGCCATTGGGGTTGTTCAGTAGCAATGCGGCGGCCATATAGAAACGCTCCAGCATCTGCAGGATGCTGCGCGCCAGTAGACTTAGCAGTACGAATTCGCTGGAGCTGGGATCTGGGCGCTTGATCTGGCCCGCCTCTTCGCGCAACAGCCCTTCCGCGACCAGCCCGTCTATCCAGGTGCTGATCATTAAGGGCAGCTCGGCGTCCTGCCACTGCAGAAAGAGTTCGCCCTGCAGGTAGGGATAGATGGCACTGACCAGCTTTTCGATCTGCTCGCGACTCATACGCGGATTATTCAGAAACAGACAGGCGATCAACGCAGGCAGCGCGACCAGATGCAGCACATTGTTGCGGTAGTAAGTCATCAGCACCGCCTGCGGCTCATCCAGGAACAGGATTTCGCCCAGGGCATCGGATTGGCGGCCCATGAACTGCATGGCTTCGACATATTCAATCATCGCCTGGCCGTCCATGTCGGGCAGGGTCATGCCCGGGCTGTAGGGAACCCGAGTCAATAGCGACTTGTAGGTATTGAGGACCCGCCTCAAGGTCGGTTCGTCCAGTGCCAAGCGGCTGGTGGAGAGCATGGCCAGTGCGACCATGTTGACTGGGTTGGCATCGGCAGCGGCGTTGATGGCATTCGCCAGACTGCGCGCCAACTGGTTGGTGGTTGCCGACAGCCACTCCGGGCGATAGTCAGGGGAATAGTTGCGTTGCCGCCAACCGGGTTGTTGCTGATCGAGAAAGCCGTTCAGGGAGACCGGTTCGCCAAAGTTGACTGCGACCTTGCCAAACCGCAGCTTCAGCGCGGACAACACCCGGAAGATATCGAAGAAGGATTCCTTCTTTTTCTCCTGGCCGCGCAGCTCACCGAGGTAGGTGCGGCCCTCCAATACTCGCTCATAGCCGATATAGACTGGGACGAATACAATCGGCCGGCGTGAGGAACGCAGGTAGCTACGCAGGGTGATGGCCAGCATGCCGGTTTTCGGGTTGAGGGTGCGGCCGGTGCGCGAGCGTCCGCCTTCGATAAAGTACTCGACCGGAAAACCGCGGCTGAATAGCGTATGCAGGTATTCATTGAACACGGCAGAATACAGCTGGTTACCCTTGAAGGTACGGCGCATGAAAAAAGCACCACCTCGCCGCAATATGCCCCCGACTACCGGCATGTTCAGATTGATGCCGGCGGCGATATGCGGCGGCGTCAGGCTATTCTGAAACAGGATGTAGGACAGCAGCAGATAGTCGATATGGCTGCGGTGACAGGGGACGTAAATGATTTCGTTGCCGCGGGCGATATGCTGCACGCGCTCAATGTGGTTGATGCGGATGCCGTCGTAGAGTTTGTTCCAGAACCAGGACAACACCACCTCGAGAAAGCGAATGATGCTATAGGTGAAGTCCGAGGCGATCTCGTTGGCATAGCGCGCTGCATTCTTGCGCGCCTTACCGGGTTCAATGCCTTTCTCCAGGGCCTCTTGTTCGATGGCCGCCCGCACCATAGGCGACTGCAGCAGCCCTTTTAGCAGCGTGCGGCGATGCGACAGGTCAGGTCCAACGACTGCGCCACGTTGCTGACGGAAATACACCCGCAGCAGACGACCGGTGCGGCGCACGTGACGCTCGTGGCCCAGCTCTTCGCTGACCAGAAGCTTGAGCGACAGAGGCTCGCCAAAACGCAGTCGAATCTTGCGACCATGCAGCAATATGGCCAGTAACTTGCGCATGCGTCCGCCGACCGCCCAGTTGTAGGCAAACAACAGCTTGATCGGCGAGGACTCCACATCTGGCGACTGGCCCCAGAACACGCTAACGGGCACTAGTTGAACTTCATCGCAATGCCGCTCTTCTACCGCGCGGATGGCGCGCAACAAACGCGGAGACTGGCCGCGTGGATCGGGGCGGCCGACCCAGGCCTGCTCTCTGCTGAGAAAAGCGTAGGACTCCTTTTCATTCAAACCACCGAAGGGCGCTCTGACCGGACGCGGCAGGCCGGCTTTGTGGCACTCGCGATCCAGCACCAGCAGATCGGAGAGGGAGCGGTAGGGCAGCACGTATATGATCGGCCTGTCCCGATCCAAATGCAGATCGAAAGCGGCGTTGCCGATGCTGTTCGATCGCGCCCATAGGTAAAGAAGGCGGCGCAGGAAACCGAAGCGTAAACGGCCAAAAAATGAGGAATAGACTGCGGGCATGGGGCTCTCTGAACGATGTGCTGTTGCGTGGCTGGTGCAACCAGACCTATGTAATGGGGGGATTCTAGCGTTTTTAACATCCGGTTACAGCTCATGCCATCATCATGCTTGGTTATCGCCTGCTACAAGGCTTGAAATCCCGAGGATGGGTTCATATAGTCACTGCCTTGAGCGCTGATCCATGCCTTGCTGTCACTGTGGGACAGGCCGAGGACGCTGCCTCGGCGATCCGACCCCTTAGGGTGTTTGAGCGTCCGCGTCCCGATCATATCTATCCCCCACGTTGCAGCAATCAATGTATCCTTGCGCGTTACGTTGCCCAGCCATAGGCGGTGCAATCGACTATTTGGGGGAATCGGAAGAGGCCAATGATAAACATAAATAGCCTGACCAAACGTTTTGGCGAGCACATCGCCGTGGATAATCTGTCCTTTACTGTCAGTCCGGGGGAAGTGCTCGGGTTTCTCGGGCCTAATGGTGCTGGCAAGTCCACTACCATGAAGATGCTTACCGGCTTTCTTACGCCAGACGGTGGCTCGGCTTCGGTATGTGGCTTTGATATTCAGGCGCAGACCTTGCAGGCGCAGCAACAGATGGGCTATCTGCCTGAAGGCGCTCCCTGCTACGGCGACATGCGCGTCAAGCGCTTCCTCGAATTTATCGCTGAAGTCCGTGGTTACAGTGGCGCGGAAAAACACCAGCGGGTCGATTGGGCGGCTGAGCAGCTGGAGCTGCAGGCCGTCATGGGGCAAAGCATCGAGACGCTGTCCAAGGGTTTCAAACGCCGGGTTGGTTTGGCCCAGGCGATTCTGCATGATCCCAAGGTGTTGATTCTGGATGAGCCAACCGATGGTCTCGACCCCAATCAGAAGTTCCAGGTACGCAAGTTGATTCAGCAACTGGCTGAAGGCAGCAACAAAATTGTGGTGATCTCCACGCATATTCTCGAAGAGGTCAGTGCGGTGTGCACTCGTGCGGTGGTGATTGCCCACGGGCGCCTGCTCGCCGATGGCACCCCAGATGAGCTGGAAGCCCGTTCGCGCTACCACCAGGCGGTCACTGTGGATCTTGCTCAGCCGGTTGATAGCCAACCATTGCTGGCTTTGCCAGGGGTGCTGGAGGTGGAAAGTCAACGGGACGGGCAACTGCTGACCGTGCTGGCAAAGCCGGGCGAGGTCATTTTCCCGGCGGTGGGGCAATATGCCCGTGAACATAATTGGCCGGTCAAGGAATTGTCTGTCGAGCGTGGTCGCCTGGACGAAGTCTTCCGCCGTCTGACTGCGGAGGATGCGGCATGAAAAATCTCGGTGTGATTTTCAAACGTGAGCTGGGTAGCTATTTTTCTACCCCGCTGGCGTATATCTTTATTGTGATCTTTCTAGTCCTGTCGGCGGTTTTCACCTTTTACCTGGGTGGATTCTACGAAAGCGGTCAGGCTGACCTGAATGCGTTCTTCAATTTCCATCCCTGGTTGTACCTGTTCCTGGTACCCGCTGTAGCCATGCGCCTATGGGCCGAGGAGCGCAAGTCAGGCACCATCGAGCTGTTGATGACGTTGCCGGTATCGCGTTCCGATATGGTGCTGGGCAAGTTTCTTGCCGCCTGGGTATTTATTGGCATCGCCTTATTGCTGACCTTCCCGATCATTATTACGGTCAACTATCTGGGCGCACCGGACAATGGCGCGATCTTTACCGGCTATTTGGGCAGCTGGTTGCTGGCTGGTGGTTATCTGGCGATAGGCTCGTGCATGTCGGCGCTGACCAAGAACCAGGTCATTGCCTTTATCGTCAGCGTAGTGGCCTGCTTTATTTTTATCGTCAGCGGCTTTTCGCTGTGGCTGGATCTGTTTACCGGTTGGGCGCCCCAGTGGTTACTCGACGCCATTGCCTCACTCAGCTTCCTGATTCGTTTCGATGCCATCAGCAAGGGCGTTCTGGATCTGCGTGACCTGCTGTATTTCGTATCGCTCATGGCTGTGTGGTTGCTGGCTACGGCGATTGTCATCGACCTGAAAAAGGCCGATTGAGGCGAAGGGGACATAATAATGAAACGTTTAATGTATTCAGGTACCGGTCTGCTGGTACTACTGCTGGCCTTTGTTGCCTTCAATATGGCTTCCAACGTATTGCTGCCTGGCGCACGCCTGGATCTGACCGAGCAGAAGTTGTTCACCATTTCCGATGGTACGCGGGAGATTCTCAGCGAGCTGGACGAACCTATTACCCTGTACTTCTTCTTCTCTGATCGGGCCAGCAAGGATATGGTCATTCTGCGCAACTACGCACGGCGCGTGGAAGAGCTGCTCAAGGAATACGAGCGAGTAGCCGACGGCAAGATCACATTGCAGATCATCGACCCGCAACCCTTCTCGGAGGCAGAAGATCGGGCAGCCGAGTTCGGTTTGCAGGCTATTCCGTTACCGCAGAGCGGCGAGAAGCTGTATTTCGGTCTGGCTGGCAGCAATACGCTGGCCGAACGTGAGGTGATTCCGTTCTTCTCGCTGGAGCAGGAAGGCTTGCTGGAGTACGAGCTGAGCCGCCTGATCAACAGCCTGGCGCAGGAGCAGAAGCCGCAGATAGGTCTGATCAGTGGCCTGCCGATGAGTGGGGGCATGAACCCCATGACTGGCCAGCCGTCTTCTCCCTGGGTGGCGCTAGAGCAGATTCGTCAGATGTTCAGCATTCAGAACCTGGAACACGATATCGATCAGGTACCGGACGATGTCGAAGTACTGTTGCTGGTGCATCCCAAGGCGCTGACGGAGACCGCCTTGAATGCGGTGGATCAGTTTGTGCTGCGCGGCGGCCGGCTGCTGGCCTTCATCGATCCGTTGGCTGAATCAGACCAGAGTCAGGAGGCGATGATTGATGTGATGGCTGACGGCAAGTCGTCGGATTTGGCCCCACTGCTGAAAAACTGGGGTGTGGAATTCAATCCAGAGCAAGTGGTGCTGGATGCGCGTTTGGGGATGTCGGTCGGCCGAGGGCAGGGCCAACTGCCGGCCCGGCACATTGGCTGGCTGGAAGTCGAGCCGGAGCAACTGGATCGTGATGACACCGTTACCGCACCGCTGAACCTGATCACCGTAGCGACAGCGGGTGCATTGACGCATGCAGAGGGAGCGCAAACACGCTTCACGCCGCTGATGTCGAGCACGGCCAACAGTGCACTGGTACCGAGCAGCCGTTTTACCGGTATGGAAGACCCAGAGGTGTTGCTGGACGGCTTTGAAGCGGATGAGCAGATCTATCACTTTGCCGCGCGCATTCAGGGTCCGGCTACGTCGGCTTATCCAGAAGGCCTGGAGGGTATAGAGCAAGGGGTTCAGACGGCGGACAATATCAATGTGATGATCGTGGCCGATACCGATATGTTGACTGACCGCATGTGGGTGCAGGTACAGGATTTCTTCGGTCAGCGGGTACCGCAGCCCTGGGCTGATAACGGTGGATTTCTGATCAATGCACTGGACAATTTGTCTGGCTCTGAAGCGCTGATCAGTGTTCGCTCACGTGGCAATTTCAGCCGGCCCTTTACCGTGGTGGAAGGTCTGCAGCGCGCTGCTGAGCGCCGCTATCGTGCCAGCGAGCAACGCTTGCAGCGTCAACTGGCGGAGACTGAGCAACAGCTAGTGCAGTTGCAGCAGGGTCAGGATCCAGCCCAGATGCTGGAGATGACTGCTGAGCAGGAGCAGGCTATACAGCGCTTTTTGGATGAGAAGCTGCAGATTCGCAAACAACTGCGCGATGTACGCTTCCAGTTGAATGCGGATATCGAGCGTCTGGGCACCTGGTTGAAGATCATCAATATTGCCCTGGTGCCGGCGTTACTGACTCTGGGCATTCTGATCTGGTGGCTGGTAGGCCGGATACGTCGCCGTTCGGTATAGGGAGTCGTTGTGATGAAAGTGAAATTGGTTGCCGTTTTGGCGGTAATTTCCATACTGTTGATTGCGGTGGCATTGCAGCGCCAGGGTAGTGATCGGGTAGATGATCTGCAAAGCCGTCAGTTGCTATCAGAGGAGCAACTGGCGCTGGTCAATCAGTTGGACAGCCTGGTGTTGGCCAAGGCGGATGTTGAGGTCGAGGTGGTGCGGGACAATGGCCGCTGGGGCGTGGTCAGCAAGGACCTGTTCCCGGCCCAGCCGGAGCGCGTTGCCGCGCTGCTGCATGCGGTGCGCGGTGCGCGGGTGACCGAGGCGCAGACGGATAACCCTGAGTATCACGCTCGTCTGGGCCTGGATCTGAACGCACCGGGGGATTCGACCCTACAGGTGACGTTGAATTCGGCTGAGGGTTCGGTCGGTATTATCTTCGGCAATCAGGTCGGCGGTGGGCAGGTGGCGCGCTTCGCCCATGAGGATCAGGTCTGGCTGATCAACCGTCCTTTCAGTATGACCGTGAATGATGTGGAGTGGTTGGATCTGCAGGTGACGCAGATCCCCATGACGCAGGCTGCTTCGGCACGCTGGATTCACGCAGATGGCGAGATGCTTGAGCTGGAAAAAACCGGCGAGGGAGATTACAACTTCCGTCTGGCCGGGCTGAAGGGCGCCCAGCAGCAGGGTAACGAGCGTTGGATCAATAGTATGGTGTTGGCGCTGATTGACCTGCGTGCCCAGGATGTGAAATTGCGTTCCGAGCTGGAGCTGGACGAGCCGATGCTGCAGATGCAGGTGGCTACCTGGAGTGGCGCGGAACTGGAGGCCAGTCTGTACGACGTCGACGGGCGCTACTGGTTGCTGGTGGATCGGTTCGAGCAGTCCGAAGAGAGCAATCTGGGCGTGAACGCCGATAAGCGCTGGGCCTTTCAGCTGGGCATTGGGCAGGTGGAGAATCTGAACAAGCGGCAGTCCGATATTGTTCGGGGTACCGAGGCCGAGTAGCGATTTAGTCCCTGAGCTGAAATGAAAGCCCGCAGTGTTGTTGCTGCGGGCTTTTTGCTTTCTGGGGGGTGTGCACTTGGCATGGGTTCTGTGCGGGGAGGCGGGTTGCCCTGGACCGCTGCACGACACGCTACTAGCCATCCATGGGGCTCGGCGGTGCACATCCCTGTGCACCGACGGTCATGCAGCGGTCCAGGGCAACCCGCCCCGTGAGCATGGGTGCCGCCGTCATTTCGCTAATCGGTTGGATAGCCGTGCGGATCTAGCCCAACTGTTGATAAACCCACTTCATGAATTCGCCCGGGGGCAGCGCGCCGGCGAGGCGGGTCACTTCCTGGCCGTTGCGCCACACCATCAGGGTCGGGATGCTGCGGATGCTGAAGCGCGCGGCCAGCGCCGGTTCTTCTTCGGTATTGATCTTGAGGAACTGGGCTTTGGCGCCTGCGGCGGCGGCGGCTTTTTCAAAGGTCGGCGCGAATTGCAGGCAGGGGCCGCACCAGGGTGCCCAGAAGTCGAGAATCAGTGGCAGGTCGGCGGACGCATGGGCATTGAACTGAGCGCTGTTCACTGGTATGGGCTGATTCGTTAACAAGGGCTGCTTGCACGCGCCGCAGTTAGGCGCGTCCGCCAGACGGCTTTGATCAATCCGGTTCTTCCGATGGCAGTGGGCGCAGGCAATGATCATGAGTAGGCTCTCTTGCGGTGATGGTTTAGCTGGCGACTCAGGGTTTCAGTGCCCAGATGAATTCGCTTTCGCCTTCGGTGGTGACCTTAAGCCAGCGGTCGGGGTCGTCGTCGCTTTGCTCTTCAGACCAGCCGCCTACGGAGCAACGTACTTCCTGACCGAGACCGGAGCTGATGGCGCGGGCGCAATCCAGATCGGTTTCCCAGGGCGTTGCGTCGCTATCGAACCAGACACTGGCCCATTTGCCGGCGGCCTTACGCACGATCATCAAGGGAATCGCTTGGCCTTCCAGCGTCAAGCTGCCGCGACGGGTGAGTTCGTGCCAGGGTTTGAGTTGCAGCGGGCCTATCTGGTTGTTCAGCCACTCAGTCATAGCGTCCAGATGTTCTTCGCGCAGGTAGATTTCGATATCGGGTTGGCGCACGGGCAGTCCTCTCAGGAACGTTGCAGCAAGACCAGTCGCATGGCCACTTCCAGCGACGGCAGCCCGGTTTCCAACAGAGTCTGCTGGCGTTCGGGGCGGCTGCGGAAGCCATGGGGTGTCATGCCGATCAGGTTGGCCAGGTCGGCCGGGTTCAGGTTCAGAGCATAGCGCAAGGTCTGATCATTGACGATCTGCAGGCCGTCGGGCAGCACCTTGATCAGTTCCGGGGTCGGATGAATGCTGTCATAGAGGTTTTCGCGCAGACTTAGCAAGTGATCAGCATCCGGGCCGACCAGCAGCACCTGGCCGCCGGGTTTGAGCGTGCGCAGGCATTCCTCCCAGCTCCAGGGGCTGAAAACACACAGCGCAGCATCCAGGCTGGCATCGGGCACCGGTAGCCGGGCGCTGGATGCGACCAGCCACTGAATGTCGCGGCTGCGTCGGCAGGCTTTGAGGATGGCGTCCTTGCTGATATCCAGCCCGGCAACGTGGCAATGCGGCAATGCGGCGGCCAGGCGGGCGGTGTAGTAACCTTCGCCACAGCCCATATCCAATAGAGTTTCGGGTGCTTGTTCGGTAAATATTTGATTGATCTGGTCGCTGATTGGCTGGTAATGACCGCCATCGAGAAACGCCTGACGGCAAGCCAGCATGGCCGGTGTGTCGCCCGGTTGGCGGCTGTTCTTGTGCTGGACCAGCAGCAGGTTCAGGTAGCCCTGTCGCGCTTGGTCGTAGCCGTGGCCGTTCTCGCACTGCCAATGTTTGTCCTGCGAGGTCAGCAACGCCTGGCAGTGCGGGCAGATCAGTTTAAGCATCAGGTCAGCAGCCGCTCGAGTGTCGCTTCGTAGATATCGGTCAGGGTGTCCAGGTCGGCCGCGCTGATATGTTCATCTAGCTGGTGGATGGTAGCGTTGACCGGCCCGAGCTCGACTACCTGCGTGCCCATGGTCGCGATAAAGCGACCATCAGAGGTGCCTCCCGAGGTCGAAGGCTGGGTTTCGCGGCCGGTCACCTGGCGGATGGCCGCGCGCACGCCATCGAGTAAGGCGCCGGGCTCGGTCAGGAATGGCAGGCCGGACAGCGTCCAGTTCAGTTGGTAATCAAGACCCTGTTGGTCGAGTAGGGCGGTGACGCGGGCCTTGAGGCTTTCCACCGTGGATTCAGTGGAAAAACGGAAGTTGATCAGGGCGACCAGGTCGCCGGGTATGACGTTGGTCGCGCCGGTACCCGAGTTGATATTGGATATCTGAAAGCTGGTGGGTGGAAAGAATTCATTGCCCATGTCCCAGGTCTCAGCTGCCAGTGCTGCCAGCGCCGGTGCCGCAAGGTGAATGGGATTGCGCGCCAGATGGGGATAAGCAACATGGCCTTGCTTGCCCTTGATGGTCAGCTCGGCGTTGAGCGAGCCGCGACGGCCGTTCTTGACTACATCGCCGACTAGCTCAGTACTGGAAGGCTCGCCGACGATGCACCAGTCGACGTACTCTTCGCGTTCAACCAATGTTTCGACGACCTTGACCGTGCCTTCGGTCGCGGGGCCTTCCTCATCGCTGGTAATCAAAAAGGCAATCGAGCCCTTATGATCCGGGAAGGTGGCGACAAAACGCTCGACTGCCACCAGCATTGCGGCCAGGCTACCTTTCATATCGGCAGCGCCGCGACCGTAGAGCATGCCATCCTTGATCACCGGTTCGAACGGAGGCTGCTCCCAGCGTTCGCTAGGCCCGGTCGGCACCACATCGGTGTGGCCGGCAAAGCAGAGTACTGGGCCGTCAATACCGCGCCGGGCCCAGAGGTTGTCGACCTCACCGAATGGCAATGATTCGAGTCGGAAACCGCAGGCGGCCAGGCGTTCGCCCATCAGCTGCTGACAACCGGCGTCGTTCGGGGTGGTGGAATTGCGGGCAATGAGCTCGCAGGCCAGGGCCAGAGTGGGGGAGAGATCGTTCATGTTGGCTTCGCTGCTTGGTCTGTGTATTAGCCATAGTAGCAGACTCGATCCCGATAACTCAGGGCCGAGCGTGCTGTTTCAGAGCGCTTCAGGCTTTTTGTGGGCGCGCGGCCAGCGTGCCTTGCGCCAGGCGCGCCGTTGTTTCTTGTCGAGGAAGGTCCAGGCCAGTAGCCGGCTTTGCTTCTGCCCTTGGGCTAGGCTGATCACGCGAATGTCGGTGGCGCCTAGCGCTTTGAGCTGATGTTCCAAGTCCGCTAGCAGGGCTGACTTGGACACCAGTGTAGTGAACCAGAACACGTGCTGCGAAATGCCTGCGCTTTCCTTGATCATGCGCTCCAGAAAACCGCCTTCACCGCCCTGGGTAATCAGCTCGTTGGCCTGCCCGCCAAAATTCAGCTTGGGTCCGTCGACGATTTTGTCTTTGCCCAGGTTGCGCCACTTGCGCTCGGTGGCGGCATTGGCCTCACCCTTGTTGGCGTGAAAGGGTGGGTTGCAGAGGCTGAAATCGAACTGTTCATCGGCTCCGACCACGCCTTTGAATATCGCCTGGGGATCAGTTTGCAGGCGCAGGCTGATTGCTCCCTGCAGCTTAGCGTTGGCAGCCAGGATACGTTCGGCGTTATCCAGTGCGGCTTGATCGATATCGCTGCCGACAAATTGCCACTGATACTCATGCTGGCCAATCAGCGGGTACACCAGATTGGCGCCGGTGCCGATATCCAGCCCGGTTAGTCCGGGCCCGGTGGGAATGTGGCCATCGTGGCTTTCACCTAACAGGTCGGCCAGGGCATGGATCAGGTCGGCACGGCCGGGTATGGGCGGGCACAGATAACCGTCAGGAATGCCCCAGTCGGTAACGGCATATTGCAGCTGTAAAAGTGCGCGATTCAGCTCTTTGACCGAAGTCGGATCAGTAAAGTCGAGGGTCTTTTCACCATCCTTATTGCGGATGATCAGCGCCTTGAGTGCCGGGTTGGCGGCGGTCAGCGCGCCAAAGTTGTAGTGCCCCTTGTGCTTGTTACGGGGATGGAACGGCATCAGGCTTTGACTCCAACATAGATGGTATTGGTCGCTTCACCGTTCTGGAACGGATTGAAGAAGGGAATGATATGCGCGGCGGTGTTGATGAATACAGCGTCCATGACTTGCATGAACTCGGCATCGGGCGGGTCCTGCGACCACAGTGCGAAGGTGCCGCCGTGGCGCAGTTGGCGGGCCATGCGGCCAAGATTTGCTACAGTGTAAAAGCTGGCATTGCCATGATGCAGCAGCGCCCGGGGTGAGTGGTCGATATCCAGCAGTATGGCATCGAACAGGCGGCCGGGTGCCTGAGGGTCGAAGCCGCCGTCTTCTGCAACGGCCATGTCGAAGAAACTGCCGTGCACATACCGGCTGCGCGGATCGGCGTTCAGCTCCTTGCCCAGCGGGACCTTTTCCTGGTGGTGCCAGTGAATCACCGTTTCCAGATATTCGACGATCAGCAGCTCGCCAAGGCGCCGATCCTTGAGCGCTGCAACGGCGGTATAACCGAGCCCTAGTCCGCCGACGACGACTGACAGTGATTCACCTTCCACAGCGGCCAGACCGAGATCGGCCAAGGCTATTTCGGCCTCGTAGAACATGCTTGACATGAGAAACTCCTCGCCAAGCTTGACCTCATAAATGTCGCGATCACCCAGCGCAGGAATACGTCGCCGGCGTAACGAAATTTCGCCGATGGGGGACGACTGGCTATCGATTTCTTTGAACAACAGTCCCATGGCGGCTCCAGTAGGCAGACGATTTATAGGTGGCGTGGCCGGTGAACATGGTAACACCCGGTGGCGCGCTGGTCTGTGTTGGCATGACGGGTATAATGCGCGCACAGCGAATTGAGGTGTGCATGAGTACAGATGATCCCCGCTTCGGCGGCATTGCCCGCTTGTATGGCCAGTCGGGCCTGGCCCGGCTGCAGGCCAGTCATGTGGCAGTGGTCGGCATTGGCGGCGTCGGCAGCTGGGTAGCCGAGGCGCTGGGGCGTACCGGAATCGGACGACTTTCCTTGTTCGATATGGACGAGATCTGCGTGACCAATACCAACCGTCAACTGCCGGCAATGACTGGCCAGATTGGTCGTGCCAAGGTAGAGGCAATGGCCGAACGCTTACGTGCGATCAACCCGGCGTGCGATGTGCGGCCAGTAATGGATTTCGTCACCGAGAACAATCTGGCTGAACACATCACTGAGGAGTTTGACTGCGTAATCGATTGCATCGACAGCGTCGCCTCCAAAGTCGCCTTGATCGCCTGGTGCAGACGGCGCAGGATACCTGTGATCACTACCGGAGGTGCCGGCGGACAGATCGACCCGACGCAGATCAAGGTCTCCGACCTGTCAAAAACCGTCAATGACCCACTGGCCGCCAAGGCTCGCTCAATGCTGCGGCGTGATCACAACTTTCCCCGGTCCGGAAGCAAGCGCAGCTTTGGCGTACCCTGCGTGTATTCCACCGAGCAACTGCGGTACCCGCAACCCGATGGCAGTGTCTGTCAGCAGAAGTCTTTCGTTGGCGAGGGCGTCAAGCTGGACTGCGCCGGAGGCTTCGGCTCAGTCACCATGGTCACCGCTACCTTCGGCATGGTCGCCGCCGCGCAGGCTGTGGAGCGTCTGCTCCGCAGCCGCTAACTAGAAGCTGCAAGCTACAAGAAAGAAAAAAGCCCACGCCGAAAAATCGGAGCGGGCTTGCTTAGCGCTTTACTGGTGGCAAGCTTAATCAGCTTGTCGCTCAGTTGTGTGCGTGCAGTATTTCGTTGAGTTGGATCGCGCTCTTGTTGGTTTTGCACTCGATCGAGCCGGTCTGCGAGTTACGGCGGAACAGCAGGTCGGTTTGATTGGCCAGGTCGCGGGCCTTGACCACTTCGACCAGATTGTCTGCATCATCCAACAACGCGACCTTGATGCCAGCGGTGATATACAACCCGGCCTCAATGGTGCAACGGTCGCCAAGCGGAATGCCGATACCGGCGTTGGCGCCGATCAGGCAGCCTTCGCCGATGGAGATGACGATGTTGCCACCGCCGGACAGTGTACCCATGGTTGAGCAGCCGCCACCCAGGTCCGAGCCCTTGCCAACGAACACGCCAGCGGAGATACGTCCTTCGACCATGCTAGTGCCAGCGGTGCCGGCGTTAAAGTTAATAAAGCCTTCATGCATGACGGTGGTGCCTTCGCCGACGTACGCGCCCAGGCGCACACGAGCGGTGTTGGCAATACGCACGCCGGACGGTACGACGTAATCGGTCATGCACGGGAATTTATCCACGCTGAGCACGTTTAGCGACTGGCCCTGCAGGCGAGCGGCTAACTGGCGCTGCGGCAGTTCATTGATATCGATGGCACCCTGATTGGTCCAAGCGACGTTCGGTAGCAGCGGGAAGATCCCGGCCAGCACTACGCCGTGCGGCTTGACCAGACGATGGGAGAGCAAGTGCAACTTCAGATAGGCCTCGGGGGTGGACACCGGAGCTTCGTCGGTAGCCAGTACCGTGACTACCAGGGGGCGGGTACCGCCTTGTAGAGACGCGACCAGAGCGGCGGCATCGGTAAAACCCGCAGCGCTGAGCGCCGCGCTCAGAGTGCTGCACTGATTGCCAGCCAGCGCAATGGCCTGATTGCCGCCGCTGTAACCCAGCTGTTCGCTGATGACCTTGATCAGGGCTGCTTCGGGGTTCAGCAGGGGCTGAGGGTAATAAACCTCAAGCCAGTCACCTGCAGTATTTTGAGTGCCGATGCCAATAGCCAGGCTGAAACATTCGCTCATAGGGTGGTTCCTTGGATGCAATTGGTGCTGTTGTCAGTCAAAGGCGGCGGCGTATTCATCGGGTTTGAAACCCACCAGCCGTTGTGAGCCAGTATCGAGTACCGGTCTTTTGATCATCGACGGGTTGGCCTGCATCAGTGCAATGGCTTTGCCGGTATCGATGTCTTTCTTGTCACTGTCATCGAGCTTGCGGAAGGTCGTGCCTTGCCGATTGAGAATCTTTTCCCAGCCATGCTCGTTACACCAGGCGCTCAGCTTGTCAGTGCTGATACCGTCTTTCTTGTAATCGTGGAACTGATAATCGACGCCATGCTCGTCCAGCCAGGTACGCGCCTTTTTCATGGTGTCGCAGGCCTTGATGCCGTACAGGGTGGTCATTATTCAGAGGCTCCCGATAAAGGCGCGAATACGTTGAGCTGCTTCGATGCAGTCCTCCAGCGATGCCACGAGTGCCATGCGCACGCGTCCGGCGCCGGGATTATAACCATCAATCTCCCGAGACAGGAAACTGCCCGGTACCACTGCGACGTTCTGCTCGGCCAAAAGGCGCTTGGTGAAGGTCTGGTCATCCAGCGGGGAGCGCGGCCAAAGATAAAAGCCGGCATCGGGTCGCTGTACGTCCATGACGCCGTCGAGAATATCCAGGACGGCATCGAATTTGGCCTGGTATTGCGCACGATTGTCTTCGACATGGCGCTCATCCTGCCAAGCGGCGAGACTCGCATACTGGGTCTGCACCGGCATCGCGCAGCCATGGTAGGTACGGTAGGTCAGGAACGGCTGTAGCAGGCTGGCGTCGCCAGCAACGAAGCCGGAACGCAGGCCAGGCAGGTTGGAGCGCTTGGACAGGCTGTGGAACACCACGCAGCGGGCGTAATCGGAACGCCCCATCGCCGCGCAGGCCTGTAGCAGGCCCACCGGAGCTTGGCCCTGGGGGGCGTAGATCTCGCTGTAGCATTCATCCGAGGCGATGACAAAGTCGTAGCGGTCAGCGAGGTCGATCAGCTTTTGCATGTCGGCCAGTGACATGACCGCTCCGGTCGGGTTGCCCGGCGTGCAGATAAACAGCAACTGACAACGCTCCCAGATGTTTGTGGGCACGGCGTCGACATTCGGCACAAAGCCATTGCTCTGGTCGCAGGGCAGATAGTGCGGCTCAACACCGGCCAGAAAAGCGGCGCCTTCATAGATCTGGTAGAAGGGGTTTGGGCTGACCACCAGCCCAGCAGGGTCACGGTTGACCATGGCCTGGGTAAAGGAGAACAACGCCTCACGGGTACCGTTGACCGGGATGACCTGGCTTGCCGGGTCTACCTTGCTGGCGCCAAGCTGGAAGCGTTGCTCGAGCCAGCGGGCAATACCCTCGCGCAGCGCTGGGATGCCGACAGTAGTAGGGTAGACCGCTGTCTGGTCCAGGTGCCGGGTCAGGGTTTCCAGCACAAAGGGTGGCGAAGGGTGCTTGGGCTCGCCGATTGATAGGGAGATAGGCCGCAATGCGGGATTGGGGGTCACGTCCGCGATCAGCGCACGCAGCTTTTCAAAGGGATAGGGCTGCAGGCGTTGCAAATCTGTATTCATGCGGGTGAGGTCCTCAGATGGCGATCTGGTTGGGCTGAGTATTGTCAGATTGCTGAGCACTGTTGCCCAGCGTTTCGATGATAGTCTGCTGCAATTGGCTGCACAGCTCGGGATCGGATAGCGCATGGTTATTGGCATCCGTGAGCACGAATACGTCGTCCACGCGCTCACCCAGGGTAACGATTTTGGCATTCTGCACGCAGATGTCGAAGTCCAGCAGGATCCGTCCCATGCGCGCCAGCAGGCCGGGTCGGTCAGGCGCGCTCAGCTCGAGGATGGTGTGCTGGCCTTCGGGCGAGTTGAATATGGTCACTTCTGGAGCAAAGGAAAAGTGTTTTAACTGGCGCGGCACACGGCGTTGAATGATTGAGGGGTAGGCGTCCGGATCAGAGAGTGCTTCAATCAGGTCATGCTTGATCTGGCGAATACGAGCAGGGTTGTCACCAATTGAGCTGCCATCGGCATCCAGCACAATATAGGTATCCAGGCTGAAACGGTTGGTCGAGGTGATGATGCGTGCATCCTGAATGCTCAGGTTCAACTGATCCATCGCCGCCACGGTCACCGCAAACAGGTCGTGCTGTTCGGGCGTGTAAATGAAGATTTGTGTGGCGCCCTCGAACTCGCGTTGGGCGGTTTCCTTGATCAGCACCAGCGGTCCGGCGTGGTCCGGGTGCTGGATGATCGCCTCGGTATGCCAGGCGACATCGCTCGCGGTATGGCGCAGGAAGTAATCCTCGCCTAACTGCTCCCACAGGGTTTCGGCATCCTCTTCATCAATGCCGCTGCGTACCACAATATCCAGTGCCGCCCGTTGGGTCTGGTGTACCTGCTCTTCACGGTCCGGAGGATTGTCCAGGCCGCGGCGCAGCGCGCGCTTGGTTTCGGTATAGAGCTGGCGCAGCAGCGAGGCGCGCCAGGAGTTCCATAGCGTCGGATTGGTGGCATTGATATCGGCAATGGTCAGCACATACAGATAGTCCAGCCGCACCTGATTGCCCATCTGTACGGCAAAGTCGTGAATCACCTGCGGATCGGAAATGTCTTTGCGCTGGGCGGTAGTGGACATGATCAGGTGACTCTCCACCAGCCAACTGACCAAATGGGTATCCCAGGCCGGTAGCTGGTGGCGCTGGCAGAACTGCGTCGCATCCACGGCGCCCAGCGCGGAATGATCGCCACCACGGCCCTTGGCGATGTCGTGATACAGCCCCGCCATGTACAACAGGTCGGGCTTGGGCAGGCGACAAAAAATCCGCCAGGCCAGGGGAAACTTTTCCTGGTACTCGGGCTGGTTGAGCTTGCGCAGATGCTTGATCAGATTCAGCGTGTGCGCATCCACGGTGTAGATATGAAATAGATCGTGCTGCATCTGGCCGACTATCTTGCCGAATTCCGGCAGGTAGCGGCCGAGGATGCCGTAGCGGTTCATGCGCCGCAGGTTGCGGTGAATGCCTTCCTTGCAGCGGAACAGTTCTACAAACAGGCTGGTATTGCGAATATCTGCGCGGAAGGCATCGTCGATCAGGTGCCGATGGTCGCGCAGCAGACGAATGCTGTCGGCTCGCACGCCGCGTATTTCGGGGTGCTGGGCCATCAGTAGGAAAATTTCCAACAACGCGAAGGGCGTGCGTTTGAACACCTGAGGATGGGTTACCTCAATATAGTGATTGCGTACCTGGAAGCGGCTATTGATGGGTTCGATCACAGTGGTTTCGGCATTGCGCAGCAGAATCTCTTCAAAGTGCTGCATCAGCAGATCATTCAGCTCGGACAGTGACATCACCACCCGGTAATACTTCTGCATAAAGCGCTCAACAGCCAATTTGCTGTCGTTGTCTTCGTAGCCCATCATCTGCGCGATAGTGCGCTGGTGGTCGAACAGCAACCGGTCTTCGGCGCGCTTGGCAAGAATGTGCAGGGCAAATCGCACTTGCCATAAAAAAGCGCGGCCGGAGGTAAGAATGTTGTATTCGGCTTCGTTGAGAAAGCCGCGCTCGACCAGCTCGCGCAGATCGTTGGTGCCAAAGTGCCGCAACGCGACCCAGCCGATGGTCTGGATATCGCGCAGGCCACCCGGAGAGCTTTTGACGTTGGGTTCGAGGTTGTACTCGGTGTCGTTGTACTTGGCGTGGCGTTTGTGCTGCTCGGCTCGCTTGGCGCGGAAGAACCGGGCGTCATCCCACATCTGCTCGGCGCTGATGGTGCTGATCATGCTCTGCCGCAGTTGCTCGTCACCGGACAGGGTGCGCGATTCCATCAGGTTGGTGATCACCGTGATGTCGGCGCGTGCTTCTTCCTGGCATTCGCTGATCGAGCGCACGCTTTGGCCAACCTCCAGGCCAATATCCCAGAGCAACATCAGAAACTGTTCGATGGATGCGTTATGGGCGTCCTGGCCGCTATCGCGTAGCAATATCAGCAGGTCTATATCCGAATGCGGATGCAACTCGCCGCGACCATAGCCGCCAACGGCGAGCAGGGCGATATCAGTGGCATCGGTGCTGGCTTGAATAGACCAGGCCTTGCGCAGGATCTGATCGGTAAACCAGGCCCGCTCATAAATCAGCTTGTGAATGTCACGGCCGCCCTCGAAGCGCGCACGCAACACCGTATCCGCTTGGCGAATGGCTTTCTTGAAGGCGGCCACAGGGCTGCTTTTCAGTGCCAGCTCAGCCTGGAACTGGCCTGGGTCGAACAGTTCATTATCCACAACGGACCCCAGACAGCAGTTTATTGAAAGCTTTCTTCGTGACGGCGCGTCAGCACTTCATAGCCGTCGGCGGTAACCAGAATGGTGTGCTCCCATTGCGCGGAAAGCTTGCGATCCTTGGTAATGGCGGTCCAGCCATCGCCGAGCAGCCGGGTTTCATGCCGGCCCTGGTTGATCATTGGCTCGATGGTGAAGGTCATGCCCTCTTTCAGCTCCATGCCGGTGCCAGCGCGGCCATAATGCAGAACCTGTGGCTCTTCGTGAAACACTTTGCCGATGCCATGGCCACAATATTCGCGCACCACACTGTAGTGGTTGGCATGTGCGTGATCCTGGATCACCTGGCCAATGTCGCCCAAACGTGCCCCAGGTCGTACGACCTCGATGCCTTTGTACATGCATTCCTGGGTGACCCGCGTCAGGCGTTGGGCCCACTCGGGCACGTCACCGACCATGAACATCTTGCTGGTGTCGCCGTGGTAGCCATCTTTGATCACGGTGACGTCGATGTTCAGACAGTCGCCGTTTTTTAGCGGTTTGTCGTTCGGGATGCCGTGGCAGACCACATGGTTCAACGAGGTGCAGATCGACTTGGGAAAGCCCGGGCGGCCTGGCGCGGCGCCATAGTTAAGTGGCGCGGGAATGGCTTTCTGTACATTGACGATGTGTTCGTGGCACAGCCGGTCGAGTTCGTCGGTGGTCACGCCCACGCGAACATGTTCGCCGATCATTTCCAGGACCTCAGCGGCCAGGCGTCCGGCAATACGCATGCCGGCAATATCTTCCGGGGTTTTGATGGTCACGCTCATGAAAGGTCTCTCTTGGTGGCGGCGCCTTGCGGCGTACAGTAATTAAAGTCAGTCAGTTTAACAGAACAAGCAGGGTGCTGTTGAGCGCTCCGTGCCATGACCGCTGGGCACCTGCGACTTTATTCGGTTCCAGTTATATGGTATAAAGCGCCGCGCCTGAATAAACGTCTGTTGCAGACCCCAGGCTTAAACCGAAACCGCACACGTATCGTCACATTGTCTTGGGTGCCCTCAGGGGTTGGACATTGGGATGCGTGGAGGCTCAACCCGAACTACATTGGAGCTGTCATGACTCAAGTATCTATGCGCGATATGCTGAAGGCCGGTGCGCACTTTGGCCACCAAACCCGTTACTGGAACCCGAAGATGGGCAAGTTCATCTTCGGTGCTCGCAACAAGATCCACATCATCAACCTGGAAAAGACCATGCCGATGTTTCACGATGCCTTGAGCTTCGTGGAAAAGCTGGCCTCCGGCAAGAACAAGCTGCTGTTCGTCGGCACCAAGCGTGCTGCCAGCAAGATCATTGCTGAAGAAGCCACTCGTGCCGGCATGCCGTATGTCGACCACCGCTGGTTGGGCGGCATGCTCACCAACTACAAGACCATTCGCGCCTCGATCAAGCGTCTGCGCGACCTGGAAATCCAGGCCGATGATGGCACCTTCACCAAGTTGACCAAGAAAGAAGCGCTGATGCGCACTCGTGATCTGGAAAAGCTTGATCGCAGCCTTGGTGGTATCAAGGACATGGGCGGTCTGCCTGATGCGCTGTTCGTTATCGACGTTGAGCACGAGCGCATTGCTATTACTGAAGCCAATAAGCTGGGTATCCCGGTTATCGGTATCGTTGATACCAACAGCAGCCCGGATGGCGTCGATTACGTTATCCCCGGCAACGATGACGCTATCCGCGCCATCAAGCTGTACGCGGCGGCCATGGCCGATGCGGTACTGAGTGGCAAGAACAACAACGGTGGCGCTGACGAATTTGTTGAAGAGTCAGCCCCCGCCGCTGAGGCATCAGAAGGCTGATCGGTATCTCGTACCGTTTTATGCCGAGGTAAAAAGGGGGCTATGCCCCCTTTTTGCAATATCTTGAACGCAACATGATACGGCTACCCACCTATCTGCAGGGTGGTCCAACATCAAGCAAGCTAGAGGAACAATTCATGTCACAGATTTCTGCAGCCATGGTCAAAGAACTGCGCGAGCGCACTGGCCAAGGCATGATGGATTGCAAAAAAGCATTGACCGAAGCCGGTGGCGACATCGAAAAAGCAATCGATGATATGCGTGCTGCTGGTTCCATCAAGGCTGCCAAAAAAGCCGGCAACATTGCCGCTGAAGGTGCCATCGGCGTCAAACTGGCTGACGACAACAAGTCTGCCGTGATTATCGAAGTCAACTCCCAGACCGATTTCCTGGCTCTGCAGGACGATTTCAAAGGCTTTGTCAGCGCCAGTCTGGATAAGGCGTTTGCCGCTGGTTACAGCGATGCGGTTCCGTTGATCGCCGATCAGGAAACGGCCCGTGAGGCGCTGGTTGCCAAGTGTGGCGAGAACGTCAATATCCGTCGTTTGACTCGCGTTGAAGGCGATATGGTCGGTGCTTACCTGCACGGCCATCGTATCGGCGTGGTTGTTACCCTGAAGGGTGGCAATGCCGAATTGGCCAAGGATATTGCCATGCACGTGGCTGCCAGCAACCCGCAGTTCCTGGATGCCAGTCAAGTATCTGATGAAGCCATTGCTAAAGAAAAGGAAATTTTCCTGGCGCTGAATGCCGAGAAAATCGCCGGCAAGCCGGAAAACATTGTTGAAAATATGGTCAAGGGCCGTATCAACAAGTTCCTGTCTGAAGCCAGCCTGGTTGAGCAGGCCTTCATCAAGGATCCAGAAATTAAAGTCGGTGAGCTGGCCAAGAAAGCCGGTGCTGAAATCATTTCCTTCGTACGTTACGAAGTGGGTGAAGGCATCGAACGCGCCGAAGTTGATTTCGCTGCCGAGGTAGCCGCCCAGGTTGCCGCTACCAAGCAGTGAGCATGCGAACTGAACCACGCATGGCAGGCCACCTTCAAGGCGGTCTGTAGTCAGGTTTACAGAGAGGCTTCCCGCGCAGGCGGGAAGCCTCTTTTTTAAGGAAACACTGAACAAGTGGCTACCGGTAGTGTCGGTTGTAACTCGTTAATTGTTTCGCCATTCCCGAGCAGGAGAGTCAATATGGCCCAGGTACCCAGCAGCCGTCAGCCCAAGTACAAGCGTATTCTACTCAAACTCAGTGGCGAGGCCCTGATGGGCACGGAGGGTTTCGGTATCGATCCCAAAGTGCTGGATCGGATGTCCCTGGAAATTGGCCAGTTGATCGGCATTGGTGTGCAAATTGGCTTGGTGATTGGCGGCGGCAATCTGTTCCGCGGTGCGGCGCTGCATGCGGCCGGCATGGATCGTGTTACCGGCGATCATATGGGTATGCTGGCGACGGTGATGAACGCTCTGGCTATGCGTGATTCGCTGGAGCGCTCGAATATTCAGACCCGCGTTATGTCAGCCATTACCATGGAAGGGGTAACCGAGCACTACGATCGACGCAAGGCGATGCGCTACCTTAGCAGTGGTGACGTGGTAATATTCTCTGCTGGAACCGGCAACCCTTTCTTTACCACCGATACAGCTGCGTGCCTGCGCGGTATCGAAATGGACGCTGACCTGGTGCTGAAAGCCACCAAGGTTGATGGGGTGTATAACGCCGACCCGATGAAGGACCCGAATGCCGAGCGGTTTGATACCTTGACCTATGATCAGGTGTTGGATCTGAAGCTGGGGGTGATGGATCTGACGGCTATCTGCCTGATCCGTGATCACAAGATGCCATTGCGTGTATTTAACATGAACAAACCTGGCGCGCTGCTCAATGCGGTAGTAGGCAGCGCCGAAGGTACATTGATCGAGGGTTGAGGAATGATCAACGATATTAAGAAAGAAGCCCAGGAACGAATGAAGAAGTCTGTCGAGTCCCTGGATCATGCCTTCGCCAAAATTCGTACCGGCCGAGCGCACCCGAGTATTCTGGACAGCGTCATGGTGTCCTACTACGGTGCCAACACCCCTCTGCGCCAAGTCGCCAACGTTAACGTTGAGGACTCCCGCACGCTGGCTCTGACCGTGTTCGATCGTAGCATGATCCAGGCGGTGGAAAAGGCCATCATGACCTCTGATCTGGGGCTGAACCCGGCTACAGCAGGTACTACCATTCGCGTACCGATGCCCGCTCTTACCGAAGAAACGCGCAAGGGCTTTACCAAGACTGCGCGCTCTGAGGCGGAAAATGCCCGTGTCGCCGTGCGTAACATCCGCCGTGATGCGCTGGGTCAAATCAAGGATCTGCAGAAAGAAAAAGAGATCGGCGAAGATGATGAGCACCGGGCCGCCGATGAAGTGCAGAAGCTGACTGACAAATATGTCGCCGAGATCGACAAGGCGCTGGAAGCCAAGGAAGCGGATCTGATGGCCATTTGATGGTCCATTCCTGGTGTTGAACGGATGAGCGAAATTATGGCCGTAAGTCCAGCGCGATCCGTGCCCCGGCATGTTGCCATCATTATGGATGGCAACAACCGCTGGGCGCGTAAACGCCTGCTGCCCGGGGTGGCCGGCCATAAGGCCGGTGTCGATGCGGTCAGGGCAGTAATTGAAGTCTGCGCCGAAGAGGGTGTTGAAGTACTCACTCTGTTTGCTTTTTCTAGCGAGAACTGGCGCCGACCGGAAGCGGAAGTGGGCGCGCTAATGGAGCTATTCCTCAGCGCCTTGCGTCGCGAAGTGAAACGCTTGCGTGAGAATGGTATAAAACTCTGCATTGTCGGAGACCGCAGTCGCTTTGCTCCCGAATTACGTCAGGCGATGCTGGATGCGGAGGCGCAAACGGCTGAAGGTCGACGCCTCACTTTGGTGGTTGCCGCTAACTATGGCGGGCAGTGGGATATCGCCCAGGCGGTTAAAAAACTTGCCGGTCAGGTGCTGGAAGGGCAATTGACGCTGGATCAGATTACCGAGCCGCAAGTGGAGGCCGCGTTGAGTACGGCCAGTTGGCCACTGCCGGATTTGTGTATTCGTACCGGTGGCGAACGTCGCGTCAGCAACTTTCTATTATGGCAGTTGGCCTATGCCGAACTGTACTTTTCCGATCTTTACTGGCCTGATTTCAAACAGGAAGCCCTCCGCGAAGCCTTTGCTGACTTTGCTCGGCGCCAGCGCCGCTTCGGCAAAACCAGCGATCAACTAGCGGCGGAATCCTGATGCTCAAACAGCGAATCATTACAGCGGTTATCTTGGCTCCCCTGGCGATTGCTGGCTTTATATTGCTGGAGGGCCGGGGGTTTGCGCTGTTTATCGGTGCGGTTGTCACTCTCGCTGCGTGGGAATGGGCTAGGCTGGCGGGTGAAACCAGCCAGAAAGGCCGAGTTGTCTATGCGTTGGTTGTCGCTTTGCTCATGCTGGGCCTTTATCGGGTCAACTGGCCTGCGCAATACCTGTTTATTCCTGCGGTTATCTGGTGGGTGCTGGCGGCTGTCATGGTCGTGCGCTATCCACGTGGGCGAGAGTTGTGGGCTGGCGCCATGCTCGCCCAGTTATTTGGCCTGCTGATATTACTCCCTGCCTGGTACGGCTTGATCTGGTTGCGTGAGACCGCCAACGGTCTGTGGTTGATCATGGCGTTAATGGTGCTGGTATGGGCCGCTGATATCGGCGCTTATTTTGCCGGTAAAACCTGGGGCAAGCACAAGCTGATGGCCAATGTCAGTCCGGGCAAGACCATTGAGGGCTTCTTGGGCGGATTGGTGTTCACCCAAGTGTTGACGCTGATGGCCCTGATGTATCTGGGCTGGTCATTGGGCTCGGTATTGCTGGGTTTGCTGGGGGCGGCTCTGGTGGTGACCTTCTCGGTTGTTGGTGATCTGACTGAAAGTCTTTTCAAGCGTGATCAGGGTCTCAAGGACAGCAGTAACTTGCTGCCGGGCCATGGTGGCGTACTCGACCGTATTGACAGTCTGACCGCTGCGATACCGGTTTTCGCCCTGTGCTGGCTGCTGGCCGGGGGGCAGTTAGGGTGAGCAAAGCCTGGATCACTATTCTGGGCGCGACCGGCTCTATCGGCGTGAGCACGCTGGATGTAATCGCGCGGCATGCCGATCGTTATGCGGTTTACGCGCTGACAGGTTTCAGCCGTATGCTGGAGCTGGAAGCGCAATGTCTGATCCATCAGCCACTATTTGCAGTGGTCGCTGACCAGGCGCAGGCCTGCGCGTTACAGCAGTCGTTGCGCCAAGCGGGCAGCAAGACAGAAGTGCTTTGGGGTGAGGAAGCGCTGGCACGGGTTGCGGGGGATTCACAGGTCGAGGTGGTAATGGCGGCCATCGTCGGCGCCGCTGGTCTGCGTCCGACCCTGGCTGCAGTACAGGCGGGTAAACGCGTGCTGTTGGCCAACAAGGAGGCGCTGGTGATGTCCGGCGCGCTCTTTATGCAGGCGGTGCGAGATTCTGGTGCGGTGTTGCTGCCCATCGACAGTGAGCACAATGCGATATTTCAATGTATGCCTGCCGATTATCAAGCCGGGCTTGGCAAGGTCGGCGTACGCCGTATTCTGCTAACGGCCTCCGGTGGCCCCTTCCGCGATATGCGCGCCGAAGATCTTGCCTCAGTCACTCCCAAGCAGGCTTGTGCGCACCCTAACTGGTCCATGGGGCAGAAAATTTCCGTCGATTCGGCCAGTATGATGAACAAGGGGCTCGAGTTGATCGAGGCCTGTTGGCTATTTGATGCTCGTCCCGATCAGATCGAGGTGGTCGTGCATCCGCAAAGCGTAGTTCATTCGCTGGTGGATTATGTGGATGGTTCGGTGATCGCTCAGTTGGGTAACCCGGATATGCGCACGCCCATTGCCCATGCGCTTGCCTGGCCCGAACGCATCGATTCGGGCGTGAGTGCGCTGGATCTGCTTGCCACTGGTAGCCTGGATTTCCGTGCGCCTGATCTCAAGCTGTTTCCGTGTCTCGGCCTGGCACGCCAGGCGGCGGAGGCGGGAGGCACCGCTTGTGCGCAACTGAATGCGGCCAACGAGGTAGCGGTAGAGGCTTTTCTGGCTGGGCGCATTGGTTTTACCGATATCCCTGTTATCATCGAAGCAACACTGAACCGTATGACCCCAGAGCCTGTCGAAGACCTGAACCACATCATGGCCGCTGATGCTCTGGCGCGCGAGCATGCCCAACGCTGGCTCGCCAACCGGCACTGAGCACCACCATGCTCAGCCTTCTGTCTTTTACATTCCAGATGAGGCGTTGAATGGATTTGTTATTTACCCTGCTAGCCACCGTTGTGGCGTTGGGGTTGTTGGTTACCATTCATGAGTATGGCCATTTCTGGGTGGCCAGGCGCTGTGGCGTCAAGGTATTGCGTTTTTCAATCGGTTTCGGCTCGGCGCTTTACCGCTGGCATGACAAGCGCGGCACCGAGTTCGTCATCGCCGCTATCCCGTTGGGCGGTTATGTCAAAATGCTCGATGAGCGCGAAGCGCCCGTTGATGAAGCGGACTTGGGGCAGGCCTTTAATCGCAAAGATGTCAAACAGCGCATAGCCATTGTAGCGGCAGGCCCGATCGCCAATTTTCTGCTGGCTATCGTAGCGTTCTGGTTGGTCGCGGTCATCGGTATTACCACGTTGGCGCCCGTGTTGGGCCCGGTTGAAGAGGGTAGTGTTGCCAGCCGCGCCGGGCTGGTTGAGGGCCTTGAAGTGGTTGAGGTGGACGGTGTTGGTACGCGCAGCTGGCACGACGTCAACCTGCAGCTGATCCGGCGTCTGGGTGAGACCGGGCAGATGCAGGTTATGGCAATCGATGGCCCCGGCGCCACGCCACAGTCCTACACGTTAGTTCTGGATGACTGGCTGCGCGGCGCCGATCAGCCTGATCCTATCGCGGCCCTGGGGCTAAGCACCTGGCGCCCTGAGGTTCCCCCGCTCCTGGGAGAGATCAGTCCGGGTGGTGCAGCCGAGGCAGCTGGCCTGCAAGCCGACGATCTGATCGTCAGTATTGATGGCCAAGCGGTGAACAGCTGGTTGGCCCAGGTCGTGCCTGCCATTCAGGGCAGCCCAGGCGAGCCATTGGCGTTGGGTATAGAGCGTGACGGCCAACTGATGCTGTTATCCGTCACCCCCCAAGCGCGTGAACAGAACGGTACCGTGACCGGGTTTGTGGGGGCAGGTGTTGCTCCTTTCGAGTGGCCTGAGCATATGGTGCGCTCAATCGATTACAATCCCCTTGTTGCTATCCCGGTGGCTGTGGCCAAGACCTGGGATATGACGGTACTCACGTTAGACTCGCTGAAAAAGATGTTGACCGGGCTGGTCTCGGCAAAAAACTTGAGTGGCCCGATAACCATTGCTAAAGTGGCGGGCGATTCAGCCAGGTCGGGCCCTGAGAGTTTTTTGAATTTCATCGCCTACTTGAGCATCAGTCTGGGTGTGCTTAATTTGTTGCCCATTCCTGTGCTAGATGGCGGTCATCTGGTCTATTACACGGCTGAATGGATACGGGGCAAGCCGCTGTCGGAACGCATTCAGGCCTGGGGTTTGCAAATAGGCCTGACGCTGATTGTCGGTGTGATGCTATTTGCGATCTACAACGATATAAGCCGTCTGGGTTGAGCCCAGGCAAGCAAGAACACGCTCTGCCGCTTGCGGTGGAAACGAATTTAACCAGTCAGCCAGAACGGATTTCATGAAACGTTACCTATTGCCTGCGCTATTGCTGATACTCCTGGCGCCAGGAGCTTTTGCCGACGCCTTCCAGATCTCCGACATCCGCATCAATGGGCTGCAGCGTGTCTCCGCTGGCAGCGTGTTCAGCGCGCTGCCATTGGATATTGGCGAGCAAGTCGATGATCAGGCCCTGGTCGAGGCGAGTCGCTCGCTTTTCCGCACCGGATTCTTCGAGGATATCCAACTCGGCCGTGAAGGTAATGTGCTGGTTATCACCGTGGTCGAACGACCCTCCATCGCGTCTATCGAACTGGAAGGCAACAAAGCCATCGAGAGCGAAGACCTGCTCAGCGGTTTGACCGCGGCAGGCCTGGCTGAGGGTGAAATCTTCCAGCAGGCGACCCTGGACGGGGTGCGTAACGAGCTGCTGCGCCAGTATGTTGCCCAAGGCCGCTACTCGGCAGGCATCGAGACCGAAGTGATTCCCGAGCCGCGCAACCGCGTTACGCTGAAAATTGACATCAACGAAGGCTCCGTCGCCTCGATCAAGAATGTCAACGTGGTTGGCAATACGGTGTTTACCAACGATGAACTGACCGACCTGTTCGAGCTCAAGAGCTCCAACATGCTGTCGTTCTTCCGCAATGATGACAAATATTCGCGAGAAAAATTGTCCGGTGATCTGGAACGTCTACGCTCCTGGTATCTGGATCGGGGCTATATCAACATGGACATAGCCTCCACTCAGGTGTCCATCACGCCCGACAAGAAGAATGTCTACGTAACGGTTAACGTTAACGAAGGTGAGTTGTATACCGTCAGTGACGTCAAATTGTCTGGCGACCTGGTGGTCGCTGAGCCCGAAGTGCGGAGTCTGTTGCTGATCGAGCCAGGTCAGGTTTTCTCCCGCCAGGTCATGACCTCTACCTCGGATCTGATCAGCCGTCGTTTGGGTAACGAAGGCTATACCTTCGCCAACGTCAATGGCATTCCCGAAGTGAACGAGGATGATCGTACCGTCGCTGTCACTTTCTTCGTCGATCCCGGCAAGCGGGCCTACGTTAACCGCATCAACTTCCGCGGCAATACCAAGACCGATGATGAAGTGCTGCGGCGCGAAATGCGTCAAATGGAGGGCGGCTGGGCGTCTACTTATCTGATCGATCAATCCAAGGTACGGCTTGAACGTCTGGGCTTCTTCAAGGAGGTCGATGTTGAAACCCTGCAGGTGCCAGGCGCCGACGATCTGATCGACGTGAATTACACCGTGGAAGAGCAGGCCTCTGGCTCAATTACCGCCAGTTTGGGTTTCGCCCAGGGTACCGGTCTGATTCTGGGTGGCTCGATCAGCCAGAATAACTTCTTCGGTTCGGGCAACCGGGTCAGTATCAGTGCCAACCGTTCGCAATATCAGACGGCGCTGTCCTTTGGGTTCCTCAATCCCTACTTTACCGTGGATGGTGTGAGCCTGGGTTACAACGCGTTTTATCGCACTACCGATTATGATGAGCTGAATGTCGATATTTCCAGCTACGCCGTTGACTCCTACGGTGCGGGCTTCAATATCGGCTACCCCATCAGTGATACCTCGCGTTTGTCCTTCGGCCTGACGGCGCAGCAGGATGAGATCAAAGAAGGGGTCTACACTGTTCAGGAAATCAGAGACTTTCTTGATCTGGAAGGCGATAGCTTTACTAACTTCAAGTTCAACTCGACCTGGTCGCAATCCACGCTTAACCGTGGGGTCTTCCCGGATCGTGGTTTCTCCCAGTCAGCCAGCCTGGAAACCACGCTGCCGGGTAGTGATCTGTATTTCTACAAGCTGGATTATCGTGCCCAGCGCTTCTTCCCCGTATCGGAAGACCTGACCTTGCGCATGCACACCAATCTGGGGTTCGCCCGGCGCTTCGGGTCGACCGAAAAAGTGCCTTTCTATGAGCACTACTACGCAGGTGGGATAGGATCGGTTCGCGGCTTCCGTGACAGCACCTTGGGCCCGAAAAGTACGCCTAGCCTGAATGACCCAGATCGTGATGAGCTGCCCTTCGGCGGTAACATCAAGGTCACCGGTGGCGCCGAGCTGATCTTCCCCGTGCCGTTTATTCAGGATCAGCGTTCGCTGCGCACGGTACTCTTTCTGGATGCCGGTAACGTATACGACACCTACTGTTCCAGCAACAATCTACCCAGTGGCGACGATAACCCTGGGTGTGGCAAGTTTGACGCTGGCGAGTTGCGCTACAGTGCCGGTGTTGGCCTATCCTGGCTAACGGCGCTTGGTCCGCTGGGCTTCAGCCTGGCTGTACCCTTGAACAGCGACTCCGCAGACGATACACAAGTATTCCAGTTTACCCTGGGTCAGACTTTCTGAAGCCAGACACCCAAAGACAATTAACAGGAGCTGTAGAGTGCGCAAGATTATAGGTGTTGCAATCATGTCGGTACTGGTCTTGGCCAGCTTCCCGGCAGCCGCCCAGATGAAAATCGCCGTGCTGGATTACCAGATGGCCTTGCTGGAATCGGACGCAGCGAAAAAGTATTCCGTTGATGCGGAAAAGAAATTCGGTACTCAGCTGCAGCGGTTACGCAATCTGGAAGCTGAAGCCAAACGCCTTCAGGAGCGCATGCAGCGCGATGGCGAGAAGCTGGGCCAGACTGAAGTGGAAAAACTCGAGCTGGAATTTCGCCAGAAGGCCCGTGAATTCCAGGCGCAATCCAAAGAGCTGAACGAAGCCAAAGCAGGTTCTGACCGGGAAATGCTTGAAACCCTCAAGCCACGTCTTGATCAGGCTGTTGAAGCGGCTATTCAGGCAGGCGGGTTCGATCTGGTATTGGACCGTAGCGCCGTGGTCGATGTGAAGGCAGAGTATGACATCACTCGCCAGGTCATCGAGCGCTTGAACAGCATTCGTTGAGGCGGCAGGTGAGTAATACTGCCGAATGGACGCTCGCTACTCTTGCTTCGCTGATAGACGCACGTCTGGTCGGTAATCCCGACCAGGTCGTACACGGTCTGGCTACCTTGCAGGAAGCACAGGCCGACCAGCTCAGCTTTCTTGCCAATAGCCAGTATCGCAAGTACTTGGCTGGCAGCAGCGCTGCAGGGGTGCTGTTGACTGAAGCGGATGCCCAGGGTTTCAAGGGTAATGCGCTGATCGTTGCCAACCCCTACCTGATGTATGCACGGCTATCCCATCTGTTCGACCCCAAACCCAAGCCGGCTGCAGGTATTCATGCGTCTGCCGTTATTGCCGCCGACGCTGTGGTCGATCCGACTGCCAGTGTTGGTGCGGGCGTGGTAGTTGAAGCAGGTGCACATATTGGTCCTGAGGTCACCCTTGGGGCCCAGTGTTTTGTTGGCGCCCGGTGCGTGATTGGCCAGGGCGGCTGGTTGGCTGCGCGCGTTACTCTCTATCACGATGTGTGCATTGGTCAACGGGTGGTTATCCAATCGGGTGCGGTGATCGGATCCGAGGGTTTCGGTTTTGCTAGTGACGAAGGTCGCTGGCTGAAAATTGCCCAGATCGGCGGGGTGAGCATTGGCGACGATGTTGAAATTGGCGCCAACACTACGATTGATCGAGGCGCATTGTCCGATACCCGTATAGGCAACGGCGTGAAGCTCGACAACCAGATTCAGATCGCTCATAACGTGCAAGTCGGTGACCACACGGCCATGGCGGCCTGTGTAGGTATCTCTGGTAGCACCCGGATTGGCAAGCATTGCACCATTGCCGGGGGTGTGGGTATGGTTGGCCATATCGAGATCTGCGATAACGTCTTTGTCAGCGGTATGACCATGGTGACCCGTTCTATCACCGAACCTGGGGCCTATTCGTCCGGCACCGCCATGCAGCCAGCTGCGGATTGGAGAAAGAGTGCTGCACGGATACGTCAGCTCGATACGATGGCAAAAAGGGTTCAGCAGTTGGAAAAGCAGGTGCTGATCGTGACTCAGGGCACTCAAGACTCATCTGAGTCCTGAGCCGCGCCTTCCCCCGGCGCCCACCATTTTTTAGTGCAAGGCCTGCGAATACATGGATATCAAGGAAATAAAAGAATACCTACCCCACCGTTACCCATTTCTTCTGGTGGACAGGGTGCTCGAGCTGGATCTGGAGGCTCGCCATATTCGCGCCTACAAGAACGTATCGGTCAATGAGCCTTTCTTTAACGGCCATTTCCCAGAGCATCCGATCATGCCCGGTGTGCTCATTATTGAAGCCATGGCGCAGGCAGCTGGTCTGCTCGGTTTCAAAATGATGAACCTAAGGCCGGCAGATGGCACGCTGTACTATTTTGTCGGGACGGATAAGTTGCGTTTCCGTCAGCCGGTAGTACCAGGTGATCAATTGCAGCTCGAAGCCCAATACTTGAGCAACCGTCGCGGAATCTGGAAGTTTGCCTGTCGTGCTACGGTCGATGGCAAGGAGGCCTGCTCGGGTGAAATCATCTGTGCGGAACACAAAGTATGAGTCGAATTCATCCCCAGGCGATCGTCGATCCGTCCGCCCGGCTGGCTGAAGACGTTGAGGTTGGGCCCTGGACGCTGATTGGTCCGGACGTTGAGATAGGTGCTGGTACGGTTATTGGCCCGCATGTGGTTATACGCGGGCCTACTATTATCGGGCAGCGCAATCGTATTTTTCAGTTTTCCTCGATCGGGGAAGACTGCCAGGACAAGAAATACAATGGCGAGCCGACCAGGCTGGTCATTGGCGATCATAACGTCATCCGCGAAGGCTGCACGCTGCACCGCGGTACAGTCCAGGATCAGGGTGTAACGACCATAGGCAATCATAATTTGTTGATGGCCTATGTGCATGTCGCCCATGACTGCATCGTCGGTGATCACATCATTATGGCCAATAATGCCACTATCGCCGGCCATGTGCGGGTGGGCGATGGTGCCATTCTCGGCGGTTACACTACTGTGCATCAGTTCTGTCATCTTGGCGCCTGGTCCATGAGCGCCGCCAATAGCGCGGTGTTCAAGGACATTCCCGCCTATGTGATGGTTGGTGGCAATCCGGCGAGTGCCCATGGCATGAACTTCGAAGGCATGCGCCGCCGCGGCTTCAGCCCCGAGCTGCTCGCTGCACTGCGTCGTGCTTACAAGGTCGTCTATCGCCAGGGCCTGACGCTGCAGGACGCGCTCAAGGCGTTGGAAGAACCCGCTGAGCAGTTCGCTGAAATAGCCTTGTACCGCGACTCCATTGTAGCTTCTACCCGCGGTATTACGCGCTAGTCATGTCTGTTTCAGCCGATTCGGCCGCCACCCCTTCGCTTTGTATTGCTCTGGTTGCCGGTGAAGCCTCGGGTGACACTCTGGGGGCCGGGCTGATCCGCGCGCTTAAGCGCCAATATCCGAATGCACGCTTTGTCGGCATCGGTGGTCCGCGAATGATTGCCGAAGGCATGCACAGCCAAGTGCCGATGGAGCGCCTGTCGGTGATGGGGCTGGTTGAGGTACTGGGTCGCCTTCGGGAGCTTTTGAGGATTCGTAAATCCCTGGTCAGCTATCTCAAAACGCAGAATCCGGACGTGTTCATCGGTATCGATGCGCCGGACTTCACCCTGAATGTAGAAAAGCAGCTGCGTGAGGCGGGTATTCCCACGGCTCACTATGTCAGCCCGTCAGTTTGGGCCTGGCGTGAAAAGCGCGTATTGGGTATTCGCCAATCGACCGATCTGATGCTGACGCTGTTCCCCTTTGAAGAGGCGGTCTACCAGAAGCATGGGGTGGCAGTGCGTTGCGTGGGTCATACATTGGCCGATCAAATTGCGTTGCAGCCTGACCGGGAAGCAGCCCGGGCTGCCCTGGGGCTGGCCGCACACTCCCGGGTCGTTGCGCTGATGCCGGGCAGTCGCAATGGGGAGCTGCGCAAGCTCGGGCTGCTGTTTTTGCAAACCGCAGCCTGGTGCCTGGAGCGTCAACCGCATTTGCACTTTGTCATGCCCTGCGCCAACGCCGAGCGGCGCTCGCAAATAGAAGTTATCCTGGCTGAAAGCGGTTTATCACTGCCGTTGACGTTGCTGGACGGTCAGGCCCACGAAGCTCTGGCTGCCTGTGATGCGGTATTGATCGCCTCCGGCACGGCAACACTCGAAGCCATGCTATTCAAAAGGCCAATGGTAGTGGCCTACCGTATGGCGGGTTTAACCTTCAAAATCCTCAAGCGCCTGGTAAAGGTCGGGCATGTTTCGCTGCCCAATCTGCTGGCTGGGCGCGAAGTAGTGCCTGAGTTTCTGCAGGATGCAGCAACACCGGCGGCGATGGGTCAGGCGCTGCTGGAGCGTCTTGGTCCTACTGCGGAAGCTGAGGCGACCCAGGCGACCTTTATGCAGCTGCATGAACTGTTGCGCCGCAATGCCGATGACTCGGCTGCCGAAGCGGTAATTGAGTTGATGCGCAAGAAGGGCAGGTTGGTATGACCCAGATGATGATCGATTGGTACGTGCCTGTTGGTGACGAACTGGTTGCTGGCGTCGACGAAGTCGGCCGCGGCCCGCTCTGCGGTGCGGTGGTCACGGCGGCGGTCATACTCGATCCGCTGCGCCCTATCGAAGGTCTGAACGATTCCAAGAAGCTGACGGCTGCGCGCCGGGAAGCCTTGTTCCCGATTATTCAGGAGCGCGCCCTGGCCTGGTGTATTGCCCGGGCGGAAGTCGAAGAAATTGACCAGCTGAATATTCTGCACGCCACCATGCTGGCTATGCAGCGCGCGGTGGCTGGGCTTTCAGTGCGACCGGACCGGGTGCTGATCGACGGCAATCGCTGTCCGGCCCTGCCAATGCCCAGCGAGCCGGTGATCAAGGGCGACTCCCGGGTCCCGGCCATTGCGGCGGCCTCGATTCTGGCCAAGGTGTCCCGGGATCGCGAGATGCAGGAGCTGGAGTTACTCTATCCCGGTTACGGCATTGCTCAGCACAAGGGTTATCCCACTCCGGTGCATCTGTCGGCGTTGCGGGAGCTGGGGGCGACTGCGATCCATCGGCGCTCGTTTTCGCCAGTGCGTGATGCTTTAGCCCGTGGCTCGGTTGGGCAGGTGGGCTGAAGGTTCGGAGTTGATCGGCCGTAGCCTGGCAGAGATTCCGAAAGACGCCGTAAATCCATCCCTGGAGGCTTGGAGAAAACATCCCTGTTTTCTACACTTTCTCCACTCTGCCAGGCTACGGCCTAGGCAGACTTCGGCGTTTCTTCGAATGTGCTGCCCCAACCCTAACCCTACTTGCAGCGAAGCACGACGTTTGCAGGTGTGCGTAAGGCGGCAGGGGTAAGCCGACCGTCTCCGGCATGGATGCCGGTGATGAGCCTACAGGGATGTATTCACGGCGTGTCGGCGTGCCCTGCCGCCTTACGCACACCAGGCACCACACCAGGCACCACACCAGGCACCACACCAGGCACCACACCAGGCACAAAGCCAGTACCGAACCAACGATTGTTTGGCTAAATCCAGACAACGTGCGAGTAGCCCCCAACTCCCCCCGCCGTTACAATCCCACCTCAGTTGTTGCCTTCAGAAACAGGATTATCATGACGCATTCTTTCGTTCACTTGCGTGTACACAGCGAGTTCTCTCTGGTTGACGGCATCGTCAAGATCAAGCCCCTGATCAAGATGGTAGCCGAGGCAGGGATGCCGGCAGTGGCGGTGACGGATCAGAACAACATGTGCAGCCTGGTGAAGTTTTACAAGGCCGCTATGGGTGGTGGGGTCAAGCCGATTTCCGGTGTTGATGTCTGGCTGGTTGGCGCCAATGATGACAATCAGCTCACTCGTCTGAGCCTGCTGGCGATGAACCGCAACGGTTATCGTAACCTGACCGAACTGATTTCCCGCGGCTATACCGAAGGTCAGCGTAACGGCGTGGTGACTATCCGTCGCGAATGGGTCGCCGAATCCAGTGAAGACGTGATTGCACTGTCTGGTGCCAAGGAAGGGGAGATCGGCCAGTCACTGCTGTCGAACAATCCGCAGGAAGCCGATGCCCTGCTTAAATACTGGATGCAGGTGTTCCCCGGACGCTTCTACCTGGAGCTGCAGCGTACCAGCCGCCCGAATGATGAAGAGTACCTGCACGCAGCTGTGGATCTGGCGGTCAAGTTGGATTGCCCGGTTGTCGCAACCAATGACGTGCGCTTTCTCAAGCGCGAGGATTTCGAAGCACACGAAACACGGGTGTGCATCGGTGAAGGCCGGGCGCTGGATGATCCGCGCCGTGTGCGGCAGTACAGCGAAGAGCAGTATCTGAAGACGCCGGCCGAAATGGCCGAGCTGTTTTCCGATATCCCCGAGGCGCTGGCCAATAGCGTGGAGATCGCTCGGCGCTGCAATATCGACGTACAGTTAGGCAAAAACTTCCTCCCGGCCTTTCCAACGCCGGACGGTATGAGCGAGGCGGAGTTCTTCCGCAAGGTCTCGTTTGAAGGGCTCGAAGAGCGGCTGAAAGTCGTACTGCCGCCCGATTCCGAGAATTATGACGCGCGCCGTCAGGTGTATATCGACCGGTTGAACTTTGAACTGGATATCATCATCCAGATGGAGTTTCCCGGTTATTTTTTGATCGTGATGGACTTTATCAAGTGGGCCAAAAACAACGGCGTACCGGTGGGCCCAGGCCGGGGCTCGGGGGCAGGCTCGCTGGTCGCCTATTCGTTGCTGATTACCGATCTGGATCCGTTGCAGTACGATCTGCTGTTCGAGCGCTTCCTCAACCCCGAACGGGTATCCATGCCCGATTTCGACGTCGACTTCTGCATGGAAGGTCGTGACCGGGTGATTGAGTATGTGGCCGATACTTATGGCCGTAACGCTGTATCGCAGATCATCACCTTCGGTACCATGGCCGCCAAGGCGGTGGTGCGTGACGTCGCGCGGGTGCAAGGCAAGTCCTACGGCCTGGCTGACAAGCTGTCGAAGATGATTCCGTTTGAAGTCGGTATGACTCTGGCCAAGGCCTTCGAGCAGGAAGAGATCCTGCGTGATTTTCTTGCCAATGATGAAGAAGCCCAGGAAATCTGGGATATGGCGCGCAAGCTGGAAGGCGTAACGCGTAACGTCGGCAAGCACGCCGGCGGTGTGGTGATCGCGCCGACCAAATTGACCGATTTTGCCCCGCTATACTGCGATGAGGCCGGCGGCGGTCTGGTGACCCAGTTCGACAAGGATGATGTGGAAGCCGCAGGCCTGGTCAAGTTCGACTTTCTGGGTCTGCGCACCTTGACCATTATCGACTGGGCCATGGACACCATCAACCGCGTGCGGGCCAAGACCGGTGGCGCGCCACTGGACATCAACTTTATCCCGCTGGATGATCTGCCCACCTACCAGATGTTGCAGAAGGCCGAAACCACCGCGGTGTTCCAGCTGGAATCCCGGGGTATGAAGGAGCTGATCAAAAAGCTCAAACCCGACTGCCTGGAAGACCTGATCGCTCTTGTGGCCCTGTTTCGTCCCGGGCCACTGCAATCGGGCATGGTCGACGACTTTATCAATCGCAAGCACGGTCGCGAAATCCTTTCCTACCCGCATCCGAACTATCAGCTCGACAGTCTGAAGCCGGTACTGGCACCGACCTACGGCATTATTTTGTATCAGGAACAGGTGATGCAAATCGCCCAGGTGATGGCCGGCTACACGCTGGGCGGCGCCGATATGCTGCGTCGGGCCATGGGCAAGAAAAAGCCCGAGGAAATGGCCAAGCAGCGGGAGATCTTCCTCGAAGGTTGCGAAACCAACAATATCAACGCCGATTTGGCGGGCAATATTTTTGATCTGGTAGAAAAGTTTGCCGGCTATGGTTTCAACAAGTCGCACTCGGCGGCTTATGGCCTGGTCTCTTACCAAACCGCCTGGCTCAAGGCCCATTACCCGGCGCCGTTCATGGCCGCCGTGTTGTCGGCGGATATGCATAACACCGACAAGGTAGTTACGCTGATCGAAGAGTGCCGCAGCATGAAGCTACGGCTCAACCCGCCGGATGTGAATGTCTCGGAATACAAATTTACCGTGGATGACGCCGGCGCGGTGGTCTACGGGCTGGGCGCGATCAAGGGTGTGGGCGAAGGTCCGGTGGAAACCATTGTCGAGAAGCGTCAGCAGGGTGGGCCTTTCCTCGATCTGTTTGATTTCTGTGCCAGGGTCGATCTCAAGCGCATCAACAAGCGCGTGATGGAAGCGCTGATACGTTCCGGTGCGCTGGATAGGCTTGGGCCTTTCTTCGATACCGAACAGCAGGCTTATCTGAAGAATGTCGATCGCAACCGTGCAGCTTTGGCGGCCGCCATGGAAGAAGCCATTGCTGCTGCCGAGCAGACCGCCAAGAGCGCTGACAGTGGTCACGCCGACCTGTTTGGCGAACTGCTGGGCCCTTCGACCGTAAGGGATGTCTACGAGCAGTATCGCAAGGCGCGCGAGTGGGCTTTCAAGGAGCGCCTGCGCGGCGAGAAGGAAACCCTTGGGCTGTATCTGACCGGTCACCCGATTGATGAGTACGAAAAAGAGATCCGCCGCTTTGCCCGCCAGCGCATTATTGATCTCAAGCCTTCGCGTGACAGCCAAACGATTGCCGGCCTGGTGTTTGATCTAAGGGTCATGAAAACCAAGCGCGGGGACAAAATGGGGTTTGTTACGCTTGATGACCGTTCGGGCCGGATTGAGGTCTCGCTGTATGCCGAGGCTTATCAGGCGTCCCAATCCCAATTACAGAAAGACGCCTTGCTGGTAGTGGAAGGTGAGGTTAGTCAGGATGATTTTTCCGGTGGCCTGCGCATGCGCGTCAAACGCGTCATGAGCCTGGAGGATGCCCGTACCACACTGCTTGACAGTGTACGCATCAGCCTGGATACCGAGCGCCACAGCACACAAAGTCTCGATCAGTTGGCTGGATTATTGCGCAAGTTCCCCGGCGGATGTGCGGTAACGGTTGATCTCCAGCGGCCGGATGCGGCTGTACAATTGCGCCTGGGTGACAGCTGGCGGGTCGAACCGGCAGATGACCTGGTACAGGGGATACGTGACCATCTGGGCAAAGACAGCGTCTCTTTGCACTACAGATGACTCGCTAGGGGTTGGTGCGCTCGACTGTTAGGCGCCAATCCCTTAAGGTAATGAAAAATCGGACGCCCTGCTGCGGGGCCTACGCGGATAATGGATGCTTATGAGCAAGAGCCAGAAATACTTGGAGTTTGAACAGCCAATAGCTGATCTGCAGGCCAAGATCGAAGAGCTGCGGCTGGTCGGCAGTGATAATTCGTTGAATATCACTGACGAAATTGCCCGCCTTCAAGACAAGAGCAAGTCGCTGACCGAAAGCATTTTCGGCAACCTGAGCAGCTGGCAAATCGCCCAGATGGCCCGGCATCCGCAGCGGCCTTATACGTTGGATTACATCAGCCACATCTTTACTGATTTCGAAGAGTTGCACGGTGATCGGCATTTCTCCGATGATGCCGCCATTGTCGGCGGCATCGCCCGGCTGGATGGCCGCCCAGTGATGATCATCGGGCATCAGAAGGGTCGCGATGTAAAGGAGAAGGTCCGGCGTAACTTTGGGATGCCCAAGCCGGAAGGCTATCGCAAGGCCTGCCGCCTGATGCAGATGGCGGAACGCTTCAACTTGCCGTTACTGACCTTTATCGATACCCCAGGTGCCTATCCGGGGATCGACGCTGAAGAGCGTGGCCAAAGCGAAGCCATCGCCTGGAATCTACAGATCATGGCCCGTTTGAAAACGCCGATCATCGCCACTGTAATTGGTGAGGGTGGGTCCGGTGGCGCTTTGGCTATTGGGGTCTGCGATCGTCTGATGATGCTGCAATATTCCACTTATTCGGTTATTTCGCCGGAAGGCTGCGCTTCGATCCTTTGGAAGAAATCCGAGAAAGCCGCTGATGCCGCAGAAGCTATGGGTATTACCGCCGAGCGTCTGAAGGAACTCAAGCTGGTCGATAACCTCATCGCCGAGCCCCTGGGTGGCGCACAACGCAGCCCGGAAGAAATGGCCGCGCGCGTCAAGGCGCAGTTGTTGGTCGAGCTTGATGCGCTGGAAAAATTGCCCGCAGACGAGCTGCTCGAGCGTCGGTACGACCGCCTGATGGCTTTTGGTCTGAAGTAGATGTTCTCTTCGCAGGAACTGCTCAGGCAGTTGCTGCCCTGCACGGACGCCCCGGCCTGGTGGTTGGGGTTGTCTGGTGGCATGGACTCTATGGTCCTGCTCGACGCACTGGCTGAATTGCGCAACACCCATTCGTTACCGCCTATCAAAGCCTTGCACATACATCACGGACTGCATGTCGATGCCGATCTGTGGACGGAACACTGCGAGCAGCAATGTCGTGCGCGTGGGGTCGAGCTGGTGGTCGAGCGGGTGCAGCTTGCGTTGGGCGCCAGTATCGAGGCCCAGGCCCGTGCTGCGCGCTACCAGGCCTTTGCCGCACATATGGGGAGCGCAGATTGCCTGCTACTGGCTCACCATCAAGATGATCAACTGGAAACCCTGTTGTTCAGAATGCTCCGCGGTACCGGACTGCGTGGGCTTGCGGGCATGCCGCAGGCGCGGCCATTGGCGCAGGGGCGTCTGTTCAGACCGTTGCTGGGCTGGAGTCGCGCGCAGCTTCTGGTCTGGGCCGAGTCCAGACAGCTGTGCTGGATCGAAGATCCGGCCAACCGAGATGAGCGCTTTGCCCGCACTCTGTTGCGCTATGACCTGCTGCCCTGTTTGGCTAAAAAATGGCCAGCGGCGCCATCCAATCTGCTGCAACTGGCGGAGCATACGGCTGAGGCCAATTTGATTCTGGACGAGCGTGCCGAGCAAGACCTGGAGCTGGCCCGGCCGGGTGTTACCGACCCCTGGCTGCGTGACTGGCAAAGCCTCGATGCTACCTATGTTCAGGCGCTGTCAATACCCAGGCAGAGCAACCTGCTGCGCTATTGGTGCCGCCTGAACCAGTACGCACCGCCACCAAGGCGGCAGTTGCAGGCGTTTCTGGGTCAGTTGGCCGCCAGCAGCACCGGGCAGCCGGAAATGCGCGTCGACGACTATCGATTATGCCGTTCGTCGGGTCGTCTTTGGCTCTTGCCCGATGCCATAGCACGCACGCCCGTTCCCCAGACCCTAGGCACCTGGGGCGATACGCCGCTGGCCGCCGGCAATGGCCGCTTGCTGATCAGGCCTGCAGAGCAGGGGGTTCGCTGGTTCGCCGGCGATTGGCATATTGCCTATCGCCAGGGCGGTGAACAGATAAAGCTCCCTGGGCGTCCCACGCAGCCACTAAAGGATCTGTTGCAGCAGGCGGGTATTCCGTCCTGGCTGCGCATCCGGGTTCCATTGCTATACTGCGACGAGCAACTGGTTTCCGTAGCTGGGCGCTGGAATGCCCAGGAAGCGTCTGCGAGCGGCGACGAAACGGCTTTTCAGATCACTTGGGTGCCGCTAACAGATTGAGCAATTGGGGGGTGTCTGGTATCCTGACTTCCCATCTTGACGAGACTTTGGGAATCAACAAGTGCTTCCCCCAGGCTCCCTTCGATTCCCCGCGGCTCTGGCCGCTTAACAGTTAATTCAACGGGTTTTTCATGACGCGCTACATCTTCGTCACGGGTGGTGTTGTATCTTCATTGGGCAAGGGTATTGCTTCGGCTTCGCTTGCGGCCATTCTCGAAGCACGGGGCCTGAAGGTCACCATGCTCAAGCTGGATCCGTACATCAACGTCGATCCAGGCACCATGAGCCCCTTCCAGCACGGTGAAGTCTTCGTTACTCATGATGGCGCCGAGACCGATCTGGATCTGGGTCATTACGAACGTTTCATCAGTGCGACCATGAGCCGCGCCAACAATTTCACCACTGGTCGTGTCTACGAGGAAGTGCTGCGCAAGGAGCGGCGGGGTGATTACCTGGGCGCAACCATCCAGGTCATTCCGCACATCACCGACGAGATCAAGAGCCGCATCATCAAGGGTGCCGGCGATGCCGACGTGGCCATGGTGGAAATTGGCGGCACCGTGGGCGATATCGAATCCCAGCCGTTCCTCGAAGCCATTCGCCAGCTGCGTGTGGAAGTTGGTGCCAAGCGTGCGATGTTGATGCACCTGACACTGGTGCCCTATATAGCCACTGCCGGCGAAACCAAGACCAAGCCCACCCAGCACTCGGTCAAGGAGCTGCGTTCGATCGGTCTGCAGCCTGATGTGCTGATCTGCCGTTCCGATCATCCCATCGACCTGTCCTCGCGGCGCAAGATCGCGCTGTTCACCAACGTGGAAGAGCGTGCGGTCATCGGCCTGGAAGACGTCGATACCATTTACCGTATTCCCGCAGTGCTGCATGCCCAGGGCCTGGATGACTTCGTCATTGAGCGCTTCGGTATAGAGTGCGCTAGCGCTGATCTGTCCGAGTGGGACCGCGTGGTCGCGGGCAAGCTGTATCCCAATAAAGAAGTGACCATCGCTATGGTCGGCAAGTACATGGAGCTGCTGGACGCTTACAAGTCGCTGATCGAAGCACTCAGCCACGCCGGCATCCAGAGCCAGACAAAAGTCACCATGCGCTATATCGACTCTGAAGAGATCGAGCTCAAAGGTGTGGGCTTGCTGGAGGGCGTGGACGCGATCCTGGTTCCCGGTGGCTTCGGCCTGCGCGGCGTGGAAGGCAAGATTGCTGCCGTGCGCCATGCACGGGAGAACAAGATTCCGTACTTGGGCATCTGTCTGGGTATGCAGGTCGCGGTGATCGAATATGCCCGCAGCGTGCTCGGTTGGGCTGACGCCAATTCTACCGAATTCGACAAGACCAGCGAGCACCCTGTCGTCGGTCTGATTACCGAATGGCAGAACGCCAGTGGCGACAAGCAGCAGCGTACCGAAGATTCCGATCTGGGCGGTACCATGCGTCTAGGTGGCCAGGAGTGTGCGCTGACGCCTGGCTCCAAAGCCCATGATTGTTACGGCAAGGATGTTATCGTCGAGCGTCACCGTCATCGCTATGAGGTTAACAATAACCTGCTGGCGGATCTCGAAGCCGGTGGGCTGAAAGTGACGGGTCGCTCGGTGGACGGCGCTCTGGTTGAAGTGATTGAGGTGGGTGACCACCCCTGGTTCGTTGCCTGCCAGTTCCACCCGGAATTCACCTCGACTCCCCGTTACGGCCATCCGCTGTTCAGTGGCTTTATTCAGGCGGCATTGGCCCAGCACAAGCTCAAGGGCTGAGGAGCACAGATGCAACACAAAACGGTTCAGGTTACTGCGCCCTCCGGGCAGACGATGGACATCGCCAATGACAAGCCCTTTGTGCTGTTTGGCGGCATGAACGTGCTGGAATCCCGTGACATGGCCATGCGTATTTGCGAGGCCTATGTCGAGGTCACCAGCAAGCTGGGTATCCCTTACGTGTTCAAGGCCAGCTTCGACAAGGCCAACCGCTCCTCGATCAACTCCTTCCGCGGCCCGGGCCTGGATGAGGGGTTGAAGATCTTCGAAGAGATCAAGCGCACCTTTAATGTGCCGCTGATTACCGATGTCCACGAGCCGCATCAAGCCGCGCCGGTCGCCGAGGTCTGTGACATCATCCAATTGCCGGCGTTTCTCTCGCGGCAGACTGATCTGGTGGTGGCCATGGCCAAAACCCAGGCGGTGATCAATATCAAGAAGGCCCAATTTCTGGCGCCGCAGGAAATGCAGCACATCCTCACCAAGTGTGAAGAGGCCGGCAATAACCGGCTGATTCTCTGTGAGCGGGGCTCCAGTTTCGGCTACAACAATCTGGTAGTCGATATGCTCGGCTTTGGCATCATGAAGCAGTTCGAGTACCCGGTATTTTTCGATGTGACCCACGCCTTGCAGACGCCTGGCGGGCGCAGTGACTCGGCCGGTGGCCGCCGCGCACAGGTGACCGATCTGGCCAAGGCTGGCATGAGTCAAGGCCTGGCTGGGTTGTTCCTGGAAGCCCATCCGGATCCGGATAACGCCAAGTGTGATGGCCCTTGTGCGTTGCGCCTGGACAAGCTAGAGCCCTTCCTGGCCCAGTTAAAGGCGCTCGACGAGTTGGTCAAAAGTTTCCCGGTGCTGGAAACCGCCTGATTACCCCCTTTTTTCTTTTGTAGATGGAGCAAGCAGCAACCATGGCTAAGATTATTGATATCAAGGGTCGCGAAGTTCTCGATTCCCGTGGCAATCCGACCGTTGAAGCCGATGTGATTCTGGAAGGCGGCCTGCAGGGCAGTGCATGTGCACCCTCCGGCGCGTCCACCGGTTCGCGCGAAGCGCTGGAACTGCGTGACGGCGATAAGAGTCGCTATATGGGCAAAGGCGTACTCAAGGCTGTGGCTAATATCAATGGTCCCATTCGTGAACTGTTGGTGGGTCGCGACGCGATTGATCAGGTAGGTCTGGATCGCGCCATGATCGAGCTGGACGGTACCGAGAACAAAGCGACCCTAGGTGCCAATGCGATTCTGGCCGTGTCTCTGGCGGCTGCCAAGGCGGCTGCCCAGGCCAAGGGCGTGCCCTTGTACGCGCATATTGCCGATCTGAACGGTACTCCGGGTGTCTACTCCATGCCGGTGCCGATGATGAATATCATTAATGGCGGCGAGCATGCCGACAACAATGTTGATATCCAGGAGTTCATGGTCCAGCCAGTTGGCGCGAAGAACTTCGCCGATGCCCTGCGTATGGGCGCGGAGATTTTCCACCACCTAAAAGCCGTCCTTAAGGCTCGCGGTCTGAGCACGTCCGTAGGCGATGAGGGCGGCTTTGCGCCGAACCTGGCGTCCAATGAGGATGCGCTGGCGGCGATTGCCGAAGCGGTAGCCAATGCTGGTTATACCTTGGGTGATGATGTGACCCTGGCCCTGGACTGTGCTGCCAGCGAGTTCTACAAAGACGGCAAATACGATCTGGCCGGTGAAGGTCAGGTGTTTGATGCCACGGGTTTTGCCGACTACCTGGCAGGTCTGACCCAGCGCTATCCGATCATCTCCATTGAAGACGGCATGGACGAGTCCGACTGGGCAGGCTGGAAAACCCTGACCGACAAGATCGGCACCAAGGTGCAGCTGGTCGGTGATGATCTGTTCGTGACCAACACCAAGATTCTCAAGCGCGGTATCGACGAGTCCATCGGCAACTCGATTCTGATCAAGTTCAACCAGATCGGTTCCTTGACCGAAACCCTGGAAGCCATCCAGATGGCCAAAGCAGCTGGCTTCACTGCGGTGATTTCCCACCGTAGTGGCGAAACCGAAGACAGCACCATTGCTGATCTGGCTGTGGGCACAGCGGCAGGCCAGATCAAGACCGGTTCCCTGTGTCGCTCCGACCGGGTGTCCAAGTACAACCAGCTGTTGCGCATCGAAGAGCAACTGGATGGCAAGGCGCCGTACAAGGGCCGCTCTGAATTCCGTGGCTGATCAACGGTGAAATGGCTCTGGTTGGTCGCGCTGCTGTTGCTGGGCGGGCTGCAATATCGCCTGTGGGTAGGCGAGGGTAGTCTGGCTCATGTAACCCAGCTCAAACAGCAGATTGACGAGCAGGCCCGTGAGAACGAGCAGTTGCTAGAGCGCAATCGCGTGCTCACAGCTGAAGTGGTCGAGCTCAAACAGGGGCTGGAAACCGTTGAAGAGCGTGCCCGGCATGAGCTGGGCATGGTCAAGGAAGGCGAGACCCTGTTTCAGTTGAGCGACGAATGAATTTGCCTTTCTGGGTTGTGATCCCTGCGGCGGGCGTTGGCTCGCGTATGCAGGCGGATCGGCCCAAGCAGTACCTTCCTCTGGGCAATCGCGCCCTGATTGAGCATACCCTTGATTGTTTTCTCGGCCAGCCCGGTTTGAATGGGCTGGTGGTCTGTCTTGCCGAAGACGATGCCTGGTGGCCGACGCTGGCCTGTGCCACAGATCAGCGGATCAGACGTGCTCCCGGTGGGTGTGAGCGGGCCGACTCGGTGCTCTCAGGCCTGCACACTCTCTCCGAGCTGGGTGCGCAGGATAACGACTGGGTGTTGGTGCATGACGCGGCGCGTCCGCACCTTGCCGCCACGGATCTGCATAAGCTGCTGGAAAGCCTGCGCGATGATCCTATAGGCGGCTTGTTGGCTGTGCCGGTGCGCGACACCCTGAAACAGGCCGATGCCCATGGCCGAGTGACCGCTACACCGGACCGCTCACTGTTCTGGCAGGCCTACACTCCCCAGATGTTCCGTCTTGGTGCCTTGCGTCAGGCGCTGACCGATGCCCTGGCCTGTGGCGCACTGATTACCGACGAGGCCTCGGCCATGGAACGAGCCGGTTTTGCCCCCCGTCTGATCGAAGGGCGTGCCGACAATATCAAGGTTACTCGTCCCGAGGATCTGGACTGGCTGGCCCGCCTGCTCTGACGTTTTTCTTGCTTTGAGTAAACGGTACCTTTCTGCGGATATTGTCCTTTTGCTGGGCGATTCAGATTGCGCGCATATCTGTGCGCAATTCCGGTTGACCCTGTATGCATGAGCAAATATGCTGTACATATATACAGCATTATATGCTTAAGCAGGTTCTTCTATGTTCTCTCTCAACTTTTCCGACACTGTTCATCGTATTGTTGCTAAGCGCTTTCCCCTAGGCCGGAGTCGCTGATGGGCGCGGTTGTCTCACTGTCGACATTACTCGATGAGCGGCGCGTCTGGCGTGGTCGACCCGCGGCGGTGCCTGCTGCCGGGCATCCGACTGGCTTTGCCGAACTGGATGCGGCCTTGCCGTCGGGAGGCTGGCCGGAGGCGGCGCTTAGTGAAATCCTTACGCAGGCCGAAGGCACCGGGGAGTTGCAGTTGCTCTGGCCTACCCTCAAACGGCTTGCACTGGCGGGCGAGCGGGTAGTGCTGATCGGCCCGCCGCATATCCCCTTTGCTCCGGCCTGGCAGGCGGCAGGCATCAACCTGGCATGCTTGTCGGTGGTTCAGGCCAGCGGCAGCGATGCCCTCTGGGCTGCTGAGCAATGCCTGCGTTCGGGGGCCTGCGGGGCGGTTTTGTGCTGGCCGCAGCAAGCTAATGATCGGGTCTTGCGGCGTTTGCAGGTCGCCGCAGAAAGCGGGCAGACCCTGGGCTTTGCCTATCGGCCGATCGAGGAGGCGATCAACCCGTCGCCTGCGGCCTTGCGCCTGACCATCGAAACCCAGCCAACTCAACTGCGGGTGCTGAAATGCCGCGGCGGCTTGGCTCCCGCCCATCCGATTCCCTTCAGCGTCTGGCATTGAGTCCGCCATGCTCTGGGCCTGCATACTCTTGCCGCAACTGGCGCTAGACGCGGTACTCCGCGGGTTGGCTGATCCCCAGGCGCCGTTAGCGCTGATCAGTGGCACCCCGCAACGCCGGGTGCTGCAAACGGTCAATGCCGCGGCCCGCGAGCTGGGGCTGCGGCCAGGCCAATCCCTGACGGCGGCGCAGATGTTGTCCCGGGATTTTGCCATGCAGGAATATGATCCTGCGCAGATCGAACGTTGGCAGGGTTTTCTTGCAGCCTGGGCCTACCGTTTCAGTTCGCATGTCAGCCTGCACTACCCGCGGGCACTGGTGATGGAGGTCGAGTCGAGTTTCGCCTTGTTCGGCCCCTGGGAGCGGTTTGAAGCACAACTGCGTGACGAGTTGACGGCATTGGGTTTCCGTCATCGGATCGTATTGGCGCCTAACCCGGCGGCGGCGCGTATCTTGACCAACGTCCATGATGGCTTGGCCGTACTACAAGCCGAGGCTCTAAGACAGAGGCTGGAGCAAATACCTGTGACTCGCGCCGGGTTCGACGCCGAGGTTGCAAGGGCCTTTGCCCGCATGGGGTTGCACCAGTTGCATCAGATACTGGCGCTACCCCGCGCCGGACTGGCCAAGCGCTTTCCCGAGGATGTACTCAAGCACCTTGATACGCTGCTCGGCCTCAGAGCTCAGGCACTGGACTGTTATGCACCTGCAGACGCCTTCGATATGCGTATCGAACTCAATTTTGATGTCGGGTCACACCAGGCGCTGTTGTTTCCGCTACGGCGTCTGACCTCGGATCTGGCGGCTTTTCTGGCTGGGCGCGACAGCGGCGTGCAGCGTTTCGTTTTGCATCTGGAGCATCGCGAGGGTGAGGACAGTCTGGTGTCAGTAGGTCTGCTCAGCCCGGAACGCGATGCGGCGATGTTGTTCGAACTGGCGCGTGGTCGTCTGGAGCAACTGCAGGTACGTGCGCCGGTGCAGGCGCTGCGGCTTCTCGCCAGAGACCTACCGGCTTTTGTACCGCAAAAACGTGAACTCTTCGATGAGCGGCCACAGCAAAGCCTGCCCTGGGAACAGCTACGTGAACGCTTGCGTGCGCGCTTGGGGGATGAGACGGTATCGGCCCTGTCGGTGCGCCCTGATCACCGTCCGGAGCAGGCCTGGCGGACCTCACACAATAGCGCTCCACTGTTGCAGGGTGACTATAAAATCGCCCGGCCTGGCTGGCTGTTGCAAGAGCCGCAGGCGCAACTGAGCGGTCTGCGGATTCTTGCTGGCCCGGAACGCATCGAAAGCGGCTGGTGGGATGGCCGCGATATGCGTCGCGACTACTATCTGGTAGAAACCGCCGGCGGCCAGCGCGCCTGGGCCTATCGCCCAGTGGGCCAGGGTGGGCCGCTGTGGTTGCATGGCTGGTTCGCATGAACACGGATCAAGAACTGGCCTGCACTGAGGGTTACGCCGAACTGCACTGCCTGTCGAACTTCAGCTTCCAGCGTGGCGCTTCTAGCGCCCAGGAATTGTTTGAGCGCGCACAATTGCATGGCTATACGGCATTGGCGGTGACTGACGAATGCTCGCTGGCCGGTATCGTCCGCGCCTGGCAGGCCGCAAAAGACACTGGCGTACCCTTGATTGTCGGCAGCGAGATGCAGGTGCAGAGCGGGCCAAAACTGGTGCTGCTAGCAGAAAATCTGCAAGGCTATCAGCGCTTGTGCTGGTTGATCACCCAGGCCCGCCGCCGCGCGCCAAAAGGCGAGTATCGTCTACTGCCGGAGGATTTCCAGCCACCGCTGGACGGTCTGCTGGCGCTGTGGCTACCCGGCGAGCAGCCCTGCCTGCAACAGGGTCAGTGGTTGCGCGAGCTGTTTCCTCAGGTCCTGTGGCTCGCGGTAGAGCTGCACTGCGGTCAGGATGATGCTCAGCGTTTGGCACAACTGCGCGCCACCGCTCAGGCGCTGGATCTGCCCTTGGTCGCCACCGGCGATGTGCATATGCATGCCCGCGGTCGGCGTGCCCTGCAGGACACCATGACTGCCATCCGCTATCACTGCGCCCTGTCTGAGGCGGGGTTACGGCTGTTCCCTAATGGTGAACGCCATTTGCGCTCACCTGCGGCCCTGGCCGAAACCTATCCTGCAGACTTGCTCGCAGCAACCCAGGTGGTGGCCGCCCGTTGCACCTTCGATCTCGGGCAACTGCGCTATCAATACCCGCGTGAACTGGTTCCGCAAGGGCAAACGCCGGCCAGTTGGCTGCGCGAATTAACCGAACAGGGCATTCGCTGGCGCTGGCCTGCCGGGCTAACAGACAAGGTGCGGCTGCAGATCGACAAGGAGCTGGAGCTGATCAGCTTCAAGGAGTACGAAAGCTATTTTCTCACGGTCCATGACATCGTCCGTTTTGCCCGTGAGCGGCATATTCTCTGCCAGGGTCGGGGGTCGGCGGCCAACTCGGCAGTGTGTTTCGCATTGGGCATTACTGAAATAGATCCAGCAAAATCAAATCTGTTGTTCGAGCGTTTCCTCTCCCGCGAGCGCAATGAACCGCCGGATATCGACGTGGATTTCGAGCATGACCGCCGTGAGGAAGTTATCCAATACGTATTCCAGCACTATGGTAGGCACCGGGCGGCGTTGACCGCAGTGGCCAGCAGTTACCGTGGTGCCGGTGCTATCCGTGATGTGGCCAAGGCGTTGGGCATGCCGGCCGACCAAGTCAACGCGCTGGCTGACTGTTGCGGCCGTTGGAGCAGCAAGATCCCTGCGGATGAACGTCTGCGCGAATCCGGGTTTGATCCGGCACATCCGTTGTTGCACCGGGTATTGATGCTGACCGAGGAACTGATCGGCTTTCCTCGGCACCTGTCACAGCATCCGGGTGGCTTCGTGATTTCCGAACAACCATTGCATACGCTGGTGCCGGTAGAAAACGCGGCCATGGATGAGCGCACCATCATCCAGTGGGACAAAGACGATCTGGATCTGGTCGGGCTGCTCAAGGTTGATATTCTCGCACTGGGTATGCTCAGCGCGCTGCGTCGCACCTTTGATCTGCTGCGCCTGCACCGCGACCGCGATCTGACCCTGGCGACCCTTCCCGCTGACGACAAACCTACATACGAGATGATAAGCCGTGCTGATACCGTCGGTGTATTCCAGATTGAATCGCGGGCGCAGATGGCCATGCTGCCGCGGCTCAGGCCGCAGACCTTTTATGATCTGGTGATTGAAGTGGCGATTGTCAGGCCGGGGCCGATTCAGGGCGATATGGTGCATCCCTATCTGCGCCGGCGAAATGGCGAGGAGGAGGTGACCTACCCATCCGAGGCCCTGCGCGCGGTATTTGAAAGAACCCTGGGCGTACCGCTGTTTCAGGAGCAGGTGATGGAGCTGGCGATTGTCGCCGCCGGCTATAGCGCCGATGAGGCTGACCAGCTGCGCCGCAGTATGGCTGCCTGGAAGCGTCACGGTGGTCTGGAGCCGCACCAGAAACGCTTGACCGAAGGCATGCTTGAACGCGGTTATAGTGCGGAGTTTGCCGCGCGTATTTTCGAGCAGATCAAGGGTTTTGGCAGTTACGGTTTTCCCGAATCGCATGCTGCCAGTTTTGCGCTGCTGACCTACGCCAGTTGCTGGCTGAAATGCCATGAGCCGGCCGCCTTTACCTGCGCGCTAATCAACAGCTGGCCGATGGGGTTTTATAGCCCCGATCAGTTATTGCAAGACGCGCGTCGGCATCAACTGGAAACCCTGCCGGTGGATGTGCGTTACAGCCAATGGGACTGCACCCTGGAAGGCGGCGGCGCCACTGAGGCGGAGCAGCCGGCCATTCGTCTGGGATTGTGTATGGTGCGCGGATTTCGCGAGGACGACGCGCTACGCCTTATGCAGTGCCGGGAGCAGGCGATGTTTGCCGGGGTGACCGATCTGTGCGAGCGGGCGCAACTGTCGGCGCGCGCGCGTGAACTGCTGGCTGATGCTGGCGCCTTGCGCGGATTGGCGGGGCACCGTCACCGGGCGCGCTGGGCGATTGCCGGAGTCGAGCCGCAGATGCCGCTGTTTGCCGGGCTCAGCGCTGAGGAAGAGCCCGCTGTCAGGCTGCCGTCGCCGACCCAGGGCGAAGATCTACAGGCCGATTATGCCAGTGTGGGTACCACGTTGGGCCCGCATCCGCTGAGTCTGTTGCGTGATCAGTTTACTGCAAGACGCTGCCGCAGTTCGCGGGAGTTGGTCTTGATCGAAAGCGGTCGGCCGGTCTCGGTGGCGGGTCTGGTTACTGGCCGGCAAAAACCCGGCACCGCCAGCGGGGTGATCTTTGTCACCCTGGAAGACGAGTACGGTATGGTCAACGTGGTGGTCTGGCACGCATTGGGCGAGCGCCAACGGCGTGAGCTGCTTGGCTCACAACTGATGCAGGTGGATGGCTATGTCGAGTCGGAGAAGGGCGTCATTCATTTGATAGCCCGGCGGCTACACAACCTTAACTCGCTGTTGGCGGGGCTGGATGTGCGCAGCCGGGATTTCCACTAGGCATTCGGTTTTTCAGAGTGAGTAATGGCGCAGCTCGCGGGCGATCAGCAGCCGCTGTATCTCGCTGGTGCCTTCGTAGATCTGGGTAATGCGCGCGTCCCGATACAAACGCTCGACCGGGTAATCCTCCAGATAGCCATAGCCACCGTGGATCTGGATCGCCTTGCTGCACACCGCCTCGGCCATTTCGCTGGCAAATAGCTTGGCCTGGGAGGCTTCCGACAGGCACGGGAGCCCTGCGCTGCGCAGACGCGCGGCATGCAGGATCAGCAGCCGGGCCGCATTGAGCTGCATTTGCATGTCCGCAAGCATATTGGCGATGCTCTGGTGCTCGGTGAGCGCCTGGCCGAACTGCGTACGCTCACGAGCATAGCCCAGTGCAGCTTCAAAGGCCGCGCGGGCAATACCGAGTGCTTGGGCGGCAATTCCGATACGCCCACCTTCCAGGTTCGACAGGGCGATGGACAGGCCCTTGCCACGCTGCCCGAGCAGCGCGCTTTCTGGGATGCGGCAGTTGTCCAGGCTGATGGCACAGGTGTCCGAGCCGCGAATACCCAGCTTGTGTTCCATGCGCTCGACGCGGAATCCCGGATTGTCGGTTGGCAGCAGAAATGCCGACAGGCCTTTCTTGCCTAGCTCCGGATCGGTCACCGCGAAGACCACCGCCAGGCTGGCACGTTTGCCGTTGCTGACGAACTGCTTGGCGCCATTGAGCACCCATTCGCCGTTCTCCAGCACCGCCCGGGTGCGCAGATTGTGCGCTTCAGAGCCGGCTTGGGGTTCCGTCAGGCAGAAGCAGCCAAGCGCCTCGCCGCTCGCCAGTCGTGCCAGCCAGGTTTGCTTCTGCTCGTCGCTACCGTAATTCAGTACCGGGCCGCAGCCGACGGAATTGTGCACGCTCATCAGCGCGCCAGTGGCGCCGCAGCCGGCCGAGACTTCTTCTACGGCCAACGCATAGGCCACATAGTCAACGTAGCTGCCGCCCCATTCTTCCGGCACAACCATGCCCAGCAGGCCCAGTTCGCCCATCTGTGCGATAACGCTGCTGTCGATCCAGGCGCTTTTGTCCCATTCGGCAGCCCGCGGGGCCAGCTCGGCCTGGGCAAACTGGCGGGCCATGTCGCGAATCAGTCGCTGGTCTTCGCTCAATTCCAGATCGTTCATGACAGTCCCTCAAAAAAAGCATTGACCCGTGCGGGCTCTAGTTGGCCAATGCTGGGTGGATTCCAGCGCGGCTGTTTGTCTTTGTCGACTAGCAGGGCGCGCACCCCTTCAGCAATATCACCGTCGTTGAACCATTGGCGGTCCAGGTGCAGCTCCATTGCAAAGCAATCCTCCAGGGACTTGCCCCGGCCACGGCGCAACAGTTCCAGGGTGACAGCCATGGCCAGTGGCGAGCGGCTATCCATCAGCTGGACGGTGCTTTGTGCCCAGCCGGTGTAGGCAGGGCGAATCTCTTCCAGCAGCGACTGGTGAATCGCGCTAAGGGTCGGCTGGGCAAAATGCAGATCAATGGCTGGTTGCAGATCAGCCAGCTGGGTGGGTGGCAGGTCGGTGCTGACCAGCGCTGTGAGTGCCATATCCAGGCTATCGTTCTCCCAGTTGATGTGGTCCAGAACCTGATCCAGTTCGGCTAAGCGTTTGGACGGGATGCACAGGTCTGCCAGCTGCAGATGCAGGGCATCGGCAGTGTTAACCTGAGTGCCAGTGATACCGAGATACAGACCCATTTCGCCGGGCAGTCGCGGCAGAAAGTAGCTGCCACCCACATCAGGAAAATAGCCGATGCCGGTCTCCGGCATGCCCAGCTTTGAGCGCTCGGTGAGAATGCGCAGGCTGGCGCCTTGGGCCAGACCCATGCCGCCGCCCAACACAAAGCCATCCATCAGAGCGATAACCGGTTTGGGGAAAGCGTGAATGCTCAGATCCAGCGCGTACTCTTCGGCAAAGAAGGTTTCTATCGCTTGCGCGTCTCCGGCCAGATGCTGATCGTACAGGGTGCGAATATCGCCGCCGGCACAGAAGGCTCTATCCCCATTGCCGCGCAGTACCACTGCCTTGACCTCGCTGTTTGCAGACCAGTCGTTCAGATAACCCTGCAACAGCCGCACTATCTCCAGGGTCAGCGCGTTCAGCCCTGCCGGGCGATTCAGGGTCAGGTGGCCGACTCGATTGCGCACCTCGGCCAGTACAGGTGCCTGCGCATCAGTCATTCGGTATCTCCGGTGTAGAGTTTGATAATTGCGGAAAAATCCAGCGCGCCATGCCCCTGGCTACTGAAGGATTGGTATAACTGCTGGGCCAGAGCACCCAGAAGGACGGGTTGTTGCGCATGCTTGGCCGCTTCGGTAGCCAGGCCCAGATCCTTGAGCATCAGGTCGGTGCCAAAACCGCCGCTGTAACCACGCGCTGCCGGTACATTCTCCATCACACCTGGGTAGGGGTTATAGGTATCCGAACTCCAGCAGCGGCCGCTGGAGGTGTTGATGATGCCTGCCAGCACCTCCGGCTGCATGCCCAGGGCCACACCCAGGTTCATCGCCTCGGCGGTCCCTATCATGGAGATTGCCAGCAGCATGTTGTTCGCGACCTTGGCCACCTGTCCGTTGCCGGCGGGGCCGCAATGTACGATGTTCTTGCCCATGGCCTGAAGCACCGGGAGTGCGTGATCAAAATCCGTCTTACTGCCGCCGACCATAAAGGTCAGGGTGCCGGCGGCCGCGCCGCCGGTGCCGCCGGAAACGGGCGCATCGAGCATGGGGTTGTTCTGACGCTCAGCCGCAGCGGCCACCTCGCGGGCACTGAGAGGGTCGATGGTCGAGCTGTCGATCAACCTGACGCCGGAACGGACATGTGCGAGCAGGCCTTCCTTGCCCAGATACACGGCTTTTACCTGTTTGGCTGCCGGCAGCATGGTGATGATCAGTTCGCAGTCGCTAGCGGCCAGCGCCTGCACGGACGTGACGGCGGCGGCGCCGGTGCTGACTAATTCGTCTACTGCGGGCTGAGCCAAGTCGAACACGCTCAATTGGTAGCCTGCAGCGAGCAGGTTGTGAGCCATGGGACTGCCCATATTGCCCAATCCGATAAAGCCGATATGCATGGCTGGCGCTCCGCTTGTAGATGGCTGTGTGCTGCAGGATAGCGTATGTCGGCTAGCGTGTAAGGGTTGTTGATGTGGTAAAACGGCCGGAAGTAGGACCTTGATCAACGCGGAAGGCGGGTACCTGTGAGAGCCCGATCGGCAGACAGAGCAAACAACGGCAGACGGCTTGGGAGCGGCTAATGGTCAGACTGCAGTGGGTCGGCGCTGGATCGCAATTCGGAATAAAATAAAGTGCGCAGTTTCCCCGCCTGGTGCATTTTTTCCAAGGCTAACTGGAGGCGCGGAGCAATATGCTTGTTGGTCGCTTGGCGCGACACATACAGGTGCGCAGTCTGGCCTCGGGTGTGGATTTCATAGCGAAAGGCGTTTGGTTGCAGGCCCTGAGAGATCAGGCTGTGATGAAATACAATATCGCTACTGATCACCGCATCCAGGCGATTGATACGCAGCATCTCAATTGCCTGGTCGAGACTGTAAACGGAAATCTTGATCAGCTTGTCGTTTTGCTGGAAGGCTTCACCATAATAGGTGCCACTGATATAACCCACTCTTTTACCATCAAGTGCCGCGAGCGTTAGATTGCCAACGAACTCGGGGTTAGCCACCAGCAGGATGTCGGCACTCAGTACTTCGCCGAGACTGTCGGCAAGGTTATCAAGATCAGGATTTTTAAATACGACAGTGTAGTCGCCTTGACCGCGTTTAAATTCTGCAAGCAGGCGTTGGTGCGGCAGTACGCGATTGTCCAACGGCAGCTCGGCCACGTGTGCGAGGCGTTCGGCAAATTCGCTGAGCAATCCAGCGGGCTGCCCTTCGGCATCAAGGTACCCCCACGGCCATACATCAGCGGTCATAAAGGCGATCCGTCCCGGTTCCGTATCGGGGCTCATATCAGAGCTTTGGCTGAAGGCTTCGGATGAGCAACACGCCAGCAACAGCAGGCAGGCAATACGTAGAGGCATGATCACCATAATTCCGGCTCAGCATTTTTCTTGAGTATAGTTCAGGAAGATTATTGGTGAGGTTGATCAATAGCGCAATGGTGTTGATCAATATGGCGATGGGCAAAAAACAGGCAAAAAAAACCGCTGAAGGACAAGTCCGTTCAACGGTTTTTAAACTGGTTGCGGGGGCAGGATTTGAACCTACGACCTTCGGGTTATGAGCCCGACGAGCTACCAGACTGCTCCACCCCGCGTCTGTGGGCGCCATTCTACTCATTGCGCGACATCTGTCAAGCGATTGAACGGAAAAGAATTTTTATTTCCTGGATTTGCTTCGGTGGGCGATTTTGGTCGAGAAAAGGCGCGCTGGGCGCAGGGCGATTAATTGATGTCAAAATCACATGATTACACATTGGCTGTTGATCCAGGAGTGCTTGCCTGATCGGTTACACTGGAGCAGTTGAAACCAACTGGCAGAGCTGCTCTTGCGCAAGATTATTCACATAGACTGTGATTGCTTCTACGCCGCCATTGAAATGCGCGATGACCCGCGCCTGCGTGGTCGGCCGTTGGCAGTCGGTGGTGATCCGGGAAAGCGCGGGGTGGTGGCTACCTGTAATTATGAAGCCAGGGCCTATGGCGTCCGCTCGGCAATGGCTTCGGCTTACGCGCGTAAGCTGTGTCCGGACCTGCTGATTGTGCCACCGCGTATGGCGGTGTACCGCGAGGCGTCGCAGGCAATTCAGGCGATCTTCAGTGATTACACCAGTCTTATCCAGCCTTTATCTCTGGATGAAGCCTTTCTTGATGTGAGTAATAGCGAGTCTTGCCGGGGCAGCGCTACGCTGATGGCGCAGGAAATCCGCCGCAAGGCGTTTGCCAGTCAAGGCATTACCGTGTCTGCCGGGGTGGCGCCGAACAAGTTTCTGGCCAAGATAGCCAGCGACTGGAACAAACCCGATGGTCTCAAGGTAATCCTGCCCGATGAGGTTGAAGCCTTCGTCAAAACGCTACCCATCGAGCGCTTACACGGTGTGGGCAAGGTGACGGCCGCGCGTATGAAAGGTTTGGGCATTGATGTGTGCGGTGAGCTGTTGCCCTGGCGCAAGCAGGATCTGGCCAAGGAGTTTGGCAGTTTCGGCGAGCGTCTTTGGCAATTGGCCCGGGGTATAGATGATCGCCCGGTAGTGGTGGAGAGCAAACGCCAGTCAGTCAGCGTGGAAAATACCTATGACCACGATCTATCGGACCTGGACGCCTGCCTGAATGCGTTACCCCCGTTACTGGAAAAGCTGGCCCAACGGTTGGGGCGTTTGGAGGGCGAATACCGGGTGAGCAAACCCTTTGTTAAGCTGAAATTTCACGACTTTACCCAGACTACCCTCGAGCAGGCTGGTGCGCCGGTCAGCCCCGACGGTTACCGCGAGTTGTGCACCCAGGCCTTTGCTCGGGGTAATCGCCCAGTGCGCCTGATCGGCGTTGGCGTAAGGCTGGACAGCAGCCATAGTTTGCTCGGTGAACAGCTCAACCTGTTTTGAGGTCCAGGCTCAGTGAAGCTGGCGCGCGCAGGTCGGGCACAAATGGTTGTCACCGCGTGGCGTCCAGCCCAGTTCACTGATACGCGCTACTGCTCTGGCGGTTCGCTTGGGCAGGTCGTCCTTGTCCATGGCGAGAAACTCGAAGGGCTGTTCCTTTTGGCAGTGGTCACACTTGATTGACCAGCCAAGCACCGACTGGCCACGCAGATCCGGTCCCTTGGCAGTGGCGGTCCACTGGCCAGGGGGATTGATCAGGTAGCGTATCTTGTCGATCTGCAGTTTCAGTGGTAGATCGCGACTGCCTTTGACAGTGCAGATCAAGGTGTCGCCTGATTGCACGCCGCCGCCCTGGCCGGTCACTTGATACAGCCCGCCGGCCAGCGTGCGGCATTCGATCAATGTGTGAGCGGAGTTCAACAGATTGCGCCGGAAGTCGTGTTCAGCCATATCCAGTACCAGTCAAAAAGGGCTGGGCATGATAACACCGGAGCGGGGTGACATATCACTCGAATCACTGATGGTCGGAGTGGCCAGCCATGCACGCTATGATCTGGATCTGAAATGTCTCATTACCCACCACAAGAGGATACGTTATGAGCGTCAAGCAACTGTTCGATCTGACTGGCAAGGTCGCCCTGATCACCGGCGGCACCAAGGGCCTGGGCCTGCAAATGGCTGAAGCACTGGGTGAGCAAGGGGCCAAGGTCTTTATCAGCGCGCGTAATGCTGCCGAGGTGGAACAGGTGGTGAAAGACCTCGAAGCGCAAGGTATTCAAGCTGGTGGTGTTGCCTGCGATCTGGGCAAACTGGATACTCAGCCGATTACTACCCTGGTGGACGCCGCCGAAGCTAAATTCGGTACTGTGGATATCTTGATCAATAATGCCGGCACCACCTGGGGCCAGCCCGCCGAAGAGCATAGCTATGAAGGCTGGCAGAAGGTCATGTGCCTGAACGTGGACGTGTGTTTCCTGATGGCGCAGGAAGTGGCGCGCCGTTTCATGATCCCCCGTCAATCCGGCAAGATCATCAACATCGCCTCGATTGCTGGTTTCAAGGGCAATCGCGCCAACTCCGGCATTCATACCGTGGCCTATAACACCAGCAAGGCGGCAGCGATCAACCTGACGCGCGCCCTGGCCGGCGAATGGGGGCCTTACAACATCAATGTCAACGCTATTTGCCCAGGCTACTTCCCGACCAAAATGGCCAAGGGCCTGGAAAAGGTCACCGAGCTGATCAAAGCGGGCACGCCGCTTGGGCGCATTGGTGGTGAAGAAGATATCAAGGGCGTTGCTGTTTTTCTGGCAACCGAAGCTTCACGGCATGTCACCGGTCAGGCTATTGCCGTCGATGGCGGTAACTCGGTAGTGTAAGAATACGGCCGAATAAAAAAGGCGCCTGTGAGGCGCCTTTTTTATGCCACTACCGAGCAAAGGCGCCTGGCTCAGTTGGTCAGTCCACGGCTGATATTCTTCGCTGCCCTGGTTATCGCTTCATGGTGGTCGCGCTCAAGCACTTCCATTTGTTGCTCATGCAACTGGCGCTCGGCCTTGGACAAGTCTTTCCAGCCCTGGTGGGTAGGGATGTGGGCCGTGGCGTCGTAAATGCGTTCAAATACGCTGACATCCAGATCAGCGCGGCGCGGGCCGTAGTAATTGTCAAGTAACACCTTAATGCGAATAGACCCTTCAATCACCGGTAACTGACCCTCAAGCAGGCTGTTGGCCAGTATGATGATGTCGCGGGCCAGCCGTTGATTGCGCTCAGTTGCCATGGCTCGTTGTTCGGCTTTGCGCGCCAGGACTTTCCGCCACAGCACGACGGCGTAAACGGCCAAAGCAATGATGATGATCACGCCTGCCAGAGCAAGCCAGTTAAAGGAAGTCATATAACAACGCCGTTACAGGGATGAATGAGTTGGACACCAGCATAAGTTCAGAATCTCAGGTCAGCCGGGTCTAGCGTACCCTTTTCATGCAGCTTCAGGGTTGGGGACATAAACAGTCCGGTACGGATGTGGCCTTCAATGCGATAGCTGACCGGCTGCTGGTCTTCCATCATCTTGACCACATCACGTATATGACGCCAGAGATTGGACCTGACATTCAATTCAAAATATTCCGACCCATAGGCCGGTACGGTGAAATGATTATCACTGACCCCGGTCGCCAGGCGCGCCTCGTTCAGATAGATCTCGTAATGCATGCCGCGGATCGGCAGGCTGCGATCATTGGGGTTGTCTACCCGCAGGCCCAGTTGAAAGGTTTGTTCCCACAAGTTGGCCTTAAGCATTTCAACGTTGGCTAGACGGATGTCGGGCTTCTCGTAAGAGCGCCCCATCCCAAACATGGCGCAACCGTTCAGCCATATTGCGCTGCTGATGAGCAGCGCAAGGGTCGGTAATGATCTGTGCACGTGTCTCTCCATTGTCCCGCCAAATTGTCCCGCCAGGCTGATCTCGTTATTAAGTTGTCGTGCAGCCCGTGCCTGTCCATACTAATCAAATGCTGCCACTACTGCCTAACTAATCACTGCAAAGGAGAGACAAGATGCCTCTTTTTGAAATAGCGTTTCAAGGACAGGTTCGCCCCGGCGTCACGCTGGAGCAGGCCAGAGCGCGGATCGGACAGCTTTTTCAAGTGGGTGATGACCAGTTAGAGGTGTTATTTTCCGGTCGCCGCGTGGTGATAAAGCAGGGTCTGGACGAGGCCTCGGCAGAAAAATATCGCCAGGCGATTGAGCGCGCTGGGGCGATCTGCAGTGTGGACCGAATGGGGCGGGAAGAAGCTCCTGCGGCTATAGCTGCACCGGGAGCGGCACCTAGCGTCGGCGCTGGCGCAACTAGCCAGCAGAACAGCGCGGCTAGTGACTCGTCGGTAAAGCCGCGGGACGCCTATATGGCGGCTTTCAGCGAAGTGGAGGCGCCGAATTTCGGTATTGCCCCGGTCGGTGCGGATCTGCAGGATGAGTATGAAGAATTCGTTGCCCTGCCGATTGACCTCTCAGCGCTGAGCCTGGCACCGCCCGGCAGTGATCTGGAACAACTGCGGCCGGAGGTTAAGCCGGTCAAGCCCAACATCGATCATCTCAAACTGCAGGATTGAACGGTGCTGCGTCTTTAAAGGCTGCAGCACTGCTTGAATTTCTTGCCCGAGCCGCAAGGGCAGGGATCGTTTCTGCCCGCCTGGATCGGATGGTTTGGGTCGATAAAAAACCAGCGATCCTGTTTCCTGACAAAATCCGAACACTCCCGGTGACTGTGTCGCTGCCCATCTGGGTCAGCCCAGTGCGCGGCAAAAGTCACCTGGGCGCGCTGCGCGTGTTGGTCAACAGGCGGGGCCGCTTCAACATCCAGCCCGAGCCAGGTGCTGGTGCTACTCCACTGCGCCATGGCCTGGTAATCAAGCAATGATTGCTGGGCAGGCAATGTGCTGCTTACCAGATAATCGACAAGTCCAAGGGCGTAAGCGCTGTAGCGCGAGCGCATCAGCTGTTCGGCATCAAGCGCTGGCGCGTCCGTGTGCAAGGGTTGGCAGCACTCGTGGTACTGCTTACCGGTGCCGCAGGGGCACTCTGAAGGCGTGGGCGTAGAAGAAGAGCCTTGCATACTTACCACCAGTATTTATCAAACATGTCCGGATTGGCCCAGTATTTGGAGTTCAGCCAGTCAGGCACGCTCTTGTACTCAGCCAAATCATAGGTGAATAGGGTCAGGCTGCGCTGATCCTTGTCGAAACGGGCATGACGCCGCATTGCCAGCCCGAAAAAATCATTCTCCTGCCATCCGTCAGCCGCCTGCAAATCCACCAATACCGCCATGCGGCTGACGCTAAGATTACGCAGGCCGGCAAGCAGCTCGACACCTGTGCGCATGGCCAGGGTTTCCAATTGGTCGGCGACAATGGCCAGATCATAACGCCGGTTGGCTAACGCCGCAGGCAGCGGCACCTGGCTGGTACTGGTTACCTCGCAGCTGGCATGCGCCGCGCAAAAGGCGCTGACAGCCGGGACCGGCTCGCGGCTAATGCACAGCAGGCTGGTCGGCTGATACTGGTCAAGTATCGCCAACAGGGCAGAAGTGGGGCTGTCTGACATAAACTTTCCTGTCGATCCAAAAAATCAGGGCATTTAGCTTCAGGCCTTAACCCGCTAGCCGCAAGCGAAAACTGCAAGTAAAGCGGTTCCCCGCCAGGCGGTCGTTTGTTGCCTTGCAGATCATCGTTGAAAAGACCATCAGTGTTATCATGCCGTCCTTATCCGGAGCCCGCATGCTGAATGATGAACTGAAAGGCCAGATCCAGACGGCCTACCGCACCTTTCTCGAAAACAAGTCGCTGAAGCCGCGTTACGGCCAGCGGATGATGATTGCCGAGGTCGCCAAGCTGTTCGGTGGTATCAAGCTGAACGACGAAAACCGTCGTGACGGCGATCCGGCCGTGGCGGTCGTGGAAGCGGGCACTGGCACCGGCAAGACTGTCGCCTATTGCCTGGCTGCAATACCGATCGCCAAGCACCTGGGCAAACCGCTGGTCATATCCACTGCCACGGTCGCGTTGCAGGAACAGATCGTGCTCAAGGATCTGCCCGACATTCAGCGCAATGCCGGGCTGAACTTCCAGTTTTCCTTGGCCAAGGGCCGTGGGCGTTATGTCTGTTTGTCCAAGCTCGATCAACTGCTCAGCGAAAACCAGTCCTTGGCCAGCCGCCAGCAGGGCTTTGCCGACGAAGGCTTCAATCTTGAAGTAGATGAAGCCGGCCTCAAACTCTACACCCGCATGGTCGAATCATTGGCCAGCAAGAAATGGGACGGCGAACGCGACTCCTGGCCCGAGGCACTGGCCGATCAGGACTGGTCGCGGCTAACCACCGATCATATCCAGTGCACCAATCGGCGTTGCGGACATTTCAACCAATGCGTGTTCTACAAGGCTCGCGAAGGTGTGCAGAAGGTCGACGTAATCGTCACCAATCACGACCTGGTATTGGCCGATCTGGCCTTGGGCGGCGGCGCCATCCTGCCCGACCCACGTGATTGTCTGTATATTTTCGATGAAGGCCATCACTTGCCGGACAAGGCCATCGCCCATTTTGCCCACCACACGCGCATGGCTGCCACCGCCGAATGGCTGGAGCAACTGGACAAAAACCTCAGCAAACTGCTGGCGCAACATCCGTTACCGGGTGATTTTGGCCGCTTTCTCGAACAGGTGCCACAGCTGGCGCGTGATCTGAAGCCGCACCAGCAATTTATGGCGCAGGCTTTGACCGAAGTATCCGACTTTGCCAGTGCCGAAGACGTCACCGGCCAGGTGCGGCCACAGCACCGCTTCAAGGACGGCGTGATTCCCGAGCACCTGCGCGATATGGGCCTCGAACTCAAGGCCGGTTTCGGGCGGATCACCGACCTGCTGCAACGCCTGGTCGATCAGTTGAAAGACGCAATGGACGGTGAAGCGGTGGGCGTCACCTCGCATCAAGCCGAAGAATGGTACCCCCTGTTCGGCGCGCTGTTGGCGCGCTCCCAGGGCAACTGGACACTCTGGACCCAGTTCTGTCTCGAAGACGCCGAAGACAAACCGCCGACAGCGCGCTGGCTGACGCTGACCGAACAGAACGATATAGAAGTGCACGTCAGCCCGATCATGGCCGCCGATACCCTGCGGCAGTTCCTCTGGTACACCGCGTTTGGCTGCCTCGTGACCTCCGCGACGCTGACCGCCCTCGGCCGGTTCGACCGCTTCAGCATGCGCGCCGGACTGCCCAAAGGCGCCGTCTGCACCCTGGCGCCCAGCCCGTTCCAGTACGCCGAAAAGGGCGTGCTGCGCATCCCCAATCATGGTGCCGACCCGCGTGACGGCCCTGGCCACAGCGCCTCAATTATCGAGCATTTGCCGAGCATTCTGGCTGATGCCATGGGCAGTTTGGTGCTGTTTTCCTCGCGCCGGCAGATGCTTGAAGTCTACGCCGGCCTGCCTCGGGATTTCCGCGAGCGCGTGCTGGTGCAGGGTGACCTGTCTAAGCAGGAACTGATCCGCCAGCACCGCGCGCAGGTTGATAAAGAAAACCCCAGCGTGATCTTCGGCCTGGCCAGTTTTGCCGAAGGCGTCGATTTGCCGGGGCGTTACTGTGAGCACGTGGTGATTGCCAAGATTCCCTTCGCCGTGCCGGATGATCCGGTGGAAGCGGCGCTCAGCGAATGGATCGAGCACAATGGCGGCAATCCCTTTATGGAGATCGCCGTACCGGACGCCAGCCTGCGGCTGATCCAGGCCTGCGGGCGATTGCTGCGTAATGAACAGGACAGCGGTGTGGTCACGCTGCTGGATCGCCGACTGGTGACCCAGCGTTATGGCAAGGCGATTCTCAATGCCTTGCCGCCGTTTCGGCGGGAGATTGATTAGTCGTTACTTAGCGGCAAGCTACAAGCTAAACCCGGTGTTGGGGGGTAGAAGCGTTGAAATGGAAGGCACAGAGTTGAGGGGTTGCCGTTCGGGAGTGCCGCCCAGCACGGATTAGAATAATCGGTTTTTGCGCCCTCTTTACCGGCCTCAGCTTTACCTCAAGCTCGCAGCCGCTCTATCACCCGGTCGCACACAAACGCTATTCCAGCTGTTTATGAGTACTGTAATAGCAACCACGCTCGGGTTTAATAACCCCATAACAACCTCCAATAGGGAAGCATTCCATGAGCAACGTCCAGGGCTATTTCGATCCGCGTTTCGAAACCGTACGCGAACTGTTTGCCGAGCAGCAGACTGATGAGCAGGCGCGCGGTAGCGCCTTGTGCGTGACCGTCGGCGGCGAAACGGTGCTGGATCTGTGGCAGGGCGTGGTAGATAAGGACAATCAGCAGGTCTGGGAACAGGACACACTGGTTAACGTATTCTCCTGTACCAAACCGCTGGGCGCAGTCGCGCTATTGCAGCAGGTCGAAGCCGGTCGTATCGAACTCGATAGCCCGCTGGCTGACGCCTGGCCCGAATTTGCCCGGGCTGGCAAAGAACAGGTCACCCTGCGCCAGGTGCTCAGCCATCGCTCGGGCTTGTCCGCTATCAGTCAAACATTGCCCCCCGAAGCTCTATTCGACTGGAATGCCATGACCGCCGCGCTGGTCGCCCAAACGCCCTGGTGGCCACCCGGTGAGACCCACGGCTACGCACCGGTCACCTACGCCTGGCTGCTCGGCGAGCCGCTCAGACGGCTGAGCGGAGAACGCCCCGGCGGCTACATTCGGCAGCATATCTGTCAGCCGCTGGGCATGGACTTTTTCGTTGGTGTGCCAGATGACCAGTTGCAGCGTATCGCCCACGTATCGCGGCTGCGCAATCAATACGGCGACGACTACGCGCGCAAACTCTTCGCCTCCATGGGCCAGCCCGAGGGTATGGGCTTCAAAGCCTTCGGCAACCCCTCGAGCATGATGGTCAGTACCAACAAACGCGAATGGCAGCAGGCTGAAATATTTTCTGCCAATGGCACCGGCAATGCCCGTTCCCTTGCGCGTTTCTGGCAAGTGCTAGCCCACGGCGGCAGCCTGGACGGCGCGCATCTGCTGGATAGCGACTTAGTCGGCCTGATGCGTAGCGAGCACAGCCAGGGGATGGATAAAACCCTGCTCGCACCCACGCGTTTCGGCCTCGGCGTCATGCTCGAACAGGACTACGAAGGTGGCGGTTTCGGCATGGGCTCCCAGGCCTTCGGGCATCCAGGTGCCGGCGGTTCGCTGGGCTTTTGCGATCCCGAGGCCGGCGTCGGCTTTGGCTATGTCACCAACGCCATGGGTCCCTATGTACTGATGGATCCACGGGCGCTGGCACTGAGCCGCGAAATCTATCGCTGTCTGAAACAGCAGGATTGATGCAGAGCTTGTCCGGCGTCAATGTCCTGCGCGCGTAAAGTGCTAGCATAAGAGCATTGTGACCCGGAGTAGTGAATATGAAATCCGATGTAGCCGAACTGCGTCGCGACTATACCCGCGACGGCCTGCTGGAAACCCAGGCACCTGAAGAACCCCTGAGCCTGTTCGCCACCTGGTTTGAACAGGCGGTAGAAATCGAAACCACCGAAGCCAACGCCATGATGCTCGCTACCGTCGATGGGGCTGGTCAGCCCCATCTGCGCACGCTGCTGCTCAAGGGCGTGGATGATCGTGGTTTCGTGTTTTTCACCAACTATGAAAGCGCCAAAGGCCAGCAGCTCCAAGCTAATCCCCAAGCCGCGATCACCTTCTGGTGGCATGACCTGGAGCGCCAAGTACGCATTGAGGGTGCGGTCGAGCGCATCAGCGATGAAGAGTCCGACGCCTATTATCACAGCCGTCCGCTGGGCAGTCGGTTGGGTGCCTGGGCCTCCCCGCAGAGCGAGGTTATTGCCAGCCGCGATGTGCTGGAGAACAACCTCGAGCAACTACAGCAGCAGTACGCCGACCAAGCTCCCGAACGCCCCCCGCACTGGGGCGGTTTTCGTCTCAAGCCAGAGCTGATCGAGTTCTGGCAGGGCCGGCCAAGCCGCCTGCACGACCGGCTCAATTACCGACTGATCGACGGTAGCTGGCGGCGCGAACGCCTGGCACCCTGATGCTTGCGACCTAGCAGCTTTTCCCTCACTCTTGTGGCAAACAACAGGGTGAGGGCAGGCCATCATGGTCAGGGGCGCGTTTCAGCAGAAAGTGGTTGTCATTACCGGCGGTTGCGCAGGTATCGGGCGCGCGTTGGCATTGAGATTTGCCCAGTCCGGTGCGCGAATCGCCATTCTGGATGTGCAGGACGAGCCCCTGCTGGCATTCCGGCAGCAACTGATGGATAAACTCAACGCCGAAGTCCTGGCGATCCGTTGTGATGTTGCCGACCCCCAGGCGTGCGAGCAGGCCATCTGTCAGGTGCTCGAGCATTTTGGCGGTATTGACGTACTGATCAACAACGCCGGCATCACCCATCGCAGCGCCTTCGCCGATACCGATCTTGCGGTGTTCCAACGGATCATGGCGGTCAACTACTTCGGTGCCTTGCACTGCACCCAGCAGGCATTGCCGAGCATCGTGCAACGCCAAGGGCAGATTATCGTACTCAGTTCACTGTCGAGCTTCGCTCCGCTGTTGTACCGCAGTGCCTACAACGCCAGCAAACATGCACTGCATGGCCTGTTCGAAACGCTGCGCATGGAGATCCGCCCGCAGGGCGTGAACGTGATGTTGGTCACCCCAGGCTTTACCGCCACGGATATCCGCAAAAATGCGTTGGTCGGGGACGGTTCGGTCAGTAAGCAGATTATCAATGCACCCTTCAAGGTGTCTTCGCCGAGCGACGTGGCCGATGATATCTACCGCGGGGCAGTAAAGCGCAAACAGTTGATGGTGCTATCCAACGTTGACTGGCGGGCACGTTTGCTGGCGCGATGGTTCCCCGGCCTGTTCGAGCGCTGGATGTTGCCCAAGCTGTCCGGCGTCAAACCAGAACGTTGATGTCAGGTAGGCGTGTCTGGGTTACAAGCCCAGATAGTCGATCGCGCCCTGACCTGCGCGACGCCCGCTGGCAAAGCACGCTGTTAGCAGGTAGCCGCCAGTGGGCGCTTCCCAATTGAGCATCTCTCCAGCGCAGAAGACTCCGGGCAGGTCCTTGAGCATCAGGTTCTGATCAAAGGCTTCGCGGACTACGCCGCCCGCACTACTGATGGCTTCATCCAAAGGACGCATGCCGGTCAATTCAACAGGCAATGTTTTGATGCTGGCCGCCAAGCGGGCCGCGTCAGAGAATATCTGCTTGTCCAGGCACTCGTGCAGCAGGGCGATCTTCAATGTATCAAGGCCTGCGCGCTTGCGCAGGACCGAGGCCAGTGTCTGGCCAGACCGTGGCTTGCGCAACATCTCGGCAAGTTGTTCGCCCGTGCGATCCGGGGCCAGGTCCAGTGTTAGCCGCGCCTGGCCGTTCTGCAGTAGTTGATCGCGCAGCGGCGCAGACAGGGCATAGATCAAACTACCTTCCAGGCCGTCATGGGTAACGATGCATTCGCCGCGCTTTTCCCACGTGCTGCCGTCGGGCAGTACCAGTCTGGCAATAATCTGTTTAAGCGGATGGCCGGCAAAGCGCTGACTTAGGTGTGAGCTCCACTGGCGGGTAAAACCGCCGTTGGCGGGTAGCAAGTCACGCACCTTGATGCCTTGCGTTTGTAGCAGGTTAACCCAGGCGCCGTCTGACCCTAGCCGCGACCAACTGCCGCCGCCCAATGCCAGTATCACAGCGCGGTGAGTCTTGGTTTGCTGGCCCTGCGGGGTATCAAACAGACACTGGTGCTGCGCATTCCAGCCTATCCAGCGGTGGCGGTTATGCAAGCTTACGCCTTGCTCGCGCAGCCGCCTAAGCCAGGCGCGGAGCAATGGGGCGGCTTTCATGTCTGAAGGGAATACGCGGCCGGACGAACCGATAAAGGTGTCTATTCCCAAGCTGTGAATCCACTCGCGCAGTTGGCTGGCGTCGAACTCGGCCAGCCATTCGCTCACCCAGGGGCTGGCTTCGCGGTAGCGGCTGACAAAGCCGGCGGCCTCTTCGGAATGGGTAATATTCATCCCGCCGACGCCAGCAAGCAGAAACTTGCGCCCTACCGAGGGCATGGCATCGTAAACATCCACCGCTAAACCTGCCGCGGCCAGCGTTTCGGCGGCCATCAAGCCGGCAGGGCCGGCACCGATAACGGCGACACTGGATGACGAAGGTGAACGCATGGGGGAGGTCCGTTGAGCAAATGTTGGCCGGCAGTTTAACTCAATCCCCTCTCACGCCAAATCTGCTGCGCACTGTGATGCAAAATGGCATGACGGCGGGCGAGGGCTTCGCGATTGCTGTCATAACCGCCACCAATCACCGCGCACACCGGAATGTCGCGGGCCAGGCAATGTTCGATAACCTGGCGGTCGCGTCGCGCTATGCCCTGGTCGGTCAAATTCAGATAACCGAGCGCGTCCTGCTGATGCACATCCACGCCAGCGTCATAGAGCAGCAGATCGGGTTGATAGAGTGGCAGCAAGTAATTGAGCACATCATCGACAATACGGATATAACCCTCATCATCCAGGTTCCTGGGCAACGGAATGTCCCAGTCACTGTGGGCTTTGCGTGCCGGAAAGTTATTTTCACAGTGCAGCGAGACAGTGATGGCCTCGGCATCGTGCTCGAGAATACGGGCGGTACCATCGCCCTGATGCACATCGCAATCGAAGATCAGTACGCGCTGAGCCTTGCCGCTGGCCAACATATAGCGGCTGATGATTGCCAGATCGTTGAACACGCAGAAGCCGGAAGCGAAGTCGTAATGGGCGTGGTGGGTGCCGCCGGCTAGATGGCATGCCAAGCCGTATTGTAAGGCCAGCTCGGCGGTCAGTATCGAACCACCTACCGCTCGAGTGGTTCTGCGCACCAGAGCTTCACTCCAGGGCAGGCCCATGCGCCGCAGCTCCTGCGTGGCCAGGCTGGCATCATGGAAGCGGGCAACGTAATCCGGATCGTGCGCCAGGGCGAGCAGGTCATCCGGACAAATTTGCGGTAAGCACAGGTTGCCATCATGCAGCGTGCCAGTGGCGCGCAGGTGGTCGTGCAAGCGCACAAATTTGTCCATCGGAAAGCGATGGGCGGCCGGGAATTCAAAGCTGTAATCCGGATGGTAGACCAGGGGCAGATCCATCCATGCTCCTCACTTGACGATAATCGGCCAGCAGTATGATTCAGTGGCCTAGCCGGCAACAACCACGCAGGCGTTACCAAAAACGACGGTTTAGCGGTTAGAATGTCCCGCTGGGTGACATTCTGTCGCAGCGCTTTTATATCGTTTCCGGTCTTATGGGCCGGCTGCCGTCGAGGAACCAAGCACTATGTCGCACATGCTGGATGATCTGGTAAGCCTGCTGGCGCTGGAGAAAATTGAAGAGAATCTGTTTCGTGGCATGAGCCAGGATCTGGGGTTCAAGCAACTCTTTGGCGGCCAGGTGCTTGGCCAGTCGCTTTCCGCCGCCAGCCAGACGGTCGATGTGCTACGCCACGTCCATTCGGTGCATGGTTATTTCCTGCGTCCTGGGGATCCGACGCTGCCGATCATCTATCAGGTCGATCCGTTACGCGATGGCGGCAGTTTCACCACGCGGCGGGTGCAGGCGATCCAGAAAGGCAAGCCGATCTTTACCATGATTTGCTCCTTTCAAGGCGATGAGGAAGGTTATACCCATCAAGCGGTCATGCCGGATGTGCCTGGCCCCGACGATCTGCGCAATGAAACCGAAATCACCCGCGACCAGCAGCATCTGCTCAATGAGAAAGTGCGCGAGAAAGTGCTAGTCGACAAACCAATCGAAATTCGTCCGGTGGAAGTGTTCAATCCATTCGAGCCTCAGGTCGCAGAGCCGGTTCGGCATATGTGGTTCCGGGCCGACGGCTGTTTGCCGGATGACCCGCAGCTGCATCGCTATCTGTTGGCCTATGCGTCAGACTTCCATCTGCTGGGCACCGCCATGTTGCCCCATGCGGTATCGTCCTGGTCACGCAAGATGCAGGTCGCGAGTCTTGATCACTCCATCTGGTACCATCAGCCGCTGCGCATGGATGACTGGTTGCTGTATGCGATGGACAGCCCCTCTGCGAGCGGTTCACGCGGCTTGTCCCGCGGGCAGATATTCAATCGTGACGGCGTGCTGGTAGCGTCCATTACCCAAGAATCACTGATGCGCAAGGTGCAGGGCTGAGCCATGCATGATCTTAAGGCGTGGGTGTTTGATCTGGATGGTACGTTAACGCTGGCGCAGCACGATTTCGCGGCGATTCGTCGCGAGTTGGGCATCCCTGCCGGGGACGACATACTTTGTTTTATCGCCAGCCGCCCCTTGTCCGAGCGTGAGCAGCTTAGCTCCCAGCTGGACGCGATCGAGATGCGGTTGGCCGCAGAGGTGCGCGCTGCGCCGGGCGCGGCCGAGCTGATCAGGCATCTGCACGAGTCGGGGCGTCACATCGGTATTCTCACCCGCAACCTTCAACAGGTCGCAAGGTCTTCCCTCGAGCTGCTCGGGGTGTTGGACTGTTTTGCCCCCGAGCATATCCTCGGACGTGACCAAGCCTTGCCTAAACCTGACCCGGACGGCATTCATCAACTGCTCGGGAGGTGGTCAGTGGCGCGGACTCAGGCTGTTATGGTCGGCGACTTTCGTTTTGACCTTGAGGCAGGTAGGGCGGCGGGTTGCCATACGTGCTTGGTCCATGCGGACAACCAATGGCCAGAGCTGGCTGACTGGCACGTGACGGATTGCCGTGACCTGATGGTGCAACTGACGCCGCCATAGACTGCCGGCCACCAGCCCCCTCTTGCTCAACACTGTGCTCGGCTATAGAGTGCTTGGTTGCCAAGCAGGGGGCGTGGCCTCAGTTGCAAAACTACCGGTCGTTGGCTGAAATCTCTGCCTGACCGCATTAAACCAAGCGCACCCTCATTCTATAGTTTCACTAGGAGCCAATATGGCCTGGTTAAGATCGCGTCGTCTGCACTATTTTCTTGGTGGTGTGGCGATCCTTTTTGTTTTGCTGGTTGCTTTGCGGGCACTGTTCTATTTCGGTTTTTCGGCAGTCACCCCCGGGGCAGAACAGCCGTTGGACGTTGTACTCGAAACCCTGAGTATCGGTGTACGCTTCGATCTGCGGTTGGCTATCCTGCTGATGTTGCCGGCCATGCTATTGGCCTGGCTTCCCGTGTGGAACAGTCTGCGCTCAAGCCTGCTGCGCTGGGTGGCGCGGCTGTATCTGGTCCTTGCGCTGGGCATTGTGCTGCTGCTGTACATTTTCGATTTTGGCCACTACGCCTATCTGGGTGTGCGCCTCAACGCCTCCGCACTCAAGTTCATTGCCGATGCCGGTATCTCCCAGCAGATGGTCTGGGAGAGCTATCCGGTAATCTGGATCACGTTAGCCTGGCTGACCATGCTGGTCGCCTCGGTTTGGGCGTTAATGCGCTTGGAGAAGGCTACCCTCGATCAACCGAAAACGGTTATACCGCTCTGGTCCCGGATACTTGGTAGCGTGGTGATGGTGGTGGTGGTGTTCCTGGCGATTCTTGGTCGCTATGCCAATATCAATCTGGAAAATCCGGTGCCGTTGCGCTGGAGTGATGCCTTTTTCTCGGGGGATAGCCAGGTAGGTGCACTGGGTCTCAATCCAGTCATCTTTTTTTATGACACTTTGAGCGTGCCCCAGGAACGCTATGACCTGGATCAGGTGCGTGAGCATTACCCGGTGGTCAGCCGTTACTTGGGTGTCGAAAAGGTAGACGCGGAGCAGCTCACGCTCAATCGTCAGGTCGGGGTGCAGCCGCACCAGCTGGATGTGGCGCAGCCACCTAATATCGTTTTTGTCATGCTCGAATCACTGGGTACCACTGCCGTGGGGGCTTACGGTAACCCGCTGAACCCCACGCCGAATATTGACCGTATGGCGCAGGAGAGCTGGTTTTTCCGGCACTTCTATGTGCCGGTAACCGGCACGGCCAAGACTGTTTGGGCGAGCATCACCGGCATTCCTGATGTGTCGCGCTCGCAAACGGCTACCCGTAATCCTTTGATCACCAATCAGCACACCTTGATCAATGAGCTTGAGGGATACCACAAGGTTTACACCATTGGCGGTAACTCCGGCTGGGCGAATATGAATGCGCTGATTCGCCAGAGTATTGATGGGATAAAGCTGTATGAGGAAGGGGGTTGGAAAGCAAAAAATGCCGACGTCTGGGGAATCTCGGATCTTGATCTGTTCAAGGAGACCGACCAGATTCTGCGGGATTTGCCGAAGGACAAGCCTTTCTTCGCCTACATTCAGACCGCAGGCAACCACCGACCCTTTACCATTCCGGCAGACAATGATGGGTTTGAAGCGATTGACCGCCCGCTCGCGGAGGTAGAAGCAGCGGGCTCGCGCAGCGTGGCGCAATACAATGCTGCGCGGCTGCTCGACTTTAACCTGGGGCGTATGATCGATCTGGCCAAGGAGGGCGGCTATTTTGATAACACTATCTTCGTGATGTTTGGCGACCACAATACCCGCATTGCCAATATCGATTTCATGAAGCCGGCATTCGATCAACTAGGGTTGGAAAGCAACAACGTTCCCCTGTTGATCTACGCTCCCAAGCTGCTGCCGCCCCGTGAGTTTGACGAGGCGGTGGGCCTGGCGGATCTGCTACCCACGATTGCGAGTTTGTTGGGCGTGGAATACGACAACCGTACTATGGGTCGCGATCTGTTGCAGCCAGCACCTGAAGGTGAGCGGGTGGTGCCGGTGGTGCTTCGCGAGGGCAGTTTCCCGTTGATTGGTGCGGTGAGTAAGGATTTCCTGCTGCAGATGAACTATGACGGTACCGAGCCTAGCCTGCATGATCTGCACTCCATGACGCCGCTTACCAACGTGGCGGAGGAGCATCCTGATGAGTACCAGCGGCTGCTGCCGCTTACACGCGGGTTGTATGAAACCTCGCGCTTTATGATGTATGAGAATGTGAGGGATTGATTGGGAGCGTGTGATCGGAACCCGGCTAAGGCCGGGTTTTTAGTTTTTAGTTTTTAGTTTTTAGTTTTTAGTTTTTAGTTTTTAGTTCTTTGGTGTGAGGTCTTGTCTTAGTGTAGGCGCAGCCTTACATCGCCCCCTCCATTACATGCTCAGCCGCATAGACAAATCCACGGCCTTGATGTCCTTGGTCAGGCTGCCGATGGAGATAAAGTCGACGCCGGTCTCAGCCACGCTGCGCAGGGTCTTTTCGGTAATCCCTCCCGAGGCTTCCAGTGAAGCACGCCCAGCGGTCTGTGCTACGGCCTCACGCATATCATCGTGACTTAGTTCGTCCAGCATGATGATGTCGGCACCCGCACTGAGCGCCTGCTGCATCTCGTCCAGGCTTTCCACTTCGACTTCTACCGGCTTGCCTGGGGCCAGTTTGCGCGCTTGGGTGACCGCTTCGGCAATGCCGCCACAGGCAGCAATATGATTTTCCTTGATCAGGAAGGCATCAAACAGGCCAATGCGGTGGTTGTGGCAGCCGCCGCAGGTTACAGCGTATTTTTGCGCCATGCGCAGGCCGGGCAGGGTTTTGCGGGTGTCCAGCAGGCGCACAGAAGTGCCTTCGACCAGCGACGCAAAATAGCGGCTACGTGTTGCCGTGGCTGAGAGTGTTTGAATGAAATTCATCGCGCTGCGTTCAGCCGTCAGCAGCCCGCGGGCCGGGCCGCTCAGCTTGCAGAATACCTGATCAGGTTGCATCTGCTCACCGTCCTTGGCCAGCCACTGCACCTTGATCGCGGGGTCGACCTGGCGGAACACCTCGTCGGCCCAGGCTGTGCCGCACAGGATTGCCGCTTCGCGGGTGAGAATGGTTGCAGTGGCCAAGCGATCAGCAGGAATCAACGCGGCGGTAATATCGCCGGAACCGACATCTTCTGCCAGCGCACGGCGCACATCGTCAATGATGGTCTGCTGTAGGGTGTCGAGGGTCAGGTTGGGCATACGGGCTCCGTCGCGGGTCGGCATCAGCCGGCGAGTATACCCGATCAGAAGGAAAATACCCGCCCAGGAAGGGCGGGTATCACAGCGGTTGCTTAGGTGTTTTTCAGCAGATTGGCCGGGTTGTTGAAATAATCCTTGGTCAGCTTGAAGACCACCGGGCTCAGCAACAACAGCGCAATCAGATTAGGAATCGCCATCATCGCATTCAGCGTGTCGGCGACCAGCCACAGGCTGCCCAAGTCCACGATCGGCAGAGTGCCCAGCGGAATGGCCAGTACCCAGAGTACGCGGAACGGGACGTTGGACTTTTCACCAAACAGGAACTGGGTACATTTTTCACCATAGAAGCTCCAGCCGATGATGGTGGTGAAGGCAAACACCGCCAGGCCGATACTCACAATATACTGACCCCAGCCGCCCGGCAGGCCCTCGTTAAAGGCCAGTGCAGACATGGACGCGCCGTTTTCACCACTCTGCCAGGCACCAGTGACCATGATCACCAGGCCGGTGATGGAGCAGATAATGATGGTGTCGATAAAGGTGCCGAGCATGGCCACGGTGCCCTGGCGAATCGGGTCGTTGGTTTGCGCGGCGGCGTGGGCGATCGGGGCGCTGCCCAGGCCGGCTTCGTTGGAGAATACGCCGCGGGCGATACCAAAGCGCATGGCGGCCCAGATGGTCGCGCCGGCAAAACCGCCAGCAGCAGCAATCGGGTTGAACGCATGGTAGAAGATCAGGCTGAAGGCTTCCGGCAGGCGGTCAGCATGTATGATCAGGATGATCAGGCCGCCGCCTACGTAGAAGAGCGCCATGATCGGTACCAGTTTGCCGGCAACCTCACCAATCCGCTTGATGCCACCGATCAGCACCAGCGCAACCAGAACGGCAATGACGATGCCCGTCACCAAAGGTTGAATGCCAAAGGTGCTTTGCAGCGCATCTGACACCGAGTTGGACTGAATGGTATTGCCAATACCAAAACCGGCGAGCATGCCGAAAATGGCGAATAGCACGCCCAGCCACTTCCACTTTATGCCCAGGCCATTTTTGATGTAGTACATCGGGCCGCCAACATGATGGCCGTTGGCGTCTTTCTCGCGGTAGTGGACAGCCAGGGTCGCTTCGCAGAACTTGGTAGCCATGCCAACCACAGCAATAACCCACATCCAGAACAGGGCGCCGGGTCCGCCGAAGAAAACGGCCGTGGCTACCCCGGCGATATTACCTGTGCCTACGGTAGCCGACAGGGCTGTCATCAGTGCGTTGAACGGGCTGATGTCACCTTCTTCACTGCTCTTGCGCCCGCGCCACAACATGCGAAAGCCATAGCCAAGCTTGCGCTGCGGGGTCAGTTTCAGGCCCAGTGTGAGGTACAAGCCTGTACCGGCGAGAAGAACCAGCATGGCTGGCCCCCACACCACGCCGTTGATGGCACTGATTATCCCGATAAGTGATTCCATTAATGTGGCTCTCCGTCCGTTTGTTATAGTTCAGGTATCGTGTTGAATGCGAGTGACGCGGTTAAAAGCCAGTTCATTGTTACCGATTATTGCCTGCCGCCAAAGCATGGCGTTCTTAAGCGCTTCTAGCCTGCCTTAGAGCGTCTAATTGTTACAGGAATGCGTCTAATTTGTGGACCCAGGTGCCGCGTGAAGTGTGAAGTCGGTCAAGGAATCGACATGTGGTGAATAGCTGCGTCATAAATGCCTGTATACTATTTTTTAAATTGACGCCAAATTCATGACATACGGACTGCAAACTACAGGAAGTGGCATATAGCAGGGTGAACTCCGTTGGCGTTGTAGAAGGCAGTACCGCACTGCCTGGAGAATACGTATGGCCCGCGACCGTAAAATTGTCCCTATCAGTTCCTCCGCCGATACTGCGGTGGCGAGCTTTGATCCAAACAGACCCTCCCATTTGCCTTCGCCCCTCATGCCGGTGCGCAAGCAAGCGGTCGATTTTCTCAAATCTGCTTTGACCACGCTGTTTGATAATGCCGACGACAGTCTGTTTGAGATGGCTGATCGGGCTGGCAACAATAATGAGCAAACGCTGTTTTTCGAGGCCATGCGTGCGGTGCGGCTGCAGCGTCACAAAATTACCAAAGATTGCTGCCACGGGCTGATGCGTGAGCTGGAGGCGCTTAATCAAGAGGCCGAGCGGGTTGTACCTGCTTCTATCCACAATTTTGAGCTCGATACTCTTTCGCTGGTACAGCCAGATGAGCTGGAAGAGACGGTTGCTCTAGACAGCATGATAGGCCGGGCGGTGACGCGCAACCAAGGCTCGCTGTCGCACCTGTCGATCCGTTTCAACAGCTTGGTTAAGCGCCGGGTCGATGACCAGGATTTGCCTATCGGTCCGGCTATGCTGTCCCGGGTGTTTGTTGACACCTTGGCTGAGTTGCAGTTGGATATCAAAGTCAGGCTAATCATCTTCAAGTTGTTCGAGCGCTATGTTTTCAATCAGCTCGACGGTTTTTACGACGAGATCAATAAGCAACTGATCCTGTCTGGCGTGTTGCCTGATCTGAAGAGCACTGCAGGCCGGCAGGCTGCGGCGAGGATGACCGGCGCAAGTGCGGCTGCTGGGCAACAAGGGCATGGCCCGGCACAAGCAGGTGGCCAGGGTTCGGCTGAGCACCAGCAAGTATTATCGATGTTCAGTGAGTTGATTGGTAACTGGCGGCATGCCAGTGGCGATGCGGCTCTGTCATCGATGGGTTCGCCTTCCACGCAGCCGCTGCGCAGTAACGAATTGCTCGGTATGCTGGCTGATCTGTCAAGCAGCGATTTCCTGAGCACTGATGTTGCCGGGTATGATGGCGAAGAATTCATCCCGCGCCAGGATATGCGCTCGCAAATCAATCAGTTACTGCGGCGTCAGCGGGAACAGAGTGGGCAGACCCGCGCGTTGGAAAGGGTTGACGATGACGTTATCAGCCTAGTGTCCATGCTGTTTGACTTCATTCTCGATGATCCAGAGCTGCCCTCCGCAGTAAAAGCCATGATCGGACGTTTGCAATTGCCCATTTTGCGTGTGGCCATTGCCGACAAGCGGTTTTTCAGCCAATCCAGTCATCCTGCACGGCGCTTGCTCAATGAGCTGGCCCGTTCGACCGTAGGCTGGACTGACCACGACGACCTGCGGCGCGATCAACTACATTCCCTGCTCGACAGCATTGTGCAGCGATTGTTGGACCAGCCCGAGCCCGACCCCGAGCTTTTCGCCTCCTTGCATACCGAATTGGCCGGCTTCGTTAACGTCGAGCGCCGCCGCTCGGAGCGGCTTGAACAGCGCACTCGCGATGCTGAAGAAGGTAAGGCTCGTATAGAGGCTGCGCGCAGTCAGGTCGCGTTGACGCTGAACGGGCTGTTGATGGGGAAGACGCTTCCGGTCTTTGCGGTTGATCTGCTGCGTGATACCTGGAGCCAGGTAATGCAGATGACCTGTTTGCGGGAGGGCCCTGATTCGGCGGCCTGGCGCAGCGTCAAACAAGTCGCAGAACAGTTGTTAGAGAGTATCGAGCCGCTGGCAGGGCAGCCGACGGCTGAAAGGGAGCGTATGAATGAGCGAGTCCGGCAGGCGGTTGCTGACGGCTTGCAGTTGATAGGTTTGCGCGCAGAGCAGGGCGCGCCTTTGATTGTGCGATTACAGCAATTGCAGCAGTTGTGTTTGCTGCCGCCCACGCCAGTGGCCGGGCAGACCAGCGGCAGTGCTCTGGTACAGGAGCCGAGTGTCGATGCCGCTTCCAGGCTAGTGGCTGCCGAGCCCGCCCCGGCGGGCTACGTGGTCGCGAAGAGCGATTCGCTTGAGCAATTGAAGGATGCTGGGCACAACCCCGGCGCATCGGTGTCAATCGCCACCACGCCAACCGAATTAACCGAGGTGACCAGGATCCGGGTGGATGCTCCGGTCATCGAAGCCGAGATTGTTCAGCCGGAGCCCGAGTTGGTTGGTGATTTGCCCGATATCAAGGCGGCGGCGTGGGTTGGCGCATTGCATACGGGCAGTTGGTTCGAGCTGGCAACGGCAACCGAAGACCCGCCGCAACGCTGCAAGCTTGCGGCTGTTATCAGCTTCAGCGGCAAGTATATTTTCGTTAATCGTAGTGGTGTGAAGGTCGCCGAGTTTAGTGCCAATACCCTGGCTCAACACTATGAACAAGGTCTGGTTCGGCTGCTGGACGACAATCAGCTGTTTGACCGGGCACTGGAATCGGTAATCGGCAATCTGCGCAGGCTTCAGGCTGACAAAAACTGATTCGACCGGCTGTTCCCGGCAAGGGGTAGGCCTGCTAGCATAGGATTTTTGGCCAATCCCGAAACCCATGCAGATTAATAGCCACGATGGCTGGTGCAGTGAAGTCAATCATTGCCCTTCGCCGCATCACAATGAACGGCCAGCGGGTGAGGTCGCGTCTTTACTGGTAATCCACAATATCAGTCTGCCGCCTGGCCGTTTTGGCGGGGGCCACGTGCAGGCCTTCTTTCAAGGGCATCTCGATTCCGCTGTGCATCCCTACTTTGCTGAGATAGCCGCGCTGAAGGTCTCGGCGCACTTTCTCATCGAGCGCGATGGGACTATCACTCAGTTCGTATCTTGCCTTAAACGGGCTTGGCACGCGGGGCGTTCGCAATATGGTGGTCGGCCGGAGTGTAACGATTATTCCATTGGTATCGAGCTGGAAGGGACCGACGATCTGCCCTTTACTCCTGCTCAGTACGGCAGTTTGCAGGCGCTGACCAAAGCGTTGCAATATGCCTATCCTGACATCAGCCGATACCGCATTACCGGGCATGAGTTCATTGCGCCGGGACGCAAAACGGATCCCGGCGTGGGCTTTGATTGGCAGCGCTATTTCCACAGTTTAAATAAAGCGTCGGTACTGCCCGGCAGTGAGAGGCAATCATGAGTTTTCTGGTGCTGCTGATGGTCGGGCTGATAGTGACATTCACGCCCTGGCGCAAGGGTTTTCCTCTGGATGTGTTCGGTGGCTGGGTGGCTGGAGTTTCACACAAGACCGCAGCGCGGCCTGCGTGGCAAGCGTTGGTCATGCTGGTATTGCCGCTGGTAGCGGCCGGGGTGCTGCTATGGTTGGTCGACGGCATTGCCTACGGCGTGTTTGTACTGTTAACCCACACCTTATTGCTACTGCTATGCGTGGGTCGCCAGGATCCTTTGGGTTCGTTAGCTCTTCAGTTCGAACAGGCATGGCAACGCGGCGACCGTGAGGCGGCGAGTCTGGTTGCGCAGCGCGATCTGGATATACACGCAAACGGCCCATCCGAGCTCGTCGCTGCCGTGCGCACGCGCCTAGTGTGGGAAGTCTGCGCAGGGTATTTGGTTCCTGCGTTCTGGTACCTGCTACTCGGGCCGCTAGGTGCTATGGCCTACCGCCTGTTACAGCAGATGCAAACACAGCTTGAGCATCCACTGCGGCCACTGGCGGTTTCTATTACTCATGCACTGGAGTGGCTGCCCGCCCGTTTAATGGCGTTGAGCATGGCGTTGGTCGGGCATTTTGAGCGCACGATAGCGGCGCTTGCTGGAATGATGCTGCGCTGGGAGGTCAGCGCGGCCAGTTTGACAGGATTGTGCGCAGAAGCTGCCTTGGCTCCGGAAGCCACCAAATTGGACCGTCAGGCAGTCATGCAGCCGGTGCATCGGTTGCTGCAGCGCAGTATGCTGGTGTGGGCGGTAGTGATCGCGTTCTTGAGCGTCCTGGCTTGAGTCTGTTCGCTGATTATTCTTAAAGAAGGGTGGCAGATTGCCGATAGAGTCATTGTGAGACAGTTAACGGTAAATTGATTGGTGCAAGTGGAAGCGTAAAAAAGCCTGCCGCATGAGTGGGCTGATAAAAATAAATGTATCCGGTTCAGGTCTGCCCTGACCATCGCGGCCCTGATACGCAGTTGTGCATGAGGAGAGTGCCGAGTGAATAGTCTGATGGCTCCAGCCATAGCGTTGATGAACCGTCTTGGTTACGGCATGAAGTTCTGCCTGATCAGTGTGTTGTTTTTCATTCCCCTGGGGATTATTAGCAGCATGTTGGTGCAGCAGGCCTATGAGCGGGTGGAGATTACCCAGCATGCGCTGGACAGCATGGCCTTGCTGCGCCAGAACTCGAGCCTCATGCGCGACGCTGAGGCGCTGCGTGATCTTGAGATGATCTATGTGCAGTTGGGTCAGGGTGAGTACGCCCAGGACCTGGAACAACGCACTCAGGTATTGCGCAAGAGTGTGATTGACGGGCTCAACGGGCTGGCCCTTGATGCGGATGATCCTGAAGCCGCAGACCTGATCACCAAGCGCAACGAGTTGGTTGCGGTTTACCAGGGCATTGCTGGTGAATCTGTGGGCAGCCGTGGCGCGATGTCTACCCAGGCCTTGGGTGAAGTCAGCTCATTGTTGAGCTTCAGTGCCGCCTATGCAGGATTGCCTCAGGATTATGATCGCAATATTCGCCAACTGAGCGACCTGCTGATCAACGTGACTCCGAACATTACCTCGTCCCTGGGTACCGGTCGTTCTGTCGGCGCCTACTCCATTGGGCTGGGCTACCTGAATTCCGATGCCAGCCGCGACATGGATGATCTGTTCGAGGGCCTGCAGCGCTTACGTAGTGACTACGAGCAAGTCCTCGCGTTGGTTCTGGCAGACCAGAGTCTGGTGGATCTGCAATCCTACTCCCAAGCCAGCCTTGAGAGTCTGGACGAAGCGAGTCGGATCTTCGAGGACGATATTATTCTGGCCAACAGCTTGACGGGTACCTGGTCAGACTATTTCAACCAGATCACCGCCGAGATCGACAAGACCTACGCGTTTAACCAAGCCATGCTCGATACGCTGGGGCGGGTGCTTGGCCAGCGCATGGGCGAGAACTTCCGCTCAATGATGGTGTTGATCATATCGTTGTCGCTGGTCGGACTGTTGATCATTTACCTGTATGCAGGCTTCTACATGGCCACACGGCGCACAATCAAACGCTTGTCCGTGCTGATGGGGCAGGTAGCGGATGGCGACATGACCGTTCAGGTCGAGGTCGATAGCCGTGATGAGCTGGGCACACTGGCCAGTGAGTTTAACGATACCGTCGAGCGTATTCGTGAACTGATCCGGCAAGTGAGTCAGACCGCAGGTGAGGTACATCAGCAGTCGCAGCAGGTGGAGAGTATTTCCAGCGAGAGTAGCCAGGCGGTTGCATCCCAGCGCTCGCAGATCGAACAAGTGGCAACGGCCATGAACGAAATGTCTGCGACCTCCCAGGAGGTCGCGCGCAGCGCGGCGTTAGCCGTCACCAGCGCCGAGCAGGTCAACACCGAAACGCTAAATGGCCGCAAGTTGGTCGAAAGCTCGGTAGAGGGTATCGGCAAACTGGCTGGTGAAATCGAAAATTCGGTCAAAGCGATCAACAAACTGGCCGATGACAGCAGCTCTATCAGTCGGGTGCTGGAAGTGATCAAAGGTGTCGCGGAACAGACCAATTTGCTGGCCTTGAACGCGGCTATCGAGGCGGCCCGTGCCGGTGAGCAAGGCCGTGGTTTCGCGGTAGTCGCGGATGAGGTTCGCACCCTGGCGCGGCGTACCCAGCAATCGACTGAAGAAATCGAGCAAATGATTGCGCGCTTGCAGGAGGGGGTCAGTGGAGCAGTCAAGGCGATGGGGGCTAGCCACGGCATGACCGGCTCTACTGTGGATGCGTCACTCAAGGTTCAGGAGGCGCTGGGCAATATTCTTAATTCAGTGACGCAAATTGTCGACCAGAGTCAGCAGATTGCTGCTGCGGCTGAGGAACAAACTGCGGTCAGTCATGATATTGATCACAATATCGTACAGATTAATCAGGCGGGCGAAAGAACTGCCGAAGGGGCGCGCCAGGCAGAGGAGTCGAGCAATCGCATGGCGCAATTGGTCAAGGATCTGCAGCACATTATCAGCGCCTTCCGCGTTTGATAGCGCCGGTGTGGTGCTGCGCAGCACACCGGCCTGAGGTACTCAATCCGCAGGTTTGGGTTTGGGTGCCCAGAGCACTTCGAGGGTTTTTTCCTGCCGGGCTATCGTTCGCGCCATGACGAATAGCAGATCTGACATTCGGTTCAGGTAAATGGGTGCTTGTTCGTTGACAGCCTCATGGTTAGCCAACGTCAGATATCGCCGCTCGGCACGACGGCAGACACTGCGTGCTAGATGGGCGGCAGCGACGCAGCGGGATCCGCCCGGCAGAATAAAGTTTTTCAGCGGCTGAAGATCTTCATTGAAGTGATCAATCAATTGTTCCAGCCCGAGCACATCGTCGGCGTCGATGATCTCGTAGCCTGGAACCGCCAGCTCTCCACCCAGATCGAACAGACGGTGCTGTAGGGGGCTGAGTACCTCACTCAACGCGATCAGATGCTGTCCCTGCAAATCGGCAATTAACACGCCCAGCAGGCTGTTGAGCTCATCGACACTGCCCATGGCCTCGATACGCGGGTGATCCTTGCCGATTCGGCGCCCGTCGGCCAAGCCAGTGTCGCCGTCATCACCGGTACGGGTATAGAGTTTGCTCAAGCGGTAACCCATGGTTCTCGTAGCCTCGTTGCAGATGGTCGGTAGTGGAGGGAATGCTAGCCTGAATAGCGCGAATGACAAAGCCGGCTGTCAATCGGTGGGCAGGCCAAGCGTTGCCAGATGTGTCTTCAGCGCCTCGTGCAGACGGTCCAGTACGGGCGTTTCCAGACCAGACTGGCGAGCCGCCTGACAGGTGAAGCCGGTGATATAGCTGATCTCGGTGCGCCTGCGCGCGTGAACGTCCTGGCGCATTGAAGAGCTGTTGTTCGCGGTATGCTCGATAACCTGGTGAATGCGCTCGCTGAGCTCGGTTAAGCGATAGCCGGGTATGTGAAGCGCCAACAGGCTATGCAACTCGTGGATTAGCGGCGCCATCTGCTTTCCAGCCCGCTCGAGCACCTCGCCATTACAGCAGTCATGCAGCGCGGTGTAGGGGTTGATGGCGCAATTGATCGCGAGCTTTTGCCATAGCGTGTTCAGGATCTGCGGGTGCCAGTGCCAGTCGATGACCTCTCGATCAAGCTGTTCCAGCCACTGTGGGCATGGATTAGCGTCCGGGTCGCCGACCTGGGTCGTGCCCTGGCCAGCCCAAACAATATGCCTTGGCGCGGGCATCCATACGCCATCGGTGACGCTAGCGTAGAGCACCTGCTGGTGAGGATAGGCCAGACTGGCTGCCTGCTGGCTGCCCATGCCGTTCTGCAGCATCAGTACTGATGCTCCCGGCATCAGGCGCTTGGCTACGCTGTGCAATGCGCTTTCGGCGGAATAGGCTTTAGTGGCCAGGATGAGGGCGCGGATGGGCTGCTCTTGGCTGTCGGGCAATTGTGCCGGTAGCGGAACCCTGCAACGGCGGCCTGAGTGCTCGAAAAGGACTGAGCTTCCAGCGGCTTGCCAATGCTGAAGCGCTTGCGCGTCGCGCAGGATCACGCGCACATCGACACCTGCTACCGCCAGACGGGCAGCCCAGAGTAAACCCAAGCTGCCGGCGCCCAGCACGTGCAGCATACTCAAGCCTCGACGGCGGTCCAGCGCACTTCGGTAACCAGGTTGGTGGCATAGGCGTCGCCTAGTTGGGTTTCCACCAGATCAAGCAGGTCAGCAGCGAGAGGCATCGGTTTCTTGTTGTCGATTGCACACAGCGCCATACCCGCGCGAACGCTGAGATAACCTTCGCTGGTCTTGAACGCTTTGAGATTGAGACCGTCATGCAAGCGCTTGAAGCTATTGGGCTTACAGTCCTGCGGGTCATCCGCCAGTGTGACGATGGCAAAGGTGTTATCGCCCACCCGAGCAATAACATCGGTGGGGCGAACTAGCTGCTGTAAGCGTCGGGCAATGCCGCGCAGCAGTTCCTGCTGCACCGCGTCACCCAGCTTGCGACCCAGTTCTTCGAGGTTCTGTACGCCGAGTACCAGTACGCAGCAGATGCCACCCCGCGAGTCGACATTACGCAATACATCGCCAAGCCGTTGCAGGGCGTAGCGGCGATTGCCCAGTGAAGTGAGGCTGTCGACCAGATTATGTTCTTCAAGCTGCGAATTATTGTCGGCCAGCAGGCGATTTTCGTCGAGCAGGCGATTGATCAACTGCGATGTTCGGTCTGCTGCATAAATCCGTGGGAGCAGTTGTTCGTTCATAGCGGACTTGCTGATGAAATCATCCACGCCCCGGTCAAAGGCCTGACTCAATACGTTGTCGCCCTCGCGCGCGGTTAACAGCACTACATAGGTGTAGTGGCCACTCTGCTCATCCGCCTGGCGAATACAGGTGGTCAGCTCCAACCCGTCCATTTCTGGCATCAGCCAATCAGCTACCATAACGCTGGCTGGTCGTTCTTCATGCAGCGCCAGGGCGTCCATGGCGGAGTTGGCAAAACGGATATCAGCGTAACCTGCGCGTGTCAGGTTATGGCCAATTACCGCACTGCTGAACTTGGTGTCGTCCACCACCATGATGCTCAGTTGCGGGTTGGGCATGGCAAGGCTCCCGGTCAGTTGGTCAATTCACGTTATAATGCCATGAAGATATACTGTAATTTTGCACTGTATGTCATAAAAATGATGTTTATTTGAGGTATCTGCATGCCATCTTTCGATGTGGTGTCCGAACTGGACAAACATGAAGTGACCAACGCGGTTGATAACGCGATGAAAGACCTTGACCGCCGCTATGACTTGCGCGGCAAGGGTCATTTTGAGTTCAAGGACAAGGAACTGACCGTGCTTATGACCGGGGATGCTGAGTTCCAGCTTGAGCAGATGCTCGAGCTGCTCAAGCTTAGTCTGGTCAAGCGCAAGATCGATATTCAGTGCATGGAAGTCAAGCCGGCCTTTGCATCAGGCAAGCAGGTCAAGCAGGATGTGCTGCTCAAGGAAGGTATCGACAAGGAGCTTGCAAAGAAAATCGTGTCCATGATTAAGGACTCCAAGGCCAAAGTACAAGCCGCGATTCAGGGCGAACAGGTGCGAGTAACGGGCAAAAAGCGTGATGATCTTCAGGAGGTCATGGCATTACTGCGCGGTGCCGACGTCGATATGCCACTGCAGTTTAATAATTTTCGCGATTGATATTCACGAGGTATAACGGATGGATGATGTGATGGTGCAGCTGGAAGAGCTGTCTGCGGCCTGGTTGCCGCTCGCTTTACAATATGGCAGCCAAGTGTTGTTAGCGATCATAACCTTGGCTATTGGCTGGTGGATTATCGGTCGGCTTACCTCCGCAGTGCATGTGCTGCTGGAAAAGCGCCACGTGGATCGCACGCTGCACAGCTTTATTGGGACCTTGATTGGTGTCGGCCTCAAGGTTCTGCTGTTGATCAGCGTTGCTGGCATGATCGGCGTCGAAACCACGTCCTTTATCGCTTTGATTGGTGCTGCAGGCTTGGCGGTGGGTCTGGCGCTGCAGGGTAGTCTGGCGAATTTCGCTGGTGGCATGTTGATTCTTATCCTCAGACCTTTCAGGGCGGGCGAATATATCGAGGCCCAGGGTATTGGCGGCACTGTTGACAGTATTCAGATTTTTTTTACTGTTCTGAAAACCCCCGACAACAAAACCATTATTGTGCCTAACGGCAGCCTGTCCAACGGCAATATTGTTAACTATTCACGGCAGCCTACCCGGCGCGTCGATATCAATATTGGTATCGATTACGGTGATGACGTACGCCAGGCTCGGACCATTCTTTTAGGTTTGGCAGAAGCTGATGAACGCGTATTCAAGGATCCGGCTCCAGTCGTTTGGCTGACTGGCCTGGGGGATAGTTCAGTCGATCTGTCATTGCGTATGTGGACCAAGACTGAAGACTTCTGGGGTGTATTCTGGGAGCTTCAGGAATTGGCCAAAGAAGCCTTCGACAAACAAGGCATTTCCATTCCATTCCCTCAACGGACGGTGCACTTGGTGCCGCAGGCGGTCGAAGAAAAATCCGAAAAGGCGCTCGAGCACTGATTCGACATTGCCGATCAAGAAACGCTGTAGCAAAGAGCCCGGCTGATGGACTATCAATTTCTTTTCAAGAGCGGCAGCGATGCTCGCGACCGGTACGACGATGGCGCTCTCTTCTATATGGCGCTCTCTTCTATAGCGTTGGTGTTGGTTACAACTTCTGATTGTGGCCCTGCGGTGCCATTTCTGGCGCCGCTTTGATGTTGCCCCACCGCTAAACCCTCAATGGGTAAAGCATCAATCGATGCCCGGGCGGCGTAGCTTGTCCGGGTGCGCCAGCCTAAGCAGCAGGAAGGCCAGTACAATGGCCGGCAGGCCGGTCAAGGCCGTCAGCATAAAAAAGCTGATCCAGCCTACATTGGCGGCCAGCAAGCCGGTAAAACCAGCCGCAAACTGGCCTGGCAAGGTCATTATCGAGCTGAATAACGCATATTGCGTTGCGGTATACGCGGTATTGGTCAGACTGGACAGGTAGGCAATGAAGACTGAGATGGCCAGCCCGCCGGTAATGTTGTCGGCGACGATGGCTACCACCAGGCCATAACTCTGTGGGCCTATATAGGCCAGCCAGGCGAAGGCCAGATTGGTGATCGGTGCCAGGAACGCGGTTGCCAGCAGAATTGGGGCAATCCCGAATCGCGCTACCAATAGTCCACCCACTCCTGCTCCCAGTAAGGTCATGCCCAGCCCGAATGCCGCCGCAATATTGGCAATCTGAGCTTTGCTGAAGCCCAGATCAAGGTAGAAGGGGTTAGCCATCACGCCCATAAAAATATCGCTGATGCGGAAAGTCGCGATAAATGCCAGAATTAGCAGCGCTGCCTTGCCATAACGCTGGAAAAATTCGGCAAACGGACAGACCATGGCGCCAATAAACCAGGCGGTCAGGTCGCGGCGCCAGCCTGCGTGGCGAGTGTGTGCGAGATAGTCATTGACGCGCTGTTCCAGCAGAGCGGTAGCCTGGGTGATATGTACCTGGGGCTCGGCGATCACCAGTGTGGTGATAAAGCCAATCCCCATCAGGACTGCCATGGCAGCATAGGCCGTGCCCCAGCTATCCAACGACGCCAGATGCAGGGCCCCGGCCCCGGCTGCGAGAATGGCTACCCGGTAGCCGGTCACGTAGGTGGCGGCCATCGCGCCCTGGCGATGCTTGGCTTCTGCCTCGACGCGATAGGCGTCGATAGCCACATCCTGGGATGCGGAGCCGAAGGCGGCCAATACCGCCCAAAGCGCGACCAACCCCAGGTTCTCGCGTGGATCGGTAAAGGCCATGCCGAGTAAGGCGATGGCAATAACTACCTGGGCCAGTAGCATCCAGGAACGTCGTCGGCCCAGCCAGCGACTCAGCAACGGAATGCGCGCGCGGTCAATCAACGGGGCCCAGAGCACCTTGATTGAATGGGCAATACCGACCCAGCTGAGAAAACCGATGGCGGTCAGTTCCACGCCCAAATCACGTAGCCAAGCGCTGAAGGTGCCGCCGACTAGCAGTAACGGCAACCCGGCCGAGAATCCCAGAAACAGCATGCCGATCACGCGGGGGTTGAGATAAACGCGTAAGCCTTCGCGTTCGGGCGGGGCTTGAGACGGTGCCTGAGATGCTCCCCCGGAGGATGCCTGGGGGCCGGATTGATTGTCGTTCATGCTGCTCCTGTTAGGTCATTCAGTCCGGCCAACCGAACTTTTTCATGTCCACGCGACGACTGTTGATGATGACACCTTCGGCCATCAGTCGCTGATATTGTTCCTGTCCGGAGCGGCTATCGGCAGATAACGACAGCTTGCCCGTGCTGTTCAGAACGCGATGCCAGGGTAATTCGGTATCGGCGGGCAGTTGCCCGAGCCAG